>FLOH01000030.1_pt1 | contig 588944 bp, 560 predicted proteins | sample 756751 | NCBI WGS metagenome assembly FLOH01 (sample SAMEA4026879, study PRJEB14308) | marine metagenome | biome: coastal water; material: water | depth 74 m
ACGCGGCGGCAGGGCGAATCCTGGCCGCGGCGGTGCACTCGCCGATCGACGTGCCGCCGCTGGACAACTCCTCGATGGACGGCTACGCGCTGCGTTGCGCCGACGTTGCGGCGCCCGGCACCCGGCTCATGGTGGGCCAGCGAATTCCAGCCGGCAGCGTCGGCCATACGCTGGCACCGGGAACGGCAGCGCGCATCTTCACTGGCGCGCCCTTGCCGGCCGGTGCCGATGCGGTGGTGATGCAGGAACTCTGCGCGCTGGATGGCGAAACCGTCACGATTAACCATGTGCCGCATGCCGGCGAATGGATCCGCCGTCGCGGCGAAGACATTGCCGCAGATGCTGAAGTGCTGGCGGCCGGCACGCGTCTCACGGCGGCGCATGTCGGCGTTGCTGCCTCGGTGGGTGCCGCACAGCTTGCGGTGTTCCGTCGCCTGAGGGTTGCCCTGTTCTCGACCGGTGACGAACTGGCAATGCCCGGCGAACCACTGAAGCCGGGCGGCATTTACAACTCCAACCGCTACACGCTGCGGGCGCTGCTCGAGGGGCTGGGCTGCGTGGTCGACGATCTGGGCATCGTGCCCGACTCGCGCGATGCCACGCGTGCGGCGCTGCGTGAAGCCGCGGTTGGCAATGATCTTATTCTTACCAGTGGCGGCGTTTCGGTGGGCGAGGAAGACCATGTCAAGCCGGCGGTCGAGGCGGAAGGTTCACTTGACCTGTGGAAGATCGCGATCAAGCCGGGCAAGCCGCTGGCCTTTGGCAGCGTCGGCCGAAAACTCGGCGCTGGTGATACGGCGATAAAACTCGGCGCTGGTGATACGGCGATAAAACTCGGCGCTGGTGAGACGGCGACAAAACTCGGCGCTGGTGAGACGGCGACAAAACTCGGCGCTGGCGCGCCCTGCGTGCCTGGAACTCCGCTTCGCGGGCAGGTAACGGCGAGCGAGGCGGCCTTCATCGGCCTGCCGGGCAACCCGGTGTCTAGCTTCGTCACCTTCGTGATGCTGGTCCGTCCCTTTATCCTCAAGGCGCAAGGCTCGGCAGTAGTGGCGCCGCGTGCGCAAAGCCTGCGCGCCGATTTTGCGTTCAAGGGCGACCCGCGCCGCGAATTCCTGCGCGCCCGCATCAATGCCGAGGGCGGACTGGAGCTCTTCCCCAATCAAAGTTCGGGCGTGCTGACGTCCTGTACCTGGGCCGACGGGCTGATCGACAATCCGCCCAATCAGGCCATCGGGCAGGGCGATAAGGTACGCTTTCTGCCGTTTTCCGAACTGCTATAGTCAACGCTCATGGCACCAAGCGCCACCCGCCGAAGATGAAACACGCGAAAAGCCAATTGAAGGTTCCCCACCCCCACCTTCATCCCGCCCCGGGGCGGGGCTACCGGTCGGCTCGCTTCGCTCGACGATCACCCGTCACTCTGAACGGGGTTGTTAACGCATGAACGTGAAGCTGCTTTTCTTTGCCAGCCTGCGTGAAGCTCTGGGCGTGTCGTCGGAGTCGCTGACTCTGCCAGCGGATGTCGTCAGCACCGGTGGCCTGCGAGATCATCTTGCCGCGAGAGGCGAGCCGTGGTCGGTGCTGGTGGCGACGAAAAATCTGCGCGTGGCGGTGAATCAGCAGATGGTTAGTTTCGACACGGCGATCAAGGCCGGCGACGAAGTGGCGTTTTTCCCACCGGTGACGGGCGGCTGAGATGAGCGTCAGCGTGCAGGAAGCCGATTTCGATGTGGGTGCAGAAATAGCGGCGCTCTCGGCCGGGCGCGAGGATGTTGGGGCGGTCGCCAGTTTCGTCGGCCTGGTGCGGGCGGACAAGGCTGCGGTGGAAAATCTCGGCGATGGTGAGACGGCACCGCGGGAAGCGCCTGCGGTGCAGGCGATGACCCTGGAACACTATCCGGGCATGACCGAAAAGGCGCTGGACGAGATCGTTGCCGAGGCGCGCGGGCGTTGGGATTGTTTTGGTGTGCGGGTGATACACCGGGTCGGCCGGCTGCTGCCGGGTGATCGCATTGTCTTTGTCGCCGTGGCCTCGGCCCATCGTGGCGATGCCTTCGCCGCCTGCGAGTTCATCATGGACTTTCTGAAGACGCGCGCACCCTTCTGGAAGAAAGAAGAAACGCCGGATGGTGGAAGCTGGGTCGATGCGCGCGTGAGCGACGACCACGCCGCAGAACGCTGGGCGCCTCAAAAAAAATAGCGGGACAGTTTTGTCAGCCCAGGATTTCAGACTTGGACAGGCCCCGTTCAGCTTTACGCGATTTCGATACCGGTTTAGCCAGCAGGCCAAAAAAAACGGCTGACAGCTTGCGCCACCAGCCGCATTGTTACGAGTGCGGAATCTACTTGCGCTTGCCGGCAGGTGCTTTCTTTGGTGTCACGCCGGCGCTGCTCATGGCGGCGGTGGATGCCTTGGTAATCTGCTCGAACGCCTGATTGGCGGTGGCGATCGCCTGCTGGAAAGAATCCATCATGTTCGGCGTTTGACCCGGCAGACTCTTCAAAAAGGTCTGCATGGATTCGGTCATTTCCTGACTTCCCGTGGCCAGTTGCTCGGTCACCAAGCGGGCAAACTCGGCACGGGCGGTATTGCTGATCTCAGCAATTTGCTGGGCGGCTGCGACCATGCGCTGGGCAGTTTCCTGCGCATATTGCGAGCGCAACTGCATCGCCGTCTGTGGATCGCGAGCAGTGGTAAGTGCCTTGGCACTATCAACGCTGCTTTGAAACATTTCTTTGGCCAGTTCGGATTGCAGCGACATGATGCGTTGTGAGTTTTCCATCGAAAGCTGGGCCATGCGCATGGCGGCTTCCATATTCTTGCGGTGTAGTTCACTGAATTGTTCAAGCTTGGCTACCATGACATTTCTCCTGTGGGTTATCTGACGAACGAAAGTAATGTACCACCAATGGCTTACGACACTCTGACCTGCGCCAACCGACATGGTTTTGGCATGGCAGTTGCCGCGAGTCAATGAGTGGATCATACTCAGTGCGAAATAATTCCATGGGAAAGGTTGAACCATGAAACTGCTGGGAACGGGGTTGGTATTACTGGTGGCGCTGGAGCATTTTTACTTTCTGTATCTCGAAATGTTTTTGTGGACCAAGCCGAAGGGACTCAAAATCTTCGGCAACACGGCGGAGAGGGCCGAAATATCCAGGGTGTTGGCCGCGAATCAGGGGCTATACAACGGCTTCCTTGCGGCCGGACTGCTCTGGGGCCTGATCTACCCGAATGCAGCTGCGGGAGTACACATTCAGATGTTCTTTTTGGCCTGTGTGATCGTCGCCGGGATCTACGGCGGCATGACTGTCAAGAAAACCATTATGTACATCCAGAGCGGACCGGCGTTGCTTGGCCTGATGAGCTTGCTTCTCGTCTAGATTTTCACCGGGAGAATCACGATGGCTGTTCCCAGTACCGAATGGAAGGAAGTTATTGCTGCAGACGAAGCCGAGCGTCATGCCGGCTACGCGCTTGACTTCGAGCAGATTCAGGCAATCAAGTCGGCAAAGTACGGCAAGGGGAGGGCCTTGCATCGCAAACAGTTGCTGGGTCTGTACGGCAGCCTGGAAGTCATGGCCGATTTACCTGAGTACGCCCGCCATGGCTTGTTTGCGACACCGGGAACTTGCGAAGCCTGGGTTCGCCTTTCCAATGGTGGTGCGGATCGTCAGGGAGATCGTAAACCCGATGTGCGCGGCTTTGCTATCAAGGTTCGAGGTGTTGACGGTCCCAGTGCGCTTGGTGCCGGCCCCGCAATGAGCCAGGACTTTCTGTTGATCAATCATTCGGTTTTTGCCTTTGCTGGGGCCGACGAGTTTGTCGGACTGGTCAAAAACATGGCCAAGGGGCCCGGCGCGCTGCTCGGCTACCTGGTTTCACGCTACGGTGTTTTTGGTGGGATAGGTTTGATGGTGGGTCTGGCCAAGTCCCTTGGTGCACCGTTTACGGGTTTTGCCACCGAACGCTTCTATTCCGCCGCGCCGATCGCTTGCGGGCCGTATGCGGCGCGGGTGCGGTTGCAGGCCGCCAGCAAGGACATCAAGAAGGGCGCGGCGGCGAATTGGGCCGCGGATTTTAGAAGTCGTCTGCTCGACACGCCGCTACGCTTCGAACTGCAGTTGCAGTTCTTTGTCGATGAGGCGCAAACGCCGATCGAGGATGCCTCGGTCGAGTGGTTCCAATCGGTGGCGCCGTACCACACTGTGGCGGTGCTGACTTTGCCGCAGCAGGATCCTCAGTCTGCCGAGGGGCAATCCCTGGCTGTCTCCATAGAGTCGGCTGCCTTCGATCCCTGGAATGCGCTGATGGCGCATCGCCCGCTCGGTGAGGTGATGCGCGCTCGAAAAGCTGTGTATTTCCAGAGCCAGAGCGGGCGTCGCTAAACGCTTTTTCGCGCCTCAGTTTGATGTCGCGATCAGGCCAGACGCACCTGGCCTGATCGGTATGGATTGAAATCGCCCCGGTAATCCCCATTTGCATGGCAATGACAATCTTTTGAGGCGGCTTCCATGCGTATCGACAAATTCACGACCAAGTTCCAGCAGGCGCTGGCCGATGCCCAGAGTCTGGCGGTTGGTAACGACCAGCAATTCATCGAGCCGCAGCACTTGCTACTGGCTTTGCTCAATCAAGACGACGGCAGCACCACGTCGCTGTTGGCACGCGCCGGTGTCAATGCCGGTGGCCTGAAGGTTCAGTTGGCCAAGGCGCTCGAACGTCTGCCCAAGGTTGAAGGCCACGGTGGCGAGGTCAGCATCGGTCGCGATCTGGCTAGCTTGCTCAATATCACCGACAAGGAAGCGCAGAAGGCCGGCGATCAGTTCATCGCCTCCGAGATGTTCTTGCTGGCGCTGACCCAGGACAAGGGCGAGTGCGGCCGAATGCTCAAGGATGCCGGACTGAATCGCAAGGCGCTGGAAGAGGCGCTGAAAACGGTGCGTGGCGGCGAGAACGTCGACTCGCAGGATGCCGAGGGCCAGCGTGAGGCGCTGAACAAGTACTGCCTCGATCTCACTGAACGCGCTCGTCTGGGCAAGCTCGACCCGGTGATCGGGCGCGACGATGAGATTCGTCGCACCATTCAGATTCTGCAACGTCGCACCAAGAACAACCCGGTGCTGATCGGCGAGCCCGGTGTCGGCAAGACTGCGATTGTCGAAGGCCTGGCGCAGCGCATCGTCAACGGCGAAGTGCCTGAGACGCTGAAGGGCAAGCGCGTGCTGGTGCTGGACATGGCGGGCCTGCTGGCCGGCGCCAAGTATCGCGGCGAATTCGAGGAGCGCCTGAAGGCGGTGCTGAAGGAAGTGGCGCAGGATGAAGGCCGCATTATTCTGTTCATCGACGAGATGCACACCATGGTCGGCGCCGGCAAGGCCGAGGGTGCGATTGACGCCGGCAACATGCTGAAGCCCGCGCTGGCGCGCGGCGAACTTCACTGCGTCGGTGCCACCACGCTCAACGAATACCGCAAGTACATAGAGAAAGACGCGGCGCTGGAACGGCGCTTCCAGAAGGTGCAGGTGGATGAACCTTCGGTCGAGGCGACGATTGCCATCTTGCGCGGGCTACAGGAAAAATACGAAGTGCACCACGGCGTGGACATCACCGACCCGGCGATTGTCGCCGCAGCGGAACTCTCGCACCGCTACATCACCGACCGCTTTTTACCGGACAAGGCGATCGATCTGATCGATGAGGCGGCGGCGAAGATCAAGATGGAAATCGACTCCAAGCCCGAGGTGATGGACAAACTCGAGCGCCGACTGATCCAGTTGAAGATCGAGAGCGAGGCGGTCAAGAGGGAAAAAGACGAGGCCTCGAAAAAGCGCCTGTTGCTGATCAAGGACGAGATCGACAAGCTGGAGCGCGAGTACGCCAATCTGGACGAAATCTGGCGCGCAGAAAAGGCGCAACTGCAGGGCTCGACCCACATCAAGGAAGAGATCGAGAAGCTGCGCGTGGAAATGGCCGAACTGCAGCGCCAGGGCGCGTTCGACAAGCTTGCCGAGTTGCAATACGGCACGCTGCCCAAACTTGAGGAACAGTTGAAGGCGGCTGATCTGGTGAGCGAAAAAGTCGGCTCTGGTGAGACGGCGAAGAATCGGCTGCTGCGTACTCAGGTCGGCGCCGAGGAGATCGCCGAGGTGGTCTCGCGCGCGACCGGCATCCCGGTCAGCAAGATGATGCAGGGCGAGCGCGAGAAGCTGCTGAAGATGGAAGACAAGTTGCACGCTCGCGTGGTGGGGCAGGACGAAGCGGTGCGCCTGGTATCGGACGCGATTCGTCGCTCGCGCGCCGGACTCTCGGAAGAGAGCCGGCCCTACGGTTCCTTCCTTTTCCTCGGCCCCACGGGCGTGGGAAAGACCGAGCTGTGCAAGGCGCTGGCCGAGTTTTTGTTCGATGCCGAGGACCATCTGATTCGCATCGACATGAGCGAGTTCATGGAGAAGCATTCTGTCGCGCGCCTGATCGGCGCGCCGCCGGGCTATGTCGGCTATGAGGAAGGTGGCCATCTGACCGAGCAGGTGCGGCGCAAACCTTACTCGGTGATCCTGTTCGACGAAGTCGAAAAGGCCCACCCGGATGTGTTCAACGTGCTGCTGCAGGTGCTCGACGACGGTCGCATGACCGACGGACAGGGGCGCACCGTGGATTTCAAGAACACGGTGATCGTGATGACCTCGAACCTTGGCAGCCAGATGATCCAGCAGATGTCGGGCTCGGACTATCAGGTGGTCAAGATGGCGGTGATGGGCGAGGTCAAGACCCACTTCCGCCCGGAGTTTGTGAACCGCATCGACGAGATCGTGGTGTTCCATGCGCTGGATGAAAAGCACATCGCCGGCATTGCGCGCATCCAGTTGCAGTTCCTGGAAAAACGCATGGCGAAGCTGGACATGACGCTGGAAGTTTCCGATGCCGCGCTGGCACAGATCGCCGAGGCGGGTTTCGATCCGGTATTCGGCGCCCGGCCCTTGAAGCGCGCGATTCAGGAGCGCATCGAGAATCCGCTCTCAAGGCTGATCCTCGATGGCACGATTGGTGCCAAGGACAGCGTCAAGGTTGATGTCAGCAAGGGGCAGCTCAGCTTCAAAAAGGCTTGAAACCGCCGTGGCTCCAGCGTAGTATAACAACTGTTATAACTACGCTGGAGCCCGCCATGCATGTCCTAAAACTCACCCAGATCGGTAATTCCGTTGGCGTCATCCTGCCCAAGGAGGTGCTCGCCAACTTGAAAGTGGAGAAAGGTGAGTCGGTTTTTTTGACTGAAACGCCGGACGGCTACGCAGTAACGCCGCACGATCCTGTGTTCGAGCAGCAAATGACCGAGGCGCAGAAAATCATGAAGAAGCGTCGCGCGGTGCTGCGCGAGTTGGCGAAGTGAGTGATTGGGTATGGATAGCGCGAAGCGTGGTGATTGCTGCGCACAACGTGCAACTCGCTGAGCATGGCGGCGCGGCCGGCATACGCGATGCTGGTTTGCTTGAATCCGCGCTGGCGCGAGCGGAAAATCTCGCTGCTTGCGGTGATCCGGATGTTGCCGCGCTGGCAGCAGCTTACGGTTTCGGTATCGTCCGCAATCACCCCTTCGTCGATGGCAACAAGCGTGCCGCATTGATTACCACCGAACTTTTTCTTGCGATGAACGGATTCGATCTGGTGGTGGAAGACGTCGAGTGCGTGGTTACGATTCTGTCTCTCGCTGCCGGCGAACTCGATGAAGCCGAGTTCGCCGCGTGGCTGCGCGAGCCTCTGGTGTCGCGCAAGGCCTGAACGCTATCAGCCGCGGCGACCGTTGCCCCGGCTTTGCTGTGCGCCCACATGCCGACCGTTATTTTGCGGCGAGTTGCCGAAATGATTGCCGTTGTTTTGCGAGCGGCCCGGCGCTTGCCAACTGACCTTTCGTGCGGAGTTTGAGCTGGCTCCTTGGTTATCCTGGCGATGCTCGCTGCGTACCTCGCGCCGGTCTTGGCGATGCTCGCTGCGGGCTTCACGCCTGTCCTGGCGATGCTCTACCCGTGAGCTTCTGTCGCCCCCATCCGAACGTCCGGCGTGCTGATCCTGGCGGCGGTCGCTGCGGTTCTGTCGCACGTCCTGACGACGCTCCTGCTTGTCCTGGCGCAACTCGCCTCGATCCTGGCGACGTTCTCGTTTGTCCTGACTCAATTCGGTCCGATCCTGGCGAATTTCTCTTTTGTCGTCGCGGATTTCTTTGCGTTCGCTGCGCACTCCGGCGATGTCGCCCTGGGCCTTGGCGCGCTGCAAGTCAGCGCGGTCGCCGGCCAGTTCGCGATAATCGCCGCGGAGTTCTTGCTTGTCTTGCCTGACTTCGCGATTGTCCTGACGAATTTCGCGTCGGTCCTGGCGTATTTCGCCGCGCGGGTTCTGTTCGTTTGCGTCCTGGGCATGTGCCGCAGGCGCGAACACGGCCAGGGTGAGCAGCGAGGTGGCAATCATGCTGAGTTGCCGGGTCTTTACGTTCATGGTGTTCTCCTCATCGGTTGGCGGGTGGCGCCGATGCGCTGCCCTTGGTTCGCAAGATAGAGTGGCCGTTCTAGCGAATCTGTAATCGAGTGTCAGCAGATGTTTCAGTCAGGGATATCGGGTAGCATTAAATGATGACCCCCAAATCCTCTGTCCGCGCGGATGCCGCAGTGATTGCGCTGGTTGGTGTTGCTCACGCCACCTCGCACTTGTTTCACCTTTTGTTACCTCCGCTGTTTCCGCTTCTGATGCCCGACTTCGGTTTTGGCTATACCGAGGCCGGATTTCTGATGACCGTGTTCTTCGCCATCTCCGGTCTCGGTCAGGCCTTTGCCGGGATACTGGTCGACCGCTACGGCGCGCGTCGCGTGCTGATGGCCGGGGTGAGTCTGCTGGCAGCGTCCGGCGTGGCACTCGCGGTGGCGCTCAACTATCCGATGCTGCTGCTGGCCGCTGCTCTAGCGGGTTTGGGCAATTCAGTCTTCCATCCTTCAGATTTTTCATTGCTCAACAAAAAGGTGTCGCCTGATCGCTTGGGTCACGCCTTTTCGGTCCATGGTTTGTCGGGCAACCTGGGCTGGGCGCTCGGTGCCGCCATTTCGGGGATGGCCCTGGCTTATGGGAACTGGCGGGTCGCTGGTATTGTGGCGGCCTTGGTGGCACTGTCTTCAGTCACTGCTTTGCGGTTTGCGCGGCCGCTACTGGACGACGACATGCCAAAAATTCACGAAGGGCCGCACGGCGCTGGCGCCGGTGGGACGTTTGCGTTCCTGAACACGCCAGCGATCTGGCTGGCCTTTGCTTTCTTTCTGCTGATTACTGCCGCGTTTGGCGGGCTGCAGAGCTTTTCGGCGCCGGTGCTGGGCGCCATCTACGGGATTTCAGCAGCGGCGGGCGTGGCCGCCCTGACGGGCTATTTGTTGGGTTCGGCAGCCGGCATGGTGGTCGGCGGTTTTGTCGCGGTGAAGGTCAAAGCGCACGAACGTACAGTTGGCGCCGCGCTGATTGGTGCAGCCATTTTCGCGTCGGTGCTGGCTACCGGTTTGCCCCCGGCCTGGAGCGTGTTGCCCTTGATGGTCGGGATAGGCATCGGCGTCGGTTTGGCCGGCCCCTCGCGGGATCTGCTGGTGCGTCGTGTCGCCACCGATTCGCTCGCAGGAGGTAACGCGTCGCCGGCGTTTGGCCGTGTTTACGGCTTTGTCTATTCCGGACTCGATGTGGGTCTGGCCATGGGCCCGCTGGCCTTTGGCATGCTGCTGGATGCGGGAGGCCGCAATGGCGTGTTGCCGGGTGTGGCGCTGCTGCAGATACTGGCTGTGCTGACAGTGTTGGCCATGGGACGGAAACCGGCCCGGCCGGTGCCTATAACTGCCTAGACCGTCCGGTCCGGTGCGGATCGCGCAATTCGCGCTTCAGCTACTTGCTTGTCATCGTCCATACTCCGTCCCATCCCTCTGGCGGTGGCGTGTTGCGATAGATCTGGCAGCGCTCAAGATAGATCTTTGACGGATTGTCCTGCGGGTTGCCAAGCAGCACCTTACGAAAGCAGCGCTCGGCACCAACCCAGTCGCGCTGCCGGTAAAGGACCAGGCCTTCATTGAAGGCGCCCAGAACGTCCTGGAGATGCGGAAAACTGTCTTCGGTGTGATGGTCAAGCGCCTCATAGATTGCAGTCGGCATATTCCTGCCGCGCACGCGAATCAAATCAATTTCTCGCGCTATCGAATGGTCCTTGATGGCGGCATAGGTCGCGTCGCAAACAAGGATCGAGGTGCCGTAGAACTTGTTGGCACTTTCCAGGCGTTCGGCGAGGTTGACCCGGTCGCCGATCACGGTGTATTCCATGCGCTTCAGCGATCCGATATTTCCCGCCACCACATTGCCGGTGCTGATGCCGACGCCGATCCGTATCACCTCGCCACCACGCGCGGCGCGTCGTTGGTTGAGCTGGTGCAAGGCTGTCATCATCCGATTGCCAACCAGGGCCGCATTGCTGGCGTCGTCGTCGCTTTGCATTACCGAGCCGAAGACCGCCATGATCATGTCGCCGATGTATTTGTCGAGTACACCGTTGTGGGCAAAAACGATATCCACCATGTCGGTGAAATATTCGTTGAGCAATGCCACGGTTTCCTTGGCGCCCAGGCGCTCGGATATCGAGGTGAAGCCGCGAATGTCGGAGAACAACACGCTGACGTCGCGTCCGGTGCCACCAAGGACGGCTTCGCCGCTGGCGAGAAGCTGGTCCACCACGGTCTTGCTCATATAGCGCGACATGGTGTTGCGCAGCCGCTTTTCGCGGGTGATGTCCTCCATCATCAGCATGAAGCCGATGGGCTCGTTGCGGGTGCTGGTCAGTGGCACTGTGGTGAGATTTACTGAGATAGTTTCCGTGCCTTCGACGAACAGGTCGGTATCGACCGTGGTGTCGGTATTGCCCGAGGCGCGTACTTTTTCCAGACTGTTGGCTACCCACTTATTGCGACCTATAAACCGGGTATCCAGCTTGTGCCCCAGCAAATCTTCGTCTTCGCGTCGCAGGATGCGTCTCGCCGATTCGTTGACCTTGCGTACCGCGCCGTTGACATCGAGCGTCAGCACCGCGTTGCTCATGCTGTGCAGGATGGCCTCGTTGTAGTTGCGTTCTTCCGTGACGTCCTGGAAAAGCTGCGCGTTTTCAATCGCGACGGCGGCCTGGGCCGAGAAAGCGCGCAGGCGTCTTTCGTCGGCGCTGCCGAATTCACCGCCTTTGCGATTGAGTATCTGCATGACGCCGAGCTTGCGTTCGCCGTGGGCGACGATAGGCATGCACAGAATGCTGTGCGTGCGATAGCCTGTTTGACGGTCGAATTCCGGATTGAAGCGTGGGTCGTTGTAGGCGTCGGCAATATTGATGACGGCGCCGCTGCTGAAACATTCTCCGGCTATGCCTGCATTCACTGGAAATCGAATCCCGGCGCCAGCAATGCCGCCGGCAACACGGGAAACCAGCTCGTCGGTTTTCGGGTCGTACAAAAACAGGCTGCCGCGGTCTGCGTCGAGCATGGTGGTGGCCGCAGACATGATTTTTATCAGCAGCGGGTCGAGATGAATTTCTGCGACGATGGAGATGCTTACTTCCAGCAACATCGCTTCTTCGCGTTGTTGACGTTCTACCTTCTCGAACAAGCGCGCGTTTTCGAGCGCGGCCGAGGCCTGCAGCGACAAGCCTTCAAGTAACCTTTGATCTTCGCTGTCGAATGCACCGACAAGCTTGTTCAGAACCTGGGTGACGCCAATGACTTCCCGATTCTTGTTGCGGATCGGGACGCAAAGAATGTTGCGTGTCCTGAAGCCCGTGCGGCGGTCGACTTCCTGGTTGAAGCGGGGATCAGCGTAGGCGTCGCCGATGATTTCGGCCTCGCCGCTGGTGAAAATCGAACCGGCAACGCCAAGCGTGCAGGGAAAGCGGATCTCGCCAATTGCATCGCCTTGCACCACTCTCGAGAACAGCTCATTGGTCTCGGGATCGAACAGGAACAGGGAGCTGCGTTCGGCGGTTAGTGCCTCGGTGACAACCTCCATCAGTCTTGGAAACAGTACATCCAGAGAAAGGCTGTCGGAGACACGGTTGGCGATATCCGCCAAGGCCGAGGTGCGGCGCAATAGTTCGGATATCCGGAAGAACAACTGAGCCTTGCCCGACTCGTCTAGTCCTTGCAAAAGCTTTTCGATATCCTCTTGATGCAGGCGGTGTTCGAGGATCTCGCGGATGGTTTCAAAGCCGATTTGCATGCGCAATGTAGGCAGAAGGCCGATGGGCAGAGGTGGCTTCTATTGTAACCAGATTTGGAACACGTCTATTGCCGGAAAAGCGCGGCCCGCTTGCGCTTCCGGGCGGCCGGGATTATCGACTCAGCGCGGAGTGACGGTGGCAACTGAGTAAATGATCATTGACCATGCCGCTTGCCTGCATGTGGGCGTACATGACGGTTGGGCCGATGAAGCGAAATCCGCGACGCTTGAGTTCTTTTGACATTGCCTCGGCGGTGGGTGTAATGGCGGGTACCTCAGCCATTGATTGTCTCCGGTTGAGCTGTGGTCGGCCATCGACAAACTGCCATAGCAACTGGTCCAGCGTTCCACCTTGCTCGTAGAGCGCCAGGGTGGCCTGGGCATTGGTAATGCTGGCGGCGATTTTCAGCCGATTTCTGATGATGCCTGCATCATTGAGAAGTCGCGCAACATCCTTTTCGTCGTAGCGGGAGATTTTCTCGGGATCGAAACCATCAAATGCGCGCCGATAATTTTCGCGCTTCCTGAGAACCGTGATCCATGACAGACCCGCTTGTGCGCCCTCCAGGATCAGAAATTCGAACAGTGTGCGTTCGTCATGGCAGGGCACGCCCCACTCGGTGTCGTGATAGGCCGTGTACAAGGGGTCACTGCCGCACCACGGACATCTGACGAGATCTGCCATTGATCTAGTTCAGTACCATCACGCCGCGCTTGAGACCGTGGTCTTCGGGATGGGCGGAGAGGACAAAGCCCAGGCTGGCGACAAAGGCCAGCATGCGACCGTTCTCGGATAGGAAATCGCCGTGCATGTAACGCAGGCCGCTGGTACGTGCTGTGTCGATAAGCAGGCCCATCAGTCGGCGTGCGAGCCCCTTGCCTGCCCATTCATCGGCAACGACGATGGCGAATTCGCAGGACTCTCCGTCGGGACTGGTGGCGTAGCGGACAACGCCGACCTCTTTCTCTGCCCCCTCGTTATCGATAGTCGCGACGAAGGCCATTTCACGGTCGTAGTCAATCTGCGTCAGTCTTATCATCTGTGCTGGAGAGACTTCGCGGATGGTATTCATGAAGCGCATGTAGCGCGATTCAGGCGACAGCGCCTTGACGAAATCCTGCTCCATGCGGAAATCTTCGGGCTTGATCGGGCGGATCGTGACCAGTGTCCCATCCTTGGCCTTGTAGCTGGTCTGCAGGTGCGACGGGTAGGGATGGATCGCCATGTGGTCATAGCGGCCCGCAGTGATCGGCAGATTTTCAATGGTGATGCGCGCGTCGACGGCAACGGCACCGTTTTCATCAACGATCAAGGGGTTGATATTTATTTCGCTGATCCACGGGAGTTCGCAAACCATGGCGGACACTCGCAGCAGTACGGTTTCGATAGCCGCCATATTGACCGGTGGCATGTTACGAAATTCGCCAAGGCGCGCGATGGTGCGCGTTGACGCCAGCATGTCGGCGATCAGAATTGAGTTTAGCGGCGGCAGAGCCACGGCGCGATCGCTGTTGTGCGCTTCGACATTGGTGCCGCCGGGACCCAGAACGATGGTTGGGCCGAAAATTTTGTCGCGCACCATGCCGACCATCAGCTCTCGACCATTGGCCTTCTGGATCATCGGTTCGATGGCAATGCCGTTGATATGCGCGTCGGGACGATTCTTTTTGACCTCGTCCATGATTTCCAGCCAGGTATCGCGGACGGCGGCGAGAGTGCCTAGATTCAGTCGTACGCCGCCGGCATCGCTCTTGTGCACGATCTGCGGAGAATCGATCTTCATCACCACTGGCAGCCCAAGTTCTTCTGCAAGTACCATGGCTTCAGATGCCGAGCGGGCGACCATGGTTTGTGCGATGGGAATCCGAAAAGATGCCAGCAATGCCTTCGATTCCATTTCGCTGAGTACTTTGCGTCCTTCCATCAGGGCGGTTTCGATGACCAGACGCGCCGATTCAATGCGGGGCGGGGCTTGCTCGGAGATCGAGGGCGGCGTCTGCATCAGCAATTGCCGATTGCGGTAGTAGTTGGAGACATGCGAGAACAGATCAACCGCCGGTTCCGGCGTGCGGAACGTCGGAATGGCCGCCCCCTGGAACAGTTTGCGTGCTTCGCTCACCTGTTCTTCGCCCATCCAGCAGGTCACCAGTGGTTTGTCGCTATGGCGCGCGATTTCTATCACCGTGCGCGCGGCTTGGGTCGGATCGGTCATTGCTTGCGGCGTCAGGATGGCCATTACGCCATCAATACCGTCGTCGTCGATGCAGGCTTGCAATGCCTCGCCATAGCGCTTGGGATCGGCGTCGCCGAGGATGTCGATCGGGTTGGATTTTGACCAGTTGGCGGGAAGACACTCATTGAGACGCGCAATTGTGGCTGGCGAGAGTTGGGCCAGCGGGATGTCGATGTCTGCAGCGTGGTCCGCCGCCATGACGCCCGGGCCGCCACCGTTGGTGATGATCGCCAGACGTTTACCGCGCGGCCGGAAGTGCGAAAACAGCGCGGATGCTGCCGCATACATCTGGCCGATGTTGGCGAGGCGAACAACACCCGCGCGCCGCAAGGCCGCGTCGAAGACGTCGTCGGCCCCGACCAGCGCACCGGTATGTGAGCGCGCGGCTTTTTCACCGGCGGGATGCTTGCCGACCTTGATCAGCAGTACCGGTTTGCAGCGCGCCGCTGCGCGCAGGGCGCTCATGAAGCGGCGCGCGTTCTTGATACCTTCGATGTACAGGAAGATATTTTCGGTACGCGGGTCGGAGACCATGTAGTCGAGCACTTCGCCGAAGTCGATATCGCCTTCAGCGCCGAGCGAAACCACGTTGGAGAAGCCGACCTTGTTCGGCAGCGCCCAATCCAGAATCGCCGTGCACAGGGCGCCCGATTGAGAAATCAGGCCTATGGTTCCGGCATTGGCAAAGCCATGTCCGAAGGTCAGGTTGATCTGGCTGCCGGGACGCATGATGCCCAGGCAATTAGGGCCGAGCAGCCGCATGCCGTGGCGACGGGCATTTTCCAGGACATTGCGTTCCAGTGTCTTGCCGCGCCCTCCAACTTCGGAGAATCCGCCGGATATAACGATGGCGTTTCGGCAGCCAGCGCGACCACAGGCATCGACGATGTCGGGAACGCTGTCCGCCTGAGTGCAGATCACTGCAATATCGAGCCGTTGCGGAATCGTATCTACCGATGGGTAGGTTTTTTGGCCAAATACGGTTTCATGCCTCGGATTGACAAAGAACAGCTTGCCCTTGTAGCCCGAGTCGAGCATGTTGCGAACCAGAGTAATACCGATCGAATTGGGTGTTTCCGACGCCCCGATGATCGCAATCGATTCGGGTTCAAAAAGCGTGTGCAGATAGTGTTGTTCGTTGTGCATGGCGACGCTCCGCAGCGTCAATTGGATACTCTGTTAGGAATGGTGCAATGCAATAAAAGCATAGCACCTTCCGGCGACTCGTGCCGGTTGGGTGATCTAAAGCGATACTGGGTCGCTGTGCCTGCTGGACCGATAGTGACCATAGTGACGGTCGGCACTGAGAATGTGGTTGATTAGCCAACCTGTCAGAAAGCGTTTGATGCGAAAGGCCAAATAAACCCGATTGTCTTCCCCGAGACTGATCTCGCGCCGCAATTCCTCAAAATACTCAAAAAAACGCTGATGCTGCCGAATATGCAGATCGCGGAAGGGATATTCGTCCTCCTGCATCAGTTCTTCCTCGATTCTGAAGCCACGTGTTGCAGCAAGCTGAATCTGTTCAAGCAACCTTGAGGTCAGATCGAAAGCATCGGAGTTCACCGCACGGGCTAACACGTTCATTTCTGCAAGTAGTTTCTTGTTGGCCGCATCTACCGCGGCGGGTCCGAAGGCATACTCCTCGCTCCACATGGTGGGTAATTCAGCCCTCAGGGAATCCAGATCTTCGACTGGCCGCTCACAGCGCTCGAGATACACACAAGCTGCATCATCGTCAGGCACCGTTTCAAGGTAGGCCGTGAGTCGCTCACGCGCGGTGCGAATATCGTCAATATGATAGTAGGCCAGCGCCTCTTCGAAAGTCTTCAGTGTGTCGGTTTTGGCATTTCTTAGCGAGGCAGAGTCGCTGTTAAAGACTTCATACACTGATTGAGTACCGCGCTTGCCGCGAACATTTGTTCGATCGAGAAAGCGAATCGACCAGAGTTCTGGTTGTTCAAGACAATACAATGTGTATTCGCTGATCAGAATCGAAACTCGGTAGTCTTTGGTAAGACGTTCCAGGCGCGCAGCTAGATTGACTGCGTCGCCAATCACGGTTCCATCCATGCGTGCTGCGCCGCCAATAGTGCCAAGAATGACGATGCCGGTGTTGATGCCGATGCCGATCTTGATCGGGCGATAGCCCGCGCGAATTCTTCCGGCGTTGTAGCTCTCCAACGTGTCTAACATCGCCAGCGCGCAACGCAATGCCGAATCCGGACTGTCGGGAAACAGCGCCATGATGCCGTCGCCGATGTATTTGTCGATGAAGCCGCCATGCGCGGTAATGACCGGTTCCATGTGTATCAGATAGGAATTCAGGAAATTGAAATTTTCCTGAGGGCTCATCGACTCCGATAGTGCAGTGAAATTGCGGATGTCGGCGAACAGAATGGTCATCTTGCGCTCGACCTGCTGTCCGATCACAAGCGTGCGAATGTCGTCGATGCCCATTAGATGGAGAAACTCGCGCGGCACGAATCGGCTGTACGCCAGCGTTGTCGTGCTCAGTTGTTCAAGCAGGGCATCCGTGTCGTTCTGGGTGGCGCGGGCATTGCTGTTCGGATCAGCGGGCATAGGGTGGAAGCCACTGACAGTGACTTGCGATTTGGTTTAAGGGCAAAATGATAACCGACATGAATGCACATATTTCCGAAAAGGCCTCACTTTGGGTTCAGCGCTTCCTTCCCCTGGTCGTGCCGGGTGGATCAATACTGGATTTGGCCTGTGGCCGTGGGCGGCATTCCCTGCTGATGGCGGAGCGAGGCTACCAGGTGGAATGTGCGGATCGAGATACGGAAGCCCTGGCTGAAATTTCAGCAACAACCCCCAGTATTGTGACCCAGCAATGTGATCTAGAGGGTGGTCCATGGCCATACTACGGCCGCACATTCGATGGCATCGTCGTCACCAATTACCTGTATCGACCCTTGCTTCCAATGCTGCTCAACGCGCTGGACACAAATGGCGTGTTGATCTATGAAACCTTCATGGTTGGCAACGAGCGCTTTGGCAAACCATCCAATCCGGCTTTTCTGCTGCGCCCAGGGGAGTTGCTGGAACTGGTGAAGCGGCGACTGACAGTGGTGGCGTTCGAGCAAGGAGAGATCGATACGCCCCGCCCCGCAGTAGTGCAGCGATTGTGTGCTACGCGTCGAATCGATTCCCAATTGCCGGTTTAGCTGAGTAGTCCGGCTGATTTCCATTGGTTCATGACGGCTGCCTGCAATTCATGACGCCAAAACCACGGTTCGTCGGTTTCGACTGGCTGCCGGCATGGACTAAATCCAGACTGTCGTTATTCCGCCCCTGCGGATATGAAGACAAGGAGAAGATCATGAGCCGCCATTCCCGTTCCATTGATGAAACGAATCTTTCAGCCGCCGAGCGCGACGCCCGGCGCCAGGTGAGCAGGCTGCGCGGGTTCTATTACCATTTGATGGTATTCGCTGTAATCAACGCCGGCCTGGCTGTCATCAACCTGACAGTGTCCCCCGGCCGCTTGTGGTTTTACTGGCCCTTATTGGGCTGGGGCGTTTGGCTGGCGCTGCATGCTTTTGGAACCTTTGCGCGTTATCGCTGGCTGGGTGCTGAGTGGGAAGAACGCAAGATGCAGGAATTATTGGCAGGCAAGAGCATGAAATAATCCGCCAATGGCCTACTTTCTTGCAACACTGGTTTTCAATGCGCTTGTCGCGGGTTTTCTCACCGCGCTGGATTTTGGCGGTGGTTTCATTGTCAATCTGGTATTTGCGCAGTGCATCGGCTTGAGCATTCTGGCCCTGGTAAAGGGAGCCCTGCGTCTGCCCTTGCGCGAAGGGAAGCGTGTCGCGGCAGTAGCGGCTGCAATATTAATCGGTGCTTTGCTGGGTGGAATGCTTGCGCGCTTGCTGACGGGGGTTAAGGCTTCGCCCGATGGCTCGCATGAGATCCAGTCACTGCTGATTGGACTGGTGTTCGGTTGTATTGCCGCTGTGTTCTTTTGGCTGCGTGAACGCAATGTTCGGCTTGAAAGCGATCTGCACGCGCGCGAACTGGCGCAACTGGAAGCCGAAAAATTGGGCCTTAGCGCGCAGTTGCGCATGCTGCAGGCTCAAATCGAGCCGCATTTTCTGTTCAACTCGCTGGCCAATGTTGGGGCCTTGATCGACGCGGACCCCAAGTTGGCGGCGCGGATGCTGGAAGCCTTGATCCGATACTTGCGTTCCAGTCTGACGCGAACGAGGGAGGCGAGTGGCACGCTGGGTGATGAATTGGCGTTATTGAAGGATTATCTTGAGGTGCTGAAGATCCGTATGGGTGATCGACTGACTTACCAATTTCAGATCTCCCCGGATTTGTTGGGCCGTGCTTTCCCGCCCATGTTGTTGCAACCACTGGTCGAGAATGCCATTCGGCACGGTCTTGAGCCGAAGGTCGAGGGCGGGATGCTCAGCGTGAGTGCGCAGCTGAATGGAGACCAGATGAAGATTTCGGTCATAGACAATGGCTTGGGTTTCGCCGAGACAGCGGGTAGCGGGTTTGGGCTTACTAACGTTCGGGCACGTCTGGCGGCGATTTATGGGCCTGAGGCGCGCCTTGAGTTAACGTCAAAAGTCGGCGCTGGCGCTACGGCGAGCTTGAGCCTGCCGGTGGAGATGTCGGCATGAAAGCCGTCCTTGCCGACGATGAACCCTTGCTGGTCGCGCACCTCAAGGCACGGCTGGCCGCATTGTGGCCACAACTCGACATCGTGGGTGTCGCGGCCAATGGCCTTGAAGCACGGGAGATGATAGAGAACCTGCGGCCTGACGTGGCGTTTCTCGATATCCGCATGCCCGGAATGTCCGGCCTCGAAGTCGTTCAGGCTGTGTCACCCGAAGCGCGCCGCGTCTGTCGCGTGGTGTTCGTTACAGCCTTCGACGAGTTCGCGGTGCAGGCATTTGAGCGCGAAGCCGTGGACTACTTGCTCAAGCCCATCAATGACGACCGTCTGGCTGCAAGCATTGAGCGTTTGCGCCGCCTGCCGCCTGCCGACGCTCGGGTGGCTACTCAGGCCGACGATCTGCTGGCACGCTTGCAGGCTCTGGTGCCGAAAACTGCCGAGCATCTGCGCTGGGTGCGCGCTTCTGTAGGCAACGACGTGCGACTGCTGGCCGTGGACGAGGTGTGTTATTTCCAGGCGACCGACAAATACACGGCCGTATTTACGCGTGACGCCGAGCTGCTGATTCGAATACCCATCAAGGAATTGATTGAACAGCTTGATCCTGAGCAGTTCTGGCAGGTGCATCGTGGCACGCTGGTGAACGCGCGGCAGATTGTCTCGGCGCGTCACGATACTTTTGGCCGGGTCAGCTTGAAACTACGAGATCGCGTTGAGTCGGTGGCCGTCAGTCGCGGTCACGCTCATTTGTTCAAACAGATGTAGCGAGAATTTCCTTCGCCAGTTTGTTTAGCGCGGCGGTATCGAGCCTTTCAGTGGCGTAGCGCGTCGCGGCATCGAAAGAATCGTAGTTGCTGGCCTGCGAGCGTTGATACAGCGGATCGTAGTGCAGCGTCAGCAACTCCTCCACCAGCGCTGCGAAATCGCCTGCGGCAATCATGGCGCTCCAGTGCTCCAGTGTTTCATTGCTTTGCAGGCCTTTGAGGTGTCCCAGCCGTTCGATCAACCAGGTCGGATCTGCCACCGCATAGTCATAGTCACGCAGCAAAAATTCGACGCGCGCCTGCAGTGGCGCCTCTATTCGCAAACCACCGGCGCTGCGGATGGCAGCAAGCACGGCATCGGGTAGTTGCAAGCGGCCAATTTTTCGGCTTTCGGCCTCGACAAATACCGTTTGTGTCGGGTCAAGCGCGCGGATGGCCGCCAGAAGTTGCGACTCGAAACCTTTTTGCGCGGGTTGCGCCTGGCCAGGCAGATTTCCCAGCACCGATCCCTTGTGCGCCGCGATTTCTTCGAGATGCAGAATTTGCGCACCCTGCGCCGCCAGGGCTTCAAGCAGACGGCTTTTGCCGCTGCCGGTAGCGCCGGTGACGACACGAAACTTGAATTGCGGTGGCAGCAGTTGCAGTTGCTTGATCACGTGTTGGCGCCAGCTCTTGTAGCCGCCCTGGACACGGTGCGCGTCCCAGCCGATCTCGCGCAGAATATGGGTAAAGGCGCCACTGCGCTGCCCGCCGCGCCAGCAGTACACCAGTGGCCGCCAGCCTTTGGGCTTGTCGAGCAGGTGCTCCTCGATATGTCGCGCGATGTTTTTTGATACCAGCGCTGCGCCAACTTTTTTTGCTTCGAACGCTGATACCTGCTTGTACAGGGTGCCGACGCGTGCGCGTTCCTCGTCGTTCAGCACTGGCATGCTAAGTGCACCCGGCAGGTGGTCTTCGGCAAATTCGCTCGGTGCACGGGCATCGATGACGGTGTCGAACTCGGCGAGCTGGGCTACCGTCGCGACGCCCTTGGGCAAATGTTCAAACATGATATTCAGGAGGTGCGACTCATCTAAGCAGCGGTTTCAGCGCGCCCCAGACATGGTCGAGAATTTTCGGTTGAGCGGCGGCAGTGGGATGCAGCCCATCGCCCTGATAGGCGTTCTGGTCGAGAGCAATGGGTTCCAGCAGAAACGGCAACAGGGCGATTTCCTCGCGCTTTGCCAGATCACGAAATGCCGCTTCGAAGGCCTCGGTGTATTTCGGCCCGTAGTTGGGCGGCAGGCGCATCCCGACCAGCAGCACTCGGGCGCGGTGTTGCTTCGCAAGTTTGATCATGTAGGAGAGGTTGTCTTTCAGGCTCGCCACTGGCAGGCCGCGCAGACCGTCGTTGGCGCCGAGTGCCAGAATCACCACAGAGGGCTTGAACTGTTTCAGTACCGCGGCAAGACGTGCCCGTCCCCCGGCAGTGGTTTCGCCACTGATGCTGGCGTTGGTCACTGCCTGGGCCGAAGCATCTTGCTTTAGCCGCTGCGTGAGCAGCGCCGGCCAGCTTTCGCTGACGCGGATTCCGAAGCCAGCCGACAGGCTGTCGCCGAATACCAGAACACCTTGATCCGCCGCTACGGCTAAACTGCAGGGCAACAGGAGCAAGCCGCAACATAATGAGATGAATCTTTTAAGCATGGATGAGAATAGTTTGGTAGCTGATGCAGTAAGCGATACGGTGATTGATGTCGCCGAGTTGAGCAAGATCGTTCCCAGCGGCGATGGCACGCTCACGATTTTGCACGAGATTTCGTTTGCGGTGACTTCGGGCGAGGCTGTAGCCATCGTCGGCGCTTCCGGATCCGGCAAGTCTACGCTACTGGGCCTGATGGCCGGGCTTGATCTGCCGTCGTCCGGCACGGTTCGTCTCGGTGGTGCGGATCTCGCCGGCCTTGACGAAGATGCGCGCGCTGAACTACGTGGCCGCTTGCTTGGTTTTGTTTTCCAGTCTTTCCAGTTGCTGCCGGCGCTGACGGCACTGGAGAACACCATGCTTCCGCTGGAACTTGCGGGACGCGGCGATGCCCGTGCGCTGGCCACCGCCATGCTGGCGCGGGTGGGCCTGGGTGAGCGACTGGGGCATTACCCCAAGCATCTTTCCGGCGGCGAACAACAGCGGGTAGCTTTGGCCCGTGCCTTCGCCATGCATCCCCGGCTGTTACTGGCCGACGAACCCACCGGCAATCTCGACGCTGCCACCGGTGCGCAAATCATCGACCTGATGTTCGCCATGAACGCCGAGGCCGGCACCACACTGATTCTGGTGACGCATGACGAAGCCTTGGCACAGCGTTGCGGGCGCACCCTGAGGCTCGCGGCCGGACGCTTGGTCAAGCATTGATAGTTCATTTCACCGGCTAACCACGATGACCCTGAATGTGCCCAGTCAAGGTGTCGCTGCCAGCCAGGCCTGGCGCAGCGACGCGGTGCGCAAGGTTGATGCGGATTACATGCGTTCGGCCGATACGCATCTGATTCCGCTGGCCTTTGCGGGATTTCCGAATATCGATTTCTACTTCAAGGATGAAACCAGCCACCCCACCGGCAGCCTCAAGCATCGCCTGGCGCGCTCCTTGTTCCTGTATGCCTTGTGCAATGGCTGGTTGCGGGAGGGCGCTACCGTGGTCGAGGCGTCCAGTGGTTCAACTGCGGTCTCGGAAGCCTACTTCGCGGATTTGCTTGAACTGCCTTTCATCGCCGTCATGCCGGCCAGCACCTCACCGGAGAAGATCGCGGAAATTGAGTTTCACGGTGGGCGCTGCCACCTTGTTGATGATCCAACCCAGGTAATCGACGAATCGCGACGCATTGCGCGCGAGACCGGTGGCCATTTCATGGATCAGTTCACTTACGCCGAACGGGCAACGGATTGGCGAGGCAACAACAATATCGCCGAATCGATCTTTTCCCAGATGCGCGCCGAACGGCACCCGGTACCGTCCTGGATTGTCTGCGGTGTGGGGACGGGCGGCACCACGGCGACGCTGGGGCGTTTTGTGCGCTATCAGCGTCATGTCACACAGATAGCGGCTTGCGATCCCGAGAACTCGGTGTTCTTCGATTATTTCGTCAGCGGCGACAGGGGTCTGAGTCTGAATTGTGGATCGCGCATCGAAGGTATTGGTCGGCCACGCGTTGAAGCCTCTTTTCTGCGTCACGCGGTCGATGCCATGCTGCAAGTCCCCGATCTTGGGTCGATCGCCGCAATCCATGAGTTGGAAGTGCGTCTGGGTCGGCGCGTTGGCGGTTCCACCGGCACCAATTTCATCGCGGCGCTGTCGCTGGCGCTCGAGATGCAGACGAGAAATCAGAGTGGCAGTATGGTTGTGATTTTGTGTGACGGCGGCGATCGCTATCGACACAGTTATTACGACCTGCAATGGCTACGGCAAAACGGCTTCGATCTGGAGGCGAGCAAACAAGCACTGGCGGCGACACTGGATCACGGTGCGGCCTTGCCTTTTCCGGTGCGCAGCGCAAGGCTGGAGACGGCACAAAGTTGATTGATTGCGCGCTACAAGTTTGAGGCGTTTTGCTGTGGTTGCTGTGAGAGTATTCGCCGCGCCGCATTGACGCCGCTGCGCACGGCGCCTTCGAGCGTTGCCGGATAATCACCCGCCACATAGTCGCCGGCCAGCCACAGGCCGGGCAGGGTGGTTTCAGTCGCGGGGCGCTGTAGGTTTGGCACACAGGCGAAAGTGGCACGCTTTTCCGTGATGGTCTGTACTTTGAGCGGTGCTGGCAAGTCCGGGATCAGCCGGGCGATTTCTTTGTGGATACCACGTTCCAATTCTTCGGTCGGCACGTCAAGATGACGGCCGCGTGCGCTGATCACCGCTGCGATCAGTCCGTGCTGACCGCACAGTTGACCTCGATCAAATAGCCATTGCGCCAGGCCGATGTCCACGCCGAGCATGGGGCGCGACAATCGGATTTGTTTTGGGTAGCTGAAGTAGCTGGTGACGATCGGTTCCCACTCGAAGTGTTCGGTCTGGCTCGCCAGCGACGGCACCAATCCGGCAAGGTGATAGGGCGCCACGGCCAAAACCACGTGGGCGAACGGGCCTGCATCGTCTATCCGCCAGACGTCGCCTTCCTGCCGCAGCGAAGCGACTCGGTGACCGAGGTGCACGCTGCCGCCACGGGCCTCGATGTAGTCTGCCGCAGGCACGGGAAATAGCGCGCTGAGATTGACTTGCGGTAGCAACATGTCGCTGGCGGCGCGTGTGGCGGCCAGGCTGTCGCGTAGCACATTGGCCATCACTTGCGCCGACGCACGTGCGGCCGGTGTGTTGAGCGCGGCGATGCACAGCGGTTCCCACAAAAGTCGGCGCTGGCGAGACGGCGTCTGATTGCGGTCCAGCCACTCTGTGACAGTGATATCGGGCTCGATACGGAATCGGCTGGCTTGCAAGCTGCGCATGAGACCGATCGCCGCCCATTTCTCGCGCCAGTCCAGTCCTTCCGCGCGCAACAAGGCAAAGGCGGTGTGCAAGGGCGCCGGTAGATTTGGCGCGCTCATCACAAACTCACCGGGAAATTCGAAGCGCAGCGGAGTGCGTTTGAGCAAGCGTTCGGGATCAGCGCCAACGGTGCGCATCAAGCGCAAGGTTTCTGTATAGGCGCCCACCAGTATGTGCTGGCCGTTGTCTACAACAAATCCTTCGATCTGGGTTACGCGAGCACGGCCGCCGGGCACACGTGAGGCTTCGAAGACTTCTACCTGATGGCCCGCGGCGGCGAGTTCAACGGCAGCCGCCAGCCCGGCATAACCGGCGCCGATGACGGCCAGTTTCAAGCGGTAATCCAGGTTTTTCCTGCCAGCCAGAGTTTGCGCAGTGGCGGCAGGGAGATGCGCTGGTCAAGCACGCGGTAGTTGTCGCGCACGATTTCATCGAGCGTGGCGCGGTAGATCGCGGCCATGATCAGCCCGGCGCGCTGCGTCTTGCGGTCGGCCGCCGGAAGTTGAGCGAAGGCTTGCTGATAGAGCTGTTGGGCGCGTTCGACCTGGAAGGCCATCAGGCGACTGAAATTATCGCCATAGCGTGCCTGCTGCAGATCGGTGTCGCTGACGCCGAAGCGCGCCAACTCGTCCTGCGGCAGGTAGATGCGACCGCGCTGTGCGTCTTCACCAACATCGCGAATGATGTTGGTGAGCTGAAAAGCCAGGCCCAGATCGTGAGCATATTTGAGTGTCTGGCGGTCGCTGTAGCCGAATATTTCGGCGGTGAGCAGGCCGACCACGCTGGCGACTCGATAACAGTACAAGTGCAGCGACTTGAAATCGGCATAGCGAACGTGGTCTAGATCCATTTCCATGCCGTCGATGATTTCCTGCAACTGCTCTTGCGGCAGGTGAAAGCTCTTGAGGGAACTTGTCAGCGCCTGGGTGACCGGATGGGTGGCGCGGCCTTGATACAGCGCACCGACCTCGCCGCGCCACCAATTCAGCTTGGCACGCGCCAGTTCGCCATCTGGGCATTCGTCGACGACATCATCAACTTCACGGCAAAAGGCGTAGAGAGCGGTGATGGCTTGGCGCCGGCGTGGCTCGAGAAAGAGGAAGCTGTAGTAGAAGCTGGAGCCGCTCTTGGCGGTGCGATCCTGGCAGTATTGATCGGGAGTCACGAGTGGGTGTCCAGGGGGCGGATCAGCGAGTGCCAGATAATGGTCGGCCAGTCGAGCGGCCGGAGGATGGGGCGTCGATTGAATACATCGAAATCGACGGCCTCGATTTTATCCAGAATTCGCAGGCCGCCGGCAACAATGGCGCGGATTTCCAGCCCCATGCGTCCCGGCAGATCCCAGCCCAGTGGCGCGCCCGAGAGCATCAGGGTGCGTGCCCGTTCGACCTGAAAGCGCAGCAAGGCACGAAACTCGGCGCTGGTGATACGGTGAGCGATGTCGTTGTCGCCGACCCCAAAATGCTCCATATCATCCTGCGGGAGATAAATCCGTCCGTTCGCACCCTTGATCGCATCAATACCGACATCCTGCCAGTGGTTGATTAACTGCAGCGCAGAGCAGATGGCGTCCGAGCGCGCCAGATTTGTTGTCGACGCGTGACCGAACAGATGCAGCATCAGGCGTCCGACAGGATCGGCGGAGCGGCGGCAGTAGTTCATCAGCTCGGCAAAATCGCGGTAACGGTCCTTGCCCACGTCCTGCACAAAGGCATCAAGCAGGTCGCGGAAGAGTTGCAGCGGCAGGGAATATTGGTCAATTACCGGGCGCAGGCGCAGGAAGACCGGGTGATCGGTGGGTTCGCCGCGCTCGATCCGGTCAAGCTCCGATTGATAGGTGGCAAGTAGCGCGATGCGTTGCTCGGCGGGAATGTCGCCTTCATCGGCAAAATCATCCGCGCTGCGGGCAAACACATAAATGGCAGCCACCGGCTCACGCAGAGGCGGGGGCAGGAGAATCGATGCGACGGGAAAGTTTTCGTAGTGATCAACGGCCATGGTGCGGGGGAAGTATATACAGAGCCATCCAGGAAACCACAGCCATTGGCCGTGCGGGGCCGGATTTGTCGGTGGTATTCGCTACGTACATGAGCAGCCACGGCATTGCGGCGTGCTTTCGCCACACCGCTGGCAAGTCGGAAACAAAGTTTGAAAGAAGGTAAAATTCGCAGTCCTCGTCGTGTCGGTCAGGCCTATTTAGCTGGGCGAAGCGTCAGGAGCCCAGGTGGCGGAATTGGTAGACGCACCAGATTTAGGTTCTGGCGCCGAGAGGCGTGGGGGTTCGAGTCCCTTTCTGGGCACCAAAGTGTGGGTACCGACCCCGAGAATGAAATTGGTGCGGATTAATAAATGAATTCTTCAATGACGGAAATAGACATGACGGAAAATGCAACGACGGACGCGGTAGTTGAGACGGTCAATCCACTGGAGCGGAGCATCGAAATGACAGTGGCTCTGGCCGAGATCGACAAAGATATCGAACAGCGTCTGAAAAGCATGTCGCGCAAGGTCAAGGTGGCGGGCTTCCGTCCCGGCAAAGTGCCGATGAAAATGGTGGCTCAGCAGTACGGCGCGCAAGCGCGTTCGGATGCGGTCAGTGAGGCGGTGGAAAAGGCCTATGGCGAGAAGGTGCGAGAACAGAATCTGCGCGTTGCCGGCTATCCACGCATTGAACCAAAGGCCGACGCCAGCCCCGGGCAACTTGCATTTACGGCGGTATTTGAGGTCTACCCGGAAATCACGCCGGGTGATGTTTCGGGCGAGTCGATTAACAAGCCCACCTTGACGGTAACTGACGTCGAAGTTGGCAAAACGATGGATGTGCTGCGCAAGCAGCGCACAACTTACGCCGAGACCGACCGTGCTTCGACCAAGGACGATCGCCTGGTGATCGATTTCATTGGCCGCAAGGACGGTGAAGTGTTTCAGGGCGGCAAGGCAGACGACTATTCAGTGACTGTCGGCGGTGGCATGATGTTGCCGGATTTCGAGGTTCAATTGGAGGGCGTCAAAGTCGGCGACACCAAATCCTTTGATGTCACGTTTCCCGAGGACTATCAGGCTGCCGAACTGGCGGGCTCGACAGTTCAGTTTGAATTGACGGTAAAGAAGGTCGAGGCGCCGCAACTGCCTGAGATCGACGCCGAATTTGCAAAGCAGCTGGGCGTCGCTGATGGCGATGTTGCCAAGATGCAGCTCGAAGTCCGTTCGAATCTGGAACGCGAGGTGAAAAAGCGTCTGCAAGCTAAGGTTAAGGAGCAGGTCATGGAGGCCTTGCTGAAGGTCAATCCGCTTAACGTGCCCAAAGCGCTGGTCGAAATGGAATCAATGCAAATGGCGGAAGCCGCCCGTCGCGACATGGAGTCGCGCGGCATGGCGATGAAAAATATTCCGGTCGAGCCTTCCTGGTTTACCGAACAGGCGACGCGCCGGGTCAAGCTTGGCTTGCTGCTGGCCGAGCTGGTCAAGGCCAAGGACCTGCATGTCAAGCCGGAACAGGTGCGGGCAATTGTGGACGAGTTTTCAGAAACGTTTGAAGATCCCAAGGAAGTGGTCCGCTGGTACTATTCCCAGCCACAGCGTTTGGCCGAAGCCGAAGCTTTGGCACTGGAGAATAATGTGGTGGAATGGGTGCTTGCAAATGCCAAAGTCAGCGAAGGCCCGATCGATTTTGATGAACTGATGGGTAACGCAGCATGATTTTTCCGGAGATGTCCATGTACGGTTCGCGGCAAAACGGTTTTACCCACGATTCCCCTGCTGCCGATACGCAAGGGCTGGGCCTCGTCCCCATGGTCATCGAGACTAGTGGACGTGGCGAGCGTGCATATGACATCTACTCGCGCTTGCTGCGCGAGCGGGTGATCTTCCTGGTTGGACCGGTCAATGACGGAACCGCCAACCTGATCGTCGCGCAATTGCTGTTTCTTGAGTCCGAGAACCCGGACAAGGACATTTTCTTCTATATCAATTCGCCGGGGGGCTCGGTAACGGCCGGGATGGCGATCTACGACACCATGCAGTTCATCAAGCCGAACGTCTCAACCCTGTGCATCGGCCAGGCGGCGAGTATGGGTTCGTTTCTTCTCGCTGCCGGCGAGAAAGGCAAGCGTTTCTGTCTGCCGAATTCGCGCGTGATGATTCATCAGCCAATGGGCGGTTTTCAGGGACAAGCTTCTGACATTGAGATCCACGCCAAGGAAATTCTGTTTCTCAAGCAGAAACTCAACGGTATGCTCGCCCACCATACGGGTCAGTCGGTCGAGCGCGTCGAGCGTGATACGGATCGCGACAATTTCCTTTCAGCCGAGGCCGCAGTGGAGTATGGTCTGGTCGACAAGGTATTGACCAGCCGCATGGAAGCGGCAACGGCTTGATCTTTCGCGAGAACGGAGGCCGGTATGGCGGATAAAAAATCGGGCAACAGCGAAAAACTGTTGTACTGCTCCTTCTGTGGCAAAAGCCAACATGAAGTCAAGAAACTGATCGCGGGTCCTTCGGTTTTCGTCTGCGACGAATGTATTGAACTGTGCAACGACATTATTCGTGACGAGATCGCGGCTGAGCCCGAGGGTACGGCCAAACGCGAATTGCCGGCCCCCAAGGAAATTCGCGACATGCTCGATCAGTACGTGATCGGACAGGATTCCGCAAAGAAGATACTTTCCGTTGCGGTATACAACCATTACAAGCGAATTCGCCATCAGGAAAAAGGCAGTGATGGTGTCGAGTTGGCGAAAAGCAACATCCTGCTGATCGGCCCCACCGGTTCCGGTAAAACCCTACTGGCGCAGACGCTGGCGCGCATGCTGAACGTGCCTTTCGTCATGGCCGACGCGACGACGCTGACCGAGGCCGGCTACGTTGGTGAGGATGTCGAAAACATCATTCAGAAACTGCTGCAAAAGTGTGATCACGAAGCGGATAAGGCCCAGCAGGGCATCATCTATATTGACGAGATAGACAAGATATCGCGCAAATCCGACAACCCATCGATCACCCGCGATGTCTCTGGCGAGGGCGTGCAACAAGCACTGCTGAAGCTGATCGAAGGCACGGTTGCCAGCATTCCTCCCCAAGGAGGGCGCAAGCACCCGAATCAGGATTTCATCCAGATTGACACCACCAATATCCTGTTCATCTGCGGCGGCGCATTTGACGGATTGGATAAAGTGATTCGCAGTCGGTCGGAAAAGGGCGGTATCGGTTTTGGTGCCGAAGTGAAAAGTCGCGACGGCAGCGATGCCGGGGAAATGCTGAAACAAGTTGAACCGGAAGATCTGATCAAGTTCGGCTTGATTCCCGAGCTGATTGGCCGTTTGCCGGTCGTTGCGACCCTGCAGGAACTTGATGTGGATGCCTTGGTCGAAATATTGATTGAGCCGAAAAATGCCTTGATCAAGCAGTATCACAAGTTGTTTGCCATGGAAGGTGTGGAGCTTGAAGTGCGTCCCTCGGCGCTGCAGGCAATTGCCAGAAAGGCGCTGAAGCGAAAGACCGGGGCGCGCGGTCTGCGTTCGATACTCGAAAACGTACTGCTCGATACCATGTATGAAATCCCCACCATGGAAAGTGTTAGCAAGGTGGTGATTGATGAAAACACTATCGAAACCGGCGCACAGCCGCTGATGATCTACGCCGACCAGGCCAAAGTATCCGGTTCGATGTAATTCGGCGGCAGCCGTCGCCTTGAATACCAGTCACTAGCCCCAATGTGCAGGGCGTGACTCATAACCGAAGGACACGATGATGTCTGGACTACCCGATTCTCCCGTAGAGACCCAATCCCTGCCGCTATTGCCTTTGCGTGATGTGGTGGTTTTCCCGCACATGGTGATTCCGCTGTTTGTCGGTCGTCCAAAATCCATCAAGGCTTTGGAAACCGCCATGGAGTCGGGCAAGAATATTCTCCTGGTGGCGCAAAAATCTGCGGCCAAGGATGAGCCGGTGCCTGAGGATATGTACGAAATCGGCTGCCTCGCCAATATTCTGCAGATGCTCAAACTCCCCGACGGCACGGTAAAAGTGCTGGTCGAGGGCGTGCAGCGCGCCCGCGTGCTGCGGATCGAAGATCAGCGCACCATGTTCGTCGCCGATGTGAGCCTGATCCCAATCGAGGAGCGTACGGACAACGAGATGGAGGCCATGCGCCGGACGGTTCTGGCGCAGTTCGACCAGTATGTAAAACTCAACAAGAAGATTCCGCCTGAGGTGTTGACCTCGCTGGCCGGAATTGAGGAAGCCGGACGCTTGGCGGACACCATCGCCGCCCACCTGCCTTTGAAACTCGAGCAGAAACAGGAAGTGCTCGAGGTTTTTGGTGTGTCGGATCGCTTGGAAAAATTGCTTGGTCAACTCGAGGCTGAGCTGGATATTCTCCAGGTTGAGAAGCGTATTCGCGGCCGCGTCAAGCGCCAGATGGAAAAGAGCCAGCGCGAGTATTACCTCAACGAGCAGGTCAAGGCCATCCAGAAGGAACTCGGCGAAGGCGAAGAGGGCGCCGACATCGACGAGATGGAGAAAAAAATCAAGGCTGCCGGCATGAGCAAGGAAGCCCTGGTAAAGATCAATTCTGAGGTGAAGAAGCTCAAGCTGATGTCGCCCATGTCGGCTGAAGCCACCGTGGTGCGCAACTATATTGAAACCCTGCTGGCGCTGCCCTGGAAAAAGAAGTCGCGCATCAGCAAGGATTTGTCGGTCGCCGAAAAAGTCCTCGACCGCGATCACTACGGCCTGGAAAAGGTCAAGGAACGCATCGTCGAATATCTTGCTGTGCAGCAGCGCGTGGACAAGGTCAAGGCGCCGATCCTGTGCCTGGTCGGACCTCCTGGCGTGGGCAAGACCTCGCTGGGCCAGTCAATCGCCAAGGCCACCAATCGCAAGTTCATTCGCATGGCCCTGGGGGGGGTGCGCGACGAAGCCGAGATCCGCGGTCACCGCCGCACCTATATTGGTTCGATGCCGGGCAAGATTTTGCAGAATATGACTAAGGTCGGGGTCAAGAATCCGCTGTTCCTGCTCGACGAAGTCGACAAGATGGGGCAGGACTTCCGCGGCGACCCGTCCTCGGCGCTGCTCGAAGTGCTCGATCCCGAGCAGAATCACACGTTTCAAGATCATTACATCGAAGTCGATTTCGACTTGTCCGACGTCATGTTCGTTGCTACGGCAAACACGCTGAATATCCCAGCCGCATTGCTCGATCGTCTGGAAGTGATTCGCCTCTCGGGATATACCGAGGACGAAAAGGTCAATATCGCCTTGCGTTATCTGGTGCCCAAGCAGTTGAAGAACAACGGCATCAAGCGTGACGAACTCACCATTACCGAGGACGCCCTGCGCGACATCGTGCGCTACTACTCGCGCGAAGCCGGTGTGCGCGCCGTGGAGCGCGAGGTTTCCAAGATTTGCCGCAAGGTGGTGAAATCACTGGTGATGAAGGCGCGCAAGAACAAGATTGTTGTCAATGCCAAGAATCTCGACAAGTTCCTTGGCGTGCGGCGCTACAGCTTCGGCATGGCGGAAAAGGAAAACCAGATCGGCCAGGTCACTGGACTGGCCTGGACTGAAGTGGGCGGCGAGTTGCTCACTATTGAAACCGTTGCCTTGCCTGGCAAGGGCAAGACCATGACCACCGGAAAATTGGGCGAGGTCATGCAAGAGTCGATTCAGGCCGCGTTGTCGGTGGTGCGCAAGCGCAGCCAAGCGCTGGGCATCGAAGACGATTTTTATCAGAAGAATGATATCCATATTCACTTGCCCGAAGGCGCAACACCCAAGGACGGCCCGAGTGCCGGCATCGCCATCTGTACGGCGCTGGTTTCCTCGCTGACGGGTATCCCGGTACGCGCCGATGTGGCGATGACAGGTGAGATCACCTTGCGCGGAGAAGTACTGCCCATTGGGGGCCTCAAGGAAAAATTGCTGGCCGCAGTGCGTGGAGGTATCCGTCTGGCGCTGATTCCTGAGGAAAACGTCAAGGACTTGGCGGAAATTCCTGAGACGATCAAAAACCGGATCGAGATTCGGCCCGTACGATGGGTGGATAAAGTGCTTGAACTTGCCCTGGAGCGTATGCCGGAACCTTTGTCCAATAAGCCGGCAACGACTGCGGTCGCAGCCGCGGTCGGAGATAAGGGAGTTACCGGTGTGGTGACCCATTGAGAGCCTGTGAACTGATAGAATTATCGTTGTTGTACGATATGAGTAGCGGCAGTTCAGTGGGTGCTTAGCTCAGTTGGTAGAGCGTCGCCCTTACAAGGCGAATGTCGGCGGTTCGACCCCGTCAGCACCCACCAGTACAAACATGATGGCTTGCCGCGATGCAAGTCATTGTCTTTTCAGCAGAGGGAATCCGTCTGTTTTTGGGTATGTTTTTGGGTATGTAGCTGAGGAAACTGGCTCGATTTGCTTTTCCGACAGACCGGGAGAAGAATTCGGATAAGCTTCAAACTCAGCAGCCGGGTCTTTAGAAACTGCTACTAGCAAAATATTCAAGCGGCGTTTGCCGAACACTGATTATTGTTGGCGCGAATATTCAACAACTGAGTTAAACAATTTCGTATCCATATGGAACTCGTGGAAATTCCTGTCGAACAACTAAGCTTTGGGATGTTTATCTCAAAGCTTGACAGGCCATGGACAGAAACGCCCTTTGTTTTTCAGGGCTTCGTTCTGAAAAGCGAAAAGCAACTCGGCGTTCTGAGAAAGTACTGCAAACATGTCTTTGTTGATCCGGAGAAAGTGGAGCAACTGGATGTCGCGAAAGTTACAGCCGAGGATATAGCAAGAATTCGCGGTACCACCGTCTACAAGGAGGCGGCAAGTGTTGAAGTCGAATTGCCAAGGGCGCAGAAGGCCTTTTTCGACACCGCATTGATCGTTAAGGAGTTTTCTCGGGCAGTGGAGATCGGAAGCTCGATCGATACGACTCGGTCACAGGAAGCCGCCGCACAGATCACCGAGAGCGTGGTGCGCAATCCGGATGCGATGGCTTTGCTGATCAAACTGCAGGAAAAGAGCGAGGCAACGCTCAGTCGTGCGGTCGAAATCTCGGTCATGATGACCATTTTCGGACGATTTCTTCAACTACCGCAGGAAAAGCTGGAAATTCTCGGCATGCTCGGCCTGCTTCAGGATGTCGGGAAGCTAAAGCTTCCTGCCGAACTTGCTGCTCGCGGACCCATCAATGATGCTGAAACGGAGTTGTACCGGACGCACGTAAATCACTCGGTACGGATTCTCAGCAGCACTAGCGGTGTTCCCCCGGAAATTCCAGGATTGGCATCCCTGCACCACGAACGATTCGATGGCAGCGGCTATCCACGGGGGTTGCGTGGAGATGCGATTGCATTTTTCGGATTGATCGCGGGGATTGTCGATACCTTTGACACGCTTACGGCACCGCAGCCGTTTGGCGCTAATCTGTCGCCCGCCAAGGCGCTTAGCATCATCTACAAGGAACGAGGGAAGCAGTTCCATCCGGCGCTGGTTGAACAGTTCATCCAGTGCATCGGCGTTTTCCCCGTCGGTAGTGTCGTTGAACTGAACAGCGGCGAAGTCGCCATTGTTATTGCCCAGAATATGGTGCGCCGCATGCAGCCAAGGATCATGGTCGTCAAGAGCGCCGAGGGCAATCCACTCAGACCCTACAAAATGCTCGATCTGATGAAGGAACCTAAAGTCAGACCCGACGAACCCTATCGGATTCAACGTTCGCTGGAATATGACTCTGTCGATATCGATCCGCGAGAGCTGTTCCTGTGAGCGATGCGGAATCCGCCGAGTCGGCGATGTCTGCCTCCATCTCTGCTGATGTAAACTTTTTTCTGGACGCGCTGCGCGGCCGAGTTGAGCAAAGACGAATTGATGGCGGAAATTTGGCCGTGCTGATGATTGAATGCGGCTTGATCAATCGTGTAGATACAGTTTGGGGTTATTCGGTTGGCGATTTGGTACGTAAGCGAGTTGCCGAATTGCTGCGCAGTGACGTGCTGCGAGAGGGAGACATCATCGGAGGGATTGGTCGGGAAGATTTTGCTTGCGTCCTGTCCACGGTCGACGGCCCGGAAGTGGCGCTGTTGGCTGCGCAGAAATCCATACGCGCGCTAAATACGCCATTCTGGATTGGTGAAGATGAGATTTTTGCCGATCCTGCGATCGGGATAGCGATGTTTCCGATGCACGGAGATCAACCTGAAAATCTATTGCAGCGCTCAAAAAGCGCTTGCGCCCTGGCTCGATATCGCACCGATCGCATCGCCAATGCCGAGGATGATAGCGAAGGCCGGGTGGAATCTCAGCTCCTCGGCGAAAACAGGTTGCGCACGGCGGTTATGGAAGATGCGCTTGAATTGGTATTCCAGCCGCAATATGACCTGCGAAGAGGCCAGATCATGGGGGCCGAGTGTCTCCTTCTCTCAAACGAGCCTTCGCTAGGCATGGTTACCGCAGAAGATGCGTATTCCGCAGCGGAATCTGCAGGCGTTGTTTCCGGGTTCGTCTCCTCGATACTGAATCGCGCATTGCGAAATGTCTCGGAGTTTCGCTACAGCGGTGGCCTTGATTTGCGTATCGGTATCAAGCTTCCATCCCGGGCTCTGCTCAACACTGAGTTGCCAGATGTAGTACAGCGAGCGCTGGGCACATGGAGCCGACGTGCGGGGACGCTGATTCTGGAAATTGGTGGCACATCACTGTTGAGAGAGGATGCGGTTGCTCGGGAGACTCTGCTTCGCCTCAGGGAGATTGGCGTAAAGCTCTCGATCGACGACTCGGAAATGGCTTTAACGACTTTATATTGGCTCGCAGCTTTGCCATTTCAGGAAATCAAGATTGACGTATCGATGGCTCCAGATCTGGCTGGCGTGCCGAAATCGGAGCGGATTACGCAATCGGTGATCGAACTTGCACATCATCTCAAACTCAATATTGTCGCCGTTGGTGTTGCTGACGAAGTGCAGGCGGCTCGGCTCAAGGAACTTGGCTGCGACTATATGCAAGCCGACTTCAAAGGGCCGGCGCTTGATCCCAAGGGTTTTGTGGAGCGATTTGGATTTAGCGAAGATTGAAATTATCGGAAAGCCATGCAACTATTCCGGAGATTCTTCTGCCAAAGGTCAGCTTTGAGAGGTGCCAACATGAGTCCGAATCGGCTTCGCGCGCGCCAAGGAGCAAAACATCGACCCTGCGGCAATTCAGGTGCTTGTGTAAAAATGCGGTAAAATTTGGTCCGCTTGGATCGGTGGAAATTAACATGCCGATCTTGACAATTTGTGGGTCTCACGAAGTGAAGCGGCTAGTTGCTTTCAGTCAGCGCACACTCTGAACAAAGGCGAACCGATGTTCGCCTTTTTCGCATCCAGGGATTTTGACGCATGTTAGATGTCATTCGTAATAACAAGAAAATCACTCAGGGCTTCCTGGTGTTGATCACGCTTCCTTTCGCATTTTGGGGCGTGGACTCCTTTGTTAGTAACGGCGATGCAGGGTCGGATATCGCGACTGTGGGTGGCAGCAAGATCACCCGCTATGAATTGCAAAATGCGTTGCGTGAGCAGCAGGATCAAATGCGCGCCAGGTTGGGTGGAAAAATCGATCCGGCGTTGTTTGAATCGGCCGAAATGCGTGACGTTGTACTAAATTCTTTGGTTACGCAGCGCCTGTTGGCGCAGCAGGCGAAAGAATCAAAACTGACTGTCGCAAATGAGCAACTGGTTCAGTTCATTTCTACAGTCCCGTCACTTCAGGAAAGCGGCAAGTTTTCAAAAGAGCGCTACGCGGCACTGGTTTCTGCTCAAGGCATGAGCAAGGAACTGTTTGAAGCGCGTCTGCGTCAGGACATGGCCATGCAGCAGTTAATGTTGCCGATTACCGAAGCTGGTATTCCGGGGCAAGCCGCCGCAGATCGTTGGCTGTCGACGCAACTTGAGCAGCGCGAAGTCGGAGAAGCTTTACTGTTGCCCGAGGCTTACCTGGGCAAGGTTAAGCTTGCTGCAGATGCAGTGCAAAAGTATTACGAGACAAATCGCAAGCAGTTTGAACTACCGGAACAGGTGCGCGCAGAGTATCTCGTGTTGAGTCGCGATGAAATGGCAGAGCGGACTGCAGTCAGTGATGCGGATGTCGCAAACTATTTTCAGACCCACATTGATCAATATAAGGAGGGAGCAACGCGCCGCGCCAGCCATATTCTGATTCGGGTCGACAAGGATGCTCCAAAAGCAGACGCCGACAAAGCCAAATCCAAGGCGGAGGCGTTGTTGGCCCAGCTAAGAAAGGCGCCTCGCGAATTTGCAAAATTGGCCAAGTTGAATTCTCAGGACCCAGGTTCGGCGGAAAAGGATGGAGATCTCGATTGGTTCGGTAGCGGCATGATGGTGAAAGCATTTGAGGATGTCGCCTTTGCAATGAAGCAAGGTGAGATCTCGGATGTTGTGCGTTCCGATTTTGGGTTTCACATCATTCTCGTAACTGGCGTACGCCCCGAGCGTGTCCGGCCGTTGGCCGATGTCAAGGAGGAGATCAAGGCTACGATCAAGCGCGATACGGGGGCGAAAAAATATGCGGAAGCGGCGGAGGCTTTTAGCAACATGGTTTATGAGCAGGCAGACAGCCTGAAGCCCGCAGCCGAAAAATGGAAACTGGAAGTTAAGCAAACCGCTTGGCTTGCGAAGGGCGGCAAGTTGCCAGCACCCTTCGACAATCAAAAACTTCTCAATGCCTTGTTCAGCGACGATGGACTCAAGCATAAGCGCAACACAGCGGCAGTCGAGATTGCGTCCAGTACTCTGGCTTCTGCGCGGATTCTCGAGCATAAGCCGGCCGCATTGCAGCCGCTTGCGGCCGTTAAAGCGGATATCGAAAAGCAACTGCGTCGCGAGGCGGCAGTTGTTCTCGCAACCAAGGATGGTGAGGAAAAACTGGCCCGTTTAGTGAAAGGTGAAGCCATCGATCTCAAATGGTCGAAAGGGCATAGCGTGAGTCGTTCCGAGACACAGGGACTTCCTCCTGATGCAATGCGAGCGATTTTCAAGGCGAATACAGCCAAACTGCCGGCACATGCAGGCTTTTCATCGGAAGGCAATGGCTATGCGTTGTATCGAATTTCTGCCGTGACAAGCGCGGATGCGGTCAAGGACGATTCACGTCGGAGCACGCTGGCCCAGCAATATGCCCGTTTGGTTGCCGATGAAGAGTTTTCTGCCTGGATGGCGACTTTGAGGAAAAAATATCCAGTGGAGATAAACAAGGCGACTCTTGAAAGCAAGGAACGCTGATCTTCCGATCTTCCATAAACAAAGCCCCGCAATGCGGGGCTTTGTTTATGGAAGATCGAACAATTAACTAGCCTGGAAGCGGTGCCGAATTACCCATGGCGGTGGTGTGCGTGCCACCATCGACATACAGAATTTCGCCCGTAACACCGCTGGCAAGATCGGAAAGCAGAAAGGCGGCTGCGTTACCGACTTCGTCGATAGTTACATTCCGGCGCAGCGGGGCATGGTGGGCGTTGTAGGCAAGAAGTTTGCCAAAGCTGCCGATGCCCGATGCAGCCAGCGTTTTGATCGGCCCGGCGGAAAGTGCGTTGGCACGGATGCCCTGCGGGCCGAGGCAAAAGGCCAGATAACGTGTTGCTGCCTCGAGGCTGGCTTTGGCCAGACCCATGGTGTTGTAGTTGGGCATGGTTCGCACCGCGCCGAGGTAGGTCAGTGCCAGTACCGAAGGGTTGCTGCCCTTGAGTAACAATGGGCGGGCGGCCTTGGCAAGAGCGGGATAACTGTACGAAGAAACCTCATGAGCTATCCGGAAGGACTCGCGTGTCATGCCCTCGAGGAAGTCGCCTTCAATCGCCTCGTTGGGCGCGAAGGCAATTGAATGAACCAGACCGTCTAGCCCATCCCAATGTTTAGCAAGGTCGCTGAACACGGCATCAATCTCGGCGTCGCTGCCTACGTCGCATGGAAAGATAGCCTTCGAGCCAAACTCATCGGCAAACTTGACCATGCGATCCTTGACGCGGTCGTTCTGGTAGGTAAAGGCCAGTTCGGCACCTTCGCGATGACAGGCCTTGGCGATACCGTAGGCGATTGATCGGTGGGAGATCAGACCGGTGATCAGAATGCGTTTGCCCGCGAGAAATCCCATCGCTTATCCTTGGTTGAATCGAGCGATGGATTATAGCGGATCAGCTAAACTCGCCGCCATGCGACACGTTTTCTCCAGTCTTCTTGTATTGCTTCTCACGGCGTGTGGCAGTGCCTGGAACGATCCCTATCCGGCGGCGGATCGAGGCCGAAATATTCTGTACAGCGCATTCACCGACCGCCCCAAGCATCTCGATCCGGTGCAGTCATACAGCGAGGACGAGATCACCTTTACCGCTCAGATTTATGAGCCACCGCTTCAGTATCACTACCTCAAGCGTCCCTACACCCTGGTTGCCGCGACAGCAGAAGCGGTGCCGCAAGCGAGATATCTGGATGAGAGCGGGCGTGTGCTGCCGCATGACGTTGAAGTTGAGAAAATCGCCTATACCGATTACGTGATCACGCTGAAGCCCGGTATCCGGTATCAGCCGCATCCGGCATTCGCTCGCAACGCAACAGGTGATTACCTCTATCACGCTTTAACCGACAAGCAACTGTCCGGTGTTACAACTCTTGGTGAATTCATCCAGCGTGACACGCGAGAATTGACGGCTGCGGACTATGTGTATGGTCTGAAACGTCTAGCGCATCCGCGCCTGCACTCTCCGATCTTTGGACTCATGAACGACTATATCGTCGGTCTCAGTGATTTCGCAGCCCGACTAAAAAAGGAAAGGGACAAGCCTTGGATCGACCTGCGTAACACGCCACTGGAAGGCGCGCAGGTCATCGATCGCTATCGCTATCGCTTGAGAATCAAGGGCAAGTATCCACAATTCCTCTATTGGCTGGCGATGCCTTTTTTTGCACCGATGCCATGGGAGGCCGACAGGTTTCACAGTCAGCCCGGCATGGCGGAGAAGAACCTGACGCTGGATTGGTATCCGATCGGCACCGGGCCTTACATGCTCACCGAAAACGATCCGAACTCACGCATGGTGCTGGAGCGCAATCCAAACTTTCGCCAGGAAAGCTATCCCTGCGAGGGCGAACCCGAAGATATTGCGACTGGTTTGACCAAAGATTGCGGCAAGGCTCTGCCTTTCATCGACAAGGTCGTGTTCACTCGTGAGAAGGAGCAGATTCCCTATTGGAACAAGTTTCTGCAGGGCTATTACGATGCCTCCGGGATTTCTTCGGACGCTTTCGATCAGGCGGTGCAGGTGAGTGGCGGCGAGATCACGCTGTCTGACGACATGCGCAAGCAGGGCATCGTGTTGACCACCTCGGTCGCAACATCAACTTTCTACATGGGTTTCAACTGGCTCGATCCCTTGGTTGGCGGTGCCGATCCAAAAACCGCGGAGCGCACGCGAAAACTGCGTCAGGCGATCTCCGTCGCGATTGACCAGGAGGAGTTCATTTCCATCTTCCAGAACGGTCGCGGTGTTCCCGCGCAAGGGCCCATCCCGCCCGGTATTTTTGGACACCGCGAAGGCCCAGACGGAATCAATCCCCACATGTACGACTGGATCAATGGGCAGGCCCGGCGCAAGCCGATTGCCGAAGCGAGACGCTTGCTGGCCGAGGCGGGTTGGCCCAATGGGCGCGATGCCAAGACCGGCGAACCGCTGGTGATCAATCTCGATACCACGGCAACCGGCGTTGGCGCCAAGGCGCGCATCGACTGGCTCAATAAGCAATTCGCCAAGATCGACACGCAACTCGTGGTGCGTAGTACAGACTACAACCGATTCCAGGAGAAGATACGCAAGGGGGCGGTGCAGTTGTTCTATTTTGGCTGGAATGCCGATTACCCAGATCCGGAGAATTTTGTATTTTTGCTTCACGGCAAACAAGGAAAGGTCAAGCAGCATGGCGAGAACGCTTCGAATTATGAAAACCCGGAATTCGATCGCCTGTTTGAGCGCATGAAGGCTATGGAGAGTGGCGCTGAACGCCAGTTGCTAATTGACCGTATGACAACAGTATTGCGCCACGATGCCCCCTGGGTCTGGGGTTTTCATCCGAAGGATTACACGCTACGGCATGCCTGGCTGACCAATAGAAAGCCGACCAAGGTTGGCAACAACACACTCAAGTATCAGCGTATCGACGCAGCTTTGCGCGCGCAGCGCCGTATTGAATGGAATCGCCCCGTGATCTGGCCGTTGTTCTTGTTGATACTGGTGTTTGGCGTCGCGGTCTGGCCGGCTTGGCGCGGGTACCGGCGGCGTGAGACCGCCAGCGCACGCTAGGCGTTGACGCTAGCCGTGTCACCAGCGCCGACTTTTGGCGGCGTGGATTCCCTACTCGTCCAGCGCTTGCCACTCGCCATGGTGCAGGGCTTGTAGCGGCCGAAACTTGGCTTTGTATGCCATCTTGCGACTATCGCGAATCCAGTAACCGAGATATAGCCAGGGTAGGTCGACATGCTGGCATTGCGCAATCTGCCAGAGAATCGCATAGGTGCCATAGCTGGCGCCGGAGATCTCCGGGTCATAGAAAGTGTAGACCGATGAGAGTCCATCGGCCAGCACGTCGATGATGCTGACAACACGCAAGATACCGTCTTCCCGAAATTCAATCAGTCGGCTATCGACATGGGTTTGCAGCAGGAAGTGGGCATACTGGTCGCGACTGTCCTGATCCATGCCGCCGCCCGAGTGACGTTCCGCCTGGTAGCGCTGGTAGAGCTGGTAGTGCTCTTCACGGAAGCTGAGACTGCATTCGCGTGCCTCAAGTTCGGCATGCAAGCTCAAGGCGCGGCGCTGACTGCGACTGGGTATGAAATCTGCCACCTTAAGCCGAACGGGTTGGCACTCGCGACAGGAATCACAGTAGGGTCGATAGGTGAACACGCCACTGCGACGAAAGCCTGCGCGCACCAGTTCGCTGTAGGTGGCACTGTCGATCAAGTGAGTAGGTGTGGCAACCTGCGAGCGGGCAACGCGTCCGGGCAGGTAAGAGCAACCATAAGGTGCGGTGGCATAGAACTGTAATAGTGGAAAGGGCGGCAGGTCGCGCAGGTGCGTCATGGCTGCTTTCTGAAATGGCCTGCAATGCCGTTGGGTGGCCACAGCCCCGGCCCGTCGCCGCGCTGGCACAGCTCATCCAGTCGCGCGGCAAAATCGATGCGGCGTAGAGGTCGTGCACCGAGAGAGGCGAGGTGAGCAGTTTCCATCTGGCAATCGATTATGCCGAATCCTGCGCGTTTGAGGTAAGCGCATAAATGTGCCAGGGCAATCTTCGAAGCGTCACGGGTATCGCTGAACATTGATTCGCCGTAGAAAGCCTGCCCGATCGCGATACCGTAAAGGCCTCCGGCAAGTTTGCCGTCGATCCACGTTTCGACACAATGTGCATGGCCGAGTTGATGCAGTGCTCGGTAGGCGTTTTTCATTTCTTCGGTTATCCATGTGCCGGATTGCGCCTCGCGTGGTTTGTCGGCACAGGCCTGCATCACTTCGGTAAATGCCGTATCGAGACGAACTTCGTAGTTCGTCTTGCGTAGCGTTTTAGCAAGCGAGAGGGAGATTTTCATTTCATCCGGAAACAGCACCATGCGCGGATCGGGGCTCCACCACAGTATCGGTTCGCCAACTGAATACCAAGGGAAGATGCCGCGCCGATAGGCGGCGAGCAGACGTTCAGGACTCAGGTCGCCGCCAGCGGCCAGCAGGCCGTTGGGTTCAGTCAGCGCCTTTTCGAGCGGCGGGAATACGGATTCCTGCGGCAACCAGGGAATCATCTACCCTGTTGAAAAGTTACGACGTGATCAACGGCAAGTCGAATGCCGATGCGCTCGCCGATGGCATGGTTGTGGTGGGAAGGCACCAGGGACAAGACCTGCGCGCCAGAACTCAGACGCAAGGTATAGAGAAACTCCGCGCCGCGAAAAGCCTTGGCGACGACTTCGGCCTTCACCTCGCTGTCGTCATCGTGGATCACATCGTCGGGGCGCAGCAGAACATCCAGCCGGCAATCGCGCTCGCATACATTGCAGCTCGATCTGCATTCCATCGGCACTTCGGAATCAAGACGGCCCAGCTCGACTTCGACAATTTGCCGCGATATCACTTCGCCCGGCAGAAACACACCCTGGCCGATGAAGTCTGCAACGTGGCGCGTGGCCGGGCGGTGATAAAGGTTGTAGGGTGTGTCCCATTGCTCGATGCGGCCTTCGCGCATGATGCCGACCATGTCGGCAACGGCAAAGGCTTCGTTCTGGTCGTGGGTGACAAGGATGGCAGCCATGCCGGCGCGTTTGAGAATGTCGCGTACTTCCAGCGACAAACGCTCGCGCAGTTCGATATCAAGATTGGAGAATGGCTCATCAAGCAGCAACAAATGCGGCTGCGGCGCGAGCGCGCGGGCCAGCGCCACACGCTGTTGCTGACCACCTGAGAGTTCGTGCGGAAATCGTCCGCCACGGTCGGCCAAGCCGATCAGATCCAGCATTTCATCAACACGTTGCCGTCTCACCAGCGCCGACTTTTGGCGCAAGCCAAAGCCGATATTGTTGGCGATCGAGAGATGGGGGAACAAGGCGTAATCCTGAAACACCATGCCAATGCGTCGCGACTCCGCCGGTACCTGGCTACTTTCACTAGCGATAGTTGTTCCGTTCAAGCGGATGCTACCTACCGAGGGTGACTCGAATCCAGCGATCAGTCGCAGCATGGTGGTCTTGCCACAGCCTGAGGAGCCCAGCAAGCAGGCAATTTCACCCTGACCCAAATTGAAAGACAAATCATTCACCACGGCCTGTTTGCCGTAAGCATGGCTGATTTGGTCGACTTCGAGCAAAGGCATGTTGGCTGGACGAATCAAGACTTGCAGAGAATGAGTCTCAATTATAATCAGCTGGCCGTGCCCCGTCTGTTCAACATATCCCCTCTCGTGGCTTTCTCCTTCGCGCTCGCGGTTCTGGTCGCGTTGCCGGTGCTCGCAGTCGGCGCAAACATTTTTAGTGGCGGTACCAGCGATACCTGGGCCCACCTGATGGCAACAGTGTTGCCTGAGTATGTGGCGAACTCGATCTGGCTCTGTCTTGGTGTGGGCATTGGTGTCGCGGCGATGGGGACCGGAGCGGCCTGGTTGGTTGCATTGAACGATTTTCCCGGAAGGCGTGTGGCCGAGTGGGCACTACTGTTGCCGATGGCAATGCCGGCCTATGTACTGGCCTATACCTATACGGATTTTCTGCAATTTGTTGGTCCGGTTCAGACCGGTCTGCGCGAAAGTTTTGGCTGGAAGAATGGCGACTACTGGTTTCCGGATGTGCGTTCGTTGGCGGGGGCCATCGTGCTGTTCTCCTGCGTGCTCTACCCCTATGTGTATCTGCTGGTGCGCACCGCTTTTCTCGAACGTGCAGGAGGCATGATTGAAGCGGCGCGCGCGCTCGGTCTCAACCCGTGGCAGGGCTTCTGGCGCGTTTCGATACCACTGGCTCGACCGGCTATTGCCGCAGGCATGGCATTGGCGTTGATGGAGACGCTGGCCGATTACGGCACGGTGGCTTATTTTGCAGTGCAGACTTTTACGACCGGTATCTACCGTGCATGGTTTTCACTGGGTGATCGCGTTGCTGCGGCGCAGCTTGCTTCTGCGTTGCTGGGCTTCATGGCGCTGCTGATTCTGCTCGAGCGCATGAGTCGCGGACGCGCCCGTTATCATGACAGTACCGGTCGGCGCCGCGCTACTCGGCAGGTACTCAGTGGCTGGCGGGCGTTGCTGGCACAGATAGCTTGCGCTATGCCGGTTGTTATTGGATTCCTCCTGCCGGCGGTATTGTTGCTACGCTTGGCTCTAGAGGATTCTGGAGAGCACGGCCTCGGTTTTGCCAGCCGTTTCCTGATCTTGGCCAGAAATAGCTTCACCTTGGCGGCGCTGGCCGCTGTTCTGGCGGCGCTGCTGGCTTTGCTGCTTGGATTTGCTGCTCGAGAAGGGCACAAATTGCCTCGATTGGCGAGTCGTATCGTTGGTTTGGGCTATGCCGTTCCCGGTTCGGTCATTGCCGTGGGTGTGCTGATTCCGGTAACCCGGCTTGATCATTGGTTGGCGGGATTCTGGCAGCAGATGACGGGCAGTAATCCCGGGCTCATTCTTACTGGCGGCATTGCCGCGCTGGTATACGCCTATCTTGCTCGATTTCTTTCGATTGCCCTGCAGACGGTAGAAGCGGGCTTTGCGCGCATCACCCCGAGCATGGAGGCCGCTGCCCGCAGTTTGGGTAGTCGCCCCAATGAAGTTCTGCGCAGGGTCCATCTGCCATTAATGCGCGGAAGTTTGCTGACCGCAGCGCTGCTGGTGTTTGTGGATGTAATGAAGGAACTCCCAGCCACTTTGGTGATGCGTCCCTTCAATTTCGACACGCTTGCGACGCAAACCTACACGTTGGCGGCTGACGAACGCCTTGCGGAAGCTTCAAGTGTGGCTCTGGCGATTGTCGCCGTCGGTCTCTTGCCGATCATTCTGTTGGCACGCCAGATAGCTTCAGGCCGTAGCGAAACCAACGCTTGCTGACTCTGCAAACAGACCGATCTGCATCGCTTGATTCATAAGTCGCGGGATACCTCTAGCGCCCCGTTTTCCTCGTCAGTCAGCCTGACGACAAAATCCAGAGATTCCATCAATGCCAGCATTGGCTCGTTATCGGGCAATACCTGACCATAAATCTGCGTGTATCCCTGCTGTCGGGCCGCTTCCATCAAGCATTTCATGAGGCGGGAACCAAGGCCTTGTCCGGCCATCTCGTCTGCGACAATGATCGCGAACTCACAGGTCTTGCGATCAGGCAATGCGGCATAGTTGGCCTCACCAATCATTCGCGTAGGCCCATCGCGCCGAATGGTGGCGACCAAGGTTAATTCGCGGCTGTAATCTATCTGGGTGTAGCGCGCCAGAAGGTGTTGCGTTAGCTCCGATACCGAACTGAAGTAACGGAAATACTTGCTGCGGTGTGAGAGTCCGCGAACGAACTCTTGAAGTGCATTAGCGTCTTCGGGGCGGATAGGACGAATGGTACAGGCCGCTTCATTCTTCAATGCCCACTCACCGGCAAATTGCACCGGGTAGGGGTATATCGCCATGTGCTCGTAACGATCCCGATTTGTCGGGAGCGAACGGATATCGATGCGGACGTCCGTTACCACGGCTCCCTTTTCGTCGGCCAGCAGGGAACCGATATCGAGCGCACGCAGCCACGGGAGCTCACTGGCAATTTCAGAAACGCGCAACAAAATGTCGCGCAGTGGCGCTTTCGCCACCGCCGGCATTTGTCTAAGAGGTCCCAGCAATCGGGCAACATGCGGCTCCTCAATCATCTCGCTTACCAGACGCGGGTTCAGTGGCGGCAGGGCAATCGAGCGGGCATCGTAGATGTCGGGCGCAATGCCACCCTCAGAAAGCGCGAGTACCGGTCCGAAGACGCGATCAGGTCGGATCGAAATGCGCAACTCACGGCCCGATGGCTTGTCAATGAAGGGTTCCAGATAAACTTCTCGTGCGTCATTTGTCTTTGTCAAACTGTCGAATGAAGTTTCGACTTCCAATGCGGATGTCGGAAAATGGCGCTCACCCGTGCCAAGAGGATTATTCCCTCGGCCGCTTGTGGCCAGTTTCATTGTTACCGGATATCCGAGCTGGTTGGAAATTTCGACAGCTTCAATTGCGGTCCTCGCGACGGTAGTGGTCGATACAGGAATATGAAAAGCCGCCAGAACTTCCTTGGCTTCTGGCAGAGTCAGAATATGGCGATTCTCTGCAAGGGCCTTCATCATCAAGGCTTGAGCACGTGGAGTATCCGGTCCCTGGTAGGAAGTCAAGGAAGGCGGCGTTTCTTGAAGCAACTTTTGATTGCGTACCCAATTGACCATGAAGGCGAAGGCCACCACGGCGTTCTCGGGTGTACGAAAGGTGGGAATCCGGGCCTTGGCAAAGCAGGCTCGCCCCTCACGTGCCTCAGATTCTCCCATCCAGCACGTGAGCAAGGGCTTGGTGATTTGTCGGGTAGCCGCCAGGACGGCTTGTGCCAGATCGGTTGGGGAAGCAAATGTATTGGGAGAAAGTATGGCAAGTACACCGTCGACGTTTGGATCGTCAATGCATGTCATTAGCGCACCAACAAAACGCTCCGGGTTCGCATCGAAAAGTACGTCAATCGGGTTGCCTTCAGACCACGCCGTAGGCAGTCGCTCGTTAAGCAACTCAAGGGTGTGTGGCGTTAAAGTCCCTAAAACAATGCCAAGTTCAGCCGCGGTATCGGTCGCCATGACCGCAGGACCGCCACCATTGGAAATAATCGCCAGGCGGTTACCCTTTGGCATACGAGGCGTTGTCAGTGCGCGTGCAGCGGAGAACATGTCTCCGATCGACCGGACGCGCAAAACGCCCGCACGTCTCAATGCCGCATCAAAAGTATCGTCCCTGTCAACGCGCGTCTTGCTGTGCGATTCCGCAATCCGTGCCGACATTGGGTGATTTCCGGCCTTTACGGCTATAACCGGCTTCACACTGGCGGCGGCCCGTACCGAACTTAAAAAGCGCCGCGCATCGTGCAGTCCTTCCAAGTAGAGCAGGATACTTTCGGTGTGAGGGTCTGCGGCGAGATAATCAAGAATCTCGGGCAGTTCCAGATCCGTACCTTCGCCCGGACAAAATATTGCAGAAAACCCAAATTCGTTGTTCATGCTCCAGTCGAGAATGCCAGCACAAATCGCACTCGACTGAGAGACGAAAGCCAGATTACCCGTTGGAACTGTTTTGGTGATGGGTGTTGCATTGAGTCCGCTATGAGGCAGGGCAAAACCCAGAGCCTTGGGTCCAAAGATGCGAATTCGTTTACGTGCAGCCACTTCCGTCATGCGCCGGAAACTATCGCTACTATTTACATCGCCGTCATTGAACCCGGCGGAATAAACTATCGCGGATTGGATATTGCGTTTTCCACAGGCTTCCAGAATGCTCGGAACGCTATCCGCTGGAGAGGCGATCAATGCGAGACTGATCCGTGCATCGATTTCTTCCAGAGAAGGATGACATGGGCGCCCCTCAATTTCGCTATGTTTCGGGTTTATGAAATGGCAGCGTTCCGCAAAATCGCCTTGGCTGATATTTTTTGCCAAGCCGAAGCCCAAGGTGCCTTTGGTCGGGCTGGCTCCGAATAAAGCGATTCCGGCCGGAGCCACAAAAGGATGGAGCGGTGTTCTGTCCAGTGCCATTTTCCGTTGCTTTCCTTACGCTGATTTGGAGTCCTATTTGGACGCGTTCTCCGCACCGAGATCAACCAGTGTCTCGATCGCACCGACCACATCGCCGCGCAGGTTGTGTAATGGTGCGGCCATGAAATGGAGCCATTTCCCGCTCTCACCAAAGGTTGGAAAAAACTCGTCAGCTTCGAATGCGCCCGCTACCAATGTGGAGGGCTTGGCGCGGCCACCATAGTGAGTTGCAAGCTCTTCCGGCTCCGCCCGGCGAATGATCAATTCCGCCAGAACAACCCGCCGCGTATCGTAGGGATAGAAGGCACGCCACGCTTCATTTTTCCCCAACATTTCTTCTGCTGAAGAATTGGTCAGACTTTCACAGGCTTTGTTCCAGTGGGTAATCTTGCAGTCTGCATCCAGAACAAACGTGGCAACCGGACTTCCCGCGACTATTTCGGTGAGTCTGCGCTCGGCCTCGCGACGCGCATTTTCCGCTTCCTTGCGTTCAGTGATGTCTTGTAACGTTTCGATGCAACCGATAATACCGCCTTCTGAGTCTCGGATCGGGGCGGCGCTGAACGCAAGCCAGCATCCTTCCCCAAAAGCCGGGAAGAAATCTTCTGATTCCCAACCACCTGGGCAATGTTCCGTTTGCCGGTACTTTCCCCGGTAGAACTTATCGAGCAGAATCAGCGGAGCCCCGTCCACAACAATATCGGCCAAAACCGGTCGATGAGCCGGATAGAAGGCTCGCCATTGGTGATGCGTTCCGATCACATCTCTAGCGGGAATGCCAGACATCCTCGCCAACGCTCTATTCCAGTGGGTGACGACATGATTGGAATCGATTACGAAGGCGGGTACCGGACTTCCATCGAGTATGTGCGAAGAAGCGTCAATGAGCGATGATTCCGACATACTCCGCCTCCCTAAATTGCCATCGTTGTCTTTACGGGAATATTACTGCAAAAGTTGGCGCGGCAATGGCAGGCGGAACCATCTAGCCCGAATCAGAACCTACGCTTAAGAGAGGCTCGTTCGGTAGCCGTGAACACCGACATTTTTTCCGGTACAGGGCATTCAGGCCAATCAGCGGTAGCGGCCGCCATGTCAGATTGACCTAAAGAGATTTGTGGGAGCCATCGCATAGCGCCCCGTTGGCGCTTTGCTTGCAGCCGCAAAAGTACACCGCCTTGCTGCCTTCTGCCGTGTATTTAACGGGCGCGAATTCAGAACCTTTGTGACTGCCGTCACAGAAAGGCTGTGATTTGCTCTTGCCACATGAACACCAGTAGTAGTCCTTGCCTTGCTCAACATCGATAGCGAAAGGTGTTTTTGAGGCGACTTCTGGTTTTGACATACTGTTCTCCAGGGTGGGTTGATTGAGGAGGCCCCACTATAGGGGAATCCTCAAACAGTGACACCGCGCTGCGGGAACAGACTGTTACATACCTAAGAACAATACCTTGCAGCTCTTATTTCCATCCAGCCCGATCATAGGTGCGCTGCGCGGCGGCAGCGTTTTTAGCCAGTGTGGCGACATCCAATGAGTCGGACTTGAATTTTCCCATGCTATCGAGTGCCGGGTTCTTGATTTTGACACTTGCAACGGCTGGCCATTCATTATTGCCGTCAGCAAAATAGCGCTGAGCATCGTCGCTGGCGAGGTATTCGAGAAATTTGACGGCAGATTCTTTGTGAGGTGCAGTTTTCAGCATGCCGCCTCCGGAAACATTGATGTGAGTTCCAACACCTTTCTGGTTGGGCCAGATAATTTCGACGTTTGCCATTACATTCTTGTCGGCAGGTTTCGATGACCGTAACAGGCGGGCAAGGTAATAACTGTTTGATATGGCAACGCCGCATTCTCCTGCGGCCACCGCTCTGATCTGGTCAGTGTCTCCACCCTTGGGAGTTCGCGCGAAATTGGCGACTACCCCGCGCGCCCATTCCTCGGCTTTGGCTTCACCAATGTGAGCGATGAGGGAGGCCATTAACGAAATATTGTAGGGATGGCTGCCGGAGCGCGAGCAGACTTTTCCCTTGAGTGCGGGTTTTGCCAAGTCTTCGTAGTTCTGAACGTCCTCAGTCTTGACGAGTTCTTTGTTGGCGACGATGACGCGGGCGCGCGTCGAAAAGGCAAACCAGTTTGGGCTGCGCAGATTGGCCGGGATGCGATCCTCGAGCACTTTTGATTTCACCGGTGCAAACAACCCAAGTTCATCGGCTTTGGCTAGGCGCGCGGCATCGACAGTGAAAAAAATGTCCGCTGGGCTATTAGCGCCCTCGTTGCGGATGCGCTCCAGTAGTTCATCTTCCTTGGCCTCGATGCGGTTGATTTTGATGCCTGTCTGGCGTGTGAAGTTTGCATAAAGCGCTTCGTCTGTCTGGTAGTGGCGAGCCGAGTAAAGATTTAGCGATTTATCTTGAGCAAAAGCAGACACCGCGCTGAAGGTGAGTATTGCGAGGAGTAAGTAAGATTTCATGGGAAGTCTTTCGGTTCAGGTTTGGAGTGCCGTTATTGTATTAAGAATCATTCTCAATTGCAAGCAGGGGAAGCCGATGTTTCAGCTCGGTTACCATTTGCACTCAAAGCCTTGAATTCCATCGACTCTTGTCGGCCTGCGTCCATGCGTACAAAGCGGTAAGGCGAAGATCACAACTTTTGTGTGGCGTAGCAAAACTTTTCGTAGAAAATGCACTAGCTAAGTGAGTAGCGCAGGCATAAACCCTGAGAGTGACAAGGATTCAGCGTCTTGTAAGGCTCACCTGAATATAATCTATCGCTTCAGCGCACCGCAGACCGAAGTCACGTGGTGCGGCAGATGCAAGAACCTCTGGAGGCCACGGTGAGTTTCAAGGCATATCTGATTAATCAAGAAGGTGACAAGATCGTCAGTCAATTTGTGGATATGGACGCATCGCAACTTGACCCGGGCGAAGTCACCATTGCGGTCTCCCACTCCAGCATCAACTATAAAGACGCCCTGGCGGCGACTGGAACTGGACGCATCATTCGTCGTTTCCCTTGTGTAGGCGGCGTCGATCTGGCAGGTCGTGTGATTTCCAGCAAGGATGACCGATTTAGTCCAGGCGATGAAGTTCTGGCAACCAGCTACGATATTGGCGTTTCCCATCACGGAGGGTTCGCCGAACAAGCCCGCATACCTGCTGATTGGCTGGTGAAACTGCCGGATGGGCTGAGTCTGCACGATGCGATGGCGTTGGGAACCGCAGGCTTTACTGCCGCGCTTGCTGTATTTCGAATGGAGCACGACGGGCTGACACCCGAAAAAGGTCCCGTGATCGTTTCCGGCGCTACCGGCGGGGTCGGCAGTATTGCGATCGAGATTCTTGCCAAGTTGGGCTATCACGTCGTGGCGCTGACCGGAAAGGACGCCGAAAGTGACTACCTATTTAGGTTGGGCGCCAAAGAGGTCGTGCTGCGTCAATCGCTCGATCTGGACAAGGTCAAACCCCTGAGCAAGGAAACTTGGGCGGGCGCCATAGACAATCTCGGTGGTGATGTACTGGCGTGGATGGTTAGTACGATGAAGGTTGGTGGCACTCTGGCCTCAGTTGGTCTCGCGGCGAGTTTTAGCCTCCAGACCACGGTCATGCCATTTATTCTGCGTGGCGTCAGTTTGCTGGGAATCGATTCTGTCAATTGCCCAATGCCCCAGAGGACAGAAGTGTGGAGGCGCCTGGCCAGCGACATGCACCCACCTCATCTAATACCCGATTCGACTGGAATGATTCGGGATATCGCATTCGCCGATTTGCCGGCAGCATTTGAGGACTATATCCAGGCCCGGGTCAGAGGCAGAATCGTGGTCAACATCGCGCCCTGAATAAAGAAAGACAATAGTTGCTGATCAACAATCTGAAACACTATTAACGAGGATCGTCATGGGAAAATATTCAGAGTTTCACAAGCGCTCGATTGATCAAAGAGACGATTTTTGGGCCGAACAGTCGGCGCTGATCGAGTGGGAGACGCCGCCGCAGCAGATATGCGATTTTTCGCGACCGCCGTTTGCCAAATGGTTTGTCGGTGGCACGACCAATTTGTGCCACAACGCTGTCGATCGTCATGCGGCCAAACGTCCTAATGACCTGGCTCTGGTTTATATCTCGACCGAGACCAATGAAGAAAAAAGTTATTCCTTTGCGGAACTGAAGCAGGAAGTGATGCGCGTCGCCGCGATCATGCATTCGCTCGGTGTCGGTCGCGGGGATCGGGTACTGATCTACATGCCGATGATCGCTGAAGCCACATTCGCCATACTGGCCTGTGCCCGAATCGGTGCCATCCATTCGGTGGTGTTTGGTGGATTTGCTTCGGGTTCGCTGGCGACGCGAATTGACGATGCCAAGCCGAAGTTGATCGTTTCGAGTGATGCCGGAATGCGTGGCGGCAAAGCCGTGCCCTACAAGCACCTACTTGATGAAGCATGCACACTCGCTGAGTTCCCACCTGGAAAAGTGTTGATGGTTGACCGGGGTCTTGCCAAAGACTGGTCCAGGGTTGCCGGGCGTGACGTCGATTACGCTGAGTTAAGAACGCAGTTCATGGATGCGGATGTACCCTGCGAGTGGATGGAGTCCTCGGAACCGTCTTACATTCTCTACACCTCTGGCACAACCGGAAAGCCGAAAGGGGTACAGCGTGACACTGGCGGCTATGCGGTGGCACTGGCCGCATCAATGAAGCACATCTTCACCGGTGGTGAGGGTGAAACGATGTTCTCCACATCCGACATCGGATGGGTGGTCGGTCACAGCTACATTATTTACGGGCCGCTTATAGCTGGCATGGCAACCATCATGTATGAGGGCACGCCGGTTCGTCCTGATCCGGGTATCTGGTGGCAGATCGTCGAAAAGTACAAAGTTACCGTGATGTTTTCGGCGCCTACCGCGGTCCGCGTGCTGAAAAAGAGCGACAACAGCTGGCTGCATAAGTATGACTTGTCTTCGCTTAAGCATTTGTTTTTGGCGGGCGAGCCACTGGATCAACCGACACACGAATGGATCATGGGTGAGCTCAAGTTGCCGGTGATCGACAACTACTGGCAGACAGAAACCGGCTGGCCAATCCTTTCAACAGTGCGCGGCATCGAAGACACCAAAATCAAGTTTGGCACGCCAAGTTTCGCGGTCTATGGATATGATTTGCGCATTTTCCGTGAAGACGGAACCGTGTGTGATCCCAATGAGAAGGGCATCGTCGGCATCGTCCCGCCGCTGCCACCCGGTTGCCTGTCGACCATATGGGGAGATGATGATCGCTTCGTCAGCACCTACTTCAGTCTGTTCAAGGAGCCGCAGGTCTATTCGTCATTTGACTGGGGCATCAAGGACGAAGAGGGCTATCACTACATCCTTGGGCGTACCGACGACGTGATCAATGTCGCCGGCCACCGACTCGGTACTCGTGAGATTGAGGAAGCGATACAAGGTCACACGGCGATCGCTGAAGTCGCTGTAGTCGGGGTCGAAGACCAATTAAAGGGCCAGGAACCGGTCGCCTTCGCCGTTGTCAAGGACCAGGCTCGGGTCGCTACTGCGGAAATGCGTGCGGCACTGGAAGCAGAAATCAAAAAAGTGGTTGATGGAAATTTGGGTGCAATTGCGAGGCCGAAGCGAGTTCATTTTGTTACCGGTCTGCCCAAAACGCGCTCGGGGAAAATGCTGCGTCGTTCCATTCAGGCGCTGGCTGAAGGCCGCGACGCCGGTGACCTGACGACTATCGATGATCCGTCTACACTTGATCAGATTAAGGAAGCATTGGCGGGCTGATATCAATTGCTGACAAGTGCCTCGCAGGGGGCGCTTGTTTTTTGGTTTTCAGTACGCCATGAAGCAGTCGTTGTGAACGCCAACTTGCACGGTTGCTTGACAGGCATGTGGTAGCGGCTAACCCGCTTCCTCGCTCATCCTCGGTGTCGGGTGCTTATCGCTTGTGAATGGCGGCACTATGCTTTGAGGCATAATCCATGCTCCCGATTTGATTGTTGGCGCCTATCTGGTATGGATGAATCCGCGCAAGTTTTTCGAGTAGCCTCTCCCCGACAGATAGCGTAATGACTGCCGCATGGGACGGTATCGACCGACGTCAACACAGAAACGCATCGTATTCCGGTTCGGAGCGGAGGAAGGGGTTGCACTTGAGAACTGACGGCATTCGCGAGGACGTGCTTCACCACGATCCACTTTTAGATTGCTTGGTGGAACTGACCCGCATTCATGGACGCCCAAGTACACATGCGGCGCTATCGGCCGGCTTGCCTCTGCCGGCCGGGGGGCTGACGCCGTCGCTATTTGTCCGCGCGGCACAGCGTGCTGGGTTCTCAAGCAAGGTAGTGCGGCGTCCTTTGGACAAGATCGACGCAAACCTGCTCCCTGTCATTCTGCTTCTTGAGGGGAATGAAGCTTGCATCCTGCTGAATTGGGATGAAGACGGCTCGAAAGCGCGATTGCTGTTCCCGGATACAGGCCAAGGGGCGGTATCGCTGTCGAGAGAATCTCTTGCAGAGCGCTATGTGGGTATCGCTATATTTGCCCGGGCACATTTTCGCTTCGACCAACGTACGCCGCAGGTTGCTAAAACTGTTCATCGCCATTGGTTCTGGGGCGCAATTAGGGAGCAGCTTCCGGTTTATCGAGATGTTCTCGCCGCTGCGGCGTTGTTGAATATATTCGCACTGGCCATGCCGATTTTCACCATGAACGTTTATGACCGCGTGGTGCCCAACAACGCGGTCGAAACCCTGTGGATGCTTGCTGGTGGTTTGCTGCTGGTGCTAATCATTGATTATGCCATTCGGCTGCTACGCGGCCATTTTGTTGATCTGGCCAGCTCGCGGATTGACTTAAAGCTATCGGCTTTGATCATGGAGCGTGTGTTGGGAATGCGCTTGGCGGCCAAACCTGCTTCGGTGGGTTCATTTGCAGCCAATTTGCGGTCTTTCGAAACTGTGCGCGATTTTATTGCTTCGGCGACCGTGACGGCTGTAATCGATTTGCCTTTTTCCGCGCTGTTTCTGATCGTCATTCTCTGGATATCCTGGCCCCTGGCAGCCCTGCCCGTCCTCGGTATTATTGGGGTGTTGATATACAGCTACGTTATCCAGTACAAAATGCGCGAACTGACGGAAACTACTTTCCGTGCTTCTGCCTTGCGCAACGCTACCTTGGTTGAGAGCCTGACTGCACTTGAAACTATCAAGGCCAACGGAGCAGAGGGCCTGATGCAGGCCAAGTGGGAAAAAACAGCTGCATTTTTGGCACGAAACAGCGCTCGTTTGCGTCTCTTGTCCGCATCCGCGATGAATGGTGCTGCATCACTCTCCCAACTGGTTAACTTGGCTACAGTTATCGGCGGGGTCTATCTGATACACGAGCGTTTGCTCACCATGGGGGGCTTGATTGCCTGCACCATGCTGGCAGGTCGCGCCATGGCTCCGTTGGGACAGGTTGTTGGACTTTTGATGCAGTTTGAGAACGCCAAAACAGCTCTCACGGCTCTTGAGACAACTATGACCACGCCGGGCGAACGTTCGGATGAGGCGTCCTTTGTCCATCGTCCAGAGATACGTGGCGATATTGAGTTTCGCAACGTCAGCTTTGCTTATCCTGGGCATTCTCAGGAAGTCTTGCGGAATGTCTCGTTTCACATTAAACCTGGCGAACGAGTCGTAATATTGGGGCGGGTCGGATCGGGGAAAACTACCCTGCACAAACTGATGTTAGGACTCTATCAACCGACTGAAGGCGCGGTATTTCTGGATGGTGTGGATTTGCGGCAACTTGATCCAGCAGATCTGCGGCGCAATGTTGGCTACGTCGAACAGGACACGCTGTTGTTCTACGGTAGCCTGCGGGAGAATGTAGCGCTACGCGCGCCCTATGCTGATGATTTGGCAATCGTTACCGCAGCCGATGTCGGCGGGCTGACGGAATTTGTCAATCGACATCCCGAGGGATATGACATGGTGATTGGCGAGCGCGGCGCCTCGCTGTCGGGCGGCCAGCGCCAGGGAGTTGCAATTGCGCGTGCGGTACTTTTGGATCCTCCAGTGCTGCTGCTCGATGAGCCGACGAGTTCCATGGATTTTACTTCTGAGAGCCAGTTCAAGGAAAGTTTGCGCCGCTTTATGCAGCAAAAAACACTGGTTATTGTGACCCACCGTCTGAGCCTGATTGACCTGGCTGAGAGAATGATCGTCATCGACGATGGCAAGGTAGTTACGGATGGACCACGGCAGAAGGTGGTTGAAGAGCTTCAGTCCGGAAAAGTGGGGAGGGCGACATGAGCTCTGGTGCGGTTTTACGCTGGCTGCTGAAACCGCTGGGATGGATTCATGCCGTGCTCGAACTGATTCGGAAGAGAGTGCAGCCTCGAGTAGATAACTGGCTCTCGGACTGGACAGAGAATCTGGATGCGTGTGACTCCAAGTTTGTTCAGGACGCAGACTATTTCATGATCCAGCAGGAGCCTCTCAGGGCACGTATATTGGTCAAGACTATATTGATAGCGATAGCTTTATTCGTCATGTGGACCGCTGTTTCGGAGGTCGATGAAATCACCAAAGGAGAAGGCAAGGTGATCCCCTCCAGCCAGATCCAGAGATTGCAAAGTCTTGACGGCGGGATTGTGGTGGAAATCAATGTCAAGGAGGGGCAGGTCGTAGAGGCGGGTACCGTCTTGCTTCGCGTAGATCCGACCCGTTTCGAGTCGTCTGTGCGCGAGAATCGCTCACAGTATCTGGCGCTGGCAACCAAAGCAGCGCGATTGCGAGCTCTTGCAGAAGGATTGCCTTTTGTGCCGCCGCCAGAAGTCCTGGTGGAGGATCCAAAGACCGTTCAGGATGAAACTCGCCTTTTTGAAACCGCCAGATCAAATGTCGAGGCACAGATTTCAATTGCTCGACAGCAATTGGTTCAGCGGCAGCAGGAACTTTCAGAAATGCGCTTCAAGCACGTACAGGCTTCTCGTGCATACGAGCTCACTGCCAGGGAGCTCGCGGTTACCAAGCCACTGATCAATTCCGGTGCGGTATCTGAGGTCGAATTGCTGAGGCTGGAACGTGATACTTCCCGGTTTCGCGGCGAACGCGATATAGCCGCAGCACAGATTTCGGGTTCGCAGGCGGCGATGGCGGAAGCGTCTCGCAAAATTGAGGAAGTAGAACTGAATGCCCGTAACGAAGTTCGCAAGGAACTCGCCGATACGATGGCAAAACTCAACGCGTTTACCGAAGGCGGGGTGGCATTGGCGGATAAGGTGAAGCATGCTTCTATCCGCTCACCAGTTAAAGGTACGGTAAGCCGGTTGCTGGTGAATACCATTGGCGGTGTTGTTCAACCGGGTAGAGACTTGGTGGAGGTGGTTCCGCTAGATGATGCCTTGATCCTTGAGGCCAAAATTGCTCCGAAGGACATCGCGTTCTTGCGCCCTGGCCAACCGGCCATCGTCAAGTTTACTGCTTACGATTTTTCTGTTTATGGTGGTCTGGAGGCAAAGTTGGAGCAGATTGGCGCTGATTCCATTACGGATGAACGCGGCAATACCTTCTTTCTTGTCAGGGTGCGAACCAATATGTCCTCGCTCGGGGCTGGTTTGCCTGTTATCCCCGGCATGGTGGCCGAGGTGGATATCATCACCGGGAAGAAAAGTATTCTTTCCTATTTGCTGAAGCCGGTACTCAAAGCCAAGCATGCGGCACTGACTGAGCGTTGAGTTCTGTAGTGTCTCGCTCTTCGCGAACCATTCTGCATCGTTTTGTAACTCCGTCGGGAGAAGCTTTGCCGCGCTGGCTGAAAGCATTCCCGCAGGCTATGGTTTCTCCTCCCGGAACCGCAGTCAAACGAGTGGCCGCCGGAACTTTGCTTTGGCTGCATCTTGATCGAGATATTCCGGCGCTGGAGCAACTGGCCGCATTAAGAAAGTCTGCGCCCAAGGCTCTCGTGATCGTGCTTGCCAACCAACCGGACAATGAAGAGGCACTGGCTCTGTTTTCTGCAGGCGCTCGCGCTTACTGCAACGCCCATGCAACGGTGGCAAATCTACGTCAGGTGGCAAACGTGGTGCAGGCAGGCGGACTCTGGATTGGTGAGACCTTGATGAAAAGACTCCTCATCTCCACACAAACGGCCTTGTCCCGGATGCGAGACGCCGAGTTGGCGGCGAATGGGGCGGCAAGTGAATCCGGGGATCCGTTGGCTGTGCTCACAAAAAGAGAGCATGAGGTGGCGCGATCGGTGGCTAATGGCGCCAGCAACAAGGAAATTGCTCGCCAGCTGAATATTACCGAACGTACCGTGAAGGCTCATGTTGGAGCCGTTTTCCAGAAACTCAATGTACGAGACAGGCTCCAGCTAGCACTTGTCGTAAGCGGCCGCAGGCCGTCCTGATTTATTCCCAATACTGTCCTTTGGTCCAATAGCGCCAGTTGCTTTCGGCGGGTAGAGTCATGAGCATTCCATAGTCTTGCTCGGAGCACACATCATGGCGGTATCAGGCAACGTTGTAGGCAAAGTCACCCTTATCAAGGGAAAGGTCCTGGCAAAAGACCCGGACGGTGTGGTTCGTGAACTCGCACTGGGCGATCCAGTGTTCGAGGGTGACGTAATAATGACGCCGGCCGAAGGTCGCGTTGAGCTTGCCTTCAATGATGGTACTGCCTACTTTCTTCGCGACAAAGAGGCCGTCACTCTCGATGGAATGGTCTTTGGTGACCGAGTGGTCGATACCAAGGATGCGGTGCTTATGCCGCAAAGCGGCGAACTGGACGACATTGCTCGCGCGATTGCTGAAGGTAACAGCCTCGACAAGCTTCTTGATGAAACGGCGGCAGGGAGATCTTCCGGGAGTGCGGTAGAAGAAGGCCATTCATTTGTGCAGTTGCTGCGCATTGCGGAAGCAGTAGATCCGCTTGGGTACGAATTTGGAAATCAGCAAGGTACGCAGCAAACGGAATTCGTTGGTGGTGGCGAGGAAGATAATTCTGGAGGTGGAACGGGAGGTAGTGCCGTAGAGGAGGATGACGTTACGGTAGCCACCCCGAGTGTCACGGTCAACATCGTCGATGCCGCGCTGAACGTAGGCGACACGCAGTCGAACGTCACCTTTACCTTCAGCGAAGCGCCGGTCGGCTTCACCGCCGCCGACATCACCACGGTTGGCGGCACCCTGAGCGGACTGGCCGTCACGGCCGACCCCAAGACCTATACCGCGACCTTCACTGCCACGGCGGGCTACACAGGCAGCGGTGCGGTCAATGTTACGGCCGGCAGCTACACCAACGGTGCGGGCAACCCGGGTACCGGTAACGGCGACACGGTCCCCATTGATACCACTGCGCCGACCCTGAGTGCGCAGACCTTCAGCTATGCTGAAAACCAGGTAGCGGGCGCCACCGTGGCCAGCGTGGTCGCCACCGACAACACCGCGGTGACCGGCTTCAAGTTTGCTGCCAGCGGCACCAACACCAGCGCCGACGGCTTCTACCAGATCAGCAACAGCGGCACCATCACGCTGACCACGGCCGGTGCTGCCTCGGCGGTGAACGACTTTGAGAGCGGCGCCAACACGGGGATCTACAGCGTCACCGCGAGCGACGCGGCGGGCAACGTCACCAGCGCCAACATCACGCTCAACGAAACCGACCTGGACGACACTGCGCCGGTAAATGTAGTACCAACAGTACAGAGAACAAGTGAGGATGCGACAAAGGTGTTCAGCAGTGCCAATGGCAACGCCATAACGGTCTCCGATGTAGATAGCGGAACTTTGACTACCGCGGTCAGTATCGGAAATGGCACATTGACTGCGGTCGCTTTTGCCGGTGCAACGATCACCAACAACGGTACCGGCACTGTCACCATCAGCGGCACGGCGGCGGCCATCAACGGCGCTTTGAACGGCCTGAGCTACACCCCGACGGCGGACTACAACGGGATTGCGACCCTGAACGTACTGACTTCCGACGGTACTCAGAGTGACAGCGACAACATCATCATCAACGTTGCGGCTGTAACCGATATCGCCAACGACACAGTCGTCATGGTCGAAGACACGCTGGTGAATATCGATGTCAATGCCAACGACAATTTCGAAAATGCGGGTCACACCATCACCGCCATCAACGGCACGGCGATCACTACCGGCGGAACGGTAGCGGTGACCAACGGCAGCGTTACCCTTAAGGCAAACGGCACACTCGACTTCAATCCGGCGGCGAACTACAACGGGCCGGCCAGTTTTAACTACACGGTGACCAGTGGTGGCGCTACGGAGACGGCGGCGGTCAATATCACCATCACGTCGGTCAATGATGCACCGATCAATGGCGTCCCGGGAGCGCAGGGTGCCACCGAAGATACGGCCAAGGTATTCAGCAGCGCCAACGGCAACGCTATCACTGTGGCCGATGTGGACAGTGGAACGCTCACCACCACGGTCAGCATCGGCAATGGCACATTGACTGCAACAGCCGTTGCCGGCGCTACGATCACCAATAATGGCACGGGAACAGTCACCATCAGCGGCACGGCGGCTGCAATCAACGGTGCACTTAATGGCTTGAGTTACACGCCGACGGCAGATTACAACGGCGCTGCGACGCTGACCGTGGCCACCTCCGACGGCACATTGATTGATACCGACACCATTGGTATCACCATTTCCGCAGTGGCGGATATCGTCGCGGACACAATTTCAACCGCAGAAGACACGCCGATTACCTTCAATCCGATAACCGGTACCAATGGCGCAAGCGCCGACAACTTCGAAAATGCTGGAAGAGCCATAACAGCGATAAACGGAACTTCCATTGTCACGGGAGGTTCAGTCGCAGTGACCGGTGGCACGGTCACCCTTAATGCCGGCGGGACCCTGACTTACACACCGACCGCGAATTACAACGGTACGCCGACCTTTACCTACACCGTCACATCAGGCGGTGCGACAGAGACGGGTAACATCAACCTAACGGTAACACCCGTAAACGACGCGCCGGTACTGGATCTCGATGCTAGTGCCGCCGGTACCGGATATTCAGTCAGCTACGATAGATTTCCGGATAACCCAGTGTCGGTCAGTGATGTCGATATCAGTGTCACCGATGTCGATAGCACAAATATCACCAGTGCCACCATCACCATTAGCGGAAACCGTCAGGGTTCGGATTTTCTTGCGGCCGGCAGCTTGCCGTCAGGAATCGTTGCCAGTGCCTATAACTCTTCGACGGGTGTAATTACGCTTACAGGTAGTGCGACGTTGGCAGACTATCAAACAGCCATTCGTGCCGTCAGTTTCGCAACCACATCAAACAATGATGGAGCGCGCACTATCAGTGTTGTTGTCAATGATGGTTCGTTGAACAGCAATACCGCATCCACCACTGTCAACATCTTCAACTCAGCATCCGTACCCGTATTGGACCTCGATGCAAATGACAGCAGTGGCGCAACGGCTGCCAATTATCAAACTACATTTACCGAGAATGGTGCAGCGGTAAAGGTTGCGGACACAGATGTATCTATTTCCGGCACAAGTGGAACTCTCGATCGCGCCGAAATTCTGCTGACAAACGTTCAGGCGGGCGATATTTTGTCTTGGGGCACCCTGCCGGGCGGCATTACCGCATCCTATCGGACGACCAATGTTGCCAACGACACCATTCGCTTGTCTGGCAGTGCGAGTGCGGCAACCTACGAATTGGCGATCCAGGCCATTACTTTCTCGAACAGTAGTGAGAATCCAAGTACCACACCAAGAATTATCGAAGTCAGGGCGCGGGACAACAACACCAACACGTATGGCAATACCGCGACCACGACAGTCACGGTAGTGGCAGTCGCAGACGCGCCCGTACTTGATCTCGACGCCAATAACAGTACTGCGACCGGTACTGCGTATGTCACCACCTTTACCGAAGGTGGAGCGGCGAAGTCCATCGCCGATATCGACATCAGTATTACCGATGTCGACAGCGCCAATCTTACCGGTGCGACGATTACGCTGACCAATGCCAAGGCGAGTGACCTGTTGTCGTGGGGAACGCTGCCGGGAGGCATCACTGCCAATCTGGTGGGGAATGTGGTGACACTGTCCGGCTCGGCGTCTCTGGCAAATTATCAGACCGCGATCCGTGCGGTCACGTTCAGCAATGCATCCAGTACACCGGATACCACGCCACGTACGATCACGGTGACTGTCACCGATGGAGTCACAACCTCTGCGGTGGCGACGGCAACCGTCAATGTCATTGATGTTGCGGCACCCATACTGGATCTGGACGGCAACAACAGCACCGCCGCCGGTACCGCTTACTTGGGAACGTTTACCGAAGATGGTGGCGGGGTGAGAATTGCCGATACAGACCTTAGCCTGGCGGGTCCTAGCAACTTGACCAGCGTTACCGTGACACTGACCAATCCGAAGGCGGGCGACGTGTTTTCCGTTTTCGGCAGCCTGCCGGCGGGCATAACGGCCAGCATCTCGGGCAACGTGGTGGTGCTTTCCGGCAGTGCTCTGCCAGCTGCCTATCAGACGGCAATTGAAGCGATCAGGTTCAACAACACCATCGATTCACCCGATACGACGCCGCGTACCATCACCGTACAGGCCTCCGATGGCACCAACGTGTCGAATACCGCGACAGCGACAATCAATGTTGTCCAGTATGACGAACCGCCGGTGCTTGATCTTGATGCCAGCGCTGCTGGCAGCGGCTACAACACCTTCTTCAGCACATCCGTACCGGCTGCAGTAAATATCGCCGATACCGATGTGAGCGTAACCGATGTCGACAGCACAAACATCGTCAGCGCTACCATCACGCTGACCAACATGAAGGCCGGCGATTCTTTCTCCGTTGGCAGTTTGCCAGCGGGCGTTACTGCGACCATTGCTTCAAACGTTGTAACGCTATCCGGCCCAGCCTTCTACTCGGACTACCAGACGGCAATTCGCGCGGTTACGTTCAACTCGACTAGTACCGACCTGACCGCGCGCAGTATCTCCGTCAAGGTGAGTGATGGCGTCAGTGACAGCAATGTGGCGACGACCACCATCAACATGATTGCTGCCAATTCGCCACCAGTCGCTGCAGACATTTCGGCCAGTGGCGCGGAGGACACGCCAATCACTGTCACCCTGAGCGGTTCGGACAGTGGCGGCTCGGTTTCAAGTTTCAAGCTCACCAGCATGCCGGTCAATGGCGCACTGTATCTGGATGCGGCTCTGACCACATTGGCACCGCTTGGAACCGCAATTGCAGCTTCGGGCTCGGGCCCCACCTATACTGCCACGCTGTACTTCAAGCCGCTGGCCAACTGGAACGGCAGCACCAATTTCGGCTACACGGCGGTGGACAATCAAGGCGCGGTAGACGCGACGCCCGCCACGGCAACCCTTACGGTGACGCCGGTCGATGACGGCAGTCCGTTAGCTGTCATTGACAACTACACGGTTGTTGCGGGTACTCCGATCATCATCAGCAAGGCATCTTTGCTTGCCAATGACTCACTGCCAGATAACGCGGCTTTCGCCTCCTTCACCACACCGACAGGTGGAACTCTGGTTGATAACGGCAACGGCACCCTGACCTATACCGCGCCGGCGGGTACTGGCACCCCGACATTCACCTACACCATTCAGGACGACCAGGGGCAGACATCGGTAGCAACGGTCACCATGAATGTTGTGACAGCCGGCACCGACCTGGCAACCGTGCATGAGTCCGCGCTAGCCGCTGGCAATGGCGGCGGTACGACTGTCGCCACCGGTAACCTGTTTGCCAATGATGGTGGCGTGAATACCAGCATCAGCCGGCTCAATTACAACGGTGGCGCCTGGGTCACTGATGGCGGCGCTGGCGATACCGATGCGCGTACCGGTTTTATCGGCGTGACCACGGCACGCGGGGAACTGGTGGCTGATATCACGGGTCCTGGCGCTGGCGACTTTACCTATACCCTGAAATCGAGGGCCGACAACTCGGCTGCGGCCGACAACGCCAGCCTGGTCGAAACCTTCAACTACGACGCCAACGCTGCCGATTCAGCGTTGAAGGTAACAATTATGGATGATGCACCGACGGCGACCAATGTCACGGTCAATGTGTCGGAATCGGTAGTGCAGAAATTCTCGCTGGTGCTGACGGTCGATGTGTCGGGCAGCATGCTGGATGATGTTCGATCAATTGCGGCAGATGGGTCGGTTACGATTACTACCCGCATGGAAATGGCGAAAACCTCGCTGCAGGCACTGGTCGAGGAGTACTACAACCAGTCGCCGGATGTACAAGTGAAGATCGTTGAATTCCAGAGCGGCTCGACGATTCTCAACAGCAACAATTGGTATACCTCGAAGGAGGCGGCGGTTGCAGCGATCGGTACACTATCTGCCGGTGGCGGCACCAATTATGAGGCGGGTTTGAACAATACCAAGGCCGCGCTCAACGATGGGGGCGCCGCACCCGATGCCTCCCGACAGAACATCGTGTACTTTCTTTCGGACGGCAACGCGACTTCGGGAAACACTTCGAATCCTGTCGGGGTAACGGGTTACGACACCTACATCAGCGGCAACAACATCAAATCCTTCGGTGTTGCAGTCGGTACCGGTATTACCGATCTGTCGAATCTCAACCAGATTCACAACGTAGATTCGGATGGTGATGGTGTAAGAGACTTGTCCATTCAGGTGCCCGACATTGACAAGCTCGATGAAGAACTGTTGGCGACCGTTCCTTCGGGCTTTGGCGGCAACGTGGTCGCGGCCAACGGGGCGCAGAGCGTTACTTTCGGCGCCGATGGCGGCTGGGTCCAGTCGCTAACCTTGTTGCTTGACAGCAATGACCCAGATTCAACACCAGAACAATCGGTCACTTTCAGCTACAACAAGACGCTCAACCAAATCTCGGAAAACAGCACGTTCCTCACCGGATTCCCCATCACCGGAAATACCTTGCAACTGGGGGCCTCAAAGGGTTTCATGCAGGGCGATTTGGTATTCAACTTCAATACGGGCGACTACACCTACTTCACTGGTGCTGGCGCTCCTCAGGGGACGCAGTTCGATTTGACCTTTGTCGTTAGCGATGCGGATGGAGATACTGCTTCAGCGGCTCAGACAGTCACCATCGTTGACGGCAAGCCGATTGCACGCCCCGACTTCGATACCTTGACGGCACTGGAATCTTATCTCGACGGAAATGTCTTGACCGGAGTCGGAACCGATGGCGGTGTTGCGTTGGGTGGCCAACTCACTGGATTTACGCCGCAAGGTTCTGGCGTCGATACCATCGTGGATGGTGCACAAGTGAGTTCTGTGGTGTTTAAGGGAACCACATTCAATCTCGGTATCGATAACAGTGGCAGTGCCTTTGGCGGTACCTACGCAGTTGCATCGGGCCGACTGACCTGGACGCACGGCAGTGACGGTAGCCAGTTGATTTTTGACAAAGGCGGCTACTACAAGTACACACCGCCTACCGCGCAAGTACCGACTGCTTCAACCGATGCTCATACCGTTCAGTTCACCTCGGATCCTTCGGGCGATGGCATTACCCTGCAAGGCATGGCCCGCAACAGCGCCGTGATTGGCTCAGCATCCGTTGATTACAGCGGTTCCAATGGCGCCGGTATCAACGGAAACTCCTACTCGACGATCGACAATCTTGAGACCTTAGTAATCGATTTCACACGTGCGGACTACCCGCAGGGTGTTGAAGGGCTGCAGTTCCAGATCTATGCGACGGATTCGTCCACGAGCTATTACCAAATACCGCTGACCTTCACTTTCTTCGATATAGACGGTCACGAACTCGGACAGTTTGGCGTTTCCGCCAGCGAAACGACGGCGTGGTACACCATGCCGCAGGGTTACAGCAATATTGGCCGAGTGACGGTTCTGGGGGGTGACGATACCTACTATGCAACTCCGCAGGCGCGTGTTCGAGCGGTTACGTTCAATACCGTCGGCATCGATACGTTGGCACCGGCAATCCCGGTCGAGGAGATTCAATACACCATCACTGATACCGATGGAGACAGTTCAAGCTCCATGCTGTCGCTCAGCATTCTGACCAACCACATGGCGGGAACCGACGCAGTCAACGACACCATTACGGGCACTAATGCCAACGACGCGATTGCGGGTCTGGGCGGCAACGATGTGCTGAGCGGCGGTACCGGCAATGATCTACTGCAGGGCGGTGCCGGCAACGACACTCTGTATGGTGGTGCCGACAACGATGTGCTTTCTGGCGGTACCGGCAATGACAGTCTGTTTGGTGGCGACGGCAATGACATTTTGCGCGGTGATGAAGGCGACGATACGCTCGACGGCGGCGCAGGCGACGACCGACTCGAGGGCGGTGCCGGCAATGACGTTCTGCAAGGCGGCGATGGCGCCGATACGCTGGCCGGTGGGGCCGGCAACGATACGCTGACCGGTGGCAGCGGCCTAGTCTCGGATGTCTTCGAGTGGTCGCTGGCGGACGTAGGTGCCAAGGGTACGCCGGCGGTGGATACGGTCACCGACTTCAACGCCGCGGCAAAGGCTTCAGGCGGCGATGTGCTGGATCTGCGCGATTTGCTGCAAGGTGAGAATCATCAAACCGGTACGGGAAATCTGGCCAACTTCCTGCATTTCGAGAAGGATGGCAGCGATACCAAGGTGCACGTAAGTTCAATTGGTGGGTTTGGCGGCGGCTTCACTGCAGGAGCGGAAGATCAGACCATCGTTTTGTCGGGCGTCGATTTGATAGGTATCAACACGACCGATCAGCAAATTATTCAGGACCTGCTGACCAAAGGCAAGTTGGTCACCGACTGATGAGGCGGAAATTGAAAAGTCGGCGCTGGCAACACGGTGGTGAAAAGTCGGCGCTGGTGATACGGCGCCCGTTTTCGGCTTGCGTCGTATTCAGCTTCGGCAGCACGCCGAGTACGGCTCTAATGCAGTATTCGTGACGACGGGGCGGTCAAGACATCAGACGTCGCGTTGTCGTCGGCAGTGACGTGCAGCTTGAGTCCCCATTCGGCTGTGTTGGCAGCTTCCTGCAACAGTCGCGCGATGACATGCACCAGCTTTTCATCCAGTTCGAGATTGATTCCCTGGCCATCTTTTGGCAGTAGAGTCAGTGTCTGCGTGTTGCCTTTCAGCGGTTTCACTTTGATGCGGGCTAGCAGAATGGGCTCTTCTCCCAAAGGAAACGTCGCCCCTTCCTGATACTGGCTACCAAAGTCTGCGCTACTGACAGCCTCGCCATGGGCCAGTTCTGACAGTGCGCTGCTTGTCAGCGCATCGCCGTGCGCCTTGGGGTTGCTAAACGCATGCGCCATTTTCATTAGCATCGGCCAGAGCAGAATGAGGTAGCGACGGGTAATCCAGAAACGGAACTCTGAATCGTCGCTGCTGCGCACACGCAACAAGAGCCTGTCCTGCATCGAATCGTAACTGGAGCTGAACTGTTCCAGTTGAGGTGGCTTGCTCATGCCGGCGCAAGCCGCAAAGCCCGCATTGGAACGGGGATTGGCAGGCAGGGCGGTGTCGAGTCCGAAATCTTTGAGCTGAGAATCATGGTTTGTTTTGGTCGTCGGCGAGTTTCACTCCGGGGCCGGTCGCACCGTCGAACCCTACCGCGCGTAGCGCAGTCATTTCTTCATCGTTAGCGACACCTTCGGCAATGACCAGTAGGCCGATATTGTGCGCGATCGAGCTGACGCCCTTGAGGAAGGCCTGATTTCCCGGGTTTGATTCAAGGCGACGGATGAAACTGGCGTCCACCTTGATGTAATTGAGACCGAGGTCATGCAACAGTCCGATCTGGCTGAACTGGCGTCCAAAGTGCTCGACGCCGACCTGGCAGTGATGACTCGCAAGCAGCTTGCACAGGCTGCGAAACGCTTCGACGTGCTTCAGCACTCCGGTTTCGGCGACCTCCAGCCAGAGCCGATTAGTGACCTTGCGGTGCTTCTTCAGGAGAGCCTCGAGTTTCTGCTGGAATCCCTCTGCAGCCACCGAACTGGCCGACAGATTGATTGCCAGCCCCTTCAGTGCAGGTTGCTGCTCAAGCGTTTCCAGCCCAAGCGCGACAGCGGCAAGATCCAGGTCCGGTGAAAGGCCGAGGCGCTCCGCGACTGGTAAGAATTGCCCCGCCGGCAGCCAATCGCCATCGGCATCGAGCTTCATTCGTAATGGGCATTCCGCATGAATCAGCTCGCCTCGCAAGTCGGCCACCGGGAAAGAGCCCAGGCGCATCCAATGTTGGGCCAGCCCCTGAGTAATCATCGTCGACCACTGCTTGGCGCTCTTGGGCACGTCGTCATCGCTCTCGATTGAGGCTACCTTTACGGTATTGATACCTTCGGCTTCGGCTGAGATCAGCGCCGCGTCCACTTGGGATAACAACACTCCCAAACCCGTGTTGCGCTTGAAGACACCCATGCCTACAAAAGCGGACGGCCCGCTTTCGACAAAGGACTCCATGGTCCCAACCAGCGTCTTCATCAATTCATCTGCCCGTTCGCGTCCAGCGATCCGGCCGGGAAGCAGCAGCGCGAAGTCGGCTCCGTTCATCCGCGCGGCAATACCTTCTGGCCATTCGCTCGAGTCAGTACCATCCTTCGAGGCAGCACTTAGCTTTAGCTGTTCAGCCACCCGCCGCAACAGGTCGTCCGTGGCCTCTCTTCCCAATCGTTTGTTGATGCCGAGCAAATCGGCGACGCGAATCAGTAGCAGGGTTCCTCCTGTCGAGTCTTCTCCTTCCAGGGAGGATCGCAGTTGGGCGATGAAAGAATCGCGATTGTCCAAGCCAGTCAAGGGGTCGTAATTGGCTTCGCGGCGCACGTTTTCGAGTCGCGCGGCTTCTTCGGCGAACATCGTCTTTAGTCTCGCCACGGTCGCATTCATGGCGATGGCGAGCTGGCGCAGTTCAGGAACCTTCGGTTCCGGAATCGAAACAAAGCGGCGGTTGGTGATCGCCTCGGCCTGGTCGATAACCGCCTGCAATGGGCGACGCAAACGGCGCAGAATCAAACTGCCGAAATAGCCGCCGATGATGCTGGCCAGGGTTAACGCGACGATCATTTGCTTGGTACTGGCCCATAGTGCTGCATAGGCGAAGCGGCTTTGGCTGGCCAATGCCACCGTGCCAAACTGAGTCCAGCCGCTAGATATCTGTGCGGCACCCGGTTCGGGAACAATCGGGAGATGGCTCACGAACCACTCGGGAGCACCCGAGTCTCCAGTCTGCGACATACGTTCGATGAGGGTCTTGCCATTGGGGTCGTAGATGCGGATGAACTCGTAATGTCCGCTATCGAAAAGCGCGGCAACCGTCAGTTCGACGGTGACGACATCGGGATTTTGCTGGCTGAGTGATAGTGCCAGCGCTGAGGCGTTGTCGGCATTTTTCAAGGTCAGTTGCTGCTCGAGATAACTGCGGGCTGACAGCAGGGAAGCAAACAGGCTTCCCGCCAGCGCGAGCAGCATGCTGAGAATGATGGCGAGCCAGAGTTGGCGATACATCGACATGGCAGTTCCTTCCTTAGGTTCTGGTCTGTTGCATGATTATTCGAATCCCTCGCTACGCGCTCTTTGCAGCAAGTCCTGCCAGCGCGAGAGCTTGGCTGTGCCGCCAGCGCCTTTTTTGGCATTGCCGGCGACGCCAGCCCAGATGGCTTCACTATTGAAGCTGAAAATGGGATGCAGATCGCCGCGTTGTGAGGCCGGCCTGATTTCCGGTACCAGATTGTCAAGCACCAGAGGCTCGGCGTTTGGCGTCGGGTAGTAGGCCAGGACCATGTGCGCTTGCAGATAGGGGCCGTTGGGCCCGTTCAGCCGCGCTTTGACGTACACCAGGCGCAACTTGGCCAAGGGCACTCCGGCATCATGTAGCGAGTAGTACTTGATGATCGCAAAGTCCTCGCAGTCGCCTCGCCCCTGGCCTATCGTCTCAAGCGGTGTAGCCCAGTAGTCGCTCTGGTTCCAGATATCGATATCGTCTTCGAACGCAATGCGTTGATTGACGAAGTTATTGATCTTTTCGAGTTTTTCATTTTCAGCGCCGGCCTTTGCCTTGGCCAGCGTCTTTTGCCAGTCGCGCAGCGTTGGAAGCTGAGTGGAGCCAAAGCGTTTGATCAGTTGCTGCTCCATGCGCTCGAAGTCGAATGCCCACGCAGCCGACACCGAGATCGCCAGCAGCAGGCATCTCAAAACTTGACGGGAACTGAGCTCTAGCATGAAATCGAAGGGTTTGACAGTAAAGATCGTTGCGTTGAGAGGGGGCTGGCAGCTACTATAATCGCATGCCTTGACCATAAGTTTCGACGGGATATCACGAATGGGGGCGTTTCGGCCTGCCTTTTTACTTGGGATTGCGCTGATTTGCCTGCGCGGAGGCGAAGTGTATGCGGCCGCGCATCTGACGCTCAAGGAAGTCGTGCAGAAGGTTGTGCTGACCAACCCGGAAGTGCTGGCGAAATGGCACACATTCAAGGCCGCCGGCGGTGAAGTCGATGTGGCGCGCTCGGGGATGTATCCGAAGATCGATTTCAGCACCGGCATTGGCAGGGAGACACTCAAACAGCCAGGATCAACGGACCGCGACTATTCTCGTGGCGGTTACACGCTGACCTTGAACCAGATTCTTTATGACGGCTATGCCACTTCCAGCGATGTCAAGCGCTTGGACAAGGCGCGGCTTACCCGATATTTCGAACTGCTCGATGCCGCCGAAAACGCAGCTTTGGAAGCCGCGCGCGCTTATTACGACGTAATCCGCTATCGACTGTTGATGTTTCTGGCTGAAAACAACTATGTCGAACATCGTTCCAGCTATGAGCAATTATTGCGTCGCGCGCAATCAGGCGCGGGACGCAGGGTGGACGTTGAGCACGCGGCGAGTCGTGTTGCGCTGGCCGAGTTGAACTTGACTACTGAAGCGGCCAATTTGCACGACGTAATGGCACGATACATGCGCCTTGTCGGCGACAGGCCGCCGCCGGTGATGTTCGGGCCGGCGCTTCTGGCGAAGAAATTTCCCGTTAACGAACAGGATGCTTTGAAGCTTGCCTTCAAGCGCAATCCGGCACTGCGCGCGGCGATAGAGAACGTAGAGTCGGCGCACTACGATCTGGAAGTGCGCCGCAGCGCATTTCAACCCAGACTCGACCTACGCATGCGCAGCGAGAATAACGGTAACTATTTGGGCGCAGGCGGTGCGCGCGAGAACAACGTGGCAGAGATCGTACTTAGCTACAACCTGTTCAATGGTGGCGCCGATACAGCCCGCCAACGGGTTTTTGTGGATCGCAAGAGTTTGGCCCGGGATCTCAGGGACAAGTCCTGTCGCGATATTCGGCAAACTTTGTCAATCGCCTATAACGATGTGAAGCGATTGAAAGCCCAATTGACAAGTCTTGGTCTTCAGGTCAGCTCGATCGAAAAGACACGAGAGGCTTACAAGGCCCAGTTCAATATCGGGCAGCGCTCCTTGCTGGACTTGCTGGATACCGAAAACGAACTGCTAAATGCGCGCCGTACCGAGGTCAATGCCGATGTAGACATTGCGTTGGCCTATTTTCGCACTCAAGCCGGAATGGGGCGTCTTCTCGAGTATTTGGGTCTGAAACGGATCGACGAACAGGAAAAGCCGGACGAAAGCGAATTCACAACTTTAGCCGAGTCAGAATTTTGCCCGCCCGAAGCGCCTAAAAGCTATCTGGTTGACATTGAAGCGCTGAATGCACGAGCAATGGCAATACTGGATACATCGAAAACTGCGCCGAACCCGTTGAGTGAGTCGCGTCCAACCGCCGCTGGTGACTTGAATGCCGTGGTAGATCTGTCATCTCCACCGCCCATGCCGACGTTGGAATTGTCACGGCCGGCCAAAGCCAAAGCCAAAGCTCCGGCTGCATCGAAATCTGCAGACACACCGAAAAACTTTGCGGAACGAATTGCAATTGAAAAGCCCACGCAAGCGGCGCCACCAGTGTCTGGGCTGAAGGTAGAAATCGCGGAACGGATCAAAGCTTGGGCCGCAGCCTGGTCGGCCCGGTCCTACGCTGACTATGCCGCATTTTATTCGCCCACTTTCCAGCCGTCTGACGGATCGAGTCGCCGCACTTGGGCTGCGCAAAGAGAGCTGCGGCTCGCCATACCCAGTTCAATTCAGGTCCTCGTCGGAAATATCAGTTTTAGTGAGGAGACCAAGGACTCGGTCGTTGCTGAGTTCGATCAGCGTTATACGTCGGATCAATACTCCGATCACACATTGAAGACTTTGAAATGGATGAAGGTTGATGGGCGCTGGTTGATCGAAAGTGAAGCAGCCCGAAAGATATCGATTGGTGCCCCAACTGCGCTGGAGACCGGGAAATGAAACTCCAGTTCATGTGGCCGCGTACCATGGCTTTGCTAGCACTTTTGGTTAGCACGCAAGTCGCACAGGGACAAAGTTTCGATAAAACGACGCTAGAGAAGATTCGCGAATATGGTGCGATATATGTCGGGCATCGCGAAACCTCAATGCCTTTTTCCTACTTTGCAGGAAATGAGGTTACGGGCTATTCGATGGAACTATGCGATCGGATAGTCGATGCCGTAAAGACAGAATTGGGCAATCCTGATTTGAAGGTTGTACTTGTACCGGTGACCAGTTCATCCAGGATTATTCTTTTGAGAACGGGTGTCATTGATCTGGAGTGTGGGTCCACCACCAATACCAAGATACGACAGCAGGGTGTTGCATTCGGTGTTACGACCTTCGTTTCAGGGGTCAAGGCGGTGACACGCAAGGACGCTGGCATTGAGCGTATTGCTGACTTGAATGGCAAGGTTGTAGTCACTGTGGGAGGAACAACGACCGGACGTCTTGTTCAGACAGTACTAGCCAAGCGCAATGCTTCGGTATTGGGAAAATCCGCGGCCGACTATGCAGAATCGCTGGCCATGGTCCTGTCAAAGCAGGCCGACGCTTTCGTTCTGGATGACGCGCTTTTGTCTGCATTGCTGGCAGCCTCGCCCGACAGGGACAAGCTGAAATTGCTTGATGAAAACTTTGGTTTGGAGCCCTATGGCATCGCATTGCGCAAGGATGATCCGAAGTTCAAGAAACTGGTGGACGCTACGCTGATCGGAATGATGAAGAGCGGAGAAATGGAAACGCTCTACAACAAGTGGTTTATGTCGCCGATACCACCGAATAGTATCAATCTGCAAATGCCGATCAGCGATCGGCTCAAAGATCTTTTTCGCAATCCGGACGACGTAGGCATCTAACCCACCGCGACATTAGTCGCAATCAAAGTCTCGGCGCAAGGACCCACAAAGGCGTTTTGCAACCCAGGAAACAGTTTGACCAACGGCGCGTTTCAGGTAGAATTCGCGCCTCTTTTGTAGGCAGCAGGCGCGTAGCTCAGCTGGTTAGAGCACCACCTTGACATGGTGGGGGTCGTTGGTTCGAGTCCAATCGCGCCTACCAACACCACAAAACGGCCGCAGATTTTTCCTGCGGCCGTTTTGCCTTCTGGTCAGTCGTCAATTCGACTGTGCCACCAGAGGCGAAGCTCACTGCACAGGCCATTTGCGTCGAAAGTGGCGATGGCCATTCCATCCAGCGCTAGGCGTGGCAATGGATCGCCAGGATTACGAGCAAGCATATTGGTCCCGGTCGAGGTTGCCCACATCTTGAACATCTCTTCGGATGTCACCTGGTAGGTGGTGTGCCAATGCGCGATACCTCCGCCGGTATGGCGCTCGAGCACTTCATAAGTGAGGCGAATGTCGGTCTGGAGTTTGGTTCGCTGCCAGTACTGCTTGATCGCTTCGGGTCCTTGCTGGCTGGCGAAGGGTGTATTGCGATAAACGCCATCGGTGGCAAAAAGCGACACCAACAGGTTTTCGTCGCTGCTTTCCCAAGCCCGCTTGTACTGTTCCATGAATCCGTCGATGTCCACAATTTGCCTCTCTTGGCTGGTCTCAATGGCTGAATCATGCCGCAAGCGACGCAGGCGCTGTGATAAAATTTCGCAAATTTGAATGGCAGGGCGCACCGCGTGATTTCCGCGTGAACCGTGCGCCCTGTTGCTTTTCTGGAGCAAGAAGATATGCCGGTGATCACCCTGCCTGATGGATCGAAACGCGAATACCCGCAAGCACTTACAGTGGGTGAGGTCGCAATGTCGATTGGTGCTGGCCTGGCCAAGGCGGCGCTGGCCGGTCGTGTTGGCGGCGTACTGGTCGATACTTCTTTTCTGATCGAGAATGACGCCGAAGTCGCGATCATTACCGAAAAGGACGCCGACGGCCTTGAGATCATTCGCCATTCGACTTCGCATCTGCTGGCCTATGCCGTCAAGGAACTCTTTCCCGAGGCTCAGGTAACGATTGGTCCAGTAATTGAAAACGGCTTTTACTACGACTTTGCCTGCAAGCGCCCGTTCACACCGGAAGACTTCGGTGCCATCGAACAGCGCATGGCGGAACTGGCGAAGAAGGATTTTCCGGTGACACGCGAAGTCTGGTCACGTGACAAGGCCGTGGAATTTTTCAAGTCCATCGGCGAGCACTACAAAGCGGAGCTGATTGCGGCTATCCCGCAGGGTGAAGACGTTTCGCTATACCGTGAGGGCGATTTCATCGATCTTTGCCGCGGTCCGCACGTACCGTCTACCGGCAAGCTCAAGGTTTTCAAGTTGATGAAGGTTGCCGGTGCCTATTGGCGTGGCGACCAGAAGAATGAGCAACTTCAGCGCATCTACGGAACAGCCTGGGCGAAAAAGGAGGAACTGGCAAGTCACCTTCACATGCTCGAGGAAGCCGAGAAGCGCGATCATCGCAAGCTCGGTCGGCAGCTCGACCTCTACCATCTGCAGGAAGAAGCGCCGGGCCTGGTGTTCTGGCATCCTCACGGCTGGACCATCTGGCAGGAAGTCGAGCAATACATGCGTCGCATCTATCGCGACAATGGTTATCAGGAAGTGCGCTGCCCGCAGATTCTCGATCGCAGTTTATGGGAGCGCTCAGGCCATTGGGAGCACTACCATCAGCACATGTTTACCACGGCTTCGGAGAATCGCGATTACGCGGTAAAGCCGATGAACTGCCCAGGCCATGTCCAGATATTCAACACCGACGTGCGTTCCTATCGCGAACTGCCGCTGCGGTACGGTGAATTCGGCTCCTGCCATCGCAACGAGCCTTCGGGGGCGCTGCATGGTGTGATGCGCGTGCGCGGCTTTACCCAGGATGACGGACATATCTTTTGCACCGAAGACCAGATTCAGTCGGAGGTGACTGCATTCAACGACCTGGTTCGCAAGGTTTATGGCGATTTTGGCTTCAATGAGCTTGTCGTCAAGCTTGCGTTGCGTCCGGAAGGGCGGGTCGGGGAAGACGTTCTTTGGGACAAGGCCGAATCTGCGCTGCGCGCCGGAATGGCGGCGAGCGGTCTGAGCTGGGAGGAGCTACCTGGCGAAGGCGCGTTTTATGGCCCCAAGATCGAGTTTCACATCAAGGACGCCATTGGTCGGTCCTGGCAATGCGGCACCATGCAGGTCGATTTTTCTATGCCAGGTCTGCTCGGTGCTGAATTCGTCGGCGAGGACAATGCCCGGCATACACCGGTAATGCTGCATCGGGCCATCCTCGGTTCTCTGGAGCGTTTTATTGGAATCCTGGTCGAGAATCATGCAGGTGCCTTCCCGTTGTGGCTAGCACCGGTTCAGGTCGTGGTCATGAATATTTCCGAGGCGCAATCGGAATACGCTGAGAGTGTGGCAAAAATGCTGCGCGATGCCGGTCTGCGGGTCGAGAGCGATTTGCGTGGCGAGAAAATAAACTATAAAATACGCGAACATAGCTTATTGAAGCGGCCTTATATCGTTGTTGTAGGTGACAAGGAAAAGGCCGCTGGATTGGTCGCATTACGTGCCCGCGGCAATCTGGATCTCGGGCAGATGTCCCCCCAGGCCTTGATTGAGCGTCTGTTGCATGAACAGTGCAGCAGAAGCGTAGCGGTCTGATTTTTTAATTTTTTGGAGATATGAACCATCGCTCAGGAAAAATCGCAACGTCTCAATGAAGAGATCACCACCCCCGAAGTTCGACTGGTCGGGGAGAACGGAGAGCAACTGGGCATAGTCCCGATTCGTGAGGCGTTGGCGCTGGCCGACGAGGCTGGTGTGGATCTGGTGGAAATCGCTCCTACGGCTGTACCGCCTGTCTGCAAGATCATGGACGTCGGCAAGTTCAAGTACCAGGAAGCAAAGCGTCAGCACGAGGCCAAGCAGAAACAGAAGCAGGTCGTGGTCAAGGAAGTCAAATTTCGGCCAGGTACGGACGAGAATGATTACCAGATCAAGCTGCGCAACGTGATCAAGTTCCTGAGCGAAGGTGACAAGGCAAAAATAACGCTGCGGTTTCGCGGACGTGAAATGGCGCATCAAGAAATTGGTATGCGCATGCTGGAACGAATCAAACTGGATCTTGAGCAGCAGGCGATGGTAGAGCAGTGGCCAAAAATGGAAGGGCGTCAGTTGATCATGGTGCTGGCGGCTTCCAAGAAAAAGCCGCACTGAGCAGCAAAAGAATTTGTCCCACGTGTAACGCACGTGGAAACAAGAAGTGGTTGCGGGTCATCAAGCATTCCCGAGGCGGGAAACACCTGGTAGCCATGTAAAAAGGGAGAATCTTCGATGCCGAAGATGAAGACCAAGAGCGGTGCCAAGAAGCGTTTTGTAATTCGCGCTTCGGGTGGCATCAAGCGAGGAAGTGCCTTCAAGCGCCACATCCTCACCAAGAAAACCACCAAGAGCAAGCGCCAGTTGCGCGGTGTGCATACCGTGCACGCAGCGGACAGCAAGTCCGTACGCGCCATGCTGCCCAACGGTTAAGGAGAGACACCATGCCAAGAGTTAAACGTGGTGTAACGGCGCGCGCGCGCCACAAGAAGGTTCTTGTTCAGGCCAAGGGATTTCGCGGTCGTCGCAGCAGGGTCTACCGGGTCGCCAAAGAAGCGGTGATGAAGGCCGGGCAATATGCCTACCGCGACCGCCGTCAACGCAAACGTCAGTTTCGGGTGCTCTGGATCGCCCGTATCAACGCAGCGGCCCGAGAACTGGGCATGAAGTACAGTACCTTCATGAATGGTTTGAAGAAAGCTTCAATCGAAGTCGATCGCAAAGTGCTGGCTGACCTTGCAGTGTTTGACAAGCCGGCATTTGCCGCCCTGGCCGAGCAGGCCAAGGCCAAACTCACGGCCTGACTTCGGCTGTACCCGAAGAAGGAGGCCCAAGAGCTGTTGGGGCCTCCTTTTTTGATTATGGATGTCGTGCGTGACACCGGTGGTGCCTCGCGACTGCCTATCTGAATTGTCGTATTTGCCGTGTATCGTTCTGATCGATGAACAAACTGGATCAACTTGTCGCTTCCGCGATGTCCGACTTTGCCGCCGCAACTGAGATGGCCAAGCTGGAAGACGCCAAGGCGCGCTATCTTGGCAAGGATGGCATGCTCACTGCATTGCTCAAGGGCCTTGGCAAGCTACCGGCGGAAGAGCGCAAGAGCGCTGGCGCTGAGATCAATCTTGCCAAGGCGCGCATAGAGTCGGCGCTGGTGATACGGCGCGATACCCTAAAAAACGCTCAGCTTGAGGCCCAACTGGCAACCGAGGCGCTGGATGTCACCCTACCCGGTCGCGGTCGGCCGCGTGGTAGCTTGCACCCGGTGATCACCAGCCTCGATCGAATCGAGCAACTTTTTCGATCGATTGGTTTTGAAGTCGCGGACGGGCCCGAAATTGAAACTGATTGGCACAATTTCACGGCTCTCAACACCCCAGAAAATCATCCTGCGCGCTCCATGCACGATACTTTTTATCTGCAAAGTGAGGATGGGAAAGTGCAGGAAGACGTGCTGTTGCGCACTCACACTAGCCCCGTCCAGATTCGTTCGATGCTGGCGCATACCGAGCGTCATAAGCATTTGGAAACAATGCCAGAGCTGCGTGTGATCTGTCCTGGTCGCGTCTATCGCGTGGATTCCGACGCCACGCATTCACCGATGTTTCATCAGGTCGAAGGCCTTTGGGTGGGTGAGCATGTCAGTTTCGCGGACCTAAAGGGTGTGGTGGCTGATTTTCTACGGCGTTTCTTCGAATCTGACGATCTCAAGGTACGTTTCCGTCCATCTTTTTTCCCATTTACCGAGCCTTCTGCCGAGATCGATGTTGCTTTTATGAGCGGTACGCTCGAAGGCCGTTGGCTGGAAATCGCTGGCTGCGGCATGGTGCATCCCAACGTTCTGCGTTTCGGTGGCTTCGATCCAGAAAAGTACACCGGCTTCGCTTTTGGTATGGGGCCGGATCGGCTGACTATGTTGAGATACGGCATTAACGATCTGCGCCTGTTTTTCGAAGGCGATCTGCGTTTCCTGAAGCAATTCCACTGATATGCAATTTTCCGAATCCTGGCTTCGCAGTTTGTGCAACCCATCACTTTCAAGTGATGAACTTTGCCATTTATTGACCATGGCAGGTCTCGAAGTCGAAGAGGTTGAGCCGGCCGCGCCCGAGTTTTCAAATGTCGTTGTCGCGCAAATACTCTCGATCGAGAAACACCCGAATGCGGACAAACTCAATCTTTGTCGCGTCGATGCGGGTGGGAGTTCGGTCGAGGGCGGTCTGCACATAGTTTGCGGTGCGCCAAATGTCGTCGTCGGCATGAAAGTCCCGTGTGCGTTGGTCGGAGCGGAACTGCCGGGAATGCAGATCAAGAAGGCTAAAGTCAGAGGTGTCGAGAGTTTCGGCATGTTGTGTTCTGCGCGCGAGCTAGGTCTGTCAGATGATCATGGCGGCTTGCTGGCTTTGCCGGAGGATGCGCCCGTTGGAACTGATATCCGGGGGTATCTCGACCTTGATGATCGACTGATTACGCTCAAGCTGACACCCAATCGTGCGGATTGTCTTTCGCTTACCGGCATCGCTCGCGAGTTGTCCGCGCTAACCGGGACTCCGCTGGAACTGCCAAAGATAGACCCTGTTGTCCCCGTGATTTCCGATCAGCGTCAGGTGTTGCTTGACGCACCTGATGCTTGTCCGCGCTACTGTGGCCGAGTCGTGCGTGGCCTCAATGCCAGGGCTCCGACTCCGGAGTGGATTAGGCGCCGCATCGAGCGCAGCGGAATCCGTTCGATTTCAGCGCTGGTTGATGTCACCAATTATGTAATGCTCGAATTGGGTCAGCCTTTGCATGCCTTCGACAATACCAAGCTAAGCGGCTCAATTCATGTTCGCTATCCCGTAGCCGGCGAGAAGCTGCTGCTTTTGAATGAGCAAACCATTGAACCGGAGGCAGATACTGCGCTGATTGCCGATGATGTCCGTGCCTTGGCGATGGCTGGTGTCATGGGCGGTGAGGACTCTGGCATTACCGAATCGACGACAGATTTATTTCTTGAGGGCGCATTCTTTCCGCCTGCGGCGGTGGCTGGGAAAGCGCGCAGCTTCGGCTTTTCTTCCGATGCATCCCATCGCTACGAGCGCGGGGTCGATTTTGAACTCGCACGCAGCGCAATAGAGCGTGCGACGCAACTTATTGTCGATATCTGCGGTGGTCAGGCGGGTCCGATCATTGAGGCGGTTTCCAATTCCCATCTGCCTGGGCGCAAGCCTGTGCGGTTACGCTGCGGGCGGGTTGCGAAGGTGCTCGGGATAGATTTGGCTGCTGATCGCATCGAGGTGATACTCAAGGGGCTTGGCCTCTCCGTTGAGCGACACGGCGATGACTTCCTTGTTACACCACCCAGCTTTCGCTTCGATATTGAGATCGAAGAAGACTTGATCGAAGAAATCGCGCGTGTTCATGGTTACGACAATATTCCGTCACCTACGCCGGTGGCGCAAATGTCGATGATGCCGGCCACAGAAACTGCCCGCACTGCGATGTCATTGCGCCGTCTGGTTGCCGAGCGTGACTATCATGAAGTGGTTACCTTCAGCTTTGTCGAATCTGCCTGGGAACAGGATTTCTCGGCGAACGCAACTCCCATCGTGCTCGCCAATCCGATCGCCAGCCAGATCGGCGTTATGCGATCTTCGCTGATCGGTGGAATGGTCGGCACACTGGTAGCGAATCGAAAGCGGCAGGCGGATCGGGTTAGGGTGTTTGAGTTGGGTCGGTGTTTCAAGCGCGATGCAACCGCAGGTCCCGTAAAAGGGTTTTACCAACCCATGCGCTTGGCCGGCCTTGCGTCGGGCCCAGCCTTGCCGGAACAATGGGGAGCAACCGCGGCCCGTGCAGACTTTTTCGATGTCAAAGCCGATGTCGAGGCACTGTTTGCTCCGCGTCAGCTGGATTTCATCAAGGCAGAGCATCCTTCCATGCATCCGGGGCGCTGTGCCACCGTCAGTCTGGAAGGTCGCCCGGTGGGCGTGCTTGGCGAGCTTCATCCGCGCTGGGTGCAGAAATACGAGCTGGGGACCGCTCCTGTCGTTTTTGAGTTGGAGTTGGCCGATCTACTGGCGGCATCGGTGCCGAGCTACTCAGAGGTTTCCCGTTTCCCGGCGGTGATTCGCGATCTGGCGCTTGTAGTACCGATAAGCCAGACTCTGGCACCGCTTTTGGCTGCGCTGCGGGCCGCTTCCCCGATTGTCGTCAGGGATGTTGCTTTGTTCGACGTATACCAGGGGAAAGGGCTTGCCGAAAGCGAAAAGAGCCTTGCCTTTCGTATAGTTATGCAAGATACTCAACGTACTCTCGAGGATGCTGAAGTCGAGGAGGTGATTGCCGGTTTGCTGGCGGTTGCCACCCAAAACTTCAATGCGTCCTTGAGGACTTAATGCTGCTGGAGCTGCTATGACACTGACCAAGGCGGAACTCGCCGATTTGTTGTTCGAAAAAGTGGGCCTCAACAAACGCGAAGCCAAAGACATGGTGGAAGCCTTTTTTGACGAGGTGCGACTCGCTCTGGAGAAGGGTGATAGCGTCAAACTCTCTGGTTTTGGAAATTTCCAGTTGCGTGAGAAGCCGCAGCGTCCAGGTCGAAATCCAAAAACTGGCGAGGAAATTCCGATTACCGCTCGTCGTGTTGTTACCTTCCACGCCAGCCAGAAGCTCAAGGCGGCGGTAGAGGCTTTCCCACGTGGCAGCACCCAGCAATAGCCGGGACGAACTTCCGCCGATTCCCGCCAAGCGCTACTTCACCATTGGTGAAGTCAGCGAGTTATGTGGCGTCAAGCCACACGTTCTTCGCTATTGGGAACAGGAGTTTACGCAGCTGCGGCCAGTCAAGCGGCGGGGCAATCGGCGCTACTATCAACACCATGAAGTCTTGCTTGTAAGACGGATTCGTGAACTGCTTTATCAGGAAGGGTTCACCATCAGCGGCGCTCGCAATCGACTTGAAGATGGACCTGGCAAACTACACGATGCACCCGAGGCTTTGCTCAATAGGGGACAAGCCTCATTGCGTGCCGAGCTCGTTTCCATCATCGAGTTTCTGCGTACTGCCTGAGGTCGCAAAGATTGCGGAATACACGGCGCGCAAGGCGTTTGCGGATGTTTCATTTGTTATAATTCGCGCAGTCGGGGCGTGGCGCAGCCTGGTAGCGCACTTGCATGGGGTGCAAGGGGTCGAAGGTTCGAATCCTTTCGCCCCGACCAGAAATACCAAAGCCGTTAGTGAGATCAAGCACTAACGGCTTTTTTTTACTTCGGTTCCTATTAGGTAGCCGTGTTTTCGGGAGCAACATCTATTTATGACAAGTTCAACGAAATATTGCTATCACTGCGGATCGCATCATCCAATTGGGGAAATGCGGCAAATTGAAACCAAGGCGGGAAAACGTTGGCGCTGCATTCGCAGTATTCAGGCGACTCGAAAAACGCCTGAAGCGCGCGATGCCTTTGGCCGTGGCGTATCAGAGATGAATTCGGCGAAAGCCCGAAGCCAATCCAGGCTCATCGCCGAGGCGCGTCAGGACAAGTGATGATAGGGTAGTTCTGCGGGTGATTTGCATGTGGAACTCGGCCTGAGTCCTGTTCGGATTCGAAAGTGAAGTAGAAACAAAAGGGGATTCCCCGCCAACTTCAGGATTTCAGCATGGCTATCTCGGGCGCAGCATGTTGAAAAACATGACCCGCAAGAGGAAAAACCAATGCGCATCGAATCTGTTGAACTGGTTGCACTGCCCAACGCACCGGCCTGGCAGGAAAAAGTTTACAGGGCGCACCTCGATACCGGCGAAGATATGGATTTGTTCCAACAACACTGGGATGTGCCTTTGCCGCCTGAAAGCCTGATTGGGCTGACGGTCGAAGAGGCCAGGAAGTGCCGCAACGAGCGCATGTTTGCGATAGCCTCGGGCAATCACTGACACAGTCTCACCGTCTATCCGGAGATGCCGGCTTCGGTTCGCGGAACGGCAGTTTTGCGCACGGATCGCGTACGCATCGAGACAGACTAATTCAAACAGCTAGCTTGAAAGGTAGATGAGCCGTCGTTTCGGCTTCATAGTCTTGCATCGCCGAGTCCTCTCGCAAGACAAAGTCTGCGACTGCCCGACGCATTCCCGGATGGGCGATCCAGAACGCAGACCAGGTTGCGACCGGCTCGAAGCCGCGAGCGAGTTTGTGTTCACCTTGCGCGCCCGGTTCGAAGCCTTGCAGCCCATGTCGAATGCAGTACTCAATTCCCTGGTAGTAACAGAGCTCAAAGTGCAGGCCCGGCATGTCAATTTCCGTTCCCCAATGGCGCCCGTATAGTGTTTCGGCGTCGCGGTAGCAAATGGCAGAGGCGACCGGTGTTTCTTCGCGAAAAGCGACGAATACCACTAATTGTTTTGCCAGAAGCGCAGCCGCTTCAATAAAGAACTCCACAGGGAACGCGGGGTGATTGCCATAACGAGCGAAGGTGTCCCGATACTGGCGATGGATGATGTGCCAGAGCGGCACATCGATGTCGTCGCCATGTAGAGCTTCCAGCCTCAAGCCTGATTCGCGTACCAGGCGTCGCTCGCGTTTGAGCTTCTTGCGTTTGTCGGCGGTAAAGCAGGCGAGAAAGTCATTGAAATCGCGGTAGCCCCGATTGAACCAATGGAACTGCACACCCCGTCGCATCAGCAGGCCCGCCTCAGCCAGCGATGCTCGATCATCTTCCCTGACAAACAGGCACTGCCATGTCGAGGCATCGAATTGACGCGCAACTTCCGCAGCGGCCTCTGTCAAATAGTTCACTATGGCCTTGCGCTCTATGCCTTTTCGCACCAACAGACGTGGGCCCGGAGAGGGTGTGTAGGGAATGCCGCTGACCAGTTTTGGATAATAGTTCAGTCCGGCACGTTGCCAGGCTGATGCCCAGTTCCAGTCTCTTGAAAAGTCGCCGAAGGAGTGAGTGCGCAAGTACAGCGGCAGGAGGCCGTGAAGCTGGTCACCCTCATACAGCGCCAGATGCTGTGCCTGCCAACCCATCGCCGTACCGCCAGCGCCGACTTTTTCAGTGGTGCCGAGAAAGGCGCGACTGACGAAGGGATCGTCGCCGTGATCGAGTTGTGCCCAGTCGGATTCGGGGATATCCGTGGCCGTGGTGTGCAGAATAATTTTCATTGTGCGTCATCCTACCTTGCGGCAAGTCGCTAGTACGGGCTTGTCGGAGAAAGCGGGTTGAAGGCTTAGTTCCATTCTGTTCGGGTCATCGGCAGTGGGGCGCGATGGGCTAAAATATAGGCCAGATTTTTGATTCCCTGGCTCCGACTCCCATGCGTATTTTGCTTAGTAACGACGACGGCTATTTTGCGCCGGGACTCGCTCAGCTTGCGACCAGCCTCGCCGATATTGGCGATATCACCGTGGTGGCGCCAGAGCGCAATCGCAGCGGGGCGAGCAACTCTCTGACGCTGGATCGGCCGCTCTATTTGCGACACGCAGCCAATGGTTACATGTTTGTCAGCGGCACACCGACCGATTGCGTGCATCTGGCGGTGACCGGCGTACTTGATCATCAGATGGACATGGTGGTATCGGGAATCAATCTTGGCGCCAACATGGGGGACGACACGATTTATTCCGGTACGGTGGCGGCTGCGACGGAGGGCTATTTGCTGGGCTTGCCTTCGATCGCGATTTCCCTCAACAGCTATGAGGGGAAGCACTTCGCTACCGCCGGACGCGTGGCGCACGAATTGGTGCAGCGCTTCAGTCAATCGCCCTTTGCAGAACCGATTCTGTTGAACGTCAATGTGCCTGACATTCCCTATGAGGAGCTTCGCGGCATCAAGGTCACGCGTCTGGGCCGTCGCCACAAGGCGGAGCCGGCGGTGAAGTCGGTCAGCCCGCGCGGTGAAACGGTGTACTGGATAGGCGCTGCCGGGCCGGCGGCGGATGCGGGTGAGGGTACGGATTTTCATGCGGTGGAACACAATTGGGTCTCGGTTACACCGCTGCAAATAGACCTCACGCATTCGGAACAGGTTTCCGATGTTCGTAGCTGGCTCAATCCGAACCCGTGAATTCCGCGACACTCACCGGTATTGGCATGACTTCCCAGCGCACCCGCGCGCGCATGATCGAGCGCTTGCGTGAACAAGGTATTCGCGACGCTCGAGTGTTGCACGCGATGGGGCAGGTACCGCGCCACATATTCATTGAGCAGGCACTGGCGAATCGTGCTTATGACGACACAGCTTTGCCGCTGGGTTTCGGTCAAACCATATCTCAGCCCTATGTAGTGGCACGGATGATCGAGATACTGATAGATGGGCGCGAGTTAGGCAAGACGCTTGAGATTGGTGCTGGCTGCGGGTATCAAGCGGCGATTCTCGGCGTGCTGTCGAAACAGGTATTTGCCGTAGAACGCATTGCTCCATTGTTGGACCGGGCGCGGGACAATCTGAAACAGCTCAAGTTGTCACATATCCGCCTCAAGCACGCAGACGGCAATCTTGGCCTGCGCGAAGCCGCACCATTTGATACCATCATACTGGCGGCTGCAACTGCTCAAACACCTCAGGCTTTGCTGGCACAGTTGGCACCTGGCGGGCGACTGGTGATGCCGTTGGGGAGTACTGAGCAGGTGATTAATTTGATCGAGCACACTGACCGCGGCTTTGTCGAAACTCAATTTGATGCGGTGCGTTTCGTACCGTTGTTACCGGGAGTGGAATGAACGCAGTGCGCCTGATTATTGCCCTATTGCTGCCGCTTATCGGTGGCTGCGCCAGTAATGTGTCGGCTCCGGTGGTGGATCGAGTCGTCGTGCCGGCGTCGGTTCAGTCGGCAGCCGTCGAGTCTCGCGTCGGCTATCACATCGTCAAAAAAGGCGAAACGCTTTATAGCATTGCCCTGGATAGCGGGCAGGATCACAAAGACGTAGCCGCATGGAACAAGCTTGATAATCCCAATGTGCTCAAGATAGGACAGCGGCTGCGCGTCGTGCCGCCGGATGAAGAGGCTCCTGTGGTGGTGGTGAGGCCGATACAGTCGAGCGCACCTGTCGAAGTCAAATCCGGAGCGGCGGCGGCTCCGGTAAATACGGGAAGTTTCAAACGTGAGCCCAAAGGTGGCAAGCTCGCCTATTCGGAAGAAGCGCTGATCAAGGCGCGCCAGACGACTTCGGCTGAGAAATCAGCTGCAGCCAAGCCCGAGCCGGAAAGTTCTGCTGTTGTTGAGAAGCCGGCATCCGAGACGGGTGACGCCGAGTGGATATGGCCTGCCAATGGCAAGCTGATCGCCTCGTTCTCGGAGGGTGGCAGCAAGGGACTCGATATCGCCGGCAAGGCGGGAGATCCTGTTGTCGCGGCATCCGGAGGTGTTGTTTCTTATGCCGGCGCGGGTTTGCGCGGCTATGGCAATCTGGTGGTGCTGCGTCACAGCGCAAGTTTTCTTTCGGTATACGCCCACAATAGCAAGATACTGGTCAAGGAAAAGCAAACCGTGGCCAAGGGCCAGAAAATTGCCGAAATGGGAAGCACGGACGCCGAGAGTCCGCGCCTGCACTTCGAGATTCGGCGGCAAGGCAAGCCGGCCGATCCGCAGAAGTACCTACCGGCACGCTAATCAGCCATGGGCGACGACGCTTGCCTTCCTGAGGGCGAAAAAGCCGAGCCTGTTGCGGACTCCTTCGAGTCCGGATTTATCGAAGACATCACTCAGGTCTATCTTCACGAGATTGGCGCTACACCGCTGCTAACGGCGGAACAGGAACTCAGCCTTGCGCGCGCATCACGGGCAGGTGATTTCACCGCCCGTCAGCACATGATAGAAGCCAATTTGCGGCTGGTAGTCAGTATCGCGCGGCATTACCAGCACCGCGGACTGCCACTCGATGATTTGATCGAAGAAGGCAATCTTGGCTTGATTCATGCGTTGGAGAAGTTCGATCCGGAGCGCGGCTTTCGCTTCTCGACTTACGCAACATGGTGGATACGCCAAAATGTCGAGCGCGCGATCATGAATCAATCGCGAACGGTGCGCCTGCCCATTTACGTGATCAAAGAACTCAATATCGTCTTGCGTGCAATGCGCACGCTTGATCGCGACCGCGGTGGGCGGAAAGACGCTTCTGGCGCCATGCTTGACGACGTAGCGCACTTGCTTGGGCGTCCCGTCGAAGAGATTCGTGCACTACTAGCCCTCAACGAGCGTTCCGCATCACTTGATTCACCGCTGGATATTGATCCTGAGTTGTCGATGTCCGATGCGATTGCCGATGAAGCGGCGGAGGACCCTGCTGCCCATCTAGCCCAGCAAGAGGCCGAGGAGTTGGTTGCCGAGTGGGTGTTGCAACTCACCGAGCGTCAGCGCCTGGTTGTCGAACGTCGCTATGGACTCGGTGGGCAAGATCCATCGACCCTGGATAGTATCGCCAGCGATCTGGGTTTGACCCGGGAACGAGTGAGACAGATCCAGATGGAAGCTTTATCAAAGTTGCGCAAGCGCATCGCGCGTGAAGGTTTGACGCCGGATGCCTTACTTTGATTTGCTGAGCGCCGCTGCCAGATCCATGACGGCCGAAGCATAAAAACTGCTGCGGTTGTAGCGGGTAATGACATAGAAGTTGCGATAACCGAGCCGGTATTCAGTTGCTCCCCGCGCTGTTACCAAATCGATCAGGGCAGCGGGCAGGTTTGGAAGCTTTTCAACGCCGGTTGATCGTTTCATCGCCGTGTTGCCAGCGCCGACTTTTCCAAAGTGTACATTGGCGCTCGCCATTTCACTCGGCGTACGACGAGGTTCTATACCTTCGTCGATCAGCGCCTGGATACCATCGCCTGAGATAGAAACTGTATCGGCGATGGGCTTGCCTCTTTCCCAGCCATGCACGGCCAGATAGTTCGCCACACTGCCAATGGCGTCGGCGCGGCTGCTTGTCAAATCGATGTTTCCATTACCGTCGACGTCCAGAGCGAAACGTCGCTTCGAGGACGGCAGGAACTGCGGCAATCCGATCGCGCCGGCGTAGGAACCAACGTAGGCTAACGGACTGCGGTTCTCCTCACGGGCCAGCAGCAGCAATTCTTCCAACTCACTGCGGAATAGATCCGCTCGCGGCGGATAGTCAAAGGCCAGCGTAGTCAGTGCGGCGAAGGTGCCAAAGCGGCCCATGTGTTTTCCATACAGTGTCTCGATCCCGATGATCGCAGCGATGATTTCGGCCGGTACCCCAAAGCGTTGCTCGGCAGCATTGAGCTGTTTCGCATGCGCCCGCATAAAGCGTCGCCCGGCGCCGATGCGAATGGGTTCGACAAAACGTCCCCGGTAGGCGCGCCAGGAGCGCCTGCCAGGATCCTTGCGTGGTGTGATGGCCTTGATTACGGCTGCGATCGGTTCGGTTCGCTCGAAAAGCCTGCTTAAGACCGCAGGCTCAATTTCGTGCTTTTCGTGCATTTCCTGGACAAAGGCCTGTACATCCTCTCGTTGTGCGTAGGTTTCAGCGCGCAGATTTGTACAAAGCAGCGGCAGCAGTAATAGCAGGAATAAGCGTTTCATGGATTGAAGGCGGCGATTTTTGCTTTGAGTCGAGTGAGGTCGGATGCCTCCGGGGCGGGCCCGTAACGCAGTTGGGCATACAGCCTAGCGATCTCACGGATGGTGGCGGCATGTGTGGGCGCGTGGGTCGCGGCTCGTTCGGCGAAATCGAGTGGGCCTTCCCATAGCCGCCATTCAATGCCGCGCCTGCCCAGGCGTGCAGTAAAGCGTCGCCAGGCTGCTAGCGCAGGGTCGACGCGCAGCCGGTTGCGCAGTATCCAGGCGGTCAAGCCGAGCAGTACACCGCCACAGAGCACTGACAGTACGGCGGTCATGCTGCGCCAGTCTGGCTCTTTCAGGCCGAGGCTGGACAACAGGTCGCGCTGGCGCTCCGGGTTGTAGCCCAAGACCCATTGATTCCAGCCATTGGTAACGGCATCCAGTTGGTTGCGCAATTCTTTCAACCAGGCCAGATCGCTGCGTGCCAGGAAAGGCAGCGACTCTCCGGCGGGAACTGCGGCGGCAAAGTTATTGTTGATGCGGCCGGGCGCCGATATCGCCGTTGGGTCAACGCGCACCCAGCCGCGACCGGCAATCCAGGCCTCGGTCCAGGCATGGGCATCGTACTGACGCACTACCAGATAACCATCCACCGGATTGACCTCCCCGCCCTGGTAGCCGGCGACCACACGTGCCGGTACCCCGGCGGCACGCAAGGAATAGACGAACGCGGCGGCGAAGTGCTCGCAGAAACCGCGTTTGGAGTCGAACAGGAACTCGTCGATCATGTCGGAGCCATACAACGGCGGGTTCAGCGTGTAGATCAGCAATTGTTGAAGGAAGAAATTCTCCGCCGCAGCCAGAATCGCCGTGCTGTCATCGCCGAGTTTTGTGCGCCATTCGGCGCCGATAGCTCGAATGCGCGGATTGCCACCGGGCGGGAGCGCCAGTGACTCTTGCAGAATGCGGGGCAACTCCTCGGCTCCTGCAATCGCCTCCGGCCAGGCGCGCTGGGTGTAGCGCACCCGATTGCGTACGGCCTGCCGGGCGATGGGTTGGTAGTCGGTGGTCAGCGCACTGTTCGCTGGCAAGGTACCGGGTAGCTCGAGAGCAAACATCCAGAACTGGCCGTGCGGCTCCAGGGTCAATTCGTAATCCACGGGCGTTCCCGCAACCGCATAGGGAGCGTCCTTATAGGTTCCGCGTTTCCGGGTGACCCGCCATGTGCGGCCGTCAAATGCGGACATGACCGGTCCGCGCCAATAGAGCTGCGATTGCGGTGGAACATCACCCTTGAACTGCACCCGGAAGGCGATCGCATCCGATTGCGAGAGCTGAGCAATCGATCCGGGAGACATTGAATCCGACAATCCCGATACGGCTGAAAAGCGGTCCTGTGGCAGCCCCCAAAGAGGGCCTTGCACGCGCGGAAACAGCAGGAACATTAGCAGCATGAAGGGAAGGCCTTGTGCGAGCATCAGCCCTGCGCGACGTAACTGGTGCTGCGGGCTCGGCCGGTCGTCGGCCGCTGCCAACAATGTTGCCGTGGTCACTATCAATGTCAGGCCGGCCATTAGCGCCGTGGGAATTGTCTGAGTGAACAGGAATTGGCCGAGAACCAGAAAATAGCAAAGCAGCGCCGTCGCAACTGCATCGCGCGCCGCCCGCAGCTCGAGCAGCTTCAAGGCGAGAAAGACCACCAGAAGCGCAATTCCGGGCGTGCGACCCATGATGGTTCGGTACTGCATAAATACACCGACTGTGCCGGCTATGACCAGCAACACCATTAGCCAGCGCGGCGGCAAATGCCATTGTCGCCAGGTAAGTGCAGCGCGTAAAGCAAAGGCGCCTCCTGCGGCGATCGAGAGCCACAACGGAATTTGGGGCACAAGCGGCACACTGGCTGCCAGCGCTGTCGCCAACAGCCACCAGGCCTGTCGGCGGCTGACAGGTCGGCTACTGCGCGCCATTTTTGTACAGCGCCAGAGCGCGCAGGCCGGCGCCAAGCTGTGTCGGTCCGTTGTCGGGCGTGAGCCGAGCTGAAGGAATGCGCAAGCCCCAGGCCAGGCCAGCGCTGTCGGCATCTAGCATCCAGCGGGTCAGTATCGACAAGCGTTGTTCGAGGTCAATCGTGTCGAGTAGCGCGTCCCAATCCAGCCAAAGCTCCTGCGCGGCCGCGCCCGTAAACAGCTTGGTCAGCAATGGACCATCTTGCTGGCGCGCGACGGCCTTCCACGCCACATGGCGTGGCGGATCGGAAACCTGGTGGCTGCGCAGTCCCGAGAAGTCGTCAGTGCCTTTGCCATCCTTGCTTGACCCACGGGCTGACTCGCCGTGCCATGGCAGAGGAGGTGCTTTCGCAGCGGGTTTTGGATACACCAGGCAGTTCAGTTCCGGTACGACGTAACTCCAGGCACGAACCAGCCCGAGCGGCCAGGTAGTCTCGATGGTCACGCGCGGCAGTGGCAGCCAGCCACGGTTTGGGGCGAAAGTGTTAACCGTGGCGATGGTGCTGGCCTTGGGGCCGATATCTATCTCAACAGGGTCTTCGTCCGCAATGAAAAGCCGCAAGCAGGTACGGGAATCGGTACGCTGATTCTCTAGTACCAGATCAAACTGAGCCAAGTCACCCGCAAAGACTGGCGTGCAGCGGCCGGGCCTGACCGAGAGCATCACCAGATTGCGAAAAGTGTGAAGTATCGCGACGATTCCCAAGCCAGCCAAAAGGAACACCAGCGCATGGCCCAGACTCAGGTTGTAATTCATCGCGCCCAACAGAATCACGCCAAGTGCGGTCGCGTAGGCCAAGCCTGCCCTTGTCGGCAGGACGTACACGCGCCGCTGGACCAGGATGATCGGAGCCGGCTCGGGTGGTCGTACGCGCAATGCCCAGCGGACGAAAGTTTCGTGTACCCGGCTGCGCAGGGAAAGCAACATGGTCAGGGTAGCGGTACTGCCTCGATCAAAGCAGCCGCAACGGCATCGGCATCGGTGCGAGCCGTGTCATCCAGGGGTCTCAGTCGGTGCGCGACAATGCCGGGAAGTACCGATTGCACATCTTCGGGGAGTACATGGTCGCGTCCGTCTAGCAATGCCCAGGCGCGCGCGACCGCCAGCAAGGCCAGGCAAGCGCGTGGCGACAGGCCTGCCTGCCAATGCGGCGAGGTACGAGTATGGGCTGCCAAAGCCTGCACGTAGTTGATCAAGGCGGCTGAGGCATGCACGGCACGGGTCCGGTCCTGCAGCTCAATCAGGATTTTGGGGTCGATTCGCGCACTTAAACTGGCGACCATCTGTTGCCGGTCGGCGCCTGCGAGCAGTTCTCGCTCAGCCGCCGGATCAGGGTATCCGAGTTCAATCTTCAGTAGAAAACGGTCGAGTTGAGATTCGGGCAGAGGGAAGGTGCCAATCTGGTGGGTTGGATTCTGCGTCGCAATAACAAAGAAAGGCTGGGGCAGGGGGCGGGTTTTACCTTCCGCGGTTACCTGTCTTTCCTCCATGGCCTCCAGTAAAGCGCTTTGCGCCTTCGGCGTCGCCCGGTTGATTTCGTCAGCAAGAACCACTTGTGTAAATATTGGTCCAGGGTGAAATTGAAAAGCACCGCTGTCACGATCGAATATGGAAATCCCGAGAATATCTGCGGGTAGCATGTCGCTGGTGAACTGAATACGCTGAAAGTCGAGACCAAGCACGCGTGCCAGTACATGGGCCAGGGTCGTCTTGCCGACTCCCGGCAGGTCTTCTATCAGCAAATGTCCGCGTGCCAACAGACAGGCGAGTGAGAGCCGGATGGGTCGCTCCTTGCCGAGAATGATGCGGTTGATGTCAGCCAGTATGGCCTCTAGTTCAGGAAGTCTCATGGGGTCGGAGTTTTTTGCAGTCTTTGAGAGATAATGTATTTTTTGTTCCATTGTAAGTCATCAAACAAGACGCTCGCCATGACAGCCACTGCCTTTATCACCCATCGAGATTGCTGGCAGCACGATATGGGTACCCATCATCCGGAATGTCCGGATCGTCTCGGAGCGATAAGTGATCGTCTTATCGCATCGGGGCTTGATAAGTACCTGCAATTTCATGACGCACCATTGGCTGACATCAATCAGCTGTTGCGTGTTCATCCGCGTGACTATATTGACTATGTGCACGATAAGAGTCCGGCACACGGTATCGTTCATCTGGATCCGGATACAGCCATGTCGCCGGGTACGCTTCAAGCTGCTCTCCGTTCTGCGGGAGCGGGTTGCCTTGCCACCGATCTGGTGATGCGTGGAGATGTTCAGAATGCCTTCTGCGCTGTCCGCCCGCCGGGTCATCACGCCGAGCGCGCCAAGGCCATGGGTTTTTGCTTTTTCAACAATGTTGCCGTGGCGGCAAGGCACGCACTCGAGGTTTGGGGTCTGTCGAGAGTTGCGGTAATCGATTTCGACGTGCATCACGGGAATGGAACTGAAGAGATATTAGCCGGCGATGCTCGGGTTCTGATGGCCGGGATTTTTCAGCATCCGTTCTATCCATATTGCGGAACCGAGAACCCGGCATCCAATATGTGCAACGTGCCCTTGCCGGCCGGAACGCGTGGTGAGGAGTTCCGGCAGGTTGTCAGCGACATTTGGTTGCCTAGATTGCAAGAATTCAAGCCGGAAATGATCTTCTTCTCGGCCGGATTTGATGCTCACTACGAAGATGACATGGCTTCGATGGGCCTTGTAGAGTCGGACTACGCATGGGTTACGGAGCAGATAAAACAAGTTGCGCTCGAGTACGCCAAAGGACGCATTGTTTCCATACTTGAGGGTGGATACGCACTTTCCGCGCTGGCGCGCAGCGTCACCACGCACATCAAGGTACTGGCTGATTTGTAAGCCCAGATTACTGGAGGTGTCGTTCGACGACCATCAGTTAGAATTCACTTCTTTAGTACTGACCTGAAGCCGATTCCGGCATTTTGTTCTGGATACAATCATGAAGACAATACAGGGTTCCATTCCCGCCATACTTACGCCGATGCAGGATGATGGTTCGCTCGACCTGCCTGGGCTACAGCGCTTGCTCGACTGGCATATCGCCGAGGGGTCAGACGGTATCGTGGTCGTTGGTACCTCGGGGGAATCACCGACGGTGAATTACGCCGAGCATTGCGCCTTGATCGAGACGACGGTGAAGCATGTCGGCGGGCGTATCCCCGTCATTGCCGGAACCGGAGCCAACTCCACCGCGGAGGCCGTAGAACTTGCGCAGTTTGCCCGGCAGGCCGGTGCCGATGCGCATCTTTCGGTAGTGCCCTATTACAACAAGCCGACTCAGGAAGGGCTGTTTCAGCATTTCAGGACAATTGCAGAAGCAGTGGATCTGCCGATGATCATGTACAACGTACCGGGGCGCACTGTGGCCGACCTGGCTACTGACACCACACTGCGTTTGGCACAAGTACACAATGTTGTTGGCATCAAGGATGCGACAGCTAATATCGAGCGCGGATCCGATTTGCTAAAGCGCGCGCCGGAAGGCTTTAGTGTCTATAGCGGTGATGATGCCACGGCCATCGCATTGATGCTGCTGGGTGGCAAGGGTTCAATATCCGTTACCGCCAATGTGGCTCCGCGCCTGATGCACCAGATGTGTGCGGCAGCAATCGCTGGTGATCTGTCGACCGCGCGCGAGCTGAACTTTCGCTTGCTGGGTCTGCATCGAAATCTGTTTCATGAGGCAAACCCGATTCCCGTGAAGTGGGCGGCGCAGCAACTTGGACTGATCGGTGGCGGTATCCGCTTGCCAATGACATCGCTGTCGCCAGAGTTTCATGAACGCGTGCGCGAAGCGATGCGTGAAGCCGGCATCGTTCTTTAACAGGGAAATCGATACACAATGAATCGTTCATATTTGCTGCGCACTTGGATTGCGTCGATGTCGCTAATTGGCGTACTAGCCGGTTGCAGCGGCAACATCCTTCCGGAATCCAAGAAAATTGAATACAAGTCGGCCGGAAAGCTGCCTCCGCTAGAAATCCCACCGGACCTGACCCAACAGAGTCGCGATGAGCGCTATGCGGTGCCGGATGTATCCACCAGCAAAGGTACTGCTACGTATTCGGCGTATTCGAACGAGCGGTCAGGGCAGACGCGTACCACGACCGCGCAGGATCTGCTGCCGCAGGTCGACAAAATGCGCGTCGAACGCTCGGGAACGCAGCGCTGGCTGATCGTTACAGGTTCGGCAGACAATATTTGGCCTTCGGTCAAGGAGTTTTGGCAGGAACTCGGTTTTCTGATCAATGTTGAAGTGCCTGAAGCCGGCATTATGGAAACCGACTGGGCCGAGAATCGTGCAAAACTTCCGCAGGATTTTGTTCGCGGCAGTCTTGGAAAAGTATTCGACAGCCTATATTCGACTGCGGAACGGGACAAGTTCCGGACTCGTCTGGAAAAGGGAGTGGAACCCGGTACGGTCGAGATATATATTAGCCATCGCGGTATGTACGAGATCTACGTAGAAGAAACCAAGTCCGAAACAAGATGGCAGCCGCGTCCGGCAGATCCGGAACTCGAAGCCGAAATGCTGCGACGCCTGATGGTACGCCTCGGCGTTGAGGAATCTCGTGCCAAGACCATGGTGGCAGCCGAACAGCGACAGGATCGTGCAAAACTTTCTCGAGCCAGCGATGGTGCTGGCGCCCTGCTCATGGAAGAAGCCTTTGATCGGGCATGGCGTCGCGTGGGTTTGGCGCTGGATCGAGTCGGCTTTACCGTGGAAGATCGAGACCGTTCGCAGGGCCTATATTTTGTGCGTTATATCGACCCCGATACTGACAACAAGAAGAAGGATGCCGACAAAGGCTTTCTATCCAAGTTGATTTTCTGGAAAGGCGGCGCCGATTCCAAGCCGAAACAATCCCAGTATCGGATTCATCTCAAGACAACTGGCGAATCCACAACGGTGCAAGTGTTGACCCGCGAAGGAGGCGTTGATCGATCCGACACTTCTCGGCGCATCCTTGGCTTGTTGCATGAACAACTGAAGTAGGCGGGGCAGGATGCGTTTTGATTCCCTCGGCAGCGGCAGCCGGGGCAATGCCTTGCTGGTCGAAGCAGGTGGCACACGGTTGTTGATTGACGCTGGCTTTGGCCCTCGCGAGATGTTGCGGCGGCTTGAGCGCTTGGGCATTGCCGCCGCCGAAGTTGATGCTGTGATGGTCACCCATGAACATTCGGATCATCTCGGTGGTGCATTTACCTGCGCGCGGCGTTTCAACTGGTCGCTTATGATGACGCACGGCACGCTCGCTGCTTCACGCGAGAACCGTGGTGAAGCACCTATCACTATGATTGATAGCCACGGGTCGTTTTCAATCGGCGATATTTCCGTGCAGGCTTTTCCGGTACCGCATGATGCGCGCGAGCCTGTGCAGTTTGTGCTCACCGATGGCGCTGCGCGGCTTGGTGTATTGACGGACGCAGGCCATGTCACTTCGCATATGGTGGACATGCTTGCCGGTTGCGACGCTCTGGTTCTGGAATGCAATCACGATGAAGCCTTGTTGAAGGAGGGAAGCTATCCCCCTGCGCTAAAGCGTCGGATTGGTGGCCCCTGGGGTCATCTTGACAATGCGGCAGCGGCTTTTTTGTTGTCGAGCGTGAAGTCCTCAAACTTGCGCCATATAGTGGCGGCGCACCTTTCCGAGGAAAACAACTCTCCAGCGCTGGCTCGGGCTGCTCTGGCCGCGGTGCTTGGATGTGAAGATGATTGGATCGGAATTGCGACCCAGAATGAAGGATTTGCCTGGCGCGAGCTCTAAAGCAGGCGGATCACGGCGTCAGACACAAAGCTGGTCCAAAAACCCGCGGGACTAAGCACAGTCCCCCACGGCAATGATTCACAGACCTGTGGTATTCAAACTCAAACAGGGTTTCGAGAGTGTCCAAAGTTCTTCGAACCGTTTCCGCCACGGGTGAATAGATATCGGGTCGTCAAGCGTGAGCGCGCTGCGTGGCTGGTCGACATGAAAACGTCTCACGCCGTGCCCTTCATCGACGATTACATGGGTATCGGCCAGATGCCTCAAATTGTCCGGACTTTGTCGGATTTCAATGAGGTGCGAGTAGCGCTGAATTAGTTGCATCAGACGTGAGGTATTGCGTTCCAGAGGGCCTGGATCGTGCAACACAATCCTGATTCTGCGCGCGCCGCCTACTATAAGAAAACTGGCCAATGCTTCAAGTCGGGCTTGTTCATCCAGCCGCAGTTTGACCAGATCGCGATCAAAGATCATAACTTGATGCACGGCTCGCGCCAGCACCGAGTCACAGGCCTGACGATACGCGGCCTCGCTGGTAAGCAGTGTATAGACCGGGTTCATAAACGAAGTTTTGCATAATTATTGATGACATACCAGATTTTGCTGTGAATTGAAGCTAGGGCATCCCGTTAACTTTTTGCCTGGCTAAACGACAGGGTCAAGCTTGATGACCCGCTTATAATCACTCCCTTTTTCGACAGGCTCCATTCGCACATGCCACTTGCAGACATTGAATCTCTGGATCACGACGGGCGCGGTGTAGCCCATGTTGATGGCAAGGTGGTGTTTATCGAGGGTGCCTTGCCTGGTGAGTCAGTCGAATTCACGAGTTATCGGCGCAAGAAGAGTTACGAGAAAGCGCATGCGCTGAACGTGGTCAGGGCCTCGAGTCAGCGGATCGCTGCACCTTGTCCGCATTTCGGAGTCTGCGGCGGCTGCTCGATGCAGCACCTGAATCTAGCGGGCCAGACAGCGGCAAAACAGCGTGTGCTCGAAGACGCGCTTTGGCACATCGCCCGGGTTCGACCCGAACAGGTATTCTCGCCCATTGCCGGTACCGGTTCAGGCTACCGCTTCCGCGCCCGATTGTCGGTACGTCACGTCGCCAACAAGGGCGGTACTCTGGTTGGTTTTCGCGAAAAGCACGGCAGTTATGTGACCGTAATGGAATCGTGTGCGGTATTGCCACCCCATGTTTCAGAGCTTATACCCGCGCTAAGGTTACTGATGGATGGAATGTCGCAGCCAGATCGAATGCCGCAGATCGAGGTTGCGGTGGGCGGGATACAGACTGTGCTGCTCTTGCGCCATCTGGAGGCACTGACAGCGGACGATCTGGATCGTTTGCGGGATTTTTCCGATACGCATGGGATCGTCTGGTACCTGCAATCCAAAGGGCCGGATACCGTCACACTGTTCCATCCAGTCGATGCCCCGCTACTGAGCTATGAGCTGCCGGACTTTAGTCTTGAATTGCTATTTCATCCCACCGAGTTCACTCAGGTTAACCATGGCGTTAATCGCATGCTGGTGCGCCGAGCGATGGCGCTTTTGCAGCCGACTCCGGGTGAGCGAATCGTGGATCTGTTCTGCGGTCTTGGAAATTTTTCGCTACCCATAGCGCGACTGGGCGCACATGTGCTGGGTATTGAAGGAAGCGCAGCTCTAGTCAAAAGAGCTGAGGAAAACGCGGTCCTCAATGGATTGGCGGAACGTTGCGAATTTGCTGTTGCCAATCTGTTTGAGGCGTCCGAGGAGAGTGTTTCAGCCTTGGGTCATTTTGACAAACTACTGATTGATCCGCCACGTGATGGGGCAATAGCGGTGGTGAATGCCTTGCCAGCCGAGGGTGGTCCGCGGCGCATCGTATACGTTTCCTGCAGCCCGGCAACGCTTGCGCGAGATGCGGCGGTGCTGGTGCATGGAAAAGGCTATCGTTTGCACGGAGCGGGCGTCGCGAACATGTTCCCCCACACCTCGCATCTTGAATCGATCGCCCTGTTCGAAAAATAGTGGTTCGACAAAGCGAAAACGGCAACCATGGTCGCCGTTTTCATGTTGCTATTTGTTCGGTCACCGTATCGCCAGCGCCGACTTTTGCCTGTTTTGCCTCAGTCGCGTTCGCCGGTCAGTGCCATCAGCAAATACAAGAGGTGGACGAAAACGTTATACACGTCCAGATACACGGACAGAGTCGCTGAGATGTAGTTGGTCTCGCCGCCATGCACGATGCGATTGATATCGTAAAGAATGTAGGCGGAGAAGATCACCACGGCTATCGCAGAGATAGCCAGTGCCAGAGCGGGGATCTGGAAGAAAATATTTGCCAGCATCGCGACCAGCAGTAGTATGACCCCGGCAAAGAGAAACTTTCCGATGTTGGAGAAGTCCCGCTTGGTGGTGGAGGCAACGCCTGCCAGCGAGACGAAAATCGCACCCGTGCCACCAGCCGCCATCGCGATCAGCGTGCCACCATTCGAGAAGCCAAGCGCGGCTTGCAAGATGCGCGACAGCATGAGGCCCATGAAGAAGGTAAAGCCGAGCAGCAGGACGACGCCCATTGCGCTGTTCTTGGTGCGCTCGATGCCCCACATGAAGCCAAAGGCGATCCCGAGGAACAGCAAGAACGACATCATTGGGCTGCCGGCGAGGAAGGAAAACTTCAGTTGCACCCCGATCAGGGCGCCGGCAACCGTGGGAACCATCGACAGCGCGAGTAGGGCATAGGTATTGCGCAGCACACGGTTCTGACGCAGTGCTACATCGGCATTTGCGGTTTGCGGGTAGGTATGAACGTTGTCCATGGTCAATTTTTCCTCCTCAAACAAAGATAAGGCTTCGACAGCCCCAGGCGCCTGCAAGTTCCAACCTATTGGCGGAAGCGGTGAGATTCGAACTCACGGACGTCTTGCAACGTCGCCGGTTTTCAAGACCGGTGCATTCAACCGCTCTGCCACGCTTCCTTAGGGCTGCGAATTTTAGCACTTCGGTCACTTGCGCTCGGTGTACAGTTAGTTGAACTTCGTGAAATCGGGTTTGCGTTTCTCCAGGAACGCGGCAAAAGCCTCTTTGGCCTCTGGAGATGCGAGACGCTGCTTGAAAACTGCTGCTTCTTCAGTCATGGTTTCTTTGATCAAGGCGTGTTGGGTTCGCTTCATCAGTTGCTTGGTGAGGCGAATCGATGCACTCGGTTGCGTGGCCAGCTTTCGGCATCGTTCGAGGGTGTGGCTCAGCACTTCACCATCGGGCAGCATGGTGTTGATGATGCCAGCGTCTAGTGCAGTTTGCGCCGAGAATGCTTCGCCCAGCATCAGCATTTCGGCAGCTCGTGCGTAGCCCGCGCGTAGTGGCAACAGCAGGCTCGAGGCGGCCTCGGGCGTCAGGCCGAGATTGGCAAAGGGTAAGGCGAAGCGCGCTCCGGCGCCGGCATAGACCAAGTCTGCATGGAGCAGCATCGTGGTGCCGACACCGATCGCGACGCCTTCAACCGCGGCGACAAAGGGTTTTTGTAGACTAGCAAAACCCTTGATGAAGCGAAACACCGGTGCGCTTTCATCCATCGGTGGGTTTTCGAGAAAATCCGTCAGGTCATTTCCCGCTGTGAAGTTACCGCCCGCGCCGCAAATCAGAATGACCTTGACCGAAGGATCTGCTTCCGCGCTGGCAAGCGCATCAGCCATGGTCTGATACATCGCGGCGGTGAGTGCGTTTTTCTTTTCCTCACGCGCCATTTCGATTCGGCATACACCATCGAGGTGCTGGATATTGATGCTGCCGCTCATTTCCTGGCCTTCGCCATATAGGCTTCCGTGGAAGCTTTGCGGTCGCTATTCACTTTTTGCGCGTGAGGCCGCTCGCCGACCATCTTGAGGTAGGCCTTGGCTTCCGGCAGGAACTCGTCGAGGAAGTCGCGCCCATAGATCTTGCGGGTCGCCTGGCTGACCAAGGGTAGATGGGCCCACGCAGCGCAGTCGGCGTGGGTTAGCGTGTTCCCGCCAATGTAGGGAACGAAGCAGGTCAGCCGCGACAGGCTCTTGAGGCCTTTTTCAAGCAGCACCGCGACTTCCTTTTTTACTTCGTCGGATACCGTTCCACCAAAAAAGGCTTCGTAGTAAAGGCGACGGGCCGGCAATTCGAGATGCAGCTCAAGGTGTTCGATCAGTTCGCGGCATTTTGCGCGTTCGAAATTATCACTCGGATATAGCGGTGGCTCCGGCCAGTTGTCTTCGATGTACTCGGTGAGCACCTGCGATTCACTAAGTACCCCTTTTGGGGTGCGCAAAAACGGCACCTTCCCCATCGGAGACTCGGCCAGCATCTCCTCCTTTTGTGATGTGTAAACGAGTGCTTCGTCAAAGGGCACGCCCTTTTCCAGCAAAGAGAGCTTTACCTTGTTGTAATAGTTGCTGATGGCAAAACCGCACAGCGTAATTGGGGTAGTCAATTTAAGCTCCGGGAAAACGATAATCGCTCAACCGATCGCGCAGCTGAAGTTTGGATAGCTTGCCAGTGGCCGTGTGCGGCAGGTCATCGACGAAGATCACGTCATCCGGTATCCACCACTTCGCCACCTTGCCTTCATAGAAGGCGATGAGTTCCTCCCGGGTGACCTCTTGTCCGGCCTTCTTGATCACGACCAGCAGCGGACGTTCGTCCCACTTCGGGTGGGCAGCACCGATGACGGCGGCTTCCGTGACGGCCGGATGGGCGATGGCGATGTTCTCCAGATCAATGGAGGAAATCCATTCGCCGCCCGACTTGATGACATCCTTCGAGCGGTCAGTGATCTGCATGTAGCCATCCGGATCGATGGTGGCGACGTCGCCGGTGGGAAACCAGCCATCAATCAGGGCGTCGCCGCCTTCGCTCTTGAAGTAGCCGCTGGTGATCCATGGACCGCGTACCAGCAAGTCGCCAAAAGCCTTGCCATCGCGCGGCAGGGCGTCGCCGTTACCATCGACAATCTTCATTTCCACACCGAAGATGTTGCGGCCCTGGTTGAGGCGGATGCGATCACGTTCTTTCGCGGGCAGTGCAAGGTGCTTCTTCTTGAAAGTATTGACCGTGCCCAGCGGACTCATTTCCGTCATGCCCCAGGCATGCAATACGGTGATGCCAAACAAATCGTCGAAACTGCGGATCATGGCCGGCGGTGCCGCAGATCCACCAATGACCAGGCGTTTTACGGTCGACAACTTGAGTTTGTTCTCTTGCAGGAAATTCAGCAGACCGAGCCATATGGTCGGCACGCCGGCCGACATGGTGACGCCTTCTTCCTCGAACATTGAATGCAGGCTGGCGCCATCGAGATGCGGCCCCGGCAAAACCAGCTTGGCGCCGTTCAGTGCGCAGGCATAGGGCAAGCCCCAGGCGTTGACATGGAACATTGGTACCACGGGCAGGATGCAGTCGCGTGCCGAGAGCCCTAGCCCGTCCGGTGTGCTGGAACCGAAGGCATGCAGCACCGTGGAGCGATGCGAATACAGGACTCCCTTGGGGTTACCGGTAGTACCTGAGGTATAGCACAGCGAAGACGCTGTGTTCTCGTCGAACTCTGGCCATTCGTAGTCATCGGATTGTGCAGCCATCAGATCTTCGTAGCAGTGCAGATTCGGGATTTCGCCCTCGGGCATTTCTTCCCTGCTACACATTGCGATCCATCCCTTGACACCGGGGCACTGCGGCGCCAATGCTTCAACCAGTTTTGCGAAATTCACGTCGAAGAAAATGAAGCGGTCATCGGCGTGACTGGCGATATAGGTGATCTGCTCGGCGAACAAACGCGGATTAATGGTGTGGCAGATCGCGGCCATGCCAGACACAGCGTAGTAGATCTCGAAGTGCCGGTGTGTATTCCAGGCCAGTGTTCCAATTCTATCCTCGGCCTTGACGCCCAGCGCCAGCAATACCCGGACCAATTGGCGGGAGCGTCGGTGCGCATCTTGATAGGTGTAACGATGGGTTCCACCGACAGGCAGGCGAGAGACGATCTCGGTGTCGTGGTGGTTCTGACTTGCGTGTACCAGAAGAGATGAAATCATCAACTGGCGGTTCATCATTAAACCCTGCATTTTGCCGTTCTCCTTAAGATTAGCTATTATGTATTTCCGCCCACAGAGGGCAACAATAGCATGGAAAACTCGGGAGACAATCGTCACGATTGTTCCCAACAGCTGCTTCACATAGGGATCGAAATTAGATGCTTAGCGCATTCCGCTGAGCGGAATTACTGCAATGCAATCAGGGTCAATTTTGTTGCCTGAACCTGAAACCTAGGCGAGTTCTTCTCGCGTGGCATCTGCCCAACAATTGGGTGTCTCATAGAGCCGGACTCGCTCAAGATGCAACTGGGTGCCATAGTTGTCGCGATAAAGCGGGTCAAGAATGGAAAAGGCGATTCGGGCCAGATTTTCGGCTGTCGGCACGCGGTCGAGCACAATGGTCTTGTGTCCGGGCAGACTGCCAAGGAAATCCACCACCGTCTGATCGTTTTGCCAAACTAGAAATGCATGATCCCAGAGGTCGACCACGTGTTGTTTGGCGATGATTTTGACTTCGGAAAAGTCCATCACCATGCCTTCGTTGGGGCGACCTGCCGCTTCAATGACGCCGCCGCTGAGCGTGATTTCGATCGCATAGCGATGGCCATGAAGGTGGCGGCACTGGCTTAGATGATTCGGAATTCGGTGGCCCGCATCGAATTCGAGGCGGCGAGTTATTTGCATGATCAGGAAGGGCGGGTTTGTGGCAAAGTGGGCGAGAACATACGCAGGCAAGCGTGGGGCGCATTATAGCCGCGCACTGGTGCCGTCTCGCCATCGCCGACTTTTCAGGCTTTTGGCTTGTCTTGCAGCATTTCCATCGCCCTTTTCTAATCGGGTTCTCCATGTCTCAGGTGCTACTAAAAACTGATAATCATTCTCGGGATAGTGCAGGAATGCGCTACGTGTATCCGGTGGTCTCGCGTCGGGCCGGCGGCGTATCGGTAGGCATCAATCTGAACCCGAACAATGCCTGTAATTGGCGCTGCATTTACTGCCAGGTACCCGACTTGAAACGAGGCGGTCCGCCGCCGATCGACCTGGCCCTGCTGGAGCGGGAACTGAACGAGTTTTTACAGCAGGCCGGGACCGGAGATTTCATGGAAGCCCGGGTTCCTGCCGGTGCTCGCCGGCTGGTCGATGTCGCGTTTTCAGGAAACGGCGAGCCGACCAGCGCGCCCGAGTTTGCAGATGCGATAGCGATAGTCGAACGCGTGCTCAATTTGCATGCCCTGATCAGCACTGTACAGATTCGACTGATTACTAATGGAAGTCTGTTGGACCGCAAAGCCGTGCAAACCGGCATTGGGCATATTGGTCGGATGAAGGGAGAGGTCTGGTTCAAGCTCGATGCGGGTGCATCGGCGGCTATGGGCCGAATCAATGGCACGCGTGTTCGGCCGGAAACAGTATCGCGACGCCTAGAATGTTGCGCTTCTCTGGCGCCTACCTGGGTGCAGACCTGCGTGTTCCGGACTGATGGCAAAACCCCGGCCGACCAAGACGTCGAAGACTATCTGGCGTTGCTGGCACCCTTGACACCAGTGCTTGCTGGCGTGCATCTTTACAGCCTGGCAAGACCGTCCATGCAGAAGGAAGCCCGGCGTTTGGCGCGGCTGGATGCGAAATGGATGGAGCAGTTGGCGGATCGCATCCGCCAACTCGGGCTGACTGTACACGTCAGCCCGTGATCGGGCAGATCTAGCTCTTCTTGCTCTTGAGGGCAGCCTTGGCGTCTTTCTTCAGTTCCTTGAACAGGCTCGCTTTGGCTGAACGCAGGTACTCGATAACCTCGTAGTCTTCGCGCCGAATTTTCTGAATGTCAATATGCTCGACGTGAACCAGGCGCAGAAGTTGCTGGACCGGGCGCGGCATATTGCGACCACTTTCATAACGTGAACCACCGCTCTGAGTCACGCCTAACTTGGACCAGAATTGTTGTTGATTCATTCCCAGTTTGCGACGTAGCTCGCGGGCGTTGATTGTATCGGTTGCTTTCATGTTTTGGCTCCTGGAGTTGATCATCAGTTAACGAATTCGAGTATGAAAATTGGGGAACACCTATTACTGAAGTACTATAACTTTCAGTCTAAGACAAATTCGTCTGCCATACAAGAAAAATCATAACGACATTAGTACGTAGGGATAGTTTGGCCGGAGGAGGGGGCTACCGCGCGGAGGTCGCTTTGGCGACGAGGACAATCGAGTAAAATCTCATATTTTTGAAAGGCGAACCTCGGCAATGGCTTTGATTGTCCAGAAATACGGTGGTACATCAATGGGTTCCCCGGAGCGTATTCGAAATGTCGCCAAGCGTGTCGCGCGTTGGAAGGCCAAGGGACATCAGTTGGTAGTGGTGGTTTCCGCCATGAGCGGTGAGACCAATCGGTTGATTGCACTGGCAAACGACGTGTCCCCGCAGCCCGAACCGCGCGAGCTTGATGTCATGATCTCAACCGGTGAGCAAGTCACGATCGCCCTTTTGGCGATGGCCATCCGGGATCTGGGCCTAAAGGCCAAGAGTTACACCGGAGCTCAGGTGAGAGTGCTCACCGATAGCACGTTCACCAAGGCACGGATCCTCGAGATCGATCACGCCAATATCCGTCGTGATCTGGACAATGACGAGGTGATTATCGTTGCCGGGTTTCAGGGTATTGATGCGGCTGGGAATATCACGACCCTCGGTCGCGGCGGATCGGATACCTCGGCCGTGGCTATGGCGGCTGCGCTCAAGGCTGAGGAATGTCAGATTTACACTGATGTCGACGGCGTTTATACGACCGATCCGCGCATCGTGCCAGAGGCGAGAAAGCTGGATCGCATTACTTTCGAAGAAATGCTGGAAATGGCCAGTCTGGGCTCAAAAGTTTTGCAGATCCGCTCGGTTGAATTTGCCGGAAAATACAAAGTCAAGTTACGCGTTCTCTCCAGCTTCGAAGAAGAAGGCCAGGAGACCATGGGCACGCTAATTACTCTCGAGGACGAATCTACGATGGAACAACCGATCATCTCCGGCATCGCTTTTAACCGCGACGAGGCAAAACTTACTGTACTGGGAGTGCCTGATCGACCGGGGATTGCCTACCAGATCCTCGGCCCGATTGCAGATGCCAATATCGATGTTGACATGATTATCCAGAACGTCGGCCACGATGGCACGACCGATTTCTCGTTCACGGTCAATCGCAGCGATTTTGAGCGTACCCGAAAAATGCTGGAAGAACAGATCAAGCCACACGTTGGCGCGCGGGCGGTTGATGGCGACAACAAGATCTGCAAGGTCTCGGCGGTTGGCGTCGGCATGCGTTCTCATCCTGGCGTAGCCAGCAAAATGTTTCGCACGCTGGCCGAAGAAGGCATCAATATTCGGATGATTTCGACATCTGAAATCAAGATTTCTGTCGTGGTTGACGAGAAATATCTTGAACTCGCCGTGAGGGTGCTGCACAAGGTTTTCGAACTGGATCAGGCCGCCTGACGCAAAGCTACTGCCCGTTGCAAGAGAACAAACCCCGACCGAGCGTCTAGCCGTTCCGCAAAGGTGTTGAATATCTATTGGGAATGACCTACACTTTCCCACAGTGACACTGCTGCAGGAGATTCTCATTTCTAGCGTAAATTCTTCCGCAGGTAGTTCGGGCCGGTATCCCGCCGAGGTGGGTGGCATCCAAGTCAATTTCTGCAAAAATCCAGTCTGCGGAAACTACGGCGTCCCGCCGTTACCTACGGTGAAAAGTGGCGCTGCCGCGCACGGAAGCCAGCAGGACACCTACATCCTCCAGTCAGGCAGCCGCGTCGGCGCGCCGGTCATCCACTGCCGCCTCTGCGGCGAATATCCGCCGATCAAGAGCAACGCCGCAATCAATGAGGAGCGGTCACGGCTTCTGGTCGATTTGGCGCCACGCCCGCAAGCCTCTTGCCCTATTGAATCGTGCGCCAACCGCGCCGTACCCATTAGCCATGGCGACGCGTACCAATCCTTCGGCCTAACCAAATCCGGCTCGCGCCGTTATCGCTGCAAAGCTTGCCGCAAAACCTTTTCGGTCGGCAAATCCACCACCGGCCACAAGCAGCCACACAAGAACCGGCTGATCTTCTCCCTACTGATGAACAAATCGCCCATGCGGCGCATTTGCGAGGTGGCCGACATTGGCCCCGAAGGGCTCTACGGCAAGATCGATTTCCTCCATCGGCAGAGTCTCGCCTTTGCCGCCCATCGCGAAGCGCATTTGCTGGCCGGTATGCCAGTCTCGCGCCTCTACCTGGCCACAGACCGGCAGGACTATGTGGTGAACTGGAATCGACAGGAAGACCGCCGCAATGTCGTCCTCCATGCGGTGGGTACCGCCGACAATGCGACCGGCTACGTTTTTGGAATGCATTTGAACTACGATCCAGTGCTCGATGCGGAAGTAGTCGAGCGCCAAGCGGCCGCTGCCGGAGACTACCAAGCCAAGGTTCCATTCCGCCGATTCGCCAGGTGTTGGCTCAAGGGTGATTACGACGCGGCGTTGAAGTTGAGCCGCGCCGCCCGGCGCAAGCCAGCAGGGAGTGACCTGAATGGCGACATTGACGCCACCTACGCCGAAGCGTTTGGGCGCGAGGATGTCGAGGTATCAGAGGTGTTGGATGTCGGCCGGCGTCTGCCAACCAAGGGCATGCAGATTCATTCCGAGTACACCCTCTACGGCCATTTCTTCTATCTGAAGTGCTTGTTCGGCGGTGTCGGGAAGCTGCGCTTTTTTATGGATCAGGACTCCGGCATGCGCGCCGCCTGTCTCGCTGCCTTCCAGTCGGAAATCAAGGCACGGCAGGCGGATGCCTTCTATGTCCGTATCGCCAAGGAAATCACCGTCACGGAGAAGCGCAAGGCCATTGCCGCCAGCCGGACGATCTTCGAGGCTGCCTGCCAGGCCAACCCCGGCCTATCGGCCTCCGAAGTGGAGGCGTTGCTGATAAAGGCTCGTATTGCACAGAGGGTGTCCCACGGTAAATGGCACGATAAGTGGCTGGCCCATCCGTTCCCGAGCATGAGCGAACCCGAGAAGGCCGTGTGCTACTTGACCGACTACGGCGACTACGATCCCGACCACCTGGCGCGGCTCTACGGCAAGGCCAGTTTGCATGGCATCGACAGATTCTTCATGCAGGTGCGACGACGGCTGTCCATCCTGGAGCGCCCGATTGCCACCTCCAGCGCCAACTACCGGACGTGGTATGGCTATAGTGCCTACAACCCGGCGACCATCGTCAACTTGCTGGGCATCTTCCGAGTGTTCTACAACTACTGCATCGCAGGTCAGGACAGAAAGACGCCGGCAATGCGGGCGGGCTTGGCAAAGGGGAAGGTTGCCTTGGAAGATGTTATCTACTTCTAGCGCCGCGAAGGGGAATGGGGCTGCGAATGATTAGTTCGGACTGTCGCGTGCGCTGGGTAGGCGAGACCAGAAATGGAAAGGCTTCCTTTTTACACACCTTTGCGGAACGGCTAGCCCGAGCGTCGGGATTTGTATTTGTGCAGTCAGTACACGCCCATAGCCAAACCGGTCGCGAGAGCAGCTCCAAGGTCCCGGCAGCGATCAAGGTCCGCCTCGACAATGATTTTTGGTGAAAGAATGGCTTCCGTCGTTTGTGCATGTGTGCAAATGACAAGAGGTTCAACGACGGGTCTAAGTCGCCAACCGGTTGCAATTCGGCCAATCTGACGGACGGCGTTTTCTCCATCACTGCCAGCGCAGACCATTGCTGCATAAGGTCTGCCGCTTATCTGGTCCAGTGCGGCGTAATAGCAGCGATCGAAGAAATCCTTCAGTTGCCCTGAAATCGCCGCGAGATTCTCGGGTGTCGCAAATACGTATGCGTCAGCATTCATCACATCTTCGGCTACACACTTCGAGGCATGTAGCAGGCGCGTTGTGACGCTGATTTCCGTAGCTGCACCTTGGGCCAGCGCCTGCACCATCTGTTCGGTACCGCCGGTCATCGAGTGATATACGACGAGAAGCGTTTTCATTTCGGGTATTGGAGGGAATAAGGGATCAGGCGACTCGCCTGATCCCGCCAGTAATGGCGGTATTGAAATCTTGCGGTGCCAGCCAAAGAATCTGCGTCACGATTTGTCCATTCTGGATATTCAAGATGCTCCCCTTATGACTGGGTAAGCGGCAATACTAAACTGCACGCCGTCGAAAATTCATGTTAACGGCATCTCACCGCGATGGGCCGCGCATCAGCACGCGACTCTCAGCCAGCAGGCGCAAAGAAATGTCGGGTCCGAAAAATACTTGATGCCAGACGCCTGCCATCAAGCTTGAGATGTCGCTTTAGAACAAAATCGAACAGCAGCGCGTGGTGTTTGCGAATGGCGGTGAGCGGCTCGATCATTCCCGCCTCGAGATACCCGGCATCCGCCAGTCGCCGTGGCGAGTAAAGGGGCATGATGGCCGGTAAGGGATAGTCGGAGCCGTTCAGTAAACGGTCGGCCCAGTCGCCGCCCTCGACGGCGCGTTGCATAATGCGTTTCAGCGCGATATCTGCACGGGCGGTTTGCGTCAGCGCGGAGATATCACCAAACAGACGACCCACATGTGCCGGTTCGTCCATCATGCGTTCAAACAGGCTGAAGTTGTCGACCGTCGACGCACGATCACTTCCCGTACCAAGATCGAGATCCTGGCTTGAGCCCATCGAAGCGCAATGCGCCACTATTACCCGCACACCGCTTTCCAGCGCACGTCTCAGCCGTAGGGGGTTGCCCAGGGCGTCATCGCCGGGCATGGCGCGTTCTTCACCGGCATGGGAAATCAGTGGCAGCTCAAGTCGAACCAGTGCCGAATAGAATTCGTCACATCGCGGCGCAGCAGGATCAATGCCTTGTGCCGCAGGAATCCATTTCACCGCTCGCGCGCCGAGTCGCTTGATCCGTTCAAGTTCAGCCTGTGCATCTGGACGATAGGGATGCACGGACGCCGCCCACTCGAACCGATCCGGCGCGGCCTGCGCCACCGCTGCACAATAGTCGTTACTCACGAAAACATGAGTGTGCGCTGGCGACGATCTGCCTTTTTCGTCATGCCAGGCATCGAGAGCGAGTAGCAGTAGTTTGTGGCCAGGCGGCATGCTGGTGGCAAGTGTGTGCAGGCGGCTGACATAGGCCTGATCGATAGAGGCGCTGCTTGCGCAGGCCGCATTGAGGAAAAAGTACTTTTGCACCGCCGTCAGCGGCCAGCGCCATGTACCCTTCGCTTCGTTATAGCTGGCGTGCTCCACGTTGCCGGCGTCGCCAATACCGAGCAGATGTGCGTGGCAGTCCCACACGTCAGCCGGGCCGAGTCCAGCCCAAGCCTCGCGCACCAGAGCATGCCCAAGCAGATCCGACGGCAACGTCGCGAAACAGGGATTGAACAGCCCTTGTTCCGGCCAGATGCGCCCCGCAGTAAACCCCGCGACGCCCAGTCCGGATATACCGGCTGTAGCAAGAAAGCGGCGACGGGGAAAATTCATGGCTGCTATGATCGCAGAAAATTATGACGTGGGTTCAAACCCGTTTTGGTCGTCGAACAGTCTTGTTTGAGGAGAGGTACACGATGACCGAAACTGTGGTGGTGCCGTTCTGGGCATTTGTGATACTGCTTGGCTTTGCCGGCTGGGCAGTTCTGGTACTTCTGTTGGTGCCGGGCATGCGCTGGTTCTTCCGGCGTCGCATCAAACTGGTGCTTCACCAGATTGGCGGACGCCTGAACATTGAGCTGCCGTCATTCAAGCTGACCCGCAGGCAGGTACTGATCGATCGGCTGTTTCACGACCACAAGGTGCAGGCTGCGGCAGCAGCCCATGCGGTAGCCAGTAGCGAAACGATGAGCGATGTGTGGAGTCGCATCGATCGCTACGCACGTGAAATCGTGCCGTCGTTCAATGCCTATGTGTATTACCGTATCGGCTATGCCGTGGCGAAAGCGGCTGCTCGTGCTCTCTATCGTGTGCGGATTGGTTTTGTCGATGAGGCGGCGCTGGCGGGGATAGATCCTAAGTCAACCATCGTCTTTGTCATTAATCACCGAAGCAATATGGATTACGTGCTGGTGGCTTTCCTCGCCGCAGAGCGCGCGACTCTTTCTTTTGCCGTGGGTGAATGGGCGCGCATCTGGCCCCTGCAGCAGTTGATTCGAGCCATGGGCGCGTATTTCGTGCGCCGCAACTCAGGCGATCCCTTGTACCGCACGGTATTGTCCCGCTATGTGCAAATGGCTTCCGAGGCTGGTGTCACGCAGGCAGTGTTTCCCGAAGGCGGGCTCACGGTCGATGGCCACCTGCGTCCACCAAAGTTCGGATTGCTTGACTACATGCTGAAAACCTTCGATGAGCGTGAGGAAGAAGGCCGACGCGACCTAGTGTTCATACCGGTTGGCCTGAATTACGACCGTGTGCTCGAGGATCGTAGTCAATTGCTGAAGCTGAACCCTGATGCACCGCGTCCAGGGCGATTGCGTGGACTGGGTATCACCGCCAGTTTTGTTTTTCACAATCTGAGACAGGTACTCGGCGGAGGCTGGCATCGTTTCGGCTATGCCTGCGTAAATTTTGGTACACCATTTTCGATGCGGACCTACGCCCGCGAACGCGGCGTACATTTCCCCACGCTGAACGACGTGCAGCGGCGAACTGAAGTCAGCGTTATAGCCGGACGCCTGATGGATGCCATCGGCCGGGTCATTCCTGTGTTGCCTGTATCGCTGGTGGCCAGCATTCTGGCGCGAGATCCATCTCGCGCGTTTAGCGAACTGGAATTGAAGGCTGCCGCACATGCTCATATGCAGGAACTGGAGTCCCATGGTGCGCACCTCTACATCCCTCGCCACGATCACGACTACGCATTCGGCGTCGGGCTGCGCATGCTGATCCTGCGCCACATTGTGCTGGAAGAGGACGGCCTGTTTCGTCCTGCCCCGGAGGAGATCGTGACGCTGAATTATTATGCAAACGCTATCTCACATTTGGGCAAACATCCAGCCGCGGATATCGATGAATCGGCAAAGTCGACGTCTGATACGTAGAGAAGAAAACAACCGGTCGTCCCTAGTGTAAGCATATTCAACAAGTGGGTGAGGTGGTGCTCCACCATGGACGTGAAAAAGGCCAGAAGCCTTGATACTGCTTGGCTTGCTGGCCTTTACTGGACTACTTTGGATGTGCATTTGGTGGGCGGTACTGGGTTCGAACCAGTGGCTTCCACCGTGTGAAGGTGGCACTCTACCGCTGAGTTAACCGCCCGCGAAAGAGGCGCGCATTAGACCACAAAGCAGTGACGACGGTCAATCGAGCTCGCAGCGTGGCGTAGAATTCGCGCTTTCCCCAAGCTTAGAAATCTCATGACCGTACGTACTCGCTTTGCTCCCAGTCCAACCGGATTTCTCCACATTGGCGGCGCTCGTACCGCCTTGTTTTCCTGGGCGTATGCACGGCGCCATGGTGGCGTTTTCATCCTGCGCGTCGAGGATACCGATGTGGCGCGTTCCACACCGGAGGCGGTGCAGGCGATTATCGATGGCATGCAGTGGCTCGGTCTTGCGCATGATGAGGGTCCCTTCTATCAGATGCAGCGCATGGGACGCTATCGTGAGGTGATTTCTGAAATGCTGGCGGCGGGTACGGCATATCACTGCTACATGTCGAAAGAGGAACTCGATGCCTTGCGCACGGTGCAGGAATCGAGAAAGGAAAAGCCCCGCTACGATGGCCGCTGGCGCCCTGAGCCGGACAAAAGCCTACTGTCGCCTCCGGTCGGAGTCGAACCCGTGGTGCGATTTCGCAATCCGAAGGATGGTGTCGTGGCGTGGGATGATCAGGTCAAGGGACATATCGAATTTGCCAATAGCGAGCTGGATGATTTCATCATTGCACGGGCCGACGGGACACCGACCTACAACTTTTGCGTTGTGGTCGATGATCGTGACATGGACATTACGCACGTGATCCGTGGCGACGATCATGTAAACAACACCCCGCGCCAGATCAATTTACTGCAAGCGCTGGGCGCGTCGATACCTCAATACGCCCATGTGTCGATGATTCTTGGTGACGATGGGCAGAAACTGTCCAAGCGACATGGCGCGGTTTCGGTGATGCAGTATGAGGAGGATGGCTATCTACCGGAGGCGGTGCTGAACTACCTGGCACGGTTGGGCTGGTCGCATGGGGACGAAGAAGTGTTCAGCATGGAGCAATTTGTGGAGTGGTTTGATCTCGATCACATCACGGCGTCGGCCGCGCAATTCAATACCGGGAAGCTGAATTGGCTTAACGCGCATTACCTCAAGCAGGCTGATCCGCAGCGCTTGGCTGCTGAAGCGGTACGAAGGCTTTCCAATCAGGGCGTCGCTGTCGTCGATGGTCCCGATGTGGCAGGACTGGCGATGCTCTATCGGGATCGCGTCGGCAATTTGAACGAACTGGCGGATGCCCTTCATCCCTATTTTGTTACGCCCAAACCATCGGCCGAACTAAGTGCCCAACACTTTACCGAGGCGGCGCTCTCGGGCTTGAGATTGCTTCGCGAGCGCCTGTCGGCATGTGACTGGAAGCCAAGCGAGCTGGGACCTGCGGTCAAGCAGGCAGCGGCAGACTCGGGGCTGAAGATGCCCCAGTTGGCGATCCCATTACGTGTGGCGCTATTGGGCTTGCCTCAGTCACCTTCGATCGATGCCGTGCTTGAAATCATGGGGCGCGAACGCGTGCTGGCTCGATTATCTTCCGTATTGCCCGGCTGACACGGCTTGACAAGTTTCCACCGAGAGCGGAAAGTGGCGCCCATGCCAGCTTTTCTGCTTCCCTTGCTTCTGGTCTTTTTTGTGACCGCATGCGCGACTTCGCCCGGAGGGCGGTCGCAATTGGTTGCGCCGTCAGCCTTGCAGGGGTTCAGCGCGGTCTACTCTGAACTCGACATGCGCCTGCAACTGGTAACGGCTGAGGATGCTCCCTCTTGCAGCGACGTAGATTGTGTCGACGATCGTGCATTTGATCAGCAAGTTCTCGTGTTGGGAAAGCGACTTGCCGATGCAGCCTATCGTCAGTATCCGGATTTGATTTCACGCTTTCCGCATTTCGAATTCATAGTCGCGGACAAGGCGGAGGCGGGATCGGCTTCCAGTGCCGGAGGAACGGTAGTAGTGTTTCGCGGAATTCGGAATCTGAATCCGGATGATGCCACTCTTGCGTTTGTGCTGGCGCGGGAAATGAGCCATGTGATCGCCGGGCATCATGACGAGAATGTCACCACCAGTGTTCTGGTCGCAATCGCGACCCAGATTCTGTTTCCTGCATTGAATATCGTACGTGGCGCTGCGGCGATAAGTAGTAGCGCTGCGACGAGTGCCGCCAGTTCGGCCTTGACGACTACTGCCGTAACTTCTGTCGCATCGTTTGCCGGCGCGCGCGTATTACGCGCCAGCGATCGTCCGCTGCAGGTACAGGAGGCTGAAACCATGGCTATGAGCTTACTGTCTGCCGCTGGCTGGAGTGGTCGAGAAGTGACCGATCAACTGGAAGCTTTGCCACCTGAGACTGCCGAAGAACCTGACTGGACGGAGGAACTGCGCGATTCGAGTGCGCGCGTCGCCAGCGCTATGCAAGGACCTGTTCTGCCAGACGTTCTCGCACCTGCACCGCAGGTTCAGATTGCGACATTGCTGCCGGAATTGCCGCCGGCATTGGTCAGCAGACCATTCTGAAGCCGGACACGGTCGCCGCTTTGCCAGGCAGGTCGTGATTCACTGCTGAACGTTCGGGTGCTTCCATCCTCGAAGCGGACGACCACATCGTAGCGCTTGCTTTCCTTGCTTGATTTTTCGATGTGATTGCCGGCGAAGGCGCCGCCGACTGCTCCAATAATCGTGGCGATGTCACGTGTGGCGCCCTTGCCAATCTGGTTGCCGAGAATGCCGCCAACCACTCCGCCGGCAACCGCGCCACCACCGCTGCCTTTGGGCACAACAGCCACTTCATTTACAGAGTCGACCACGCCGCAATCGTGACATATTGGCGGCACTGGGGTCGAAGCTACAAAAGTCGGCGCTGGTGACACGGCGATTGCGGGTGCCCGCACCGCAGGTTCCGTTGGTTGGACGCTTGCCGTCTCACGCCTGCTCTGCTTGGGGGCCGGTCTAGTCTTTTTCTGAGGAACAATAACCGGCGATTGGGTGGCAACCGGCGCTGCAGCAGGGGGTGGTAGCGTGGCCAGCGCCACGGTTTGCGGATTGACGTTGTTGGCGCCGGGACCGGGCAGCCAACCGGCAAGGGCAGCAACGCCGGCCAGGCTCAACACGGTTACCGAAGCAGCCGCTGCCAGCAGCAGCGGGTGGGTGTGCGAGGTTGAGGTCGTTGTCGGGCTGACTTGGCTTGTTTCCATGATGTACTCCTTCTGTGTAAAGCGTGTGAGTACATTAACGCGCCACCGGGGTGGTTTGGGACAGGCGCAATCAGCTGTTACATCTGTTACAAAGTCTCTGTGCTGCGGCGCAGGGCGCGTAGATGAAACCGGGCAGGATCGACCGCCCTGGCAAGCTCGCGTTCGATTGGCAATGGATCTCCATGCATTTGGCTGGCGAGCAGTTCCGCTGCCATTGGTGCCCAGACCAGACCGCGTGCAGAGAGCCCAAGCAGAGCATGCAGACCGTTTAGGCGCGGCAGATTGTCGAGAGTTGCGGCCGTCCCGGTAATCGCCGAGGTGTCAGGCAGTGTTCCGATCAGCGGCAGGCGATCCGGGGCGGCTGCACGTAGGCCGACTCGGCCTCCGAGTCGCACCGGATCGATGCCTTGGGCTGCGCCCGGCAACAATTCGTCGAGGCGCTGCATGTTGCCGACATGGTCCACGGCGCGCATGCGCAAATCGGTGTCGTCGCGATCGAAGCTGGCGCCGACACTGACGACGCCCACCTGTGGCGGCGTAACATAGCCCGAGCGGCAAATTACGTGTCGAAGCGAGGTATTGATGTTCTCTGCCAAGTCCTTCGGCAGGCAACTGATCTGACCGCGAATCGGCATCAAGGGTAGATCCATGGATAGCAGGCGATTGGCCGAGCAGGCATTGGCGAGAATGACCTGGGGCGCGCTGGCCAAGACCTTGCCTTCGGCGTCGGAAACCTGCCAGCCATCCTCTGTTTGCCGCAACGAAAACACATCCGTATTGAAATGAGACTGGATGAGATTGCCACCGGCAGCCAGTAGAGCGTTGCAAACGCTGCCCGGGCTGGCCCAGCCGCCGCCTGGAAACCACCAGCCGCCGTGGGCCACTGGCCATCCGACAAGGGCGGCGGCTGCTTCTTGTTCGAGAAAGGAGAGAAAGCCAGCGGGCAGCTTGAGTTGCTGCACTGTGGCGCGCTGCAATTCCTCGTGGGCTGAATCGCGCGCCACCTGCAGTACACCGCAGGGTGACCAGCGAACGCCATCAAGGTCGGCAAAACGGCGCAAGGCATACAGGTAACAGGCACGTGAGAGACGCGCCGCGAAAGCATCGTCTTTGGCTAGATGGGGCAACAGGATTCCTGCTGGATTGCCCGAGGCTTCTTGCGCAGGCGCAGCGTGGCGTTCGAAGAGATCGATCTGCCAGCCTCGGCTGGCCAACCGCTCGCTGATGGCCGTACCAGCGAGTCCGGCACCGATGACGATGGCACGGTGACTACTGGTTCGTGACGATGGCCTAAAAGTCGGCGATGGTGATACGGCAACATCACGTGTCGCCGCGAGCATTTCCCGTTTGTTGGCGAAGCCGGAAAGCCGCTGCGGTTCCCAGCCGGCATGTTCCAGCGTGCGGCGCAGTTCGCCGGCCACGCTCCAGGTCGCTAAGGTTGAATCTGTGCGGCAAAGACGGGTGATCGCAGTGAGCAAGGCGGGTGACCACAGCTCGGGATTTTTTGATGGCGTAAAACCGTCTAGATAGACGGCGTCAATGCTGGCCCCGAGCTGAGGCAAAAGAGCCTGCGCATCGTCAAACAAGAGCGTTAGCGTGAGCCGGTCATCTTCAAAATGCAGGCGATGGAATCCGGATATCATCGGAGGCCACTGCTGCAATAGCTCTTTGGCGAAGGGCGCCAGTTCGGGGTAGGGCATGAGCAGCTTGGCAAGGTCATCGCGGTGGCAGGGATGTTTTTCCACCGAAATGAAATGCAGGCGACCCGTTGTCGCAGACTCGCGCCAGGCCTGCCAGGTCGCAAGAAAATTCAGTCCAAGACCGAAGCCAGTCTCGAGGATGACAAAGGTGTCGGCATCCATCCAGCGCGTCGGCAGATTGTTGCCCGCAAGGAAGACATGGCGGGCCTGCTCCAGCCCGCCGTGCGCTGCGTGATAAACGTCAGCGTAGATCGTTGAGAACGGTGTGCCATCGCCGGCTGCCGCCGGTTCGGCGGGAACCAGCGGCAAATACATTACTCTGGCCGCATTTGCGGGAACAGAATGACATCGCGGATCGAGGGCGAGTTGGTCAGCAACATCACCAGACGATCAATGCCAATACCGCACCCACCCGTGGGCGGCAGGCCGTATTCCAGCGCGCGAATATAGTCGGCATCGAAATACATGGCTTCCTCGTCGCCGGCTTCCTTGGCTTTGGCTTGTTGCATGAAACGGGCAGCCTGGTCTTCCGGATCATTGAGCTCGGAGAAGCCGTTGGCGATCTCGCGGCCGACGATGAACAGCTCGAAGCGCTCGGTGATTTCCGGATTGCTGTCGCTGCTGCGTGCCAGGGGAGAAACTTCGGCCGGATAGTCGATGATGTAGGTTGGTTCCCACAACTCGGACTCGGTAGTTTCTTCGAATAGCGCCAGTTGCAGACTGCCCAGCCCGGCGTTAGCCAGATGCGGTGCCTTGAGGTCGACTCGTAGATCCTTGAGCTTTTGCCGCAGCCACTCGATGTCGTTGAGTTGTTCGAAGCTGTAGCCCGGATGATAGTGATGAATGGCGCCGGCAATGGTCAAGCGCGCAAAGGGTTTGGATAAATCCAGCGTGCGCCCCTGATACTCGAATACCTCCGTGCCCAGCGCTTCACGTGCCGAGTGGCGTAGCAGGCCCTCGGTAAAGTCCATCAGGCGACGATAATCGGTGTAGGCCTCGTAGAACTCCATCATCGTGAACTCGGGGTTGTGACGCGGGCTGAGTCCTTCGTTTCGGAAGTTGCGGTTGATCTCGAAGACTTTCTCGAAGCCACCGACCACCAGGCGTTTCAGATACAGTTCCGGCGCGATACGCAGGAAAAGTTCCATGTCCAGCGCGTTGTGATGCGTGGTGAATGGTTTGGCCGTGGCGCCGCCAGGAATGGGATGCATCATCGGTGTTTCAACTTCAAGGAAACCGTGATGCATCATGTAGTTGCGAATCGACTGGATCATCCGGCTGCGGGCGACGAAGGTGAAGCGGGTTTGCTCGTTGGTAATCAGATCCAGTTCGCGGCTTCGATATTTCTGTTCGACATCGGTCAGGCCGTGAAACTTTTCGGGCAGCGGACGCAGCGACTTGGTCAGCAGGCGAATGCTGCTGCATTGCACGGTCAGTTCGCCAGTCTTGGTCTTGAACAGTGTGCCTTCGCAGCCCACGATGTCGCCCAGATCCCAGCCCTTGAATTGCTTGTGCGTTTCCTCACCGGTGATGTCGTTGCTGACAAACACCTGGAGTCGACCAGAAACATCCTGGATGCTGGCAAAGCTGGCTTTGCCCATCACGCGTTTAAGCATTATGCGGCCTGCCACCTTGACCTCGATCGGCGCGGCCTCCAACTCTTCGCGGGTTTTGGCGCTATAGAGTTCGTCAAGTCGGCCGGCCAGATTCTCGCGCGAGAAATCGTTGGGAAAGGCTTTACCAGTGGCGCGCCACTGGTTGAGCTTCTCGCGTCGCTCGGCAATAAGGCGGTTTTCGTCGGCAGGTTGCTGTTGCTGGTCGCTCATGATGGGATCCAATAGCGGTTTGAATAATTAGTGCAGACTAGATGCCTTGCTTCAGGCTCGCCTCGATGAACTGGTCAAGGTCCCCGTCGAGCACCTTCTGGGTGGCTGAAATTTCAACATTGGTGCGCAAATCCTTGATGCGCGAGTTGTCGAGCACATAGCTGCGAATCTGGTGGCCCCAACCAACGTCGGTCTTTCCAGCCTCAAGTATGTCGGCCTCGGCCTGACGCTTGCGCAATTCCAGTTCGTACAGGCGCGACTTCAGCATAGTCATCGCCTCGGCGCGGTTGCGGTGCTGCGAGCGGTCACTTTGACACTGCACCACGATACCGGTGGGGATGTGAGTGATACGGATCGCCGAATCGGTCTTGTTGATATGCTGACCACCGGCGCCAGAGGCGCGAAAGGTATCGGTGCGCAGGTCGGCGGGATTGACCTCGATTTCGATTGAATCGTCGATCTCGGGATAGACGTAAAGACTGGCAAAGCTGGTGTGACGCCCACCCGCGGAATCGAATGGCGACTTGCGCACCAGGCGGTGTACGCCGGTTTCTGTTCGCAAAAAACCATAGGCATAATCACCTTCGACCTTGATCGAGGCGCTGCGAATGCCGGCCACATCGCCTTCGGTTTGCTCCAGCAGCTCCGTCTTGAAGCCCTTGCGCTCGCAGTATTTCAGGTACTGGCGCAGCAGCATCGACGCCCAATCGCAGGCTTCTGTGCCACCGGCGCCAGCTTGAATATCGATGAAACAGTTGTTGGGGTCGGCCGGATTATTGAACATGCGGCGAAACTCGAGGTCGGCGATCAGTTTTTCGGCCGCATCGAGGTCGCTTTCGACTGCCATCAGGGTTTCTTCGTCTTCCTCGTCTCGGGCAAGATCGAACAAATCCTGTGCTTCAGAAAGTTGTGATCCAACGCCGGAGAGCGTATCGACCACTGCCTCCAGGGTTTTCTTTTCGCGTCCCAGCAACTGGGCGCGCTCGGTGTTATCCCAGAGTTTTGGGTCTTCGAGAATCTGGTTCAGTTCGGTGAGTTTTTCAGCTTTCCCATCGTAGTCAAAGATACCTCCGTAGTTGCTCGCTACGACTGATAAGGTCGGCGATACGGTTGGCAATGGCGTTAATGCGTTCGGCTTCCATGACTATTCCTGCGCGGGGCGAAAGCCAAGGATTATACGCGCCGGATACCCCGGCTTTCCCGCTGAATCGCGCATATATAGCACTCCAGTCAGTGTGATAGCCTCAATGTCTTCATCCAAAAAAACATAACGATGTCCGAGATGATTTTCTATGAGCGGGTGGTGGCGCTCAATGACAAAGCGCATGCCGGCTTGAGGGTGCGGCCCGCAAGCAGTTTTGCTTTTGCCGCCAAAACCAACTCGGTTCCACTTGTGATCAGCGAGTTTCTGGAATGCGCGCGTGAATACCCGATCGTGTTCGCGCGCAGCGAAGCCGGCCCCGTACCTGCAGTGCTGTTGGGTCTGCGTGAGGGTGAAAATCTCTATGTTGGCCCGGAAGGCAAGTGGGATGCGCGCTATGTGCCGGCCTTCGTGCGTCGCTATCCCTTCGTGCCAGGCAAAGGGGCGCAGGGTGAATTGTTGGTGTGCATCGACGAAGCATCCCCGTGTTTTGATACCGACCTCGGTGAGCCGTTGTTCGAAGCCGGAAAGCCGACTGCGCAACTGGAGCACGCGATGAAGTTTCTTGGCGAGTTCCACCAGGCGACTTCTGCAACCGAGGCACTGGGGCAGCGGCTAGAGGCGCTGGGTCTTTTGCGGCAGGCGGATTCCGTGGCACAACTCAATGATGGTCGCCAGTTTCGTCTCAATGGCCTGAATGTGGTCGACGAGACCAAACTGCGCAATCTGGATCGTGACGTGGTCCATGAGCTGGTTATTTCGGGGAATCTGGCCCTGATCCATGCCCACATCATGTCGCTGGGAAATCTTGGCGCACTGGTCGATCGATTGAGTCAAAGAGACACGAAAAGCAAGGCGAGAGCCACTCACTGAGGCCATGTGGTCGCGCGAGAGCCCGACTGGCACGGGATTTCAATCGAGCTGAATTTTTCCGCTATCATTGGAATTTCCCGCTCCCGCATTTCCATGGCTAAATACGTTTTCGTTACAGGCGGCGTCGTCTCAAGTCTAGGCAAAGGGATCGCCGCTGCCAGTTTGGGCGCGATCCTTGAGTCTCGCGGCATCAAGGTTACCCACCTCAAACTCGACCCCTATATCAACGTTGATCCGGGCACGATGTCACCGTTTCAGCATGGAGAGGTTTTCGTCACCGAGGATGGTGCCGAGACCGATCTCGACCTTGGTCACTATGAGCGCTTTACCAGTGCCAAGATGGGCCGCCGCAATAACTTCACCACTGGTCAGATCTATGAATCGGTGATCAAGAAGGAGCGGCGCGGCGAATATCTGGGTAAAACCGTTCAGGTGATCCCGCACATCACCGATGAAATCAAGATATACATCAAACGCGGCGCCGAAGGTGCCGACGTGGCGATTATCGAAGTCGGTGGCACGGTGGGTGACATTGAGTCCTTGCCGTTTCTTGAAGCCATTCGTCAGATGGGTATTCAGGAAGGGCGGAACAATGCCTGCTACATCCACCTGACGCTGGTGCCCTGGATACCGACGGCTGGGGAACTCAAGACCAAGCCGACCCAGCACTCGGTAAAGGAACTGCGCGAAATCGGCATTCAGCCCGATATATTGCTGTGCCGTGCCGATCGTGAGATCCCGATCGATGAAAAAAGCAAGATCGCCCTGTTCACCAATGTACAAACGGAAGCAGTGATTTCCGCGCTGGATGCAGACAGTATTTACAAGATTCCCGCCATGTTGCACGACCAGATGATCGATGAGATCGTCTGTCACAAGCTGGGAATTCTTGCTCGTGCCGCCGATCTGTCGGTGTGGAAGAAGCTGGTCGATGCACTTGAGCATCCGCAGCACGAGGTCAATATTGCTTTTGTCGGCAAGTATGTAGATCTCACCGAATCCTACAAATCCCTGACCGAATCCCTGGTGCATGCTGGCATTCACTGTCGCAGCCGGGTCAAGATTCACTACATCGATTCCGAAGATCTTGAGCAGGGATCATCCGGGACACTGGCAGAGATGGATGCAATTCTGGTTCCCGGTGGCTTCGGTCGACGTGGTACCGAGGGCAAGATCGCCGCGATTCGTTATGCACGGGAAAACAAGGTGCCGTATCTCGGCATTTGTCTCGGCATGCAACTCGCAGTCATCGAATACGCCCGGGATGTATCCGGGCTGGAGGGCGCGCACAGCACCGAGTTCGACGCCGATACGCCGCATCCGGTCATTGCGCTGATTACCGAATGGCTGGATCGCGAAGGCAAGATCGAGACGCGCGATGCGAATTCCGACCTGGGCGGCACCATGCGTTTGGGCGGGCAGAAATGCACCCTCGCCGAGGGATCGCTGGCGCGCAAGGTTTATGGCAGTCCAGTCATCACCGAACGCCATCGTCATCGCTATGAGGTGAATAACGTCTATCTTCCACGCTTGGAGCAAACCGGATTACGCGTATCAGGTACCTCTGCCGAGGGCAAGATGCTATGCGAGATGGTTGAGCTGCCGGAAAGCGAACATCCGTGGTTTGTCGGCTGCCAGTTCCACCCGGAATTCACCTCGAATCCACGCGACGGCCATCCCTTGTTCACTGCATACGTGCAGGCGGCGCTGGAGTTTCGGAAGTCCCGACAATGAAACTCTGCGGCTTCGATGTCGGACTCGATCAACCGCTGTTCCTGATCGCGGGCCCCTGTGTGATCGAGTCGCGCGACATGGCATTTGACACGGCGGGGCGCTTGCAGGAAGTTTGCCGTGGTTTGGGACTGAACTTTATTTACAAGTCCTCCTACGACAAGGCCAATCGTAGCTCCGGCACGTCTTTCCGTGGGTTGGGCATGGACCGCGGGCTGGATATTCTTGGCGAAGTGAAAAAGCAATTGGGCGTTCTGGTGCTGACAGACGTACATGCTGAGCATGAAGTGACGCAGGTCGCTTCAGTGGTCGATGTATTGCAGACCCCCGCCTTTCTCTGTCGCCAGACGGACTTCATCCAGGCCTGTGCGGCTTCGGGCAAGCCGGTGAATATCAAGAAGGGGCAGTTCATGGCGCCGGGCGACATGAAACACGTGGTGATGAAGGCGAAGGAGGCTATTGTTGCAAAGGCGGGCGGTGCAAGCGCGGGCACCAACAGCATAATGGTCTGCGAACGCGGCGCCTCATTCGGCTACAACAACCTGGTGTCAGACATGCGCAGCCTTGCCATCATGCGTGAGACGAGTTGTCCGGTAGTTTTCGATGCGACCCATTCGGTACAGTTACCGGGCGGTCAGGGTGATCGCAGCGGTGGTCAGCGCGAATTTGTTCCATTGTTGGCGCGTGCTGCGGTTGCAGTTGGCGTCTCCGGATTATTCATGGAAACGCATCCCGATCCTGACAAAGCCTTGTCGGATGGGCCTAACGCCTGGCCGCTGGCCGGAATGAATGACTTGCTTGAACAATTGATCGAACTGGATATGCTGGTCAAGAAGAGAGGAATGACAATATGAGCAAGCCTGCTTACCTGGTGGTAGACGCCCGCTCTAATGATCCCGATCGAATGATCGAGTATCGCCGCCTGGCTGAGATAGCTGTTGAGAAGTTCGGTGGCCGTTATCTGGTACGGGGTGCTCCCTACGAGACGCAGGAAGGAAGCTGGGACCCACAACGCCTGGTCGTTCTGGAGTTTCCGAGCATGGAAATCGGCAGGAAGTTTTACGATTCACCCGAATATGTAGCAGCGCGCAAGGCGCGCGAGGGAGTGTCGAATTTCGACATGCTGCTCGTCGAAGGTTTGTGAATTATTTCAAAAGGAAATAGCCATGAGTGCAATCGTTGATGTCGTCGCACGCGAGATTCTTGACTCCCGGGGCAATCCCACAGTAGAAGCCGATGTGCTGCTCGAGTCGGGCGTCATGGGCCGTGCCGCCGTGCCATCGGGTGCGAGTACCGGATCGCGCGAAGCCATTGAATTGCGGGACGGTGATGCCGGCCGTTACCTGGGCAAGGGTGTGGTGCAGGCCGTTGAAAACGTCAATACCGAGATTTCCGAAGCAATCATCGGGCTTGACGGCGAAGAGCAGACTTTCATCGATATGGCCCTGATTGAACTTGATGGCACCGAGAACAAATCGCGTCTCGGCGCCAACGCCATTCTCGCCGTGTCGATGGCAGTGGCCAAAGCCGCTGCAGAGGAGGCCGGACTGCCGCTCTATCGCTATTTCGGAGGCTCTGGCCCGATGCAGATGCCGGTGCCAATGATGAATGTCATCAATGGTGGCGCGCACGCCAACAACAACCTCGACATTCAGGAATTCATGATTTTGCCGGTGGGCGCCGGCAGCTTTCGTGAGGCACTGCGCTGCGGTGCCGAGGTATTTCATCATCTCAAGAAACTGGTAGACAAAAAGGGCTATCCGACCACTGTGGGCGACGAAGGCGGTTTTGCCCCCAACGTCGCGGGAAATGACGAAGCCATTGAACTGATTCTCAAGGCTATCGAATCCGCAGGTTATATGCCGGGACAGGATGTCGTGTTGGGTCTGGATTGTGCGGCCTCGGAGTTTTATCGCGACGGCCGCTATATTTTGGCCTCGGAAAAACTTGAACTGACGTCAGAAGCGTTTACCGATTATCTGGCGACGCTGGCCGATCGCTATCCCATCATTAGCATCGAGGACGGCATGGCCGAGGGCGACTGGCCGGGCTGGAAGCTGCTGACGGATCGTCTGGGCAAGAAAGTACAAATTGTCGGCGACGACATATTTGTCACCAATCCAAAAATTCTCAAGCAGGGCATTGCCCAGGGTATTGCCAATTCGATTCTGGTCAAGATCAACCAGATCGGCACGCTGACCGAAACCTTCGCTGCGGTCGAAATGGCCAAACGTGCAGGCTACACGGCGGTAATTTCACATCGTTCGGGTGAGACAGAGGATTCGACGATTGCCGATATCGCGGTTGGGCTGAACGCGATGCAGATCAAGACCGGTTCGCTCAGTCGTTCGGACCGCATCGCCAAGTACAACCAGTTGCTGCGGATAGAGGAAGATCTCGGCGATACCGCCGACTATCCGGGGCTGGACGCTTTCTACAACATCAGGAAGTAGGCGCGACCGCAAGCTCAACGCGATGAACTGGCCGACGCTGGTGCTGGTCATCCTCATCGCCCTGCTGCAATATCCTTTGTGGCTGGGCAAGGGTGGATGGCTCCGCGTCTGGGACTATGACCGTCAGTTGCAGACGCAGCGCGAAACCAATCACAAGCTCGAGCAGCGCAATGCGGCCCTGGACGCCGAAGTGCGAGATCTCAAAGCGGGCTTTGAGGCCATTGAAGAGCGTGCGCGCTATGATCTTGGCATGATCAAGGAGGGCGAGATCTTTGTTCAGGTGCCGCAAAAGGCGGTGCCTACTCCTGCACCTACGCCATCTCCGCTATTCAGTTCGCCGGACAAGCCACCGGAAAAGCCAAAAACTTCGCGCTGAATCAGTTCTCTTGCTGTAGTTCGGCGCGGTAGCGTTGCGAATTGGCTACGTAGCCCTTTGCGGCATCGCGCAGACGAGCCACTTCTTCGTCGCTCAACTGGCGTACTACCTTGCCTGGCGATCCCATTACCAGCGAGCGCTCCGGAATCACCTTGCCTTCCGGAATCAGCGAATTGGCACCGATGATGCAATGACGACCGATGACAGCCTTGTTCAGAATCACTGACTTGATGCCGATTAGCGATTCGTCGCCGATGGTGCAACCATGCAGCATCACCATATGACCGACGGTGACATTGGCGCCTACGGTAAGCGGTACGCCTTCATCCACGTGCAGCACGCAGCCATCCTGAATGTTGGTATTGGCGCCGATGGTGATCGTGTCGCTATCGCCGCGCAGCACGGAATTCCACCAGACACTGGCGTTGTCACCAAGGCGCACATCGCCAATCACTGTGGCATTGGGTGCGATCCAGACTTCTTGTCCCATGGTGGGCTGTCGGGTGCCGAGTTTGTATGTCGCCATGGAGCTGCCTCCTGATTCGATTTGCTTTACGTTCAGCGTTCCCGTTTCTTCCACTCAGGCTTCTTGCCGTCGGGCTTTTTCCAGTCTGGTTTCTTGCTGTCGCGCGCCGGAGTTGCACGGCGGGGCGGGCGGGTATCGACAAACTCGCCCGGTCCCATGACGCGCGTCTTGAGCGCAAACTGGCGCACGCGAATACGGCGCAGTATGTCCATCAGGTCGGCCGGCAAATTGGCCGGCAGCTCTACGGAAGTGTAGTCGTCAAAGAGGTTGATCTGGCCGATGTCTTTGCCGGCAATACCGGCCTCATTGGCGATCGCGCCGACAATCTCCTTGGGCAGCACGCCCTGGTTGCGGCCGATTTCGATGCGATAGCGGGCCAGCGCGCCTTCAGCGAAGCTGCGTTGCTTGACAGGTGTGTCGCTACGGCCTTCCTTGGCTGGGCGCTCACGACGCGGCTCGGCGGCGGGGTAGCTTTCATCCGATTTGGTACGCGCCTTGAAGTCCGGCTTGCGTTCCTTGTCGCGGGAAAAACTCGGCGCTGGTGAGACGGCGCTTGGAATCGATGCGGCATCGCGTGGCGCATGGTCGTTGGCGCCGGGCATCTGCAAGGGGCGCTCGCGGGTGGCCAGCCAGGCCAGGGCCGCGGCGATTTCGCGCGCGGCGATGTCCTGCTCGCCCTCGATGCGACGCACCACGTCGAAGAAGAAATCCAGTTTTTCATTCTTGATGATGTCCACTATCTGCTGGGTAAACTGGGCGACACGGCGGTTGGCGACTTCGCCCGGGGTCGGCATGGTCAGCGCGGCGATTTTCTGCTTGGTGGCCCGCTCGATCAGCTTGAGCATGTACATCTCGCGCGGCGCCAGAAAGAGGATCGCACGACCGGTACGGCCGGCTCGGCCGGTACGCCCGATGCGATGTACGTAAGCCTCGGTATCGTAGGGCACGTCGTAGTTGATGACATGGCTGACGCGTGCAACGTCGAGACCGCGCGCGGCGACGTCGGTGGCGACCACGATGTCGATGGTGCCGGCCTTGAGGCGCTCGATAACTTGCTCACGCAGCCCCTGGGTCAGGTCGCCGTTGAGTGCCGCGACGGAGTAGCCGCGCGCCTCCAACTTGTCGGCAAGCTCGACGGTGGCGGTTTTGGTGCGGACAAAAATAATGGCGGCGTCGAAGTCGTCTTCCACCTCGAGAATGCGCGTCAGCGCTTCGAGCTTCTGTCCGGTATGCGTCTGGCAGTAAGACTGGCTGGTGGTAACTACCGTGGAAGTGGCCGAGCGGATTTTTACCTCGCGCGGTTCGCGCAGGTGCTTGTGTGCCACGCGGCGGATTACATCCGGCATGGTGGCTGAGAACAGCGCTGTCTGGCGCTCGGCCGGGGTGTGTTCGAGGATCCATTTGACGTCGTCAATAAAGCCCATGCGCAACATCTCGTCGGCCTCGTCGAGTACCAGCATGGTCAGATTGTTGAGCACCAGGCTCTTGCGCTCCAGGTGGTCCATGACGCGTCCCGGAGTGCCCACAATGACATGGGTACCGCGCGATAGCGCGCGTAGTTGCACCACCATGCTTTGTCCGCCATAGATGGGCAGTACATGGAAACCGGGCATATGGTGAGCATATTTTTGCAAGGCCTCGGCGACCTGGATCGCGAGTTCGCGTGTCGGCGTAAGGATCAGGGCCTGTGGCACGGCGCGCTTGAGGTCGATCTTCTGCAGCATCGGCAAGGCGAAGGCGGCTGTCTTGCCGGTGCCGGTTTGGGCTTCGCCGAGCAGGTCGTGTCCGGCCAGAAGGATCGGGATACACTCGGCTTGAATGGGCGAGGGGGTCTCGTAGCCGACGTCAGAGAGGGCTTTAAGCAATGGCTCTGCGAGCCCGAGGGTATCGAACCCGGCGGCAATACTATTTGGGGTGGTGGTCATGGCGTGCCTGCGCGGAGCAGGAAAATTCAGAATAAAAGGCGGGCCGGATGAGTATGAAGCGGCCGGCGAACCGCGCATTATCCGCTAATCCGGCCAAGATTGCCCGGATTTATTCTTCGCTGGCCTGGTTTTTGAGTACTCGAAGAATGATTGTTGCCCGGAGATGCTGTGTCAGACCCTCAGCAAGGCAATTTTGAGAGGACCTTGGCCATCGGAACTCGGAAAGTCGGCTTCCGGCGTGATCCATTCCATTTCGCGTATCGGCCTGCCTGCCTTCGCAGCGCTACGCTGCAATTGATCGAGCCAGGCTTCGCGTTGCACATCGGCGGCATTGTTGGTGCAGATCAGCGTGCCGCCTGTTTCAGTGCAAAGCAGCGCAGGCTTGAACACGGATGCGTAGTCATTGATCAGATCAACCACGCCGAACGGGCTTTTGGCAAAACGTGGTGGATCGAGAAACACCAGATCAAAGGTTTGCGGCTCCAGTTTTGGAAAAGGCGGCATGCGCTTGCCGCGCACACGCTCCGGCTGGCCGATGCCCGAGTATTGGCGCATGGCGGCGAAAGCGTCGCTCTTGACGAAGCGCGGGCGTGCGGGCAAGTCGTTCAGTCGTGCGTTTTCCTTGCCGATCAGAATGCTGGAGTCGGCGAAATCGACATTGACGACAAAGCGTGCGCCGGCTTTGGCGGCGGCAATGCCGACACCGCAGGTATAGGCGAACACATTGAGCAGGGATTTGCCGCTCACTTCCTGAATGACCCGACGTCTTGCGGCGCGCAGATCGAGAAACAGCCACGGGTCCTGGCCAGAATGGCGCCCCTGGATGCGGTAGTTGACCCCAATCTCATGCACCTCACGCGTCGCCATGGCGGCATCGAGTTGATCGCCTGACAGTGGATTGCCGATGCGTGAGTTAGCGTGACTGCGGTCGTTATAGACCAGTGACAAGCCTGGAAGCTGTTCTGAGTAGAAGCCCTCCACATCGTTCAAGGTTTCGGCACTCAAAGGGCTGTGAAAGCACTGCACCAGCAGCAGATCGCCATAGCGATCAATGGTGAGACCGGGATGGCCTTCGACGCTTCCGTGAAACAGGCGGTAGCAGTCGGTTTGCTCGGCATGCAGGCGCGGCAGGAGTTCGGCGCGAGCAACAAATGCGGTGGCGAGCAGTGGAACAATTGAATCAGGCATGGTGGTATCTCGGGAATAGACAGGATGATCGCCGTAAGACGTCCATCACGGAAAAGGGCGACATCTTACGCGCTTGAGTCGCCGTTGCCTGCTTCCGAGCGAGAAGCTCAGTCACGCAAAGTGGCCAGCGCCGACTTTATCGCCCTGCGCCGATCGTGCTCGATCAGTGCTTGGTCCTTAGTTCCAGCCGGTGCAGCATCAGGCCGAGAACGATGCCGACGAATGCGGCCGCAGCGGTCACCGCCCAAGCATCGCTCCACAGTCCGCTGGAGGCGACCACCACGGCGATCAAGGGTGGACTGACGAAAGCGCCAAGATTGCCGATTTGCATGAGCAAGCCTTGCAGCGTGCCAACCTGCCTGGGTGTCCGGGCCAGACTCGCAGAGGCTGTCATTACGGCTGCTGAAATCAGTCCGCCAACAAAGGATAAGGACAGGCACAAGCCATAGCGCAGGATATCGGGCAGCAAGTCAAGAAACACACCAATGCCGCACAGACCGATAAACAGGCTGGACGCCGCAATCATCTTGCCCCGGCGAAAACCACGTTGAAGTAGCCGACCGCCGAGCAGATTGCCTGGGACGTTGGTCAGTACTACCAGACTGGACAGGACGGCGACGCTGAATGTGCCATAGTCTCTTTGTTCCTTTAGAAAGGTGGGTATCCAGACAACCAGCGCGTAGTACTGAATGGTCCAGCTACCCATCGCAAAGGCCAGTAGCCAGACTGCAGGCTGAGCCAGTGCTTCTTTGGCTGCGATTAGCGGATGGGCCTCAGTTGTTGCGGGTGGCGGCAAACGATAGGCGGGCCGAAACCGTAGAACCGCAATCGAGGAAAAAATCAGCGTTGCCAGAATCAGCCACCAGATACCACGCCAGCCGAAAAACGGTATCACTGCGGGCGCCACGAGCATTGCCAGGCCAGTTCCGGCGGGCATATAGGCGCTCCAGATGCTTAGCGCAAAGCGCCGGTCGATGGGTGCACTGGCGGAACTCAGCAATGCTGGAGCAGATACGGCGACCGCCATCGCGCCTGCACCTTCGATAAAGCGCGAAATCAGCAACATGAATTCACTGCCGGCGGCCAGTCCCAGTGCTCCGCCGAGAATACTCACCGCCATCCCGGCCATGCAAGTGCGCAACGCACCGATGCGGTCTCCCAATAGACCAAAGAACACGCCGGTCACCATTGCCAACGTGTTGATCATGGACGAGAGCCAGCCAGCCGATACAAGCGACAAGCCAAACTCGGGACGTAGTAATGGCAGGGAGATCGGCACTTTGCCGACATTCATGGCGACCGCGACGCCGCACAGCACGGCGGCCAGCACAGCGCGCCAATCAGTTTCGTTTCGAATGGACACGCCTGTACTCTTGGTGGCTGAAAATGAATTGAGGGGTTTCTAGCCGCAAGAGAATTGCACGACTGGGGTGGCAGTTCGACCGGTGTTACAACAGGGGCAACGTTGACGTTGCCCAGATTGCTTTTGGTAGGGTTTTTTTGGCATCACCTGGCAATTGCCCGATTCGCATTGGGTAAAGCCTGCTCGGTGTGTCGTCAACGCTCTTTCAATAAACGTGATGTGGCAGCGATATCTCAATCCACCACTAAACGGAACTGATCGCCGCCGTGTCCGCCAAAGAAAATTGTATCGCCGGGACTCAGCACGACTTCTTGCACCAGTGAGCCCATATGGGCATTCAGAAAAGTACCGTTAGTCGACCCCAGGTCGCGTAGAACCGCTTTCGAATCTACGATACCTACCCAAGCGTGGCGGGAGGAAACCCGGGGGTCGGTGATAGCGATTACGTTCTCCGGGTCGCGCCCTACTGTGATGCCGGTAACGGTGACGGGAAAGCTTTTACCTTTCAAGTGACCGCCGACACAAACCAGTTTGACTATGCTCGCAGCTGGCAAGTTCGCTTGGTCGCGTTCCAGTTCAGCCAAAGAGGCGCCAGACGATGACGCTCCAAAATGTATCCGTGTCGCGTTGGGGTCGAAAACTGCAGGTTCGGAGCTCTCGACTTTTTCTGGGCTCTCGGCTTTCTCTGGAATAGCGGTGCTCGGCGCAGAATAAGAAGCAGGGATGGCAGGACTGGAAGTGGCGTGCTCTTTTACTGCAGCATGGGGTTTAACGAGGGGTTTAACACTGGCTGCTGCAAGCTTGTCACTGCGTTCTCGGGCATATGCACGTTCAATTACTCGACGGGCACGGTTGCGCACCAAGGTCACTACAACACCCGCAAAAACCAAGGCGAACAGCCCCCAGTAAACAAAAAGCTTTAGCACTTACAAACCTCCTGACGTTTGCCAAAAAACCGCTTGAATCACTCTGAGCACCGCTGTGTTCTGCCTGCTCAGGTGAAAACAGCACTTATTGCTGCACGCTTGGTCTCAAGACACTCGCTGTTGAAGCTGAAGGTACTGCTCGACGTCAAGAATAGCAGGAATTATTAGTTAATGAGCATAATTGGCGCATTTGCACCGTAAAAATAATCGATACAAAATCGTGCTGTCATTGCTCGCCATTTGCTTAAGACATATGTTCAAGATACTTTGTCTGGTTAGTTTTGGATCGGTATTTCCCCCAGCTAGTTCAGGGTTATCCAAGATTTGAATTCCAGCCGAGAAATCGAACAACATCGGCAAAATTATCCTCTAGCGGGGCAACTATGGATAATGCACAACCCGTCTGCGGGTGCTGCAGTTCCAACCGTGTGCTGGCCAGCAGCAGGCGATGGCAGTCGAATTGGCGTTGAAAAAAGCGGTTATGAACTCCTTTGCCCCAGTTGGCATCGCCGATGATGGGGTGGGCGATGTGCTTCAGGTGACGGCGCAATTGGTGCTGTCGTCCAGTTTTCGGCATCAGTTCGACCAGCGCGTAGCGGGAAGTAGCGTAGCGGTCGACAGCTTCGTCCAGCTCTATACAGGCCAAACGACGGTATTCGGTAACAGCCGGAAGTCGCTCGGCCGAGTGGCCTTCAGCGAAGCGCCGGCCATAGTCGTCAAATTGACGCGATAGCGGATGATCAATTGCGCCTGAGTCGGTCGGCCAGCCGCGTACCACGGCAAGATAATGTTTATCTATTTCGTTGCGCTCGAATTGCAGGCCAACTGTTCGAGCACTTTCGGAATCAAGTGCGAATAACAGTACGCCCGAGGTGGGCTTGTCGAGCCGATGCAGCGGGAACACTCGCTGCCCGATTTGATCCCGCAGAAGTTGAACAGCGAAGCGCGTCTCGTGGCGATCTATATTGCTACGGTGAACCAGTAGCCCGGCCGGCTTGTTAATGGCAACCAGATAGTCATCTCGGTACAGGATGTCGAGCATGTCGGGAGATTCTGGCGATCGCTAATGCGTCCGCAAGCATGGCCGCATAGCGCGAGTATCAATACTGCACGCCCTGCGCATCGCAGAGGAACTTCATAAAAGGAGCCGCGGTGGAAAATCGCGAGACGGCCAGTTTGACCAGGCCGGGCCCGGTGACTTCTTCTGGAGACAGAGAGGCAAGTCCGATGAAGTCCTTGCGTTTCAGATCCTCGATCGCGACATGGTCTATAGCGTAGCCGCGCGGTGGGCGAGTCAGGCTGTCACCTGCCAGAGCCCAATGCGTGGTGAACTTGCGATCTTTGAATAATGCCTGCCAGCGTTCGGGTTTTGCCGCGATCAGATCGCGTATCCGCCCCAGCGCGTCGCTCTCGGGATGCCAGCAGCCCGCGCCAAAGAAACAGCCGTCATTGGCGATATGCATATAGAAACCCGGCGCATGCACGTCCTTACCCAGTTCGTGGCGGAGCTGGATGCCGATATTTGTCTTGTACGGGGTCTTGTCGCGCGAGAAGCGCGTGTCGCGGAATACGCGCATCAGCGAGCCACCCATCTTGCGCGGCTCGGCACGAAAATGTGGCGCAAACTTTTCCAGCGCTGGTGCCATGGCCGCGATGAACTCGAGAGCTGGTTCGCGCACCAACGCTTCGTAACGCGGCTTGTTCGCCTCGAACCAGGGCCGCTCGTTATTGGCCGTCAGTTCATCGAGAAATTTGAAGGTGGATTTGCTGAACATGGGAAGCTCCTTGAGCGACTGTCAATTGGCAAAACACTTGCAGGCGCGGCCCACAGCGAAGCGAGCGTGTTCTCTACGGTGCCATTTTGCTGACCAAATATGTAACGATCAAGTTCTGGCATTCGGCATTGGGAATAATGCCCCGAGGAAAAATTATGCGTTGTCGAGGCTTCGCCAAAGCGGGTCTTCTATTCCCCGCGAGTCCGCCGCTGTCATCAGGAAAGTTTTCTGCCCAGCCAGTTGTCGATCTTCGCTGCGGCTGCTGTCCATTGCGGTTCCATCATCAGCATGTGCCCGCCACGTGGTATGACGCAGGTTTCGGCGTTCCAGCCCGATGCCGTGAAGAAGAGCTGGTTCGATGGAAACAATGCGTCAAGTTCGCCGCCCATCACCAGCGCCGGAATCTTTGCGCGCCGCAATGGGTTGCGCCAGACGAGTGCCATCATTTCCGTTACCACGCCGTCGGATTCCGGCTGCAGCATCGGTTTGAATGCTTCAAATTGCTCTGGTGTCGTATCGGGAGAGAAATACACTTCGCGCATCACGCGTTCCGTGTTTGCCGTGTATTTGCCACGTACGGCGTAAGCGGCCTCCCTGATGAAATCCGGCTGCTTGAGCGCCAATTGGACACTGCAACCCGAAAGCCCGGTGGGGGGCACGGGCGACATCATGATTACCGCTGCTGCCTGGCCTTTTTCAAGGTAGCGCTGCACCACCAGCGCCCCCATTGAATGCCCGATCAGGACCGGCGGCGCAGGCAACTCCGCCACCAGTTGCCCGACATCTGCCGCGTAATCATCGAGATCAAAACTGTTCAGATCGTCGCGCCCTTCGCTGTCGCCATGCCCCGATAAATTGATGGCGTGGCAGTTGTAGCCCAGATCGCTGAAGTGGGGCAGAAAGTTCACATCCCAGCAACCTGCGTGAACATAGCCACCATGCACAAAGACCAGAGGCGGATGGCCGTTCTGTTTTTTGGCCGGTCGGTGAATCGTGTGCAGTTTTCTCGACTTCAAGGGGACTCCGAAACGGGATTTTGGCTCAGAACAGTATCACGCCGCGTGCATTACGCCCTTCGGCGAGATCGGCGAAGGCCTGTGGCGCTTCTTCGATGCTGTAGGTGCGCGTGATCAGTTCATCGAGCTTGAGCCGACCGCTGCGGTAGAGGCCAATCAGGCGCGGAAAGTCCTGCTGTGGGCGCGCCGATCCGAAGTAGCTGCCCTTGAGTGTCTTCTCTTCAAAGGTGAGGCTGGAGGTGCGAATAGTCGTTGTGTCCTTCGGCCCGGCCACGCCCACCACCACCGCCGTGCCGCCTTTGCGCAGGCAGCCATAGGCCTGCGCCGCAATGGTTCCGAGGCCGACGCATTCGAACGCATAGTCGGCGCCGCCTTCGGTGAGTTTTTTCAGGGCCTTGACGATGTTTTCTTCATTCGTTGCATTCACTGTATGTGTGGCACCAAATTGTTTCGCCATTTCCAGCTTGGCATCCGAGGTGTCGACAGCGACGATGATGCGCGCGCCGGCAATCGCACAACCCTGGATGGCATTGAGGCCAACGCCGCCGCAGCCAAAGACCACGGCGGCCGATCCGGCTTCCACCTTCGCGGTATTCACCGCGGCACCGAAGCCGGTCATCACGCCGCAGCCGATCAGCGCCGCCTTGTCGAGCGGCACGGCGGCATCGATCTTGACCACGTTGTCGACATGCAGCGTGGCGTATTCGGCCATCACGCCGCAACCGGAAAAGATGTTGAGCGGATTACCGCTTGCATCCTTGAAGCGCGTTGTGCCATCGGGCAGGGTATAGCCTGCCTTGGCGGCCTGGTCGCACAGTTGCGGGCGGCCGGTTTGGCAGTAGCGGCACTTGCCGCACATGCTGACAAATGAGCTGACGACATGGTCGCCCATGGCGAATCCGCTGACGCCTTCACCGACAGCAACGATCTCGCCGGCGCCTTCGTGGCCCAGCACCACCGGGGGAGGGAAGGGAATGGTGCCGTTGGTGGCCGACAGATCGCTGTGACAGACGCCGCAGGCGGCCAGTTTGATCATCACTTCGCCGTGCTGCGGCGGATCGACGTTGACGGTTTCAACGACGACGGGTTTGCCGATTTCTCGGCAGACGACTGCGCGGGCTTGTTGGATCATGGCGATTTCCTTCTTGAATAGGTGAAAAGGTGGATGTTGTTATTGCTTGTACCAGACCAGTTGCTGGGTCGTGGCGAGCAGTTCGCCGTCGCGGCTCCAGACTTGACCCTGATGGTCGAAGTGGCCGTCGCTGAAGGCTTGGGCTTGGGCGACGGTCAGAACCGGCGCCGAGCCGTGGCGCGCCAGTACTTCTTCGCCCGTATGGAAGTAGATGTTGATCGACACCGTGCCGATCGGCACAAACGCAGGCCGGCGCAGAAAAATTCGCGGCAGGAAACTGTCGCATAACGCTGTAAGCGAGGCGAAATCCAGGAGCCTCGGTGGCACATCGGAAACCCAGGCTTGGCTCAGACTGTCGGGATTTTCGGCGAACGGCTTTCCATGCACGAGACGAAATTCATAACGCTGGAGGAAACCTGTGGCGCGGCGAGGTGGAGCCGGCGGGCATTGGTCGGCGGGCGGTACTTCGGGACAGGCGGCTTCGACGTGGCTCCAGGTGTCGCGGCGCAGTGCGCAGATGGCGATCGCCTGGGCCAGCACGCGCTGCTTTTGCAGCAAGCGGATCGCCCAGTGTTGGCTACTGCGATTGGCGCGCACCAGTTCGGTTTCGATTGCATAGTCACCGGCATCGATCGGCGCGATGAAATTGAGTGTGAAAGACAGGGGGCTGCCGCGCCGTTCCGGGTCATCCAGCATTGCCTGCATCATTGTCGCGGCAGTTACACCTCCGAATGGGCTGACCATGTTCCAGTAATCTTCGCTGGTACGGCCGAGCCAGCGCTGTGGCGCTTCGATGCTCAGTGCGATTGCGGTGTCGAAAGGATGCGGGGCCTCGCGCTCAGACACGTCGTTCACGGCCGCTCCAATAGGCGTCGCGGATCTTGCGTTTTTGCAGCTTGCCGTTGTCGTCGCGCGGAAGGGCCGCGACGATGTCGATGCGGCGCGGTACCTTGTAGCCGGCGATGCGCTCGCTCAAGGCCAGGCGCAGGCTTTCCGCGTCGAGCGTCACGCCAGATTCGGCGACCACCTGTGCCACCAGCGATTCGCCATACTCTTCGTCGGGAATACCGATCACGGCGCAATCGGCAACACCTGGCAGGGTGATCAACACATGCTCGATCTCGGCCGGATAAATGTTGACGCCGCCCGAGATCACCATATCCGAGGCGCGGTCGCAAATGAACAGGAAGCCGTCTGCATCGAGATAGCCCATGTCGCCGACGCTGACCAGGCCGTCGCGCTCGACGGAGCGGCGGGCCGCTTCATTGCCGTGATAGGTGAAATCGGAATAGGCCGGCTGGTGCACGTAGATGGTGCCGATTTCGCCGGCGGGCAGTTCGTGGCCCGCTTCATCAAGTATGCGTATTTGGGCTGCGCCGGCTGCGCTGCCGGCGCTACCGCGCTTGCGCAGGGCATCTTGCGGACGCATCACGGTGATGTAGCCGGTTTCGCTCGAGGCGTAGCTCTCGAAAATCACTGGCCCCAGCCAGTCGATCATGGCTTTCTTCACGTCCGGCGCGCAGGGCGAGCCGGTCGAGGCAACGAAAGTCAATGAGGAAAGGTTGTAGCGGCTGCGCACCTCCGGCGGCAGGCGCAGCAGGCGCACGTACATCACGGGTACCAGATAGACGGTATCGATGTGATGGCGTTCGATCAGGGCCAGGGTGGCTTCGGCATCGAACTTTTGTTCCAGTACCAAAAGCGACCCCAGTAACAGCGATTGCTGGGCGAAGGAACTGGGCGCGCTGTGATACAGCGGCGCGGAAATCAGGCTGCGCACACCGGGATAAATTCCCAGCACTTCCTTGGTGAGCTGTGTTGCCAACACTTGCTGTTCGGGTGTCAGCGGCAGGCGGCGCACGCCCTTGGGTCGGCCGGTGGTGCCCGAGGTGTAGGCCATGTGGCCGCGCGGTGTGCGTGGCAGGCCGTCGTAGGTGGACTGTGCTGCGAGCCAGGCCTCGAATTCATCGGCATCGATTGTTGCTTGATGGACGACGATGACCTTCACTTGTGATGGAATGGCTCCGGCAATCTCGGCCAGAAAGTCCGCCTGCACGAACAGCACTTTGGCGCCGGAGTCGGCGAGGATGAAGCCGGCCTCGTCGCGCTTGAAATGCCAGTTGATCTGGCAGTAGTAGGCGCCGGCGATACGACAGCCCTGAATGATATCCACATAGGCCGGGTCATTTTTCAGCATGACCGCGACGACATCGCCGTCTTCCACACCGAAGCGAGCAAGGCCACCGGCCAGACGCGCGGCACGCGCGTCGATCTCGGCCGCAGAGCGTTCGAGCTGGCCGGAAATCAGCGCCGCCGTCATGCCGCGTGCGCGATTGAAGAGGACAATGCGGCGAATCGCTGCAGGTGGTAGTCGGTATCGCCGAATGTCATTTCGATGGTGGTCAGGCGTTTGAACCAGTGGCTGACGATCAACTCGTCTGTCATGCCCATGGCGCCGTGCAGTTGCACCGCATTCTGGGCGATGAAGCGGCAGGCCTGGCCGATGGTCACCTTGGCGGCCGAAAGCGCGCGCTGGCGTGTGGCAGGATCCTCATCCATACAATGCATCGCGGCAAGATAACTCATCGAGCGCGCCTGTTCCAGGTGCATCAGCATGTCCGCCATGCGATGTTGCAGCGCCTGAAAGCGCCCGATGGGCTGGCCGAACTGCTGGCGGGTCTTGAGGGAATCGGTGGTGGCGGCCAAGGTCGCTTCCATGATGCCGACGGCTTCGCTGCAAAGCGCGGCAAGGCCGATGTCCAGTGCCGTTTCGATGACATCGAGTGCGCCGCCGGCGTCCATTCGCATTGCCGGTGCATCGGTAAGGATGATGTCCGCGGCGCGCTGGCCGTCGAGCGTCAGGTAGTCGCGCTGTGCGACGCCGTCCGCGCCGGGTGTGACGGCGAACAGGCCGGTGCTGCCGTCAGCGCAGTGGGCCGAGATCAATAACAGGTCGGCACAACCGCCGTGAGCGACCACCGCTTTTCGGCCGGTAAGGTTTCCGTTGATTTCCGTTACTGGTGCGTTGCGCGCATCCGCGTGGGCCAGCACCACGATGGTTTCGCCGGTGGCGATGTTCGGTAGCCATTCCTCCTGAAAGTCGGCGCTGGCGGTACGGCGAATCAGCGCCGGAGCGATCACCGCGCTCGCCAGATAGGGCTCGAGCAGCAGGCCGACGCCAAAGCTGTTCATTACCAGCCCGGTTTCGACGGGTCCATAGCCGAGGCCACCGTACTCTTCATCGATATTGAGGGCCAGCACGCCGAGATCGGCCAGCGCTCGCCAGACTTCACGGCTCCAGCCATTGGCGGAATCAAGAATAATGCGGCGTTTTTCAAAACCGTAGTCCTTCGCCACAAAGCGCTGCACGGTGTCGGCCAGCGCGCGTTGATCTTCGTCGTAATCGAAATTCATGGGCGTGCTTTAAAGTCCCAGGATCATCTGCGAGATGATGTTCTTTTGGATTTCGTTGGAGCCGCCGAAAATCGACAGCTTGCGCAGGTTGCAGTAGCCGGTGGCAAGATTGGTCGCGTAGTCAGGGCCGACATCGGGCTGCTTGAAGGGCAGGGCATAGGTGCCAACCGCCTGCATCATCAACTCCGCAATGCTTTGCTGGATCTCGGTGCCCTTGATCTTGAGCAACGAGGCTTCCGGCCCCGGCGCCTTGTTCGCATGCTCGGCCGAGAGCACCCGGTGGTTAGTGATCTCCAGCGCCATTAGATCGATCTCGACCTGTGCCATCCGGGCGGCGAACAAGGGGTCGGCCAGTTTTTTCTCGGCTTCTGCGATACGTCTCAGTCGGGCAAGTTCGCGCTTGGCGATACCAATGCCAGCTATGTTGGTCCTTTCGTGGCCAAGTAAAAATTTGGCGTAGGTCCAGCCCTTGTTCTCTTCGCCGATCAGATTTTCGATGGGCACCTCGACGTCTTCAAGCCAGACTTCGTTGACCTCGTGGGCACCGTCCAGCGTAATGATCGGGCGTACGCTGACCCCCGGCGTCTTCATGTCGATCAGCAGGAAGGAAATACCTCGCTGCGCCTTGACGTCCGGGTCGGTGCGGACCAGACAGAATATCCAGTCAGCGTGCTGGCCGAGCGTGGTCCAGGTTTTCTGGCCGTTGACGAGGTAGTGATTGCCTTCCAGCACTGCCCGGGTCTTCACCGAAGCCAGATCGGAGCCGGCGCCAGGTTCGGAATAGCCCTGACACCACCATTCCTCGGCCGACATGATCTTAGGCAGATAACGCTGCTGTTGCGCCGGGTTGCCGAATGCCATCAGCACCGGCGCGATCATCTTGAGACCGAAGGATATTAGTCGCGGCGCGCCGCCCTTGGCGCACTCATCATCAAAAATGTAGGACTCCGCCGGCGTCCAGCCCGGGCCGCCGAATTCCTTCGGCCAGCCGGGGCCGCCCCAGCCGCGCGCATGCAGGGTTCGCTGCCAGTGGATGTGATCGTCACGCGTCAGAGATATGCCATCCGTGACCTTGTCGCGAATGTGCGCTGGCAGATTATCTCCAACAAAGCTGCGGACTTCCTCGCGGAAGGCGCTTTCTTCAGGGCTGAAGTTCAGATCCATGCTTATTCGTGGATATCAGTGCTTGATTCATTGGCTTGAGTATGGGCTATGCATGATGGCTATCGGCTGGCCGCGAGCATCTCGCCCATTTTCTGGGCGATCAGGTTGATTGCTTTCAAGGGACGGATCATCACCTTGAAATCGACTATTCGACCGTCGTCGTCCCACTTGGTCAGGTCCGCTCCATTGACGGTGATGCCGTCAATCTCGACCTGAAACTCGAGCAAGGCATCACGTTTTCCGGCAATTACACGTACATAGGCAAAGGTCGGATTGAAGAAGACATGGAATGCCGCAGCAAGGTATCGCTTCGTAATTGCCTTGCCCACTTGCGGTGTATGCACGACCGGAGAGTGGAAAACCACCGCGTCGGCGAGCAAATCTTCAAGGCCTTCAATGTTCCGATCACGTACAAGTTGATGCCAGATGCTGATTGTGTCAATGCTCATTCGGAAGCGCTCCAGGGTCGAGAGGTGGGTTGCCGCTCAAACGGGTTTTGCCCGATTCTGGCAATCATGTATAGTTCCGCAATGCAGACCGTTATTCTGAAATAGACTTAAGGCTGAATTCTTCCTGCACTCGACATAAATGTCAATGATTCCCGCCAATAGAGATAAAAAAGAGCCTCCTGGCCGTAAGTACGGGGAGCACTGTGGCTTGACGCTGTTTTCCAAGCTGTGCCACTATCCGGAACTTCTATCAGGAAAACGGGCCATCCGGCAGAGTTAATGAGCGCCGAAACCGAAGCACGGCAACGGGAAGTGGCGGCGATGTTCGACCGTCACGGGCCCGCGTACCGCTGGTGGGCGGTGCTCACGGTGATGCTCGGCACCGTCTCGGCAATCATGGAAGCCACGGTGGTCAATGTCGCCTTGCCGGACATTATTCGCGTTTTTCATGTCGGCCACGACCAGGTGCAGATCCTCTCAACCGGTTTTCTCGCCGCGACCACCGCCTCTATGCTGGTGGCAACCTGGGCCATGCAGCGCTTCGGCGTGCGCCGCACCTATATGGGCGCGCTGGTGCTGCTGGTGATGTTCTCGGTGCTCGCTACACTCAGCAACCGCTTTGAACTGCTGGCGCTGTGCCGTATCGGCCAGGGCAGCATTGCCGGTTTGATCCAGCCGCTGGCAATGCTGGTCATCATCGACGTATTTCCGCCGCAGGAGCGTGGCCGGGCAATGAGCGCCTATGGCTTGGGCATCGTGCTGTCCCCCGCTGTAGGGCCTGTGGCCGGTGGCCTGCTGGTTGATCAATTTGGCTGGCGCGCCGTGTTCTTGGTCACCGTACCGTTATGCCTTGCCGCTATTGCCATGGCGCCGCGTTTTGTCATTGCCGGCCGGCCGCTGCCCGGCGCGCACAAGCGACCCTTCGATGTCATCGGGCTGGTGCTGGTGGTGGCCGCGCTGTGTGCCTTGCTCGGCGGTTTGGCCGCGCTGATCCGGCAACCGGTTGCGGGTTTCGCAGCTGTGGCGCTGGGTATGGCGCTGGCGGTGGCTTTTGTGGTGTGGGAGCGCAGCACACTGCATCCCTTGCTGGATTTCAAAATTTTCCGTGAAGCAGGCTTCGGCGCTGCCGTACTGGTGGCGTTGGCTTACGGCGTCGGCATTTATGGTTCAACTTATCTGGCGCCGATCTTCGCCCAGATTGGCGCCGGTTTTTCGGCCTACGAGGCCGGCCTTATGCTGCTGCCGGGCGGCGCGGTGCTGGCTATCGTGCTCTTGCTCGCCGGTCGACTGGCAGATCATTTTCCGTCGAATCGGGTGGCAATGGCGGGATTGGCTTTCTTTGCGGTATCGGCCGTCCTCATGGGTTTTTCTTCGCGAGTCACCGGCTTCTGGCTACTCGCCCTTTGGGTGGCCATCGGCCGCGTCGGGCTTGGCCTCATCATTCCCGGCCTCAACGCCGGCGCCTTGCGGCTGCTGCCCTACGGCACCGAAGCGGCGGGTTCGACCTCGATCAATTTCTTTCGCCAACTCGGTGGCGCTCTTGGTGTCACGCTATTGGCGCTGTTTCTCGAAGGGCGTGAGCGCCAGTTGAATGCCGTGCATGGTCTGCAACCCATGCAGGAAGGTTTCTTTCTGATTGCTTTCGTTTACTGTCTGGCGCTGATTCCTGCGTGGCTGATGAGTGGCCCGATGCAGCGTCCGCAACACGCATAGGAAAAATTATGCCCCTGCCAAAAGTCCTGCAAGAAAATCTCGCCCTTCCCGTGATCGGCGCACCGATGTTCATCGTCTCCCAGCCGCAACTGGTGCTGGCGCAATGCCTGGCCGGCATCGTCGGCTCCTTCCCTGCTTTGAACGCGCGGCCGAAAGAACTGCTCGACGAGTGGCTGTCGATGATGACAATCGGAATCGAAGCGGCACGTCGCGCCAATCCCAAAAAGAAGATCGCGCCCTACGCGGTGAACCAGATCGTGCACCACTCCAACGATCGGCTCGATCACGACGTCGCGCTATGTGTAAAGCACAAGGCGCCGATGATCATCACCAGCCTGCGGGCACCGGGTGATGTGGTCAAGGAAGTTCATGCCTACGGCGGTATCGTGTTTCACGACGTAATCAGCGTGCGTCATGCGCAAAAAGCCTTGGAGGCCGGGGTCGATGGACTGATCCTGGTTGCGGCCGGCGCCGGGGGCCACGCCGGCATGCTCAGCCCCTTCGCCCTGGTGTCGGAGGTGCGGCGCTTCTGGGATGGGCCGATAGCGCTCTCCGGCGCCATGACGCGCGGTGAACAAATTCTTGCAGCGCAAGCCATGGGCGCCGACCTAGCCTACATCGGGACGCGTTTCATCCCCACGCCGGAAGCCAACGCGGTTGATGGCTACAAGCAGATGATTGTCGAAAGTAGCGCCGCTGACGTTGTCTATACTCCCTACTTCACAGGCGTGCATGGCAATTACCTGCGGCCGAGCATCACGGCACAGGGCCTGGATCCCGACAATCTTCCCGTACGCGACAAGAGCAGCATGAGCTTCGGTTCCGACCGGACCAAGGCCTGGCGCGATATCTGGGGCGTCGGCCAGGGTATTGGGTCGATCGATCGGGTTCTCCCCGTAAGTGAAGTGGTAGCGCAGTTGGCAGCTGAATATCACGCCGCCCGCGCCGCACTGTGCGCAATGCCTGGAAAAGAGGACTGACATGAGTAAACAGAAACCTGTTGCAACGGGCGGCGTTGCAACTGCGGACAAGGTGGTAGAAAAGGCCGGCGGCAAGGAAGATCGTCATTTCGTCACCGCACTTGCGCGTGGACTGTCAGTGCTTTCCTGCTTTAGCTCCGGCGAAAAAATGCTCGGCAATCTCGACATCACCAAGCGCTGCAAACTACCCAAATCCACCGTTTCGCGATTGACTTACACCCTGACCAAGCTTGGCTATCTGGTTTTCGTTGAGGACACCGGTAAGTACCGGTTGGGCACGTCGACCTTGGCACTGGGCAGCGCGATGCTGGCACGCCTCGATGTACGCGATCTGTCGCGGCCGCTGATGCAAGAGCTCGCGGATTTTTCCAAGGCCATGGTTTCGTTGGGCAGTCGCGATCGTTTGTCGATGATTTATGTCGGCAATGCGCGCAGCACCGCCGCGCTGACACTTTCGCTCGACGTCGGATCGCGCATTCCGATCGCCACTACCGCAATGGGCCGCGCCTATCTGGCGATGATTCCCGAGCGTGAGCGTGACGACATCATGGAGCGTGTGCGCGAGCTTGACGAAGTGGCCTGGCCGGCAATCCGCCAGGGCATCGAACGCGCGCTACAGGAATACCGTGAAACCGGTTGCGTCACATCTTTTGGCGATTGGCAGCCCGACGTCAATGCCATTGCCGTGCCGCTGCGACCCGGTGGCGGTTTGCCGCCGATGGCCATCAATTGTGGCGGCCCGGCCTTTACGCTGTCGAAGGATTTTCTACTGAACGAAGTGCGTCCGCGCCTGATCGAGTTGGTACGGCAACTGGAAATTTCGTTGGGCCTGCGCGGCTGACCGCAGCGTCGTCCACCCTGCCGGTAACCCAAATGACCATGCTCGCCAGTTCGCTGTTTGCCGCCAGTGCTGCCATCATCCTGCTGCTCGGCCTGGCCCATTTGCTGTTCACTTTTCGTGGGCCGAAACTTCATCCCCGGGACGCCGCGCTTCACGCCAGCATGAAAGAGGTCTCACCGGTCCTCACGCGCGAAACCACGATGTGGAAAGCCTGGGTAGGCTTCAACGCCAGCCACAGCGGCGGTGCCATTCTTTTCGGGTTGGTCTGGGGCTACCTTGCTTTGGCGCAGGCGACGCTGCTGTTTCAATCGGCTTTTCTGCTCGGCCTCGGGCTGGTTTTTCTAGTCTGCTATATGTTTCTGGGCAAGGTCTACTGGTTCAGCATTCCGTTTCGTGGCATCACGCTATCTGCGGTACTGTATGCCGCAGCGCTGGTTATCCTCGGCATCTCGTAGAGAGAGGCTCACCGCACTTGAAGCCGGTGTTCGATCTGAAGCAAGCCGGACAATTTCAATTCAGGAAATCATAGGAGGTTCCACATGAGCGCAGCACTCTTGATTATCGACATTCAGAACGACTACTTTCCCGGCGGCGCCATGGAGCTTGTGGGTAGCACCGAGGCCGGAGAGCAGGCGCGCAAGCTGCTTACCGCCTTCCGCCAGAAGGCATTGCCTGTCATTCATGTGCGGCACATTTCCAATTATCCTGGCGCCACGTTCTTTCTGCCCGGCACTCCGGGCGCTGAAATCCATGACAGCGTGGCGCCCGGTGATGGCGAAACCGTCATCGAGAAACACTTTCCCAACAGCTTTCGCGACACGCCGCTGTTGGAGTATCTGCGCGGCAACAAAATCACCGACCTGGTTGTCGCTGGCATGATGACCCACATGTGCATCGACACAAGTGTGCGTGCCGCCAACGATCTCGGGTTTAAGTGCTCGGTGGCACACGACGCCTGCGCCACCAAATCACTCTCATACGGCGGTGTCGTTGTCTCGGCGGAAAACGTGCAAGTGGCCTTCCTCGCCGCACTCAACGGGCTGTTTGCGAAAGTTCAGTCTGTCGATGAACTTTGCGGCGGCTTGTAACGCTTCGCAAAAGTCGGCGATGGTGATACGGCGACTTGTGTGCGGAATCGGTGCCGAATCGCGCCGAACCGATCAGATTGTGCCGGACGGCTCCGCTTCGGGCGGTGCACTGGCGACATAGCCCCGCTGAAACGTCGCAACGCCTTCCGGAATTGAAACCCAGGGCTGCTTCGATTGCACCCAAATGTGACGGTCGATGGTGAACCAGTCGGGATCATCGAAAGTGCCGGCGGCAATGGTTCTTACACCGGGCCGAAGCTCGGCAACGTGTGAGACCGTTGTTCCGCATTCGGGACAAAAACTCATTTTCAGCCAGCGCCCGCTTTCGTCCGAGCGATGCTCACGCTCGGTGAGTTGGCCTTGAAAAAAGTCCACTGATTCATCGGGAAACGAGGCCATGACAGCAAAGGCGCTCGCCAGCCTGCGCTGGCAAAACCTGCAGTGGCATACGGTGCCAACCAAGGGTTTGCCATGTGCGCGGTATCGTACGGCGCCGCAAGCGCACGCACCGGTATGGGTTTCTTCCATAATTCCTTCCTGTGGAGAGGCATGAATGATTGGTCATGCTTCAGTTGAGGCCGATAAGACCGGGTGCCAAAAAACGCGCTATCGATATTGCGGGTCAGGATACCCGTTTCACAAGATTGAGTCTCCATGGCGGCAGGGATTGGCAAGGTCTACCCGTCTCGTCGGCGCCGAGTTTTAGGTGCCCGGTGCTGCGAATCATTAAAAATGGGTAGGTATTCACACCGATCAGCTTGTGCTCCGTCAGTCGGCCATTTCCTTCTCGGTAAAAAAGCTGCGAAACTCGAGGCTGCTCGGCTGCAAACGGCCTTAGCCGGTGCCAGTCTGCAGCTATTCACCAAACCATTTTGAGAGCCCCAATGACACGCTATCGAATTGTTGTTCAGGGAGCATTTGGCTCCGTTATCAACGCCGGCAAGGAATTGCAGCGTGGGTTTTATGCCGCCTGTTTTGTTGCTGCCGAGTCCGAGCTTCAGGCCAGTGAGATGGCGGTGGGCTCGATGCAGAGCGACCCTCGGGTGGATAAACTCAAGCTTGACTGGAATAATTCAGAGATCGCATTGACCGTCGAGGAGGTGACCCAACTGACTGACGACGACGAGTTCGACGAGTCACCCCAGGGCTTCGTGGTTTATGACGAATCTGCACGTGCTTAGTTTTTTGCGGTCTGTCTCAAATCGACTGTGGGGTCCGCCACTCGAAGAATGGCGGACCCAAGGTCTGCACTATCGGTCAGAATCCGCTCTGAGGGAATGGAATGTTGGCGATGTGGTTTGGGTTGCAGGGAGTCGAAATACTTGAATAATGGAAGGTGAGTAATGCAGACAAATCAGACGCTGCTTGAGCAGATGCGAATTTCCGAGTTCGAGGTTGAGCATCGCCAAGCGCTGCTTTCGTTTACTCAAGCCGATATCAAGGCGCTGCTATCCTGCAAAGCGGTCATCGAGCAAAATATTGATCCACTGGTTGCGGAGTTTTACCGTTTGCAGACCAGCGTGACGGAAATCTCTCTCCTGATCGGTGATGCCGATACGCTTGATCGGTTGCGCAAGGCGCAAAGGCGCTATGTGCTTGATCTGTTCAGTGGCGTCTATGATCTTGAATACGTGAATAATCGGCTGCGGATCGGTCTGGTGCATAAACGTATCGGGGTCGAGCCGAAGCTTTACCTTTCGGCCGTCCATACCCTTAGAGAGTTGCTCTACAAAGCCATCTGCAATGCGTTGCCTGTTGGGAGCGAGCGCGAGGCTGCGGTTGCGGCACTAGACAAATTGCTGCTGTTCGACGTGACGCTGGTTTTCGAGACCTACATTAGAAGCATGGTGTCCGAGATCGAAATGGCCAAGGAAAAATCCGAGCGCTACGCGCGCAGCATGGAAGACAAGGTCAGGGAACGCACCCAGCAGCTCGAAGAATTGTCGCGTACCGATTCGCTGACGGGCCTGTTGAACGTTCGATACCTCGAAGAAACCGTCACCAAGGCACTGCGCAGTGCGCAGCGGCGCGCAGAACCGGTTTCGGCGGTGTATATCGACGTGAACGACTTCAAGGCCGTCAACGACACCCAGGGGCATCAGAAGGGAGACGAGATCCTGCGCGTCGTCGGCAGTGCCATCAAGGCCATAGCGCGCATTGAAGACAGTAGTTTTCGCTATGGCGGCGACGAGTTTTGCGTCATCCTCGTCAATTGCCGCGCAGAACAGGCCCGGACAGAGTTTGTGGATCGACTCAACGAAAAAATCGCTCAGAATCTGGAGACCGTGAGTTTGAGCTGCGGAGTGGCGCAGACCGGACCCAACGAGTATGTGGAAGCCGGAACGCTGATTCGGCTGGCCGACGAAAACATGTACGCCAACAAGCAGGAATTCAAAGCCAAGCGGGATGCGAAGGGAAAAACGCCGGGCACCTGAGTGCCCAATGCGATGTTCCTATTCTGGGAGAACTGCTAATGCCTCACGAGAAACAGCATCAGTACACAACCCGTACCGAATGGACCGGGAATCTGGGTGAAGGTACAACGAACTATCGAGCCTATTCACGCGATCATCTGATGTCGGCTGTAGGCAAGCCGGAATTACCTGGGTCGTCGGACCCGGCCTTTCGCGGCGATGCGACGCGCTGGAATCCGGAAGAGATGCTGGTCGCGTCGCTATCGTCCTGCCACATGTTGTGGTATCTGCATTTGTGCACACAGGCAAAAATCACGGTGCTGGCCTATCACGACGATGCGCAGGGCGCGATGGTGGAAGATGCCGATGGTGGCGGACATTTTTCGCTGGTGACCCTGCGTCCGGTGGCAACGCTGGCGGTGGGCAGCGACGAGGCTGTGGCGACTTCGCTACACAAGCAGGCGCATCATCTGTGCTTTATCGCAAATTCAGTGAATTTCCCGGTCTCGATCGAGCCGACGGTGCAGTTCACGGCTTGAGTCCGCCGTACCCTATTCTTCAAAGAACCCGGATTTCATGACTGTGTCATCAGCGTTGTAAAGGGTCCCGATTCCCTCGCGCTTGCTGTTCTTGAATTCGCCAACATATCTTCTGCCATTGGCATAAGTCAGCGTGCCGGCACCGTCAAACTTACCGTCCTTGAATGAACCTACATATACTTTTCCACCGTAGGCCAAGGTGCCTTGCCCGGTAAGTTGGTCGTCCTTGAAATCACCGACGTATTTGTCCTCATTGGGAAAGGTGTAACTGCCTTTGCCGGTTCGCAGCCCTTTCTGGAAATCACCGACGTATTTGCTGCCATCGGCCCAGGTCAAAGTGCCCTTCCCGTCGCGCTGGTGGTCTTTGAATTCACCGACGTACTTTTCTCCCTTGGCGGACGAATAGCTGCCTTTTCCGTTGAATTTGTCATCCTTGAATTCACCAACGTAGCTGTCCCCCTTGGCAAAGGTAAAGCTGCCCTGTCCGTGCAGTTTGTCCGCGTTGAACTCGCCGGTGTATTTGTCACCCTTGGCGAAACTGAGCGTGCCTTTGCCGTGAAACTTGTCGTCCTTGAACTCGCCGACGTAGGTGTCCCCGTTGGCGGTTGCAAGAGTGCCTTGGCCGCTGCGCAAGCCGTTCTTGAACTCGCCGGTGTAGCGGTCGCCTGTGGCCCAGAAATAGCTGCCATGCCCGTGGCGGATGCCCTTCCAGAAGTCACCGATGTATTTGTCACCGCCGGGGACAAGTTCAGTTCCCGAGCAATTGGTCCAGGGGGCTTCATGTGAGGCCGGGCAGGCCGGCAGGCGACCCTGGGCAAAGGCGCTGTGCGACATCAGCAGCAGCAGTAGCATCAATGGTCTTTTCATTTGCTCAACCTTGTTTGTACCGGGATATATCGAATCTGGTTGTGACGGAGATGGCAAGTGCTAGACATCAGAGATTCTACGCCGCAGGTTGACCGATGAGTTCGCCAATCCGTTTCAGGCTTCCGCCAAAAACTCCCGGATCGCCGTACTGACTTGTTGCGGTTGTTCATGCACCACCCAATGGCTGCCTTCCGGGATGCGCCTGATGCGCAAGTCGGGCACCAGTTCTTCAAGCCCGTCGAGCAGCACGGTACCCAGGGCGGTGTCGGCCTCGCCCCAGATCACCAGCGTCGGCACATGCACCTTTAACGTTTCCGGATCGAGCTTCAGCGTCGCAGCGCCGGGGTCGTCCGCAGTAGGCGGATAGAGCGGGGTGGCCCGATAGAGGTTGAGCGCGCAATCCAGCGCGCGGGGTTGCGACCAGGCTTCGCGGTAGAGGAGAATTTCTTCGTCGCTCAGCGCGCAGTGGCCGTCGGCGGTGTGGCTAAACATCTTCAGCAAGCGCTCGTAGTTGTTTTCAGCCATCACGCGCTCGGCCTTGGCGGTGCGCAGAAACACCATGTAGGCACTGGCGGCCTGCTGCTGCGGGTCGCTCGCCAGGGCGCGGGCGAAAGGAACGGTATGCGGTGCGTTGATGATGACCAGCTTCTTTACATACTGGGGAAAGGCGGCAGCGAAGGTCCACGCGATGGCGCCGCCCCAGTCGTGGGCGACAAGGACGCAGGATTTGTCCTCGCGATCGGCCAGCAAGTGCTCGATGAGTTGCCGCAGATCTTCGAGCAGTACCTTGTAGCGATAAGCGTTGACGCCCTCAGGCTTGTCCGAAAGATTGTGGCCGCGCAGATCAAAGGCAACCGCCCGGTGATCTCTGCCGAATTCGTCAAGCTGGGTTTTCCATGCATACCAGAACTCCGGAAAGCCATGGACGAAAAGCATCAGTGGCGCATCGGCGGTGCCTTCGGAAACGCAGTGCAGGCGGATACCGTTGACCGGCGCGAGAAAGTGTTCCACGGATCAGTCTTTGAAAACCGGATCACGCTTCTGCATGTTCGCGGCACCGGCTTCGAACAGGTCTTTCGACATCAGCATGGCGGCGTTCCATGTGGCGATGTAGTTGAGTCCGTCGGCCACCGAATGATCGCGGGCGTAGGTGATCATTTCCTTGCAGCCGCGAATCGACAGCGGCGACTTGGCAGCGATGGTCTGCGCGATTTCCGTGACGCCGGCGATGAGGGCTTCAGGCGATTCATAGCAGCGGTTGACCAGTTGCATCTGTTGCGCCTCCGTTCCTTCAACCCTGCGACCGGTGTAGACCAGTTCGCGCGCCATGCCTTCGCCGATCAGGCCGGGCAGACGTTGCAAGGTACCGACATCGGCGGCCATGCCGACATCGATTTCCTTGACTGAGAACCAGGCGTTGGCCGAGCAGTAGCGCATGTCGCAGGCGGTGATGAGATCGATGCCGCCGCCAATGCAGGCGCCATGCACAGCGGCCAGTACCGGCTTGCGGCAGCGCTCAATGGAACTGAGCGTGTCTTGCAGTTTGAGGATCAGGCGGCGCAGTTTTTCGCGGCGGCGGCCGTCGCAGTCGTCCTCGATCTGGGGGCCGAGTCCCATCAACATGGCGAGATCAATGCCGGAGGTGAAGTATTTGCCGCGTCCGACCAGCACGCCGACACGGGCTTCGGCAGTGGCATCCAGCCAGTCCATGGCTTGCTCGATTTCGTACCACATCGGCTCGTTCATGGCATTGGCCTTTTCAGGCCGGTTCAGCGCGATGGTGGCGACGCCGGCGTCGAGGGTGACATCGAGGGTGGTGAATTCCATGGGGCTTCCTTTGCGGTGAATATGTTTTGTTACTCGTCACCCCGGCGCAGGCCGGGGTCCAGTGGCATCACTGCCTTGGATTCCGGCCTGCGCTGGAATGACGGACGGACTTGGTTTGAAATTGTCGCGCAATTCGCGCTTGAGAACCTTGCCGATGGCACTGCGGGGCAGGGTGTCTACGATTGTTACCGCCGCGAGGCGTTGGGTCTTGCCGAGGCGCTGGTTGGCCCATTCGCGAAGCTCGGAGGCAAGCTCAGGGGCCTCAGTCGTCACCGTCTCGCCATCGCCGACTTTCAGCGTTACGAACGCCACCGGCGTTTCGCCCCATCGCTCCGACGCTATGCCGACTACTGCGACTTCTGCGACGGCCAGGTGCTCGATCAGCACAGCCTCCAGATCGCTCGGATAGACGTTGAAGCCGCCGGTAATAATCATGTCTTTTTTTCGGTCCATCAGTGTCAGAAAGCCATCGGTATCGAAGCGGCCGACATCGCCGGTGCGAATGTAGCGCTTGCCATCGGGCGCGTACCACTCGGCCTCACGGGTCTTGTCCGGCTGGCGGTGGTAGCCGCTCATCATGGCCGGTGAATGGCCCACCACTTCACCGATTTCGCCCGGCGCAACTTCGCGGCCGGTTTCGTCTATCAGACGCATGTCGTGGCCTTCGGCCGGCTTGCCGACTGTGGCGAGTTTGTCCGGGTACTCGTGGGCGGCGAGAATGCAGGTGCCACCGCCTTCTGTCATGCCGTAATACTCGACCAGGCCGCCGGGCCAGCGTTTTAGGATGTCGGCCTTCAGCGCACCGGAAAAGGGCGCACTGGTACACAACTTCATGCGGAAGCTGGAAAGATCATGCCGATCGAAATCTGGATGTGCCATCAGGCGTTGGTACTGCACCGGTACCAGCATGGTGTGGGTGGTGCGGTACATTTCGGCCAGCGCCAGATACTGCGCTGCGTCGAACTTCGCCATCAGAACGATGGTACCGCCCAGGGTCACCGTGGGAAAGAAGCTGACCAGCGTGGTGTTGGAGTAGAGCGGCGTGGCGATCAGCGTCACCGCATCTTCTCCGTAGCCCTGCTGTTGGGCACGCTGGACATGCGACCAGCGCATGCCGTGGGGTTGGACGATGCCTTTAGGCGTGCCGGTGGTGCCCGAGGAATAGATGATGTTGAAGGGCCACTCGGGCCGAATGTCGACCGCGATGGGGGCGGTGCCGATGGGCGCCAGCCATTGGGACAAAGCGTCGCAGCCGGCCGCATCGTCAAGCGCGATGAAGTGGGCCTGAATGTCGGCGCGGACGGTTTCCAGTTGTCGGGCGTTGGCGGCGTCGACGAACATCAGCCGGGCTTCCGCGTTGGCGGCCATGTCGGCCAGGCTCTGTGCCTTGGATGAGGGCGCGAGCGGTGCCACTGCCACGCCGGCACGCAGGGCGCCGAGAAATACCACGGCATACTCAATCGACGTCGCTGCGCAAATCGCCACTGTTTCGGTGGCGCGAATGCCGTCGCGCTGCAGGGCGGCAGCCACACGATCCATCATGACATCGAGTTCGGCGAAAGATATCTGGCGCCCATCCTGAATCAGCGCCGGGTGCTCGGGCCGGCTTTGCGCCTGCGCGCGGATCAGTTCGCCATAGGTGCCGAAGGGCTGTTCGATGAACTCGCCAGGCTGCATGCTCAGGCGTTCTCGGCTTTCTTTACATCGCGCCGCAGAAACATGCCATAGCCTTCCATTTGCATGACTTCTTCATTACGTTGGTTGAGCATTTCCCAGCGCGTGCGCAGCAGGCCGACATGCGGCTTGCTGTCCATTGGCCGTGCTTCGAGCACCACGGAACGGACGTGCAGCGTGTCGCCGGGAAACACCGGTTTGATCCAGCGGATGTTTTCCAGTCCCGGCGAGCCCAGACTTGCGGCTTCCAGCAGGTACTCGTCGCACATCATGCGCATCGCCAGCGCGCAGGTATGCCAGCCGCTGGCGCAAAGGCCACCGAACAGGCTGTTCTTGCCGGCCTCTTCAGAAAGATGGAAGGGCTGGGGGTCGAACTGGCGGGCAAAATCGATGATCTCTTCGGTGTTCATGATCTTGCCGCCGAACTCGCGGACGCTGCCGACGGGAAAATCTTCCCAGTAGTATTTGTAGGTCTTTGTCGGGGTACTCATGGCGGAATTTTTCCTTGGTATCAAACCGGGCGCAGGGCGCCGTCCTGCAACAGCGGCACTACATCAAAGCAGCTTTCCTGGGCGGCAAAGGCCACTTCTTCGTCGAGTCGGCGCGCCAACATCATGCGGCCGACACGGGCGCGGCGCAGGGCGTCAAGTCCGTCGCAGTGGTCGTGCAGCAGCTCGGCGGCGAGGGCTGCGTCAGAAAACTCGGCGTTGGTGACACGGTGATGGAACAGCGAAACCAGATAGCCCGCGCCGTAGAAATCTTCCAGATTGAAATTGTCGGCGGAACCGGAGCAGACGATGAGGATGGTGCTCTCCGGATGATCGGCGACGATACGCTCGACCACCGCACGGCCATTGAGCAGCGCGGCGGCATAGACATGCGCCGCGCCTTTTGATTTGGCCAGCGCCACGGTACCGTTGGTGGTGCAGTAGATCAGGCGGCGGCCCGCAATGCCCTCGGCCAGCAAGGCCTGCGGCGTGGGATGAACGAAGCCGGGCAGGGTGTCGGCATTGAGTTCACCTGACAACACATAAGAGCCGTCGGGAAATTTCTTTGCTTCCGCTTGTGCGGCATGGCCGTCGAGCGTCGGGATGACCTCGGTGGCGCCATGAGCCAGCGCGGTGACGATGGATGAAGTGGCAAAGAGAATGTCGAGCACCACTACCACCTTGCCTTCAAGGCGCTGGGCGTCGAGCTCTTCCTTTTTTAACAGAACGTGGATTTTTTGCACGCTCAGCCTTCCAGTTTCTTGCGGTCGACATTCTGTACGGTAACTTGCGCTGTCGCACAGAGTGTCTCCTTGCCGTCACGCACGGCAAACACATCGGCGACACCAACGCTGACCGAGTAGCCGGCGCTGATGGTTCGTCCGCGCGCGACCAGACGCTCGCCAGTTGCCGGTGCGAGGAACTTGACGTTCTGATCCAGTGTCAGGCCAATGCGGTCGACGGGGAGCAGGGTGCCGAGTGAAGATGTTGCCGCGAAATAGGCGACGGCGGATACGGCCGTACCCTGGAAGTGGCCAGGTCGGTAGCTCAACTCATCGCGATACGGCAGCACCGCTTCGAGATGGCCGGGGCCGATGTCGGTGAATTCGACGCCGAAAAAGCGTGCGGCTGGCATGTCCAGCATGTTGCGGCGGACGGTCTCGGCGAAATCAGGATTGGCAGGAAGGAAAGAGTCTCTGGCGGACATTGGAATTTTTTCGATTGGGGTTGGGGGTTAGCTTGAAACAACGTGTTCGGAGTGACTGGTGATTGTCGAGCGAAGCGAACTGACCAGAAGCCTCCCCGCGAGGGGAGGATGGGAGGGGTGGGTCTTCAATTCGCCTTTCGAGTGTTTCATCATCAGGGGTCCCGATATCTATATGAAAGTTAGGTCGATGCAACAGCAGGTGCGGCAATTTGATCCAGCTTAGCCGTCCGGCTGTTCCTTGGGAACCACGGGTTTCATCAGGGCGAAGACGCCAGTTCCGGTCATGATGGTGCGATCGCCAGTACGAAGCGTGCAACTGGCGTAGGCCAGGCGACCACCCATGCGGTCGATTTTGACATGAGCCTCGACCCAGTCGCCGGGTTCGGCGCTCGATACAAAATTGGTGGTGAGGCTGACCGTAACGATCGGCTGCGCAGGCTCGCGCGAGCTGGAAACGACGATGCCCAGCGCCGTATCGACCATGGTGACCAGGAAGCCGCCGTGGGCGATGTGACGAATGTTGGTGTGGCGGTCCTCGACCCGAATCGCAAGAATCATTTGCTGCTTTTCGTCGCGGCGGTAGTACCAGGGGCCAAGACTGGTCAGGAAACCGCCGCCGCGTTTGAGCGGCTGGAAACCATCGGGAATCTCGTCGCTCATGGTTTGGCTCCGTGGATCTTTTCGGGATTGGGAATGCGCTTTTCAAGGAAGGCGCTGAAGATCTCCTTGGCGGCCGGCGCTGCGACCAGGTCGGCGAAGAAAATCACTTCTTCGTCCATGGCTTCTATAGCGCTGCGCTCTGGTGGGCGCTTCATCAAGGCCTTGGTTACTGCGAGCGATTGAGAGGGTTGCGCGGCAAGTTTCTTTGCGGCAGTCAGCGCCGTCTCCATGAGTTGATCGGCGGCGACAATACGATTGACGATGCCGGCTTCACGTGCTGTCGTGGCGTCGAAGGGTTCGCCGAGCAGCAGCAGCTCTGCTGCGCGCTGATGCCCGGCCAGGCGCGGCAGCAGCAGGCTGGAGCCGGCTTCGGGGCACAGTGCGAGATTGACAAAGGGTAGCTGGAACCGCGCATTGTCGGCGGCATAAACCAGGTCGCAATGCAACAGCAGGGTGGTGCCGATACCCACGGCATTACCGGCAACAGCCGCCACCAGGGGCTTCTCAAACGCCGACAGCAGATGCAGAAAAGGAATCGCCGCGCTGGGATCGTCGACCTTGCGCTGTAGGAAGTCGCTGAGGTCGTTGCCGGCGGTGAATAAATCGTTCTGGCCGCGAATCAGCACAACTTTGATGTGACTCTGTTCGCGCCCATGGCCCAGTGCTTCGCTCATGGCGCGATACATGCCGCTGGTGATGGCGTTCTTTTTGTCGCGTCGGCTGATCTCGATAGTGAGGATGCCGTCGTTGTCAGTGATGAGGATATTGGGGTGGGTCATGGATATCTTAGAAGTTCTCGGGTTGCATGGTCAGCGTGGTGTCGTCGAGGCTGCGCAGCAGTTCGTGCCACTGGCGCGTCTTGGGCAGTTCCCAGCGATAGAACCAGCGACAGGCAGCGAGTTTGCCACGATAGAAGGCTGCATCGTTGGTCGCGCCTTGCTGCAAGCCATATTGCGCCGCCAGTGCCTGACGTAGCCAGATCCAGGCGATGACAGTGTGGCCGAAGGCTTCGAGAAACAGCACGGCGTTGGCCAGTGCCAGTGTCGGATTGGTCGCAAGGACGGGGGCGAGGGTTTGCAGTGTCGCAGCGACATCTTCGAGCGCGGCGTTGAGTTCGGTTGCATACCCCGCCAGTGCAGAATCGTTTTTCGCTTCCGCGATAGTTTTCTGCACTTCGACGGCAAACAACTTCATCGCCGCACCGTTGTTCATCACTGCCTTGCGCCCGAGCAGGTCCAGCGCCTGGATGCCGTGCGTGCCTTCGTGGATTGGATTGAGCCGGTTGTCGCGGTAGAACTGTTCCACCGGATATTCGCGGGTGTAGCCGTAGCCGCCGTGAATCTGTATGGCGAGGCTGTTGGCTTCGAGGCACCATTGCGAAGGCCAGGACTTGGCGATGGGGGTGAGCAGGTCGAGCAGGAGTCCGGCTTCGCTCGCCCGCGAAGCGGAATCCCGAGCGTGCAAAGCCCCAGCGCTCTGCTTGCTCTGCACTACCTCTGGGTCGCCTGCGGGAACTTTTGTCTCGTCCACCAGCCGCGCGCAATACAGGCACAGCGCGTAGCCGCCTTCGACATAGGCCTTCTGCGCCAGCAGCATGCGCCGCACGTCGGCGTGCTCGATGATCGGTACTTGTGGATCGGCAGGGTTTTTGTTGGTCGGTGCGCGGCCTTGCGGGCGTTCTTTTGCGTAGTCGAGCGAGGCCAGGTAACCGCGATAGCCCAACATCACCGCGCCCATGCCGACGCCGATGCGTGCCTCGTTCATCATGTGGAACATGTAGGACAAGCCCTTGTGCGCTTCGCCCACCAGTTCACCGATGCACTCGCCTTTTTCGCCGAAGGCCAGCATGGTCGAGGTGGTGCCGCGATAGCCCATCTTGTGGATCAGGCCGGTCAGCGTCACATCGTTCTTCGCCCCGAGACTGCCGTCGTCATTGACGTGAAACTTGGGCACGATAAACAGGGAAATGCCCTTGACGCCTGCTGGCCCGCCGGAAATCTTGGCCAGTACCAGGTGCACGATGTTTTCCGACAGTTCGTGATCGCCGGCGGAAATAAAAATCTTGTTGCCGGAGAGCGAATAGGTGCCGTCAGCGTTGGGCGTGGCACTGGTGGTGATGTCCGACAAACTCGAGCCGGCCTGCGGTTCGGTCAGCGCCATGGTGCCGAAAAAACGGCCGGTGAGCAGCGGTTCGAGATACTTTTTGTGCTGCGCTTCGGTGCCGAAACGGTGAATGACGTTGGCGTTGCCGATGGTGAGAAAGGGGTAGGCCGCGGTGCCGACATTGGCGCTCTTGAACAGCGAAAAGCTGGCCTGGGTCATGACCACCGGCAACTGCATGCCGCCACGCTCGAAGTCGTGCGCGGCGGCGATGAAGCCTGCTTCGCAAAACGCATTCAATGCGTCTTTGACTTCGGGGATCATGCTTACGCGCTGGCCGTCAAAGGTTGGCTCGTTGGCGTCAGCTTTATGGTTGTGCGGCGCGAACTTCTCGGTGGCCATTGCCTCGGCCGTATCGAGCACGGCAAGGAAGGTTTCCTTGTTGTGCTCGGCGTAGCGCGGGAGGGCTGTCAGTTCCTCGACATTCAGTACCTCGAAGAGCTGAAAGTCGAGGTCGCGACGATTGATGATCCGGCTAGTCATGCATTAAGCAGCGAGTCGCTGAATCTGCCCAGATGATAGTCCGCGTCACCAAAAGTGAGGCCGATCATGGTCAGACGCTTGAAATAGTGGCCGACGTTCAACTCATCAACTACGCCCATGCCACCATGCAGCTGCACTGCCTGCTGTCCGACCAGACGCGCCGACTGAGTCACATAGGCCTTGGCGGCGGCTACGGCGCGGCTGCGTTCAGCGGCATCGAGCGAGTCGACGCGGACGGCCGCCAAAGTAGCCATGGAGCGGGCTTGTTCGGTGGCGATCACCATGTCGGCCATCCGGTGCTGCAAGGCCTGGAAGTTGCCAATCGGTACGCCAAACTGCTTGCGGGTTTTGAGGTATTCGAGCGTGATTTCATTAAGCGCCGACATGATGCCGACGGCTTCGGCGCACAGCGCGGCATTGGCATAGTCAAGCGCACGCTCGACGATGGACAGACCCCTGCCGGCGGCGCCGATCAACGCGTCGGCACCGACTTCTACGCCTGCCAGTTTGATGTTGGCGGCCCGCGCACCATCCTGCGTCGGGTAGGTACGCAGTGTGAGACCGGGGGCCTTGGCGTCGACCAGAAACAGCGAAACGCCACCGCTGTCGCGGGCAGACACGATCAGCTTGTCGGCTGACGGCGCGCCCAGTACCACGGCCTTGGTGCCGTCCAGTTTCCAGCCGCCGTTATGGGGGGTGGCGGTGGTGATGACATGGTCAAGTTGGTAGCGACCGCCGGCTTCATGGTGAGCCAGCGCCAGCATGAGTTCGCCACCGGCAATTACCGGCAGCAGTGCTTCCTTCTGTGCGTCGCTGCCGGCGTCGCGAATCAGGCCACCGCACAAGACCACGGCCGATACATAGGGTTCCAGCGCGAGTCCGCGGCCAAGCATTTCCATGACCAGCATGGTATCGACGGCAGTGCCGTTCATCCCGCCGAAATCTTCATGAAACGGCAGGGCGAGAATGCCGAAATCGGCAAAGGTCTTCCACGCGTTGCGGTCAAAACCGTCGGTCGATTTCGCCAATGTACGGCGGTGTTCGAAAGCGTAATCCTTGGAGATGAAACGACGCAGGGTGTCCTGCAGTGCGAGTTGTTCTTCGGTGTAGTTGAAGTTCATGGTTCAGAGTCCGAGAATCATCTGCGAGATGATGTTTTTCTGGATTTCGTTGGAGCCACCATAGATGCTGGTCTTGCGCATATTGAAATAGTGACCGGACAAGGGCGCGGCATGGTCGCCATAGGCATCCATCAGTGGGTCGCCCTGCCAGTTGTCGTTGAGTCCGTCTTCGATATAGGGCAGGGCATATTGACCCAGCGCCTGCATTTGCAGTTCGCTCAGCATCTGCTGGATTTCGGAGCCCTTGATCTTGAGGATCGAGGCCTCGGGTCCGGGCGCGCCCTTTTCCTTGCCTTCGGCCGAGATCACCCGCAGGTTGGTGATTTCCAGCGCCATGATTTCCAGCTCAAGCTGGGCGATACGGTCGCGGAAACGCGAGTCTTCAATCAGCGGCTTGCCGTTGGAAGTTTCCTTCTTCGCGATGGCTTTCAATTTCTTCAGTTCCCGCTTGGAGCGGCCAATGCCGGCAATGCCGGTACGCTCATGACCAAGCAGAAACTTGGCGTAGGTCCAGCCTTTGTTTTCTTCGCCGATGAGATTCTCTACCGGTACCTTGACGTCTTCGAACCAGACTTCGTTTATTTCGTGCTCGCCGTCCATCATGATGATCGGCCGCACGGTTACACCGGGGCTTTTCATGTCGATCAGCAGAAATGAAATACCCGCCTGCTGTCGGCCTTCCGTGCTGGTACGGACCAGGCAGAAAATCCAGTCGGCGTACTGGCCGAGTGTGTTCCAGGTCTTCTGGCCGTTAATGACGTAATGGTCGCCATCCCTCACAGCTCGCGTCTTGAGCGAGGCAAGATCGGAGCCGGAGCCGGGCTCGGAATAGCCCTGGCACCACCAGTCGCTGCCGTCGATGATGCGCGGCAGGAAGCGCTGCTGCTGCGCAGTATTACCAAAATGCATGATGACTGGCGCTACCATCTTGAGGCCGAAGGGAAGCTGCATCGGTGCGCCCGCATCGGCACATTCCTCGTCGAAAATGTGCTGCTGCACTGTGTTCCAACCGGTGCCGCCAAATTCCTTTGGCCATGCCACCGCGCCCCAGCCTTGCTCGTGCAGAATCGTCTGCCAGAGGACAAAGTCAGCTTTCTCCATGCGCTTGCCGCTGAGCACCTTGCGACTGAGATCAGACGGTAGTTTGGCGCTCAGAAAGCTGCGTACCGTCTCCCGGAACGCCTGTTCTTCGGCGGTGAAATTGAGATCCATGGATATCGAGCCTTTTAGAATTTCGACAACGTAAATGAAGGACTGCATAGCGGAACAATGTTCTGCAATATGTTACTCGAGTTCACTTATGGAGGCAATATCGAGCTTCCTGCTCACGTGGGATTTGATTATCGTATCAAGTTAGAAACACGTCATTTGTATTGCGGCGATTCGTTCAGAGATGCTCAGGGCGCTCGTATTCAACGACTTGCCGTGATCGATTGCCGTCTCGCCAGCGCCGACTTTTATCAGAGCCAATGCTTGATTCTTTTGCTGTGATCTCCGATAATTCGCCCCCTGCACAGTGGCGAGTTCGTCGCCGGGCAAGCAGTTTCGGTGGTGGCCGTAGCTCAGTTGGTAGAGTCCCGGATTGTGATTCCGGTTGTCGTGGGTTCGAGCCCCATCGGTCACCCCACCAAGACAAAGAAAAACGGAGCCCTCGGGCTCCGTTTCCGCGTCTACAAGACGCGTGGTACTGCAGAAACTCGTGAAAATTGCCTGATTCAGCGACGCGCCATCGGGCGTCCGCCCTGGGCCATGGGCATAAATTTGTCGAGCACTGTCTTTTGCTCAGCCGAAAGTTGAGCATAGAAGCTGCTCATCGTGTCGCGCATTGCCTGCATTTGAGCGAGTCCGGCTTGCATGAACGAAGAATGTTGCGCCATGCGATCAGGCAAGGTCGTTGTACCGGTATCGGCGTTCATCTGCGTATGCATGCCTTGCATCGCGGCCATCTGTCCGGTCATCGCATCGCTCAGCGTTGTCCAGGCGGCTTCCTGATCCGGCTTCAACTTGAGTGCCGCTTTCAAGGTCGCAAGGTGTGTGGTCATTTGTTCCGCGGACATCATGCCGGGGCCCATGCCACCACCCATCATGCCAGGGCCCATGCCACCACCCATCATCGCGGGACCGGCTCCGTTGCCCATCATTCCGCTGCCCATCATTCCTGGGCCCATGCCGCCGGTCGGATGAGCATAGGTTACTGCGGCAACACTCAGTAGAATTGCTGAGGCGGCTATTGCCAGTGTGTGTGTTGTTTTCATGATCGTGCTCCTTAAGCTTGTTTGCAGGAATCCGGAGGTTTCGCCGGTTGCGTCGGGAATCTCCCCGTCCACGCTTCCCATTTAAGTCGCTCAATGTAAGTGGCGAGTGTCAACAGCAGGGCAGTTTTGTAGCGCAGGATGACAAATGAGCGCTATGCAACAGTACGTTACATACTGCCCGGCGCCTTTGCGTCTGGTGAGGTATAAATCAGTCCATGGACACGCTTGACCACATCCTTATCGTTGATGACGACCGCGAAATACGCAACTTGCTGTCGGAGTATCTGGAAAAGTACGGGCTGCGGGCTTCAACCGCAGCGGACGGACCGGCCATGTGGCGTGCGCTCGATACCCTGCAAATTGACCTCATCGTGCTGGACCTGATGCTTCCCGGCGATGACGGCCTGACGCTTTGTCGCAACTTGCGTTCGCGGCCTGACAAGGAACATATTCCGGTCATCATGCTGACGGCCCGCGGCGAGGAAACCGACCGCATCGTTGGCCTCGAAATAGGTGCCGATGACTACGTCGCCAAACCCTTCAGCGCCCGCGAACTGTTGGCCCGAATCAAGGTCATCCTGCGTCGCAGCCGCAGCATGCCGGCGAATCTGCGTGCCGATCCGGCTCCCGATACCACGACGTTTTCCGGGTGGGTACTCGACAATGTCGAACGTCATCTGATCGACCCGGAAGGCACCATCGTCGCCCTGAGCGGGGCAGAGTTCCGCATGCTGCGGATTTTTCTCGATCATCCCAACCGTGTTCTGAGCCGTGACCAACTCATGGAACTGACTCACGGTCGGGACACGGAGCCGTTCGAACGGGCGATCGATGTTCAGGTCAGCCGCCTGCGCCAGCGTCTGCGCGACGATCCACGCGATCCCCGGCTGATCAAGACGGTCCGCGGGGAAGGCTATGTGCTGACTGGCTCGGTCATTAGGGGCGCGGCATGAAGCTCATCCCACAATCGCTGTTCTGGCGTCTCGCGCTGGTCCTGTTTGTCGGTCTCGTGACTTCTCAGATACTCAGCATGAGTCTGCATCTGGGCGAACGCGAACGCTTGATGATTATCAGTGGAGGCATGCAGCCTGCCCAACGTATTGTCGACACGGTTCAGATACTCGATGCGACACCGCGCGCCGAGCGCGATCGACTGATCAAGATCCTGGACACGCCGTCGTACCCGGTGGTGCTCGGCGATGCACCGTCTTCCTCCCTGCTCAATGCCGGCCCACCCACGCACGAGCACGGACGAGCCTTTCTCGATTTTCTGCGCAAGGAACTGGGCGGACAGCGCGAGATCATTCTGGCGCAGGCTGAGGGCGACGCCTCATTGTTTCAGCCCGAGGCCATGGCGATGCGCCATGCCGCGATGCATCCTGGCGGGCGCCCACTCGGCGGGCCAGGCGTCGGCCCCGCTGGTATGGGCGGTATGGCCGATATGGCTGGTCCGGCCGATATGCCCGGCCAATTGTTTCTCAACACCTATATTCGTCTGGCCGACAATCAGTGGTTGCACTTTGGCACGGCTTTGAGCCCACCCACTGCTGATCTTCCGCAGCGATTGACACTCACGCTGATCTCCCTGGTTGGCGCCGTTCTGCTCATCACCCTGCTTGCCGTGCGCTGGGTAACGCGGCCGCTCAACCGGCTGGCCGTAGCGGCCGATGAACTTGGCCGGGATCTTCATCGACCACCTATAGCTGAAGACGGACCGACCGAAGCGCGACTGGCGGCAGCCGCGTTCAACCGGATGCAGGCCCAGTTGGTTCGAGTTATCGACGACCGTACGCGCATGCTTGCTGCCATGTCACATGATCTGAAGACGCCGATCACGCGCATGCGCCTGCGCGCCGACCTGCTCGATGACGATGATCTGCGCGGCCGCTTTGAAACCGACCTCAAGGAAATGGAGGCGATGGTTCGCGACACACTCGATTTCATGCGCGGCCTGGACCCCAGCGAGCAGCGGCAGTCGGTGGATTTGAATGCTCTGCTAGGCAGCCTGGCCGCAGACGCCACCGAAATGGGGCGGCAAGCGGTGGTGAATGGGGTTGCCGCCGAGTCGCTTCCCGGCGTTCCGCGCCTGCTCAAGCGCTGTCTTGGCAACCTGATCGACAACGCTGTGGTTCATGGCGGTAGTGCGGAAATTCTGGTTGAAGACACGCCGAAAGCAGTCACCGTAATAATTGCTGATCGCGGCCCCGGCATTCCGGAAGCCGAGCTTGAGAAGGTCTTCGATCCTTTCTATCGGCGCGATGCTTCGCGTAGCCGGGAAACCGGCGGCACGGGTCTTGGGCTATCCATTGCGCGTGCGGTCGCCGAGTTCCATGGTGGCTCTCTGCGTCTGCACAAGCGGGAGGGTGGTGGCCTCGAAGCGGTGCTCTCGCTGCCGCGCTGATTTATAAGCGCGAGCGGCTTGTCAAAAACCCAGCACGGCAATCGCGACAACAATAAAACCCAGCACCAGATTGGTCAGCACCAGTTGGCGGATGACGTTCATCGCGGCACCTGCCGCCGGCCAATCCTGCGCCTTCACACCCGCCTGCATCCGACGGTGAAAGCGGAACACGATCAGACCGAAAATGAGGGTCATCACGGTGCCGATCCCGAGCATGGCGTGCCAACTCGCGGGAATCGCCGCACCCGCTTGCGCAAATCGAACCAGTCCGCTGCCCCACAGCAGCAACAGTGCGGCGCCGACAATGGCAAAGAAGCGACTGAGGACAGCGGCCAGCAAGGGTAATCGCTGTGGCGGCGGCAATTGAGCCGCGGCAACCGGGCGCAAGCAGAAATGGGCGAAGAACATGCCGCCGATCCAGACTATCACTGCAAGCAGATGAAGAAGAACGAGGAAACGGGTCATTTGGATTTTTCCGTAGGTGGCAGGTTCAGCATTGCTTCCAGCCCGCCTTCAGGGTGGTTGCGCAGGCTGAGTATGACACTCAGCGAGCTTGCCAGTTGGCGGGCGATGGCGAGACCCAGACCGGTACCTCCGGTCTCCCGATTGCGGGAGGATTCGAGCCGGTAGAACGGTTCGAAGACTTTCTCCAGTTCCTCTTCGGCGATTCCCTCGCCGTGGTCGCGCACGCTTATGGCATACGGGTCGCTGGCGACCCCAAGCGTCAGTTCGGCGCTGCCGCCAAATTTGAGCGCGTTATCCACCAGGTTGCCAAGCAGGCGGCGCAGTTTGCGCGGCTGGGTGCGGACGGGTTGGCCGCATACGCCGGCAAGGCTGACCGGGCGGCCGGCATCTGCATAGTCGGCGACCAGGCTGGCGACCAGGGCATCCAGATCGGCGAGCACTTCGGTTTCTTTCGGTGCCGCAGTGCTGCCGGCGTAGGCCAGACCTTCCTCTACCAGCGCCTGCATCTCGCCAAGGTCGGCCAGCACCTTGTCGCGCTGAGCCGCGTCCTCCATCATTTCGGCGCGCAGTTGCAGGCGCGTGATCGGGGTTTGCAGGTCATGGCTGACCGCAGCAAGAATGCGGGTGCGCTCGTCGAATAGTTCACGCAGGCGGGTTTGCATCCGATTGAAAGCAGAAGCGGCGCGGCGCACTTCGAGGGGGCCATCCTCGGGCAGTGGTTCCTGGTCGAGATCTTTGCCCAGGGCCTCGGCGGCCTTGGCCAGACGCGACAGGGGCCGGGTTGCGATACGCACGGCCAGCCAGGTGAGAAACAGCACCCCAATCACGATGGCTGCCATCGCGGCAATGGTTCGTGCCGGAGGCGTTGAAGGAATCGGCGCCATGGCTTCGACCAGAAAGGGGCTGCCGTCGGCAAGCTGGGTGCCGAGATAGAGCGTCGGGTGATGATGGTCGCCCGTCAGTGCCGCGCGCAGTTCCAGCGGCCGGCCGCTCAGCCCTTGCCTCAGCCGGGTCCAGGCGGGGTGATCAAAATCCTCGCTCATGGGTTTTCCGGCGGGCAGCGGGGCGAGCAAAAAGCGATAGCGCGATCTTTCAAGGCGCGCCAGCCAGTCGCCTCGCTGCGCGGGCGGCAGGCTGTCCATCAGCGCGACGACCGTCACGACATCGAGTGCCATGTGTTCGAACATGGTATTGCGCGCCGCACGCCCGCGCTCTCCCACATACAGGGCTGAGCTCACACCCAGAACTATCGTCAGACCCAGCAGCCAGATCAACATCAGCCGACCGAACAGGCTGCGCGGGTGGCGGCAGCGGGCTTCGCGTTTTCCGTCTTGACCGTCGTTGCCCTGCTTGTGGCAAAACCGGGCGCGGCGGCTCATGCGTCTGCTCCAGCCGCAACTTCGGTAACCGCGGCCGCCAGAACATAGCCTTCGCCGCGCTGGGTCTTGATGATGCGCGGCTCGCGGGCGTCATCGCGCAGGCGTTGGCGCAACCGGCTCACCAGCAAATCGATGGAGCGGTCGAAGGCATCGGCTTCGCGGCCCTGGGTGAGTTCGAGCAACTGATCCCGGTTGAGCACGCGCTGCGGGTGGGCCAGAAACACGGCGAGCAGACGGTACTCGGCACCGGAAAGTGAGACGACGACGCCGTCGATGTCGAGCAGGTGGCGTGCCGCGGTGTCAAGGCGCCAGTCGCCAAAGGCAAGATGGCGCGCGCGCGGGCCCCGCGTATCGTCCAGATTAGGCGGCAGGGCGCGGCTGCGCCGCAAAATGGCGCGGATGCGGGCCAGAAGCTCGCGGGGTACGAAGGGCTTGCTCAGGTAGTCGTCGGCGCCCATCTCCAGACCCAGGATGCGATCCATGTCGTCGCTGCGGGCGGTGAGCATCAGTACGGGAAGATTGGCATAGGCGGGCGTCGCGCGCAGATTGCGGCACAGGGTCAGGCCGTCTTCGCCGGGCAGCATCAGATCGAGTACCAGCAGATCGAAGCGACCCTTTTCGAGTGCCGCGCGCATCTGCCGGCCGTCGGCAACCACGGTGCAACGCAGGCCTTGCTTCTCCAGGTACTCGGCGAGCAGATTGCGTATTTCGCGATCATCATCGACGACGAGAATATGGTCGGCAGATTCGGTTGAGGAGGTCATGGTGTGCTGGCGACGACGGTGGAATGTTGTCTTTATACCGCTGCTGGTGAAGTGATTTGTATCCTAGTGTATCTGCAGCAGGGCGTGATACCGGAGCATGCAAAACAGATGCCCATCGGACACACGAGAAATACATGGTTCCGTTTCAATGGGTGCCATCCGACGCGGTCGGAACAGCAACACCACTAAGGTGCCAGCTGAACACTTCAAGCAAGGAGAGACAAATGAAACGGAATATGAAAATGGCCCTGGCGGGCATTGGTCTGCTGGCAATGACGGGTGTCGGTGCGGGTCTGGTGATGGCCGATGGCGATGGCTCCTGTCGCTACGGCTCGAAGATGATGCGCAGCGCCTGGAATGGCGATTTCAAGGGCATGGCCGATGGGCGGCTCGAGCGTCTGCACGTTGATCTGAATCTGCGTGCCGATCAGCAGGCGGCCTGGGGCGAATTCAGTAAGGCAGTCAGCGAACAGGTGGTGGGCATGGGCGAAAAAGCCAAGGCCTGGCGCACCAACGCAGGCACTGGGACGGCGGTGGAAAGGCTCGAGCGGGTGCAGCAGGGTCTGGATCAAGGTCGTGTCGCGTTGGCCAAGCTGACCACGGAAACCAAGCGCTTTTATGCTGTTCTGGACCCGGCGCAGCAAAAACGATTCGACGAGCTGACCCAGCACCGCCGGCATGGTGGTTTCGGCCACGGCGTTTGAACGGCACAAGGAGAAAATCATGCGCTTTAGACTCTTTCCCGTCATCCTGATTGTTCTTGGCGTGACATTTTTAATGGGCAATCTCGGCATCGTGCCGAAGGACGAGCTACGCCAGTTGTTCCATACTTGGTGGCCCCTGTTGCTGGTGGGCATCGGCTCGATCATGATCCTGCGACCACGGGGTAGTTGTCACCACAGGCGGTGTGGATCGCAGCGGGAAACATTGCCCGAAGAGGCGGCAAAAACCTGATTCTCTGATGGTTTCAGCGGCAGGCGCTGAGAGTACGCACGGAGCGGCCGCATGTGTGCCAATCTGCCAAGTATTCGCTCAGCGCGCTGCTCGCTCCTCCGCGCAGTCCATGCAACATACCGTGGCCGGATCGGCGTTGAGTCGATCCGGTTCCACTTCAGCGTCGCAAGCACAACACAAGCCGAAAATCCCGTTATCGATCCTGGCCATCGCGGCTTCGATCTGACGCTGACGTGTATGCAGTCGTTCCTGCATGCTTTGCGCCAAGGCCTGTTGCTGCAGGGCATCGATGCGTGACACACGACCGACGCTGGACTGGTCGAGCTCGACAATGCTCGCGGCGCTTTTCGCCTGTGCAACGGTTTCGGCGATTTGACGTAGCTCGTCGTGAAGGCGCTGGCGAAATACTTCGGTATCAATAGACATGAATTTCCTTGGTTGCAACGCAACGCGCCTAACGGTATTGCCGGGCGCGACAAAGCAATCGGATGTGCAGCTTCAAGATGGCCGGCCTGAGTGCGACGGATCGAGAGTTGCTGAGGGGACACCATTTGCGGCCGGATCCTGTTTATAAAAAGCCTTCAACTGTTCATAGACCGCAGGGTACTCGGCTTTGATCAGTTCCGGTGTTTCGAAGAATGTCTCGCTGCTGACGGCGAAGAACTCTGTCGGCATTTCCGCCGCATAGGGATCGAGCACGGTTTCCTCGCCACGATCAAGGCGTCGCCGCAAATCTGTGAAGGCCGCGTTCATGGTCTCGCTCCAGCTCTGTCTCGACATGCCTTCATGCAGCGGTGGCAGGCCATCGGCGTCGCCGTTCTTCATGTCCAGCTTGTGGGCAAATTCGTGAATCACCACATTGATGCCGTCTGCGTCTTCCGGCAATTCGAACCAGGAAATCAATACCGGGCCGCCATACCAGGCTTCACCCATGACTGCGTCGTCATACTCATGGACTACCCCATTGGCGTCGACCATGTGGCGCGGAACCACGAAGTCGCCCGGATAGACCACAATGCCGACCCAGCCGGCATACCAGTCGAGGCCAAGGTGAAGAATCGGCAGGCAGGCCTGAAGGGCAATAGCCAGTTGGATGCGGGGTGTCAGATGCAGCCCTTGTGCACCGCTCCACTCCTTTTCGGCGATCAGCTCGCGCGCCAACTGGCGCAGATGGATGCGCTCGTCGGCGTTAAGGTGGCCAAGAAATGGCAGGCCGGCTTCGATTTCATTCCACAACGTCTCTGGAATCATCAGACGGTCGCCTTGCCGCTGGCGCCACCAGGCGGAGAGTTTGTCGATCACTTGATGCGTCGGGTATTGAGCCAGTTGCCTGCCCAGAACAGTTTGGCGAGTGTCCGCAGCGGAAAAGGTGAGACGCGCAGAGGATTTTTCATGGATGGGGGATTATGTCCCAGTGTGCCCGAATCCGTGAGTGTTTCCTGCCGGAAACCGGCAGTTGGCCGTTGGGGTTTCCGCCGCATGGGATAATTCGCCCATGGTCTCTGTAGTGCATTCCCTTCAGCAGTCGAACGGCGAAACCGACGTCCTGTCCCAGTTGTGTCTTGGTCTGTCGCCAGAAGCGTCAGCGCATATCGCTGCGGCGCTGGAATTGGCGCGCGAGTCTTATGGCGAAAAACTGCTGGGCACCGATGAACCGATCCTGCAGCACGCGCAAGGCATGGCACTGATTGTCGCCTCGCTTGACCTCGATGCCGACGCACGCGTCGCCGCTGTGCTGTTTGCTGCTAACGAGTATGTGCCAGATTGCAACGAACGCCTGAAAGTCGGCTTTGGTGATACGGCGGCTACACTGGTCGCCGGGCTGCATCGCCTCGGTCGCCTGCGTCCGCTGACACGCGCGGCGGCGGAGGGTGGCGCCGGATCCGGCGAAGGTGTCGCCGAAGTGCAGGCGCAGACCGAGATCCTGCGCAAGATGCTGCTGGCGATGGTTGATGACATTCGCGTGGTCCTGCTGCGGCTGGCCAGCCGGGTGCAGACCTTGCGTTTTCTGAACAATCGACCCGGTGTCGAGCGTGAGGAAATGGCGCGGGAGAGTCTGCTAATCTACGCGCCGCTGGCCAATCGGCTCGGCATCTGGCATGTCAAGTGGGAGCTTGAAGACCTCGCTTTTCGTTATCTGGAGCCCGAGACCTACAAGCGCATCGCCAGGATGCTCGACGAAAAACGTCGCGAACGCGAGAGCTTCATCGTAGACGCAGTGGCGCGTTTGAAGGCAGAAATTAGCTTAGCCGGGGTGAAAGCCGAGATTTACGGCCGGCCCAAACATATATTCAGCATCTGGAACAAGATGCGCGGCAAGGATATCGATTTCGATAAGGTCTACGACGTGCGAGCGCTGCGCATCATTGTTGATGACGTCAAGGATTGCTACACAGCACTGGGCATCGTGCATCACCTGTGGCAGCCGATACATGGCGAGTTTGACGATTACATCTCGCATCCCAAGGGCAATTTCTACCGCTCGCTGCACACCGCCGTTGAAGATGAAGAAGGGCGCTCGCTGGAAGTGCAGATCCGCACCCGCGAAATGCACGAGCACGCCGAACTGGGCGTTGCCGCCCACTGGCGCTACAAGGAGTTCGGCAGTTCGGCCAAGGCTGGCGGCGCCTATGAAGACAAGATTTCGTGGTTGCGCCAGTTGTTGTCTTGGCGCGACGAAATCGCCGACTCCGCCGAGTGGGTGCAGCAGTTCAAACGCGCCGCGCTGGACGATATCATTTACGTGCTGACGCCGCAGGACAAAGTGATCGACCTGCCGCGCGGAGCGACGGCGCTGGATTTTGCCTATCGCCTGCACACCGATCTCGGCCATCGCTGTCGCGGCGCCAAGATCGACGGCCACATGGTGCCGCTCAACACGCCGCTGAAAAATGGCCAGCGCGTGGAAGTCGTCGCCCTCAAGAGCGGCGGACCGTCACGTGACTGGCTGAATCCGAATCAGTCCTATCTGGTCACCTCCCACGCGCGCTCGAAGGTGCGGCAATGGTTTGCGGCGCAGGACAAAACCGAACTGCTGACGCAGGGACGTGTGCTCGTCACCCGCGAACTGCAGCGCGAAGGTCAGAGCCAGACCAAGCTTGACGAACTCGCCGTCAAGCTTGGATTGAAAAGTGCCGATGGCATGTTTCTCGCAGCGGCACGCGGCGAGCTTGGCATGCGCGCCATCGATACGGCCCTGCGCGGCAACGTCGAGCCACTGGAACCCGAACCTGAGATCCAGATGCGCAAGAGTCGCGTCGGCGGCAGCCGAATATTGGTGGCTGGCGTGGACAAGTTGCTGACGCAAGTAGGACTATGCTGCAAGCCGATGCCGCCGGATGCGATCATCGGCTTTGTCACGCGCGGCAAGGGGATATCAATTCATCGCGTCGATTGTGTGAATTACCGCAATATGGCGACACGCAATCCCGAGCGCGCCATCAGCGTCGAATGGGGCGAAAAGTCCACAGCGGTCTATTCGGTCGATTTACTGGTCGACGCGGGTGATCGACAAGGTTTGCTGCGCGATATTTCCGATGTGTTGTCGCGAGAAAAGATCAACCTCACCGCAGTCAAGACCCAATCGAAGGCTGGCGTCGCGCACATGAGTTTTACTGTGGAACTTCCAGGCACGGAGGCTTTGAAAAAAGCTCTATCGGCCTTGCGCGAAGTGCCGGGGGTGATTGGTGCGCAGCGACGCTAATCAGATTGCAGTGGCCGTTTCGCGATTGGTCGCGACAAGACGGTTGCGTCCTTCGTTCTTGGCGCGGTAGAGCGCTTGATCGGCGGCGGAAATAAGTTCCGCTTCATCGAGGCCGTTTATCGGGAGCATGGTTGCAGAACCCACACTGACACTGACAGTCGCCGATACCTCGGAAGTTTTGTGAGGGATTTTCAGCTCCTCCACGAGTCTTCTGATACGTTCCCCGACGCTGGCCGCGCCTTCGAGCGTTGTGCCTGTCAGGATTACGGCAAACTCTTCACCCCCGTAGCGTGCCGCAGTATCCGATTCACGCAGGTCCGCTCCGGCGATCGAGGCGGCAACGATCTGGAGACACGCATCACCTTTCTGGTGGCCGTAGGCATCGTTGTAGAGCTTGAAAAAATCCACATCTATCATCAGTAGAGACAGCGGGGTGTGGTCGCGGGCGGCCCGTCGCCATTCCGTGCCAAGCTTGATGTCGAAACTGCGTCGGTTGGCCAGTCCCGTCAGGGCATCGAAACTGGCAAGTTTTTGTAACTCGCCCTGGGCTTTTTCCAACTCTGCGATGAGCGACTTCTGGATCTCCTTGTCGCGATCGAGTTCCTTGATCGCTGTGGTCAGTTGATGTTGATACAGCGCGGTATCCGTGAAATCAAATACCGTGACGCAAACATGTTTCACATTGTCGCGGGCATCTTTGATGGGCAAGAAAGTACAGTTTTGGTGCATGGTTTCAATGCCGCCGGTGATGGGTCGGTTGTGCTTGAAACGGAATAGATAGGGACGTTGTTCCCATGAAGTAAAGGCGAAGTTTTTCAGCAGGAACACGCTACGGATCTTCTTTTTCAACCAGGGCATTGGCAGATCCGGAAAGCATTCGAACAAATTACGCCCGCAGACTTCATCCGCGGACTTTTTGCTGTGTATTGCCATGAAACGGTTCCACAGCACGATGTTCATGTCGGCATCAACCGCGAATATGCCGACTTCGAGGCGATCAACCACAAAGTTGAGCAATTCCAGGGATTGCCCGGTTTGTGCCTGACTGAGTTCTGCCATCAGAAGCTTTCCAGAAATCTGTCAAGTGCCTTGGCCAGCGCCTTGATCTCTTCTTCCGCCATCAGCATTACGAGGTGACAAGCGAAGCTGCGTTGCTCCAGGCGAAAGTTAACCTCGACCAGCAGGGCGTTTTGCCAGGACACATTGCCGATTTTGAGTAGGTCAGCTATTGGAACGCGGTCAGCCAGCAATGAAGGCGCCGAGAAGCCGATTTCCGCCTTCAGTTGCGCAGTAATTCCACTGAGGCAGGCGCCTACCAGAATGTTGGCCATATCAAGCAGAAGTTCTATTTCGGCGGCATGACTCAGGTCTTCTTCATGTCCCATTAAGTCGGCCAGATCGTTGCAGCGCTGCTCCCCAAAAATGACGATAGCCTCACCGGACATTTCACTGTGAAACGCCTGTCGAACTGCGGACGCCAGACCTTCTCCCACGGTACGCGCCAGTTCATCGGTCAGCACCTCGGGTTGCAGGAAAACAATGCGAGGAATGGACAAAATGACAAACTGTTCCAACACTTGAGCGATTGAGGCTCCGGCCTGACCCATGCCGATGTTGGCAATTTCCTGCAGGGCGTCTTTCTGATCCTGATTCAGCATCGATCTATACCGCGATTCCGTATTGCTTGAGTACGGCTTCGACCTTCTGCGCGTCGACGGGCTTTTTGATGAATGAGATCGCTCCGAGCTTGAGCACCCGCTCCTGTGCCTGCGGCTGCACGTCGGCGGAAACCACGATAACAAGGCAATTTAAGCCTTCCTGGCGGAGAGTTTCGAGAACCTCATAGCCATCCATCTCCGGCATCGTCAAATCAAGAAACATGACGTCCACCTTGCCGGAACGGTAGGCCGACAAAGCCTCTGCGCCTGTGCCAGCCTGGGCTATCTCAACATCCCAGCTTTCCGGCAAGGCGCGGATCAACATCTTGCGTGCAATCGGCGAGTCATCAACTACAAGGATCGAGACAGGCATCTAAATGGCTTTCTTTCGCTGAAATATCCGCTGGAGCTGAACGGCTCAACAGCGTGATGCGGGACGTCTGCAACAATTGATGTGTTGCCACGCTTGCATCATATTGCTTGTGCCCGAAAAACCGGTGACTTCGACAAACTATTACTATGACTGTGGTTAGTATCTTGTTCGTTGACGCGGGCAGAGAATAATAAGCTAGGTAGTACTTGAAGTGTGGTCTTTCATCGAGTCGGGTTTGGGCGATAGCTGCCTTGATGGGTGTCAGCAATGCCTATCGTGGCCCGGCAATAAAATCGGGTGGCCGTTCGTCTGAAGCGATGCGCGGGATGATTTTTTCCAAACCGAGCCTGGTCAAGGCGGCAAGCAGCTTTTCCGGGCGGGAGGATGCCTGCAGAAGCACGCTCCCGGAGCCGTGAGCCAGGCCGCCGGCCAGGCGTTGCGCCTGACGCGCCACCGCTTCGGCAACGTCAATAAGCTGGGCGCGCGCGCCGATGACTTCCGCCAGCATGGGTGTGAGAAAACTATAGTGCGTGCATCCGAGCACAATGCAGTCGACCCCCTGTTCTAGCAGCGGCCCGACGCGGGCATGGACGTCGGCTGCCAGCGCAGGATCGTCGAGTTGCAGCATTTCGACGTGGGTTGCCCAACCCGGGCAAGGCACGATCTGTACTTCAACATCTGCCGCGTGTTCGCGAATCAACCGCGCCAGCCGTTCGCTATTGGCGGTGGATTCGGTAGCCAGTACAGCGATATGGTTCGTTTTGGATATCAGCGCCGCAGGTTTGATACCGGGCTCGACACCCACTACCGGTACATTGCGGCATGAGGCGCGCAGGGCTTGCACAGCGGCAGCCGTCGCCGTGTTGCAGGCGACCACCAGCATGCCGCATCCCTGGTCGACCAACAGGCCGCCGATCTCAAGCACGCGCCGCGTGATGAAATCCTCGGTCTTGTCACCGTAGGGCATGTGCGCCGTATCGGCGTAATAGACGAAATCAGCCTGCGGCAAAGCATCCATCAGCGCGGCCAGTACGGATAATCCGCCCAGCCCTGAATCGAAAACGCCGATCAAAACAAAACTCGGCGCTGGCGATACGGCGATGGCGTTTGCGCTAGCGGTGTATCAAGCGACCCTGACTGGGATCTTGCCAATCTTCGCCTGCCATTCTTTTGGTCCGGTGATATGTACCGACGTGCCCAGCGAATCCACAGCGACTGTGACTGGCATGTCCTTTACCTCGAACTCGTAGATGGCTTCCATGCCGAGGTCGGCAAAGCCGACGACTTTGGCCGACTGTATGGCTTTGGCCACGAGGTAGGCGGCGCCGCCGACTGCCATAAGGTAGGCCGACTTGTTGTCCTTGATTGCCTCGATGGCGGTCGGGCCACGCTCGGCTTTGCCGATCATGGAGATCAAGCCGGTCTGCTCCAGCATCATGCGGGTGAACTTGTCCATCCGCGTGGCGGTGGTGGGGCCGGCGGGCCCCATCACTTCGGCGCCGACCGGGTCGACCGGGCCGACGTAGTAAATAACCCGATTGGTGAAGTCCACCGGAAGCTTTTCACCCTTCGCCAGCATGTCGGCAATGCGCTTGTGGGCGGCGTCACGGCCGGTGAGCATTTTGCCGTTGAGCAGCAGTTTCTGGCCCGGAGTCCAGGCGGCGACCTCGGCCTTGGTCAGGCTATTCAAGTCAACGCGCGTTGCAGTGGCGGCGTCAGCCTGCCAGGTGACCTTGGGCCAGTCTTCGAGGCTGGGCGGCTGCAATTGAGCCGGGCCGGAGCCATCGAGATGAAAATGGATGTGGCGTGTCGCGGCGCAGTTTGGAATCAGCGCGACGGGCAGGTTGGCGGCGTGGGTCGGGTAGTCGAGCACCTTGACGTCGAGTACCGTGGTCAGACCGCCCAGGCCTTGCGCGCCGATGCCCAGCGCATTAACCTTTTCGTAGAGCTCAAGGCGCAGTTCTTCGGTGCGACCGAGTTTGTCGCCACGTGCGGCTTTTTGTTTGAGATCCTGGATATCCACCGGCGCCATGATGGCTTCCTTGGCCAGCAGCATGGCCTTTTCCGGTGTGCCGCCGATGCCGACGCCAAGAATGCCGGGGGGGCACCAGCCGGCACCCATGGATGGTACGGTTTTCAGTATCCACTCGACCAGATCATCGGAAGGGTTGAGCATGGCGAACTTGGCTTTCGCCTCCGAGCCGCCGCCCTTTGCGGCACAGATCACATCGACGTGATCGCCGGCAACGATTTCGTAATGTACTACGGCCGGGGTGTTGTCTTTGGTGTTCTTGCGTGTACCGGCGGGGTCAGCCAGAACCGACGCGCGTAGTGGATTGTCTGGATTGGCATAGGCGCGACGCACGCCTTCGTTGACCATTTCCTGCACCGATAGGTCAGCATCCCATTGCACTTGCATGCCGACCTTGAGAAATACCAACGCGATTCCGGTGTCCTGACAGATCGGTCGGTGGCCTTCGGCGGACATGCGGCTATTGGTGAGGATCTGGGCAATGGCATCTTTGGCAGCGGGAGATTCTTCGCGCTCATAGGCCGCGCCCAACGCCTGGATGTAATCAAGCGGATGGTAGTAACTGATGAACTGGAAGGCGTCGGCGATGGACTGGATGAAATCGTCCTGGCGGATGGTTGTCATGGTGTCTCCGTTTATCTCTCAGTGTTTAGCTGGATGCGGCACTGCCAGTGTCTGCATCATGATTTTGTCTGTGTAGGCGATGGCGATAGCCGAGAGCAGAAATGAAACGTGAATCGCAATCTGCGCGTAGATAACGCGGTCTTCAACATGCGGGGCATTGATGAAGGTGCGCAGCAGGTGAATCGATGAAATGCTGATCAGCGCTACCGCCAGCTTGACCTTGAGCACACCGGCATTGACGTGGGACAGCCACTCCGGCTGGTCGGGATGTCCTTCAAGGTCCAGCCGCGAAACGAAGGTTTCGTAGCCGCCGATGATCACCATGATCAGCAGGTTGGCGATCATCACCACGTCGATCAGACCCAGTACGATGAGCATGACCTCGGATTCGGTCAGCGTTCCAGCCTTGGCAACCAGATGTACCAGTTCGAGCATGAACTGGTACACATACACGCCTTGGGCGGCGATCAAACCGAGATAGAGCGGAGCCTGCAGCCAGCGGCTGCCAAATATGAAAAACTCCATGGGTCTGATTATTTTGTTCATGGCCGGTCGCTAAGAGTGGTGCGGGGCAGCAATATTACCGCAGGAGCCTTGGGGGAGTGTTTCGGGATTACGTAAGTCGCATGTAAGGCGCTTTGGGTTAAATATGAAAGCGCTTAAAATCTGTAATATTGGCAGCCCAAGCACATCGCCAGCTGCCGCGTTTTCTTCCTAAAAGCAAACAAGTACGTGATCCGCCCGACCGAAGTTTTTGGCCTGCGTGGCGGGAAGGTTTTTCATCCGGGCTTTTTCCGGTCTCAAGCGAGAGGAGATGTATCAATGTCCAGCATTGAATCAAATGTCACGGAAACCCGTGTATTTCCCCCATCCGATGCAGTGGTCAAAAAGGCCACAATTTCCGGGATGGCGGCTTATGAAGCGCTATGCAAGGAAGCCGACCAGGACTACGCCGGCTTCTGGTCTCGGTTGGCCCGTGAACATGTGAGTTGGAAAGAACCCTTCACCCAGTCGCTTGACGAATCCAATGCCCCGTTCTACAAATGGTTTGCCGATGGCAAACTGAATGTGTCCTACAACTGCCTCGATCGAAACATTGAGGCTGGCCTTGGCGACAAAGTCGCGATCATTTTTGAAGCCGATGGTGGTCAGGTCAGCAAAGTGACCTATAAGGAGTTGCTGACCCGCGTCGCCCATTTTGCCAATGCGCTGCGTGCGCAGGGCATCAAGAAAGGGGATCGCGTCCTGATCTACATGCCAATGTCGGTTGAGGGCGTGGTAGCGATGCAGGCTTGCGCCCGGATTGGCGCGATTCATTCGGTGGTGTTCGGCGGCTTCTCCGCCAAAAGCGTGCAGGAGCGCATTCAGGACGCAGGCGCTGTCGCCGTCATCACCTCGGATGAGCAGTGCCGCGGCGGCAAGAACATTCCGCTAAAGCCCGCTGTCGACGATGGTATTGCCATGGGCGGCTGTGAGTCGATCAAATCGGTCATCGTTTTCAAGCGCACCGGCGGCTCCTGCAATATGGTTGAGGGGCGTGACGTGTGGTGGGACGACGCTACGGCTGGTCAGTCCGATGTTTGCGAACCTGAGTGGGTCGATGCCGAACATCCACTGTTCCTGCTCTACACCTCCGGTTCCACTGGTAAACCCAAGGGCGTACAGCACAGTTCTGGCGGCTATCTGCTGCACGCGATCCTGACAATGAAATGGACCTTTGACATCAAGCCAGACGATGTTTTTTGGTGCACCGCCGATATCGGCTGGGTGACGGGCCATACTTACATCGCGTACGGCCCTTTGGCGTGTGGCGCAACCGAGATCGTTTTTGAAGGTGTGCCGACCTATCCGGATGCTGGACGTTTCTGGAAAACCATCCAGAAGCACAAAGTCAGCGTTTTCTACACTGCGCCGACTGCTATTCGCTCCTTGATCAAGACTGGTGAAAACACTCCGGCGACGCATCCGAAAAACTTTGATTTGAGTTCGCTGCGCATCCTCGGTTCGGTCGGCGAGCCGATCAACCCGGAAGCCTGGATGTGGTACTACAACAATGTCGGCGGCGGACATTGCCCGATTGTGGATACCTTCTGGCAAACCGAAACTGGTGGCCATATGATCACCCCGCTGCCGGGCGCGACACCACTGGTGCCGGGTTCCTGCACCTTGCCATTCCCCGGAATCATGGCCGCCATCGTCGACGAGACTGGCAATGATGTCGAATGGGGCAAGGGTGGTTTCCTGGTCGTCAAGAAGCCCTGGCCGGCAATGATCCGCACTATTTATGGTGATCCAGAGCGCTATAAGAAATCCTACTTCCCGGCAGATTTTGGCGGCAATGTTTATCTTGCCGGCGATGGTGCGATGCGTGACGCCAAGACCGGTTACTTCACCATCATGGGTCGTATCGACGACGTGCTGAATGTCTCCGGACATCGCATGGGCACCATGGAAATCGAGTCGGCGCTGGTATCCAACCCGATGGTGGCGGAAGCTGCGGTGGTGGGGCGTCCGGACGACCTGACAGGCGAGGCGATCTGTGCTTTCGTGGTGCTCAAGCAGTCGCGTCCCAGCGCAGAAGAGGCAAAGAAAATTGCTGCCGAGTTGCGTACTTGGGTCGGCAAGGAAATCGGTCCGATCGCCAAGCCCAAGGACATCCGTTTCGGCGAGAACCTGCCGAAGACGCGCTCGGGCAAGATCATGCGGCGCCTGTTGCGCAGCCTGGCAAAGAACGAAGAAATCACCCAGGATGTATCGACGCTTGAGAATCCGGGAATTCTCGATCAGCTGAAACAGAACGCCTAGGATTTTCGGTGTTCTAGAAAGCGCCCCTCGCGAGACGGGCGCTTTTTTTTCCCGTTCTTCTTGTGCGGTGACCGAGACCCGCGATGGGTAGGTGCTCTTTTGGATGCAAATGCTATCCAGTCGGAATCGAATTTCCAGTGCAATCCCGCACGGAGTAGGATTGCGGCTGATTCAGTCTCTTGTCGGAGGTGACATCGTGATCCGCTCCAGGCTCAAGGCGCAGCGTCTGGCCTTTCTGTTTTTGATGGGTTGCTTCTTTTTCAACTATCCCCTGTTGTCAGTGTTCAATCAGGGCAGCGACTTTTTTGGTTTGCCTTCGCTTTATGCCTGGTTGATGGCATCGTGGCTGGCGCTGATCGTTCAAATGGCCTGGGTTGTTGAAAGCGGTAGTGACTGATACAGACATACCCGCGTTTCTCATTTGGCCAAGCTCAGCCGACCGACCTTGGTCTTGCGAGCGGTGCTCCATGAGACCCGGCTTGCGCTCCTAGTACCTCCCCGCAAAGGATTGAAATGCTTCAGGGATGGGTGATCGTACTTGCCTCATTTGTGTATCTGGGCATCTTGTTTGCCATCGCCTGGTATGCGGACCGGCGAGCGGATGCGGGGCGATCCCTGATCTCCAACCCGATGGTCTATGCGCTCTCGCTGGGCGTGTACTGCACCACGTGGACTTTCTACGGGAGCGTAGGGCGCGCGGTGGCCAGCGGCATCGGCTACTTGCCCATTTACCTCGGGCCGACTCTGTTGTTTGCCCTGGCGGGATTTGTTCTGGTCAAGATGATCCGCGTCGCCAAAGCCAATCGCATTACGTCAATTGCCGATTTCGTCGCTTCACGTTACGGCAAGAGCCAATTTCTCGGTGGTCTGGTGACGGTCATCGCTGTGGTGGGCGTGGTTCCATACATCGCATTGCAACTCAAGGCTGTGTCCAACAGCTTTGCAATCCTTTCCAGCTATCCGGAAATCATCATGCCGGCGATGTCCGGCACTGTGCCGCTGTTGCAGGACAGCGCGCTGTATGTCGCAATGATCCTGGCGGCCTTCACCATCCTGTTCGGTACGCGTCATCTGGACGCCACCGAGCGTCACGAAGGTATGGTCGCAGCTATCGCAGTCGAATCCATCGTCAAACTTGTCGCCTTTTTGGCGGTTGGGATCTTCGTCGTTTGGGGAGTGCATGAGGGCATTGGAGACATTTTTGCCCAGGCCGATGCCGTTCCTGATATTGCGCGTCGTTTGACCACCGCCGATTCCCCGGCTGCCTATGGCACTTGGGGCACTCTGATATTCCTGTCATTGTTTGCCGCCTTGCTGTTGCCGCGCCAGTTCCAGATCGCTGTGGTCGAAAACGTCGATGTCAGTCATTTGAGCCGGGCGGTGTGGATGTTCCCGCTCTATCTGTTTCTGATCAACCTTTTTGTGCTGCCGGTGGCGTTGGCGGGCCTGCTGCATTTTCAGGGCGGCGGGGTGGACGCAGATACGTTTGTACTGACGCTGCCGATGGCGCACCAGCAAGAAGCGCTGGCGCTGTTCGTCTATATCGGCGGATTGTCAGCTGCCACGGGCATGGTAATTGTCGAGACCATCGCTTTGTCCACCATGGTTTGCAACGATCTGGTCATGCCGCTGCTGTTGAGGGTACCGATGCTCGGACTGGCCGAACGAACGGATTTCACGGGCCTGCTGCTGGGAATTCGGCGCTGGGCCATCGCCATCATTCTCGGTCTTGGTTATCTTTACTTTCGCATCGCCGGTGAAGCCTATGCGTTGGTTTCTATTGGACTGATTTCTTTTGCCGCCGTGGCTCAGTTTGCGCCAGTGGTAATCGGGGGACTGTACTGGAAGGGAGGTACTCGGGATGGCGCGTTGGCCGGGTTGGCGGCGGGATTCGTGTTGTGGACCTATACCTTGCTACTGCCTTCATTTGCCAAGTCGGGCTGGTTGCCGGTGGGGTTCATTGAGAATGGTCTGTTCGGTATCGAGCTGCTGAGGCCGCAGCATCTGCTGGGCTTGACGGGGCTCGACGAAATCACGCATAGCCTGGTCTGGAGCCTGCTGTTCAATTTGGGCTTCTATATCGGCATCTCTTTGCGGCGCGCGCCAAACATGAGGGAAGCGCGGCAGGCGACACTATTCGTAGGTGGTGCGGAACCCGCCGGCATTCCTCGCTGGCAGGGCGCTGCCGGTGTGGTCGATCTGCTACCCCTGGCCGCGCGATTTATCGGGCTCGATCGGGCGCAAGAGGCTTTTGCCCGTCACGCCCGGGAGCGGGGTTTGCAAGGGGCTGAGGAACTTCCCGCAGATACCCGCTTGGTCAACTTCGCCGAGGGCTTGTTGGCCGGCGCAATCGGGTCCGCTTCATCGCGCGCAATGGTGGCATCGGTGGTGACCGAGGAACCGCTCGGGATTGACGAGGTGATGAACATTCTCGATGAAGCGTCGCAAGTACGCAGTTATGCGCGTGAAGTGGAGGAAAAGTCGTTGGAACTTACGCGCGCCACGGCGGAATTGCGTGAGGCAAATGCTCAATTGCGCCAACTGGATAGGATGAAGGACGATTTTATTTCCACCGTGTCGCATGAGCTGCGTACGCCGCTCACCTCGATTCGCGCATTTTCGGAGATGCTGCAGGAAGATCCGAAAATTGACCTGGCGCAACGCTCACGCTTTCTCGGCATAATCGTCAATGAAACGGTGCGTTTGTCGCGACTGATCAGTCAGATTCTCGATCTTGCCAAGCTTGAATCCGGTCGTGCCGAATGGACTGTTGAATCCGTTGACGTCGGAGAGATGCTGAACGACGCAGCTGATTCACTGGCAGTGTTGTTCACAGAGAAGCATGTCAGGCTAGAGGTTGAGCCCAGCGAACCCGGTCTCATTGTCCTTGCCGATTGCGATCGTTTGATTCAGGTGATGGTCAATCTACTATCGAACGCCCTGAAATTTGCACCGGCGGATACCGGGTACGTAAAAGTCGGCGCTGGCGGTACGGCAAGCGAAGTCCGGGTCTACGTCAGCGACAATGGTCCCGGCATACCGGTCGAAGACCAGAATCTGATATTCGACAAATTCCAGCAGGGCGCAGGCACTTCCGAGCTCCTCACCGAAAAGCCTCAGGGCACTGGCCTTGGCTTGCCGATCAGCCGCCAGATCATCGAGTATTTTCGTGGCCGCTTGTGGGTTGAAAGCGCTCCAGGTTCCGCCACCCGTTTTGTGTTCACACTACCCCGTCAAGCGCGCGATAATGATGCCAATACAAAATGAAGCGAAGGCCTGCCGCCGTAAGGCCTGCGCGTCGCGCTGTGGCCCCACCAAAATGTGAATCTGGGAGGAGTTTGATGAGCCGTCGCATTCTGATTGTCGATGACGAACCGAATATTGTTTTGTCGCTTGAGTACCTTATGAAGAAAGAAGGTTTCGAGACCGCCGTCGCCGTGGACGGTGACGATGCTTTGAATCAAGCAGCTGAGTTCGCTCCCGATCTGATATTGCTCGATGTGATGATTCCAAAGAAATCAGGTTTCGAAGTTTGTCAGGCCTTGCGCGCCGACCCGGCGATGGCCGAGACAAAAATTATTATGCTGACTGCCAAAGGGCGTGAGGCAGAAGTCGCCAAGGGACTGGCATTGGGCGCTGATGCTTATGTCACCAAGCCGTTTTCGACCAAGGACCTCGTGCTCCTGATCAAATCGCATCTGGCATGAAAGCTCGGATTCGATTCATTCTGGCGGCCGTGGTGTTGGGGCTGCTGATGACGGGACCGTTCGTCATCACCGGTTTTTTGCTGGCAGCCGACGCCAGTGAAGCGGAGCGTGCTGCATTTGCTGAATTTCTCGTGCCACGCCTGCCACTTGGCGGATTTATCACGCTGTTCGGATTTGTTGCCGGAGTGATGCTGCTGCGTGAATTGTTCAAGCAGTATGTGCATGGTCTGCTGCGTATGGCAGAGAGTTTGCGCCTGATGCTCGGCGCCAATCGCAACTTTCGTGTCGAGACCGATGGCCCGCCGGAGGTCCGCGCGCTGGCAAAGGCTGCCAATGATCTGGCGCAGCAGCGGGACGAGTTGTTAAGCGACGTCGAAGCGCAGATCGACAATGCCAAGGCTGCCGTTGAAGAGGAAAAAAATCGTCTGGCCGCCCTAATGTCAGAACTGGCAATGGGTGTTGTGGTTTGCAATCTCGATGGCCGCATCCTGCTTTACAACAGCCGTGCCCGGTTGCAGTTCAATGCGCTGGCGCAAGGGTCGACTTCGATGAGCAGTGGCGCGCTGATTGGGCTGGGTCGTTCGATTTTTTCAATTCTCGAGAGAGGCCAAATCACTCACTCATTGGAGAATATCCAGCAAAGATTGCGCAAAGGCAGTTCCGGACCAACTGCCAATTTCATTACGGCAACACGTGGTGGGCAATTATTGCGTGCGCAGATGGCGCCAGTGCTTGGCTCCGCCGAACGGTCGTCAAAAGCCGGTCTGCCTTCCGAATCTCTTTCCGAAAAAGAGCGTGACGGCAGTGGTTCGCTGCTTGCACCTGATCGGGAAGAGATCACGCCTGAAGTCGAATTGCAGGTTACCGGTTATGTTCTGACAATTGAGAACATTACCGTGAGTTTCGAACGCGAAGCCGAGCGTGACCAGGTTCTTCAATCGCTTACAGATGGCAATCGCGCGGCGCTTGCCAATATTCGCGCAGCGGTCGAGATGTTGATCGACACACCGGACATGGAGCTTGATTACCGCGAGCGATTTACTCAGGTGATTGCTGATGAAGCAACAGCCATGAGTCAGCGACTCGATACCACCATGAGCGGCTTTACCGATTCGCTGAAGACGCGCTGGCCGCTGGAGGATGTACTGGCGGTTGATATTGTTGCCGCAGCGGCGCGGCGCATTGAAGATCGACTGAAGCTGCCTATCAAGAACGAAGAGCAGGACAGGAATCTGTGGGTGAGAGTTGACAGCTTTGCGTTGATTCAGGCCATGAATTTCCTTGCATCGCGTCTACAGGATCACTATGCAATTCGCGAGTTGCGTTTGCGTCTGAGTGCCGAGGGCCGGATGGTGTACGTCGACCTGATCTGGTCGGGAACGCCGGTGTCCTCGGAGACGCTATATACGTGGGAGTTGGAGCCAATGAATATCGGTGCCGAAACCAGCCCATTGACATTGCGCGACGTGATCGATCGGCATGGCGGCGAAATCTGGTACCAGCGCGACAAGGCTGCTCACAAAGCATTCTTCCGCATTGTGCTGCCGATTGCAGATATTGCCGATGTTGTGGCGGCTGATCAGGCGCAGCATTTGCACAGCGACAGCCGCCCCGAGTATTACGATTTCGATCTTTTTGCCGCGCGTGATGCCGAGGGATCGGGAATCGATCCCGATCGTCGGCTGTCCGATCTCGCTTACTCGGTGTTCGATACCGAAACAACAGGTTTGGAGCCTTCCAAAGGCGACGAGATCATTCAGATGGGTGCCGTGCGAATCGTCAACAGTCGCCTTTTGCGCCAGGAGACTTTTGATCAGTTGGTCGATCCTCGTGTTCCCTTGAAACCGGCAGGCATCCCGATTCACGGCATTACCGAGGACATGGTCAAAAATCAGCCGACACTTGACGTCGTGCTGCCGGCATTCCACGAATTCTGCAGCGAGACCGTGCTGGTTGCGCACAATGCGGCATTTGACATGCGCTTTTTTCAGATTAAGGAAAGCAGTCTTGGCGTGCGCTTCACTCAACCTGTGCTAGACACACTGCTGCTGTCAGCGGTGATTCATCCAAACCAGGAATCTCACCGGCTAGAGAGCATTGCCGAGCGACTTGGCATCAATGTCATCGGCCGCCACACAGCGCTGGGTGATGCTTTTGTCACCGGCGAAGTGTTTCTCAAGATGATCCCCTTGCTTGCCGACAAGGGAATATTTACGCTGCGCCAGGCGCTCGACGCTGCCCAGAAAACCTATTTTGCCCGCATCAAATACTAAGCAGATAACGATGAGGCCAGTTTCAATACAAGGAGCGCGTCGGCAGTGTCTCGACGCCGAGAAGTGAAGCGCTCAGGTGCATTGACATGGTGAACCACGCAGCCGGTATCACGACTACCGCTATTCCGCTGCACATGCCCTTGATGCGCGGCGAAAGTCGTGTGCGTATTGCTCTGGTGGGACTTCCTGGTGGCGGCAAGTCAACGTTGTTCGAGGCGGTGTCGAGTACTGCGCCTCATACCGGAGAGTTGACCGGTACACATCGCGTCTACCGTGAATGCACGGTGCAGATTGGCTTCGACGAAGCCAGCGTGGTTGATCTGCCCAATATCCATTCGCTGCATCATCTCGAAGGCGATGATCTGTCCGCCTTGAAGTATTTGCTTTGGGGCGATGACCGCCCGCCGGTCTCGGTGCACGAGCAGTCCGGACCTCCCGTCCCCTTTGCGCCGCCCGACCTGATCATTCAGGTTGTCGATGCCACCAACTTGCAAAGCCACCTTGAACTGACACTGGAACTAAGTCAGCTCGGTCGGCCTATCGTGCTGGCGCTCAATCACATGGACGAGGCGGTGTCGAAAGGGCTGTACATCAATGTCAAGGCGCTGGAAGAGCTTCTCGGTATCCCGGTCGTTCCGACCGTTGCGTTGATGGGCCAGGGGATCGCTGAGTTGTTCCGGGCAGCGGTGAATGCGGCGCGCGAGGCAATTTGCCCTCTGCCCCAACCGCCCAGTCAGCACATTGCTGATAGCTTGCAGCCGCTTGACGTTGCGATGAATCGCCCGGAGATACACGCGGCATTTCGGGTGCCGCATCCCTTGCTGCTGATTCAGTTTGCCGCCGACGACCGTTTCGTGGAGGACGAACTTGGCCAGCATTTTCCACAATGGCTACCCGAATTTCGCGCTCTGCGTGTAGCTGCCGGACAGGGTTTACCGCGGCCACTGGCAGATGAACTGCACGCTGATCGTCATCATCGCGCCGCGTCGCTGGTTGAGGCAGCGATGCGCATGGGGTCGCCGAAGCAGGAAAAAGGCTGGCGCTACTGGCTGGACGAGTTGTTCCTGCATCCGCAATGGGGCCTGATCGGCAGCTTGCTCGTATTCGCCGCAGTGCTGTTCGTCGTGTTCGAGGTTAGCGGCTGGATCGATTCGATGACCACGGTACGCCTGACTGAAGCCTTTGCCGATTGGCAACCCGTGTCTACCGGTGGAGTGGTCGCGCGTGCTGTGCTCGACGGCCTGATCGGCCTGATAGGTATCGTCGTGCCCTACATGATTCCGCTGGTCATGCTGCTGGTGACACTCGAGGAAGCTGGCCTGATGCATCGCATCGCTTTTGTGGTGGACCGGGGCTTCCACAAGATCGGCTTGCACGGCGGCGTTGCCGTGCCTTTTTTGCTGGGTCTGGGATGCAACGTCCCTGCCATCTCCGGTGCGGCGAAGGCCACCAGCGGCCGCGAACGCGTGATCGCCTCAGTGCTGATCACATTTGTGCCTTGCTCCGCGCGCTCCGCCATCATTCTCGCTATCGCCGGCAAGTATCTCGGAGCTTTGGGTGTGTTCGGCATGTTCGCGCTGACACTTGTCGTCATTGCAGTCATGGGTAGCGTGCTTTCACGAGGGGATCGCGAACTCGGTCCTGGTCAGGTTCAGGAAATTCCAGCGTATGCGCTGCCGACTTGGCAGAAACTGCTGGCCGAAACATGGGAACGCACTAGCGATATTCTTACCATAGTGACGCCTCTACTGGTGGGCGGAAGCGTGGTGTTGGCCTTGCTCAATCACGTTGGCGCGGACAGCCTGATCAATACCCTGTTGATGCCAGTGAGCGTTTGGTGGCTGGGCCTGCCGCTGGCGCTTGGCGTGCCTTTGCTATTCGGTGTTCTGCGCAAGGAACTCTCCTTGCTGATGATCTTTCAGGCGTTGGGTACGCAGGAAATCGGCAATTTGCTCGATTCGGTCCAGATTGTGACTCTGCTGTTGTTCCTCACTTTCTACATACCCTGTGTATCTACTTTCGCTGTCATGCTGAAGACAATAGGACGGCGGGATGCATTGTTTTCGGTTGCCCTTTCGGTCGGCGTGGCACTACTGGTGAGCGGGGTGGTAAGAGTGATTCTTGGGGGCGTACACCTTGCTGCGGGCGGATAGCGGGTTTAGTCCTTGTCCGTCAGTAGTGTTACCTTAGCAATTTCCAGGTTTCTGAAAGAGAGACGTCAAGCATGCAAGCATTCGATTTTGACAGTGCGATAAGCTGGCACAGGTCGTGGAAGATGAAATTCCATATGGCGCTCGACACCATACGCAGCAAAGACTTCGATACGCAGCCCATAGGCGATGACACGCAGTGTCGATTGGGGCAATGGCTGGCGGCCAATGCGAGCGAACTGGCAGGGTCTGGGTCGGCCAAAGAGCTTGTGACGGTGCACGGCAAATTTCACCGCCAGTCGCAATCCATCGCAGATGCCATCCGGAACGAAAAAATCGTTCAGTTGAATGACAAAGCTATCGTCGAATTTGGAGTTCTGTCAGACAGAATCGAAACCTTGCTGAAGCAGCTCAAGGCGGAGCTCAGCCGGACTGGCTGAGTTGGACCGTAGCCATGATCGGCCTGCCATCCAAGGCTATCAATCATCCACTATCGGACATCCCCATCAAATTTCCATGAATACAGCGATCATTTATGCCAGAACAGACAAAGGCGAACGGGAAGCGGAAGCAACATCTGTTGGACTCTCGCGCGATTTGCTTAAGCTATTGCGGCTCATCGATGGAGTGACCACCGTTGCCGAGCTACGAAATTGGCTTGGCGATTTGTCGGAGGCCGCGTTTGATGAGGTGCTGGATACGCTGATTGGAGAGGAATTGATTCGGGAATCCGGAGAGTCAGCACACGAAGGCGAACTCTCGGATTCGCCGGGTGATGAATCCCAGCGGCAGGCACAGGTGCTTCGCGCCAAGTTGATGGCGAGACGAAAGCAGGCAGAGAGTTCGACGGTGGAAACCCAGACTCCGGACCTTGGTGCTGAAGAACAGATGCAACGCGATGCAGAAGAGCAGGCGCAGCGGGAAACAGAAGCGCTCGCCCAACAGGAAGCCAAAGTGCAGGCGCAACGTGAAGCTGAGGAGCACGCCAGACTCGAGGCCGAAGACCAGGCAAGAAGGAAAGTCGAGGAACAGGCTCGACAGGCAGCCGAAGACCAGGGACAACGCGAGGCCGAGGAGCAAGCTCGACTGGCGGCGGAGGAACAGGCGCGACGGGAAGCTGAAGAACAGGTGAAACGCGAGGCGGAGGAGCAGGTCCGGCGGCAAGCAGAAGCACAGGAGCGTTTGGCGGCTGAGGAATCAGCCCAGCTCGAGGCTGAAAAGAAAGCAAGGCAACGCGAGAAGGAAGCAAAAGCAAGTAAGCGGGCGAAGGAAGATGCGTCCGTTGCGACCAGAAATGCGGTAAATGCTTGGCTGCGCGCCTGGGGCAAGGTATTCGCCTTGGGGCTGACGGTTCTGGTCCTGGTTGTTCTGGGTGCAATTCACTTGATTTCGTTTGATGGGCAGATTCCGCATTTTGAAAAGGTGCTGAGCGGGCAGTTTCAGCAGCCCGTCAAAATCAAGTCGCTTCACATGTCATTGATACCGCGACCGCACTTGCGGTTTGACGAAGTGTCGGTGGGTGGTGAAGGACAGATTCGCATTTCGCGAGTCAACGCCATGGGACATCTTGGGGGTCTGTTCAGTGAGAAGAAGGATTTCAAGTCGATCGAACTTGACTCGCCGTCGGTCACGGAAGAAGGCTTGCGCTGGATTTTGTTCGGAAAACCGGTGACACGAAATGTCGGCTTGGGTCAAGTCAGCGTGACGAATGCCCGGCTTGAGTTGAAGCATGCCAGTGTCCCTGTGTTCGCAGCACAGCTAAAGTTCGATGAGGAGGGCGCCTGGTCAAGCATCGCGATTGAATCGAATGACCGGACCACCAAACTGAACCTGGCATCGAAGGGTGAATCGGTTCAATTCGACATCGATGCAAGATCGTTCAAGATTCCGTTCGGTTCCAAGCTAACGCTGGAAGACTGGACGGCCAAGGGCACGGTAGATAGAAATGGACTTTCTCTGTCAGAGTTCAAGGGATTTATCGTCGGCGGATTTCTCAGCGGCAACGCCAGACTGGACTGGCGAGCGAACTGGAGTCTGACCGGTAAATTGCTGGCGAAACAGGTTGATGCAGAGTTATTGGCGACGGGAGTGCTGAGCAACGCAAGAATCGCTGGCGCGGCGACTTATTCGATGCAATCATCGGAATCTGCGAAGCTCTTTGCTTCTCCTCGACTGGAGGGCAACCTGGTTGTGGAGAGAGGAACCCTGTTGGGGGTGGACATCGGGAGGATGCTACAGGGTAGAGGGATACGCGGCGATACCCGATTCGTCGACCTCACCGCGGGATTTGTTCATGAGAGAGGCGCGACTCAATTGCGCCAACTGCACTTGAGCGAGGGAGCCATGTCTGCCACTGGAACGGTGGATATCGATGCGGAGATGAATGTCAGCGGACGGTTGGCGGTCGATCTCAAGCTCGATTCGGATCGACGTCGGGGCACGCTTGCGATATCCGGAACCTCCAAGAACGTCAAATGGAACAAGCAGTAGCTCTATTGTTTCTGGCACGCTCGCGGCACTGAGCTTCCGCAGACAGCGCCGACCGATCAACTCACGACAAAGGACTTTCATGAATCCGCAGAATGGATACGACATAGAAGACATCACCGTTGGCATGAATGCTGAAATTGGCAAGACCATCACCGACGCCGATATTGTGATGTTTGCTGGTGTTTCAACCGACGTCAACGCAGTACATATGGATGAGGAATTCGGGAAATCAACAATGTTCGGTGGTCGCATTGCGCACGGCATGCTAAGTGCCAGTCTGATCTCGGCCGTGCTTGGCAATCGCTTGCCCGGGCCCGGTGTGATTTACATGAGTCAGTCGCTGCGCTTTCGTGCGCCGGTGCGCCCTGGCGACACTGTTCGTGCCAAAGTGACCGTCAAGGAAGTCATCGCCGAAAAGTGCCGGGTTGTGCTCGATACCGTTTGTACCGTGGGCGATAAGGTGGTCATCGATGGCGAAGCCATGGTTATGACCACCTCACGTCAGAAGCGCGAAGCCGCCCCAAAATAGTGTCGGGGAACAGCCGGCCTTCGCCACTAGATTCTGGTCACTTGAGTATTGCGCCGGACACCCAGAGCGACGCCGTTGACACCGTGATGGCAGGCCGTCACGCAGTGCGCGCTTTCCTGCCGCGTGAAGTTTCCCTCGAACAGATCGCGGAAATATTGGCGGTCGCTCGTCGCGCGCCTTCCGGCACCAATCTTCAGCCCTGGCGCGTACATGTGTTGGTAGGCAGCACGCGACAGCGCCTGGTCGATGCTGTATGCGCCGCTTACGACGCCGACGAACCGGGTCATCAAGCTGAGTACAACTACTATCCGGCGGAGTTTTTCGAACCCTATCTTGCACGCCGGCGCAAGATCGGCTGGGGCCTCTACGGTCTACTTGGAATAGCCAAGGGCGATGCAGAGCGCATGAAGGCGCAAATGCGCCGCAACTTCGAGTTATTCGGTGCGCCCGTCGGGCTCATTTTCAGCATCGACCGGCGCATGGGGCAGGGCAGTTGGCTCGACTACGGCATGTTTTTGCAGAACGTGATGCTTGCCGCCCGCGCAAGAGGGCTGGACACCTGCCCTCAAGTGGCCTGGCTCGACTATCACCGGATCATCGCTGATGTTCTTGGCTTTGCCCCGCAGGAGCAACTGGTTTGCGGCATGTGTCTGGGTTGGGCCGATCCGGAGGCCATCGAGAACAGTCTGCTTACCGACCGCGCCGCACTTGAAGAGTTCGTCGTGTTTCACGAGTAAGCGATGGCGGATACGGATCAGCAACAGCGGCAACGCATCGACAAATGGCTTTGGGCCGCGCGTTTTTTCAAGACGCGCAGCCTCGCAGCGGCAGCGGTGGATGGCGGCAGGATCAAGTGGAACGCGCAGGCGGTCAAGCCGTCGCGCGAGTTGAAGTCGGGCGACGCGCTTGAAATAGTCGCCGGCGAGCAACGCTGGAACGTGATCGTGCGCGGCGTTTGCGCACAGCGCCGTCCCGCGCCGGAAGCCCGCCTGTTGTATGAAGAGACTGCCGAGAGCGCGGCCCGCCGCCAGCAACAACAGGAAATACACAGGCTGGCGCCGATGCCTGGCGCTGATCTCAAGGGCCGCCCGACAAAAAAGGCGGGCAGATTGATACGTGGATTCAATGAGTGAGGCTCATCCGCTGAGCCCTTTGCGGGTGATACTCTTCCGCTCGAGAGAAACATAAGGCGAAACACGGCATGGAAATGAGCATTGCGCTGGTGGTGGGCCTGTTGCTGGGAGGCGGGCTGGTGGCCTGGGTGTTTGGCGCGCGCCTGCGCGAAGCCAAGGGGCAGCTTGGCCAGTTCGAAGATGAGCTGGCGCGATTGCGTTCCCAGGAGTCGGCGCTGGCGATACGGTGCGCCACACTGCAAACTGAGCTGGAAAAGGATCAGGCGTTGTTTGCCGAACGGCAAGCCACCCTCGAAGCCGCCCGTGACAGCTTCGCCGACGCCTTCAAGGTGATTTCGGCCGAGGCATTGACGAAAAACAACCAGTCCTTTCTCGAACTTGCCCGCAGCACGCTGGAAGCGCAGCAGGCGGCGGCGCTGGCGTCGGCAAAGAGTGATCTGGACAAGCGGCAATTGGCGATCGGCGAGCTGGTGGCGCCGGTAAAAGTGTCGCTGGAAAAGTTCGATCTGCAGATTCAGGGCATCGAAAAGTCGCGCGTTGATGCCTACGCTACGCTGACCGAGCAGGTGCGTGCCATGGCCGAGGCACAGGGTGCGCTGCGGCTGGAGACCGGCAACTTGGTCAAGGCCCTGCGCGCGCCGCAAACCCGCGGGCGCTGGGGTGAGTTGCAATTGAAGCGCGTGGTCGAAATGGCCGGCATGCTCGATCACTGCGACTTCGAAGAACAGGCCAGCACTAATACCGAAGACGGCAGGTTGCGCCCGGACATGATCGTGCGTCTGCCAGGCGGCAAGAACATCGTGGTCGATGCCAAGGCACCGCTGGCGGCCTACCTCGAAGCGCTGGAAACCGACGACGAGGCGGAGAAGAAGCGCAAGCTCGCCGATCATGCGCGACAGGTGCGCGAGCACCTGAAGAAACTCGGCCAGAAAGCCTACTGGGAGCAGTTCCAGCCCTCGCCGGATTTTGTCGTGCTGTTCCTGCCCGGCGAAATGTTTTATTCCGCTGCACTGGAAGCTGATCCCTCGTTGATCGAGCAAGGTGTCGAGCAGCGCGTGATCCTCGCCACGCCGACCACGCTGATTGCCTTGCTGCGCGCCGTTTCCTATGGCTGGACGCAACAGGCGCTGACCGAAAATGCCGAGCGCATCAGCATCCTTGGTCGCGAACTGTATGACAGGATTGCCACCGTTGCTGAACACTGGAGCCGAGTCGGCAAGAATCTTGGCGAGGCTGTTGGTGCCTATAACGATTCGGTAGCCTCAATGGAACGGCGTGTGCTGGTCTCGGCGCGCAAGTTCCGCGATCTGAAAGTCACCAGCGAAGACAAGGAAATCCGCGACCTGAATCCGGTCGAGGTGCTGCCGCGTGACGCGCAGGCGCCGGAATTATTGACAAAGGACGAGAGCAGGCTCATTCCATGAGCCTCACACCCTGCAGACTGATCTCCATTCTGAAGGAGGAAGTCCCATGTCTGCCAATCAAGCCGATCTTGCCGTGTTCTATGCCACCACAATTCTCTGTGCCCTCGGTGCCTTGATGTTGCCGCTGGCCGGATAGCGCTGCGCATGATCCGTTCCGATTTACCTCCGGTATCGCTCGCCGACCTGCCCGGTGGGCCAGAGCCGATTGTGCTCGCTGCCAGTGCACATCTGGCGATGAGTCTGCGCAAGGCGCATGGCGATTTGCAGATGGCGCGCGGGGCAGATACTTGGCGCGCTTTGCAAAGTTCTACGCCGGCAATGTGGCTCGATCATCTGACCTCCACGGCGCTGTTGCGCGGCGATATTCCGCCGGCCAGTGTCCCCGACAGCTTTCTGTCCCAGGCGCAGGAACGCTGCTTGTGGGAGCAGGCGATTGCCCGTGATGCCGGTGCGGCGGAGGATCTGTTCGACCGCGAGGGCATGGCTCTGGCGGCAATGGATGCGGAAAGTCTGCAGGCTTGGTGGCGTATCGAGGTTCCCGAGGCCTTGCATACCGAGGAATACCGCGCCTACCGACGTTGGGGCGACGATGTTCGAACTGCTTGCCAAGCGGGTGCTTGGCGCAGGGCGGATGAAGTTCTGGCATGGCGCATCGAGTGCGTCGAGCGCGGCATTGGCGGCTTGCCCGCGCGTTTGGGCATCGCCGGATTTGTCGCGCCGGATCCAATGGTTTCACGCTTGCTGGTGGTGCTTGAAGGGCGCGGGGTCGAGTTGTTTCGCGTCGATTTCGCGCGCGAGGCTGCTGCGCCAGCGTGGGCCGTCGAAATGGTCGACGCCGAGGCCGAGTGCATTGCTGCCGCGCGTTGGGCACGTGATCGATTGCAGCGCAATGTGACCCAGAGGCAGACAGGCGAGCAATCAAATTCGCCATCGTTGCGTCTGCGTATTGCCGTGGCGGATTTGCCGGCGCGACGCCGTTTGTTGGAAGCCAGCCTGGAAGATGCATTGCATCCGCAAGCCGTTGGGGCAGGCTGGGCTGTGCTGGAACGGAACTATGTATTCGTCGCCGGCGCGCCACTGGCGGCCGAGCCTTTGGTTGATGTGGCACTGCGCTTGTTGCAACTGTTTGTCAGTCCGCAGCGTGTGGCGCAGGCTGGGTTTGGCGCGCTACTTTGCGGCCCTGGCTGGTCGGCCGACATCGACGAGGCCGACAGCCGTGCTCACATTGAGGCTGAGCTGCGCGAAAGACTGCCGCCGGAAACCAGTATTGAGCGCCTGCAGCGGGCAATTTCGCGGATTCTTGCCGATGATTCATCAGATATCGTCGTGCCACGACTCACGGAGCATCTTGGGGCATTGCTTGAATCTGCACGCGCCGCGCCGCGCCGTCAGCTTGCCTCGGACTGGGGTAAGGTCTTTAGCCAACTGCTTGAGACACTGGGTTGGCCGGGGCAGCGAGTACTGCTGGCAGCGGAGCACGAAGCCTGCGCTCAACTGCGGGAGGCGATGGGCGAGTTGCAGGCACTGGATGGCATCCTCGGCCGCGTCGCCGCCAATGACGCCTTGCGACAGTTGCAGCGCCAGTGCCGCGATCAGTATTTTGTGTTGACTCGGCAGTCTGCTGCTCGCGTCGAAGTTTGTAGTCTGGCCGATGCACTGGCTGGGGGCGTGGATGGGCTATGGGTCATGGGATTAAACGAAGGAATCTGGCCGCCGACGCCACGTCCCAATCCCATATTGCCGGCCGAGTTGCAGCGCCGTGCGGGAGTTTCTGTCGCGCGCGCCGACAGTCTGGCGCATGAGGCGCAGAGCCTGCAGGCTTTGTGGAGCACAAGTGCGGACGAGGTGGTGTTGTCCTGGGCCCGGCAGGAAGGTGAACGACCGCTGCGGGCGAGCCCACTTCTGGCAGATATTGCCCAGCGTGATTGGCCTTTGGCGAGCGAGAGCCTGACGATAGGCAGCGACAATGCGCTTCTGGAATATCTCGATGATGCACGTGCCCCGCCGGTGGGTGAGTGCGAACGTATTCGAGGCGGCACCGCGCTGTTGCAGGCGCAGGCAGTGTGCCCGGCTTGGGGGTTTTACCAGTACCGACTTGGGGCCGCCGTGTTGCCAACGCCGACTTTTGGTCTGGATGCGCGGGCGCGGGGTTCTTTACTGCATTCGGCACTCGAAGAATTCTGGCGCGGACGCGCGTTGGCCGACTTGTTGCAAATGGATGAGGTGATGCGCGATGCCGAAATTCGCCGCGTGGTGACTCACGCGCTGGCTGAGTTCGACCGGCGCGCTGCCGAGCCCTTGCCGCCGCGCTTGCGCCAGCTTGAAGATGAACGGCTGCAGGCCTTGCTCGCGGTCTGGCTGGAACTTGAAGCGCGGCGTGCACCCTTTTGCGTCATTGCCTGCGAAGAGCGACATGAACTCGATATAGAGGGCTTGCCAGTGCGTGTGGTGGTTGATCGTGTCGATCAGCTCGACGACGGACGTCTGGTGGTGATCGACTACAAGAGCGGGCGCAGCGTGTCGGTCGATAGCTGGGCCGATGAACGCATCAGTGAGCCACAGCTGCCGATCTACGCGGCGCTGGCGTTTCCCGATCACGCGGTGGCGGCCGTAGCCCTCGCTCGCGTTACTCGTGACGAGCCGTGCTTTCTTGGCGTGGCAGAAAGCGCGGGGTTGCTGCCCGATGTGAAGCCGCTGGATGACCAGCGCAGGCGCTACGCCGAAGACACATTTCCCGATTGGGATTCCCTGCGCCAGCACTGGGCGCAGTGCCTCGAAGAAGTCGCCGGTGAAGTGAAGAATGGAGTTGCCGCAGTGGTCTTCAAGGACGAACAAACCTTGGCCTATTGCGACGTTCGCCCCTTGTTGCGGGTTGCGGAGCGGCGCGCGCAGTTCGACGCGGAGTTCGGCGCAGGCAGGGCGGAGACGTGATGAGCCAACTGCTCGAAAACGACGACAGCAACCGCCGTCGCGCACTAGAACTTGAATCCTTCATCGTCGAGGCGCCGGCCGGGGCGGGCAAGACCGAATTACTCACGCAACGCTATCTGCGCCTGCTGGCGACAGTGGATGAACCCGAAGAGATCATTGCCATCACCTTCACCAATAAGGCTGCCGGCGAAATGCGCCAGCGCATCCAGGACAGCCTGAAGCTGGCCCGTGAAGGCCGGATGCCTGAGGCTGCGCACAAACGCATCACTTACGAACTGGCGCGCGCGGCGCTGGCGCGATCGAGCGAACTGAACTGGCAAATTGAAGCCCAGCCGGGGCGTCTGCGCCTGACCACAATCGACGCGCTGTGTGCGGGCCTGGCACGGCAGATGCCGCTGCTGTCGCGTTTCGGTACGCAGCCCGCTGTTGCCGATGACGCGAAGCGACATTACGAGGAGGCCGCGCGCAGGGCGCTTGAGCATCTCGAGGGCCGCAATGAGGACGAACGCGTGCATGCAGATGCCGTAGCTTGTGCTTTAACCCATCTCGACAACGACGTAGCAAGGCTGGCGCGACTACTGGCCGAGATGCTGGCGCGGCGTGAACAGTGGCGCGAGATTGCGGAACTCGACGATCCAGAGTCAGCCATCAGCGAAGCGCTGCAGGAAATGGTTGGCGAGGAACTGGCACTGATTGCAGACGCTCTTGATGATTTCTGGCAGATGCCGTGGATGCCGCTGGCGCGCTTTGCCGCAGCCAATCTTGGCGAGGGCCGCCTGGCCGAGTGGTCGCAGCCGTTGATCGCCGATCCCGAACAGTTGCCGTGTTGGCGCGCGCTGGCCGATTTGCTACTTACCCTGAAGGATGAGCCGCGCAAGACGGTAACAGTAAAAAATGGATTTCCGGCGGGCAAGGAATTCAAGCCGCAGAAGGATCGGATGCTGGAAGGGTTGAGCGGGCTGGATGCCGCTGCAATAGGCGCTTTGCGACGTCTGCGCGAGCTGCCAGCACCTGATCACAACAACGACGTCGTGGTACGCGCGCTGGCCCGTTTGATGAAACTCGCAGCGGCCGAGTTATGGCTGGTTTTCCGCGAGTCCGGCGAAGTCGATTTCGGCGAACTTTCTGCACGCGCCATTGCGGCGCTTGGTGATGAACTCGATCCATCGGAATTAGGACTGCGACTCGATTACCGCATCCGCCACTTGCTGGTGGACGAGTTTCAGGACACCAGTCCAGTCCAGGTCGAACTGCTGGAACGTTTGACGGCTGGTTGGCAGCCAGATGATGGCCGTACGCTATTCGCGGTGGGCGATCCGATGCAGTCGATTTACCGCTTTCGCAAGGCCGACGTGGGGCTTTTTCTGCGTGTGGCCGAAAAGGGTATCGGCGCGTTAAAGCTGACGCCTCTTCGGCTGTCTCGCAACAATCGTTCCTGCCCGGAGGTGGTGAAATGGATCAACGCCTGCTTCCCGGCGGTGTTTCCGGCGGCGGACGACCCCTTGCGTGGCGAGATTCGTTATCGTGAATTTGTTGCTACGCGTGAATCGCAGATCGGGGCCGGAGTCTCGATTCATCCGGTGTTGGCTGCCAGAGGGGAGGGCGCTGCTGCTGCCCGTGCAGAGGCACAGCAGATCATCAGGCTGATCGAGAGTGAGTGGCGGGAAGATCCGACACGCCAGATAGCGGTACTGGTGCGCGCCCGCGACCATCTGACCGCGCTGGTGGCGGCTATCCGTCGGCACGCGGCCGGCTGGCGCTTCTCGGCGGTGGAGATCGAGCCGCTTGCCGGCCGGCAAGCAATGCAGGACCTGATCTCCTTGACGCGCGCGCTGCATCATCGGGGCGATCGGGTGCATTGGCTGGCGATCCTGCGTGCACCCTGGTGCGGTCTGCGTCTGGCCGATCTGCATGGGCTGGCGGGCGAAGACCATCAAGCCACTATCTGGTCGCTGATGAACGACGAAGCACGTGTCGCCACGCTTTCGGCCGACGGCCAACAGCGCTTGGCCCACGTGCGCGAGTTGCTGGCCGAGGCGCTGCAAGGCCAAGGGAGACAGCGCCGCCGGCGCTGGGTCGAGGACGTGTGGCGCAAGCTCGGTGGGCCGGCTTGTCTGGTAGCTAGTGACGAGACGCTGAACGGCAACGCACTTGCGGACGCCCGGGCCTTTTTCAATCGACTCGATGCGCTCGACGCAGCGGGGCGCTTTGCGCTCGACAGTCTCGAGGACGACATGGGCCGCCTGTATGCCGCACCCGATGCGCAGGCCGATGGCCGGCTGCAGCTGATGACCATCCACAAGGCCAAGGGTCTCGAATTCGATACCGTGATCCTGCCCGGCATGCATCGCGAACCGGCCGGACGCGATACGCCGCTGCTGGCCTGGGACAGCTTCCCGCTAGCCTCGGGCGAGCGCCTGCTTGCAGCGCCGGTGAATCAGCGACGTGCACGAAATCCCGGGGAGCCGTCCGTTTACGATTTTTTACAGCGTATGGAGCGCGAACGCAGCCGCAACGAAGAAGCCCGCGTGCTCTACGTTGCCGCAACGCGTGCCGTAAGGCATCTGCATCTGGTGGCGGTGGTCAATTGTGATGATGAGGGCGAGCTGATAGCGCCGCGAGTGGGGTCGCCACTGGCTCGATTGTGGTCCGACCTCGAACCAGGCTTTCAGCGAGTCGCTGCAAAGAAAACGGACGAAGAAAATATCAGCGTCTCAGGCGATCTGGCGGATTTTGTGCCGCAGTTGTCGCGGCTCAGGATGCATGCCATGCAGGGCAACTGGTCTGCACCAACTCAGTTGGTTGCGCAAACCGGTAGTCGTGACGAGACCGTTGCCCCCTTGGCCGCTGCAGTAGGCGTAATGACGCACGCGGTATTGGAGTTGATCGCTGCCGATCCGGATGCATGGTCGTCGGATCGGATCGGCGAGCGGCAGTCCGGTTTCGAACGCTGGCTGGCTAGCCGAGGCTGGTCGCCGGACGACTCGAGGAAAGGCGCCGCACGGGCTGCCCAACTGTTGACACGCACACTGGCGAGCGTTCACGGACGCTGGGTGTTGCGTCGACGTGATGACTCAGCGGCTGAATTGGCGCTGACAAAACTCGGCGCTGGCGGTACGGCGCGAGTCGGCGTGGTGGACCGTTGTTTCGTTGAAGATGGCGTGCGCTGGATTATTGACTACAAGACCGCCGATCTTGGCGAAAACGCTGATATCGAAATGCTGGCCGAGCACGCCCAACGCTTCCGTCCGCAACTTGAGTCCTATGCCGGACTGTTTGCTGCAGAAGGATTACCGCAGCGATTGGCTGTGTTTTATGTTGCCCATGGCATCCTGGCAAGTCTGGAATAGAATAAAACCTTCGACATAGTTTTATGGCTTCTGTCGCTATACTTTACGCCGAAGCTTCCAGCATTGGCCTGCACCGAAACTTCGTTTGAGAGGATTGACATGTCCGAAAAAAAATACCGCCTCGTGACACGCAGCGATTTTGACGGTCTGGCCTGCGCCGTTCTGCTCAATGAGCTCGACATGATTGACGATATCAAGTTTGTCCATCCGAAGGACATGCAAGATGGCAAGGTCGAGATCTCGGAACGCGACATCACCACCAACCTGCCTTTTGTTCCAGGCGTATTCCTTGCCTTCGATCATCATCTGTCGGAGACATTTCGCAACCCGGGCGAGCGGCCCAATCACATCATCTATCCCGACGCACCTTCGGCGGCGCGCGTTGTTTTTGAGCACTTTGGCGGCAAGAATCGTTTTCCGAATGCGTTTGTGGAAATGATGATCGCTGTCGACAAGAGCGACTCAGCCAATTTCACACGGCAGGAAATTCTCGATCCGCAGGACTGGGTGCTGCTCAATTACCTCATGGATTCACGCACTGGCCTCGGTCGCTTCCGCGAATTCCGGGTCAGCAATTACCAATTGATGATGGATCTGATCGCCTATTGCCGCGATCACGGCATTGATGACATTCTGGCCTTGCCTGACGTCAAGGAGCGCGTCGATCTCTACTTCGAGCACGCGGAAAAGGCCAAGGAGCAGATCAAGCGCTGCACTACCGTGCACAAGAATCTGGCAGTTCTTGATCTGCGCAACGAAGAAACGATTTTTGCAGTCAATCGCTTCATGATCTATGCGCTGTTCCCTGAGATCAATATATCGATTCACATCCTGTGGGGCGTGCAAAAACAGAACACGGTTTTCGCCACTGGAAAATCGATCATCAATCGAACCTCGAATACGAACATTGGCGAACTGATGCTGTTTTACGGTGGCGGCGGACACGAGAATGCGGGGACTTGTCAGATCGCCAACGACCGAGCGGAAGTCGTTCTGAAGGAATTGATTGCCAACATCAATGACGACGGCTGAGATTCATATAGAAATTCAGTCACCGTAAGGGATGTATTGCGAGTTGTATCGAAACTGCCATTCGGGCATCGTGGTAGGTTAAACAATTTGCCCAATTTGAAATGCCAGCGGTGAGCATGGCATACCCACTACGGGAAAACTTGCTGATCGACGCTGCGGCAATTTCATAAAGATACCGAGCCCTCCAGACGGAGACTGGGAATGCGATTCAGCTCAAATCTGGAGCGCGTCCAGAATATCCTGCTCGAGTCTCACAATCGCCGCGGATTTTGCCAGTTCGCTGCCGCTTATCAGAAATACGTCTTCGACACGTTCGCCGAGCGTGGCGATCTTGGCCGTGTGCAGTGTGATGTCATGTTCGTCGAGTACGCGAGCGATGGCGTATAGAAGCCCGGGCCGGTCCGCAGAATTAATGGACATCAGATAGTGATTGCCGCGATCGTCGGCACGAATATCGACTTCTGGCGTAACCGGGAAATGGCGTACCAGCCTCGATACTCGCCCTCCCACTGCCGACGGTAAGGACGGTTGGAGCTCAAGTTGCTCTGTGATGTCATGTTCGATCAGTGCAATAACGTCGCGATAGACCTGAGTTGAGTCGAACGCGAACACCACAAAGCTGTCCAGCGCATAGCCATGTCGCGTGGTGTGAATTTTTGCATCGACAATGCTGTAACCAGCGCGCGCAAAGAAACCGCAGAGACGGGCCAGTAGCATGGCTTGATCGGGCGCATATACCATTACCTGAAGACCATCGCCCATTGGATTGAGGCGTGCGCGTACAACCGGCCGTTCGCTTGCGGGGCGATGGTAAAGAATCCGTGTATGCCAGGCAATTTCTTCAGCGGCGTGCCGGATGAAGTAGCCCGTGTCGAACTGGTTCCACAGCTCGACTTCGATATCCGGGCGCAGGCCGTGGTAGCGCAAAATACGGCGCGCCTCCTCCTGGCGTTCGGCGACTCCGGTGAGTTGCAATACTGTTGTGCCGCGCAAAACGCTGGCTGTCATGCGGAACAGGTCCTCAAGCAGCTTGGCTTTCCATGCATTCCACACTTTCGGACTGGTTCCGCGAATGTCGGCTACCGTTAGCAGGTAGAGCGCCGTGAGGCGGCGCATGTCGCCAACCTTGCTGGCAAATGCGAGAACGACTTCGGGATCGGCCAGATCCTGCTTTTGCGCTACCTGGGACATGGTCAGGTGTTGTTCGACGAGAAAGGCCACCAGATCGGCATCGTCGCCGCTTATGCCATGATCCCGGCAAAAGCGTGTGGCGTCCTTCTTGCCGAGCTGTGAGTGATCGCCGCCGCGGCCTTTGGCTATATCATGGAACAAGGCCGCGATATAGAGTAGCCAGCGATCCTCGAAACCTGTCATCAGCCGCGAACAAAACGGGTATTCGTGGGTGAATTCCGGCATGGCGAAGCGGCGAAGATTCCGCATGACTTGAAGGATGTGCTGATCGACGGTATAGACATGGAACAGGTCATGCTGCATCTGACCGACGATGCGACCGAAAGCCGGCAAGTAGCGTCCCAGAATTCCGTACTGATTCATTCGCCTCAATGGGTGGATGAGGTGTTTTTGCTGGAATAACTTGAGAAATCGTGCCCGGTTTTCCGGGTCGCGCCGAAAGCTGCCGTCGATGCATCCTTGAGCGCGCCACAAGGCACGCAGGGTACGTGGTGTCATTCCCTTGAGTTCGGATCGCTGCATTTGCAGCAAAAAACACTCTAGGATGGTGTGAGGGAATTTCTGGAAGACGTCCTCCTCACGAACATCGAGATGCTCCCTTACCATTTGGAAGTAGGAATCAATAACAATTGGGGGCCCCAGTCGGGCTGGCAGCAGGCGATCGGCCAAGACCTGCATAGTTAACGCATTGAGTTGAGTGACCAGTTTGGCATTTTGGTAGTAGCGCTGCATTAACACTTCCGATGCGCGTTTGCTCTCGGTGGCGGCTATACCCAAAGCTTGGGCAAGGTTTTCTTGATAGTCGAATAGCAATCGGTCTTCGCGGCGCCCCACTAGCAAATGTAGTTCGATCCGAAGCTCAGTCAGAAACTGGTCGGCACGCTCGAACTGACGTACCTCAGCGGTTGTGACCAGTCCTGACTTTGCCAAAGCCTTCCACTGATTGCCGATGCCCGATGCACGCGCCACCCACTGAATAACCTGCAGATCCCGGCGTCCGCCAGGGTTTTCTTTACAGTTGGGCTCGAGACTGTAGAGTGTGTCGTTGAACCTGGCGTAGCGCTCCGCCTGCTCCAATCGCTTTGCCTTGAAAAAATCTGCAGGATCCAGTTCGGCATTGCAGCTTTGTATCAGGCTGTTGCAGAGTGATTGCGAACCGGCCAGATAACGTGCCTCAAGCAGCGAGGTCTTGACGGTAATGTCTCGATCCGCCTCCTCAAGGCACTGCTTGACGCTGCGAACGCTATGGCCAATATCCAGTCCGATGTCCCACAACAAACCGATGAGTTGTTCGATTTTCGGCGCAGTGTGTGGAGCATCTATCGATCCGCCGGTTTCGGGCAGCAGGATCAGCAGGTCAACATCGGAGCCTGGGAAAAGCTTGCCGTGTCCATAGCCGCCAACTGCAACGAGAGCGCAGCTCTCGGGCATTTCCAGGGCTGACCAGACCTCTTTCAGCGCGGTATCTACCAGCGTCACACGACCATGAAGCAGTGCTGATCCCTGCCGGCTTTCCTTCCAGGTTGCGTTCAGTGCGCTCTGACCCTCGGTCAGCCGCTGTCTGACCGAGGTCGTTAGTTCATGCAGTTCGCTCACGCGATCGCCGGTTTTGACGTCGGAGAGCAGGCCGGCAGGATCATGCTTACGGATTGATCTGGATATGTGACGGGCAGGGAGGTGAGCCCGCCGAAAGCGTCATGACCTCTACTCCAGTATCTGTAACGCAGAGCGTATGTTCCCATTGAGCCGAAAGGGTGCGATCTTTGGTGACGATAGTCCAGCCGTCAGGCAACTCGGAGATTGCCGCCTTCCCGGCATTGATCATGGGCTCGATGGTGAAGACCATGCCCGGCACCAGTATGGGACCATCGCTAGCCTTGCCATAGTGCAGGACTTGCGGTTCTTCGTGAAAGTTGCGGCCGATTCCGTGACCGCAGAACTCGCGCACCACGGAGAAACCCGCACCCTCGGCATGCTTCTGAATGGCCGCACCAATCGCACCTAGATGGACCCCAGGACACACCTGAGCGATACCGACCCACATGCATTCATGTGTCATCGATACCAGTCGTTTGGCAAGAATTGAAGTATCTCCTACGCAGAAGCTGCGGCTGGTATCGCCGTGCCAACCATCTTTGATAGTCGTGATGTCGAGGTTGACAATGTCGCCCTTTTTGAGGGCGCGTTCATTGGGAACGCCATGACAAACTTGATGATTGACCGACGCACAGATCGATTTCGGGTATGGCGCGTAGCCTGGGGGCGCGTAGTTAAGCGGTGCCGGAATGCAGCCCTGGACTTCAACCATATAGTCATGGCATAGGCGATCCAGCTCTGCTGTTGTAATTCCCGGCTTGACGAAGGGCTCGATATAGTCGAGAACTTCACCCGCTAGGCGGCAGGCAACCCGCATCTCGGAGATGTCTTGGGCAGATTTTATCGAAATGGCCATATTTAATTGCGTGTATGGATTGTTTGGGGGGGGGTAGTCATTCTACCCGCAGGCCCCAGACGCTTGGTATTGTCTGCGCAGACCAAGCACAGCTTAGCGCGGCACCTACAATTGTCGCCGCTTGTGAGTCGCATCTAGATTATGGGGCGACTGCTGTATTTGTACGTCAGAAAAACAGCCGCTTGCCCTTCCTGTAAAATTCCACGGAGTAGGCAACCTGTCCCTGCGGGTATTCTTTGGTGGAAATTGACTTGGTCTCCACTTGATAAGCGAGGTCTTCCGACAGGCGACCGCAAATGGCTGTCATTCCTTCCAGTAGGCGACTGCCAGGGTAGGCATTGAGCATCAGGTGGTAGGGCGGGCAACAGTTGCAAACTCTCACCGACCCAACAATGGGCGAACCAATTATGGTCAAGTCACCAACAATCGGTGTCAGATAGCAGGGGCCGGCGTCCACGCCAATGGATAGTCCTATTCCGGAAGGTTCGTTGCGCATATTGGCGACAAACGCCGGGTAGTAGTAGCTGCGAAAGTTGTCCATTACCGAACAGCAAAAATCGAGCACGGTATCCATGTGCTCGGCAAACGTGTCCTCAACCAGCCAGTAGCAAATGAAACCGTCGCCAGTGAACTTGTCGAACCAGCCGCCGTGATAGTGAAGTACGGTGCGGAATTCGGCAATGAAGTCGTCGAGAGTCCTGGCGTACTGTGCGATGTCGATGGATTCCTTGAGCACGCAAGACGAACGTCGAATATCCACGGTAATCACAATGGCTTCGATTGCAGAAACCTCGGTTACTGACTTCCTGATCGCCTGAGAGACATTGGTTCGAGTCGGATCGAATCGATCAAGTGGAGCGTGGCTCAGAAACTGCTGCTCAATTGCGCGGTTTTCGACCGCGATGCGGTTCATGGAAAGGATATTCACTTACAGCATCTCCTCAAGCTTGAACTGCCGTAGAGATCCAAAATCCCCCAGTAGTTCTATTTATATGTCTATCGGCATAGTCTAGCTTTGTTTTTGCGTTGATTGTTGCGTTTGATATGTCAATGATTCCGGGTGAAGCTGAGGGCAAAAAGTTACATAAGGGCGAAAAAGGGTGCTGCTGGTCCCCTGGTCAGCTTGTGTCGAAGCATAAGACCCAGCTATAATCTTCCGCTTGTCCGGGATCGTCCTGGGCAAAATCCACACGCCCGGCGCCGATAGGGTGGCTACTTGTGCATTAAGCAAGAAGCAGCACGGCCAGGCGGAGGTTTAACCCATATCGGAGATAGTCAATGAGCACAACCATGCGCCAGATGCTGGAGGCCGGCGTTCACTTCGGCCACCAGACCCGTTTCTGGAACCCCAAGATGGCCCCTTTCATTTTTGGTCATCGCAATAAAATTCACATCATCAATCTCGAAACAACCCTGGCCAAGTACCAGGAAGCGATGGCTTTCGTGAAAAAGATGGCGGCCAAGAAGGGCACCATTCTTTTCGTTAGCACCAAGCGCCAGGCACGCGAGATCATTGCAGAGGAAGCCCAGCGTTGCGGCATGCCGTTTGTCGACGATCGTTGGCTCGGCGGAATGATGACAAATTTCAAGACTCTCAAATTATCCGTCAAGCGCCTGAAGGATTTGGAGCAGGCAATGGAGGAAGGCAAGTTCGAGAAGCTTTCGAAGAAGGAAGGCCTGACCCTGCAACGTGAGATGGACAAGCTGAGAAAGTCCATTGGCGGCATCAAGGACATGGGTGGCCTGCCTGATGCAATTTTTATTATCGATGTCGGCTATCACAAAATTGCCATTACCGAGGCCAAAAAACTTGGTATTCCGGTTATTGGCGTGGTTGATACCAACCATTCTCCTGATGGTGTGAGCTACGTGATCCCCGGCAATGACGATTCTTCGGGCGCGATCCGCCTCTATGCCCGCGGTGTGGCCGATGCCATCCTCGAAGGCAAGAGCCAGTCGATCAACGAAGTTGTACAACAAATCGCCGGTGATGATGAGTTTGTTGAAGTCGAGGACGCAGCCTAGTAAAGTTTTCGATCATGGCGCGCGACACCGCGATGAATATAGCGGCGTCGCGCGGTGTCACCGCATTGAGTATTTTTGAAATTGGAGTAGGCAATGGCGGAAATTACCGCAAGTATGGTCAAGGAATTGCGCGAGAAGACCGACGCGCCGATGATGGAGTGCAAACGGGCGCTAACGGAAGCTGGCGGGGATTTGGCCAAGGCGGAAGAAATCCTGCGGGTCAAGCTGGGGAACAAGGCTAGCAAAGCTGCCGCCCGAGTGGCCGCTGAAGGGGTGGTAGCGATTCATATTGCTTCCGACGGAAAGCTGGGGAGCATTTTCGAAATTAATAGCGAGACCGATTTCGTTGCCAAGAACGATGAATTTCTCAAGTTGGCGGCTGACTGTGCAAAGCTTGTGGCCGAGAAGAATCCGGCCAATGTCGCCGAGCTAGGCGCTGTGTCCATGGGTGATGCCACAGTCGAGACCACGCGCGCTGCATTGGTGGGTAAAATCGGCGAGAACATGAGCATTCGCCGTTTCGTGCGCGTTGAGGCGAAAGGCAAGCTGGCTTCATACATTCACGGCGGATCGAAAATCGGGGTACTGGTTGACGTAGTTGGTGGTGACGATCAACTGGCGAAAGATCTGGCGATGCATATCGCTGCATCGAAGCCAAAATCGCTGGATTCCTCCGGAGTTTCGGCCGAGTTACTGGATACCGAGCGGCGCATTGCGATCGAAAAGGCGCGCGAGGCTGGTAAACCGGAGGCAATGCTGGAGAAAATTGCCGAAGGTACGGTACAAAAGTACTTGAAGGATGTGACGCTGTTGGGGCAGGTATTTGTCAAAGCCGAAGATGGTAAGCAGACCATTGAGCAATTGCTCAAGGCAAAAGCCGCGTCAGTGGCAGGCTTCACGCTGTTTATTGTTGGCGAAGGCATCGAGAAGAAAGTGAACGACTTCGCTGCCGAGGTTGCCGCGCAAGCAGCTGCCGCAGCAGGCAACAAGTAGCAAACTGCAATGACTGGTCCGCAATACCGCCGCATCCTGCTCAAACTATCGGGCGAGGCGCTGATGGGAGATGATGCCTACGGCATCAATCCGGCGATGATTGGCGGTATTGTGGCGGAGATCAAGGCAGTAGCCGATCTCGGCGTCGAGATCGGCGTGGTTATTGGTGGCGGCAACATATTTCGCGGCATGGCCGGTACCGCCACAGGCATGGATCGCGCCACGGCAGACTATATGGGCATGTTGGCGACAGTAATGAACGCCATGGCGCTGTCTGACGCGATGCGGCAGGCCGATATCAATGCTCGCGTGCAATCAGCGCTGAACATTGAACAGGTGGTAGAACCTTATATTCGCGCCAAGGCCATTCGCTATCTCGAGGAAGGCAAGGTGGTGATATTCGCCGCCGGTACTGGTAGTCCGTTTTTTACGACCGATACGGCAGCGGCTTTGCGCGGATCGGAAATTGATGCGGACATCGTGTTGAAGGCAACCAAGGTGGATGGCGTCTACACGGCGGACCCGAAGAAGGATTCGACGGCTACCCGGTTTGCCCGTATCAGTTTCGATGAGGCGATCAGCCGCAACCTGGCAGTAATGGACGCGACGGCTTTTGCGCTGTGCCGCGACCAGAAGTTGCCGATAAACGTGTTTTCGATCTTCAAGGCGGGCGCGCTGAAGCGCGTGGTGTTGGGGGAGGACGAGGGCACACTGGTTCACGTTTAAGACTTTAGGAGGGAGATATGATTCCCGAGCTGAAAAAGACGTCTGAACAGAAGATGCATAAAAGTCTGGATGCGCTAAAGGCCGACCTCGCCAAGGTGCGCACGGGCCGAGCTCATCCTGGCATTCTCGATCATGTGCAAGTCGACTATTACGGCTCTATGGTTGCCATCACCCAGGTCGCTAATGTGACGCTGATTGATGCTCGCACCATTGGCGTCCAGCCGTGGGAAAAGCCGATGGTGCCCAAAGTGGAAAAAGCCATTCGCGATTCCGATCTGGGCTTGAATCCCTCTTCACAGGGTGAACTTATTCGCGTGCCGATGCCATCCTTGACCGAGGAGCGGCGCCGCGACCTGATCAAGGTCATCAAGCACGAGGGCGAAAATGCCAAGGTGGCGATTCGCAATCTGCGCCGGGATGCCATATCTCATCTAAAAGACGCGCTGAAGAAGAAAGAAATCTCTGAGGACGATGAGCGCCGGACCCAGGACGATATTCAGAAATTGACCGATCGCTATGTCTCGGAAGTCGATAGAGCTTTAGCCGAGAAAGAAAGAGACTTGATGGCAATTTGACTTCGAAATCGAGGTTGAAGTAGCAGCGCTGCTGCTGGGTCGCTCTCAATTGTCGGCGCAGTGATGCCTTGCAGGTTCGAGAGTGAAACGCGGCATGTAGCGATCAAAGGAGGGGCATGGCAGGAAAATTTACCAGCTCGACGCAGGCAATTCCAAACGTTGCAGATGTTCCTCGTCACATCGCAATTATTATGGATGGCAACGGACGGTGGGCCAAGAAGCGCTTCATGCCGAGAGTCGCCGGTCACAAGCGCGGCGTCGAGACAGTACGGGCTATGGTCAAAGCCTGCATCGCCCGCGGTGTTGACTACCTGACACTGTTCGCTTTTTCTTCAGAAAACTGGCGACGCCCGGCGGAGGAAGTCTCTTTCCTCATGAACCTTTTTGTCAGTGCCCTGCAAAGTGAGATTGACAAACTGCACGCCAACGGCGTTCGGCTCAAGATCATCGGTGATCTTGCCGCTTTCGAGCCACGTCTGCTCGCGCTAATTCGCGAAGGCGAGGCGAAAACCGCTAACAATTCACGCTTGACGCTGACTATCGCAGCCAACTATGGTGGTCGTGCGGACATTCTGCAGGCGATAAACCAATTGGCGCTAGCGCATCCGGAAAAGGCAGGCTGCTTTGGCGAAGCCGATCTGGCGCCGCATTTGATGATGGCCTATGCGCCGGAGCCGGATCTTTTCGTACGCACCGGTGGGGAACAGCGCATCAGCAATTTTCTGCTCTGGCAACTGGCCTACAGCGAATTGTATTTCACCGAAACTTTGTGGCCAGATTTTGACGGAACCGTACTGGATCTGGCGATCGCGTCGTATCGTCGCCGTGAAAGACGGTTCGGTCGTACCAGCGAACAATTGGTGACGCCAAAGACCGCCGTATCGCCAGAGCCGACTTTTGCGCCCCCGACAACGGATAGCGATGCTTAAGCAGCGAATCATTACCGCACTGCTGTTGGTTTTTGGCCTAACGCTGATTCTTTTTGCCATGCCGCCATTGGCCGCGGAGTTGGCTTTTGCTGCAATAGCAGCGATTGCCGGGTGGGAGTGGGGTGGTTTGATGAAGCAGGAACAGCCGGCGCGGATGATGTATGCGTTTGTGCTGCTCTTGTTCTGCTGGCAATTGACCGTAGCAGCCCCTGAAGTTGTGCCGGTGCTATTGGGGCTTTCGGCGATATTCTGGATTCTCGTGGTGCCACTCTGGTTTCGCTTCAAGTGGCGCTTGTCGGGAAACGATTTTTTCGGCTATTCGCTGGGTGCATTGGTGATCCTGCCAACTTGGGCGGCAATGGTTGCCTTGAATGCGGTGGACACGTGGCTGATGCTGGCGGCCATGGGATTGGTTTGGGTTGCAGATATTTCAGCCTATTTCGCCGGTCGGGCGTTCGGCAAGCACAAGCTTGCACCGACCATCAGTCCCGGCAAGACCTGGGAAGGTGTCGCCGGAGCCGTTGTCGGTGTCTTGATTTACGGGGCGATTGTGTTGTCTTTTTCACCATTGGCAGGAAAATGGTTGCTGCCGATACCGCTGCTCGGGCTCATATTGATTCTGCTGACTGCCGTGAGTGTCATGGGAGACCTGTTTGAATCTCTGTTGAAACGTCAAGCCGAAATCAAGGACAGCAGCAATCTTTTGCCAGGTCACGGCGGGGTGCTCGATCGAATCGACGCGCTGACTTCGACCCTGCCGGTGGCGGCGTTGATCTTGTACTTCACTCGCTCATGAAGCTGACCATTCTAGGTGCCACCGGTTCGATTGGTGTCAGCACGCTTGATGTGGTCGCGCGGCACCCGGATCGCTTTGAAGTGGTGGCATTGAGCGGGCATCGGCAGATAGAAGTTCTGGCCGCGCAGTGCAGGAGGTTTAGGCCGGCTTGGGCGGTGGTGGGCAGTGGCGAAGATGCACAACGACTTGCTGCCTTGCTCAAGGAAACGGGGACGCCAACCGAGGTTCTGCACGGCGAGGAGGCGCTGATTCAGATCGCCAGCCTGCCCGAAGTTGATGCCGTCATGGCTGCCATCGTGGGTGCCGCCGGGCTTAAGCCGACACTGGCTGCGGCCCGCGCCGGCAAGCGCGTGCTGCTGGCCAACAAGGAAGCATTGGTAATGGCCGGCGCGGTGTTCATGAGCGAAGTGCGGCGCTCGGGGGCATTGCTTCTACCGATCGACAGCGAACACAATGCTGTGTTCCAGTCCATGCCTCACAACTATGTGGGTGACTTGAAGCAGAGCGGTGTCAGACGCATTTTACTGACAGCATCGGGGGGGCCATTTCGTACGATGTCGCTCGATCAACTCGCACATGTAACCCCCGAACAAGCGGTAGCACATCCAAACTGGACGATGGGCCGAAAGATTTCGGTTGATTCTTCCACCATGATGAACAAGGGCCTTGAAGTTATCGAGGCACATTGGCTGTTCAACGCGCCGGCCGACAGAATCGAAGTGGTCATTCATCCGCAGAGCGTGATTCACTCTTTGGTGGACTATGAAGATGGATCTGTTCTGGCGCAGTTGGGCAATCCGGATATGCGCACACCGATTGCCCATGCGCTGGCATGGCCCGAGCGCATAGATTCTGGTGTGGCAGCACTTGATCTCTTTACAATCGCCCAGCTCAATTTCGAGCGGCCGGATTTGGAGCGCTTTCCCTGTCTGAACTTGGCCTATCAAGCGTTGCGTGCCAATGACAACGCTGCGGCTGTCCTCAATGCGGCAAACGAAGTAGCGGTTTCGGCATTTCTTGATAGGCACCTGTCGTTTCTCGGAATCGCCGATCTGATTGCCGCGACTTTGGATGCGGTGCCGCAGGCGGCCATATCCGATTTGGCGGATGTGCTGGAGGCCGACCGCCAGGGGCGGGAGATGGCGATGACACTTCTCGAGCGCATTGGTGAGTCGGCAAGATGAACCCCGAACTGCTGTTCGTGTACGCGGGGGCCTTCCTTCTTGCGCTGGGTGTACTGGTTGTAGTGCACGAAATGGGTCACTATTTGGCCGCTCGAGCCTGCAACGTCAAGGTGCTGCGCTTTGCGTTTGGATTTGGCAAAGTGCTCATGATGCGGCGATTTGGGCGCGATGGAACCGAGTGGGCGGTCTCGGCGTTTCCTTTGGGCGGATACGTCAAAATGCTCGATGAGCGGGAAGCCGAGGTATCCGTCGATGAGCTACCTCGGGCATTCAATCGTCAGTCGGTAGGGCGGCGAGCATTTATCGTAGCAGCGGGGCCTGCTGCCAATTTTCTGCTGGCTATCCTGCTTTACTGGTTGTTGTTCATGCACGGTATTGCCGAACTCAAGCCTCGTCTCGGACCGCCTCCGGCAGATACACCAGCGGCGATGGCCGGTATACGCGAGGGCGAGACGGTTCGTGCGGTAAATGGCAAAGGCATTGTGACTTGGCAGCAACTGCGTTGGGAGGTCATCGGGCGGGCGTTAGACAAGGAGCCTTTGCAACTTGAAGTGATCGGTTTTAAAAATGAAATCACCATACGCCACCTTGAAAGCAAAATTGTCAATTTGGAAGATCTGGAAACGGATCAATTGCGTGCCCTCGGGCTGGTATTGTTTCGGCCACGTCTGCCCGCGGTGGTCGGCAGTGTGCAGCCAAATTCGGCGGCCGAGTTAGCCGAGTTCAAAGAGGGCGATCGGGTGCTGTCTATCGATGGTAAATCAATCACTTTGTGGGCGGAGCTGGCTTCCGTAGCGCGAAACTCTCCGGGACGCCAATTACGAGTTCAGATTGAACGTGCTGGCCGGCAAATGGATCTGATAGCCATCCCGCGCGTCGTTGAGGAGGGTAGTCACCGATTTGGCCGGCTTGGTTTGATGGCAAAAGAGGGTGTCGGTGAGGCTTTCGAGATGACCACCATCGTTACCTATGGCCCCGTCGAGTCTATCCACCGAGCGATGGAGCAAACTTGGGATACCTCAATACTCAGCTTGCGCATGATTGGACGCATGCTGACTGGAGAGCTTTCATGGAAGAACCTGTCGGGGCCCGTGACCATAGCCGATTATGCGGGTCAATCCGCGCGCCTGGGCCCTACTTATTACCTGCGATTCCTTGCTCTGATCAGTATCAGTCTTGGCGTACTCAATCTGCTCCCGGTACCGGTTCTGGATGGAGGGCATTTGATGTATTATCTTGTCGAGTTTATCAAGGGAGGTCCGGTATCAGAGCGGGCCTTGGAAATCGGCCAACAGATTGGTTTCGCCTTGCTTGCGCTGCTAATGGCTTTTGCCTTCTACAATGATATTAACCGCCTTGTTTCTGGCTAATTTTCGTCAAAAATACATGAAGAAAACGAAGTTTCAGCGCTGGCTTACGCGAGTTCCGTCGGCGTTGCTTGCTTTAGCCGCAAGCATAAAGTTGATAGTCGTCCTGCTTTCCTCGCTCCTGCTGATGGGTTCCGCTTTTGCGTTCGAACCATTCCAGATCAAGGATATTCGCGTCGAGGGAATTCAACGCACCGAGGCGGGTACCGTTTTCTCATACCTGCCTGTCAAGGTGGGCGATACCATGAGCGACGAGAAGGCGGCTGCAGCGATCAAGACGCTGTTCGCTACCGGCTTCTTCAAGGACGTGCGACTTGAAATTGATGGCTCAGTGCTTGTCGTGCTGCTGGAAGAGCGCCCGGCAATCGCCTCACTTGAATTCAGCGGTCTCAAGTCTTTCAAGGCGGAAGATCTCAAGAAGTCCTTGCGTGAAGTTGGTCTCGCCGAATCGCGCATATTTGATCGCGCCATGGTCGATCGCGCCGAGCAGGAGCTCAAGCGTCAGTATCTTTCCCAAGGGTACTACGCGGTTCAAGTGACGACCACCATTACGCCATTGGAGCGCAATCGCATCGGCATCAGTTTCGCTGTTACCGAGGGCGATATTGCCAAGATCAAGCAGATCAATATCATCGGCGCCGCCGCTGTCGAGGAAAGCGAACTGCGTGATCTGATGGTGCTGCGCACGCCAGGATTGCTGACGTGGTACACGAAAAACGATCAGTATTCCAAGCAGAAACTTTCCGGTGATCTGGAGACGCTGCGCTCCCACTATCTTGATCGGGGATTTCTCGAGTTCAATATCGAATCGACTCAAGTTTCCATTTCGCCGGACAAACAGGATATTTACATCACAATCAATCTAAATGAGGGCGAGCGGTACACAGTCTCGTCGGTCAAACTGGCTGGTCAGCTTCTGTTGCCGGAAGATGATCTGACGAAGTTGGTGCAAATCAAGCCAGGCGAAGTATTCTCGAGAGAGAAGGTAACGCAAACCACAAAAGCCATCAGTGAACGTTTCGGCAACGAGGGCTATGCTTTTGCCAACGTGAATGCGGCGCCGGAACTGGACAAGGACAAACACCAAGTAGCGTTCACCGTGTTTATCGATCCAGGGCGGCGCGTCTATGTACGTCGTATCAATGTGACCGGCAACACGCGGACGCGCGACGAGGTTGTTCGCCGCGAAATGCGACAGACCGAAGCCGCTTGGTACGATGGTGAGAAGATCAACAAGTCACGTACGCGTGTTGATCGATTGGGTTACTTCGATGAGGTGACTGTGGAAACGCCTCCTGTTGCCGGAACAACCGACCAAGTCGATATGGAGGTCAAGGTCAAGGAAAAGCCAACCGGCAACATCATGCTGGGAGCCGGTTTTTCCAGTGCCGAGAAGTTTACAGTTTCAGGTTCCGTACAGCAACAGAACTTGTTTGGCAGTGGCAAACACGTGGGAGTTCAGGTTAGCACCAGTGCTTCAAACAAGGTGTATTCCTTATCCACTACGGATCCCTATTTCACGGTCGATGGTATCAGCCAGGGTTTCGATGTCTACTACCGAAAAACCGATAGCAGCACGTTGGCGGTTGGCGCTTTTGGCTCCAAGTCGCTCGGCCTCGGCGGGCGCTGGGGTTTCCCGATCGCCGAGGAAGACTATTTGAATCTTGGACTGTCGTTTGATCGCACTACGCTCACAGTGGATACCAATAGCCCCACCCGCTATCAGACCTATGTCACGCGTTTCGGCGCAACAGGAAACACCTTGCTGACTTCACTCGGTTGGCAAAAGGATGGACGCGATAGTCTGTTATTCACCACCAAGGGAGTCTTTCGAAAGGCAACGCTTGAGCTTTCATTGCCGGGTAGCACAGCGACATATGTACGGGCATCCTATCAACATCAGCATTTCATTCCATTGGACCGCAAGTTCACGCTCGCGCTCAATGGTGAGGTGGGCTTGGCAAAAGCTTATGGCAACAAGGAACTGCCATTCTTCAAGAACTATTATGCGGGTGGAATTGGTTCGGTGCGCGGCTTCGACTCCGGCTCCCTGGGGCCGCGGGATGCGACAAGCGGTGAGGCGATAGGAGGCGACAAGAGGCTAATCGGTAACGTCGAAGTACTTTTCCCCATTCCCGGTATGGGGCGCGACAACTCGATGCGCATGAGTGCCTTTCTCGATGCCGGCAATGTCTGGGGATATGACAGCAAATTTAGCCTGGGTAGCATGAGATACAGCGGTGGCGTGGCCCTCTCATGGAATTCGCCGGTGGGTCCGCTGAAGTTCTCCTTTGCAAATCCGTTCAACAAGAAAACAGACGACAAAGTTCAGCGATTGCAGTTTCAGATGGGTTCAGTTTTTTGACCCCTTCCTAATAGTGAGAGAGTTATGCTAAAGAAATGTCTTTGTGCCGGTATTTTCCTGTTGTCGTTTTCTGCCGGCGTCATGGCCGACAGCAAAATCGGCTTTGTCAATAGCCAGAGGATACTGAACGACGCGCCGCAGGCGGCTCGCGCGAAGAAAAAAATCGAGAAAGATTTTGAGAAGCGTGATCAGGATCTGCAACGCATTGCCAAGCAGTTGCAGGGAATGCAGGAAAACCTGGACAAGAACGCGGTGACAATGGCGGAAAGTGATCGTCGTACCAAGGAGCGCGAATTTGGTGAGCTCAACCGCGATTTCCAGCGCAAGCAGCGCGAGTTCCGCGAAGACCTGAGTCAAAGGCAAAACGAGGAAATGGCCTCGATTTTTGAACGCGTGAACAAGATCATCAAGCAGATTGCCGAAGCCGAGAAGTACGACATCATTTTCCAGGAGGCGGTCTACGCCAACCCGCGTATCGACATCACCGATAAGGTGATCAAGACGCTGGGTGACGGCAACAAGTAAAGCTCATTGGCCGTGGAGCTGCGGCTCGACGAAATTGTCGCCCGGTTTGGCGGAGAAATAGTCGGCGCTGGCGACACGGTGATTTCGCGCATTGCGACGCTTGAGCGAGCCGGATCGGGCGATTTGGCTTTTCTCGCGAATCCGAAGTATCGCGACCAATTGACCACAACCCGTGCTGCCGCCGTAATCATGGCTGGGCCGGCCGTGGACGGACTTGCAGCGGCTATTCTGACGCCACAACCTTATCTCTATTACGCATGGGTAGCGCAGTTAATCAATCCATCGCCCGTGGCGGAACCAGGAATTCATCCGAGCGCTGTGATCGAAGGCGAAGTGGCAGCGACCTCGAGTATCGGGCCCAATGTTTGGGTGGGTCGGGGCGCCAGGATAGGAGAAAACGCCGTGCTGGGAGCCAACTGCAGCATCGGTCCGGATGTCGAGATTGGTGCCGATAGCCATCTCGCCGCCAACGTTACAGTTTATTTTGGCAGCCACATTGGCGCGCGTTGCCTGATTCATTCCGGAGCTGTGATCGGTTCGGACGGCTTCGGTTTTGCCCGTGAAACAAGTGGTAGATGGGTCAAGATTCCGCAAATTGGACGTGTGATGATTGGTGATGATGTTGAAATTGGTGCGGGAACCACGATTGATCGCGGGGCATTGGGCGACACCGTAATCGCGAATGGCGTCAAACTTGATAACCAGATACAGATCGGCCACAACGTACAGATTGGTGAGCACACCGCCATGGCCGGATGTGTCGGAATCGCTGGTAGCGCGGTGATTGGCTCTCGCTGTACTGTGGGTGGTGGCGCAGTGATTCTTGGGCACCTGCACATTGCAGATGATGTCAACGTTTCGGCAGGTACGTTGATAACAAAATCAATATTCAGCGCTGGAACTTATAGTGGCGCAGTTCCCTTCCTTGAGCATGGCGAATGGCGGAAAAATTTCTCGCGACTACGCCATCTCGACTCAATGGCCGATAAAATCCGGGCCCTCGAACAGCGGCTTGCCGCACTGGAGAAAAAGTCATGAGCGAAGAAAGTAGCGGCGGGGTGGCTGAAACGCGTATGGATATCCATCAGATACTGGACTATCTGCCACATCGCTACCCGATCCTTCTAGTCGATCGGGTGCTCGAAGTGATTCCCGGCGAACGAATTACCGCGCTAAAGAACGTTAGCGTCAACGAGCCCTACTTTCCCGGTCACTACCCGCATCACCCGGTGATGCCCGGAGTGTTGATCGTTGAGGCAATGGCGCAGACAGCGGCAATTCTTTCTTTCAAGACCATGGGTAGCAAACCCGACGACAAATCGGTGTACTACTTTGTTGGCATCGACAATGCGCGCTTTAAAAAACCAGTTGGGCCCGGCGATCAACTGGTAATCGATGTAGTGCTCAAAGCCAACAAGCGGGGCATCTGGAAATTTTCTGGTGTTGCCAAAGTCGATGGCCAGATCGCTGCCGAAGCCGATTTGATCTGCGCGGTTCGCCCAACACCCGGATGAGTATTCATCCCACCGCCATTATTCATCCTGCAGCGAGACTTGGTCAGCGAGTCGTCGTCGGCGCCTATTCGCTTGTCGGTGAGCACGTTGAAATCGGCGACGATACGGTCATCGGTCCGCATGTTGTAGTTAATGGACATACTCAGATTGGTCAACACAACCATATCTTTCAGTTCTGCTCGATCGGAGAAGCACCTCAGGACAAGAAGTATGCAGGTGAGCCGACCCGGCTGGAGATCGGAGACCGAAACACCATTCGTGAGTTCTGCACCTTTAACTGTGGAACCGCACAAGATGTTGGCGTTACGCGTCTTGGTAGTGACAACTGGATCATGGCGTATGTCCATCTGGCTCATGATTGCCAGGTAGGCAACCAGACGATTTTTGCCAACAATGCACAACTAGCTGGCCATGTGCACGTCGGCGACTGGGCAATTCTTGGCGGTTTCACGGTAGTACATCAGTTCGTTCGCATCGGCGCCCACAGTATTACAGCGATGGGCACCATTCTTCTGCAGGATCTGCCGCCCTATGTCATGGCAGCAGGCAACCCCGCCGAGCCAAGAAGCATCAATGCCGAAGGTCTCAAGCGTAGAGGGTTTTCGAGTGCCTCAGTTGCCGCAGTGAAGCGAGCCTACAAGACCTTGTACAAAAACGGCTTGAAACTCGATGAAGCCAGCGCAATCATTGAACAGGAGTCGGTCGCGGTGCCTGAATTGACATCGCTCGCCGGTTTTCTTGCAGCACCCGGACGAGGCATTATTCGCTGACATGGTACGCATTGCCATGGTGGCGGGCGAGGCGTCCAGCGATCAGCTCGCCGCGCATCTGATCACCGCGTTGAAGGAGCATCTGCCGCAGGCTAAGTTCTACGGTATCGGCGGACCCAAGATGCAGCGCGTAGGCTTTGAGTCGCTCTGGCCTGCCGAAATGCTCGCAGTTCGCGGCTATGCCGAAGTACTGCGACACTATCGATCAATTACGCGCATGCGCCGCCAGTTGTTACGCCGGCTGCTGAATGACCGTCCCGACGTTTTTATTGGTGTCGATGGCTCCGATTTCAATTTGTGGCTGGAAAAACGTCTCAAGCGCAGTGGAATTCCGACCATCCATTTCGTGAGCCCATCGATCTGGGCCTGGCGCAGGAAGCGGATGAGCAAGATCGTTCAGTCGGTCAGTCATATTCTCGCGTTGTATCCATTCGAGCCTGATCTTTACCGTAATACAACGGTCAAATGCAGCTATGTAGGCCACCCACTTGCCGATGTGATTCCGCTTGAAATTAGCCAGCGTGAAGCACGCGAACAACTCGACTTGGCACAGGATAGTCAGGTCATCGCTCTGCTGCCGGGCAGTCGCCAGTCCGAATTGCACTTCATGGCCGAAACATTTATTGAGACCGCAAAACTATTACAGCAGCGTTATCCGCATGTAATTTTTCTCGTGCCGCTGGTTTCGCGCGAGACGCGGAGACAGTTTGAAACCGCTCTATGGAAACTGAAAGCCGACGAAATGCCTTTTACTCTGATGTTCGGGCATGCGGCCGAGGCGGTTGCTGCCAGCGATGTCGCGCTGGTGGCCAGCGGGACGGCTACTCTGGAAACGGCATTGGTCGGTCGTCCCATGGTAATTGCCTACAAGATGTCGCCTTGGTCCTGGCGGCTAATGCGTGGCATGCGTTACCTGCCTTGGGTAGGGCTGCCGAACATACTGGCCGGTCGTTATGTTGTTCCCGAGTTTTTGCAGGATGAGGCGTCGCCGGAAAATCTTGCGCAAGCACTCGGCAACCTGCTGATAGACCGTCAAGCCTGTGGCTCTATCGTGCGCGTTTTCGACAGCATCCATCGCTTGTTGCGCCAGAACACCGCTCAGAAGGCGGCTAATGCGGTGCTGCCCTATTTGCAGAAGACGTGATGCGACTGGTATGCGGTGTCGATGAAGCTGGACGTGGACCGCTTGCCGGGCCGGTATACGCGGCAGCGGTGATTCTCGACCCGGACCAGCCCATAGAGGGCTTGGCCGACTCCAAAAAACTTTCCGAACGCAAGCGAGAGTATCTCGCTCTGGAAATTCGGAAGAAGGCACTGGCCTACGGCATAGCCTTTGCCTCGGTCGAAGAAATTGACAGAATCAATATTTTGCAGGCGACCATGTTGGCGATGAGCCGCGCAGTCGAGGCACTTTCCATCAAGCCAGAAGAGGCGCTGATCGATGGCAATCGCTGCCCGCAACTGTCGATATCGGCCCGCGCAATCATCCGTGGCGATGCGACTGAGCCGGCAATTTCAGCGGCTTCGATTCTTGCCAAAACAGCGCGCGATGCCGAGATGCGCCAGATTCATCAAGCTTTTCCGCAGTATGGGCTGGATCGTCATAAAGGCTACGACACCGCAGTACACCGGGCGGCGTTGAAGCAGTATGGGCCGGCTCATTTTCATCGCAAGAGTTTTGGGCCCGTCAGGATATTGCTCGACGCAGCGAATGTTTACGACGTTTAGTCTCAAATCTACCAGTGAGGTCTGCCACTGCCAGGGTTGCATTGAGGGCATCCAGCAATGAATATCCGTCATATCAGTTCGCGCGACAATCCGACGTTCAAAAATTTGCGCGCGTGCGCCGATGACCCACGTAAGCACGGACGCGCCTTGCTTGACGGTGTTCATCTGGTGGCCGAATGTCTCAGTCGTGGCGTCGAACTTCAGCAAATGCTGGTCAGTGAAAGTGGGCTGCAGAACCCGGAAATTGATGCTCTGTTGAAAAGCGCTGCGGGCATCGATTGCCTTGTCATGCGAGACAGCTTGTTCCGCGATATTTCCGGGTTGGGTACACCTACGGGCATCGCTGCGGTTATGGAGATACCGCCAGTACCTTCGGGCGAGATTCTGGGCGATGCACTCATACTTGATGCGGTGCAGGATGCCGGGAACGTTGGAGCCATTTTGCGCACTGCTGCCGCTGCGGGAGTGTGCGACATTGTTCTTGGCAGCGGCTGTGCCGGTGTCTGGACGCCGCGCGTGCTACGCGCCGGTCAGGGCGCGCATTTTTCGCTGGCGATTCGTGAACAGGCCGATCTAAATGCCGTGCTTGCGGGATGCTCGGCGACCACCGTAGCGACGGTTGTCCGAGGAGGCACCAGTCTTTATGAGCTTGAGCTTACCGGACCGATTGTCTGGCTTGTCGGCAATGAAGGCTCCGGGTTGGCACCGGAATATATGGCAGCAGCAGATGTTCATGCCACGATTCCGCTAGCCAACAATTCCGAGTCGCTCAATGTAGCTGCGGCGACAGCAGTGTGTTTGTTCGAGCTGGTTCGTCAGCGGGCGAGGCAAGCGCCCCCTTAAAGCTGCGGCACAAAACAAAAAGGCCCGCGCAAGGCGGGCCTGAATGCAATTCTGAAAGCTGTGCTTACTTCTTCTTGGCCTTCTTGCCTGCAACAGCAGCCTTGAATGTGGCGCCAGCGGTGAAGCGTGGCACAGTGGTCGCGGCAATCTTAAGCTCCTTGCCGGTTTGTGGGTTGCGGCCAACGCGTGCAGCGCGCTTTGATGATTTGAAGCTGCCGAATCCAACCAGGGTAACGCTGTCACCCTTGGAGACGGTCTTGACAATTGCTGCCATGATAGCTGACAGCGCCTTCTCAGCAGCGGCTTTGCTGATGTCGGCTTCTTTGGCGGTGATCTCAATCAGTTCAGACTTGTTCATGTGTGACCTCGTGAAAGTGGTGTGAGTGGTAAAGGTGGTGAAATTGATGTTCTTAGCGGTGGGGTGAATTCTATGCGAATGGTAAATCGAGTGGAAAACAAATTATTCATACGCTTGCATATCGCGGAACTGTAGCAAAACTTTAATAATAAAGGTTCAGGCTCGCAATTCTTTTTGCCAGTGAATCATCTTCCAAGTAATCGACTATCACCGTATCCATGAATAATATGCCGGAAGGGGAAAGGCGCGCAAGGCAAAGGCGATAAAATACCTTCTTTCGTGGGCCAGTGGGAATTCGCAGAGGTTTTTTTTGAATTTGCCTGTCCCCAAGACTCCGGGGAAGTATTCTCAAAGGACACGACGTCAATGGAACTCGACTGGTGGCACTGGATTATTCTCGGCCTTGGCTTGGGTTTGGTGGAATTGGCCGTGCCCAGCTTCTTTGTCATCTGGTTTGGCTTGGGGGCGTTACTGGTAGGCGTTGCGGTGTTGATCGCGCCAGCATTGGCGTTCAGCGCCCAGATACTGATATGGACGCTGGCATCGGTGGCAATGACCGTGCTCTGGTTCAAGGTCTTGCGCAACGATGGCAACAAGACTCAGTCTGGACAGGCGGATGAGGCGCTTGGTGAGATCGGGGTTCTGGTGAGAGCAGTCGAGCCTTTGGGAGCGGTGTCGGCGCGCGGGGAAGTCCGCTTCCAGAAGCCAATCATGGGTTCCGATAGCTGGCCCTGTCTTGCCGATGAAGCAATTGCGGCGGGAGAGCGGGTCAAGGTGCTGGCTGTTGACGGCCAGATATTGAAAGTCGGCAAGTACTGAAGGGGCAGGTCATGGGCGAGTTCGCATTTGTTGTAGTTGCACTGTTTGTATTTGTCGCCGTCACGATCGCCAAGGGTGTTCGTATCGTGCCGCAGGGCGAAGAATGGATCGTCGAGAGGTTGGGAAAATACCACGTCACGCTTCTTCCCGGCCTGAATATCATCATTCCTTACTTCGATCAGGTGCGTTATAAATTGACCACCAAGGACATCATTCTGGATGTCCAGGAGCAGGAGGTCATTACCAAGGACAATGCCGTAATCCTCACCAATGCGATTGCCTTCATCAAAGTCACCGATCCGATCAAGGCGGTGTACGGCGTAACGGATTTCACCGAGGCGATCCGCAACATGATCATGACTACCTTGCGCTCGATCATCGGCGAGATGACGCTCGATGAGGCACTGTCGAATCGGGAGAAGATCAAGGCGCGGCTGCGCGAGGGCGTTGCCGACGAAGCCATTGACTGGGGCTTGACAGTGAAATCAGTCGAGATTCAGGACATTAATCCATCGGATTCGATGCAGCGTGCGATGGAAGCTCAGGCGTCCGCAGAGCGTGAGCGCAAGGCCATGGTGACCAAGGCGGAAGGCACCAAGCAATCCACCATTCTCAATGCCGAAGCGCTGTTGCAGGCCGCGCGCCTTCAGGCCGAAGCGCAAGTCACACTGGCCGATGCTTCTGCTGAAGCCATTCGCCGTGTCGCGGCAGCGATTGGCAGCGAGGACGCACCGATGCGTTATATGCTGGGTGAAAAATACATTCAGGCTATCGGCAATCTGGCCAGTTCGGATAATGCCAAGACCGTGTTGATCCCTGCCGATATTCAGGACACGCTGCGCGGAATTCTCGGCAGTCGTAAGTAAGGCAGCGGCCGGAGGGTGGACTGAATTCAATGCGGCTGCTGGCTTTCGAGACGGCGACACGTCATTTGTCGGCAGCGCTATGGCAAGACGGCGAAATCATTGAGCGATCGGCGCGTGTAGCCAATGGCGGCTCGGAGCATCTGTTGCCCTGGGTCCATGAACTGTTGGCCGAATCCGGAGTTGCGTTGTCGCAGATCGATGGTGTCGCATTTGGAGCGGGACCGGGTGGATTCACCGGCTTGCGTCTGGCTTGCGGCGTAGCACAGGGTCTGGCCTATGGTCTGGATGTTCCGGTGATGCCGGTATCTACCCTGGAGGCACTTGCGCTGGAGTCTGGCGATGGCAATGTCTGGGCCTGCCTCGACGCGCGCATGAACGAGGTCTATGGCGCAGCCTATCGTGTCGCTGGCGATGGCGTTGTGCAACTCATGGCGCCTGCGTGCCTGCCACCAGCCGTATCACCAGCGCCGAGTTTTGTGGGGGGGTGGGGTATTGGCGACGGGTTTGCCAGCTATGGCGAACTGCTTGGCGCGCAAAAACCCGATCTGCTCGGCGTGCGTGCCGATGTATTCCCCACCGCAGTCGCCGTGCTGCGCCTTGCCGCGCCGCTTTTTGCGAATGGGAAGGGTCTGGATGCTGCACTGGGGCAACCGATTTATGTGCGTGACAAAGTGGCATTGACCACGGCGGAGCGGCTTGCTCGTGGCGGCGCAAAATAGTGCTTCATTATCGAGAAATGATCGATACGGATGTCGATATCGTTACGGCAGTCGAAGGACGCAGCCATCCTTTTCCGTGGACTCGCGGCAACTTCGCAGATTCATTGGCAGTCGGTCATGGTGCTTGGCTGGCCACTGAAGACGGGAAGATGATCGGTTATGCCATCCTGATGCAGGCAGTGGATGAAGCGCACCTGCTCAACATTACGGTGCTGCCTGAGTACCAACGCTGTGGTCGCGGCAGCTTGCTGCTCAATTTCCTTTTTGATCAGGTCAGACTCAATGAGTGCACCCGCATGTTGTTGGAAGTTCGTCCGGGAAATGTCTCGGGGCTGGGCCTATACCGGCGCCACGGTTTTGCCGAGATCGGTCGCCGTCGTGACTACTACCCGACGCATGATGGCCGCGAAGACGCGATCGTGATGGCCCGCGACCTATGACAATCAAGCGCGAACAAATCTTGAATGAGATGGGTCTGGGGCCGATCTGGAAATTGCGTGCCAGCGCGGTACAAGCTGCTGTCGAAGAACCGCCACTGCCTGTTGCTGCCATTGAGCCAGAGCCTAGGGCGTTGGAGTCGAATGCTGATGACGAATTGGCGAGCGGCATGAGCTGGGAAGAACTCACCGCCACGGTCTCGGAGTGTCGCCAATGCCGACTTTGCGAGCAGCGCAAGCAAGCAGTGCTGGGTGTTGGCGATATCAAAGCCGACTGGCTGTTTGTCGGCGAAGCGCCGGGTGCGGAAGAAGACCAACGCGGCGAGCCCTTTGTCGGCCAGGCCGGAAAACTGCTCGACAACATGTTGGCGGCCATTGGCCTAGTGCGTGGTCGCGATGTGTATATTGCCAATGCCGTCAAATGCCGTCCGCCTGAAAACCGAACGCCCGCCGCGGAGGAGATCGTGACTTGTCGGCCGTATCTGGAGCGGCAGATCGAATTGATTCAACCGAAGCTGATTGTGGCGCTGGGCCGTCCGGCGGCACAGACGCTTCTGCAAGCAGAAATCAAAATTGGCGCCGCGCGAGGCAAACTGCATGCCTATAAAGGCATCCCGCTGATAGTCAGTTATCACCCTGCGTATTTACTGCGCACCCTGCTGGATAAGGCCAAGGCCTGGGAAGACTTGTGTTTCATGAGGCAGACCATGGAAACCATTAGGGCAAAACTTCAGAATGGGGGAATGCCAGTCTCTTCGACGACGTGCGGCGCGTCAGAAACCGGAAGCGACTGATGTCTCACGGAAGCGAAGGCTCGTCTCAGGGTTCGTTACGGGCGATCTACTATGCCTTGGGCGCCAACTTCGGCATCGCCATATCCAAGTTCATTGCTGCAATCTGGACCGGGTCCGGCTCTATGCTGGCCGAGGCGATTCATTCCACGGCCGACTGCGCCAACCAGATGCTTTTGCTGCTGGGATTGAAACAGGCGCGCCGTCCTGCCAGCGCCGACTTTCCACTAGGCCACCATCGCGTCACCTATTTCTGGGCCATGATCGTGGCGCTGATGTTGTTCTTCATGGGTGGCGCGTTTTCCGTGTACGAAGGTATCGAGCGACTGCTGCACCCGCACCCGATGGAAAACGGTTTGATCGCCATGGCGGTGCTGGCCGGTGCAGTGGTATTGGAGGGTTTTTCGCTGTGGGGTGCGCTGACCGAGATTCGCAAGATATCTGGAACGCAGCCATTTTTAACCTGGTTCCGTGAAACCCGGCAGTCGGAATTGATGGTAGTGGCAGGCGAAGACATCGCGGCTCTGCTCGGTCTGGTGCTGGCCTTCATCGCGGTTGCGGCCACGGTTGTTACCGGCGATCCGTTGTGGGATGCGCTCGGTACCTTGGCAATCGGCATTGTTCTGATGATCGTTGCGATCGCCGTGATGATCGAGGTCAAGGGTTTGATTGTCGGCGAATCGGCGGCTCCGAGGCAGCGTGCCGAGATTGAGGCGTTTGTTGCCGCTCAACCGGAAGTCGAGGAAGTCCTCAACGTAATCACCCTGGCCTGGGGCGAAAAGATCGTGATCGCCGTAAAGGCGCGCATGCGTGGCATGGAAAGTGGAACGGGGCTGCAGATGGTCGAAGCCATCAATGTGGTCGAAGCGCGCATGCAGGAAAAGTTTCCCCATGCGCAGTGGGTATTCTTCGAGCCGGACGTCCGTTAAGTACTACTGGGTAAACGCCTTACCCATCATTTATCCCCAGGTCTGGCACTCGGTTTTGCCCTGTTGCCGATTGGTATCCACCAGTCGCTGCATTGTGGAAAGCAGGCGCTGGCGACTCTTTTCACTTCGCTCTGTACTTTTTGCGGGTGGCTGCCGGAGCACATTGAGTCCCTCTTCGATTGCCTTGCGGCAATTATCTTCCTTGGGTTCTGTAGCGGCAACAGCAGTCATCCCAAATGCAGACAGGCAGATCAAGAACAGGGCGGAGCGAAAGCGTGGACTCATGTTGACTCCCTTCAATCAATGATGGTTGCTGTCTTCCAGGTGAGCGACATCGTCGCGCTCATTCTGGTTGAGTTCGTGTTTTTGTTTTACCAGCCACATCGTGCCCGCCACAAACAAACCGAATAGAACGATGATCCAGTATATCGACAGGCTCGCCGCGAGCAGCATTGAGTAGACCGTGGTCATGATCAGGATCGACAGATTCTCGTTGAAATTCTGCACCGCGATGGAATGTCCGGCGCCCATCAGAATGTGGCCGCGATGCTGCAGCAAGGCATTCATGGGGACCACAAAGAAACCCGAAAAAATCCCGATCAGAACCAGCAACGGAATCGCCAGCCACATGTCGCGTACGGCGACCATGACCAATACGCCGATGCCCATCGCAATGCCCAGTGGGATCACGCGTACCGACTTTTTCAGTGTAATCATCCGCGCGGCCAGTACTGCACCGATGGCGACACCGACGGCGACCACACCTTGCAACATGCTGGCCTTGGACAAGTCGAGATTCAGCGCCGCTTTGGCCCATTCCAGCACTATGAACTGCAGGGTTGCCCCGGCGCCCCAGAACAAGGTTGTTACCGCCAGCGAGATCTGCCCCAACTTGTCACGCCACAATAGTTTGAGACAATGATTGAATTCGTGAAACAGATAAATCGGGTTTCTTTTTAGTGGTTTGTGGTCTACGCCAGTGTCGGGAATATGGAGATTGAACAGGGCAGCGATAAGGTAAATCGCGCCAACGACAATCAGGGTCATCTCGGCACGAGTATCGACTCCGAAATCGAAAAAGGGTATTGGATCCAGGATTAGCAGACCGTGTGCGATATCCGGCCGGATCAGCGCGCCGCCCAGTACTACACCGAGGATGATGGCCGCAACCGTGAGGCCCTCGATCCAGCCGTTGGCAACCACCAGCAGTCGGGCCGGCAAATACTCGGTAAGAATGCCGTACTTGGCCGGCGAATAGGCCGCCGCGCCGAGGCCTACCACGGCATAGGCCAGCAGTGGATGCATGTCGAAAAACATCAAACTGCAGCCAAAAATCTTGATGCCATTGCTGATGAACATGACCCGCCACTTGGGCATTGAATCGGCAAACGCGCCGACGAAGGCGGCCAAAGCCACGTAGGACACGGTAAAGAAAGTTTTGAGCAACGGCTCGTATTCCGCCGGTGCGTGCATATCGCGCAAGATGGCGATGGCGGCGATCAACAAGGTGTTGTCGGCAAGCGCTGAAAAAAACTGCGCCGCCATGATGATGTAAAAACCTTTACTCATTGGCGTGGTCGTTGGGCCGATCGTGGCGGTGGCTGCGGGTTTATATCACGAAAGATGAACCGGGCCGGCATTGATCCGCCGCAAAAAGACCTATCTTCGCTGACGAGAATCGAGTTCATCGGCGACTCGGGGACATAAATTGCGCAAATGATGGGTGATTTGTGATTGAATTGCGCCTACAAGTAAATTCTTATATACGGGAGATTTTTCAATGGCGGATCGCCGACTCCAGGTTTTTCATGCGGTTGCCAAACAGTTGTCGTTTACCAAGGCGGCAGAAGTACTGTTCATGACGCAACCCGCAGTAACTTTTCAGATCAAGCAGCTCGAGGAACACTTCAATACGCGATTATTTGATCGTGGCCACGGAAAAATTACGCTGACTCCAGCGGGCGAGGTGGTGTTGGGTTACGCCGAGAAGATTCTGGGACTTTCCTCCGAAATGGACGTGAGGCTCTCCGAGCTGACCGGTGAAATCAGTGGCTCGCTAATGGTCGGTGGGTCGACCACCATCGCTGAATTCATGTTGCCGGGCATTCTCGGTGAGTTCAAGTCGGTCTATCCGGGTGTGCGCTCTCGTTTGATCGTCGGAAATTCCGAAGCCATTGAAAGTCGTGTCATGGAGCACACCATTGATATCGGCTTCATCGAGTCACTCTCGCATGAGCCCAATCTGGAATGCGAAGTGTGCTGTGACGACGAGCTGGTGGTGATCTGTCATCCGCGCTTTCCGCTGGCGCGCAACAAGGAGCTGACCCCGCAAAAACTGCTGGAACACGCGTTCATTTCGCGCGAGCCGGGTTCAGGTACGCGTGAATTCACCGAGAACTACCTGCGCGCATCGGGAATATCGCTAGATCAAATGAACATGGTGATGGAACTTGGCAGTCCGATCGCGCTCAACGGCGTCGTCGAAACCGGTCTCGGTTTTGCCATTGCGTCCCGGGCCTCAGTAGCCAAAGAGCAGCGGTTGGGTGATATCGTCGCAATTCCGCTCAAGCCACGCCTGATTCGCACGCTTTCCATGGTCTATCCAAAAGAGAAGTTCCGCTCGCGTCTGGTTGCCACATTTGTCGAGTTTGCGTCCACGCGTTTGCAAGCCTTGATCAAACAGAAGTCGACTTAGGCTAGGAATGTCTCGACCGATACGCGCGCGCCTTGACTGGTCAGCGCTGCGACACAATCAGGGCGTTGCACGACGCCATGCGGGTGACGCCAAAATCTGGAGCGTAGTCAAGGCCGACGCCTACGGGCATGGACTGCTTTCTGCCGTGCGCGCCCTGGAAGGTCTCACGGGCGGCTTTGCGCTGGTCGAGCTTGAAGGTGCCATGGCGCTGCGGGATGCCGGGGTCTCCCAGCCGATACTGATGCTGGAGGGACCTTATCAGGCCGACGAACTGGGCGTCTACGCAGAATACGACCTGACGCCAGCTTTGCACTCGCTGTGGCAAATAGACGCGCTGATTGAAGCCCGTCTGACAGTTCGGCTGCCGGTCTATCTCAAACTGAATACCGGAATGAACCGACTGGGCTTCAATGCGGACGATTTCAATACCGCCTTGGGCCGGCTTGATGCGGCGGACTGCATCGCTTCGGTTACGCTGATGACGCATTTCGCGGATGCAGATGAAGCGCGTGGCATCGCGGCGCAGCTTGAACGTTTTCAGGCCATGACTGCACACTGCGATCTACCCGTCTCCCTGGCCAATTCTGCGGCCTTACTGCGTTATCCGGAAGCCGTAGGCGACTGGGTGCGCCCGGGCATCATGCTCTATGGCTCGTCTCCCTTTCCCGCATTGAAAACAGCGGCCGAGCTCGATTTGCAACCCGTAATGACGCTTGAAAGCGAAGTAATTGCCGTGCGCGAACTCCAGCCCGGCGATGCCGTCGGCTATGGCGGCAGCTTTGTCGCCGAGGCACCCATGCGCGTGGGGGTGGTGGCCTGTGGCTATGGTGACGGCTATCCGCGTCACGCGCCTACGGGCACTCCGGTGCGAATTGCCGGGCAAGCCACGCGTACCTTGGGGCGCGTCTCGATGGACAAAATCTGTATTGACTTGAGCGAGCTGCCGGCGAAAGTCGGCGCTGGCGATACGGTGACCTTGTGGGGTGGGGCAGGCAATATGTACGTCGCTGCCGACGATGTCGCCAGCGCCGCCGGCACGGTGGCTTATGAATTGTTTTGTGCCCTGGCGTCTCGTGTGCCGATCTTCGACGAGAATTGAAAACCGCTTGATGGCAAAGGTAAAAACGCAGTACAGCTGCACTGAATGTGGTGCCAGCCTGCCCAAATGGCAGGGTCAGTGTCCCGGTTGTGGACAATGGAACACGCTGGTTGAGGCGCTTGTCGAAACGGCAGCTCCTGCAGGGCGAAACTTCGCAGCACTCGGCGGTGCCAGCGGCTTGCAGATGCTCGCGGAAATCCGACCGCGCGAAGAGCCGCGCCAGCCGACGGGCTTCGAGGAATTCGACCGCGTATTGGGCGGCGGGCTGGTGGCCGGCGGTGTAGTGCTGATCGGTGGCGATCCGGGCATCGGCAAATCGACGCTGCTGTTGCAAGCACTGGCGCGTCTGGCCCAGGCCAATCAAAACGTGTTGTATGTCTCCGGTGAAGAATCCGGCGAGCAGGTTGCGCTTCGTTCACGGCGCTTGCAGCTCGATGTCGGCAGCATGAAGCTGCTGGCCGAGATCAATCTGGAAAAAATACTTGCCACATTGATCAGCCAACGCCCGGCAGTGGCTGTAATCGATTCGATTCAGACCGTATGGTCGGACGCACTGCAGTCAGCGCCGGGTTCGGTAGCCCAGGTCCGCGAATGTGCGGCGCAACTGACGCGCTTCGCCAAACAAAGCGGTACCTGCGTGATACTCGTTGGTCATGTTACCAAGGAAGGCAGTCTCGCGGGTCCGCGCGTGCTGGAGCACATGGTCGACACGGTGCTGTATTTCGAAGGCGACACACATTCGAGTTTTCGTCTGGTGCGCGCCGTCAAGAACCGTTTTGGCGCGGTCAATGAACTGGGCGTGTTCGCCATGACCGAGAAGGGGTTGCGCGGCGTATCCAATCCATCAGCGCTTTTTCTTTCGCAACACTCGCTCGACGTTGCCGGCTCTTGCGTGCTGTGCACCCAGGAGGGCACGCGGCCGCTGCTGGTGGAAATCCAGGCGCTGGTCGATAGCTCGCAGGCACCCAGCCCGCGCCGACTCACCGTCGGTCTCGAACAGAATCGTTTGGCGATGTTGCTGGCGGTATTGCATCGTCATGCTGGTGTGGTGTGTGGCGATCAGGACGTTTTCGTCAACGCCGTCGGCGGTGTCAAGATCGCCGAGCCGGCAGCTGATCTGGCGGTGCTGCTGGCGATCGTTTCGTCCCTGCGCAATACGCCGCTGCCAGGCAAGTTGGTGGTTTTTGGCGAAATCGGTCTGGCTGGCGAAGTCCGTCCCGCACCGCGTGGACAAGAGCGTTTGAAAGAGGCGGCAAAGCTGGGATTTACGACTGCCATTGTGCCCAAGGCCAACGCTCCCAAAACCGCCATCAAGGGCATCGAAGTCATCGCGCTCGACCGCGTCGAGCAAGCCATCGAGCAAATGCGTTCATGGTGACGCAATGAGCAGTCTGCGTCTCGCCCTGCGCATGCTCGTGCGCGACTGGCGTGCCGGCGAACTCACGGTGCTGGGCATCGCCATGTTGCTAGCGGTGGCAGCGCTTACCAGCGTTGGCTTTCTTACCGACCGCGTCGAGCAGGCCTTGCGCCTGGAGTCGCATCAGCTGTTGGGTGGCGATTTACTGCTGACCGCCGATCATCCCTGGTCCGAGAGTTATCGGCGGGAAGCCACAGCGCGAGGATTGCGGCTGGCCGAAAGCGTTACCTTCCCGAGCATGGTGAGCCTTGGTGAGGCTTCAATCCTCGCCGATATCAAAGCCGTCACTGAAGGTTACCCCTTGCGTGGCGGCCTGCGTACAGCGCCCGAACTCAATGCGCCTGACGCGCCGGCGCCGCGCGTGCCGCGAGTAGGCGAGGCCTGGCCCGACGAGCGTCTGGCAACCTCATTGAATCTCGCGGCCGGCACGTCGCTGGCTCTGGGCAGGATCGAAGTTCGCAGCGGCCCGGTGCTGACACTGGAACCGGATCGCGGCATGAACGTGTTTGCCCTGGCACCACGCCTGATGATTAATCTGGCCGATCTGCCGGGCACCGGTCTGATCCAGAACGGCAGCCGCGTTCGCTATCGACTGCATCTGGCGGGAGACAGGGCGGTAGTGGCGGCATTCGAAACCTGGGCCACCAGTCGTCTGGGGCGCGGTGAAAAGATTGAAAGTCTGGACAACGCCCGGCCTGAAATCCGTAATGTGACTGAGCGAGCGCAACGCTTCTTGCGCCTGGCTGCCTTGCTGGCGGTAATTCTGGCTGCGGTGGCGGTGGCACTCGCCGCCGAGCGATACATGCGGCGACATCTAGACGGCTGCGCGGTGATGCGCTGCATGGGCGCGTCGGCCAAGCAACTGTTGCTGATTCACGGTGGCGAATTCCTGCTGTTCGGTCTGGCAGCCACGTTGGCCGGCTGCGCCGTTGGCTACGGCGTGCAGGCCGGGCTGCAGCAATTGCTGGCCGGTCTGCTGGTAACCCAATTGCCGGCACCTTCGCTGTTGCCCTGGATTCATGGTTTTCTGGTCGGGTTGACACTGATAGTCGGCTTTGCCCTGCCGCCACTGTTGCGACTGAAACGCGTACCGACCATTCGGGTACTGCGCCGCGAGTGGAGCGGATCAGAACCGGCCTCGGTCGGGGCCTATCTGCTGGGCGCCCTGGTGCTTGCAGGGTTGATGATGTGGATGGCCGGCGAACTGCGCCTGGGTTTGATCGTGCTCGGCGGCTTCATCCTCGCGCTTGGCTTTTTTACCCTGATGGCGAGAACTTTGTTGGCCGGGTTGGGCCGCTTGCGTCCGGCCGGCACGGGCTATGGCTGGCGTCACGGGCTCGCCAATCTGCGCCGTCGCCTGGCGGTTACCCTGGTGCAGGCCGTGGCGCTTGCTCTAGGTCTGACGGCGCTGTTGCTGCTGACCGTGGCACGCGGTGATTTGCTCGATAGCTGGCTGGCGCGCGTTCCTGCCAACGCTCCCAATCGTTTCGCCATCAATATTCAGCCCGATCAGCGTATCGCCATCGCCGACTTTTTCAAGGCGCGCGGCCTGACGCCGCCGGAACTCGAACCCATGGTGCGTGGCCGGTTGACGCACGTCAATGGTTTGGCGGTCGGACCGGAAACTTATACCGATGATCGCGCCCAGCGTCTGATCGACCGTGAGTTCAACTTGTCCTGGTCCGCCACGCTGCCGCCGGGCAACACGGTCAGTGGCGGTCGCTGGCATGGCGCCACGCAAGCGGCGGAGTTTTCGGTGGAGCAGGGCCTGGCCGAAACCTTGAATCTCAAGCTTGGCGATCGGATGAGTTACAACATAGCCGGCAATCGGGTTGAGGCGGTGGTTACCAGCCTGAGAAAGCTCGACTGGGATTCAATGCGGGTTAATTTCTTTGTCATGTCGCCTCCCGAGGTGCTACAGGATTATCCGGCCAGTTACATCACCAGTTTTCATTTGCCGGCGGACAAGGCGAACGTCATACCCGAACTGGTGCGGGCTTTCCCCAATCTGACGGTGATTGACGTTGTGGCGCTGGTCAAGCAACTCCACGCCACGATAGATCAGGTGGCGCGCGCCGTACAACTGGTATTCGGCTTCGCCGTTCTGGCCGGGCTGGCGGTTTTGTATGCAGCTCTGCAAGCCAGTAGCGACGAACGCCGTCATGAATTGGCGGTGCTGCGTGCCTTGGGTGCGCGCAGCCGCCAGTTATCCGGAGCCTTGCTGGCGGAGTTTGCCGCACTCGGCGCGCTGGCGGGTCTGCTCGCGGGAATTGCCGCGAGCCTTATCGGCTGGGGCCTGGCGCGCTTTGCCTTTCGCCTCGACTACCTGCCGCAGCCGGAACTGTGGGGCATTGGTTTGCTGGCCGGGGTGGTGCTGGTTGTAAGTGCTGGCTGGTTGGGCGCGTCATCCATGCTGCGTCAGTCCGCGCTACCTGTATTGCGAGCCGCGCAATAGGCGGCTGGTACCAGTGCCAACTCCTGGTTTGCTCATTTTCGGAGATGGTTCGATGCAGATGTCCAAACGGTTTGTCTTTGATCCTACGGCATTCTTGATGCATACATTCCTGTGCGCGCTGCTTCTCGGATTGTCCACCGTTGTCATGGCCGATGGCGATGGCATTGCTGCCGCACGTTATGCCGATCCGGTGACTCGCTATGGTCATTTTGCGCCGGGCCGGCCGCACGAGTATGCCCGTGTCGAGGCCAACATGAGCTCGGGTGCCAGGTTGAGCTATGCACTACCGGATACAGAGGTTTTCGAGGATGTGCGGCCGCGTCTGGTTCGCCTTGCGGCAAACGAATCTGTTCACCTGTTAACGATAGTCAGCCATCGCGATCAAGGCGCGGCGCTGGCTCTGCTCGGCGTCGAGAATAATCAGCTGAAAGTCGTCGCACGATCAATCGCGATTGGAACCCCGATGCGCTGGCTGAACCCGGTGGCGACGGCAGACCTCGATGGCGACGGTATTGCTGAAGTTGCAGCGGTCATCACGCCGCACCTCAGTGGCACCTTGAAAATCTTCCGGCGATCTGGCGACAAACTGCAGGAAATAGCAGCGCTTGGCGGCTTTTCAAATCATGTCTATGGGTCATCCGATCTCGCCATGTCATTGCTGTTCGCAGAAGGAGGCCGCAAGAGCCTGCTGATTCCAGACCAGAGCCGCACCGTGCTGCGAGTCATCGAGTTTGTTGCGGGAAGTCTGCGTGAAACTGGTCGTTGCGTTCTTGCAGCACGGGCCACGGGGGAGATAGTCGATCTCGGCGGTGGCGAAGTCGAAATCGCTCAAGGCGAAGGAAAGCAGCGACTGAAAATCGCAAATTGCCAGCCGTGAAGGCTGAATTCAGACCGCGGTTGAGTCGACAATGACCTGTCAGTCGCCTCTTTGGAGCTGAAGCCTTCAATGAGCGTCGCCGCATGAAACGCAAGGCATCTTCCAATGTGGCCTGTGCCGTCGAGTTGCCGGCAGGGTTTCGAGTCGGTGCCGTGCTGGCATTTCACGGCCGCGATCCGCAAACCGTGGCAGAGCGGATTGACGGCAATTACCTGCGCAAGGGTTTGAGCTGGCAGGGTTGCCCTGCCAGCTTGACGATAGGTTTTGAAGGCAGTCGTGCCTGTGCGGAACTCGCCATCGATGGCGCGGGCAGCGCAGACGAAGCAGTGCTGTTGCAACTGCTGCGACACATGTTGGGACTGACGCAGCGGGTTGAAGACTTTGAGCAGCAGTTTCGTACTCATCCGCAAATTGGGCCGCTTATTGCGAGGCAGGCCGGCCTGCGGGTACCGCAAGCCGCAACGCCGTTCGAGGCGCTGAGCTGGGCGATTATCGGGCAACAGATCAGCGTCGGCGCCGCTATTTCGATTCGCCGCCGGCTGATCCAGGCCTGTGGTCTTGTGCATTCTGGCGGGCTGGCCTGTCATCCGGATGCGCAACGGGTGTCGATGCTGAGCGAGATGGATCTACGTCAGGCCGGATTCTCGCTATCCAAGGCACAGGCGCTGACCCTGTTGAGTCGCGAAGTGCTGGCAAACCGACTGCCGCTGGAGGCATGGGCTCGCAGTTTGCCCACAGACGAGATACGGGAGAAGTTGCTGGCTCTGCGCGGGATCGGTCCCTGGACGGTGAATTACGCTTTGCTGCGTGGCTTTGGCTGGCTCGACGGCTCCCTGCATGGCGATGTGGCGGTACGCCGCAAGCTGCAACTGCTTCTCGGCTCAACGGAGAAAATCAGCGAAGCTTTTACCCGGGACTGGCTGGTCGGGTTCTCACCCTGGCGGGCTTTGGTAGCCGCGCATTTGTGGGCGATGCCGGTGGGCGACCGCTGATGTACTCAGGTTTTCTGCGCAAAAGTTGGCCCGCCAAGGCTTGCTGTAAGCGGCCATTCAGCCGGGCATGGCATGCTCGACCATTCGGCGCCATGATTTCAGCGATCGCTTCCCGGTCGCAATGAAATCAGCGCACCTGATTCTTGTACCCAGCTCGCGGAGACCCCTATGAGTACCCCACTTATTCCTGCCACCCTGATCCCAGGAGACGGCATCGGCCCCGAAATTACCGCTGCGACCATCGAGGTGCTTGAAGCACTCGGTGCGCCCTTCCAGTGGGAGACCCAGATCGCGGGTTTGGCGGGTGTCACCGCCTGTGGCGATCCGTTGCCGCAGGCCTGCATCGACAGCATCCGCAAGAACCGGTTGGCCCTCAAGGGGCCACTGGAAACGCCGTCGGGCGGTGGTTACCGTTCTTCCAACGTGCGCCTGCGCGAGGAGTTCAAGCTCTATGCCAACCTGCGTCCGGCCAAGACCATCGTTCCCGGTGGCCGTTTCGACAACATCGATCTGGTGATGGTGCGCGAAAACGTCGAAGGTCTTTACATGGGTTACGAGCACTACATTCCGATCGACGGCGACCCGCACGCTGTTGGCATGTCTACCGGAATCAACACCCGTCAGGGCTGTCAACGCATCGTCCGCTTTGCTTTCGACTTCGCCGTCAAGCAGGGTCGCAAGAAGGTGACCGTGGTGCACAAGGCCAATATCATGAAGGCGCTGACCGGCATCTTCCTTGAAACCGCGCGCGATATTTACGCCGCCGAGTACAAGGGCAAGATTCTGATGGAAGAGATCATCGTCGACGCTTGCGCCATGAAGCTGGTGATGAATCCCTGGCAGTTCGACGTGTTGGTCACCACCAATCTGTTCGGCGACATCCTCTCCGATCAGATGTCCGGCCTCGTCGGCGGGCTGGGCATGACGCCGGGCGCCAACATCGGCGAGGATGCGGCGATTTTCGAAGCCGTGCATGGATCGGCGCCGGACATCGCCGGCAAGGGCATCGCCAACCCCACCGCGCTGCTGATGGCCGCCGGCATGATGCTGGACCACATTAAGCGCAAGGATCTCGGCGATCGTCTGCGTCAGGCCATCGATGACGTTCTGAACACGGACAACATCCGCACCGGCGATCTGGGCGGCAGCGCGACCACTGACCAGTACGCGAAAGCGCTGGTAGCACGCGTCAAGGGCTGATTCTTAAAACCTCAATTCAACCACGGGGAACACGGGGGCCTCGGGGAGATACAAGGGCTTGCGGCGGAAAATATTCAAACCAAATGCTTGAGCCCGAAAACCGTTGAAACCCACTGAATTTCCCCGTGGGCCCCGTGTTCCCCGTGGTCAACCGCTTTTTCCAGGTTGATTGTCTCAGGGAGCCGGGCCTCTGAAATAACAGAGGCTGGCTGTTCGTTTTCCCCGGTCAGGATTTCAGCTTGGCGAAGGCGGCAGCCATGGCGCCCGAGGCTGGCGTCTCGCGTTGCTTGGGCGGTGGCTTGCCCGCGCTGCTGCGCCCCTTGCCTTCGTTTCTCGCCGTGTTACCAGCGCCGACTTTTACAGGACTGCCCGCTGCAGGTATTTCATCGGCCAGCCGCATGGTCAGCGCGATGCGTTTGCGCGCTGCATCGACTTCCAGCACTTTGACCTTGACCACATCGCCGGCCTTGACCACGTCGTGCGGGTCCTTGACAAAGCGATTGGCCAAGGCCGAAACATGCACCAGACCATCCTGATGCACGCCGATATCGACAAAGGCGCCAAAGTTGGTGACATTGGTCACCACGCCTTCGAGCAGCATGCCCGGTTGCAGATCCTTGAGCTCCTCGATACCGTCCTTGAATGAGGCGGTCTTGAACTCCGGACGCGGGTCACGGCCGGGCTTTTCCAGTTCCTTGAGGATGTCTTGCACGGTCGGCAGGCCAAAGCGCTCGTCGATGTATTTGCGGGCATCGAGCGCGCGCAGGCTGGCGCTGTCGCCAATGATTTCCCGGACGCTGCGCTTGATGTCGCTAAGGATGCGTTCGACCACGGGATAGGCTTCCGGGTGCACTGACGAAGCATCCAGCGGATTGTCGCCGTTGCGTATCCGCAAAAACCCGGCCGCCTGTTCAAAGGCCTTGTCGCCGAGTCGCGGCACCTGTTTCAACTGCGCGCGTGACTTGAAGGCGCCGTGGGTGTCGCGATAGCTGACGATATTTCCGGCCAGCGTGCTGTTGAGGCCCGAGATGCGCTTGAGCAGCGCGGCGCTGGCGGTATTCACATCGACGCCGACCGAGTTCACGCAATCTTCCACCACCGTATCGAGCGAGCGGGCCAGCCGTGACTGGTTCAAGTCGTGCTGGTACTGGCCGACCCCGATGGCTTTCGGATCGATCTTCACCAGTTCCGCCAGCGGGTCTTGCAAGCGGCGGGCGATGGACACCGCTCCGCGCAGGCTGACATCCAGATCGGGAAACTCCTTCGCCGCAAGTTCGGACGCCGAATACACCGATGCGCCGGCCTCCGAGACCACGATACGGGTCAGTTTGAGTTCGGGATGACGGCGCATCAGTTCGGCGGCCAGCTTGTCGGTGTCGCGGCTGGCCGTGCCGTTGCCGATGCTGATCAGCCCGGCGCCATGTTTCTGCGCCAGTTGGCGCAAGCTCGCCAGCGAGCCTTCCCAGTCGCGGCGCGGTTCGTGCGGGTAAATGGTTGCCGTGTCGAGCACCTTGCCGGTGAGATCCACCACCGCCACCTTGACGCCGGTGCGAATGCCCGGGTCGAGGCCAATGACCGTGTGCTGGCCGGCCGGTGCGGCCAGCAGCAGGTCGTGCAGATTGCGGGCAAAGACGCGAATGGCTTCCTCTTCGGCGCGTTCGCGCAACTGGTTCATCAGTTCCGATTCCAGGTGCAAAGACAGTTTCACCATCCAGGCCCAGCGTGCAGTTTCCTGCAGCCATTTGTCCGCCGCACGACCCTGGTCGCTGATCGAAAAATGGCCGGAGACCATGGCCGCGCAGGGCGAGGACTCGGGCGGATCGCGCAGTTCCTGCTCGGTTTTCAAGGCCAGGCGCAGGACATCCTCCTTGCGCCCGCGCAGCAAGGCCAGGGCGCGGTGCGAGGGCAGGGTCTGGATGTTTTCGCGAAAATCGAACCAGTCGCGGAATTTGGCGCCGACAGTTTCCTTGCCTTCGACCACGGTCGAGACGAGGAGGGCGTAGTCGCCAAGATAAGAGCGCAGTTTGGCCAGCAGCGCTGCATCTTCGCTGAAGCGTTCCATCAGAATCTGGCGCGCACCATCGAGCGCCGCCTTGATGTCGGCCACGTGTTTTTCGGCCGGCTCCAGTTCCGCATTGACGTACTTTGCCGCCTCGATTTCCGGGTCCAATGTCGGATCATTGAACAGCGCGTCTGCCAGCGGCTCAAGGCCGGCTTCGCGCGCGATCTGCGCCTTGGTGCGGCGCTTTTGCTTGTACGGCAGGTAAAGATCCTCAAGGCTTTGCTTGGTTTCCGCCGTGGCGATGCTGGCCTGAAGTTCAGGCGTCAGTTTGCCTTGCTCTTCAATCGAGGCGAGGATCACCGCGCGACGATCTTCCATCTCGCGCAGGTAGTTCAGTCGCTCTTCCAGATTGCGCAACTGCGTGTCGTCGAGATTGTCCGTCACCTCTTTGCGATAACGCGAAATGAAGGGTACGGTGGCGCCTTCGTCCAGTAATTGAACAGCGGCAACAACCTGCTGTGGGCGGACGCCGAGTTCTTCGGCGATGCGTTGCGCGATGCGCGACTGGGTGGAGGGCTGCATGATTGGCGACCGGGGTTGGATAACGCGGGACGCGCACCTTAATGGCAGGCGTCGGCAAAGGCAAGTCTTTACGTCCATCCGGAACTTGTGATTGATTAATCACCCTGCGGCGCACAATGCCATCAGGCTGTGGATTATGGTCAGGCTGGATGTCTTGGTTCGGCCTATTGTGTTGAAAAACTCGCCTCTGAAATTCAGGCAATGACAAAGGCGTATGACGACCTTTCAGATCGCGCTACATTCGGCGATCTCTTCTCGGGTAATGCGTAGAGGACCCTTGGAATTTGTAGAAAATCCGGGAAAGCAACTTTTTCAACACAATAGGCCGAACTGAGACGATCGTCGCCTCCATCATCCCGGCCCTGCTGTCAATCCGTGCTGCGTCGGAGAATTATCTATTTCGAGGCCCAGGCGCCCCGTCGAAATAGCTTGAAGCAGACAGAGTCAATGAGAACGTCCGGCCTGGCCCAGCTTGGCTACATCCTCTATTCATGGTGAGCGGCGGGGGGGGGCGATGGAGGAGCCATGAGGGCACGTGCCTCCTCCAACCGCCGTATCACCAACGCCGACTTTTCGCGGTGATCCGCTTAGAAGTGAATTCCGCGCATGAACTGGCTGAAGGCCACCTGATCGGCCGAGGGTAGTGCCGAAGCGGCGTCGCCCTTGTTTTTCGCCGCGCCCGAGTCGGGGAACATGCGGTAGGTGGTGTTCATGATGATCTGCGCCACGCGCGGCGCTACCGCATGCAGCACTTGGCCGAAGATGCCCAGTCGTGTGGCAATGCGCACCGGACGATGGATGATGGCATCGACGATCATGTCTCCGGCGTCGTCGGGCGTAAGGGTCGGCACGTGATCGTAGAGTTTGGTCGGTGCGATCATGGGCGTCTTCACCAGCGGCATGTTGATGGTGGTGAACTCGACGCCGCGGTCGACAAACTCCGAGGCCGCGCAGCGCGTCCAGGCGTCGAGCGCCGCTTTGGAGGCGACATAGGCCGAGAAGCGCGGTGCGTTGGTTAGCACGCCGATCGATGAAATGTTAATGACATGTCCGGCGCGCCTTGCGGTCATGCCCGGCAGCACACCCAGGGTCAGGCGCAGGGAGCCGAAGTAGTTAACCTGCATGGTGCGCTCGAAGTCGTGGAAGCGGTCGTAGGAGGTCTCGATACCGCGCCGAATCGATCGTCCAGCGTTGTTCACCAGAATGTCTACGCCGCCGTGCTTGTCGTTGAGCTTGGCCATCAATTCTGCGCACTGCGCCTCGTCACCGACGTCGGCCGAGTAGGCAATCATCTTGAGGCCGCGGGTCTTGGCTTCGGCCAGGGTTTCGTTGATCTTTTCCATGTCGCGGGCGACGATGATGGTGATGGCACCGGCTTCGGCCAGCTTGAACGCGGCGGCCTTGCCAATGCCCGACGAACCGCCGGTGATCAGTACTACCTTGCCGGCGACGCGGCCCTTCAGACTGCGGTCGACGAACAGGTCGGGGTCGAGACGGCGCTCCCAGTAGTCCCACAGCTTCCAGGCGTAGTCTTCCAGTTTCGGCACACTGATGCCGGAACCGGACAGCGCCTTTTCCGTCTCGCGGTTGTCGAAGCGGGTCGGGTAATTGACGAACTGCAGGATATCCTCGGGCAGGCCGAGATCCTTCATTACCGCGTTGCGGATGCGCCGTACCGGCGTCAGCGCCATCAGGCTCTTCTTGACTCCGCGAGGGATGAAGCCGAGCAGAGCGGCATTGACGCGCATTGCCATTTCCGGCGCGTGGCCTGCGCGGGCGAAGATGTTGAGTACGTCGCCGACGCGGCGCGGACTCGGGTCGGTGAGGTGGAAAGCGCGCTTGTCCAGACCCTTTTTGTGCGCCAGGAAATACATCGCGTCGACCACATAGTCGACCGGCACGATGTTGATGCGGCCACCCTCAAGGCCGATTGCAGGCATCCACGCCGGTAGCAGCTTGCGCATCTTCTGGATCAGTTTGAAGAAGTAGTAAGGGCCATCAATCTTGTCCATCTCCCCGGTGCGTGAATCGCCGACAACCACGCCAGGACGATAGACCCGCCAGGGCCGCTTGCACTCTTTGCGGACGATTTTTTCCGACTCATGCTTGGAGCCGAAGTAGGGATGCTCGAGATTTTCTGCTTCCTCGAACATGTCTTCGCGGAAAACGCCTTCAAACAGGCCTGCGGCGGCAATCGAGCTGACATGGTGGAAGCAGCCGGCCTGGAGTTGTTCCGCCAGTTGCACCGTATTGTGTGTGCCATCGACATTTGCCGCCATCTGAATTTCGGCACTGGCGCCAAGGTCATACACTGCGGCAAGATGGAAGAAGTGACTTACCTTGCCTGTGAGCTTCTTGATGTCGGCCTTGCCGACGCCAAGGCTTGGCTGCAGCAGGTCGCCAACAATCGGTATCGCGCGCTTCTGGTCGGTCTTCCAGTAGTCATAGAGTGCCGCGAGACGTTCCGGGCTTTTGTCGCGGGTGAGGAAGTAGACGGTGGTTGCAGGCTTTTCCAGCAACCTGGCAACCAGCCGCTTGCCAATGAACCCTGTCGCTCCGGTGACAAAATAAATCATTGCAGCCTCCTTACAGTTTTTCGATTAGTGCGCGTGGTCCCTACCAGCGGCATCCTGAGCGAATGATACAGAAGCTGGGAAAGCTAGAGGGGTTCACCCAGGACTTTAGTGTGACCTCTCTAATCCATATCGCTAGACTTTGCTCCATGGCAGACACAGCGTCTGCTGCTGTCTCGCCGATGAGGCATTGGAAATTAATCATTCAGGAGAATGTCATGGTAAAGAAGCTCGTGGTAAAGAAACTCAAATCAGCCGACCAGGATGGCCAGCTTTCCGCCACTATTCGTGAATCTGCCCAGCAGATCTGGTTGGCGGGTCTCGGCGCATTCGCCAAGGCGCAACAGGAAGGCAACAAGGTATTCGACGCATTGGTTCGCGAAGGCGAGTCGATTCAGAAGAAGACCCGCAAAGTGGCTGAGGACAAGGTTACCGATATGGCTGCCAAAGCTACCGGCACATGGGACAAGCTTGAGCAGGTATTCGAGAATCGTGTTGCACGTTCCTTGAATAGTCTTGGCGTTCCGACCAAAGCCGATGTCGATGCACTGGCCAAACGGGTTGCCGAATTGAAGGCCGAAGTGGCAAAACTGAATGGCGCCGCCAAGCCCAAAGCGGCTGCGGCCAAGCCAGCGAGTCGCGTGGTGCGCAAAGCAGCGCCCAAAGCAGCGTCCAAGGCTGCTTCCTGATAGCGCAACGCCATGACATTGGCTGATGGCTGCCGGCGGAGTGTAGTGACATGAAGCCGGCAGACCAAAAGCCTCGAATGGCATTGGCGTTGGCGGGTGGTGGTCCGCTCGGTGCAATCTACGAGATCGGCACGCTCATGGCGCTTGCAGAAGCGCTGGATGGATTTGATTTCAATGATCTTGATGTCTATGTGGGCGTCAGCGCGGGCAGCTTCATAGCTGCCGGGCTGGCCAACGGCCTGAGTCCGGCCTACATGTACCGGATGTTCATCTACAGCGATTCGGCCGAGGTGCCGTTTGAGCCCGGCATGTTGCTCAAGCCGGCATTTGGTGAGTATGGGCGGCGTGCAGCGGCAGTTCCGGGTCTGCTGTTCGATTCCCTTCTGGATTATGTGCGCAGTCCGCTGCGACAGGATTTCGTGGCTTCGTTTCAGCGGTTGTCGCAGGCGATCCCCACCGGGATTTTCAATAGTGCGGGGATCGACGACTTTCTGACAAGACTGTTTTGCCTTCCCAACCTTACCAACGACTTCCGGAAACTCAAGAAGCGCCTGTTTCTGGTGGCGACGGATCTCGACTCAGGCTCCTCGGTCGCATTTGGTTCCAAAGGTTACGATCATGTGCCGATTTCGACGGCGATTGAAGCCAGTGCCGCGTTGCCGGGCTTGTTCCCGCCAGTCGAAATTGACGGTCGCTGGTTTGTCGACGGTGCCCTGAAGAAGACCCTGCATGCCTCTGTGGCGCTGAGGGAAGGGGTTGAGCTGGTGCTTTGCATCAATCCGCTGGTTCCCTTCGATGCCAATCTTGCATCGCACGAAAAGCATGTCAAACGCCGCCAATTGATTGATGGCGGTCTGCCGGTGGTTCTGGCACAAACCTTTCGTGCAATCATTCACTCGCGTATGGAAACCGGATTGGCGAAGTACGACATCGAGTACAAGAACGCCGACGTCATCCTGTTCGAACCGCACCGGGACGATGCAGACATGTTCTTCAATAACATGTTCAGCTATGCGGACCGCAAGCGGCTCTCCGAGCAGGCCTACCGCAAGACTCGCGAGAATTTGCTGGAACGCTACGATGAACTGGCGCCGAAACTGGCCCGCCATGGGGTATCGATAAATCGCGCCGTTCTCGCTGATCCGCATCGTTCGCTGACGCGACGCATGGCCCAACTGAAACGCCGCCGGGCGCGCTCCATGGGTCTGACTGCATTGAGTCTGTCCGATACCCTGGACGATCTGGAACGGGCGCTGAAGCGCATGCGGTTTCATGCCGCCTGATTCTTGGCCAATGACGGAAGGTATGAGGGATTCTGCTATCCTCATGAGAATGGTCGAGATGGGTAGCTGATGGAAAGAAAGCCAAAGCGCCGCACGCGAGAGCGCATTCTGGAAACATCACTGGTGCTGTTCAACGATTTCGGCGAGCCGAACGTTACGACGCAGCTGATTTCGGACGAGATGGGAATCAGCCCCGGCAATCTCTACTACCATTTTCACAACAAGGACGAGATCATCGAGTCCCTGTTTGCCGACTTCGAGCGGGAAATAGAAGAAACCCTGTCCGCACCGGTACGGCGTGCACCGAATGTCGAAGATATCTGGCTGTTTCTGCACCTGATATTCGAGGGCATCTGGAAGTTTCGTTTTCTCTACCGCGACATCAACGAACTGCTGTCACGCAATCGGCATCTAGAAATCCACTTCAAGCGCATCGTCGCGCACAAGGTGCAAACCGCGGCGGCGATTTGTCGGGGACTGGTGGCCACCGGTGACATGAAGGCATCAACTCCAGAAATACAGGCCCTGGCCCTGAACATGACTGTCGTTGCAACCTATTGGTTGTCGTTCGAGTTTGTCAGTGATCCGCGCCGAAAAATCGGCGGCGAGAGCCTGGCTCGCGGCGCGTTTCAGGTCATGGCACTCGCGGCGCCCTACCTGGTGGGCCGATCGCGAAAATTGTTCGACGAATTGTCAAAAGATTATCTAGCAGATTGAACACACAAGAGGAGATGCAGCATGGCAAAGACGGCCTGGAAAAAATTCCCATATGCGGACAAGTCGTTTGTATTCGCGGGCGCTGCCCTGAAAAAGAATTGGGATCGCCTGCATCGCGGTGATCGAGAGCCTTTTCCGAGTGATGCCGCAGTTCAAGAGGCTTGGCATTTATATCACCAGGGTGAATTCCAGAAAGCCTTCGAGTCTGGTTTGGCGTCCGGTGTCGATGGCTATAACGCAGCCAACAAGGCCGCCATGATTTACGGCAACTATCTTGAGACCGACGAGAAAAAGAAGCTTGTGCTGTTCCAGGAAATCTCGGAGCGTTGCGATGAACTGCAACGAGCGCAGCCGAAGAACGCCAACGCTTACTACATTCAGGCTTACGCGCTAGGTCGATACAGTCAGGGCATCTCTGTCCTCAAGGCGTTGACGCAGGGCTTGGGCGGCAAAATCAAGACAGCACTGGAAACTGCTCTGAAGCTTGACGCCAAACATGCCGATGCGCATAGCGCGCTGGGTGCTTATCACGCAGAGGTAGTAGACAAGGTCGGCTCAATGGTCGGCAAGCTGACCTATGGCGCCAGCAAGGATCTCGCCACCAAGCACTTCGACACTTCCCTGAAGCTGGCACCGGATTCAGCGATAGGCTGTATCGAATATGCCAACGCGCTGGTCATGCTGTTCGGCGACAAGAAGATGGGTGACGCCGTCAAACTCTACGAAAAGGCCGCAGCGGCAACTCCGGTAGATGCCATGGAGCGCCTCGACGTCGAACTAGCCAAGTCGGAGCTCGAAGACTGAGGGCTTGAAGAAGGAGTTTCCGCCAGTGCGGGATCGAGGCTGGTGCGGTGCTATCGTTGCAGCAGGAGACGCACCGCGAAACTTTGCGTGGCGTCTCCATTAGAAAGACTGGCTAAGCATTCCGCCGCTGTTCAAGCGCGAGCCGAACGGCGAACCCCGCCAAAACAAAACCCATGAAATAAGCTTGAATTGCGAGCCATTTTGGATTGTGTGAAAACCAGGACGCAACTCCAGCGGCCGAGAGTGCAATCAGCAAATTTACCGAGAAGCTGATGGCAATTTGCATCAGGCCAAGAACGATGCTCTGAAAAAAGACGGAGCCGTGCTGTGCGGAAATGAATTGTGGCAGGACAGCGAGATAGAACACGGCGACTTTTGGATTGAGCGCACTTGTGAGAAAGCCCATAAAGAGTAGTCTTGACGGTTGGTCAATCGGAAACTCCTTGGCTTCAAATGGTGATCGCGCGCCTGGCTTGATGGCCTGCCATGCCAACCAGAGCAAGTACAGTGCACCAGCCCACTTGAGAACTTCGTAGGCAAGTGGCACGGTCAGGAATAGCACTGTCAGTCCCAGCGCGGCAGCGAACATATGTACAAGGAAACCGGCAACTACGCCAATCAAGGATATGACACCTGCCTTAGGTCCTTGACTGGTGGAGCGCGAAATTAGATAAATCATGTTCGGTCCTGGCGTCAGCACCATGATCAAGGCAGCACCGGCAAACAGCAGTACTTCATAGAACGGGATCACTTAGCCTCCTGTGATGACTATTCATTTGTTGGCAAGGGAACAAATCCCGGATGCAATGCTTCAATTGCATCCGGCAAAATCTGCGCGTACGTCTCGTGGCAAATCTACTGGTGCGATGGTGTTTTCAGCAGATCTGAACCCTATGCTAGGTTTCGGAATCGCTTTGGTATTCTCGCCGCCGGCTCGGCAGCAGCTTGTTCGGCCTTGCTCGCGGTGGCTTTACCACTACGCGTAGCGCGAATTGCTTTTTCTGGTAATTTGGCTTGTGCGGTAGCGCTGGCTCGCCGTCTCTTTGGTGGTGGAGCTTTCAGCTTTTCGGCACTGAGCGGGGGCGGCAGTTGCTTTCCGAAAAGTGATTGCTCGACATTGGCTGGATCAAACGGGCTATCCCACTCGAGCATCAGCAACGCCAGCATCATTTTCTCGAATTCGACGGCAAACAGCGGCGCGATGGTTTCTGGATCGGGTACAAAATGGCGGTCGGTGATCAGGCTGAACTGGACGTTGTCGTTGTAGCTCAAGATCGATACACCAATCCCGATGTCGCCTGACTGCGGCACCCAGAACATGCACTGATCAAGCCGTGAGCCGGCCAGATAAAGCGGCTGCTTGGGTCCGGGTACGTTGGTCATCACGGTGCTGGCCTTGGCGGCAAGAATGTCGAGGAACTGTTGCTGCACAATTTTCGGCGCGACACCGACCGCAGCTAGTATTCCCAGAGTAAGTGGGGGTTGATACGAGCTCTTGAGCTCATTCATACGCTCCCGCACAATGAATAGCCGCGCAAAAGGGTTGCCTTCATGCAGGGGCAGCAGCAAGGTGCCGAGGCCAAAGCGATTGCCCAGCGTTCCTTCGTCTTTGGCAGAACGCAGATTGACCGGAATCATGGCGCGGACGCCCACATCGCGTACTGATTCACCCTTTTGCAGAAAGTAGGCGCGCAGTGCGCCGGCGACTGCGGAAAGAAGAATGTCATTGACCGAGCAGCCGAGCGCCTTGCCCAGCGCTTTAACTTCGGCCAGCGGAATCGGATCGGACCAAGCGACGCGCTTGACCGTGCTGGTCTTGCCTTTGAGGCTGGTCGGCGAATCGGCAGGCATGGCGAGTAGCTTGGCGAGTTCGGTCAGAAGGCCGAGACCATGCATGCCATAGGTGGCAAGGCGATCGCGGTCCGATGCCAGATCCAGCGCCTTGCCTCCCATATCGGTGCCCATGCTTACGACCGAGGTGAGCGTCTGGGCCAGGGTTTCGATAAGACCGGCCGGCATTTCGTCGCCGTCTTCCTCTTCGAATTCTGGAATGAAGGCAGCATCGGCCTTGGCTTTGGGCGACAGGTCTGTCAGCGAAAGAATCACCCCGACCAGCGCAATACCGTCCGCAATGCTGTGGTGAATGCGCACGACCATCGCTGAACCGCCGTCATAATCCTCGATCAGATCGAAGCGCCACAAGGGCTTGCCCGGATTCAGTGGCTGAACGGCAAGTTCGCTGGCCAGCGCCTGCAATTCCTTTTTACCGGCTTTGGCGGGCAGCGCGCGGCGTTTCAGGTGCGCGTCAAGATCGAAATCAGGATCGTCCTGCCAAAAAGCGCCGGTGACTTCCTGCACGGCACATTGACGAAAACGACGATAGCGTCCGACCAGCCGCGCGTCGATCGTATTGCGTAGCCGTGCGAAGTCCATCTTTTGTTTGAACACCATGACGCCGACGATCATCATCAGGTTGGTCGGGCGATCCATTCTCAGCCAAGCGGTATCGACCGCTGACATTCTTTCTCGTCGGAGCATTGCGCGTGTCCTCGAATTTGACCGCATATCACTGGGATACCGTCCTCGCATCCCGCGGAGACATATAATAGTCCAAGCCAAATCATGGTGCCCACAAATTGTTTGTAGCCACGGAAGATGACATGAGCGATCTAAAGACCCAATTTGAAGCAGCGGTGGCCGATTCCAAGAAATTGCCGGAGCGGCCTTCAAATGATGTCCTGTTGCAGCTTTACGCGTTATACAAACAGGGCACAGATGGTGATGTCGAGGGCAAGCGCCCTGGATTCACGGACATGATCGGTCGTGCCAAGTACGACGCCTGGGCCGCCATCAAAGGCACCAGCGGCGACGATGCCATGACACGGTATGTCGAGCTGATCAGTTCCCTGAAGGCTTGACGCCCGCACTCGAATACCTTCCGGTTTTCAGAGGGATTCAGCCGCCGACATAAAAACTCGGCGATGGTAGTACGGCACTTGATCGAACACGCTGTTGCAATCCTGCCCTGAGCCGCATCGGGCTGCAGTATGCAGAATGCAACCGGATCACACGATACGGTTGAAGTCCTGCACCCAGGCGAGAAAGTCCGGCAGGGGCATGGGTTTGGCCACACCATAGCCCTGCACCACATCGCATCCATTGTTCGAAAGCCAGGCGAGCTCCGCTGTGGTTTCGGCACCTTCAGCGACTACCGAGAGCCCCAGTTCGCGGCACAGAAGAATCGTCGAACGAACGATGGCGGCGTTTTTTGGCGTTGCGTCGATTTCGGTTATGAAGGCGCGGTCAATCTTCAATTCGTTGACGGGCAAGGTCTTGACGTAGGCCAATGACGCCTGCCCGGTCCCGTAGTCGTCGATCGAAAGCTTGATGCCGTGAGCGGCCAATTCGTCCAGATGTTTGAGCGCCAGTTCCGGTTCATCCATCAGGGCGCTTTCGGTAATCTCCAGACACAGTTGGCTGGCGGGCAGGCCCGAGTCTTTCAGTAGTGCCTGCACCTGCGTGACCAGATCGTGATTCAGCAGATCATGCGTAGACAGATTGACTGACGTCACGATGTCCATACCCGAACGCTGCCACTGCGCCGCTTGCCGGATGACGTCTTCGAGCACCCAGGGGGTGATCTCGCGAATGAACCCGGTTTGCTCGGCAAAGGGGATAAATCGCATCGGTGGGATCATGCCTTTTTCCGGGTGCTGCCAACGGATCAAAGCTTCAGCACCGGTTATCTTGTTCTGCGCCAGATTCAGTTTGGGCTGGTAGTAAACAACGAACTCGCGACGCGCCAGCGCCTGTCTCATCTCACCGATCAAGGATAACTGCTCGTGGGCGGGTTCGGCATCAAGGTCGGAACCAAAGGCGATGCTGTCATGCCGCCGTTTGGCGTTGGCCATGGCCAAATCAGCCCGGCGCAGCAAGCGGGTCGCATTTGCCCCGTCCTGCGGATACAAGGCGATACCGAAGCTGGCGTCGATGTCGAGGTGCTGCCCATCGATGATCATCGGGGGGCGCAACGCTGCGAGAATCTTCTGCACCCGTGTTGCCGATGTAGTCTTGTCGGCGCCATCAAGCAGTAGCGCAAACTGGTCGCCCCATAGCCGCGCCACCACGGCGGATTCGCCCGCTGCTTGCTTGAGGCGACCGGCAATTTCGCACAACAGGCGGTCGCCGACGGCGTGGCCGAGCGCATTGTTGATCGGGGCAAAGCGGTCTATACCCAATATCACCAAGGCGCCGCTGCTCGCTTCAGGCAATGCACCAAGGATTTCCAGAAAGCGTGTGCGATTTGGCAAATTGGTCATGGAATCGACATAGGCCAGACGCAAGATGCTGTCTTCGCGACTCGCGATACTGTCTCGCATGATGGTTAGCGAGCGCAGCAACGCCCCGATTTCGTCCTGCTTGCCGTGAGGCACATCTTTCTTGTAGTCGCCGCTGGCGATTGCCTCGGCTACCGCTACTGCCTCCTGCACCGGTATAACGATGCTGCGGGCAATGGCCCAGGCGAGAATGCCTCCGGTAACCAGTGCGCTGAGCGAAAGAAATATTGCAAGCAGTTTGGCATTAGCGGCAGACTGCCTGAGCGCCTCCAGTTCAGACTGCATCAACTGTTGCAGATGGTTTTCCAAGGACAGAGTTTCAAAGAGCAAGGTGTTCAATACTTTTTGCGTCCTGTCTTCGAAGTGCCCACGGGCTTTTTCGGGACCCTCAAGCTCGATCAATTCGACGGTTTCCTGAAACAACGCGCCGTAGCGGTGGCGCAAGTCGGTCACGTGTTCAATGTCAGCCTGAACATCCGGTGTCAGCATGGTCTTGCCAAGCTCGCTGACAGCCTCGTCGGAAGCCGCTATTTCGGCATCCATGGTGGCATAGAGCGGCACTCGCTTTTCCCGATCGGGTGTTTGCAACAGGTTGAGCAGATAGATTGCCGCAGTCTGGGCATGCCGATTTGCACGCTGAGCGAGAAAGACCCGGTGGGCCTGGTAGTCGACAATCTCCTGTGTCTTTGCAGTCAGCCCTTCAAAGCGCTGCAGTGACACCGCTGTTACCGCAAACAGAAGCCCGAGCAGTACGGAGAATGAAAGTACCAGACGGGCACGGATGGACATTGCGTCGAACATCAGACCATACTCCTTGCAACGATCACCAGGAAGCTGAATCGGGGCTCATGTCCGACTGCAGTTGTGTGTAATTTGCAGTGGGCGAAGAGGTCATTCAAAGTGGCGTTTGATCAGGTGGTCCAATGAAAATTTGCCGGGTCCTCTGGCGATAAGAAAAATCAGCACTGCGGCCCACACGCCGTGGGTCGGATAGGCATCAGGATAGACCAGAAGTTGAATTGTCATGGTCATCACCAGCAAAGCGAGCGCAGAAAATCGCGTGGCCAGCCCAAACAGAATCAGTAGCGGAAACAGATGTTCGGCGAAGGCGGCGGCGGGTGCCGCCAATTCCGGTGACACCAAGGGTAGACGGTATTCGTCTCGAAACAGATCAACGACAGAATCCGAAAGCCTCGGTATGCCCAACAGAAACTCGCCGTTGACGATGTCGATGGCAAAGTCCTGAACTTTGGTCTGACCGGATTTCCAGAAGATCGCCGCGATGGAAAAGCGGCCAATAAATGCAATCAGGGAATCGGGAATGCAAGCCAGCATGCCGATCAGTTTCTCTATCAGGCGCTGCGGCCAGAAAGCGGTGGCCGATGTTGGCGCGGAACCACTAATTTCGCTCATGCCCTTTTCCTTTTATTTACTGTACGCGATGTACTGTTGTGAAGTCAGACACTTTTTTCCTTGAATTCCTTGGCCTGACCGAAGCCGGACGGCGAAGTCTTTGAGGCAGTCTTACCGCAGCTGCCCTTGAGTACGAAGGACCATGCATTACCTTGATGGTCAATCTTGGCCGTGCCCGCACAGGACGTCCCGGCTCCCGCCTTGCAGTCGTTTTTTCCCTTGAGGGCTACGCCGAAGCATTTTTCCTTTTCTGTGGCCATTGACTTTTCGGCGGCGGAAGCCGGCGCAGCAGCAATACTCAGGGCGGCGCCCAGCGCCAGGGCAAGTGAGGCAGTTGTCAGAGTCATATTCATGGGTTCTCCTGAAATCAGTATGGGTTGAAGGCGGAAGTGTGTGGTTCCGGAGCCTGCTGTCACAATAGTCGGTATGGGCTGCGCTTCCTTACACCCTGAACAATTGCTGAATAACGCTGTAAGAAATTTGCCTGCGACGAGACCAATTCATATCGCTCTTGCCTGTACCCAGAGGCGTGAAGATGTCTCGCCAACCCGGAGACCCCAATGATCCAAGCCGTATGGAACGATACCGTCATCGCTCAAACGAAGCATTTTGAAATCGTCGATGGCAATCGCTACTTCCCGCCGGACTCACTGCGGATGGAGTACTTTCGGCCTAGCGAGACCCACACCATCTGCCCCTGGAAGGGCGAGGCGAACTATTACGACATTGTCGTCGGCGATCAGGTCAACTCTGACGGTGCCTGGTATTACCCGATCACCAAGCCGGCTGCCGAGAACATTCGCGGCTACGTGGCTTTTTGGCGCGGTGTTCGTATCGTCGAGACAGCCGACGACTAGAGATCGCGGGCCAGGCGTATACCGGAAAACTGCCAGCAGGCAGCAGCCGGAAAGAAGTTTCGCTAACTGGCCCGAACATGGCCCTTCGGCGTTGCGCAGGATCCGCCGCGCAGTACATATTGATTTACCATAAATTTGCCGTTGTATTCGCCGACGGCTCCCCCGCCGATTCGAAAGCCCGGGTAGGGGGCATAGCTTGAGGATGTCCATTCCCACGCGTCGCCGAACATCTGAGTCATTTCCTCGCCGGAAGCGGCACGCGGATGGAAAAGTCCACTGTCGGCAAAATGCCCGCCTGGATTCTGAAGTGCAGCGGTGTGTTCCCATTCCGCTTCCGTCGGCAGACGGGCTCCCGCCCAGCGGGCATAGGCGTCCGCCTCGAAGTAGGAAACATGCACCACCGGGCTTGCGGGATCGAGCGGACGCTGACCGGACAAGGTGAATTCCTGCCAGCCGGGTTCTTCCTGGCGCCAGTAGAACGGATGTTTGCGCTCCTGCGCAAGAGACCAGTCCCAGCCTTCAGCCAGCCAGAAAGCCGGGTCGGTATAGCCCCCGCCGTTGTAGTAGGGGTTGTACAGCACGCGAAATGCTGTTTCAAAGGGCCGGAAGTCTTTTTCCCAGCGTTCGAGCACAAAGGTCTCAAAAAACCACGTGGTGTGTGCCAAGTGCCACTTTGTTGGGCTGGCATCAGGCATTGACTGCACGCAGCAGTCTTCGGCGGACAGCGGGACTGCCAGTGCCAGACTGTGATCGCGGACTTCGCGGTAACGGTCGGCAAGAGTCGATGGATTCATCGCTGACGTTCCAAATTGCGTCGGATCAGGGGCGGGCGAGGACACAGGCAAACCAGTGGCGCGAATCGCACCAGGTGTCGGCATGATGAAAGCCGGCGCGGTCCAGCAGATCGGTGAAGTCATCGACGCGATACTTGTAGCTGTTCTCGGTATGGATGCGTTCGCCCTGTTTAAAGTCGCGCCGCGCCCCGGGCCAGCTCACCCTGGTTTTGGTGCGTGCCTCCAGATACATTTCAATACGCGAGTCGGTGACATTGAACAGTGCCCGGTGTCGCCACTGGTCGAGGTCGAAATCGCTGCCGATCAACGTGTTGATGTGGCTCAGTACATTGAGGTTGAATGCCGCAGTCACACCGGCGGCATCGTCATAAGCGGCTTCGAGAACTGCCGCATCCTTGACCAGATCGACGCCAATCAACAGCGCACCATCGTCATCGATTAGATGCCGACAGCGTTCCAGCAGATTCAGTGCCTCTGGCGGATTGAAGTTCCCTATTGACGAGCCGGGGTAGTACACCAGGCGCTTTTGCCGGGGCAGATCGGCAGGCATCGGCATCTCCGCCGTCAGGTCAGCGGCAACTACTCGCACATCAAGCCCGGGACAGGCGTTGCGCAATCCATCCGCCGCTTCGTGCAGAAATTCGGCAGAAATATCGACTGCGACAAAGTGTGCAGGCTTGACCAGTTGGCACAGCGTGCGCGCCTTCTCGCAACTGCCCGCGCCCAGTTCGATCACCGTACCGCCAGCGCCGACTTTTTGCGCGATCTCTTCGCCATGCTCGTGCATGATCGCGCGCTCGGTGCGTGTCGGGTAATACTCAGGGGCGTTGGTGATTTCCTCAAACAACGAGGAGCCCCGGGCGTCGTAAAAATACTTGGGGGAGATATGCGCAACTGGATGAACCAGTCCGGCAATGATTTCCCTGGTATCAGCAAGCGGTGTTTCAGCGATCCGTGTGTCAGTCATGCCTTCGTCGTGTGGTCTTTTCTTTAAGGGTAACAAACTCTTCCGCCGATGTGGGATGAATGGCCACCGTTGCGTCGAAATCCGCCTTGGTCGCGCCCATGCGTATGGCAATGGCAACACCCTGAATGATTTCAGCGGCATCGGCACCGATCATGTGCGCGCCCACGACGCGCTGGCTGGCGGAATCGACGATCAACTTGAGAAAGGTTCGTTCCTTTCGTGTAGTCAATGAATGTCGCAGTGAGCGGAAATTGGCGCTGTAGATATCGATTTCCTCGAAGTGTTTCAGCGCCTCGGTTTCGCTCATGCCGACCGTGCCGATCGGTGGTTGGCTGAACACGGCGGAGGGCACCGTGGTGAGGTCGGCCGTTGTCGGCGTCGGGCCGAATAGGGTGGCTGCCACCGCAGCACCCTCGCGAATCGCCACGGGCGTCAATGCAATACGATTGGTGACGTCGCCCACCGCAAAGATATTTGGAATGTTGGTGCGACCATAGGCATCGACCTCTACGCCGCCTTTCGGGTCCAGCGCCACGCCGATTTCTGCCAATCCAAGACCTTCGATGCTGGGTACCCGGCCGGTGGCGTACAGAACAGTGTCTACGGTCTGGCTGTCACTATTCTCTTCGCCAAAAGATACGTTCAACGCCCCGTCGGCCTGCCGATCAATTCGGCTGACCTGGCTGTGCAATTGAATACGAATACCGTTCTCGATCATCTCATCGTGCAGGTGCTGCCGCAGATCGTCATCGAAGCCGCGCAGAATTTGCTCGCCACGGTAGGCAATCGTGACCTCGGCACCCAGTCCATTGAAGATGCCGGCGAATTCGACCGCAATATAGCCGCCGCCGACGATTAACACCCGTTTCGGCAATTGCGGCAGGTCGAATACCTCGTTGGAGGTGATCACGTGTTCGACGCCCGGAATAGCCGGTAGAAATGGGGTACCCCCGGTGGCGATAAGAATATGTTCAGCGCTGAAGCGTTTGCCGTCGACTTCGACCGTGTGAGGATCCACCAGGCGTGCCAAACCATGGAGCACAGTGACGCCGGAGCGGTCGAGATTGCTTTCATACATGCCGCTGAGCCTGCCAATCTGATCGTTCTTGCCTTCGATCAGTTTCGGCCATGAGAACGTTGCGGGCGGCACTGTCCAGCCGAAGCCTTCGGCATCCGCAAAATCGGCAGAAAAATGAGCTGCGTGTACCAGCAGCTTCTTGGGTACGCATCCGCGGATGACGCAGGTGCCGCCGTAACGAAAGCTCTCGACGATTGCTACACGAGCGCCATAGCCGGCTGCAATCCTCGCCGCACGCACGCCACCGGATCCGCCGCCGACGACGAAGAATTGAAAGTCATATGTAGACAATGTTGCCCCCTGAAAATTGGTTTTAGCGTGAATAGCCCAGCCAGCGATCATAGCCGCAGCATGAATTGGATTGAGAACAAGTCGTCGGTATACGTCGTGGATTTCTTACAAAACGTCAAGTCTGCGGTGTATCCGGCGCTTGGATAGCGGTTCTTGAGTGACAGTGTAAGGAAAGTGTCCCAGCCTGCGACTCAGGGTCTGAGTACTGACTTCTGGAGAATAAATCATGTTCAAACTGCTGCGCGCATTGGTTTTACTGCTGCCTTTTCTCACCACTGGTTCGAGCTTCGCCGCGGACACGGCCTTTGATGCCGCCCGATTCGACGCCTTGAACAAGCAGGGCAAGCCGATTCTGGTAGCGATCCACGCCGACTGGTGTCCTACCTGCCGGGCCCAGGCACCGATAGTTTCGGGTTTGCTGAAAACACCTGAGCTCAAGGAGATTACGGCTTTTCGCGTGGATTTTGACGACCAGAAAGATGCCGTGAGGCGTTTTAGAGCCAGCACCCAGAGCACGCTGATCGTGTTCAAGGGCGGCAAGGAAGTCGGCCGCTCCATCGGCGATACACGGCAGGAAGGTATCGCGGCGTTGCTGCGGAAGGCCATCTGAGGGCTGCGGGGTGGATTTCGGTCTGAGCGCCTACGGGCTTTCCTTCGTCGCCGGCGGCCTATCAACGCTGTCGCCCTGTGTGCTGCCGTTGTTGCCGATTTTATTGGGTACCGCGGTGGCAGCGCATCGCTTCGGGCCCCTCGCGCTGGCGGGCGGACTGATGCTGTCATTCACCATTCTTGGCGTATTCATCGCCAGCGTGGGGGTGGCACTGGGTATCGACCAGGTGCTGTTTCGCAACGTCGCCGCAGTACTTCTCATCGGCGTTGGCGTGGTTCTTCTGTCCGCCCAGCTTCAGGAGCGATTTGCTGTCGCCACCTCGGGAGTGTCAGGTGCCGGCCAGGTATTGCTGTCGCGGATGACACTCGACGGACTCGGCGGGCAGTTCGCTCTCGGCGTATTGCTTGGCATCGTATGGAGTCCCTGCGTCGGCCCTACCTTGGGCGCCGCAGTGACACTGGCAAGCCAAGGCGAAAGCCTCACGCAGGTTGCAATCGTGATGGCGATATTTGGTCTGGGCGCGGGCCTGCCGCTAATGGTGCTGGGCATGGCATCCCGAGAAGCCATGCTGCGCATGCGTGGCAGGCTGTTAAGCGTCGGCAAGTTGGGTAAGCAACTTCTGGGTGGCGTAATGCTCGCTTTGGGCGTCGCGATTCTGACGGGCGGTGACAAGTTGTTTGAGGGATGGGTATTGGACTCCGCACCCGATTGGCTGGTGCAACTCACGACATCGATCTGACGCTACCGTGGGCAGCAAAAAGAGCTTGCGATAGGCGTTCGCCCGAAACTCGGCGATGGTGAGACGGCGATCTGAGCCACCAAGTCTTGGAATAAATCCCCTACGGGCTAGCTTCACAGGTTGGGCTTCGCCAGCAGAAATTGCGGAAGCATTCCGTGTTTGCGTTGGATTTTCCGTCTATTCCAAGTAGCATTTGCTCTTCGGCATTGGTCCGCCGCGATCAGCGAGGAAAGGCAGGGAAGCCCGCATGAGTCATGTGAAGTCGCGTGAAGTTGTTCTTGCCGTCAATGTCACCGAGGAACTGAGCTCAGCGCTCGAATCCTTGCGAGATGCCTGGAGACGGGATCCCGTCTCAATCCCGAGAGGTGTGTCCTGTTCCGAATCCAGAGAGGGGCATTTTCTCCTCGTCGCAGCCGAATCCGTATTTACCACGTTACCGGGCGCGTGCGTGATCAAGGGCATCGGCGCGGTCGAACTGATCGGCACGGAGCCGGTATTCGAAGAAGGGGCGCATTCAAAAACGCTGCTCCTCAGTGACGCCGGAGAGGGCTGGAAATTTTCAGTCAAGTATGTGCCGCCCATTGTTCGCGCCAGAAACGCCAAATGAGGCAGCGTGAAGTGATAGCCGTTGGCTTTCTCACCTGTAGATCGATTGCCAGTTATCTTCTGTTCGTTTTCTTTCTCATTGCGCCGCTGCCCAGTCAGGCGAGCTGTTCCGACACCGACAAGAAATGCGCGGAGGAGGCCCAGCGCAGTCATGTCGTCAATCGAATTGATTTCTGGCAGGCGGCATTGTCCTTGCCGTTGGCACGGCGTATCGGAAGCGCGCCGGTGGAACTGCTCGACTACGTCAGGCTCGACAATATCGCGAACGGTTTTCCGGAACGTCCCGGTCCGGCGCTCGCTGGTCCTGATTTTCAGCGTGACCTCGAGGCGGCAATTGCCGAAATGCCTGGCCCGATCAAGCGGGCGCTTGAACCCCGCTTGGCTGGTGTCTATCTAATGCAGGGCCTGGGCAGTACCGGTTTTACCGACAAGATTCTCGATGCAGGCGGCAGACCGGTCGCTGCCTATGTCATTCTCGATCTGGACCTGCTGGTACGGCGCAAGGCTAACGAGTGGGCGAGTTGGAAAGAGAACACACCGTTTCGGGCAGACAACACCACAAGGTTGATCGCAACAATAGAGTCGTCGGACGATGACAACCGCAAGAATGCGATCCAGTACATTCTGCTACATGAATTTGGTCATGTACTTGCGATTGGGCGGAACGTCCATCCTCCGTGGTGGGAAAAAGCGTCCGAAGTGAAGCCGATGGACTTCCCGTTCTTTGCGCTGTCGTGGAACTATTCCAGCAAAGAACAACGATTCATTGCGCTCAACGAAGATCGATTTCCATTGCGCAAGCAGGTGGCCTACTATGCAAAAGGCAAACTCGAAGCGAATCAGATGGAAGCTGCCTACTCACAACTTGAAACCAGCAACTTCGCCAGCCTCTATGCCGCGACCAATCCCTTTGACGACTTTGCGGAATCCCTTGTCAGCTATGTGCATACGGTATTGATGCACAAACCGTTCGAGATACGTATTGAGCGGGACGGTACTGGCATCAAGCGATTCGAAAGCTGCTGGGAGGCGCCGCGATGCAGCGACAAGAGGAAAGTGCTTGAGCAGTTCATTCACGCCTTTTAGTCGCTCCTGCAGGCGGGATCAGTTACTTTTTCCCGAAAAATGCGCTCAGCGATTCTGATGTCTCTCGACATCAGGACAGCAAATGATCGAAAAGCACACTCGCTGTCAGGGCAGAACTAAGCTACAGGCCCAAAGTTCTCATCGCAGAAGCGGTGGATTTCATGCTCGATGCGGGGGCGTAGGGCTATGAGCAGAAAGCCGAGCTTGACGTAAATCTCGACTTCCTTTTTGCTTACGTCGATATGTCCGGTGACACCCATCCGCTGAAAGCGCAGGGTGTTGCCGTCCCATTCGTGGTCGAGGCCGAATTCCTCGCCCAGTTCTTCGGCAATATGCTCGGCGCCTTTGCGGGCGCGTTTGAGAGTCGTGCCGTGCGGACGGCAAACCAGTATCTCGCTCATTTCTGCATCTCCGCTTTGGGCGTGGTGAAAGCCTCTTCGCTGACTGGGGTCACGTTTACTTGTCGCGCAGTTCGCGGCGCAGGATCTTGCCGACGTTGGTCTTTGGCAGGTCGGTACGGAAGGCTATCTGGCGCGGAACTTTATAGCCGGTGAGTTGTTTGCGGCAGTGCTCGATAATTGAGGCTTCGGTCAGCCCCGGGTCTTTCTTGACCACGAAAATCTTGATGGCTTCACCGGTTTTTTCGTCTGGTACGCCGACGGCTGCCGACTCCAGTATCCCCGGATGCATGGCGAGAACGTCCTCGATCTCGTTCGGATAGACATTGAAGCCGGAGACCAGAATCATGTCTTTCTTGCGATCGACAATCTTGACGAAGCCCTTGCTGTCCATCACGGCGACATCGCCGGTACGCAGAAAACCGTCGGCCATAATGACCTTTTCGGTTTCCTCGGGACGGTTCCAGTAGCCCTTCATGACTTGCGGGCCGCGGATGCACAGTTCGCCAGGCTCCCCCAGGGCCAGATCCTTGCCATCATCGTCGCGAATCACGACTTCGGTCGAGGATATGGGTACGCCGATTGTTCCGTTGTATTCCGGAATATCGAGCGGGTTCATGGTGGCGGCGGGAGAGGTTTCGGTCAGGCCATAGGCTTCGACCAGAGTCACGCCGGTAATCTGCTTCCAGCGCTCGGCCACGGCACGTTGCACCGCCATGCCGCCACCCAGCGTCAGATGCAGCTTGCTCAAGTCGATTTTGGCGAATTCCGGGTTGTTGATCATGGCATTGAACAGCGTATTGACACCCGTGATGGTCGAGAACGGATATTTGCCGATCTCTTTGACGAAGCCGGGTATGTCTCGCGGGTTGGTGATCAACAGATTGGTGGCGCCAATCTTGAAGAAGGTCAGGCAGTTCGCGGTCAGGGCGAAGATATGATAAAGAGGTAGGGCGGTCACAATGAGTTCGTCGTCGCGCAGCGAGGACTTGATCCAGGCGTGGGACTGCTGCAGATTGGCAATGATATTGCGGTGGGTCAGCATCGCGCCTTTCGACACGCCCGTCGTGCCGCCGGTGTACTGCAGGAAGGCGATATCGTCGTGGCCCACGTCGACCGCTTGCAGGGGGTGGCGGCCACCCTCGATCAGTGCGTCGCGCAGTTCGATGGCGTTCGGCAGGTTCCACGCCGGGACCATTTTCTTCACGCGCTTGACCACCAAGTTGACGATCATGCGTTTGGGGAAGTCCAGCATGTCGCCCAACTGTGTCACCAGTACGTGTTTGACTGGCGTTCGGGCGATAACTTTGTCCAGAACACTGGCAAAATTCTCGACAATGACAATTGCCTCAGCCCCGGAGTCTTTGAGCTGGTGCTCAAGCTCGCGCTCGGTGTATAGCGGATTGCAGTTCACCACCGTATAACCCGCACGCAAGGCACCGTAGAGGCAGACCGGGTACTGCAGCAGGTTGGGCATCATCAGCGCGACACGGGCGCCTTTCTGCAACTTCAACACCGACTGGCAATAGGCACCGAAAGCCGCTGACTGGCGATCCAGTTCCGCGTAGGTGATCGCCTTGTCCATGTTGATATAGGCTTTGCGCGGCCCGTATTTCTTCACGCTCTTTTCGAACAGATCGCCAATGGAGCGAAATTCGTTGAGATCGATTTCAGCGGGTACACCTGCCTGATAGCTACTAAGCCAGATCTTTTCCATGATGAATGTCTCCAGAAGTTTTTTCTATTCTAATCACAATATTGAGCCGATGTTGGGTGTAACGCAATATCCATTCGGACCTCAACCCAACCAGTTTTTTAGCTGTTCCGAAACGTTCTCGTTGTCCAGCAGATCCATGTGATTCATGCCATAGCCTGCCCATTGGTGCGAAACAGGAATGTCCAGGGCGAAGTTCTTGTTGGCATGCTGACCGAGTGCGCTGCGCAAAGGCACCAGTCCGTCGCCCAGTATTGGCTCGCTTGGATTCCCCGGCGCTTTGGCCAACGTTACGCCTGCGGCATAACACTGGACGCCTTCCGGCAGCGGAATACGCTTGTGCTTTTTCTTGTGGGCGAAGCGATCGCCATGCAGCCAGTCCTCGTCGAGAATGCTGCCATGACGAAGATCGGTAATCCCGGCACTGCGGATCTTTGCCAGACGGGCCAGAGCGGCGGTATAGGGGCTAACCTCGAGAACGAAATTCACCCAGTTGCCGCCGCGTTCCAGCGGCGCGCCGTGGTGGGGCGTACCGAGAAAAACCATTTGCCGCAGATACTTCAGCCAGCCATGTCCCTCAAGCTGGCCGTAATGGCAGGCACTGCGAGCGACCAGTCCGCCCATGCTGTGGCCGATGATCACCAGTTTCTCCACTGGAACGGGCCAGGCTGCGATTAGGGTTTCCAGTATGTCGGCAAGGGCGTGGCCGTTGGTCGAGACGTGCAGGCCGCTGTTGTAGTGCAAGTACAACGGGGTGTATCCGGCCACTTTGGCCAGCATTTGACCGTGATCGTGGTCATTTCGGCACCATTGCAGGTCACACATGCATAGCCCGTGTGCCAGCACCAGAATATTGCCACTGGCATCCGGAATCCTGGTGGCAAGATCCTGTGGGCTTACGCTCAGCGCTTGACCATCGCGACGCAACTGCATCGGGATCGCCAAGGGATTTTCGCTGCAGGCGAGATGATCGCCCAGCACGCCGTTGAGGGCGGCAAGCACCGCTTCGCGACGGTTTGAAGAGTTCCCCGGTTCCGGGTCGAGAAGCGGAACCAGTTGCCCCAGCAGCAAGTCGATACCGGCGCCGACCAGTCGTGTCGTGCCTTGTATGGTTCGGTAGACCAACCCGGTGATGCCCTGGGTGGGTTCCTGGGTGTATTTTCCAAGGGGGCCGGGAGCACGGGAGATATTGTGATGCATGGTCTCGACCAGACTGGTCAGGCCAATGGTGGCGTCAATCGCGAGTCGGCTGTAGCCGCGGATATCGGCGGGACGTACGTGGGTTTTTTTGGTCATGACAACTCGATGGGTATCGGTCCGCTCATCTTGCCAGCGTTGTTTGCCGCTGTCTCGGCTGCGGGAACGAGCAATTTGTCGAGTACGGCCCAATCAAGCGCCGCTTCTGTCGCGTCGGCGAGTCGCTCGATATCGGCCTCGCGCCGCAGTGCGAAGTCTGCGGTCAATGGTGAGTCCATTCCGGCCCAGGCGAGCACTCCGCTGAGGGCCTCTGGATGATCGAACAGACCATGGCAATAGCTGGCAAAAATCTGGCCGTCGGCCGACTGCGCGCCATCCCGGAGACCGTCGGCGAAAATTACTGCGGGCCATTCCAGAGCCTTGCCGCGCGTCGCGCCCATGTGGATTTCGTAGCCTTTGATGGCTGGAGAATTCGGCAATTGCAGGTGGCCGGTGACATTGCGCAGCTGCTTTTCGGGTTCCAACGAAGTTTCGCAATCGAGCAGACCGAGACCGGCACGACTGCCGGGCGCACCTTCCAGCCCCAGCGTGTCGTGCAATTCGCGGCCCAGCATCTGGAAGCCACCGCAGATGCCGATCAGCTTGCCGCCATAGCGCAGGTGACGCTGAATCGCCGCCTCGTGGCCCTGCTCGCGCAGCCAGCGTAAATCGGCCTGCACGGCTTTGGAACCCGGCAGCACGATCAGGTCGCAGGCGGGAATGGACTGCCCCGGTCCGACCCAATCGAAATCGACTTCAGGATGCAGGCGCAGCGGGTCGAGATCATTGTGGTTCGAGCAGCGCGGATAAACCACGGCCACCACCTTGAGGCGGGTTGTTGTCTTTTCGATGGTTTCGGTGGCGATGGCATCTTCCGCATCGAGCATCAGGCCGTGCAAGTAGGGCAGCACGCCCAGCACCGGTTTACCGGTGCGCTGCTCCAGCCATTCCAGGCCGGATTCAAGCAGACCGATATCGCCGCGAAATCGATTGATGACAAAGCCTTTGACGCGCGCCTGCTCCGATTCCGAAAGTAAATCCAGCGTGCCCACCAGATGCGCAAAGACGCCGCCACGGTCAATGTCGGCAACGAGAATCACCGGTACGTCAGCGGCTTCGGCAAAACCCATGTTGGCAATATCACGGTCGCGCAGATTGATTTCGGCAGGGCTGCCCGCGCCCTCCACCAGCACGCAGTCAAATTCGGCGGCAAGTCGATGCCAGCTGTCCATCACCGCCTGCATGGCCACGCGCTTGTACTCGTGATAGTCGCGTGCATTCAGGGTATCCACCGCCTTGCCGTGGATGATCACCTGCGCGCGCTGGTCGGTGGTGGGTTTGAGCAGCACCGGATTGAAATCGATGCGTGGTGGCAGGCCTGCCGCCAGCGCTTGCAGTGCCTGGGCGCGGCCGATCTCGCCACCATCGGCAGTAACCGCCGAATTCAGCGCCATGTTCTGTGGCTTGAATGGCGCAACGTGAACGCCGCGCCGCTTCAGTATTCGACACAGCGCTGCCACCAGAGTGGTCTTGCCGGCGTCCGAGGTGCAGCCTTGAACCATCAGGGCGCGGGCCGGAGGGGATTTGAGTACGCCCATCGTTAAAATGCCATGTCTTTCATCGCCAGATTATCCCATGCCCCCGCTGTCGCCGTCCTTGTTGCTTCCGCAACTGCCGCATGTCGCTGCCGCACTGGCGGGCACTTTTCTGGATCGGTGGTTGGGCGAGCCGCGTCGCTTTCATCCCCTGGTCGGTTTTGGTCGTTGTGCCGACTGGGTCGAGAGCACGCTGCGTTCAGGCGCGCCGGGACACCCTCTGGGGAATCGCCTGCTCGGGCTGGCGGGCTGGTTGCTGCTGGTGCTGCCCCTCGCGGCACTCGCTATCTGGTTGGGGCATCAGGCCTGGGGCTGGATCGCCGATGTGGTCATGCTCTACCTGGCGCTCGGTGCTCGCAGCCTGAGCCAGCATGGCGAGCGCGTGGCTGCCGATCTTGTCGCGAATGATCTGGAATCGGCGCGTATCCATGTGGGTTGGATGGTGTCGCGTGATACTTCGGCGCTTGACGAGGAGGGCGTCTCGCGGGCCGCAGTGGAATCGATTCTGGAAAACGGCAATGACGCTGTGTTTGGCACTCTGTTCTGGTTTTTGCTCGCCGGTGGTGCCGGTGCAGTGATGTTTCGTCTGGCCAATACGCTCGATGCGATGTGGGGCTACCGTGACGATCGGCGCCTGTATTTCGGCTGGGCCGCAGCGCGCATTGATGACCTGCTGAACCTGATTCCCGCTCGCTTGACGGCCCTGACTTATGCGGCGCTGGGCAATACGAGTACCGCATTTTCCTGTTGGCGGCAGCAGGCAGCCAGTTGGAGCAGTCCCAACGCCGGCCCGGTGCTCGCGGCAGGCGCCGGCGCGCTGGCGGTGCAGTTGGGCGGCCCGGCGATGTATCACGGTCTCATGGAGCAGCGGCCAAAAGTCGGCGCCGGTGATACGGCAAGTATTGGGCATATTCGTGCCGCGCTGGCACTGGTGGCGCGCGGACAGTGGTTGTGGCTGGCCTGTGCCGGTTTGTTGGCCGTGGTGGCTTCTCATGCTTGAGCACGGCGGACGTTTGATGGCTGCGGCAGTGCGCTACGGCATTCCGCTGGAAGACTGGATCGATTTGTCCACCGGCATCTCACCTTACGTCTATCCCGTGCCACCGATCGCGACATCGGTCTGGCAGCGGCTGCCGGAAGACGAGGATGGGCTGGCGGATATCGCTTGCCGCTACTACGGCGCCAAAACGGTTTTGCCTTTGCCCGGCTCACAAGCCGCCATTCAGCTTTTGCCGCGCTTGCGGCCTCGCGGCGTGGTTGCGGTGCTGGAACCCAGCTACGAGGAATACGCAGCGGCATGGCAGGCGGCCGGTCATGACGTGACGCGCTGTTCAGCGACAGAGCTGTCTGCGGCAGTACGGGATGTGGATGTCGTATTGATAGGCAATCCCAACAATCCGACAGGCGGGCAGTTTTCGCGACGGCAACTGCTCGATATGGCGCGGCAGTTGGAGGCACGCAGGGGCTGGCTGGTGGTCGATGAAGCCTTTGCCGATGCCGAGTCGGCAGAGACGTCTCTCGCCGATATCGCCGGTATTGATGCTGCTGCCAATGTCATTGTGCTGCGCTCTCTGGGCAAGTTTTTCGGTCTGGCGGGTGCGCGCGTGGGATTCGCGATTGCCGCCGTGCCGATTCTCGAATTGCTCGCCGAGGCGATCGGGCCCTGGGCATTGTCACATCCGGCGCGGCTGGTGGCGCGCGCGGCGTTGGCCGACACTGCATGGCAGATCGCACAGTGCGAGCGACTGCAAAGCGATGGTGCGCGCCTGCATGCACTGCTTGAAGGTTGCGGAATGGGGCAGTCGACCGGTACGGCGCTATTTCGCTACCTGCCGCTCGAGGATGCGCTTGAACTACAGAATTTCTTCTCGAGGCAGGGCATTTTGCTACGGCATTTCGCCAAACCGGCGGCAGTGCGTTTCGGCCTGCCGGCGACAACGCATCAGTGGCAACGCCTGGCGGCCACGCTCAATGACTGGAAAAACCGATGAAACGAAAACTGCTGTTTCTTTTGCTGGCCTTGTGCGCCGGACGGGTGCTGGCCGAGACGCCCCCTATCGTGGTGACCGATGCCAGCGGCACCCGGATTACGCTTCCCGTTCCGGCGAAACGCATTGTCAGCCTGGCGCCGCACATCACCGAACTTGTGTTTGCGGCCGGCGCCGGCGACAGGATGGTGGGCAATGTTGACTATGGCGACTATCCGACGGCGGCCAAGGCACTGCCAACAGTGGGCGGTTATTCGCGGTTCGATCTTGAAGCCGTTGTTGCGCTGAGGCCTGATCTTGTTCTTGGCTGGGAAAGCGGTAACTCGCCGGCCTCGATTTCACGTCTGCGAAGCATGGGCCTGACGGTGCATTTGTCGCAGACGAATCGCATCGAGGATATCGCCGATGAACTGGAACAGATCGGCAAGCTGGCCGGAACCGAAAAGACAGCAGCTGTGGCGGCCGCCGCCTTCCGCCAGCGCTACGCCAGTTTGGTGGGCCAGTACAGCCAGCGGCCATCGATCGATGTGTTCTACCAGATATGGAAGCAGCCGCTGATGACGATCAACAGCAAGCAGATCATCAGTGACGCCATACGGCTCTGCGGCGGGCGTAATGTGTTCTCCCGGCTACCGATCCTGGCTGCCACCGTCAGCATTGAAGCAGTGATCGAAGCCAATCCCGAAGTTATTGTTGCAAGCGGGATGGGACAGTCGCGGCCGGAATGGCTGGATGACTGGAAGCGCTGGAACTCCATGGTGGCGGTGGCTGCGGATAATCTGTACTTCGTTCCGCCGGAACTGATTCAGCGCCACACGCCACGTATTCTGGATGGTACGGAGATGCTTTGCCAGCATTTGGAAACAGCGCGCAGCAAACGTGGAAAGTCGGTAGTGAAGTCCGGCAAGCGTTGAGCAAAAGCGAAATTTTGCTGACGGGCTATACTCTTAGTGCAGGTTCGGATGTTTTTTGAGATGGAGGGAATTATGAAAACCACCCAGAATTTTCTGATGGCGGCGTTGATTGGCGGCTTGCTGGCTAGCGGTCAGGCTATGGCCGCAGGTTCCACGCGGCTCAGCGTTTCGATTGACGACCGCACTCCGACTGTTCAGGAAGTCGAAGAGGCCTTGTTCCCGTCCAGTGTCCAGGCATTGAAGAAGGAATGCGCGCAGATGGAAAAAGCCGGCTTGCGGTGCCAGAGCGTTATTCCGAAGTCCTCGCTACAGTCGGTGCTGGTTACCTTTGAGCGCGGCTCCTCTGTTCTGAGCAATGACGCCAAGGAGTTCCTTAAAGTCGTCGGGTCGGCATTACAGCGGCGCTCAACGTCATGGAGCGCGTTGCAGATCGAGGGTCACAGCGACGCCACCGGAACGCGGGAAATCAATGAGCGCCTGTCGCAAGAACGCGCGGATGCCGCCAAGACCTACCTTGAGGCCAACTTCGGGCTGAAGAATATCGCCACGATCGGGCGTGCCAACGAAGATCTGAAGGATCCTTCCAATCCTGAAAGCGCCGTGAATCGTCGGGTAGAGTTCGTTCCTGAGTGGTAGCACGGTAACGCAGGCTGACCGCTTGTCAGCCTGGTTTGCGAGTGAGCGGGCACCGCGTAGCGCTGCTACAGCAACTTGCGGTATAGCGCGAGCGTTTCCAGTGCGATGGCTTTCCAACTGAAGTGCTGCTCAGCCCGTTTGCGACTGGCATCCCCCATGGCAACGCCCAGATCGGGATCAGTAAGAATCGTGTTGATGGCATCGGCCAGAGCACGAGAATATTGCTCCGGATCCACTGCCTCGAAGGGACTTTCTGTGTGCTGTTCAAAAGGTACGAGGAAGCCGGTTTCGCCATGCAGGATGATCTCCTTGATGCCGCCGACCGCGCTGCCGACTACTGGCGTTGCACAGGCCATGGCTTCCAGGTTGATGATGCCGAACGGCTCGTAGATCGACGGACAGCAAAACACTGCGGCATGTGAATACAGCTCGATCTTCGCTTTCGCGTCGACCCACTCGCTGATCCAGATCACGTTCTTTCGCTCACGTTGCACGGCCTGTACCCGGTCGGTCATTTCCCGACCGATTTCCGGTGTATCAGGCTGACCGGCACACAGGACGATCTGTACATTTTCGTCAATGTGCTTGATCGCATTGACCAGATGGATGATGCCTTTTTGCCGGGTGATCCGGCCGACAAATAGAACGAAGGGGATTTCCGGGTCAATGCCATAGTGGCGCAGGGTATCGGTACCGCTGACCGGCTTGAATTCATCCGTGTCGATACCGTTGTAAATCACTTCAATCCTGCTCTCTTCCACGTCAAAGAGATTGAGTACATCCGCCTTCATGCCCTGCGATACGGCGATGATGGCGTCGGCCTTTTCCATTGCCGTTTTTTCGATCCAGGTCGAAAGCTCATAACCGAGCCCGAGTTGTTCCTTCTTCCAGGGGCGCAGGGGTTCAAGCGAATGGGTCGTGATCACGAGTGGCAGGCCATGGCCCATCTGCGCCAGCAGACCGCCGAAATGGGTGTACCAGGTATGGCAATGCACAATCTGGGCGTCGACTGGTTCGGCGTTGAAGGCGATGCAATTGCTGAATGCCGACAGCGGCGATTTGAGTCCCGCATCGCATGCGGCAAAGAGATTTTTGTCTACCTGGAATCCGCGGGCCGTCAGATTGCCGTCATGGGATGCCTGATCGCCAAAACAGCGAACGTCTACTTCGATCGACTTGGCCAGTTCGCGGGACAGGTAATCCACATGAACGCCCGCGCCACCGTAGATGTTGGGCGGGAATTCGTTGGTCAGAAACAAAGCTTTCATGCGGGACTCCCGATCAGTTGTTCGGATCGATTTTACGCGCATGATTTTGTCGGGAAGGGAGCCCAACCGAAATCTGAAGTGAGTCGCCGGCCTTGATGTCGGGCGCGTTGGTGGCACCAACCGCAGCCGCAGTGCGGGTCGAACCGGCTTTCAGTCGGCGCGCTTGGTTTTGCGCCCGCGAAACGCCATGCCCATCTCAAAGGCGGCGCGGGTGAAGGTCAGAACCTCGGCAAACTCCGCATCGCTCATCTTGCGCGCTTCATCGTTGCCACGGTAGATGTTGGCGAATTCGCGTTCGCGCGCCGACTGGATCAGCAGTTTGCCGACGCCGAGTTGTTCGAGACTGCGCCACAAATCGGGATTGGTATTACGGGTGAAGTTCATGACAAAGCCGACTGGGTCGTTGCGGCCCAGCACCCCCGCCAGACGCAGGATGATTTCGAATGGAACGGCGATGCGGCCTTTCTCCCAGGCTTCGATCAGCGACGGATCCTTGAGGTTGATCGCGGTTCCGACTTCGCTGATGGTGAGGCCCGCCGCCTTGCGCAGGCGACGCAAGGTTGCGCCGGTCTTGCTCCAGACTCCGGGTTCGGCCAGGCTGGGCAGGAAGGCCCTGAGTACGCCAGCGGCGGCTTCGATCGGTTTGCCGCCGCGCAAGGCGTTGGCGACTTCGGTGGCGGTTTGCAGCGTGCTCGTCGCGCCCACGGTGGCGGCGCCGATGTCGAGTACCTTGCCGGCCATGGTGCGCATCTGATCAACCAGGCCGGTTTCGGTGGGCGGAGGCGTGCGCAGCTTGGCGGGAGCCTTTGCCGGCGAGCGCTTCGTTGCGGGTGCTTTGCGTTTTGGAGTTACCGGGCCGGCCATTCTTTTCCTTTCAACTCGAAACGCAGTGCTGACTACCTGCCTTGTACCCGCTGGCGCGCCTCATGCCGTTCCTGGGCTTCCAGCGAATAAGGGGTGGTTGGGCGCGCCAGTAGCCGGCCCAGTCCGATCGCGTCGCCAGTCTCTTCGCAGTACCCGTATTGGCCTTCTTCGATACGCCTCAAGGCGGCTTCGACCCGTGGCAGCATTTTGCGTTCGCGATCCCGAATGCGGAGTTCCAGCGAGTGTTCTTCTTCGATGGTGGCGCGGTCGTTGGGATCGGCTTCCGCCTCTCCATCCCGCAGGTGGTCGATGGTCATGGTGGCGTTGTCGAGCAGGTCCTGACGCTGCTTGCGTAGCAGATCGCGAAAATAGTCGAGTTGCACCGGATTCATGTAGGCGCTCTTGGGCATCGCCAGCAGGGCTTTCGCAGTAAGTGCTTTGCCTGTCTGTTTGGTGGCCGGTCGGACGGGTGAGTTGTTTGCAGTTGGCATCGCTAGGTTCCCCATTAGGTCTCTCTCTTGATCGTTGGTCGCAATGCGTCGTTAGTGCGTGCGCTGATAGCTGATTTGCAATTCGCGTTAGTTCAGTCCCTGGTGCCAAACCATGCGATCTCTGTACTTTGTAACTTTACCCAAAGGCCGGGGCAGATTCCCGATTTTGTTTTATCGCCCGGCGCAGGTCGCATATTGCACCAGATATTGGTGAGCGTGCACGAGTGTAGGTGCGAAAACCGGGCAATGGAACCGGCACCCGTTGTAAGCGGCCAGCCGGTTACGGCAGAAACAGCGCTGCCACGGTCTCGGCTGCAGAAGGAAAATAGAAATGCAGGTAGGACGCCGTCAACCGCTTTACGCGATACACAGCTTCGCCGCCGTCTTGCAGCGTATCCATGCGGTGGCGCTGGGCATGTAATAGCGGTGCCAGTGTTGTGTGAGCCTTGGAATAGTGAAAAGTGTGGGCACGCAAACTGCCTTCAGGCAAGTTGGCCTGTTGCGCCCCCAATGCCGCCAGACGTTGTTGCATTTGGACGCTGCCTTGAAGCACGGAGGCCATTGCGTGTTCGTGTCCTTGCAGGTCAACCAGTTGCTGGAACAAAACCATCATGCCGCCGCATTCCGCCAGCAACGGTTTGCCGGCATTGACATGCGCATGCAGGGCCGCGAAAAATTCATTGCGCGACGACAGCACTTCGGCGTGCAACTCCGGGTAGCCGCCGGGCAGCCATAGTGCATCGCAAATAGGAAGTGGATCGCCTGTCAGCGGTGAAAAGAATTCGAGCCTGGCACCAAGATCGACCAGACATTCCAGGTTGGCTGGGTAAATGAAGGCGAACGCGGCGTCTTGCGCAATGGCGATGCGCACGCCCTGCAACAGTTTGGGTATTGACGGCGCGCAAGGTGCGGCAGCGACAAAAGTCGGCTCTGGTAGTACGGCGAGCGGAGTGAGCGCCAGATGGTCGGCCATGCGATCAAGGCGCGTCGTGAGGTCGGCAATCTCCTCGGCGCGGTGCAAACCCAGGTGACGCTCCGGCAGCGTCGCGTCGGCGTCGCGCGGCACGGCGCCGCACCAGTGCACGTCGGCGCGCAAACCCGCTTGCAACATTGCCGCGTGGGTTTCACTGCCGACTCGATTGGCCAGCACGCCATGAAAGCGCAAGTCGGGTTGATAGTGGGCCAGACCGTGGGCGATCGCGCCAAAGGTGCCGGCCATGGCGCTGGCATCGATCACCGCGAGTATGGGCAAGTTGAAACGGTGGGCGATATCGGCGCCCGACGGTGTGCCGTCGAACAGACCCATGACGCCTTCGACCAGAATCAGATCGGCGTCTTGCGCCGCTCGCGCCAGACGCATGGCGCCGTCATCCGCGCCGCACATCCACAGATCGAGATTCTCGCAGGCAGCCCCACTGGCGGCGGCGTGGATCATCGGGTCAAGGAAGTCCGGACCGCATTTGAAAATACGCACACGGCGCCCCTGGCGCGCATGCAGCCGTGCCAGGCCGGCGACGATGCTGGTCTTGCCCTGGCCCGAGGCCGGCGCACCGATGAAGAGTGCCGAGCAGTCAGCCATTGCGCACGTTGTTGGTAGACGGTCGCCGTACCACCAGCGCCGACTTTTCGGCGGTCCTCGAACTGCAACTCAGCGAGAGCCCTGCGCCTATTGGAGTCCTGCCGACATTGTCGGCACGGGCAGGCAGAAACACTGAACGTGACATGCCGTGGGGTTAGAACTCCACGCCGGGCATGGCCTTGATGCCGGCCTTGAAGGCGTGTTTGACCATGTTCATTTCGCTAACCGTATCCGCCGCCGCGATGAGCCCTTCGGGTGCTCCGCGCCCTGTGATCACCACATGCTGCAGGGTCGGGCGGGCGGCGAGATCGGCGAGTACTTCGTCCAGATCCAGCCATTGATACTTGAAGGCGTAAGTCAGCTCGTCCAGCACCAGCAAATTGATGCTCGGGTCCTGAAGAAAGACGCGTACCTGCTGCCAGGCCTTGCGCGCAGCGGTGGCATCCTTTTCCTTGTCCTGGGTTTCCCAGGTAAAACCTTCGCCCATGACATGCCAGGAAACATTCGGCTGGCGTCGAAAAAAGGCTTCTTCGCCGGTGTCAGACCGGCTCTTGACGAACTGCACCACGCCGACCGAATAGCCATGGCCAAGCGAACGCGCAACCAGACCGAAGGCGGAGGAAGATTTGCCCTTGCCGGTACCGGTATGCACCAGCAAAACGCCGCGCTCGGTGCTGGCCTGCGCGATTTTTTCGTCCACGACCGCTTTCTTGCGCTGCATGCGGTCTAGGTGTTTATCTTCAGGCTTGTTGTCAGCGGCTTCCTGGGTCATGTCGATCTCTCTGGATGGGTCAGTGGGGGAAAAACCAGCGCTGTCCGTCATCGCGGACTTCACGCAAGGGGTGGCCGTAAAGCCGGGTCAGTTGTTCGGCATTGATGACATCTGCTGTCGGGCCGGCCAGCCATTGGCCATCGCCGAAGAGCAGCAGCGCCTGACTGCAGTAGCGCGCGGCGAAGCCCGGATCGTGCAGTACGGCAACAATAGCCGCACCGGTTTCAGCTCGCTTGGCGAACAACTCCATGGTCGCCACCTGATGCGACAAGTCTAGATGGGTGAGCGGTTCATCGAGCAGGAAAAGTTGTGGCTGTTGAGTCAGCAACTGGGCGATGGCTACGCGCTGGCGTTCGCCGCCGGAGAGCGTTTGCACTTCGCGTTCGGCAAAACTCGACAGATCGACTTCGGCCAGAGCCGACTCGGCAATTCGCCGATCTTCGGCAGATTCCCAATCCCAGCGCCCGAGGTGGGGATGGCGGCCGACCAGCGCGGTTTCCATCACCGTCGAGGCGAACGGGTCGCTTTGCTGCTGCGCCAGATAACCGCGCACGCGGGCCAGTGCGCGCGCATCTCCGCCCCGGACGACGCCGGACAAGGATAGACCGCCGACTGTGAGCAATCCACTCTCCGGAGGACGCAAGCCGGCAATGGTGTTGAGCAGGGTCGATTTTCCGGCGCCGTTTCTGCCAAGAATCGCCCAGGTTTCACCGGCACCGACCTGCCAGTCGAGCGCATCGCATACTCGATGGCCGCCGATACTGACGGTGAGTTCGGCGGCTTTGATCAGTGACGTGCTCATTGCCGAGTTCCTGACTGGCGACCGAGCAGGAACAGAAATACGGGCACACCGATCAAGGCAGTGAGAATGCCGACTGGAAGTTGCTGGGGCGCGACAACCGTGCGCGCCAACGTGTCGGCCAGCACCAGCAAGCTGCCACCGGCAAGTGCCGATGCGGGCAGCAGCAGGCGCTGGTCGTTGCCCCAACCCAACTTCATCATTGCCAAACGTACAAGATGCGGCACCACAAGACCGATGAAGCCGATGCTGCCGGCGGTGGTGACGGCAGCCGCGGTAAATATGGCCGCCAGAAAATACACTCCATATTTGACGCGCCGGACCGAAACCCCAAGTGCATGAGCCAGCGTGTCGCCACGTGCCAGCAGATTCAGCTCGCGTGCAAAAGGCAGAGTGGCGGTGATCCCCACTGTCAGTACCACAAGGGCTGGCCAGGGGTTGCTGGCATGACCGGCGTCGCCCATCAGCCAGAACAGCATGCCGCGCAGTCTTGCCTCCGGCGCGACCGAGAGAATCAGAGCCACCACCGCGCCGCAACCGGATGCGACGATCACGCCGGTGAGCAGCAAGCGTGTTTGTGTCCAGCTGTTGTCACCGTGCGCCAACCCGAAAACCACCAGCATGGCGGTAAAGGCGCCGGCGAAGGCAAACAGGTTGATGAGCGCCAGTGCCAACCCTGCCAGCATGGCCGACAGCGCACCCACCGCCGCTCCGCCCGAAATGCCAAGTACGTAGGGATCGGCCAGCGGGTTGCGCAACAACACCTGCATCAAGGCACCCGCCAGCGCCAGCAAACCGCCGCAGGCAAAAGCGGCGAGCGCGCGCGGCAGGCGCAGACCTCGAATAATCTCGACCGCGACGCCCTCGCTGCGGCCCGTCAGCGCGCCGAAAACATCTGCCAACGAGGCAGAGACGCTGCCCGCCGCCAGCGCCATCATCAGGCTTACCAGGGCCAGGCCGAATAAGGCGGCAAGAACCAGCAGGGCGTGACGGCGCGCGGGCATGGTCTATGGCTGATTTTGGGCGAGCATGGTCAAGGCCATCAAGCGCAAGAACTATCTGGGTGCATAACGCAGCCCGACGAAGACCGAGGCCCCCGCAGTAGCAAAATCCGCGACGATTTCATATTTCTTGCCAAAAATATTGTTGGCGCGGGCGAACACGGTCCAGTTGTCTTTCAAGGCGCGGCTTGTCTGCAGGTTGACCAGGCTGTATCCCCCCAGATGCTTGAGGTTGGCATCGTCGTCGAAACGGCTGCCGACTGCTTGAATCTCGCTGCGCCACTGCCAGTCTCCTATCGTCTGACCCAGGCCGAAGTGAGCACTATGGCGGGCGCGGCGCCCCAATCGCTTGCCATTGGCAGCATCCTTGGCATCGAGGTAATCATAGTTGGCGTCATAGTCGAAATGCCGATACTGGCTTGCGTACGAAAGTGTAAGACCTTCCAGCCGCGCCTTGCCAACGTTGACCGGCGAGGTTACGCCCGACCAGGAGATCAGATCGTCGATTTGGTTCATATACCAGACGGCCGAAGCGCGCCGGCGGCCAGTTTCATAGTGCATTCCGATCTCACGGCTCTTGGCCAACTCGGGCCGAAGATTGGGATTGCCGACATAGCCAAAGTTCAGCGGATAGTAGAGATCGTTGAACGAGGGTGCCTTGAACGCGGTTCCGTAGGAAGCGTTGGCACGCCACTGCTCAGAGAATTGGTAACCCCAGCCCAGATTTCCGGTGGTTTTGGCATCGAACTGGGAACTGTCATCCTGACGCAGGCTGGTTTGCAGACGATGCTTGCCCAGTTTTCCGTTCCAGCCGGCAATCCATGAGCGGGTGCGGCGCTCCTTGATCGGGTAATTGGTGGTGCCGCTGACATTTTGCTTCAGGCTCTCCCAGGCCAGGAGTAATTTTCCGATGGGCAGCCGAATATCGTTTTGCCAGGTGAACTGGTTTTGATCGGTGCGAAAGACATCGGTCATTGCTGCATCCCGATAATTGGTCGAATCGTCGGTCGATCGACCCATACGCAACGTGCTGTTCCAGTCCGGTGTGATCGAATTTTTCAGGTAAACAGAATGGTTCTGCACGGTGAGTGCGTTTTCATACTGGCGCACACGCGTTGCAACACTAGAACCGCCGTCATACCGATTGCGGCCATCGCTGTGAAAGGCGGAGAGGCCAACCTCGTGCCCCGGGGCCAGGCCATAGGTAAGTGCGGCATTGGCACTCTCCATGGAGAAACCATCCGTGTCTGTGTTATAGGCCGAGTTGGCTGGATTCCTTAGGCTATTGAAACCCTTGGTACGCAATGTCGTTGCCCCCAGGCTGTAACGCAAATCACCCACGCTACCGGTGACGCTGCCGTTGGCGTTCGATGTGCCGTGACTGCCTGCACCGACCTCTGCGACGAGTTGAGGCGCGCCATCTCCACGCCGAGTGAATATTTGCACCACGCCGCCGATCGCATCCGAGCCATATAAGCTTGATGCCGGACCGCGCAGTATTTCAATACGCTCGATTTGCGCCAAAGGCAATCGCGACCAGGAAAATGAGCCAAGAGTGGCCGATCCCACGCGCTGGCCGTCGATCAGAACCAGTGTGTGCGAACCGTTGGCGCCGCGCAACATGATTTGACTGGCAGCGCCGAGACTGCCATTGACGGTTTTCTGAACGCCGGCCTGTGCTGCAAGCAGGCTGACAAGATCGTCTTGCGGCGCCAGTTCGATTTCTTCGCGGCCGATCACTGTGATGTCTGACAGCAACTCAGCGGCGCGCGATGCCTGCCGCGTCGCCGTTACAACGATGGCGGCGAGATCGTCTGTGGCGAATGAAGGGGCGGAGAAGAGGAGGCATGCCGCAGCTGCGACAAATAATGAAGACTTGTACATTGAAACTCCAAGAATCCGGCGAGCGTCCCCGCGGCCGGTTGGCGATAAATGTATGTCTGGGAGTTGAAATGTGGCCGGGGTCGAAACAAACCCCCGCACGTCGCAACCCCGCAACGCATACGCTGGTTTGTCCCTGGCCGGTCTCCGGGCTTGGAAGTCTTAGTTCATCGCCTTCCCAGGTTTGACCCAGTGGCATGTTGATGAACTCGCACTTCCTTACCGTTGCGGGGGCAGCGCCGGAATTGAGGGTTTAGCTCTCACCGGCTTCCCGTTTCACCTTGCATGAGAATCCATGCGCAGGCACCACGAACAGCGCGGAGTATAGCAAACCGGTATCCGCAATCTGCATGTCGTTGATGACTGGGGCCTTATTGTCTTTGAAGAAAAAATATTTCAGACATAAAAATATTCAGTTTTCGCCAGAAGATTTGATGTGGGTCAAGGATAAGGAGGGCGGTCAAGAGCACTCTTGCGACCATCGCGCGGCTAGGGGGATGTGGCCGGCGCAGTACGGGTTTACTCAGGGATCACTCATAAGGAGAGAAGGATGAAACGGACGTTACTCGGGTTTTTTGCTGTTTCCGCCATGGCTGCTGCCATGGGCAGTGCCTTTGCGCAAGATGCGGCGCCGACACTGACCGCTGCCGAAAAGGAATCGGCGAAGAAGATTTACTTTGAGCGTTGCGCGGGTTGTCACGGAGTGCTGCGCAAGGGTGCTACGGGGAAAAATCTCGAGCCTCACTGGACCAAGAAGGCCAAAGATGGCTCAATGGCTGAGGGCGGCACGCTCAAACTCGGGCAGAAGCGTCTTGAAAAAATAATCGGTTACGGTACCGATGGCGGCATGGTGAATTTCGACGACATCCTGACCAAGGACGAGATCTCCATGATGGCCAAGTACGTCCAGAACACCCCGGATGTACCGCCTGAGTTCGGCCTCAAGGATATACAGGCTTCATGGAAGGTGCTTGTAGCGGTCAAGGATCGGCCGACCAAGCAGATGAACAAGTTCAACCTGAAGAACTTCTTCTCAGTCACTCTGCGTGACACCGGAGAAGTGGCCCTGATTGACGGCGATACCAAGGAAATTCGTGCCATCGTCAAGACTGGCTACGCGGTACATATTTCGCGCTTGTCGAAGTCGGGTCGTTATGTGTACGTAGTTGCTCGCGATGGCCGGGTTTCGCTGATCGATCTGTGGATGGAAAAACCCACTTTGGTCGCCGAGATCAAAATCGGCCTTGATGCACGTTCGGTTGATACCTCCAAGTTCAAGGGCTTTGAAGACAAGTACGCGGTTGCCGGCGCTTATTGGCCGCCCCAGTACGTGATCATGGATGGTTTAACCTTGGCGCCGCTGAAGGTTGTCAGCACACGCGGCATGACCTTGGACGGCGAGTACCATCCCGAGCCCCGCGTTGCCTCGATCGTGTCTTCGGAAATCAAGCCGGAATGGATCATCAACGTCAAGGAAACAGGGAAGATTCTGATGGTCGACTATTCGGATATCAAAAATCTGAAGACCACCACCATCGACTCCGCCAAGTTCCTGCATGACGGCGGCTTTGATGCAAGCAAGCGCTACTTCCTGGTGGCGGCTAACGCGTCGAACAAGATTGCTGCAGTGGATACCAAGTTGGGCAAACTGGCTGCATTGATCGACGTTGCCAAGCTTCCTCACCCGGGTCGCGGCGCTAACTTTGTCAGTCCGCAATATGGTCCCGTCTGGGCGACAGGCCACTTGGGTGCCGATGTCATCACTTTGATCAGCACTCCTTCCGACAACAAGAAGTTCGCCAAGTACAAGGGCAACAACTGGAAGGTTGTGCAACAAATGAAGCACGTGCCGGGCAACCTGTTTGTCAAGACACATCCCAAGTCCAAGCATTTCTGGGCTGACTCGCCGCAGAACCCGGATCGCGAACTGGCGGAATCGGTTTCGGTGTGGAATATGTCCGATCTGTCGAAGCCAACCAAGGTGATCAACGTCGCCAAGGACTCCGGTTTGCCAGTAACCAAGGCAACACGTCGTGCCGTGCATCCTGAATACAGCGCAGATGGTTCAGAAGTTTGGATCTCCCTGTGGGGCGGCAAGGCGGACCAGTCGGCTATCGTGGTGTACGACGACAAGACGCTGAAGTTGAAGAAGGTGATTACCGATCCGAAGATGATTACCCCCACCGGCAAGTTCAATGTCTATAACACGCAGCATGACATTTATTGATCTGAAAACTTGATCAGTAGCAAGGATAAAGGGGCGTTAGCCCCTTTATCATATGGGTCTTTAGAAACCACAGATTGAATAGGGGATAGCTTCATGGCAGACAACGAAAAAACCGGGTTCCTGGCAATGATCAGGCGACCAAGCGCGAAATTCTCGCTGCTGAGTTTGCTGGTGGTCGGTTTTGTCTCGGGAGTAGTGTTCTGGGGTGGATTCAATACCGCCATGGAAGCAACCAATACTCTTGAATTCTGTATTGGCTGTCATGAGATGCGCGACAACGTTTATCAGGAATACAAGAAGACCATACACTTTACGAACCGGACGGGCGTTCGCGCCGTGTGCTCCGATTGTCACGTGCCCAAGGAATGGACACACAAGATGATTCGTAAGATCCAGGCCAGTGGTGAGGTTTGGGGCAAGATCACTGGTAGCATCGATACTCGTGAGAAATTTGAGGCCAAACGCTTGGAACTGGCCCGGCACGAATGGGCGCGGATGAAGGGCAACGATTCGCGTGAATGCCGCAATTGCCATAGTTTCGACGGCATGAATACGGAGAAACAAAAACTGCGCGGCGCAAAAATGCACAAATATGCTATTGCTGACAAGCAAACCTGTATCGACTGTCACAAGGGCATTGCCCACAACAAGCCCAAAGGCATGACACCGGCAGAAGAAGGGGACGAGTGAATCACCAATTGGTTCAGGATCTGAATCCATAGTTTTCGTATTGTTCGAGAGGAGCAACAAATGAGGAAGTCCATTGTTTTCACCGCCATCGCCGGTCTTGCGCTTGCCCTGGGTTCCCAGGTAGCCACCGCCGCGCCCGATTGGAGCAAGGTTGCAAAGCGCGACGTCAAGGTATTCCACGCCGGTGTTTCGCCGATGGAATGGGTCGTCAAAAAGTCGGATCACAGCGGCACGGTCGGTCTGCGAAAAGGCGAGACCTGTATCGGTTGCCACGAAGAAAAAGGTACGCTCAACTTTGACTTCAAGCGCCTTGCCAGCAAGGAACTGGAGCCCGTGGGCGCACCCAAGACGATGATGTATCCCGTTGCAGTTCAGGCGGCTTACGACAAGGACAATCTCTACATCCGTTTAAGCTTCAAGGCACCCAAAGGCGGCGCCGACTCAAGTGACAAGGACAACGAAGTCAAGGTCGCGATGATGTTCGCCGATGCCAAGGTTCCCCAAGGTGGGCAGGTTGGCTGCTGGGCGGCATGTCATACCGATGCCCGCACCATGCCCGGTGCCGACGAGAAGAAGACCAAGTACACCAAAGAAGGCGCTTACGAGTTGATGCAATGGAAGAGCGGTAAGGGTGCCAAGGCCGTCGATGGTTCGGTAACCAGTACTCGCAAGATGGACGGCGGTACGGCGGGCGTCAAGGCGGAAGGTAGCCATAGTGGCGACGCTTATACCGTGACTTTCACGCGCAAGAACCCGGGTGAAGGCAAGGCCGTTCCAATTGGCATCGCGATTCACGCTGATCACGCCCATGGTCGTTTCCACCATGTTTCACTCGGCTATATGCTGGGCATTGGCGCCGATGGCGACATCAAGGCGGTCAAGCAGTAATTTTCGCCTTGAGTCCGGAGATGTTGACCGGTAGCCAATTATTGAAACGAGTGCCGGCATTGCTGGCGCTCGTTTCTTTTTACGCTGTCGCTGGACAAACGCTGGAAGTGAGCGTCAAGGAATACAAATTCTTGCCGCAGGAGGTTCGCATCAAGGTGGGCGATACGGTGAAGTGGATCAACCTTGAGAAGCGCACCAGCCACTCTGTGTTGTTTCTTTCGGAGGGTGGGTTTGAGTCAGAGCGCTTCTTTCCCGAAGAATCCTGGAAACGTACTTTTGATAAGCCGGGGACCTACAAGTACCGCTGTGGCCCGCATGAGGAAATGAAGGGGACTATCGTTGTCGAGTAGGCGCATATTTTTGCCTGCGCTGTTGCTCATGTTTATGGCGTGTTCAACGGTGGCAGCGATGGCTGAGCCATCAGCGACTCGCCAGAAGGAGTTGATCCATCTCGTGCGCCAGGATTGCGGTGCTTGTCACGGCATGACCTTGAATGGCGGACTGGGTCCGGCGTTGTCACCCGAAGCGCTTGCCGGCAAGCCGGCCGAAAGCCTGATGGCTACCATTATCAGTGGTCGCCCGGGTACGCCAATGCCGCCATGGCGACCATTTTTGACCGATAGTGAAGCGAAATGGATTGTGGATAGTTTATTGGCCGGGTTTCCTGAATGAATCGAATATTGGAGTTCTTTGTTTTCGGTCTTGTGGCTGTCATGGTGAGTGCCTGTGGCGGCGTGCCGTTGCGTGGCACAGGAGATCTCGGACTGGTCATCGAGCGTGCGAGTGGCCATGTGACGCTGATAAATACCAGTAGTCGGCAGCCCTACGCTCGTATTGGTGGATTCGGTGATCTATCACATGCGTCTGTTGTTTATTCTCGCGATGCGCGATACGCGTTTGTTTTTGGTCGCGATGGCGGACTTTCCAAGGTTGATCTGCTCGAGAGTCGTATCGTCAAACGTGTAATGCAGTCGGGCAACTCGATAGGTGGCTCGATCTCGCAAGACGGCAGTATTGTTGTTGCCCAGAACTACAAACCGGGAGGGATCAAGGCCTTCGATGCGGACACACTCGAATTGCTTTCCGAAGTTCCGGCCGAATATGCGCCAGGAAAATTCTCCAAGGTGGTGGGACTTGCCGATGTGCCCGGCAACAAATTTGCCTACGCATTGTTTGACGGCGGCGAAATCTGGGTCAGCGATTTCTCGGACCCAAAACACCCTGTCACCCAACGCTTCCCCGCCGGCCTGCAACCCTATGATGGATTGGTGACACCCGACGGGCGTCATTACCTCGCCGGTTTGTTTGGCGAAGATGGTATTGCACTGCTCGATCTCTGGCAGCCGGAAAAGGGCACGCGGAAAATCCTCGAGCACTACGGGCGCGGCGAAGAGAAACTGCCTGTGTACAAAATGCCGCATCTACGAGGTTGGTCGATGGCGGCGGGCCGCGCTTGGCTGCCGGCGGTTGGGCGTCATGAGGTGTTGGTCGCTGACGCGACAAGCTGGAAGGAGACTGGGCGGGTTGCGGTCAAGGGCCAGCCTGTGTTCGTGATCGCGAGTCCCGATAGCCGTCAGATTTGGGTGAATTTCGCATTCCCCGACAACGGCTGGGTGCAAGTGATCGACACCTTGAGTGGCAAAGTGGTGAAGACCCTGCAGCCGGGCAAGGCCATCCTGCACATGGAATTCACGCCGCGTGGCGAAGCAGTTTGGTTATCGGCGCGCGATGACAACCGCGTCGTTGTCTATGACACGAAGAGCTTCCTCAAATTGGGTAGCTTCGAGGCTAAAGCGCCTTCAGGAATTTTCTTTACCAATCGTGCGGCACGCATCGGATTTTGATTATGGACTCGCCCTACACACCGCTGGAATTTTCGCTCCTCAACGGCTGGCAGCGTGACTTTCCGATCACAGCGCAGCCATTTCAGGCGCTGGCGGCAAAACTCGGTGCTGGTGAGACGGCGATTCTGGCGACTCTGGAGCGTCTGAATACTCGAGGCGCCATCAGTCGCGTTGGCGCAGTCTTTGCGCCGCGAAGAGTCGGCGCCTCGACCCTGGCCGCTCTTGCGGCGCCTTTAGAACGGCTTGAAGAAATTGCCGATCAGGTCAGCGCACGGCCGGAAGTGAATCACAACTACCAGCGCGAACATCATTACAACCTGTGGTTCGTTGCCACGGCCTCAGATCAATCCACACTGGCGGAAGCAATTGTGGCCATCGAGCGCGAAACGGGCTGCGCTGTGCTCTGTTTCCCTCTGGAACAGGAATACCACATCGACCTGGGTTTCGATCTCAATTCGCCACACAAGCATCATGAGGAACTTCCAGACACGCCGGTGCGTGAACCGGATGCTGTCGAGAAGCAGTTGATTGCTGCCTTGCAGTCCGGTCTTGATCTCGTGCCGCAACCCTTTGCCCAACTTGGCCAGCGTGTCGGCATGAGCGAAAACGATGTGATCACGCGGATAAACGGCTGGCTTGGAGAAGGCCTGATCAAGCGCTTTGGAGTGATCGTGCGCCACCACGAACTGGGCTATCGGGCCAACGCCATGGTCGTGTTCGACGTGCCCGATGACCAGGTCGACCGGATTGGTCGGCAACTTGCCGCAGAAGCCGGGGTCACCTTGTGTTATCGGCGTAGTCGCAGCCTGCCACATTGGTCCTACAACCTCTATTGCATGGTGCACGGCCGTTCGCGCGAGGAGGTGCAACCGACCATCCAGCGCTTGAGCCGCTTGTCAGGATTGCCTGCCCAGACGCTGTTTTCTACGCGGCGCTTCAAGCAGTGTGGAGCACGCTACTTTGCTGAAACTCCTGCTATAGGCAAGAAAGCAATCGGCCTACTGAATGCCTGAGTCCTCTAGGTCTGATGCGGAGTCCAATTCGGCATCCGGCATGGGTGCCTGTGTGACACTTGACGAGATCGATAGAAGCCTGATCAACGCGCTGCAGGGCGATTTCCCGCTAGTCGCAGAGCCTTACCGCGCAGTCGCGGAGCAATTAGGCTTAAGTGAAGCAGATCTGTTGCAGCGCCTTGATTCGCTGCTTGAGCGCCGCGTCCTGACTCGCTTTGGCCCCATGTTCCAGATTGAGCGGGCCGGTGGTGCGTTCGTGCTTGCCGCGATGCGCATTCCGGAAGTTGATTTCGAGCGGGTGGCAGCTCAGGTAAACGCGTTTTCAGAAGTGGCGCACAACTACCGGCGTGAGCATGCTTTGAACATGTGGTTTGTCCTTGCTACAGCAACACCGCAGGGCATTGGAGAAGCCATAAGCGCTATTGAAGCCGCCACCGGCTTGCCGGTATATGCCTTCCCTAAGGAACGCGAATATTTTGTGGAGATGAAGCTGCGTGCCTGATGTGAAACCGAAGGCCAGGATCGACGCGAGTTTCGGCACTGGGCTTAATACCAATCTCGACCGCCAGCGCGACGTTGAACTGGACGCGACGGATCGACGCCTGATGGTCGCCACTCAAGCCGGCTTGCCCCGCGTCCCGCGTCCCTATGATGTGCTGGGCGATCAACTGGGTATTGCTGCGGGCGAAGTAATGCGTCGCCTGCAACGCATGCTGGATTGCGGCGTGATCCGCCGCATTGGCGCCGTGCCCAATCACTACGCCATCGGCTATACGGCCAATGGCATGTCGGTATGGGATGTCGATGACGCGCGCATCGACGAACTGGGGGCCGAAGTAGGCACTCTAAGTTTTGTCACGCACTGTTACCGGCGCCCGCGTCGATTGCCAGACTGGCCCTACAATCTGTTCGCCATGGTGCATAGTCAGAATCGCGAAGAAGTTGCCGCCAGGGTGGCCGAGATTGCGAAACTTCTGGGCAGTGCGTGCCGGGCGCATGACATTCTCTACAGTACCCGGATATTGAAAAAGACCGGTCTGCGCATCGCTGGTTGATTCCGCCTGGCGATCACCTGAACCTGCCGGTTGCGACCAGCTTATTGCTGACCCTGGATCGAAGTCAGATAGGCGAGAATGTTCTGTCGATCTTCCGCCGTGAGGGTATTGAGAATCCCGCCAACTTCCACATCGTCGTGCGGGCGGTCTCCCGCCAAGTACTTCTCCATCTGCCGCATCAAATAGCTGGAGTATTGTCCGACCAGCATGGGGAACATGCCGCGCCCCATGCCATTCTTGGCGTGGCAGGTGGCGCACTTCTTTTGATAAATCGCTTCACCATTGCTCACGTCGCCCGGTACGCGCGGAATGATCATGACGCGCTCGGTAAGCGTGAGGCGCGCGAGCGCGTCATCGGTCTCCTTGAACACCGGCCACGTTGTCGGCAGTTCAATCGACGCCAAATAGGCGGCGATGTCCTTTATGTCTTGATCCGGTAACTCACGCTCCTGCGTGTAAGGGTACATCGGTATATTGACTCGCGTTCGGGCGCGGAAAGCCTTGAGCTGACTGGCGATATACGAAGCGCGCTGACCGCCAATGCGAGGATACTCGCCACGTGAGCCGCCTTGTCCAAACTGCCCATGGCAGCCGGCGCAGGTGCTGTTGATCTCCTTACCGTTTTCCAGATTCTGGGCTCGTGCCGAAGGACTGAGCGCAATCACCAGCAGAGCCAGCAAGATGCTCCGAATTACCCGGGTAGCGGCAATTGATTCCCACGCTTTGCATAGGCTGCGTTCTCCGCCCCAATGCGAACCCATGTTAGGTGCTTGCTTCAACTCAAACATCGTACTCCTAGACATTGATCCAGACATTCGGTGAAGGGGTGCTGTGATTTCTTCTACGGATGCCCGTTCGTTGATCTGCATTGGACATTCCATCCATAGCCAATTTTAGTCGATTGACGATGACGCAAATCTGAGGATTGGCTACCGTCCCGCTGTCCTATTGCGCCTGCAGCATCCGTACGTTGTGCTATCGCCGTGTCGCCAGCGCCGACTGTTCTCGATCTCGTGTGCCGACACATATTGCCGATGCAGCAGCCCGGCAGAGTCACCCGTTCGATGCTTTCTTCCTCAGTGTCCCACCTTGAATCGGTAGGGCGCGGAAATTCGCTGGTGGTCGGTTTCAATCACTACCGTCGCCACCCAGTCCATGCTGCCTGAAACGCACACCGGTAGTGAGGTTTCACCGGTATGGCTGCCGCTGCCGGTGGCGGTCAGCACGCTGCGGTTGTAGCCCATGTTCATGGTCGCACCCGAGAAATCCACTTCAACCTTCCTTGGTTTGACACCTGTAACGATTACTTCGACGCGCAATGGGGAAAGAAAAGTGATCGGGCGCGGGGCAATTGAAAGCTGGACGCGACCACCCTCGGCAAACGTGGCCGTACATGTCTGCCGCTGCAGGTCGCACCCAGGTTCTACAGAACCTGAAATATCTGCTTTCGGCAGTAGCCGCAGCGACAGCTGCTGACCGAGAACAGCCAGTGCAAGCAAGGCGACGATCATCACCAGAGTGATTATGTTGGATCGGGTAAGCTTCAAGGCGAAGCCCCATTACAACTTGTTATGTCGCCATATAGAGAGCTGAAAATTCTTGACGCTTGATCCATGTCAACGACGCGATGACCGGCATCGAAGGAAAATACGCGGTGTATTGTCGAAGTGGTCGGCTGTCTTGCGTTCGCGGAGGCAAGCAAGGTGTAAGGACGCATTGGAAGCAGTAATTGTGAAGTATCAACCGGAATGGGAGCGATAAGATGAAACAGTTTAACAAGCAAGCCACCTCGCTGCTGCTGGCAGCCGGAATCGGGTTCGCGGCAAGCGCAGCCTGGTCGGCCGACAGCCTGCAGGACGTATTGAAGGCGCGCGGTTTGAGTCAGCAGGATTTGCTCGCTGCAGCCAAGACCTACGTACCTACAGGCAAGCGTGACGAATTCGTCGCATTCAGTTCGGGTGGGCAATCGGGACAGGTCATCGTCTATGCCATTCCCTCGATGCGTATCCTGAAGTACATCGGTGTGTTTACGCCTGAGCCCTGGCAGGGTTATGGCTTTGACGAGAGCTCGAAAGCCGTGCTCAAGCAGGGTCAGATCGATGGCAAGGACATCACCTGGGGCGATACTCACCATCCGGCCATTTCCGAGACTAACGGCGAGTATGACGGTCAGTTTCTGTTCATCAACGACAAAGCCAATCCGCGTCTTGCCGTTATCGATCTGCGCGATTTCGAAACCAAGCAGATCGTGGTCAACCCGATTTTCAAGTCGGAACACGGTGGTGCCTTCGTTAGCTCCAACACCGAATACGTAATCGAGGCCGCGCAATACGCTGCTCCGCTTGAGAACAAGAAGTTCTTCCCATTGGAAGAGTTCAACGAGAAATACCGCGGTGGTGTGACCTACTGGAAGTTTGACCGCAAGGAAGGCCGTATTAACACGAAGGAATCTTTCTCGCTCGAACTGCCGCCCTACTCGCAGGATCTTTCTGACTTCGGCAAGGGTCCGTCAGATGGTTGGTCTTTCACCAACTCATTCTGCTCCGAGCGCTATGTCGGCGGTATCGAGAAGGGTCGCCCACCGTATGAGGCCGGTTGTTCCGCAAAAGACACCGACTACATGCACGTGATCAACTGGAAGAAAGCCGCTGAATTGGTTAAGGCCGGCAAAGCCAAGAAGATCAACGGGCACAATGTGATCATGATGGAAACGGCCATCAAGGAAGGCATCCTGTTCCTCGTGCCGGAGCCGAAGAGCCCGCACGGAGCAGACGTCTCGCCGGACGGCAAGTTCATTATCGTTGCCGGCAAGCTTGATACGCACGTTTCGGTGTATAGCTTCGAGAAGATCCAGGCAGCGATCAAGGCGGGCAAGTTCGATTCGAAAGACCCGTACGGGATCCCGGTAATCGGCATGAAAGATGCTCTGCATACCCAAGTATCGCTGGGCCTCGGCCCCTTGCATACCCAGTATGACAGCAAGCCCTGTATTGCCTACACCTCGCTATATGTTGATTCGCAAGTGGGCAAATGGAACTACTGCGAAGGCAAGGTGCTCGACAAGCTCAGCGTGCACTACAACATTGGTCACCTGATGACCATGGAAGGCGATTCCGTCAAGCCAGCCGGCAAGTATCTGGTTGCATTGAACAAGCTTTCCATTGATCGCTTCTCTCCGGTGGGTCCGCTGCAGCCTCAGAACCATCAGCTGATCGACATCAGCGGCGACAAGATGCAGTTGCTCTACGACATGCCTATTCCGTTGGGCGAGCCGCACTATGTGGTGGCCATCGATGCGAAGAAGCTGAAACCGGCCGTGCGCTACAAGGTCGGTACTGACAGTCGCACCGACAAGCCGCATCCAGGCAAGGCTCGCGCCGGTGAAGAGCGGGTCGTCAAGAAAGGCAAGAGCGTAGAAGTATTTGCTACGCTTATCCGTTCGCATATCACGCCGGAAACCATCGAAGTTGAAGTCGGCGACGAAGTGACGATCAACCTGACCAACCTTGAGCGTGCGCAGGACGAAACCCATGGTTTCACGGTATCGACCTACAACGTGCATGCATCGGCGGAACCGGGCAAGACGGTATCGGTAAAGTTCAAGGCTGACAAGGAAGGCGTATATCCTTACTACTGCACCGAGTTCTGCTCCGCACTGCACCTTGAGATGCAAGGTTATCTACTGGTCAAGCCGAAGGGCTGGAAACCGACCAAGATGACCCTAGCCAAGGGCAACTACACGGAAGCCGACTACAAGGCGACCGTGAAGAAGGTAATAGATACCCAGGTCATCATCGACTCTGTTGTGGCCTACATTACCAGTGTCAATTACAAGGACTTCCCGGATGTCGTGGCCATGGTTGAAGACGCGTTCGACCAACTGGGTAAGACCAAGGGTCTGAAGGAAAAGCATGAAGGCTATGCCGCCAAGAAGGATTGGGAAAGCGCCAACCTCTGGGCTGAGCAGATCTGGCAATATCAGGTCAAGACCGCCGACCTCGGATTGCGCGCCAAGACCTACCTTGAGCAGAACGGAGCCAAGAAGGTCAAGTAAGCTAGATCAAGGCAAGTCCCGGGGGGGCAGATATACTCTGCCCCCCCGTTTTCATTTAGAAAGGGAATACCCATGAAGATCAAATTGATACTCGCTGCAGTTGCTGTTACAGCTTTCGCCGCACCTGCTCTGGCCGATGGCAAGGCGCTGTATATGGAAAAGACCTGCATCGCTTGTCACGGCAAGGACGCCAAGAAGCCGCTGACCCCTGAGTATCCGAGGCTGGCCGGGCAAAACGCCAAGTACGCCGAGAACCAGATGAAAGACATCAAGAGCGGCAAGCGCTCAAACGGCAATACTGCTGCGATGAAAGGCGTCATGCATTTAGTCAACGATGCAGAAATCGCGGAACTGGCCAAGTATCTTTCCGAGATCAAGTAGCAGTGCTTGCAACTAATTGTGTATCGTAATGCTGGTAATTTCGTCCAGTTGATGAATATCAATGAACGCTAATGTATTGGCGTGGCACCATTGACCAACCCTGACACTTTGATGAGGAAACGAATATGTACAAGGCACTGACACTGGCGCTTTCCATTGCGCTGATTCCGGCGTTTGCTCTGGCAGGAGGTCCTCCGGCCAAAAAGCAGGCCGGCATCGAGTCCAAGGACTACAAATGGAATGCTGAAGGGGGCGAGCAAAATGCAGCGCTAAAACTCAAAGGCGACCCAAAAGAAGGCGAGGATGGCTACGAGGTTTGTGGCGCTTGCCACCTTCCATCGGGTGCCGGACGTCCAGATGGCACTTTCCCGCAACTCGCTGGCCAGCACACCACGGTACTGATCAAACAGATGGCTGATATCCGTGCCGGTTTGCGTGACAATCCGACCATGTATCCCTTCGCCAAGGAATTGATTGACGCGCAGGAACTGGCCAACGTCGCGGCATATATAGAGAAGTTGTGCATTCCGGTTGATCACGGCAAGTATGAAGGCGCAGACGCGGCGAAGCAGGTTGCGGATGGCAAGGCAATGTACGAGAAGGAGTGCATTGAGTGCCACAAAGCCAACGGCCAAGGCGTCAAGGAAAAGTTTTATCCCGTGCTCGCCGGGCAGCATTACAAGTACTTGCTGCGCCAGATGACAGAGATTCGTGATGGCAAGCGCCGCAATGCCAATCCGGACATGGTCAAGATCATCAAGAAGTATGACAACAAGCAGTTGGTGGCGATCTCGGCTTATCAGTCCAGCCTGAAGATGCCGGGCTCCATGTGCAAGCCCAATAGTAAGAAGAAGTAGCAAATGATTCATCCGGGGTTCCGCATGCTGGCCGGTGCCAGCGTGTGGGACGCTCCGGCCAGCTTCACCCTAGTAAACAGAGAACAGAATGTTAGAAAAAAATAGACAGAACATATTGATCACCGGCTTGACCACGGTCGCGCTGGTGGCACTCATAGTTGCTTACTTCGCGCCAATATGGTGGGTATCGCTGACGGCGCCGAACTATCCGAAAGATGCGTTTCCTGACGGAATCCGTATTCATTTTCATTTCAACGGAGTGTTCAACGGTTGCAAGGCAATCGGAAAAGGCACGCAAATGGGCAACGAAACCATGCAAGCCGACATGGGTGAGGACAGCGAACGATACAATCCGATTCTGGACAGGGACAAGGACGTGAACAAGGATGCGAAGAGCCTTGATTGCGTTCATGAAATGAACACCATCAACCACTATGTAGGGATGTATCCGATCGATACGGGCTCTCCGGTGGAGCTGCGGTTGGCCAAGTTCATCTTTGGCTGGTTTGGCGTGATGATGTTGGGTTTCATGGCTACACAGCGAAAGAACCAACTAAAAATACTGGGTGTTGGCTTTACCGGTGTTGCCGTGTGGATGGTGGTCGATCAGATTTTCATGGGGCAACTGGAAAGCTTTGCGGCTCACTACTACCATGAGGCTAGTACCTTTTTCAATCAGCCGGAAGTGCTGGACCGCTGGAAAGCCAATTTGATATTGGCGACCAAGGTGTCGATGGGGGGAATCGTTGCGGCGATGGCAATCATCATGCTGGGTGTTTGGAAAATTCCAAAGTTTTCATTGTTACTGGCGCTTATTCCTGCATTTCTTCCTCTGTTTTTTGTCATCGATTACGCCGGCTGGCTCTGGTTCTTCGGCCACAACATGCACCCTTGGGGCGCTTTTACGGTCAAGCCCTTCATGCCAACGGTGTTTGGGGAAGGCAAGGTGGCGCAGTTTTCGACCTTCTCCTACCCCTACTGGGGCTATGCACTATTGCTGGTCATGTTTGTTTGTCTGATGTTGGCGTTGCTGCTGCGTCGCAGGCAGATGCGTGATTCATCAACGAGTTGAAGTGGATATGAAACCGAGGCACTGGCTGGTGTTGCTGCCGGCTTTGCTGCTCGGTGTTTCATCGCTGTTGATTGCACGGCCACTGGATCCTGAGGAGACTGATAATCGAGAGCAGAAGTTCGGCTCGACAGCGGATCTCACTACGGCGCCAAGAGTAGGTGTCGATCGGCCTAAACCGACATTCCCGCTCTATCAGCGCGACAAACGCATCCATGGTTTGAAGCCATTTCAGATTCTTGTGGATGAGGCGCCCGCTGGATCGATCCTGCGGCCGCCGCCCGGGGCCTATTCCGGTCCAGTGGTGATGACCAAGCCATTGATCATCGAAGGCGGTGGTAAGGTAACGATAGACTCTGGTGATAAGGGAACGGTGTTCTCGTTACAGACCAGCGGTGCGGTGCTGCGTGGGTTGCATCTGACCGGCTCGGGTGATTCGCATGACACCGATGATTCCTGTCTTGATGTGCGCGGAGATCACAATGTCGTCGAGAATCTGGTGATCGACAACTGCCTGTTCGGAATCGATCTCAAGCAGTCGAACGAAAATCAGTTGAAGTACAACAAGGTCAGCTCCAAGGTACGTGAACTGGGGATTCGAGGGGATGGACTGCGCCTCTGGTACAGTAATCGCAACCTGATCGAAGGCAACGAGATTGTCGACTCACGCGATAACGTTGCCTGGTATTCCAACGACAATATCTACCGCGCAAACATCGGCAAGCGAAGTCGCTACTCGATTCACTTCATGTTCGCCAACCACAACGTGGTGGAAGGCAATCGGTTCTACGACAACTCGGTTGGCATTTACTTTATGTATACCGAAGGCGGCGTGACGCGCAATAATCTGATTTCCCATGCGACCGGCGCCGCGGGTATGGCTATTGGCTTCAAGGAATCGAGTAACGCGGTTGTCGAAGGCAACGAAATCGTTTATTGCGCCATTGGCATCGGTTCGGATCTTTCGCCGTTCCAGCCGGACAGCAAGATTATTGTTCGCAACAATCGCTTTGCCTTTAACGGTATCGCGGTAAAGTTGAGCAGTGAGTTGGGTGGAAACATCGTCACCGATAATGTGTTTGAAGGCAATCTGACCAACGTGGTACAGGACGGCCGTGGGGTCTCCGGGCTCAATGAATGGCGCGGCAACTTCTGGGATGACTATCAGGGCTTCGATCGCGATGGCAACGGTGTCGGCGACACAGCATATGAACTCTATGCCTATGCGGACCAGATATGGATTGAAATGCCGCCAGCAAAATTCTTCAAGACTGCGCCCGTCATGGAACTTCTGGATTTTCTCGAGCGACTGGCACCCTTCTCGTCTCCAGAAATGACGCTGAAAGATGACCGCCCACGTTTCATAAAGCCGGAATTGAACAAGGTTAAGGGATGAGCGAGTCGAAATCACCGAATGTGGCGAAACCGCCGCCGTCGCGTGAGCGCCTGCAGCAGTCGCGCCGCCGCTGGTTGCGCACGGTATTGCTGACAGGCGGCGTGATGGGTGCCGCACTCTCCGGGTATCTGCCCTTGGTTTATGCGCAGAAAAAGCGCCTGCGGCCACCTGGAGCACTGGATGAGAAAGACTTTCTGTCCTCCTGCATCAAGTGCGGGCAATGTGTCCAGGTCTGCCCGGTGCAAGCGATCAAACTGGCTGACCTGGTCGATGGATTTGGTGTCGGTACGCCCTACATCGACGCCCGCGAACAAGCTTGCGATTTTTCTTGCGATGCCGTGCAGTGCATCCTGGCCTGTCCAACGGGCTCATTGGTCTACGAGAAGCCAGCCTTTTTAGGCGTGCGCAAGGGTGCGACCCTCGCTGGCAAGCCCATCCTAAAGGCCAAGGAAAAGGATCCGGAACCGACTCTGAATCTTGCTGAGCGTATCGGTGTCGCGCGCCTGACTCGACCTGAAGCCTGCCTGGCAATTCAGGGCAAGGGATTCAAGGGGCAGGTAAGAGGCGCTTCGTTCAAGGGTGAGTTGCGCTATATGGAGGTTGACCGCTGGAAGCCGATCCGGGTCAGCGATCATCCCTACGACTTGGCCGAATGCGATTTGTGTGTGCGTGAATGTCCCATCAAGGGTGCAATTTCCATCGAAACGGTATTCGCTCCGGATGGCTCGAAGCGCAAATCACCGGTAGTGCATGAGCCCTGCGTTGGTTGCGGTGTATGCGAGATGATCTGCCCGGTTGAGCCGACCTGCATTGTTATCGAAGCACGCGAGGTGTGGAACACATGAGCACGATTCTCACACGCCGATTCTTCGATCAGATTGCGGTGATGTTTGGCCGAGAAGCAAGAAAGCCGGTCGCGATAGAACCTGCAGCGCAAAAAATTCATCTTTACAAGCGTGGCAACCGCGACTTGATCGCCGAGAAACTGCATGCCCGCGCCCACGCCGTTCATACCAATAAGTGGCGCAATCGGCGTTGGGCGACACTTATTGTCGTGAACCTGATGTTTACATTCTCGTTCTGGTTCGACATTCAGATTCTCGAAGGCGCATTGACTGCCTCGCGTTTTGTTGGCTTTCACCTGATTGATCTCAACTCGGCGCTGCAAGTGATGCTGGCCCACAAGCACATCATCGTCAATCTGGTGATCGGAACCGGCACTGTCTTTGTGCTTTGGCTTCTATTGGGCGGAAGAACGTTTTGTTCCTGGGTATGTCCATATCATCTCCTCGCAGAACTGGCTGAGAAAATTCATCTCTATCTGGTCAAGAAAAAATTGGTGACTGATCAGAATATCGACCGTCGCTTGCGCACAATGTCCTGGATCGTCTTTGCCGTGCTCGCCCTGGCCACCGGCTACACGGTGTTTGAAGCCATTTCTCCAACCGGTATTCTTTCGCGAGCGCTGATCTACGGTCCCGGTCTAGCACTGCTCTGGGTGCTGGCCTTGCTGGTGTTCGAAGTATTCTTTTCGCGTCGGGCCTGGTGCCGATATGCCTGCCCGATCGGACTCACCTACGGCGTCGTCGGTATCTTCTCGCCGTTACGCATCAAGTACAAGCTGGATGGTTGTTTCCATGAAGGTGACTGCCGCAAGGTATGCCTGGTTCCTCATGTGCTCGACACCGTCATCAAGGGGCGAGCCGTGGATACCGAGATTCCAATTGGCCCCGATTGCACGCGCTGCGGTCTGTGTGTCGACACCTGTCCTACGGGGTCACTCACATTTGACGTCAAGGGTCTGTCGAACCTGCTTTGACCAACACAAATTGGTAACTTCGGTTTTCAAATCATGATCCGTTTTTCAAAATTGGTTAAAAGTTTTCGCAAGACGCGTGTTCTCGATGACATCAGCCTCGAGATTGGGTTGGCGGAACGTGTCGCATTGATCGGCTCCAATGGAGCCGGAAAGACCACGCTGATTCGCTGTTTGCTGGGCGAATACACCTTCGATGGCGAAGTCTCCATCAACGGTCGCGACCCGCGCAAGGAACGCACAGCCGTACTTGGTTCTATCGGCTTTGTTCCGCAGCAACCGCCGCCGCTGAAAATGCCGGTAGCCCAGTTGATAGACTTTTCCGCGGCCTTGTGTAATACCGAGCCAGCACGCATTCATCAAATTGCGCAGCGTCTCGGCCTTGATCTGGCGCCTATCCTGACACGGCCTTTCGTCAAGCTGTCTGGCGGCATGAAGCAAAAACTCCTGATTGCGATTGCTCTTGGACGAGATGCAAAGGTTTTGGTCATGGACGAACCAGCGGCAAATCTCGATCCGGAAGCGCGCAAAATATTCTTCGAGTTGCTGGCTGAAAGGCAAGAGGATGTCACCATGTTGATTTCCAGCCACAGACTCAACGAGGTTTCAGCGCTGGTGAATCGGGTGATCGAAATGGACATGGGCAAGATCGTGCTGGATGATCGCGTCGCCGATGATGTATCGCTTTCTGGCCGTTTTGCCTGTCGTATTGCAATCAAGCGCATCGAGCCGGCATTTGCCAAGGCCATGCTGAGCTGGAAATTTCGCGATCTCGGAGGCGGTATGGAATGGGAAGGCGTGGTGCCGGGGCCGGACCGCCTGCGCTTCATGGGAATGACGTCGCGCTATGTCGCACTGATCAACGACTTTTCGCTCTCAGAAGTCGGCGCTGGCGATACGGCGATCTAATGGACCGGCGCCGCTTTATCGCTGCCGGGCTCAGCCTGACGCCGCTTGCGGCGGCCCTGGCGGCCTGCGGCAAGACCGGTGAATGGCCCGAGGGCATGGCCGAGATCAAATGGGACCGGGATACCTGCATGCGTTGCAGCATGGTGATTTCCGATCGACGCTTTGCCGCACAACTGCGCGGTGGTGAGAAGAACCTCGCGCTCAAGTTTGACGATGTCGGTTGTGCGGTTGTCTGGATGCGCGACAAGATCAAGGATTATCCCTGGATGAGCGATGCCGCCACGAAATTCTGGGTGGCCGACATAAGCAGTACCGGAGATAAATGGCTCGATGCTCGGAAGGCCCAGTTTATCGGCGGCAAGAGCTCACCCATGGCGTACAACTTCGGTGCCACTGCTTATCCTCAGGGTGGCTCCCAGGGTTTTGAAGAAATGCGCCAGCATGTGCTGGCCAAAGGCAGATAGGAAACACACATGAAGCAACTCTGGCTTACGGCCAAACTGGATATTGTCGAATCTCTGAGGGCACGCTGGTTCCAGATCTATACGCTGGTTTTCGGCGGCATCGTTGCCTTGCTGTTTGTTTTTGGCTTGACCGAATCGCGCGTATTGGGCTTCATAGGCCTGTCCCGATTGCTCGTTACGTATATTCAACTGACCATGGCCATCCTGCCCATCTTTGTCCTGATCACCACCGTGCGCTCAGTCGCTGGAGACCGAGAAGCGGGAGTCTATGAGTACCTGCTATCGCTTCCGGTTTCGCTGGCGGCATGGTTCTGGGGCAAGATTCTCGGACGCTATATTGTGATATTTCTGCCGGTCTTCGGCGCCATGGTGCTGGCAGTGCTGATCGCTTTGGTACGCGATATCGAAGTTCCCTGGGAAATGTTTGTCTACTACACAGCGCTGCTGGCAGTAATGGCTGCCTGCTTCCTCGGTATCGGCATGCTGATTTCGGCCCTGGCGCGCAGCACCGATATGGCACAGGGAGCGGCATTTGTGGTCTGGCTGACGCTGCTGCTGTTCCTCGATCTGATCCTGTTGGGAGTGATGATTCAGGGCAAGATCAGTCCTGAACTGGCGGTGACCATTGCGCTGGCGAACCCGCTGCAGGTGTTCCGTACCGCGGCGTTGGCCTTGTTCGACCCGCAGTTGATCGTGCTGGGTCCCTCGGCCTATGTCATTCTTGATATGTTCAGTGTCACTGGATACAAGATTTTTGCCTTGGTGTATCCGACCATCGTAGGTCTCGGCGCAGCGATGCTCGGTTATCAATTATTTCGCCGGGGTGATTTGCCTTGAGGGCTTTCCTGGCGCTTCTGCTGTTATTGGCCAGCTTTTCGGTTACTGCTGCCGGAGCGGTTTCGAGTGCGCCTTTGTTTGCTGCGACCTTGTTCGATCTGGACGACAAACCCGTCAACTTTGCCAGCTACAAAGGCAAACCGATGATCGTCAATTTCTGGGCGCGCTGGTGTGGCCCTTGCCGTGTCGAAATTCCCGAGCTGGTGGAAATTCAGACCAAGTACAAGGCGCGTGGGCTTGAAGTTATCGGACTGAACATTGAGAGCAGTGCTGCACCGGTCCGTGATTTTTCCAGGGCCTACGACGTCAACTACACCGTACTGCTGACGAGAGAAAAAGGGATAGACCTGATGCGTGAGTTGGGCAACACCAAGGCGGGTCTGCCCTTTACCGTTGTCGTGAATCGCAAGGGGGAGATCGTGAAAACCAAACTCGGCGCAATGAAAAAGGCTGAATTGGAATCTGCCAGCGCAGCGGCGCTGAAATGACGCGACTCGATATCGTACGGGGAATGCAACCGACACTGCTTTGTCCGGCTTGAGCCGTCGGGCCCTGGATACAAGGCGTGATGGAGAGCAGGAACTCACTTGATGAAAGCTTTGGCAAGCAGACTGTAACTGCTGCCGAGCGGCGTAAACGCATCAGCGTGGTTTTCAGTGCCGTGGCGCCGCGCTACGACCTGATGAATGATCTTATGAGTTTTGGTATCCATCGATTGTGGAAGCGCACGCTGGCGCGGCGGGTTCAAGCAGTGAGTGGTGTCACGGTTGACCTAGCCGGCGGCACGGGTGACGTGGCGCGCCTGCTCGCCAATGAACGCCGCAATGTTGTGATTTGCGATCCCAGCGTGCCGATGATGACGGCGGGGCGGAAACGACCGAAGGCCGCGCTTTCGTGGCTGGCGGGTGAAGCGGAGAAAATTCCTCTGGCCGATGCCAGTGTGGACTTGCTGACCATAGCCTTCGGTTTGCGCAATACGACCTTTCTGGAGCAGGCGCTGGTAGAAATCCTGCGCGTGTTGAAACCCGGCGGCAGCTTTGTCTGTCTTGAGTTTTCGCGGCCAGCCAGATGGCTGGCGCCCTTGTACGATCTTTACTCTTTTCTAGTCATTCCACGTTTGGGTGCGTTGGTCGCTCAGGAGCCGCTCGCCTATCAATATTTGGTCGAGTCGATACGGCGTTTTCCGGATCAGAATGAATTCGCTGCCATGATGAAGAGGACGGGTTTTGCTTCGGTGCATTGGGAGAATGTATCCTTCGGTATTGCCTGTCTTCACTTTGGAAAACGTACACATGAAACCTGAATTGCCGGCCGCCGTATTTGCCGCGCCGCCTTCGGGCTGGCGCGTATGGTGGACCGCAACCCGCCCGCGAACCTTGAGCATCTCTGCCACGCCTGTATTGGTGGGCAGCACGCTGGCCTGGGCCGAAGGTGCCGCACCGGCCTGGTTCCTGATGTTGGCCGCATTGTTCTGTGCCGTTCTGATTCAGGTAGGTACCAACTTGCACAACGATGCTGCCGATTTTGTGGGCGGAAACGATCGACCCGATCGCGTCGGGCCATTACGTGTCACTGCTGCGGGTTGGGCGAGTCCAGGCGCTGTTCGTCGTGCCGCCATATTCAGTTTTGCCATGGCGCTGGTGCTAGGCTCGTTTCTTGTCGCGGTAGGCGGTTGGCCAATACTGATTGCCGGCTTGGCTTCGCTGCTGACGGGATGGTCATACTCCGGAGGGCGTTATCCGATTTCGCATACGCCGTTGGGCGAAGTATTTGTCCTGGTGTTTTTCGGTCTCGTCGCAGTAGCCGGCAGCCATTGGCTGCAACTGGCGGCTTGGTCGCCCAAGGCTCTGCTGGCCGGTATCGTGGTCGGCATGCCGGCGGCTGCGGTGTTGTTGGTCAACAATTATCGTGATCTCGAGGATGACGTTCGCAGCGGCCGGCGAACACTTGCCGCCTTGGTCGGCCGCAAGCAATCAAGGCGTATTTACGCCTTGCTGATGCTGTTACCGTTTCCCATCCTGGTGCTGATAGCGTTGCAGGGCATGTCTGGAGCCTTGCTGGGATTGCTGGCCTTGCCCTTCAGTCTGTCACTTATTCGCCGTCTGCACCGCACTCAGCCTGGGCCGCAACTGAACCTGTTGTTGGCGGGCACAGCGCAGGCAGGGTTCATGATCGGCGTGTTGTTATCGATTGGGCTGTTGCTATGAAAATTCCGGTAGTCGAGTTGATGCTGCCTTTGGGCTTGGCCTTCATCATGTTTTCGCTCGGTCTGACGCTGGTGGTCAATGACTTCAGGCGCGTGTTCACACGACCCAAGGCCATGCTGATTGGCTTGTTCGGGCAAATGCTGGTGGTCCCGGTCTTCGCGTACTCAGTAGCGCTGGCCTGGGGTCTGGCACCGGAAATGGCAGTCGGCCTGATGATACTGGCGGCTTGTCCAGGGGGCGTCAGCTCTGGTTTGCTGACGCATCTCGCGCGTGGCGATACCGCATTGTCGATATCGCTGACCGCTGTTACCAGCATTGCAGCGGTGGTCACCGTACCGTTCATCGTTGATTTCGCCATGCGGCAGTTCATGGATAGCGGATTGAGCGTGGACTTTCCTCTGTTGAAAATGGTGCGCGGCGTATTCCTGCTGACAACAGTTCCGGTGCTGCTAGGAATGGGCGTTAAAGCCTGGCGTCCGAATGTCGCTCAGCGGTTGGAGCGCCCTGCGGGCCGTCTGGCGACGGTGCTGTTCGTGATGATCGTGCTCGCCACCTTTGTCAGCCAGCGTCAGTTGCTGATAGACAATATAGGCAGCATCGGCCCTGCAGCAATGGTGCTTAACTTGCTGGTACTGGCCGCCGGTTTCGGCATGGCAACTGCTGGCAGGCTGCAGCGACGCGACAGAATAGCGGTGGCAACCGAGTGCGGTTTGCAGAACGCAGCTTTGGGAATATTTGTTGCGGCCAACATCATGCAATCACCAGCCATGACCGTTCCCAGCGTGGTTTACGCGCTGCTGATGAATTTTGGTGCGATCGGTTTCGTGTTCCTGATGCGTTCCGCCAAAGCGGACGATACCGGGAGTGCAATAGCGGAAAGCAGATGAAACTGCTTGGTTTTCTGCTCGCACTGTTTCTTGCGCCCGCTTTCGCAGCATCGCCGACGCCACTGCAAGCACTGATTGACGCCACACCACTTGGCGGCACACTGCGACTGGCGCCGGGGTCTTACGCCGGTCCGGCAATGATTAGCCGGTCGATGACACTGGACGGGGGTCATCAGGCCGTCATTGTTGGTGACGGCAAGAGCAGCATTTTGTCGGTGGCCGCCACGGGTGTGACGCTGCGCGGGTTGCGCCTGACCGGCAGCGGTGAATCGCACGACCGGATTGATGCTGGAATTCTTCTCGAAGGCGACGAGCATCTTGTCGAGGACAACGAGATCGACGATGTGCTGTTTGGCATTCACCTCAAGCAGGTCAATCGTTCACGGATCGTCGCCAATCGGATTACTGGAAAGAACTTGACGGTGGCCATGCGCGGCGATGCCATTCGAATGTGGTACAGCCGCCACAATCTGATTGCCGATAATGTATTCAGCCGCGCGCGGGATCTGACGATTGCCAATTCCACGGACAACCAGATCATCGGCAACCAGTTTCGGGATGGACGCTACGGCATGCATATCATTTTCTCACCACGCTTGCTGGTCGAGAACAACCGGCTTTCCGAAACAGGTACCGGCATCGTCGTACTGTACTCACCCGGCCTGATCTTGCGAGGAAATCATGTGGCCCATGCGCTGACCGACGGAGGAGGCGGCATGGTGTTCAAGGAAAGCAACGATGCTCTGATCGAAAACAACGAAATTCTGCATTGTTCCGTGGGACTCAAGGTCGACGCACCGCCGTCATCGACCGGAGTGCTGACCGTACGCAACAATCGTTTTGCCCACAATATCGTCGGCATGTTTTTCTATGGCGAGTCAGGAGGTCATCGGTTTTCTGGCAATCGATTCGAAAACAACCTCAGCACCGTGGCGATTAGCGCACCGGGCGCCGGCAGCGACAATGTCTGGCATGACAACTACTGGGGTGACTATCAAGGCTTCGATCGAGACCGCGACGGCCATGGCGATCAAGCGCATGAAATTTACTTGTTTGCTGACCGGATCTGGATGGAGACACCCATGGCGACTTTCTTTCGCAACTCGCCAGTGCTAGAAATGCTGGATTTTCTTGAACGTCTGGCGCCCTTTTCAGCTCCCCACCGCGTACTTCAGGATCCTCTTCCGCGCATGAAGTGATGCCGCACAAAAAGTAGGGATATTGGATCGGTAGATCGCGGTACGCAATTGACTGCTGTCAAAGCGAATCAACTATTTGAGTGTTAAATTAAGCCATGTTCAGAATCTCGCAATTCATGCAGGAAGTTGCTGCGCCGACATCGATCGGCCCGGTACGCAAACCCCCAGGACCAGTGGTTATCTGGAACCTGATTCGCCGCTGTAACCTGACCTGCAAGCACTGCTATTCGATCTCGGCCGACAAGGATTTTGCCGGCGAATTGTCGACGGCGGAAATCTTTCGGGTGATGGAGGAACTCAAGGTCTTTCGGGTTCCGGCACTGATTCTTTCTGGTGGGGAGCCCTTGCTGCGGCCGGACATATTCGAGATCTCCGCACGCTCCAAGGAAATGGGTTTTTTCACGGCCCTGTCGTCCAATGGCACCTTGATCGACACTGCGCTGTGTGAGCGTATCGGCGAAATCGGGTTTGATTACGTCGGTATCAGTCTGGATGGCTTGGGCGCAACGCACGACAAATTTCGTCGCATGAAGGGAGCTTTTGACCTTTCGCTGGCGGGTATCCGCTTGTGCCGTGCGGCGGGGATGAAAGTGGGTGTCCGCTACACCATGACGCAGGACAATTTTCAGGATCTGCCCGGCTTGCTCAAACTGGTTGAGGACGAAGGCATCGATCGTTTCTACTTCTCCCATCTCAACTATGCCGGGCGGGGCAACAAGAATCGCAAGGACGACGCCCTGCACCAAATGACTCGCAGTGCAATGGATTTGTTGTTTGATACCTGCTGGGATTACCAGCAGCGCGGTTTGGTCAAGGAATTCACCACCGGCAACAACGACGCTGACGGCGTGTATTTGCTCCAGTGGCTACAGCGGCGCTTTCCGGAGAAAGTCGAGCACATTCGGCAGAAACTGGCGCAGTGGGGTGGAAACTCGAGCGGTGTCAATGTTGCCAACATCGACAATTTGGGCAACGTGCACCCCGATACCATGTGGTGGCACTACAACCTGGGTAATCTGCGAGAGCGCTCTTTCGGTGATATCTGGAACGACGTCTCCGACCCGCTGATGGCTGGCCTCAAGGCGCATCCGCGTACCGTGGGCGGGCGTTGCGGAGTCTGCACCCACTTTGATATCTGCGGTGGCAACACGCGGGTGCGCGCTCAGCAATTGACCGGCGACCCGTGGTCGGAAGACCCGGGCTGCTATTTGACTGACGAAGAAATAGGTATCGCATGATCAAGATCGTCATGCTTGTCGCGATGCTGGCGAACGCCTTGCCGCTGCTGGCCGCTGAACCGGAGGCTCTCTATCAGCAACATTGCGCGGTATGTCACGGAATTGGTCGTCTGGGCCTGACCGGGCCCGCACTCTTGCCAGAGAGTCTGTCACGTTTGAGAAAACCCGCTGCCATTCAAACCATCACCCATGGCCGCGCCGCCACACAGATGGCGGGATTTGCCGATCGCCTCGGCAAGAAAGATATCGCCGCGCTGGCCGACTATGTCTACACCGCCGTGTCGCCAGCGCCGACTTTGAGCGAGGCCGACATCAAGGCATCGCGCATTGTCAATTTTGCACCGGGCAGTCTGCCGGCACAACCGGTGCCGCTGTTCAAGGGAGTCGACATGATGAATTTGTTCATCGTGGTCGAGACCGGCGATCACCACGTTACGGTGCTCGACGGCGACAAGCTTGAGCCGATCTTTCGCTTTCCCAGTCGCTATGGCCTTCACGGAGGACCCAAATTCACGCCCGACGGGCGCTATGTATTCTTTGCCTCGCGTGATGGCTGGATTACCAAATTTGACATTTGGAATCTCAAAGTGATCGCGGAAATTCGTGCCGGCATCAATACCCGAAATGTCGCCGTGTCCAGCGACGGAAAATACCTGGCGGTCGCCAATTACCTGCCGCACACATTGGTGCTGCTCGATGCTGATCTGAATCTACTCAAGGTACACGAGGTCTGGGACAAGGAGCACAAGGAAAGCTCGCGTGTGTCTGCGGTCTATGACGCCGCGCCGCGCCAAAGTTTTGTTGCGGCGCTGAAAGACGTCGGGGAAGTCTGGGAGATCAGTTACAACCCTGGCGCCGAAGACATTCCGGTAGGTATGGTTCATGATTTCCGGTACAAGGAAGGTGCCTTCATTTCCGGTTTTCTCAATCCGCGCCGCAGTTTTTTGTCCGAGCCACTTGACGATTTTTTCTTCACCCAGGATTATTCAGAACTGATGGGCTCCTCGCGCGTCGCCGGCAAGGGGCAGGTAGTGCACCTCGATGTGCGCAAAAAGATCGCCGATCTGAATCTGCCTGGAATGCCCCATCTGGGTTCTGGCATTACCTGGAACTATCACCCTCCGCAGGGTGCGCAAGATCGAAGGGTGATGGCCACCCCCAATCTAAAGGAAGGTCTGATCACGGTCATCGACATGACTGACTGGAGCACCATCACGACGATCCCGACCCTCGGCCCCGGCTTCTTCATGCGCAGCCACGAAAACACACCCTACGCCTGGGCCGATTCGATGATGTCGAAAGCGAGGGATACACTGCAGGTAATCGACAAGCGCACACTGAAAATAGTTGCCGAGATAAAGACCGACCCTGGCAAAACCTTAGCCCATGTCGAGTTTACGCGCGATGGCAAATACGTCCTCGCCAGCCTCTGGGAGCGCAAGACCAATGGTGGCGCATTGATCGTCTTCGACGCAGCGACCTTCAAGGAAGTCAAGCGCATCCCGATGGACAAGCCGGTCGGCAAGTACAATCTTTACAACAAGATCACCCGTTCTGAAGGCACCAGCCACTAAATAACCATCTTTAGGGTGTGACGAAGCGGTGGCGCTTGGTCAAACGGCTAAGCACCGTCTGTAAGTTTCAGTCGCTCAGGCTTTGGCGTCAAAGAATCGAATCGAATTGCGCCCGGCATCTTTGGCGTGATACATCGCTGCATCTGCCCACCTGAGAATGTCGTCGTGGCTGGCTTCATGACTCACGAACATCACCATGCCAATGCTGGCGGTGCAGTGATGTTCAACCGTGATGTCCGTTTTGCCATCGTTGTGGACGGCCAACAGGTAAGGGGTCGACAGAGCAAGGCGAATTTTTTCTGCAACGACCCTAGTTTGTGAAATCGACTCGGTTTCATCCGCATCCAACTCATTCAGTATCACCACAAACTCGTCGCCTCCGAAGCGCGCCACCGTGTCCATCTCACGCACGCAGCTTTTCAGTCGATTCGCCGCCTCAATCAAGAGCAAGTCACCGACCGCGTGACCATGCTCGTCATTCAGCGGCTTGAAGTTGTCCAGATCGAGGAACATCAATGCGCAATAGTGGCCACTGCGCTTACTGGCTGCCATGGATTGACTCAAGCGGTCATTGAGCATTCGGCGATTGGGCAGCTTGGTCAGTGCGTCAAAAAATGCAAAATGCCTAATAGCGTCTTCGCTTGCCTTGCGCTCGGTGATATCAATTTGCGATCCGACATAATGGGTAACCGCTCCATCATCCGGCTTTACCGCCGTGATCGACAGCCATTTTGGATAGATCTCGCCATTTTTGCGCCTGTCCCAGATCTCCCCCTGCCAGCTACCCGTGCGATGGATTTGCTCCCACATCTCGCCATAAAACTGGGCATCGTGGCGGCCTGATTTCAGCAGGGCCGGTGTTTGACCAACAGCCTCCTCAGCGCTGTAGCCTGTGATTTCAGAAAATGACTTGTTGACCCGCATTATTGTCCCGCTCGAATCGGTAATCACCATGCCTTCCTTTGATTCAAAGGCGACGGCGGCGATACGAAGTTCCGCTTCGGCGGCTATTAGCGATTCTTCTCTTTGATTCAGGGTTTTCAGCAGTCGATTGAAACCACCAATCAATTCACCAATTTCATCTTGTCGGACGATAGCCAAGGGCTGCGGGGGCTGATTCGATTTTGACTGATTTGCAAGAGCTCGTACTGCGGTTAGCATCGGCGAAAGCTCGTGTCTCAGCATCAACCAGATCAGCCCCCCTCCCAGAACAGCCAGGAAAATCGTGGACAGCAGCATTTGTTTGCGCGCAGCATGGAAAGGGGCGAGGGCTTCATCGGTACTTAACGTGACCACTACAAACCATCCCGTCAGGGGAATGCTTTTGGCTGAGGCCAGCACTTCCACGCCGTTCGAATTGGTCGCCACTCCGGACCCTTCGTAGCCTTGGGAGAAACTGTCAAACAAGGGGATGGATTCGTGGAAAAAATTGGTTTCCGTGATGCCGTCTTTGTTTCTTGCAGCGACAGCAAGCCGTTGCTGCGCCGAGAAGAGCAGGTAAGCGCCACTCTTGCCGTAATTGTTGCCCAGGAATTTTTCCAAAAAGTTGGATTTGCTTAGGTCGGTCAAGCCCGCCAAGACACCAATCAATTTTCCTCGACTATCGCGAATAGGCATTGCCATTCCAATAATTGGAGCCAAGCCCGTTTTGCTCTTGATGGGTTGGCCCACACTGGCTTTCCCGTTCTTGATCGCGCTCGCTATGAAGTCCCTATCCATAAAACTGACGCCAGTCAGTTCTGTCGAGCGTGGAAAAGAAGCCTTTGCAATGCCATCAAGATCTGTAACGAAGCTGCCCGCGTTGAATATTTCCTTCAAGATTGTGCGTTGCTCCAGAACCGCTTGCAGTTCAGTGGAGTTCCCTACGACCGTGGGCGAAAGTGTTTCAGCGACGGACTTGAGAGCTCTCAATCGGTCGTCAACCTCCTGATTGATTCCCGCGGCAATAACCGACGTTGAAAAAAATTGTTGGCCACCCATTTGGCCCAGCACGGATTCGCGCACGATACCTTTGCCGTAGAACGCCAATGCAAAAACACTGATCAGAAAAATCACCAGAGTGAACAAAGTCACTCTTGTCTTTAGTGAGCGTCGCTTAAAGTTACTCATGCTCGTTCAGACTCTTGCTGTGGATGAGTTTGCTCGATGAATACCATTGGAGCCAATTCAGCAACTCGCGCGGCAAGGGTCCGACATACTGTCGTTGGTGAATATGGGGCATCGAGTGTGGGTAATCGGTCATTAGCCACTGTAGCATTTGCTTAAGGCTTCACGGGGAGCCGAAATTCGAAATTATCCGCTGCGAGCATTGCACCGGCTACCTGTTTGACTTCTGACAGGCGTTTGGAAAAGTGTTTGGCCGAAGCTGCCCATTGACTCAACTATGAGTCAGGGTTTGCGACTCCATTTGCCCTCAGCGTCGCGCAGCCACCAGCCGGAGTGCCACTGATCGTGCCAGCGTTTACGCATCAGTTCCCACACTTCGGGCTGTGCTTCTCGTCTGCGGTTACCGTCGGCGATGGCAAAAATCAAGGTCTTGCGTTCGACGTTCTCAAGATCAATCAGTTTTTCTGCGATACGGCGTTTGGCCGGCGAGATCTTGACGCCATCACGCAGATAGATCAGCCCATCGTGCGCTAAGCCAATCTCACCGGCTTCGTAGAAGCGAACCAGACGTGAAAAGCGTTGAGCAATCGAGTGTTTGGTAATCACCATCGGCGGTGTGCCGATATCGAGATTGATGGCTTCTTTGGGCGGTTCTGCTGCCGCAACAGGCAAGGTAAGGCAGGCTAACAAAAGCATGAGTTTTCGCATCGGAGTTCCTAGTGGTTTCACTTGTCCGCCAACAGCATTTTCAAATCCGCGGCTATATTGGCCGGGGTTTCACCATGGCGTAGTAGCAGGCGCAGCTTGCCTTTCGGATCGAAGGCGAAACTGCCGGTGGAGTGGTCAACGCTGTAGCCGTCGGGGGTCGATCCCGCCTGCTTTGCATAAAACACCTTGAATTCTTTTGCTAGCGCCCGTGTGCCTTTTCCATCGGTATACAAACCGAGAAAGCTTGGGTAAAACGCCGGAACATACTGCGCCAGCAGTTTCGCTGTGTCGCGTTCCGGATCGACGGTAACGAACAAGACCTGTACCTGCTTGGCGTCTTCGCCAAGGATCTGCATAGCGTTGCGCAGGGCCGACAAGGTGGTGGGGCAAACATCGGGGCACTGGGTATAGCCGAAGAACATCACCACGGCTTTGCCGCGAAAATCGGCGAGCCGGCGCGCCTGGCCATTGTGATCCGTGAGACTGAAATCCTTGCCCCAGTCGACCGAGGAAATATCCGTGGACACAAAGTGCGGCGGATCGGAACAACCGGCCAACAGTATGGCGATACAGAACAGCAGGGGCGACAGTAGTTTCATTTGGAACTCTTTGGTCGGAGGCGAAACAGAGCAGCAGTTTACCCGGTTTACCCACAGGCCTTGCCGTATACTTCCATACTTTTGGCAGGGGTAGATAGTGAATTCGCATATTGTCTCGGTTTCCGAAGGTACACCCAAGGCCTTGGCCCGGGCATGGCTGTGGTTGGGGCTGATGGCGCTGATCGGTTCCGGCTTGTTGGCCATCCTGCTGGTGCTGTCGCGTACGCCGGGGATCCAGGACGTTTTCCCGCTCAAGGACATGTTTCGTGCCGCGTTGGTGGTTCATGTAGATCTGTCTGTGGTCATCTGGTTTATGGCTTTTGCGGCAGTAATCTGGAGCGCACTCAGTCGCGACGGGCTGGCCTGGCTAGGTTGGGGTGGCCTCGGATTGGCAGCACTTGGAACTGCCGTGATGACGGTTTCGCCTTTTCTGCCAGGCGCCGATCCGGTGCTTAACAATTACATTCCGGTACTGCAACAGCAAACTTTCTACGCCTCGTTGTGGCTATGTGCGGCGGGCTTCGGTTTGGCCGTGCTGCGCGCGCTGATCACCACCTGGCCTCGGCCTTTTTTCGGCGCCCCTTTGCAACTCGGCGCTTTCCTCGGTGCGGTGGCCGCTGCCCTGGCTCTGGCCGCCTTCCTCTGGTCCTGGCTCATTGTGCCGCGCGACGCGGAAATAGAGCCCAAGCTGTATTTTGAAGTACTGTTCTGGGGCGGCGGACATACCCTGCAATTCCAGCACGCACTGCTGATGGTGGTGGCCTGGCTGTGGATAGCTGCCAGTTTCGGTACCGGTTTCGCCGTTTCGGCGCGGGCGCTGTCTGTCATGTTCTGGATCGCAGCGTTGCCCCTGCTGGTGGTGCCGGCGATCTACTTCACGATTCCCGCCGGTGAATTGCCGCATATGGAACTGTTCGCCAAGCTGATGATCTGGGGCCATCCTTACATGGCTCCTTTGATTCTGGTTGGTTTCCTCAGTCTGTGGGCAATGCGCAAGGTGCCCGCCCAGGCAGCCAAATCGGCTTTCATCGCTTCCATTTCGCTGTTCGCCGTCGGAGGCGTTCTCGCTTACATGATCAAGGGTGTGAACGTGGTGATTCCAGCGCACTACCACGGCTCAACGGTAGGCGTGACGCTGGCCTTCATGGGTCTGGCCTATGTGTTGTTGCCGCAACTCGGTTTCGGTGAGATTAAGGGGCGCATGGCGCGCTGGCAGCCTTATGTATATGGCGGCGGGCAACTCATCCACATCCTGGGTCTGGCATGGTCCGGCGGCTACGGCGTGCAGCGCAAGGTGGCCGGCGCCGATCAGGCGCTGACGACGTTGCCGCAGAAACTGGGCATGGGCATGATGGGTCTCGGTGGTTTGATTGCGGTCATCGGCGGCATCATGTTCGTGCTGGTCTGCCTTAAAGTGATGGCGCCGCGTCGGCGCGGCTAGATTGATTCAGGCGAAATTTCCGACAGACTGACGAGGATACTTATGGCAAAAATCGAATCGCGTCTGGCAGATATGGGACTGATTCTGCCACCACCGATCAAACTGCCTCCGGGCGTGGTGTTGCCCTTCCAGTTTGTTCGCATTATTGGTAGCCGGGCGATTATCTCGGGCCATGGACCGCAAAACCCTGACGGCACGATTGCGGCACCTTTGGGCAAACTCGGGCGTGAGCTTACCGTCGAGCAAGGCTATACCGCGGCCCGGCTCACTGCGCTGGCGGTGCTTGGCAGTCTCCAGCGCGCGCTGGGCGGTCTCGATCGCATCAGCGCTTGGGGTCGGGTGTTCGGTATGGTTAACTCTGCGGCGGGATTCAATTTGCAGCCTGGGGTGATCAACGGTTTTTCCGATTTGATTCTCGAACTCTACGGTCCAGAGATAGGTGCGCATTCGCGTAGTGCGGTCGGTATGGCGGAACTTCCGTTCGACATGCCGGTGGAAGTCGAGGCTGAAGTCGAAATTTTCGTTTAGCTGCACCCGTTGTGGAGGCCAGGTCAATGGCGAAAAGTCGGCGCTGGTGAAGCAACTGCGCTACAAGGCGGTCGAGCAAAAGACGCTCTCCTCGCCGTGCCGGATGGCGAGACGGCGAGGAAGTTGATTTCCCACCGATCCCTGCTGGCAATCCGTGTTCTTAGTCGCAAGGCTGTGATCAGAATGGCCTGCCATACCCTGATAGATAGACCACCATGTCAACATCAATGACCGCGCAGGAAATCCGTGATGCACTCGATACCTGGTCGAGACTGGATATCGCCAATCCCCAAGGTATTTCTGAAGTGCAGGCAGCTTGCCCGCATGATTGTCCGGATACCTGTGCCATGCGCGTGCATGTTGAAGACGGACGTGTGGTGGCGGTGAAAGGAGACCCGACGCACAGCCTTACCGCCGGCACGCTATGCACCAAAGTGAGCCGTTACGCCGAGCGCACTTATCATCCGGATCGTCTGAAATCGCCAATGAAACGCATCGGTAAAAAGGGCGAAGGCAAGTTTGAGGCGATCAGCTGGGATGAGGCCTACGATACGATATCCGAACGCCTGGCCGAAATTTGGCGTCGCGATCCGCAAGCCATCCTGCCCTACAGCTACGCCGGCACCATGGGCCAGGTGCAGGGCGAAGGCATGGCCGGGCGTTTCTTTCATGCCCTTGGCGCCAGCTTGCTCGATAGGACCATTTGTTCTTCAGCCGGCGGAGAAGGCTTGCGTCTTTCAATGGGCGCCAGCATTGGCATGGACAGCGAAGCCGTTGAAGGGGCAAAACTGATCCTGCTTTGGGGCACCAATCCGGTCACCAGTCATGTTCATCTTTGGGCCAAAATCCAGAAGGCCAAGCGCGCTGGCGCCGTTCTCTGGGCTATCGATCCCTTCCGCAGCGACAGCGCCGAGAAGTGTCACCACCACCTTGCCTTGCGCCCAGGCACCGACGTCGCGCTGGCCTATGCCATCGCTCACGTATTGCAGCGCGATGGTCTGCTGGATCACGACTACATCGACAAATATACAAAAGACGCCGATCGATTTTTGGCTGTCGCGGCCGAGTGGCCGCCGGCACGCGCGGCCGAGTGGTGCGGTGTCGCAGAGGCGCAGATTGAAGCGCTGGCGTCGGCTTATGGCAGCACACGCCCGGCGGCGATCCGACTCAACTACGGCATGCAGCGTCACGCCAGTGGTGGTGATGCAGTACGCGCGGTAATGGCATTGCCAGCGCTGGCGGGGCATTGGCGCGATGCGAGTGGTGGCGCCGTGTTGTCGACCAGCGGTTGGGCACCGCACAATTCCGGTGTAGCTCGGCCCGATCTGCTGGGTGAGCGTACGCCACGCCAGATCAACATGAGCACTATCGGTGATGCACTGAACGCTTGCGAGAAACCGTTGCAGGCGCTGGTGGTCTACAACAGTAACCCGGTGGCGGTCGCCCCGGACAGCAGTGCGGTACGGAGCGGATTTGCTCGGGAGGATTTGTTCACCGTGGTACTGGAGCACTTTCAGACCGACACCGCTGACTATGCTGATATCTTGCTGCCGGCCACGACACAGCTCGAGCACTTCGACATTCACTCTGCCTACGGTCATGTCCATGTGCTGCTCAATCGACCGGCGATTGTGCCGCTGGCTCAAGCACGTTCCAATAGCCGGATATTTCGCGAACTGGCGCAACGAATGGCGGCTCGGCTGGGTGACAGTTGTCCGGCGCTGATTGATCCGGCGCTGGCGGCCAGTGACGCCGAGATCGCTTATGACGCCTTCGAGTGGACGCATCCGGCCTTTGTTGACGAGGTCGTTCCGCGACTCTTGAAGCAGGGCCACACTCGTCTTAACGCCGTGCAGGGCGCAGCATTTGCCGAAGGTGGGTTCCGCACTGACGATGCACGTTTTCACTTTGCCGAAGATGCCCTGAGCGAACCCTTGCCGCAAGTGCGTCCCAATCACGAGGATTGGCGAAGCCGGCGGGCGGCTCGCTATCCCTTGCAGGTGATCAGTCCACCGCCGCGTCATCTACTCAATTCCAGTTTCAGCAATGTTGCCAGCCTGTACATACTCAACGGTGAGCCAAGTGTGTTAATTCATCCGCAGGATGCCGCCGAACGTGGCATTGTCACCGGTCAGGCAGTGCGGGTGTTCAATGATCGTGGCGGCCATCAGGTTCAGGCCGAAGTCAGCGATCGCGCGCGTCTGGGCGTGGTGGTTGTTTTCAGTGTGTTCTGGCACAAGCACACGTCTGGGGGTGACAGCTGCAATGTCGTAACAGGTCAAGCCCTGAGTGACCACGGCGGTGGTGCTACGTTCTACGATTGCCTGGTGGACGTAGAAGTAGTATCTAGTGCGGTAGCGTGATTGTCTGTCTCCGCACGCTCCGCTACGGAGAGTGGAGTACGGAACCACCTTCTAGCGCTTTTTCATTTGTCAGCGCCGGATTTTCTGGAAACACCTGCGCGGTCACTATGTTTACCGAAAGTGACCAAATCAAACGAAGGATTCAGATGTTGCTAGTGAGGTAGCAAGTCGGTGCTGGTTCGCCCCCACAGTTCAACCGGGATACCCACCGTGCGTTTCAGCGCATCTTTTACCATCGCTGCGGTGACGGGGTGATCAAACGAAATACTCTGAACAAATTTTTGTCCAGCCAAGCGATACAACCAAGTACGGCGCCGTACGATCATGGCGTTCTCCTCCGTAGTTTTTATCAAACAAGCCTCATCGAAAAATTCGATCAGCAATTAGACTTTAACTTATTTTCGGAGGTAATGTTCTGATCCGTTTTGTCACAGATCAATTCGTCTGAATCTATGCGAGAGGCGCCGAATTGTCGGGCACAGAACATCTGGCTTAACATTGCGGAATGGCGCTCGGTGTACGCGACATCTCCCAGAAGTATGTCAATGGAAATGCGTTGAAGCTCCGGAGGCCGGAACCCTTCGCCGCGCGATGCGTCAGCTTGTCGGCCTAGTATCGGCTTCCACGGTGGCGCTTTCAGCGAACCAGCGCAACTTGTTTCTCAGAGTTACGACTTCACCGACGATGATCAAGGTGGGAGCATGCAATTTGGCTTCTTCGGCAAGCGCAGGCAAGTTGCTCAATGTTCCGGTGACCGTGCGCTGTGTCGGTTGTGTGCCGTGTTGCACGATGGCGGCGGGCCAGTCAGCCGGCAGGCCGTGTTCCATAAGCTTGGCGCACAGATAAGGTAGCCCCGACAATCCCATGTAGATCACCACTGTCTGTCGACGCCGGGCCAGGCCGGGCCAGTCGAGGTTCATGCTGCCATCCTGAAGATGGCCGGTAACAAAGACGCAGGCCTGAGCGTGGTTGCGATGGGTCAGCGGAATGCCCGCATAGGTGGCGACGCCGGCGGCAGCGGTGATGCCCGGGACCACTTCGAAATTGATGCCATCGGCGTGCAGGGTTTCGACTTCTTCGCCGCCGCGACCAAAAATGTAGGGGTCGCCGCCCTTGAGGCGCACAACGCGTTTTCCAGTTCGGGCCAGGCGCACCAGCAATTCGTTAATTTCTTCTTGCGGCAGCGAGTGGTTGCCGCGTTCCTTGCCGGCATACAAAAGCTCGGCATCTGGTCGGGCCAGCGCCAACACTGGCTTGGACACCAGGTTGTCGTACACCAGCACATCGGCCTCGCCTATCAGACGCGCCGCTTTGAGGGTTAATAGTTCCGGGTCGCCGGGGCCGGCGCCGACCAGATAGACCCAGCCTGCTTGAGCGGAGTTTGGTTTCATGGACGTGAATGCTACCCGAGTTTCAACCCGTTTCGCTTGATCAGGAACAACCTCCGCCGCAACCACCGCAACTCTTTTCAGCCGTCGGAACCGTGCAACCACTGCGAAAAATAAACTGGAATTCTCCAGGTTGAACTTCGGCGAAATCCAGCGTGGTGCTCTCAAGCAGTGGCTGGCTGTGGGGCGAAATCAGGATCGCGATACCGCCGCTGCCATCGAGTACCAGATCGTCTTCGCGTTCCTCGTCGAAACCCATGCCGTAGACCAACTCCCCGTCTTTTTCGTCGTGCTTGGCAGCAACGCGCAACATGGGCAGCTGCTGGCCGCCGCTGTCGGGTTGTTCTGCTGCCGCACGGACTATTTGCTCGGAGGCTGGTGGAGTCAGGGTGAACATGGAACGGTTTCCTTTTGTTTGGCTGATAGACAATCGCGAACGTGGCGGACAAATTTCGCCGGCCAGTCGCAGGCGCTGGTGGCTCGCAAATGGGTGTAGGAAGCTAGCAAGTTGTGAATTAATACGCCGTCGTGGTGGCCGTCAACGCCGTAGCCGCGACGCACGGCATAGGCGTAGCGGGTATCGTCAGGCATCCCATGAAGGCTTGAGTAGTGGAACTCATGGGCGTGCAGCACATCCTTTTCAGCTACGGCTTTTCCTGCTGCGTTATGGTTGGAACCTTCGATCGACCGCCACGGATGGCTGACATTGGGTTCAAGAATCACGTACCCGCGGCCTACGGGTTTGTCATGCATCCGGATATCGCCTGGAATCGCACCGACCATGGCAGCATTGCCGCCTTTCCATTCGATGCTGCGTGCGAGATACATCAAGCCGCCGCATTCGGCATAGGTCGGCAGCCCGCCTTCGATGGCGCGCTTGATGTCGGCCCGCAGGCTGGAATTTGCCGCGAGTCGATCGAGAAAACACTCAGGAAAGCCGCCGCCGATCAGTAAACCGTCGCAAGGCGGCAGGTGGGCGTCGTTCAGGGTGTCAAAGAAAACCGCCTGGCCGCCGGCCGCAGCGAGGGCGTCGAGATCGTCGGCGTAGTAAAAACCGAAGGCGGCATCTCGAGCAATTGCGATGCGAACCGGTTTTTCGCTGGTTCGCCATTGTGGCGGAGGCGGCAAAAGGGCCAATTCGGTGTGGCTGATGGCCAGCAAGCGATCGAGATCAACCTGTGCGGCGATGCGCTTGCCTATGGTCGAAATGTGCAGTTCAGCCTGCGCGGTTTCATTGACCGGCATCAGACCCAGATGGCGCTCGACCAGCGCCAAATCTTCATCTTCCTGCACCGCACCGAGTACCGGAACATCGGTGTAATGCTCGATCACCGCGCGAAGTTTGGCCTCGTGCCGACGCCCGCCGAGTCGATTGAGAATAACGCCGGCGATGCGTATTCCAGGATCAAAAGCCTGATGACCCAGAATTAGCGGGGCGATACCGCGTGTCATGCCGCGGGCGTCGAGCACCAGGACTACTGGCAGATCGAGCAGGCGAGCCAGCGCCGCGTTGCTGTTCGATCCGTCGAGATCGAGCCCGTCATACAGTCCCTTGTTGCCTTCGATCAGACAGATCTCGGCGTCGTGCGCGTGACGGGCGAACTGGTCCTTCAACTCGATATCGGGTGAAAGGAAAAAATCCAGGTTGTAGCAGGGGCGACCGGCGGCGACGGAGAGCCACAGCGGATCGATATAGTCCGGCCCTTTCTTGAACGGCTGTACCGTGAGATTTCGTCCGTGCATTGAACTCAGGGCGGCTGCCAGACCGATGCTGACCGTGGTCTTGCCTGAGGATTTGTGCGCGGCGGAAATCAGGAAACGGTGCATTGCACGCCGGCCGGGTGGCTGATTCAGTCGGTGATACGGACAGCGGCTTCGAGTTCGGCGATGTCGTCCTGCGGCAAGAAGTGCAGCGCGCGTACGCCGATGGTTGTCATCGTGAAAGCAATGGCGATGCCGCCGACTGCCAGCAGAATTTCCGGCAGGCGGGCCGAGTAATGATCGACCGTTCCATCGAAGAAGCTACTCTTGATGTCATATCCGGGGAACATTTCGAGCGGGAAAGCCTGGCCGCCAATAATGAAAACATAGAGTTGGAAAAACGCGCCGATGATGACCAATGCGGCCGCCAAGTTGATCCAGATCACCTTGGCCCGCGTCGCCGGATGAAACAGCAGCGCCAGCGGCAACAGACTGCCGACAAGAACCTGTCCGACCCAGAACATGCCGGTGAATTCGCTGTCGACCAGAATGAAATACTCGTACGCGGTTTGCTTGGCGAAGTACGCGCTGACCAGATGCATAACGGCGGTGAAATACAGTACGGCGGCAACCAGGGTAGCGAGCAGGTTCTTCATGCGCTGCAAGATGAGCGGCGGCAACTGCATGCCATTCCAGGCGTACATGGTTGCTTGCACCACGATGAAGACGGCGAGCCCCCAGGAGAATGACATGATGATGAACATGGGTGCCAACAGGGCGGTGCCATAAGCTTGGCGGGCGACCAGGAAGGCAAAGATGGAGCCGGTGCCAGTAGTGAGAATGATGCGCCAGACAAAGGTCGCAAGCCCCGCAACTTTTGAAAATGGATTCATGCGGCGTTCCATCATGGTCCATAGATAGATGCCGACGAAGGCGTAAAAGACCGGATAGAGAATGACGTTCCAGCCGAACACCGAAGTTGGGTTGAAGTGCGTCGCCGCGATGATTAGCCGGTCGGCGCGGCCAAGGTCTAGCATGATGATGGCGAGGCCGCCACTCAACATGGCGATGCCGAGCAGGCCGGAAAGCGGTGCGCGAGACTTGTAGAGCACTCGGCCGAAGACCGAACCCATTGAGGCGATATTGAGTACGCCCGAAGCCGCAACGATCAGGAAGATTGCAACCACGTGGGGCAGGCCCCAGACGATCTGGTTGTTCATGCCGGTTACCACATGACCTTCGTGCTCCATGTACAGCGCGGCGGCCAGACCGATGGCCGAGACCAGTCCACCGATTGCGGCAAGCAGATAGAAAAGACTTTCTTCTTGCCGGGGTTTCGGAGTGAACATGGTCATAGTCCTTCGTATCGCACGCCGGGGTTGAGCCGCAGGTCGGCACGCACCTGGGTGGTTGGCACGCTGGCAATGCGCTTGGCGATGGCGCTGTCAGCGTCATTCAGATCACCGAAGGTCATTGCGCCTTCGGGGCAGGATTCGACACAGGCTGGCTGTTGACCCTTGTCGATGCGATGCACGCAAAGCGTACAGCTTTCGACCGTTCCCTTGCCGCGCGGTACTTCGGGATTCTGGTCGTGCAGCGGTGCATGAACAAAAGAGCGTGCCTTGTAGGGGCAGGCCATCATGCAATAGCGGCAGCCGATGCAGGTGTGTTTGTCGACCAGCACAATGCCGTCGGGACGTTTCATGGATGCGCCGGTGGGGCAGACGTCCACGCAAGGAGGTTCAGCGCAGTGCTGGCACATCATCGGTAACTGCGTGACATGCCCTTGCGTTTTCCCCGGCCGACGATCGACCAGCTCGATCTTGCGTATCCACTGCGAGTTCTGGCGTGGGTCGGGCAAATTGGCGCTGACGCCGTTTTCGGTATGGCAGGCGTCGATGCACTTGGTGCAACCCGGGGCGCACTTGTTGGCATCGATCAGTAGTCCCCAGCGCACGGCAGACGAGGCGGCGGTGCCGGCCTTGCGCGTTTCTGCCGCTTGAGCGACAGCCATGAGGTGCAAACCCGGCGCAATGGCGGTGAAGCCGAGACCGGCAACACCCGCTCCGGCGGCGGCGATGAAGGCGCGCCTGGGATTGGCTGGAGTTTGTGTAGTCGTCATGGTCTCATTCCCGTTGCCTTGAATCCGGCTTTGGGTTGATGGCACTCGAAGCAGTCCAGCTTAACCGCTGCATACTCATGGCAACCCTGGCAGAAATTATCGTTGCTGCCAAGCACTGAGCCGGTTTTCTTGCTCGCATGACACTCGATGCAGGCATTGAGTGAGGCCGGTTCGCCGCGAATGCCTTGGCGCAGGGTGCGGTCACGCTGGTGCTTGAGCATTTCCATGTGGTTGCGGCGCATTTCCTCGGCAGGTGCCACGCACTTGCCGGGGTTGGCGATCTCGATCACCGGCTTGGCCGTGCGAGCGCCGTCTCCGGCAAAAGTCGGCGCTGGTGACACGGCGATCAGCGTGGCGCCCAGAGTAGCAAGCGCGATGACGAGAGTGCGCAGCAGCTTCATGCTTGCCTTACTCGCCCAGGCCCATCTGGATGTAGCCCGTCGGACAGACATCGGCGCAGATGTGGCAGCCGATACATTTGTCGTAGTCGGTGGCGACGTAGCGACCTGTCATGGTCTCGGTTTTCTTGACCTTGTACACCGCGGTCTGCGGGCAATACACCACGCAGTTGTCGCATTCGAAACACTGGCCGCAACTCATGCATCGCTTGGCTTCGGCAACGATCTGCTCTTCGGTCAGCGGGTTGATACGCTCCTCGAAATTGCCCAGCGCCGAATCCTTGTTCAAGTGCGTAATGTGGCGCTTGTTGCGCGGCGTGAATTGGAAGTGACCGAGGAATAGCTGATCATGCGGAATCACGTAGCGGTCAGAGCGGTCTTCATAGTTGTGAACGACTTCCTTGCTCTTGTCCGTTCCAATCAGGGCACCCTTGATCGCGCCCAGTTCGACACCTTTTTCGACGTATTTGCGCATCAGATCGAAGGAATGCACATCGATCTTGGGTCGCCGCTGCACTTCAAGACCGCTGAGGAAACGATCGATGCCGTCGGCGGCAATCGCGCCGTGCCCAACCGCAGTGGTCAGCAGATGCGGGCGGATGACGTCGCCGCCGGCGAATACACCCGGTTGGCCGTTGAGTTGATAGTTCTTGTCGGCAGCGACCATGCCCTTGCCCGAGTCGAATTCCTCGATGCCGGTGAAATCGACCGCCTGGCCGATCGCGGAGACGATCAGATCGGCGGGCAGGTCTTTTTCCGTACCTTCGATTTGCTTGATGTCGAGACGTCCGGAGATCATTTTTGCTTCGCACTGCATTACGCGCAGCGCGGTGGCGCGGCCATCGGCACCCTTGACGATACCGATGGGCATCCAGCCACCCATGATGGTGATGCCTTCTGCCGCGGCGTGATCGATTTCAGGCTTGCTGGCCATCATTTTCTCGACCGCGAAGACAGAAGTCAGCGTGACTTCGGCACCCTGTCGCATCGAAACATCGGCCACGTCCTGGGCCAGATGGCCGGCGATTGCGGCTTCGAAGTCGGTCGGGTTGACCTTCTCGATGTGCCCGAGACGGCGTGCAACGGTCGCAACGTCCATCGAGGTGTCGCCGCCGCCAACGACTACGACGCGATGGCCGACGGTTTTCAAGCGGCCGTCGTTGAATGCTTTGAGAAAGGAGGTTGCAGTGACGACGTTCGGTGCGCTATTTGCCGCCGGGTCGCCCGGCAAGGGCAGAGCACGACCGGCCTGGGCGCCGAGGCCGAGGAAGATGGCGTCGAAGCTTTCGCGCAATTGTTCAAGAGTGACGTCGGTGCCGATGCGGGTCTTGAGATGGACTTCAACGCCGAGATCGAGGATGCGCTGGATTTCGGAATCAAGCGTCTCACGTGGTGTGCGGTAGCCGGGAATGCCGTAGCGCATCATGCCGCCGAGGAATTCGTGCTCGTCGAATATGGTGCAACTGTGACCCTTGAGCGAGAGGTGGTAGGCCGCCGAGAGGCCAGCCGGACCGCCGCCGATGATTGCGACCTTCTTACCGGTCTTGGTTTCAGGTGCATTGAACTTGAGCTTGTTCTCGATCGCCCAGTCGCCCAGATAATGTTCAACCGAGTTGATGCCGACGTGGTCTTCGACTTCATTGCGGTTACAGCCGGTTTCGCAGGGCGCGGGGCAGACGCGGCCCATTACCGAGGGTAGCGGGTTGGCTTCGGTCAGGCGGCGCCAGGCGTACTCCTGCCAGGTCATGCTCGGCTTGCCATCGGCACCGACGGGGGGCTTTTCAATGCCGCGCACGATGTTCAGATAACCGCGGATGTCCTCGCCGGACGGACAGGAACCCTGGCAAGGCGGCGTCGACTGCACATAGGTCGGGCACTTGTAGGTGTAGCTGGCCTGGAAAATCTCCTGCTGCCAGCGCTTGACCTTGGTGTCGCCTTCCTTGTAGCGGCGGAAATTGAGTTTTTCGGTTTGGATATCAGGCGTGGCGGACATGAGGGATCTCCATAAAAGGCTTGTTCGTCATTGCTCGTTGTCGAGCACGATGGCAGTGCTGACCAGTTGGTGCACGCCGCCGACCATGCTCATCTTGAAGCCGTAGTAGGGCAGCACCTTGGTGAATTGGGCTTTGCAGATCGCGCAAATGGTGGCCATGAAATTGACCCCATCCTTATCCGCGATCCGCTTCAGCGCTTCCATGCGCGGCAGGGCGCCCTTGACTCGGATGTCCATCAGTTCGTCGGACAGCAGACCGCCGCCGCCGCCGCAGCAAAATGTTCTTTCGTGCGTGGTGTCGGGTGACATTTCGACATAGCGATTGACGACTGAGCGGATGATGTGGCGTGGAATATCGAACTGGCCGCCGGCGTAATCGCCCATGCGCGAGCCGCGAGCGACGTTGCAGGAATCGTGGAAAGTGACTATGCGATGGTCGTTAGCATCCTTGTTGAACTTGAGCCGGCCGGCCTGGATCAGGTCCCAGGTCACTTCGCAAATATGCGAGGGCTGCTTGTAGTTCGGATCGAGTTGTTTCTGCAACTCGATGGCAAACGGATCGTTGGCGCCGGCGCCAACGCCCGTCAGCGTGTTCCAGAATGAATATGCGATGCGCCAGGCGTGACCACATTCGCCGACGACGATGCGCTTGACGCCGAGTTCGAGCGCCGCTTCGCGAATGCGCATGGCAATCTTGCGCATCTGGTCGTAGTTGCCGATGAACATGCCGAAGTTGCCCGCCTCGGAGGCCTTGGTGGACAGCGTCCAGGAAATTCCGGCGGCGTGGAACACTTTGCCATAACCGATCAGGCTATCCACATGCGGTTCGGCGAAGAAGTCGGCGGACGGGGTGACCAGCAGCACTTCGGCGCCTTTGACGTCGAGCGGGTATTTGACGACAGCACCGGTTTCTTCGAGTACGTCTTCTTCCAAACCTTCCAGCGTATTTTCCAGTGCCGGGCCGGGCAGGCCGAGGTTGTTGCCGATCTTGTGCACCTTGCCCATGATCTCGTTCACATACTTGTGACCGACACCGACACTGTCCATGATTTCCTTGGCCGCCATGGTGACTTCGGCGGTGTCGATGCCATACGGGCAGAACACCGAGCAGCGACGGCATTCGGAACACTGGTTGTAATAGCGGAACCAGTCGTCGAGCACATCCTTGGTCATGTCGCGGGCGCCGACCAGCTTGGGGAACAGTTTGCCGGGCAGGGTGTAGTAGCGGCGATACACCGAGCGCATCAGGTCCTGGCGTGCCACCGGCATGTTCTTTGGATCACCGGTGCCGATGAAATAGTGGCATTTGTCGGTGCAGGCGCCGCAATGCACGCAAGCATCCATGTACACCTTGAGCGAGCGGTATTTGCCGAGCAGTTCGCCCATCTTGGCGACGGCTTTTTTCTCCCAGCCCTCGGCCAGTTCACCGGGAAAGCCAAGGGCTTCGTTGTGTGCGGCGGAGGCCATGTAGGGTGTTGAGCCCGCCATGGCATCGACGCGAAGGGCCGTTATGGTGGGGAAGTCGCGAAAGGCCGGTGCGACTACTTTAGCCTTTTCAGTTGGCTTGCCCACTGTAGGTTTGGCTACCCCGGCAGAAGTTATGCCTCCGGCGGAGCCGGGGGCGGTATCCCTTGCGGACGGCGCTGGTGGTACGGCGGCCGTTGATGTCTCTTCAGCCATATCAGCTCTTGTTGTCGAGTTGCGCGGCCCAGGGCGCGAGGTGCCGCGTTTCGCGCGGGTTGTCGACCTGGTTGCGGGTGGGCGAGAAGAACAAACCGGGTGCATGAAGCAGTTTGCTGATGGGGAAGATGATCATCAGCAGGGCGACCATCGACAGGTGCAGGTACAACCCCGGATGTGACGGTAGTGGATTGACCTCGAATACCATCAGGCCCAGGAAGAAGGTCTTGACGGCAACAATATCGGTATGCATGACGAACTTCATTAGCAAACCGGTGACGGCGATGCCGAGCAGCAGAGCCAGCATCAGGTGATCGGAGGGGGTCGAGATGTAGCGAATACGTTCGACCAGAAAGCGTCGCACCCAAAGCCCGGCCAGGCCTGCAGCCATGGCGAAGCCGGCATACACGCCGAAGGGTTGGATGAAGGCAATGATGAAGTTCACCGGTTCGGTGAAGTAGCGCAGATGGCGCAGTAGCACCAGAGCCAGTCCGACGTGAAATAGCCAGCCCAGTGCCCAGATCCACAGGTTGGACTTGAACAGGCTTTCAAAAAACACCACTTCGCGGAACATGCGGAAAACCACTCCGCTGCTGGTGGTTGGTGCAGGCGTGGTGGGAATCTTCAGCGGTGCAGGCGTGCGCGCGTAATCGTAGACGCGGTACGCGACACCGCCCACGAGTATCAGGGTGGCGGCGTAGAACAGCAGCGCGAAAAGAAGATTCATTGGTCAGTGAAAGCTCGAGTAAGGGTCTTTGGGCGACTAGAAAGGGGCGGTAAAAAGCGGCGTCGATGAGCACAAGGAGACGCTTGTCGGCGCCTACCCCAATCAGTCGTATTCCAGTTCTCGTTGAAGCTTTATACGCAGCCGGTCGGCTTGGGCAGTCCGGCGATCTTGCAGGCTTGCTTGGCAGGACCGTAGGGAAACAGGTCATACAGATACTGGCTGGTGCCTTTATCCGCGCCAAGTTTTTTGCCGATGGCCTTGGTTAGAACACGGACCGCCGGAGCGATCTGGAATTCGTTGTAGTAATCGCGCAGGAAATTCACAACTTCCCAGTGCTGCTCAGTCATTTCGACGCTCTCGGTTTGCGCGAGATAGGTGCCGACGTCTTCATTCCATTCGGCGAGGTTAACTAGATAGCCTTCTTCGTCGGTTTCGTAGTTTTTGCCGCTGACTTCGATGGTAGCCATGTGTTTCTCCTTGGTGAAAAGCGGGGTAAAGAAATTCTTCAGTTATAGCCAGGATTGGCAATTCTTGTGCTCGGTAACGAGGTCGACGAAGCCGCCGTAATCGATAGTGGCAACTCCTTCCATGACACGATCGCCCATGCCGCGCGCTTCGAGATCCGGCGCGAGCGCATAGACCTTGAGGCGTGACAGCGCGTCGCGCAGCTTGGTCTCGGCTTCGTTGCCTCGAGTGGCGGCGTAGACCGCATCTTCGATGAGCAGGATTGCGCCGCCATCCTGAGCCACGTTCAGGCAGGAATCCAGCGTGTTGCGTTCCAGGGACGATTTATTAACAATATGCAGCATCTTCTCTCTCCCTTAGAAGCTGAGGACGACGTCCATGTCGTCCATCAGCTTGCCCAGATCGGCGCGTGACATGACAGTGACGTCGACCAGCAGGTCCTCTTCAGTCAGGCCGCGAGCGGCCAGTGCCTCTTCTTCGACGTAGAGCTTCTCGATGTCGTAGCCGTCCAAAGCGCGGTAGGTCGGCGAGAAATTCTTGTTCTCGATGCCTTTGGTCTGCTGACCTTTTTTCAACTGAAATACGCCGTCGTCCATGAAGACGAGGCTGACGTCCTGATCGAAGGCGGCGGTAATCAGCACCACTTCCAGCGATTCGAGCGCATAAATCGTGCCGTAGGGCGCTTTGCGATTGACGAACATGAACTTCTTGATTGTTCCTTCGCTCATGTCAGTCTCCAAACGTTACGAGGCGATCCGCCTCGATACCGGCTTCGACCAGTTGGCCGAGTCCGGAAATTCGAAAGCCCGGTGCCAAATTCTCGTCGCGTATGCCACGGCGCAGAGCAGCAGCGACGCAGACCACGAGATCCAGCTTGTGCTCTTCGGCTAATTTTGACCAGCGCGTGACGATGTTGCGATCGTCCTGCGGTGGCTCTGTCAGCGAGGAGGCGTTGTTCACACCGTCGTTGTAGAAGAACACGCGACGGATCTCATGGCCCTTCTCCAGTGCGGCCCGGCAGAACAGGTAGGCGGAATCGCTTGCCTGGTGCTGGTAGGGGCCTTCGTTGATAGTGACTGCGATTAGCATGAGTTGGCGTTCCTAACGTGAACTCAGAAGCGGATGTGGGTAGAAGCGTTCAGATTGGCACGTGAACCACGCCAGTCGTCGATCAGGTACTTGGTGAAGGGCAGCCCGGTCTTTTCGAAAAAGCGCGGCCATCCGATGCGGTCGATCCAGTCGGCCAGACGCTCCCAGGGTCGGGCATCGGCCTTGTAGGTGCGCAGGATGTTGCCAACTGCGGCATTGACTTCGGGCCAGCGCGGGGCGTTGTTGGGCAAGCCGGAGGCAACCATCTTCATGAAGGTGGGCTTGCCGCGCGCGTTGGAGTTCTTGCCACCAACCCAGATAGCAAGTTTGGAGTGCTCCGGATCGTTGATCTGCATCGGCGGGCAGGGGGGATAGCAGGCGCCACAGCAGATACATTTCTTCTCGTCGACTTCAAGCGAAGGCTTGCCGTTGACCAGCGCCGGACGAATCGCGGCCACCGGGCAGCGCGCCACGACGGTCGGACGCTCGCAGACGTTGGCAACCAGATCGTGATTGATTTTCGGCGGCTTGGTGTGCTGGATGATTATGGCGATGTCGGCTTGGCCGCCACAGTTGATCTCGCAGCAGGAGGTGGACAGATGCACGCGATTGGGCATCTCTTCGGTCTTGAACTCGTTGTAGAGCTCGTCCATCATTGACTTGACCACGCCCGATGCGTCGGTGCCGGGAATGTCGCAATGCAGCCAGCCCTGGGTGTGGGACACCATCGATACCGAGTTGCCGGTACCGCCGACGGGGAAGCCGGATGTTTCCAGTTCGGCGATCAGCGGATCGACCTTGGACTGATCGGCAACCATGTACTCGATGTTGGAGCGAATGGTGAAGCGAACGAAGCCCTCGGCGTACTTGTCGGCGATATCGCACAGCTTGCGGATGGTCCATACGTCCATCTGGCGCTGAGTGCCGGCGCGTACGGTCCAGATTTCGTCGCCGCTGTGCGATACGTGGTGCAGCACTCCGGGACGCGGCCGATCATGGTATTTCCAGTTGCCGTAGTTCTTAAGCATCGTCGGGTGCAGGTGCGGCGTGTTGTCCGGTACGCCGTGTTCGATGGCTTTGCGCAGCGGGGCGGTAGGGGTGGGTGCGTTCATGCTCAATCTCCTCAGGCAGCAGCTTTTTTGGCGTTGATCTTCGCGACTTCCTCGTCCCAGCCAATGGTGTTGACATAGGGATTCATGCGCGGCGTGGACACCATGTTGGCGTCGATTTCAACCTCGATGCCCTCAAGGAAATTGACCAGGCCGATGCGCTCGATCATTTCGCCGGTGCGTTCGTGCTCCAGTGCGTTCTCGGCGAAGAAATCGATGGTCTTCTGGCCCAGTTCGACCAGCTTCTCGTAGTCCTCGTCCGTCTTCAGCGGCAGGAAGGGGATCACCACGGTGCCCATCAGGTCGCCGATCTTCAGCGTGCGCTTGCCGCCCATAAGGATGGTCGCGCCCTTGTCTACACCGGTTGCCAGGGCGCCGGTCATGACGTTGATGCAATGCATGCAGCGCACACAGTCCTTATTGTCGATTTCCAGTGCCTGGGCGTCATCGAGCGCCACACTGCTGATGTTGTCGGTCTTGCGGACGTCCTTGATTTCCTTGATCTGGATCGCCTTGGTCGGGCAGCGGGCGACGACGTCATTCACCAGTTCGCTCATGCCGTGCTTGGCAAACCATTTCTTGGCGAGCGCCTCGTCGGTGCGGATGTTATCGCGCCAGGTGCCGATCACGGCCATGTCCGAACGCTGAATGGAGTTCATGCAGTCGTTGGGGCAGCCGGAAAATTTGAACTTGAACTTGTAAGGCAGGGCCGGGCGATGAATATCGTCGAGGAAGGTGTTGAGCACTTCGCGGTGGGCCTTGGCTTCGTCGTAGCAGGACTGCTCGCAGCGTGAAGCGCCGACGCAGGACATCGAGGTGCGCACGGCCGGACCGGCGCCGCCGAGATCGAAGCCCATGTCGTTGATTTCGTCAAAAGCCTTCTGCACGTTTTCCGTGGTGGCGCCCTGGAACATGATGTCGCCCGATTGACCATGGAAGGCGATCAGGCCGGATCCGTGCTTTTCCCATATGTCGCAGAACTGGCGCAGCGTCGCCGTGTTGTAGTGCATGCCCGGAGGCGGCATGACGCGCAAGGTGTGGAATTCGGCTGCATCCTTGAAAACCGGATTGCCGGCTTCGTCCTTGATTTCAGTGAAGCGGGGGATGATGCCGCCGCCGTAGCCGCGCACGCCGACAGTACCACCCTTCCAGTAGCCCTTGCGGGTCTGGTAGGAGTGCTCGAGGTGGCCGAGAATATCGACCGCGTAATCCTTGTCCTGAGCCAGGCGCTTGAGGCCGGTAACAAAACTCGGCCAGGGGCCGCTTTCCAGTTGATCCAGATTCGGTGTTGGATGCATGGGCTTTGCCATGGATTTTCTCCTCGTTGTCGGGGGGGTAACGTGATGGGACAATGGTATGAGTCTGTGCGGTGCACAAACCATACTCCCGGTAGGTAATAGGACCTACCCTAAAGGGTTATATGCTTGCACTCCCATCCGGTGATGGTCGTCTACCCGTCGCTGGTGCCATAGTCTGTCCCTAACTTTAATGTAGTGACTGCCTCCCCGATGATGAAACACGCGAAAGGCGAATTGAAGGCCCTCCCCTCCCATCCGCTACGCGGCCCACGGCCGGCTTTGCACAGCCGGCCGGCTGCGGCGGCGCACCGCATGCGGTGCGAAACCCCGCCTCGCCCCCTCCCGGGGAGGCTTCTGGTTGGCTCGCTGCGCTCGATGTCACTCGTGGCCCATCCTGTTGCTTCACTTTAAGCAGAGGAAAAACTTTGGATACCGTTACCTCGCTCGACAAGTTTCGCGTACCCCTCGGCAATCAGGAGATCGAGTTGCAGGAATTCGTCTTCGAAGCCGGTGGTATGCCTTTGCTGCGCACGCGGATTCGCGAGAGCAGCCGCTTCACGATTTTTGACGTTGATCCGGTGACTGCAGCGCATTGGGGCAAAGTGCTTTGCGCCTGGGCCGCTGCGCAACCGGGCATGACCGGCATGGAAAAGGATACCGCTTGAGTCACTCGCCTGACGAAGCTTCAACCGTGATGGTCGATGTGGTGTTTGCACTGGCGGATGCCACGCTGGAAGACGACCACGCCAGTGCCTTGTCCGTGGCTGTGCGCCGCGTCCTTCCCTGGTTCGACGAAGAGCCGGAGGCCGGTATCCTGCCGCTGTCGGGTCTGGCACGCGGCAACAAGGTTTGTTTCGTCGGTCGTCGTAGCCGTCTGGTCTTGCGGCTGCCGCTTCACCGTAGTGCCAGCGCCGACTTTCTGGCTGGCGCACGTTTGGATATGGATGGTGTCGTGCTTGAGGTGGGTGTGGGCAGTGTTCGTCCCTTGTTGCCTGCACGGGGGGTCGTGTACTCGCACTTCGTCAATGTCGGCACGGATGAAGAAATTGATTTTCTTGCGCGTTGCGAGTCATTGCTGGCGGCGCGTGGTTTGACGCCGCAGTTGATTACCGGCAAACCGAGAGAACTGCGCACTGCTGACGCAGTGGTGCACGGTTTCAGTCTGATGTTGCATGGTCTGGGGAATGCGGATTCTCTGGCGGTGCAGGAAACCGGTCTGGGCGCGCATCGTTCGCTCGGATGCGGAATATTCGTCCCACACAAATCGGTCGTCGCAGTCGGCGACTGAATCAATCGAGGAGAAGTCCATGTCCGAAGTTGCCACCGTAACGCTTGATGTATGCGGTATGCCCTGTCCGGCACCGCTGCTCGGCGCCAAGAAGCTGATCGATGATTTGCAGCCGGGTCAGACCCTGCGCCTTCTTTCAGACTGCCCCGGTACGGCAGATGATCTTTTTGCCTGGGCGAAAGTTACCGGTAACGTAATCCTCGGCAGCCAGAAGCAGGCGGATGGCAAGACGGCCTACATGATCCAGCGTGCCGGCGGTGCCAATGCCACACCGATTGCGCATGTGACGCTGGACATGCGTGGCGTTTCCTGCCCCGGTCCCATCGTGCAGGCGAAGAAGCTGCTGGAAGGCATGCAAGCAGGTGAAGTGCTGCAGTTGGTAAGTGATTGTCCTGGCTCGGCGGACGACATTACCTCCTGGGCCAAGGCAGGTGCTGCGGATCTGATCTTCTCGCACGAATCCGGGCGCGGCGTCCATGAGTTTTACTTGCGTAGAACCTGAAAATTCTACGCAAGTAAAACCTTTAGAAAACAATCTATCCCCTGACCGTTTCCGGAGGGAAAGGTCGAATAATCAGAGAGAGGAGCTACCCATGAGCTACGTCATCAACGGCATCGAAAAGGAATTCGACGACTACGGCTATTTGTTGGAACCGGATTTTAGCGAGGAAGCGGTGAATGTCATCGCGGCTGCTTGCGGCATAACTTTGACGGACCAGCACTGGAAGGTCGTCAACTACCTGCGCACCAAGTACAAGGAAGACGGCCACACGCCGAACATGCGCAACCTGATAAAGGGCTTGCAAGATGAGGGCGATATGCCCGAAGCCGACAGTGCGCTGTTGTTCGAGCTCTTCCCGGACGGTGGTGCGGCGAAAGAAGGCTGCAAGGTCGGTGGATTGCCGCAGCCGAAGGGGAAAGGGGGCTATTGAAAATGCTTGAACCACAGAGACACAGAGACGCAGAGAGAAGCCCAATTTCTCTTTGCATTTCTCAGTGCCTCTGTGTCTCTGTGGTGAATGGATTGATGTCCTGATTCATGGCTATCAGGATCCGAACCAGCTTCCACGCCGGTGGCAAGCCACGCTCGATGACCGAGCTCGCGGGCGTGATCGCAATGCTGGCCTGGAAGCTGGCGATTGATTCGATCAAGCGCATGCGCGAGGCCGAGTACGACATTGACTTGGGCAATGCCTATTTCGATTTCGTCTGCGAGTTCATGGTGTTTCTCGCCCTGGCCGCCGATCGTATCGCCTACCGTGAACTGACGCCGGAACAGCGTCTGGAATTCACTACGGCACTGGCGCAGCGAATTGCGGTCGCGATAGAGGACAATCGCGACATGTTGCTGTTCGATGTGGCGCCCGGCAAATGCCAGCAACACGTTCTGGATCTGTTCAATCAAAGGGGTACGGAATACGCCGATTACGACTATACGGAGCAAGGCCCCGACTTCGGTTTTCGCCGCTGTTTTTCTGCCTGCCTGAAGGAAGTGTTGCCGGAAAAAGACCAACTGTGGGCGGTCGATCAGGTGATGGAGATCGAGTCGCCCGAGGCGATCAAGGCGCTGGAAAAAACCCTCGCCGGCCTGTTTCATCCTGGCGAGGCAAAAACTCGGCGATCGCGCGCTTTGCGTCCCTCGGCTTTGCATGATGGGGAGTCCCCTTCAGGGGCCGTCAATTCCGCTTCGCGGGCGGGTAACGGTGGGACAGGCGAGTGATGACGAGTCCGTTCAATCTTGACGATTCCGCGAGCTACCGCCGTTGGCGCGAGAAAAAACTCGACAGCGCGCCGCGCCGCATCGAGGACGTCGTGGTTGCGCTTGAGGATCCCCGTGCGTTGACGAAAAATCAGCTCGACACCTTGCTTGAGCATTGTGCTGGAGCCAATATGGCGATCTATACAAGTAACACCGCTGGTGATCCAGACAAGGAAATACCACGTCGTCTGGGTGCCCAGCTCGGCCTGTTGCATCTCGACAGCCACTGGCTTACCGATGACGATGCCATTTCGCCAATTTCGGTACGCGGCGCGGAAGAACGCGATGAGCGCAAGGAATTCATTCCCTACACCGACAGGCCGATCAAATGGCACACCGACGGTTACTACAACACGCCGGAGCGTACCGTGCGTGGGATGGTGCTTCACTGTGTGCAAAGCGCCGAGTCGGGTGGCGAAAATCAGTTGCTTGACCCCGAGATCGCCTACATCCTGTTGCGCGATGAGAATCCCGAGTATATCCGTGCGCTCTCGCAGGCCGACGCCATGATCATTCCACCGCGCAATGACGACACGGGTGTTGCTCGTGCGGCCCAGTCAGGCCCCGTTTTTTCGCTTGATGGCAAGGGCTTCCTGCATATGCGTTACACGGCGCGGACCATCAGTATTGAATGGCGCAAGGATGCTGCGACAGCGGTTGCGGCTCTGGCCCGCATTCTTGCCACAGCATCGCCATGGACGCTGCAGGGGCGACTGGAGCCGGGCATGGGATTGGTTTGCAACAACGTGCTGCATGACCGGGCGGGCTTCACTGACGGCCCGAATCACCACCGTCTTTTGTATCGGGCGCGCTACCACGAACGAATCACTTCGTCGCAGGGGCGGATTCCCGTCTGATTCACTGGCTATAATCGGCGCATATTCCCAAGGCCGATGAATGAGTTCACTGTCTCCCGAAATTGAACACCGCCTAGGCAACGCTGTCGAGCGCATGCCGGCTTTTCCGCGCAGCGTTCAAATGATTCTCGAGCTGACGCGCAATATCAATTGCCAGGCCAAGGATCTGGTCGCCGTGATCGAAAAAGATCCGGTGATGACCATGAAAATTCTCAAGGTCATCAATTCCGCCTACTACAGCCTGCCTAACAAGATCAACTCGGTGAGCCAGTCGGTGGTCTATCTGGGCATCAACACCATCAAGAATCTGGCCCTTGGATTTGCCGCCGTGGGCATATTGCCACGCATGAATGCTGCGGGCTTCGACATCCAGCGCTACCTGTTGCATTCCTTGGTGGTCGCCGGCGCCGCGCGACAGTTGGCGACCCAGTTCGCCAAAGGCGAGGTCGATTCCGGCGACTGCTACATCGCCGGTTTGCTGCACGATTTTGGCAAGGTCGTATTCGCGCAGTTTCTTGCAGCGGAGTTTCGCGAGGCACTGACGCATGCCAGCGAAAACGCTGTGCCGCTGCATGAGGCGGAGAAGCTGGTGATCGGTGTCGACCATGGTCTGGTTGGCGCCTTGCTGGCCAAGCGCTGGACTTTTTCCGATCATCTGGTCGACTGCATTCGCGATCACCATGATCCGGCCGCCGAGCCGTCCGTGATGATGGATTGTCTGCGGGTCGCCGATCAAATCGTGCGTTTCCGTGAAATCGGTGATAGCGGCAATCCCTGGCGCTCCACCGAAGCGCCCGCCGCTCCGGAGCGTTTTGGCGACAGCACCGAGGATATCGTGGCCAGGCTCGGTTCGCTGGACAAGGTTGTGCAGGACGCTCGCTTGTTCGCCCAACTCGGTAACGAGTAGTGAAGGGGGAATCATGAAAGTGCGCTTTTGGGGGGTGCGCGGTTCGATTCCGTCACCGGGTCCACACACGATACGCTATGGCGGCAACACGACCTGCATCGAAGTGCGCAGCGACGACGGCTCGCTGATCATTCTCGACGCCGGAACCGGCATTTTCCCGCTGGCGCAGGAGTTGCTGAAACAAATGCCGGTGCAGGCTAATGTGTTCATGACCCACACGCACTGGGACCACATTCAGGGGCTGCCATTTTTTACCCAGCTTTATATCCCGGGCAATTCGGTACGCATTCACGGTGGCCACGATATCGTTTCAGGTCGCGGCATTGATCAGGTCATGGAAGTGCAGTTGCAGTACAGCTACTTTCCGGTTCGCGAAGTGGAAATGAATGCCAGCATCGAATACGTGACATTGGCCATCGGCCAGCCGGTGCCGGTGGGCGATGCGACAGTGACGCCCCTGATGCTCAATCATCCGGTGGTGAATTTTGGCTATCGCATCGAGTGCAACGGCAAGTCGGTATTCTTCACCGGTGATCACGAGCCGTGGCCGAACATCTACGCGGCCGACGATGAAGGCTATGCCGATTTTCAACAGATGATCGACGCCCAGCAGAATCAGCTCGACACGGCGCTGGCCGGGCTGGACCTGCTGATTGCCGACAGTTCCTACACCGCTGCCGAATATCCGGCCAAGGTGGGGTGGGGCCATGGCACGATGGAAGGCAACATGGCCTGGGCGCGCCGGCTCGGAGTGAAACAGCTTGTCTGTACGCACCATGAACCCACGCGCACCGACGACCAACTGGAGGGCATCTTTGCCGCAGCCCTTGCGAGTTCGGGCCATGTACCGGGCGACAGTGGCGAACCTGAAATTCTGCTCTCCCGCGAGGGAATGGAACTGGTGCTTTAGCGGACGTCTCTCAGGACCGGGCGGCGGCCAGCAGTTCTTCTATGCGGATCAGTTTTTCACGTGGTCGCCCGCGTCCAGCGGCAATCTCAGCCGCATTGATTTTCTGCCAGCCGGCAAAATCTACAGGGCGAGCGCCGCGTTCGGCCAGCAAGGCGTCGATCATTCCGCTTCCTGGTTTTCCTTTCGTCTGATGATTGGCGAAATCCGCCAGGATCAACTCAGCCACTGCCAGCGAGTCGGCTCGGTTGGCCGGCACCACCCCTTGCGGGCCGCGCTTGCACCAGCCTGCTGCGTAGACACCGGACTCGACTCGACCCTGAGTATTGGCCACTATGCCGCGCACCACGTCAAAGGGAAGGCCGGGGAAGGGGTTGCTGCGATAGCCGATCGCGCTGATGACCGTGTCCGCGCTAATACTGAAGGTCTCTCCGCTTGAAAGGGCCTTGCCATGTTCGATGCGGGTTTTCTCCAACACCAACTCATGGGCGCGTCTGTCGCCGAGGATTGCCACCGGAGCCGCATTGAACACGAAGTGCACGCGCAAGGGTCGGTCGCTCTGTTCGCCGCGTGCCGCGTACTTCCGCAGCACCTCGAGATTTTTCTCCGCCAGCTTTTTCTGCTCCTCGCTCAAATCATCTGGAATATCTTGCGGCAACTGCGCCGAATCTGCTCGCGTTGCGACACGCGACAGGTCGCCAAACTCAGCCAGTTCGGAAGTGGTGAAGCTCGCCTCGGCTGGACCGCGCCTGCCGATCACCCAGATGTCTTCAATGCGGGCCGCCTCGAACGCGGTACGCGCGTGTGCGCAAAGGTCCGATGATTCCAGTTCGGCGGGTGTCTTTCCTAGCAAGCGGGCGATATCAAGAGCAACATTCCCGTTGCCGATGATCGCCACAGACTTGCCGTCGAGCATGGGCGCGAGGTTTTGACCACCGGGAATCCCGTTGTACCAGGCAACGAATTGTCCCGAGCCATACACGGCATCGAGTGACTCGCCGGGAATGCCCAGCCGGCGGTCTTCCATGGCGCCGGTAGTGATTACCAGGATGTCGTAGGCAGATTTCAGCTCTTCATAGGACAGGTTGCTGCCAATATTGACGTTGCCAAGAAATCGAACACCGTCCTTGCCCAGTGTGCGCTCGAATTGTCGGGCGATATTCTTGGTCCCCTGATGGTCTGGCGCGACGCCTCCTCGGACCAAGCCAAAAGGTGTAGGCAGGCGATCGAATATATCGATGCGCGAACCGGGAATCTTGCGCCCGAGTGCGTCGGCGATATAGCAGCCGGAAGGGCCCGCGCCGACAATTCCGATGTGAAGCGACTCATTTTTCATACGGTTTCCTCGATGTCTTTGGCGCTCAAATCAGGAAAGCGAAGCTGCAAATAGGGTGCCGCTTCAGGAAGCGGCCCATCGGCTGTTTCCAGCAGATCGGTGAGATGGAGCTCCGCCGCCGAGCGAGTCAACAGATATATTTCACTGCAAATTTTGCGAGCGATATCGCCGGGCCAGTCGTTCGGCAATAGTTGTTTGGGGAGTTGTGGGTCACGTAGTTGGACGCGGCGAAATTCGTGTATCAGCAGGGTGCGAACACAGAAAGCCTGCTCTGGATCGAGCTCCCGGGCTGATCTGATTGCGCGAGCAACAGGGCGAAAACATTCGCTGAATCGTTTGTAGTCCTCGGCAATAACATCAAGATTCCAGCAATCTCTGACCAGTTCCTGCAAAGGGCGGCTGGACAGCGCGCCCAGGCTGCGGCCCAGGATTACGACGACTTTGTCATGGGTTCCGGTGTTTTGCAGAATGTCTAGCAAAGACTCATCATCGGCGCAGGGATGTGCCAGGACTCCCGGCGCGATATGGCCAAATCCCTCCCAAAGCAACTCCCGACGCAGCATGTCGCGCTGTGCTGGCGGAAGGGTACTCACGGCGGTAAGCACGACTTGCCAACTACCGTCCCATTGCAGACGCGGGTCGTCATATATGCGTCGGTAAGCATGTTCGAAGCGTCGGCGGCCGGTTGCGGTAAGGCTGTAGTAGCTCCTGCGCCCGATCTGCTCCGATACCAGCCATTTTTCCCTGGAGAGACGAAACACACTGGTTCTGACCAGGCGCGAATTCAGTCCCAAGGGTTCGACCAGCTTGATGAAACTGCCAAGCCAAACGGTTCCGCCACGGGGTGCAATGGCATCACCCAAGACTGTGATGATAAGTGAGTTGGCGCGCAGCGTATGCTTGGCCAAAAATACATCCATCCATTGCCGGATGAAGCGGTTTTTCATTAGTTGCGCAGCCCCCTTATTGATCGCTCAAATGATACCACTGGCAAAGTGGTGATGTAACACAAGTAACCATGCTGACAAGAATAACTGGAGTCCGGAGGCGGGCGAAGTTTGGCGCTGCATGAATAACTATATAAAAAACAGTAAGAAAGAGAAAAGACGTTTAGACCAAAAATAATAATTGACAGTCTTGTAATGATACATTATCATCTATTTCACACGAAATGTATGTATCGCAATACTGTTTGTCGCATTGCTGGATCCAGCGGGGATTATTGGCAAGTTTGCGGGATATCCTGCTTTCGCTGGCACTATCAGGAGAACTTAAATGAGAACATTCAAGACTTACGACAAGGGTGATGTTCTGCCCGATGATTACAAGAAGGCCCTCATCAACTTGATGTGCTTTCAGGCCGATTCCGAATATGCCGGTGGCCAGCGTGTGGCTGAGAATCATCGCTACGCGACTCGTCCCGAAGAGGCATACCGCCTTTCCAAGAAAGTGTTCGAGGAAATGGGCCACGCGTTCTATGTGTGGAATCTGTTGCAGGAACTCGGCGTTGACGTCGATGCGCGCCTCCATGAGTTGTCTCATAACCCCGAGAGTCCGGATCCGAAGAAGGTCAATGTGATCAATGGCTTTCGCAAAGAGAACTGGTCCAAGTTTTTCGAGTGCTGGGAAGACGTTGCCTTGTTCTCAACCGTTGTCACACCGGCTGCAGTGGCCTTCCTCGGGCAGTACCGCGAGTGTTCCTACCTGCCTTGGGCGCGCGTCAATGTGCGCATCCACAAGGAAGAGTACGGCCACTTGGCTTTTGGCGTATGGGCATCGAAGCGCTGCATCGAGTTCGGCGGCGACAAGACGCGCGAGTTTATGCAGGAGCGCATTCCCAAGTTCATGCAAATGGGGCTGGGTTTCTATGGTCGTCCGTCAGCCGGCGACAAGAAGTCGGAAATGTTCGACATTTATTACGAGTACGGCATCAAGGTAAAAAGGCCGGAAGAACTCCAGGCCGAGTATCTGGAACTGCTCGACTCGCGACTCAAGGATGTCGGCTTGATCATGCCCACGGATGTCGAGGCGGATTACGACATGCGCATGGGTTACGAAGCCGAAGCCCCGGTGGCCGCCTGACATGCTTGTCTCTCCTCAGCATTTGATTGATGGTGAGGTCGCCGAGCTGAAGCGCTTCGGCTACACGCCCTACGGCGGTATCGATCCTGATTGGGCCGGTATGTGGCCGCTGTTGCAAGGTGATTTTTCGACCCTGCAACGCGCCTATGTGCCGAGTTATGCCGAGATGAGTCCGTGGCCGCAGGAGGGCGCACGCATTTACATGCGGCGTCGCCTGCTGGCGGATCGCCTGTTTGAGGAGTGTCAGGTGCTCTACGGGCGGCTTCATGCCGAAGGTATAAACACCGAACTGGTTGAAGCCTACACGCTGGCGCGCGACGCCTACGAGGAGGCCGTGCTGGATTTTGGCAAGGCCCGCGAGATGCTGGAAGAAGTATTCACCAAGACGGTGGACCTTGAGGCCGTGAGCTAGCAGCGCCTTACTCAAAGAGTATCGTTTGCGTATGACGCCACTCTACATGGTGCCCAAACGGCAATAATTCGGCGATGCGGAGGTGCCGGCCCTCATTCGGGCGGTTACCAAGGGGTGCAAGGGCTCAGGCCCGTATAATTGCGCATGAATTCTTCACCTTCCCAAGTCGCAGGCGCTCCGTCGGCTGTCACCAGCCCAATCTCTGCTTCGAATTTGTCGTTCGATCAGTTGCCGCTGGCTCCCGCTACGCTGGCAAACTTACAGCAATTGGGATATCGCCACATGACGCCAATTCAGGCTGCCAGCCTGCCCTTGGCACTCGCCGGTCGCGATTTGATCGCGCAAGCCAAAACCGGCAGTGGTAAGACGGCTGCATTTGCCCTGAGCCTGTTGGCCCGGTTGAACCCACGCCGCTTTGCGGTACAGGCACTGGTGCTATGTCCAACGCGGGAACTTGCCGATCAGGTGGCCCAGGAGGTTCGCCGTCTGGCGCGCGGCTCCGACAATATCAAAGTGCTCACTTTGTGCGGTGGCAGCCCGATGCGGCCGCAAATGTCCAGTCTGGAGCATGGTGCTCACGTCGTAGTGGGCACGCCTGGCCGCATCATGGATCATCTGCAGCGAGCCAGCCTTGATCTGTCAGCGCTCGATACGCTGGTGCTGGACGAAGCCGATCGAATGCTCGATATGGGCTTCTTCGAGGACATGGTCACCGTGGCGAAAGCTTGTCCGCGAGATCGCCAGACACTGCTGTTCTCCGCCACTTTTCCCGAAGGCATTGCCGCTTTGAGCCGGCAATTTCTGCGCGAACCGGAAAGGATCACGCTGCTCGAGCAGCACGAGGAGGGCAAGATCCGCCAGCGCTTTTACGAGGTGGGCAACGATCAGCGGCTGGCCGCCGTCGCATTGCTGCTGAACCACTACCGGCCGGTCAGCACGCTGGCCTTTTGTAACACCCGGCAGCAGTGTCGCGATTTGGTGCAGCTTTTGCGCCGCGAAGGTTTTGTTGCGCTGGCATTGCACGGCGAACTGGAGCAGCGCGAACGCGATCAGGTTCTGGTGCAGTTCGCCAATCGTAGTTGCTCGGTTCTGGTCGCCACCGATGTGGCTGCACGCGGCTTGGACATTGATCAGCTCGAAGCGGTGATCAATGTCGATGTCACGCCGGATACCGAAATACACGTCCATCGCATTGGTCGCACCGGACGGGTCGACCAGGCAGGCTGGGCCTTCAGTCTGGTCAGCAGCAATCAGAAGGGGCGTGTTGCCAACATTGAGAAGGCGCTCGGTTTTGACTGCGAGTGGCATTCGCTCGGCGAACTGCAGTGCGCCCCCATAAAGTCTGGATCACGGCAGACCATGCTGCCGCCGATGGTCACTCTACTGATCCTTGGTGGGCGCAAGGAAAAAATTCGTCCCGGCGATGTGCTGGGCGCGTTGACCGGAGAGGCCGGCTACGCCAAGGAGCAGATCGGCAAGATCAATGTGACCGACACCAGCACCTATGTCGCGGTCGAACGTGGCATTGCACACGAGGCATTGCGAAAGTTATCTGCCGGGAAAATTAAGGGCAAGAAAGTGAAAGTGCATTTGTTGAAGGATCAGGCCGCATGAGGCAACAGCCATGAAGACGCCAAAAAGACTGGAAGCGCTGCTTGCCGAGGGTCTGGTTGATGAAGTGATTCGCCAGTTGATGAGCGGCAAGGAAGCCACCGTCTATCTTGTCCGTTGCGGCGATGAAATTCGTTGTGCGAAGGTGTACAAGGACGTCAAGCAGCGCAGCTTTCGTAACAACGCCTCTTATCAGGAAGGTCGCAAGGTCAAAAACAGCCGGCAGGCGCGGGCCATGGAGAAAGGCAGTCGATACGGCCGCCAGAAACAGGAGGAAGCCTGGCAAAGCGCAGAAGTGGATGCACTGTATCGGCTGGCCGCTGCCGGTGTACGCGTTCCAAAGCCCTATCTTTGCTACGAAGGCGTGCTGCTGATGGAACTGGTCACCGATGACGAAGGTCATCCGGCGCCACGCCTCAATGATATCGAGCTGTCGGTTGAGCAGGCGCTGGAGTTTCATGCCGAGCTGCTTTCGCAGGTGGTGCGCATGTTGTGTGCCGGCATGATCCACGGCGACCTTTCCGAATACAACATTCTGGTCGACAGCGACGGCCCGGTTATCATCGATTTGCCTCAAGCGGTGGATGCTGCCGGCAACAGCAATGCCGGCCCCATGTTGGAGCGTGATGTTGCCAATCTGGCGAGCTACTTCAGCCGTTTTGCTCCCGAGTTGGCAGGCAGCGACTATGGCAAGGAAATCTGGCAGCTGTATCAGGCCGGTCGCCTAAGCCTCGACAGTAAGCTGACCGGCCGAATCGAAATCGAGCATCGGATCGCTGATGTTGAAGCGGTACTCGAAGAGGTCAAACTGGCACTTCAGGCGGAAGAGCGTCGAATTTTGTATCAGACGAACTGACCGCCGTATCGCCGTATTGCCAGAGCCGACTTTTATGCCTGCCTCAGCCCGCCAAGCCGAAATCGTTGCCGCCACCCGCGTCTGGCTCGAGCGCGCGGTTATCGGCCTCAATCTCTGTCCCTTCGCCAAGGCTGTGCATGTCAAGAAGCAGATACGCTATGTCGTCAGCGAGGCGACGACGACTGACTCACTGCTAGACGATCTTGAATGCGAGCTTAGATTTTTGACTGAATCGCCAGTTCAGGAAATCGAGACCACGCTGCTCATCACACCCGATGTACTGACGAATTTCGACGATTTCACCGACTTTCTCGATCTGGTGGAAGTCGTCCTGCGCACCCAGGGTCTCAACGGCGTCTTGCAGGTGGCGAGCTTTCATCCGGATTATGTGTTTGCCGATGCGCAGGCTGACGACATAGCCAACTGCACCAATCGCGCGCCCTACCCGACGCTACACCTGCTGCGCGAAGCCAGTTTGGCCAAGGCCACGGCTGCCTTTCCCGATGCGGCTGACATTTACCTGCGCAACATTGAAACCCTGCGCGCGTTGGGTGAGGAGGGCTGGCGGGTGCTGGATGTGGCGGCACCGGCTGAGGCCGCGCCCCGCGACACGGACTCGACATGACTATCACCCAACCGGCATTCGAGCTGCGCGAAGACGAAGTTGAACTCACCGCGATTCGCGCTCAGGGCGCGGGCGGTCAGAACGTTAACAAGGTCTCGAACGCGATCCATTTGCGCTTCGATATCCAGGCATCCTCCTTGCCCGAGGACATCAAGACCCGTCTGTTGCAGTTTCGCGACCAGCGCATCAATGCCGACGGTGTTGTGGTGATCAAGGCTCAGCAATTCCGCAGTCTTGAGCGGAATACCTTCGCGGCGATGGAGCGACTGCGCGACTTGATCGCCCAGGCAATATTCATTCAGCCACCGCGCCGTGCCACTCGACCGACACGCAATTCGCAGAAGCGTCGTGTCGACAGCAAAGTTCTGCGCGGAAAGCAGAAAGCTCTGCGCGGTCGCGTCAATGAATCATGATTTTTCCGGATTTGTCAGAGTTGACGTCGATGCCAGGACGCCGGTGACCTGATTTTCCGAGCCTTAGTGACGCAGCTTGGCGTAAGCCGCCAGTAATCGCTGATGCAAGTCGCAGCCCTTAAGATCCATACCCGGCGCGGCAATGCCAAAGAAGCGTTGTTCATGCCGCAGCATGGCTTCGGCGCTCGCCAGGGTCGTGCCGCCATATAGATGCGATAGAGCGGTGCGGTGCGCATCGCAGTTACCCAGATCAAGCAAGGTTTCGATGCAGCGATAGACCAGGCGGCGGCCAGCGTCGACCTGATCGAAGTGGCGCACCCATTCACAGCCATCGCGAATGGCCTCTTCGTCACCCAAGGCTAAAGCCAGCATTGCTTTTAGCTCGCCGACGCGCAGGTCCGCCCAAAAGGAATCGGGTTCGGCGGCCAGCCCGATCATTGTGGCGACGGGTCGTTGGTCCGGCACATCAAGTTCGTTCAATGTTTCGAGCAGATCGGCACATTCCTCGTCGTTCAGCTCAGGCAGGTTCAGGATGGCTTCGCGAACGGAATTGCCGACGCTGTTGTTTTCCCACTCCAGTTCATCCAGCGGATAGATTTCAGACATGCCGGGTACCAGAATTCGGCAGGCATAGACGCCAAGGTGACTGAAGTCAGCAACGTAAATGTCATGGCCATCGCGATGCATCCGTTCCACCAGCCAATGGTAATCATCGGCGGTGGTAGCGGAGAAATTCCAGTCGCAGAATTCGAAGTCGGGTGTGCTGCCGAGGAAGTTCCAGCTGATGATGCCGCTGGAATCGACGAAGTGGATCTCGATGTTGGGTGACGCGGCAATCTCGTCCAGATCGAAGCCCGGCTCGGGAAAGCCCGCCAGCGCATCCAGGCCGCGTCCTTGCAGCAGTTCGGTGAGCGCCCGCTCAAGTGCGATCTCAAAACGCGGGTGTGCACCAAAGCTGGAAAAACAGCCCTGATCCTTGGGGTGGAGCAGGGTGACATTCATCACCGGGTACTCGCCGCCCAGTGATGCGTCCTTGACCAGAATCCCGAACCCAGCCTCGCGCAGGCCGCGGATGCCGGCCTCGATGCGCGGATAGCGGGCGATGACCTGCTCCGGTACATCGGGCAGGCAGAGCCCTTCGCTGATGATGCGAAATTTGATGTGGCGTTCGAATATTTCCGAAAGGGCCTGGGTTCGGGCCTCAAGCTCCGTGTTGCCAGCCGACATGCCGTTGCTGACATACAGGTTGCCGATGATATTCACCGGAAACCAGACGCTAGCACCATCGCGTTGGCGCACGTAGGGCAGGGCGCAGATGCCTCGCGCGGTATCGCCGGAATTCAGATCCACCAGTGTTCGGGCGTCAATCGAATTGTCCGGGTTGTAAAGTTGGCGCAGTTCGGGGGTCAGCAGTTGCTCCGGCCATTGGCCGTCCTCGCCCGGTTGAAACCATTGCTCTCGTGGGTAGTGGGCAAAATTGCGTCGGGAAAACTGATCGCCCAGATAGAAATGCGTCCAGAAGTAATTGCAGGAAAGGCGCTCAAAAAACTCACCCAGCGCGCTGGCCAGTGCGGCCAGGCGCGATGCGCCCTTGCCGTTGGTGAACAGCAAAGCACAGTCGCGGTCGCGCACATGTACCGACCAGACGCCATCCACCGGATTCAGCCAGGAGCGCTCCTCGACATGAAAATCCAGCGCGTCCAGCTTGCTCTGCATGGAGGCAATGGATGATTCGAGCGAGGCATCTTTGCCCGGAATAAAGCTTTCTGTTGGCATGGGAATGTCCGTCAGGATGTTGCCGTTGTGGAATTGGGGAATACGGCTGCGTTGATTGCACTGCACCTAGTGAGGCGCGCAGCATAACTATGCGTCGGGTGACTGTCCACGGCTGATTTGAATTCTCTGGCTTTTCCGGCCTCTCAATTCACACCGCTGCTGCTCATTGCATATGCATTGGCCACCCGAAACTTGGCCGCCGCCCCGTAATGTGTTGTTTGCCGAAAATCCGAGGATAATCTTCTGCAATGCGGGTTTAAAGACCGACCAAGAGTCGGCTGCGACCAATGAATTTGGGGGGGGCAGTGAGTTTGAGTACGTGTGTATGGTTTGAAACCTCTCCTTTGGCCGAATCGTTGTCTGGTTGTTCGGGCGTCTGATGGCACCAGAAAATAGCTTGAACTCAGTGTCCCGTTCGAGGAATCTGCGCCCGTTCATAGCCGCGCTCGTGACTTTTCTGCTGGCTACCGTCCTTGCGGCAACCCTGATCGGGTATTCGGAACAGAGCAATTTGCGGCAGAACCGTGCGCGCGTCGCCGGTCTGGCCAGCGATCATGCTCGCGCTCTCGAGCTCGGAATCGAAAGGGCGCTCTCCGCCACTTATGCTTTGGCCGCGATGGTTCGTCAAGGCAATGGCGTTGTCTCCAATTTTGATGCCGTAGCGGAAGAGATGCTGAGCTTCTATCCGGGTGTCGCTGTTATGGGGCTATCACCGGGAGGGGTCGTCAAGCATGTGGTGCCTTTGGCCGGCAATGAAAAGTCCATTGGGTTCGATCAGTTGAACGACCCAAAGCAGGGCAAGGAGGCCAGATTAGCCCGTGATACAGGAAAGCTGACGCTGGCCGGACCGATGAATTTGGTGCAAGGCGGTTTGGGTGCGGTGGGTCGTCTGCCGGTGTTTCTCGGAGAGACCGAGGGCACGCACAACTTCTGGGGGTTCAGCTATGTGGTGATTCGTTTTCCCGAAGCACTGGTAGGTGCGCGTCTGCCCCGACTGGTCAATCAGGGTATCGACTACAGGCTTTGGCGGGTGCACCCGGATACCGGGCAAGAGCAAACTATCGCATCGTCCTCAAGCAATCCACTGGTTGCACCGGTTAGCCAGGATCTCAATCTGGCATATGGCAACTGGACCTTAAGCGTGGCGCCCATCAAGGGCTGGGGTAACCCGATCGAGCTCTGGCTAAAGGGAATGCTCGGCCTGGTTTTCAGCTTGCTGCTGGCATACGTGGCCACGCTGGTGATGAAGCTCCAGGCTCAACGCGGAAAGCTCGAACAAAAAGTTAGCGAGCGTACTCAGGCGCTTGCCAAGGCAAACGACGAATTAGCCGGTCGGGAGGCTTTGTTCCGACAAATCCTCGATACCTCCAGCGTTGCGATATTTCTGGTCGACATGGAAGGGCGTATCACGCAAGCCAACCAGCGCATGGCAGAGATGTTTGGTTACCTGCTGAAAACACTCGAGGGGATGGAATACGTTGCACTGGTGCACCCGGCAGAACGGGATGAGGCACGGCAAAGAATGCTGGCCCTGCTCGCAAGCGATATCCCCTCGGTGGACAGTGATCGTCGCTATTGGCGCGTAGATGGTTCTGAATTCTGGGGACACCTGACCGGTCAGCGCTTCTACGATGTCGATGGCGCCGAACGAGGTTTGATCGGTGTCATCGCCGATGTCTCGGCGCGCAAGATTGCCGAGGACCAGCTGCAACGGCAGAACAATGTACTCAATGCGGTTGTCGAGAGCTTTCCCGGGGGCATCTCGATGGTTGACGGTGATCTTCGGGTCGTGACCTACAACAATCAGTTCAAGAAATTACTCGACTTTCCCGATTCCTTGTTCAAGAAACAGGTTCTGCATTTCGAAGACTTCATTCGTTTCAACGCGGAACGCGGTGACTACGGACCCGGCGACAAAGAGGAGCAAGTCACAGCTCTGGTTGCCCGCGCCCGAAAATTCGAGCCGCATCAGCTTGAGCGCGTCCGCGCCGATGGCACAGTGCTCGATATTCGCGGCATGCCCTTGCCCGACGGCGGGTTTGTGACGATCTACATGGACATCACTGAGCGTAGGCACATGGAAGACCAGGTGCGTCAACTGGCCTTTTACGATCCGCTCACCACGCTGCCGAATCGTCGTCTGCTCAGCGACCGCCTGAACCAGACCATGGCGGCCAGCAAGCGCAGTTCCTGCTACGGCGCATTGATGTTTCTCGATCTGGATAATTTCAAACCGTTGAACGATTTGCATGGGCACGAAGTCGGTGATTTGTTGCTGGTCGAGGCGGCGGAGCGAATGAAGTCCTGTGTGAGGGAAATAGATACCGTGGCGCGCTTTGGCGGCGACGAGTTCGTGGTTGTGCTGAGCGATCTGGACCCGGATAAGGTCGAATCGGGCCTGGAAGCCAAAATCGTTGCAGAAAAAATCCGTGGCATTTTGTCGGAGCCTTATCTACTGACCGTCAAGCACGAAGGTGAAGCCGAAACCCGCATAGAGCATCGTTGTACGGCAAGCATCGGCGTGGTGTTGTTCCTCAACCATGAAGCCAGCCAGGACGACATTCTCAAGTGGGCCGATACAGCGATGTATCAAGCCAAAGAAGCGGGACGCAATATGATCTGCTTCCATGATTTCAAAGCTTGATCGACCTTGCCGTTGGCAGTAACCGGAATCGTCTGCCAAATCGCTAACTTGCTTCCAGCGAGGAAATTTCATGTGCCCAAGCCAGAGACTGAATAGCGCATTGCGATACCTGCAACGCCTCCAGGCCGCAATGGGCGGCTTGTTGCTCCAACTCGTCGGGTGATTGGGCCTCGGCGGCAATGGCCAGCAGCAAGGCATTGCGATAGGCCCCAGGCTCGCCGAGCAAAGCCTGATGCACTGGTTCTGGAAGTCGGGCTTGTGACAGCAGCTCAGCCATGGTCTGGCCCATGAGTTGATCCAGGAGCGAGAACAAGCCAAGTATGAAAAGTGAGTCTGCTTGCGGCGGAATGTTGCCCTGGGTGGCGAGGCTCTCCAGGAAAAAAGCGCGCGACAATGCCCGCTCGGTGAGGACTCTTTCCTCAAAGCCGGGCGTTTGGAAGACAAACAGCAGCAGCGACAACCAGCGGTAGATTTTTTCCCGTCCCAACAGAATTAGGGCTTTGTCCAAGCTGACAATTGGACTGAGTAATCCCATGACCGGCGAATTGATGTAACGAAGCAGTTTGAAAGCCAGCACCGGGTCCTGTTTGAGCTGTTTCGCAATTGCGGCAACCTCGGCGTCGCTGCGCAACATGTTGAGCAGCTTGATGATGTGCAGGCGATTGAGATTGCTTTTTGGCGGATGCCAGTTTTCTCTGCAAGTAACGAACTGGCCGAGAAAGAAATCAAAACCTGCATGAAAGTAGGAATGAAACTCATCGACCGCGTTAAGCGCTCCTGCAATCAGGCGAAGCTGGGCAAGTGAGGAAGGGCGTGCTGAGGCAAGCGATTTGAGCAAAAGCCTTACTTCCATGGCGTCGAAGCCTGATGCGTCAATCTGCACATAATCGGCACAGGTGGCCAGGCCGTGCAATTGAGGAAACTGCGCCATTTGCGGTTGGCGAAGCAGCCAACCATACACGTAGCCAGCTTGGCGCAGGACATCCAGCTGGTTCTGTATCTTATCGGCGTCAAGTGTCTGGTGTACCGGCGCCAGCATCAGCACGGTGTTTTCCGGTGGTAGTTCGCGGATACGTGGATTGTCCAGTGAGTTCTGTGACAAGCTGATGAAGGCGAGTCTGGGTCCCAGCAGTGCCTCATGGCCGAGCGAGGTCAGATTGCGCAACACCGCGTCGTCATAGACTTTTTGCAGAAACTCGAAGTCATTCTTGAGACGCTGCTCGATTTTTTCCGGGAGACTGAACTGGTAGCCGGCAATGTGCTTGTTACGGCCGAGAATAGGTTCACGGCAAACAAAAGACTGGGCCGGCTCGGATTTTGTCGTATGGCGTGGCTGCTTGGTCGTGGCTTTGTGTTGATCCGGTTCTGAGACATGCCCGGTCGATTTTTGGCAGCCGTCCAGGCCACCTCCATTGACTTTTGGCGCGGGAACCGCAGGCTCATTTTTGCCCAACAGCCGACTGAAAAAGCTAGCCATGGCTGGTCAAAGGCAGACGACTAAATCTTTTGCGTTTCGGGGTCATCGGAAAAGGAATACTACCGTACTGCCAGCGCCGACTTTTGGTTTTTCTTCTTGCTAAACTGATTCAATCCATACCGCCTGTTTTGGTATTCCGGTTGCCGCCGGTGCGCGGCTTCTAGTTTTATCCGGCAGTGGGTGTGCGCCAGCCCAACTGACGCGATACGGTCTGGGCTGCGGCGCGAATGACTTTGGGCATCGCTCCATTCCAATTCGGTGGGAAAAGTCCTGCGGGGCCCAGAGCAGTGATCGCCAAGGCCATTTTTCCTTCGTGATTGAACACCGGGGCGGAGAAAGCGTTGATGCCGGGAATCACCGACCCGACGGCGCGGGACATGCCATGCTGGCGAAAATCCGCTATCAGGATATCAAGCTGCACGCGGGTAATGGGTGCCCGGGTATCGGCGCCACGTGCGTTGATCTGAAGCTCTTCCTCGATCTGGCTCTGGAGTGTTGCTGATTCAAAAAAACTGACAAAGCACAGACCAATTGCCGAATGCAGAAGTGGCATGACCGCTCCGGTGCGAAGATTGACGGTGACTGGCCGCTTCGATTCGACCCAACGCACAATTGTCGGCCCCATGTTGCCCCATACCGCAAGAGCGACCGTTTCTCCAGTCTCCTCGCCAAGAGCATCGAGTACCGGGGTTGCCACGCGCACCGCATCGAGTCGGGCGAGACTTGCCAAGCCAAGATCCAGCGCAAAATTGCCAAGATCGTAGCGACCCGAGATCGGATCCTGCGTGACCAGTTCGGTACGCATGAAGCTGACCAGATAGCGGTGAGCTTTTGCGGCGGGCATGCCGGCCTGCCTGGCGAGATCGCGCAGCATCATCGGCGCGCCATGATCAGCCAGCACGCGTAACAGGGGTACGCCCACTTCGATGGACTGTATTCCTTGACGGCTGTCTGCGTCTTTATCTTCGTCTAACATGGGTCAGGATTATAGAATCGCCGTTACTTGCCCGCGAAGCGATATTTGACGGACCCCGAAGGGGAGTCCCCGTCATGCAAAGCTAAAGTACGCAAAGCGAGCCAGCGCCGACTTTCCACGGATATATCGCTTTTCTCCTTTAGAAGCCATCTTATGACACCCATTCTCACCTTTGATATAGAAACCGTTCCGGACATAGGGGGCCTGCGTATCCTGCACGAATTGCCCGCATCACTGCCTGATGCCGAGGTGGCCGAGCTGGCCTTTCAGCGTCAACGGGCGAAGAACGGCAGCGACTTTATCCCATTGCATCTGCAGCGCATCGTGGTGATTTCCTGCGCTTTGCGTAGCGACGAGGGTTTTCGTGTGTGGTCGCTGGCCGAGCCAAAATCTGGCGAGGGCGAAATCATTCAGCGCTTTTTTGATGGTGTGGAAAAGTTCACGCCGCAGATCGTTTCCTGGAACGGCGGCGGCTTCGATCTGCCGGTGCTGCACTATCGAGGTCTGATCCATAGCGTTACGGCGCCACGCTACTGGGATATGGGTGAGGGTGACTATAGGGACTCGCGCGACTTCAAGTGGAACAACTACATCAGCAGATATCACAGCCGTCATCTCGACCTGATGGATTTGCTGGCAATGTATCAGCCGCGTGGCAGTGCGCCGCTGGATCAGCTAGCGCGACTGATGGGTCTGCCAGGCAAGCTTGGCATGGATGGATCGGCGGTGTGGGGCGCCTGGCTGGAGGGGCGTATCGACGAAATTCGTGACTACTGCGAAACCGATGTGGTCAATACATGGTTGGTGCTCCTGCGTTTTCAGTTGATGCGTGGCTTGCTCACACCAAACGAACATGATGCCGAACTGGCGCTGGTAAAGAGCACACTGGCGGCGACCGACCAGCCGCATTGGAAGGAATTCATCACTGCCTGGGAGGCTGCATGCTGATCGACGCGCACAATTCCAGTTTGTTGGTGGTGGATGTCCAGGGCAAGCTGGTTCCGGCGATCACTGGTTGGCAGACTTTGCTTGATCAAATCATCTGGTTGATTCGCGTTGCGCGCCGCATGGAGGTTCCGGTGCTGGCCTGCGAGCAATATCCGCAAGGCTTGGGGCCGACACATCCGGCGGTGGCGGCGGAGCTGCCGGAAGGCTGCATCGCCAGCAAGCTGCACTTTTCTGCCGTGGCGGGTGCCTGCCATGCGCTTGATCAATCCGGTGGTACTGCCCAGTACATCGTTTGCGGCATGGAGACCCATGTTTGCGTATTGCAGACCGTGATGGAACTGCTGGCTGGCGGCAAGCAGGTATTTGTGGTTCAAGAGGCTGTCGGCTCGCGGCGTGAGTCAGACAAATCGCTGGCACTGGCGCGCATGCGCGATGGTGGCGCCAGTATCGTCAGCCGCGAGATGGTGGCCTTCGAGTGGCTGCGGCGGGCCAACTCGGAACTGTTTCGCGATATCAGCCGGAATTTTCTGCGTTAAGCGGCTACGCCGCATCAATCCATCAAAAAATTAGAGGTGTTTGACTACACGCAGTCGTCGAATTGCGCTAGCATTAAAACGTTTGTTTGAAACGGCTGTTCGCTAAGGGCGGTCGATGCCAGCCAATAACAGGAGGATATCCATGGGCCAATATATTGCCCCCTTGCGCGACATGCAGTTTGTCTTGCACGAATTGCTCGATGTGGCCAGCGAACTCAAGACTATGCCGGCTCATGCTGAGGTCGACGCCGAGATCATTAATCAGCTATTGGAAGAAGGCGGCAAGTTCACCTCGAAAGTGCTGTTTCCACTGAACCAGATTGGTGATCGCGAGGGTTGCAAACTCGACTCCGTCACACACGAAGTGACGACGCCGACCGGCTTCAAGGAGGCCTATCAGCAGTTTGTCGAGGCCGGCTGGCCGGCGTTGACCTGCGATCCAGCGTTTGGTGGGCAGGGCTTGCCGATCGTTGTCTATAACTGCTTTTCGGAAATGCTCAATTCGTCCAACCAGGCCTGGTACATGTATCCGGGCCTGTCTCACGCTGCCTATGAGTGCCTGCACGAGCATGGCACGCCGGAGCTGAAGGCGCTCTACCTACCTAAGCTGGTTTCAGGCCAATGGACCGGAACCATGTGCCTGACCGAGGCGCACTGCGGCACCGATCTTGGCCTGCTGCGCTCCAAGGCCGTCCCCCAGACCGATGGCTCCTGCACGATCAGCGGCACCAAGATATTCATCTCCGCCGGCGAGCACGATATGGCGGAGAACATCGTGCATATGGTGCTCGCCCGCATGCCCGATGCACCCGTCGGTACCAAGGGAATTTCGCTGTTCATCGTGCCAAAGTTCATCCCCAATGCCGATGGCACACTGGGTGCACGCAACGGGATCACCTGTGGCGCGCTTGAGGAAAAGATGGGCATCCACGGCAATTCTACTTGTGAGATGAACCTCGAAGACGCCACCGGATGGCTAATCGGCGCACCGCACAAGGGTCTCAATGCAATGTTCGTGATGATGAACGCGGCGCGCCTCGGTGTCGGCATGCAGGGTCTGGGACTGACCGAGGTCGCTTTCCAGAATGCGCTGGTCTATGCCAAAGATCGTCTGCAGATGCGCAGCCTGTCGGGCATCAAGGCACCGGAAAAGGAGGCCGATCCAATCATCGTGCATCCCGATGTACGGCGCATGCTGCTGACGGCCAAGGCCTATGCGGAAGGTGGCCGCGCCTTTTCGGCTTTTGTCGCCCTGCTGATCGACCGCGAACTTAGCCACCCTGACGAAACTGTACGCAAGGAAGCTGCCGATCTGGCCACGCTATTGACGCCGATCATCAAGGCCTTCATGACCGATAACGGATTTATCGCCGCCTCAGAGGCCATGCAGGTTTACGGCGGCCACGGCTATATTGCCGAGTGGGGCATGGAGCAGTATGTGCGCGACGCGCGCATCAACATGATCTACGAGGGTACCAATACGATTCAGTCGCTCGATCTGCTGGGCCGCAAAATTCTGATGGACAACGGCGCCAAGCTGAAAAAATTCGGAGCGTTGGTGCAGGCCTTTGTTGAGGAAAACGGGACGGATGAAGCCATGAGCGAGTTCATCACACCGCTGGCCGACCTCGGCGAGAAAGTCAGCAAACTGACCATGGAAATCGGCATGAAGGCTTTCCAGAATCAGGACGAAGTCGGTGCAGCGGCCGTGCCATACCTACGCGTGGTCGGTCACCTGGTGTACAGCTATTTCTTTGCGCGCATGGCGAAGATTGCCTTGGCCAAGCTGGATTCCGGCGACACGTTCTACAAGGCCAAACTCGCCACGGCGCGCTTTTACTTCGCCCGACTGTTGCCAGAGACGGCCATGCTGATACGTCAAGCCCGTTCGGGCGCCAAAAATTTGCTTGATCTTGAAGCCGAACTTTTCTAGGAAAAAACCATGAGCAATTTCATTGTGAGGAAGGTCGCCGTCCTCGGTGCCGGCGTGATGGGTGCGCAGATTGCCGCTCACTGCGTCAACGCAAAAGTCCCTGTAGTGCTGTTCGATCTGCCTGCGAAAGAGGGCCCCAAGAATGGCATCGTGCTGCGCGCCATCGAGGGCCTCAAGAAGCTCAGCCCGGCGCCGTTGGGCAACAAGGATGACGCGGTTTGTATCGAAGTTGCCAATTACGACGACAACCTCGAACTGCTTAAAGGCTGCGATTTAATCATCGAAGCCATTGCCGAACGCATGGACTGGAAGCACGACCTGTACAAGAAGGTCGCGGCGTTTATCGCGCCCAACGCGATCTTTGCTTCGAATACCTCGGGCTTGTCGATCACTTCGCTCTCCGAAGGCTTTGATGCCGGGCTGAAAGAGCGCTTCTGCGGCGTGCATTTCTTCAATCCGCCGCGCTATATGCATCTGGTCGAGCTGATTCCAACCGCCGCGACGCGTCCAGAAATTCTCGACCAGCTCGAAGGCTTCCTCGTCACTACGCTGGGCAAGGGCGTGGTGCGCGCCAAAGACACGCCCAACTTCATCGCCAACCGCGTTGGCGTGTTCAGCATGATGGCGACCATTCACGAAGCCGAGAAATTTGGTTTGTCCTGTGACGTGGTCGATGACCTGACCGGCGCCAAGCTGGGTCGCGCCAAGTCCGGCACCTTCCGTACGGCCGACGTGGTCGGCCTGGACACCATGGGCCACGTGATAAAGACCATGCAGGACACGTTGCTTGACGACCCCTTCGCCGCGATCTACAAGACGCCGGAGGTGTTGACCAAACTGGTTGCGGCAGGTGCGCTGGGTCAGAAAACCGGCGCTGGTTTCTACAAGAAAGTGGGAAAGGAAGTACAGCGCCTCGATTTCGCCACGGGCCAGTACGTTATGGGTGGCGGCAAGGCCGACGACCTGGTGGTGCGCGTCCTCAAAGAAAAAGACCCAGCCAAGCGCATGAAGGCGCTGCGTGAGTCGACCAACCCACAGGCGCAATTTCTTTGGGCGATTTTCCGCGATGCCTTCCATTACATCGCCGTGCATCTGGAGGCCGTTGCCGACAATGCGCGCGACATCGACTTCGCCATGCGCTGGGGCTTCGGCCAGAAGCTCGGTCCCTTCGAAACCTGGCAAGCGGCGGGCTGGCAGCAGGTTGCCGCTTGGGTCAAGGAAGACATCGATGCCGGCAAGGCGCTCTGTTCTGTACCACTGCCGGCCTGGGTGTTCGATGGCCGCACGGGCGTACATGCCGCCGACGGCTCTTGGTCGCCGTCGCGCAAGACCAATGTGCCGCGTGCCGACCTGCCTGTATATCAGCGCCAGGTCTTCCGCGCGTCGGTGCTGGGTGAGGGTGCGGCCGGAGGCGCCACGGCTGGAACAACCGTGTTCGAGGACGAATCGGTGCGCATCTGGCACCAGGATGATGAGGTTCTGATTTTTTCAATCAAGACCAAGATGCATGCCATCGGCGCCGGCGTCATTGACGGGCTGTCAAAGGCCATCGCCGAGGCCGAAGCCAACTTCAAGGGCCTGGTGATCTGGGGCGCTGATGCGGCCGAAGGCGGTGCCTTCTCCGCAGGCGCAGACCTGCAGGCCATGCTGCCGTTGTTCATGTCGGGTGGCGTCAAGGCCATCGAACCGGAAGTCGCCAAGTTGCAGCAGGCTTTTCAGGCCATGAAGTACGCCAATGTGCCGGTAGTCGCGGCGGTCGCCGGCCTCGCGCTGGGCGGTGGCTGCGAACTCGCGCTGCATGCGGCGAAGCGAGTTGCTTTGATCGAGTCCTATATCGGTTTGGTCGAAGTTGGGGTCGGCCTGATCCCCGCCGGCGGCGGCTTGAAGGAAGCGGCGCTGCGCGCAGCGGCCGACGCCAAGGGCAATGACATCCTGCAGTTCCTCAAGACCTACTTCACCAATGCGGCCATGGCGGCCGTGTCAAAGTCGGCGCTGGAGGCACGGCAAATGGGCTATCTGAAAGCCGACGACGTTGTTGTTTTCAATCCCTACGAACTGCTGCATGTGGCCAAGGTTGAGGCGCGGGCCATGTTCGACGCGGGCTACCGCCCACCCGTGCCAAAGCTGGTACCGGTTACCGGGCGCTATGCCATCGGCACGATCATGATGCAGCTGGTCAATATGCGCGACGGCGGCTTTATCTCGGCACACGATTTCAAATTGGCGCAGATGATCGCCACCGTGATGGCCGGCGGTGACGTTGATCCGGGCAGCCTGGTAAGCGAGCAATGGCTGCTGGATTTGGAGCGCAAAGGCTTTATGGAACTGCTGAACCATCCCAAGACCCAGGAACGCATCATGGGCATGATGCAGACCGGCAAACCGGTCAGGAACTGAGGAGAAACGAAATGAGCAAACAACTTCAAGACGCCTATATCGTCGCTGCCACCCGTACCCCGATCGGCAAGGCGCCACGCGGCATGTTCCGCAATACCCGTCCCGACGACCTGCTGGTGCGCGCGATCCAGTCCGCCATGAGCCAGGTGCCTGACCTCGACCCCAAGCTGATTGAGGACGCCATCGTCGGCTGTTCCTTTCCTGAGGGTGAGTCCGGTCTTAACATGGCACGCAATGCCGTGTTGCTGGCTGGCCTGCCCAACACCGTGGGCGGAGTTACCGTAAATCGTTTCTGCGCTTCCGGCATTACTGCTGTGGCGATGGCTGCTGACCGGATTCGTGTCGGTCAGGCCGACGTGATGATCGCCGGCGGCGCCGAGTCGATGTCCATGGTACCGATGGGCGGCTTCCATCCATCGATCAACATGGGCGTATTCGCTGATGAGAATGTCGGCATGGCCTATGGCATGGGACTCACCGCCGAGAAGGTTGCCACGCAATGGAAGGTGACGCGAGAAATGCAGGATGAGTTTGCGCTGGAGTCGCATCGGCGCGCCATTGCCGGACAACAGGCGGGTGAATTCAATGACGAGACGACGCCGGTCGACATCGTCGAGCGCGTGCCGAATCTTGGTACAGGTGAAGTCGAGCTGAAAACGCGCACTGTCAATCGCGACGAAGGCGCACGTGCCGAGTCGACTCTGGCTGCGCTGGCGAAACTGAGACCCGTATTTTCCGCCAAGGGTTCGGTGACTGCAGGCAACAGTTCGCAGACTTCCGACGGCGCGGGTGCGCTGATTCTGGTCAGTGAAAAAATACTCAAGCAGTTCAACCTGACGCCACTGGCCCGCTTTGTTTCGTTTGCCGTTCGCGGTGTTCCGCCCGAGATCATGGGCATCGGCCCCAAGGAGGCGATCCCGGTCGCCTGCCGGCTGGCGGGCATCACCCAGGATCAACTCGACTGGATAGAACTCAATGAAGCCTTTGCGGCGCAGGCGCTGGCGGTGATCGGGGATCTCGGACTCGATCCGGCCAAAGTGAATCCCTTGGGCGGCGCGATTGCTCTTGGTCATCCATTAGGCGCCACGGGTGCGATCCGTGCTGCAACCGCGGTTCATGGTTTGCGCCGCCGCAATCTCAAGTACGGCATGGTGACCATGTGTGTCGGCACCGGCATGGGCGCAGCGGGAATATTTGAACGTATGTAGTTACTTGATACGGGCCGGCAGAGTCATGCCGGTTACATTCAGCGAGCTATGCGGTTGGCAATCCAGTCTTTTAGCGATGCCATGTCAGCCGCAAAGTCACCGCAGCGCATCAGGGCAGAACCGAAGACGTAGGCGTAAAGCATCACGCTGCGCGCCTGGGCTTCTTGCGCGTCTAGCCCACGGGCCAGGAACAGCCGACAGGCGCAGCTCAGGCGTTCGGCGTCGACTTCTTCTACCACCGCAGCCGCTTGTGCATCGTGCCGTGCCCAGTCGCGAACACCGGCCTCAATGGAAATGCCCTTGCGGTTGCGCGCCGAGGCATAGACTTCGATAGTGTGGAGCAGAGCCGCAATTTCGCCCCCAGGCTCGGCCTGCGTTTGCTTGCGGATATCCTTGATGCGGCCTTCCTTCCAGAATTCCAGCACCGCGTGCTGCAAATCGCGGCGGTCTTTGAAGTGCCAGTAGAAGCTGCCTTTGGTTACGCCCAGTCGCTTGGCCAGTACTTCCACGCGCAGCCGCTCGGCACCGTGTTCGGCCAGAATCGCGATTGCGCCCTTGATCCATGACTCTCTATCCAGCGCGGTGCGAATACTCTTTTCGGGCTTTGTTTCCATACGGTAGGGTATTGAGTTTTTGTTGCTCTTGCGTTAGTATCTCACACTCCATACTTAAGCGTATGGTGCTGCGGTTCTGTTCAATGCCCAATTGTCGCTAAAATGGCCGTTTCCGGCCTAGCCAAAATTAAGGAGACTCGCTTGAAAATCCTCGTTCCGGTCAAGCGCGTGGTTGACTACAACGTCAAGGTTCGCGTCAAGTCAGACGGCAGTGGTGTCGATCTGGCAAATGTGAAAATGTCGATGAATCCATTCGACGAAATAGCCGTGGAAGAAGCCATGCGTCTGAAGGAATCCGGCGTGGCGACGGAAGTGATCGCGGTTTCTTGCGGCGTCACGGCTTGTCAGGAAACGCTACGCACCGCGATGGCCATCGGTGCTGATCGTTCGATTCTGGTTGAGACCGATGTTGAGTTGCAGCCGCTCGCTGTTGCCAAGCTGCTCGCCGCTGTTGCGAAGAAGGAAGAGCCGCAATTGATTATCCTCGGCAAACAGGCGATTGATGACGATGCCAATCAGACCGGACAAATGCTGGCAGCCTTGCTGGGGTGGTCGCAAGCCACCTTCGCCTCTAAAGTGGTCGTAGCCGATGGCAAGGCCACCGTGACGCGTGAGGTCGATGGTGGTCTCGAAACCATCGAAATCAGTTTGCCGGCGATTGTCACTACCGACTTGCGCCTGAACGAGCCGCGCTATGCCACCTTACCCAACATCATGAAGGCGAAGAAAAAACCGATGGAGGTCGTCAAGCCGGATGGTCTCGGCGTAGACGTCGTCCCGCGCCTGACCACGGTTACGGTTACCGAGCCGCCCAAGCGCAGCGCCGGTGTCAAGGTTGTCGATGTCGCGCAACTGATCGATAAACTCAAAAACGAAGCCAAGGTGATCGCATGAGCCTCCTCGTCATCGCAGAACACGACAACGCCAGCCTCAAGGCTGCCACACTCAACACGGTCGCTGCCGCGGCAAAAATTGGGGGCGAGATACATATCCTGGTTGCCGGAGCGAATTGCGCTGCGGTTGCTGAAGAGGCAGCCAAGGTCGACGGCGTCACCAAGGTAAAGCTTGCGGACGCGGCTCACTACGGTGATCAAACGGCTGAAAACCTTGCGGCTCTGATCGTTGCCAATGCTTCTGGCTACACACACATCTTGGCGCCAGCCACCAGCAACGGCAAGAACACCTTGCCGCGAGTGGCGGCCCTGCTCGACGTGGCGCAGATCTCCGAAATCATTTCTGTGGTCGACGCTGATACCTTTGTGCGCCCGATCTATGCCGGCAACGCGCTTGCAACGGTCAAGTCAGGTGATACCACCAAGGTTATTACGGTACGCACCACGGGCTTTGATGCTGTCGCAAACTCGGGTGGCAGCGCAGCAATTGAATCGATTGCCACCGGTAGCGACTTGGGACAGTCGAAGCTGATTGGCCGCGAACTGACCAAGTCGGCGCGGCCGGAACTGGCGGCTGCGAAGATCATCGTCTCCGGCGGTCGCGGAATGGGCAACGGTGAGAACTACCACGCGCTGCTGGAACCCTTGGCAGACAAACTCGGCGCCGCCTTGGGCGCCTCACGCGCCGCGGTGGACGCGGGCTTCGTACCCAATGACTACCAGGTAGGCCAGACAGGCAAGATCGTCGCCCCGCAGTTGTATATCGCCATCGGAATTTCTGGCGCCATTCAACATCTGGCGGGCATGAAAGATTCGAAGGTGATAGTAGCGATCAACAAGGATCCGGACGCACCAATCTTCCAGGTCGCAGACTACGGTCTGGTTGCAGATCTGTTCCAGGCAGTGCCGGAACTGGTCGCGGGACTTTGAGCAGTCGATGGCGTCGGGCCGGGCCGGCGCCTATCGGCGAATGAGATTTGATTTTGGAGTGACAGGATGAGCAGCTATACCGCACCGCTGAAAGACATGCATTTTGTATTGACCGAACTCGCCGGCATCGACAAGGTAGCTGCCTTGCCAGGCTACGAAGAAGCCGCGCCCGACGTAATCGAAGCGATTCTTGACGAGTCAGCAAAATTCACCAGCGGTGTGCTGGCACCACTAAACTCGAGTGGCGATCAGGAAGGTGCGCAGTGGGCAGACAAGTCTGTGACGATGCCCAAAGGCTTCAAGGAAGCCTATGCACAGTTTGTCGATAGCGGCTGGAACGCGCTCTCAGGCAATCCTGCCCATGGCGGTCAGGGCTTGCCCAAGGTGGTCGCCGCGGCAGTACAGGAAATGTGGAAGTCATCCAACATGGCTTTTTCCTTGTGCCCCTTGTTGACGCTCGGCGCCATCGAAGCGCTGGAACTCGCGGGTAGCGATGCACAGAAAGAAATGTATCTATCCAATATGATTGCCGGTAAGTGGACCGGCACCATGAATATTACCGAGCCGCAGGCCGGTTCCGATCTGGCAGCCATTCGTTCGCGCGCGGTACCGCAGGCCGACGGGACTTACCGCATCTTCGGTCAGAAGATTTTTATCACCTACGGCGATCACGACATGGCGGAGAACACCATCCATCTCGTACTTGCCCGCACCCCGGATGCACCTGAGGGAGTCAAGGGCATTTCCTTGTTTGTGGTGCCCAAGTTCATGGTGAATCCGGATGGTTCGCTGGGTGAGCGCAACGATGCGTATTGCGTTTCCATCGAGCACAAGCTTGGCATCCACGCCAGTCCGACCTGCGTCATTGCTCTCGGCGATAGTGGCGGTGCAGTCGGCACGCTGGTGGGCAAGGAGAATGACGGCCTCAAGTACATGTTCGTGATGATGAATGCGGCACGCTTCGCCGTGGGCCTTGAGGGTCTTGCGATAGGCGAGGCAGCCTATCAGCACGCGGTGGCCTATGCACGAGAGCGAGTGCAGGGCCGCGCCATTGAAGGATCGCCGAGTGGTGTGCCGATTATTCAGCATCCCGACATTCGCCGCATGCTGATGCTGATGCGCTCGCAGGTAGAGGCCATGCGCGCCTTGGCCTATTCGGTGGCAGCCGCGCACGACGCTGCGGCATGTCATCCTGATGCCGCCGAGCGTGCGCGGAATCAGGCCTTTGTCGATCTGATGATTCCCGTGGTGAAAGGCTGGAGTACCGAGACCGGCAACGAACTGTCTTATCTCGGCGTGCAAGTACATGGCGGTATGGGCTTCATCGAGGAAACCGGTGCTGCACAATTCATGCGCGATGCCCGTATCACCACCATCTACGAAGGAACGACAGGCATTCAGGCCAACGACTTGATGGGAAGGAAGATCGCACGCGAAGGCGGTACCACCATCAAGTCCGTGATCGGCATGATGCAGCAGACGCGTGACGAGGTGATGAAGCAGACGGGGGCCGAGTTTGTTGCCATCGCTGCGGCACTGGGACGCGGGATTGAAGCACTGAAACAAGCCTCCGAATACATAGTCACCAACTACGGCGTGGATGTGCGCGCCGTCGCGGCAGGCGCCGTGCCTTTCCTGAAACTGATGGGCATCGTTTCCGGGGGCTGGATGATGGCGCGCGCTGCACTCGTGGCGCAAGGCAAAGTTGCGGCGGGAGATAGCGATCCCTTCTTTCCAGCCAAGATCGCCACCGCGCACTTCTATGCCGATCATGTCATGGCTGCGGCGACCGGTCTGGCGCAGGAAGTAGTACAGGGCGGAGCGAGCACACTGACTCTGGACGAAGCGATGTTCTGATTCGATTGCGGCGCCGTATCGCCAGCGCCGACTTTTTGCAGGAATCACATCTGCTGGTAGATCGGCCCTTCGCCGCCTTGCGGCACTACCCAATTGATATTCTGCGTCGGGTCCTTGATGTCGCAGGTTTTGCAATGCACGCAATTCTGCGCGTTGATCTGCATGCGCGGATTGCTTCCGTCATCATCGCGCAGGATTTCATAAACTCCCGCCGGGCAGTAGCGTTGCTCAGGGGCGTCGTAAAGCGCGAGATTGGTGGTGATGGGTACCTCGGTATTCTTCAACTGCAGATGACAAGGTTGATCTTCTTCGTGATTGGTATTCGAAAGAAATACCGAAGAGAGCCTGTCAAACGTCAGTACCCCGTCCGGCTTCGGATAGTCTATCGGCTTGCATTCTGCTGCAGGCTTAAGCTTCAGATGATCCGCCGAGTTGTGAAGAGTCCACGGGGCCTTGCCACGCAACAGCACTTGGTCGATGCCGAACATCAATGATCCGGTCCACAAGCCTTTGGCCATCCACGGCTTGAAATTGCGTGCGGTGTGAAGCTCCTCGTACAGCCACGAGTCACGGAAGGCATCCGGGTAATCAGTCAGCGCGTCATTGGCGCGGCCGGCGGCTAGTGCGGTAGCCGCGGCTTCGGCCGCCAGCATGCCGCTCTTGATCGCGGCGTGGCTGCCCTTGATGCGTGAGGCGACCAACAGCCCGGCGTCGTCGCCGAGCAGTGCACCACCAGGAAAGTCGAGTTTTGGCATTGACTGCAAGCCGCCGGCAGCCAGCGCGCGTGCGCCGTAGGCGAGACGCTTGGCGCCTTTGAACAGCGGGGCGATCTGCGGATGGGTTTTCATTCGCTGCATTTCCTCGAAAGGCGAGAGGAAGGGGTTCTTGTAGCCAAGACCGACAACCAGGCCCAGCGATACCAGGTTTTCGCCGAAGTGGTAGATGAAGCCACCGCCATAGGTGTCCGACTTCATCGGCCAACCAAAGGTGTGCATCACCAGACCCTTCTCATGACGCTCGGGAGCAATCTCCCACAATTCTTTGATGCCAAGTGCGTAAGTTTGTGGATCGGAATCGGCTCGCAGATTGAACTTTTCTTCAAGTTGTTTGCCCAGGTGACCACGGCAGCCTTCAGCGAACAGCGTGTACTTGGCAAGCAGTTCCATTCCCGGCTGATGATTGGCCGTCGGCTGCCCATCGTGGCCGACACCCATGTCGCCGGTGGCGACACCGCGCACCGCGCCAGTGTCGTCGTAGAGTACCTCGGCGCCGGCGAAGCCCGGATAGATTTCGACGCCCAGTGCTTCAGCCTGCGCGCCCATCCAGCGGCACATCTGACCAAGGCTGATGACGTAGTTGCCGTGATTCTGGAAGCAGCCCGGCAGCAAGAGCGTGGGCAGGTCGATAAAGCCGTGCTGGGTGAGGAAGGCAAAGCGGTCGCGGGTCACCGCCGTATCCATGGGTGCGCCCTGTGCCTGCCAGTCGGGGATCAGCTCGGTCAGCGCTCGTGGGTCCATGACCGCGCCGGAAAGAATATGGGCACCGATTTCGGATCCCTTTTCAATCAGACAGACGTTGATCTCTGCGTTGATCTGCTTCAAGCGAATGGCGGCGGACAGTCCGGCTGGACCACCGCCGACGATCACGACATCGAATTCCATGGCTTCGCGCTGCATGCTGACCTCAATCGATTGGGCTAATCGGCCGATTATAATCTTGATGTCTCTTTCAACCTCTCCGATGCGGACGCTATGGAACATCACCGAAAACTTGTCTTCAGCAATCAGATGCCGATTCGCTGGGGCGATCAGGATGCCATGGGCCACCTGAACAACACGCTGTATTTTCGTTTCATGGAACAAACTCGTATCGAGTGGCTTGAGTCTTTCGGTTTTGGTACAACGGTGACGCAGACAGAAGGTCCGGTTATCGTCAACGCTAGTTGCACCTTCCAGATTCCCTTTACCTATCCGGGCAGCATTGATTGCCGCATGTTCTGCGGCCATCCAGGGCGCAGCAGTGTGCCGACCTACTATGAAATGCGCCTGGTCGGTGAGGATCGAATTTACGCCGAAGGCGCAGCCAAGCTGGTATGGATCAATCCGACGACCGGGAAGTCGATTCCATTGCCCGATGTCTTGCGCGCGAGCTGCGCCTAGATCATCTCAAAAATCAATCCAAGGATGCATATGAATACACCGATCGCGCCAATCTGGAAGCCCTCAAAAAAGCGAATCGCCGGAACCCAGCTCACCGCCTTCATGGCGGCGGCCGAAAAGCGCTGGAGTCGCCGTCTCGCCAGCGCCGAGTTTTCCGCCGTACATGCCTGGTCAATTGATAGTCCAGAAGAATTCTGGGCATCGGTCTGGGAATTCGGCGAAGTGCGTGGCGAGATGGGTTCCGTGGTGGTAATCGACCGCGAGAAAATGCCCGGTGCGAAATGGTTTCCGGAAGCTCGTTTGAATTTTGCCGAGAACCTGCTGCGTCGTCGCGACAATGCAGACGCGCTGGTGTTCTGGGGCGAGGACAAGGTCAAGGGTCGCGCCAGCCATGCCGAGTTGTATCAAGCCGTGGCGCAGACTGCGGCTGCCTTGCGCGCACTGGGTGTGAGCAAGGGCGACCGGGTCGCAGCCTATCTGCCCAACTTGCCGGCCACTGTTGTGGCAATGCTGGCCACGGCATCGATCGGCGCGATCTTCTCCTCAGCCTCGCCAGATTTCGGCGTGCAAGGCGTGCTCGACCGCTTCGGTCAGATCGAGCCCAAAGTTCTGTTCGCTTGCGATGGTTACTGGTACAACGGAAAGGTCATCGATTGCCTTGGCAAAGTGGCCGAGATTGCTGCGCGCATGCCAACTCTCAAGCGGGTTGTCGTGGTGCCTTATGCGGGAAATGCAGCAGGGCGCATCGAAGACATCGCAGCAGTGAAGCGCGGTATTTCGCTGAACGATTTCATTGCACCGTTTGTTGGCGAGGCGGAAGTTCATTTTGAGCAGTTGCCCTTTGATCATCCGCTCTACATCATGTTTTCCTCGGGCACCACCGGTGTACCCAAGTGCATCGTGCATTGCGCCGGTGGCGCGCTGCTGCAGCACATCAAGGAACATCAATTGCATGGCGATGTACATGCAGGAGACCGCCTGTTCTACTTCACCACCTGCGGCTGGATGATGTGGAATTGGTTGGTGACGGGTCTGGCGTCGGGCGCCACACTGCTGCTCTACGACGGTTCGCCGTTTGTCGGTCGCGGCAGCATTCTTTTTGACTACGCCGATGCGGAAGGCATGACGCATTTGGGTACTTCGGCTAAATTCATTGATGCCATTGCCAAGATCGAACTCAGGCCACGTTCGACACATCGTCTGGACAAATTGCGCGCGCTGCTTTCTACCGGTAGCCCGCTGGTCGCCGAGGCTTTCGATTATGTCTACGCGAACATCAAGAAAGATTTGCAGTTGGCCTCGGTATCCGGGGGCACCGACATCATTTCCTGTTTCGTCATCGGCAATCCCAACGGTCCGGTGTATCGAGGTGAAATCCAGTGTGCCGGGCTGGGCATGGCGGTTGATGTGGTAGATGATGCCGGCCGGCCGGTGCGCAGTGAAAAAGGCGAGTTGGTATGCACAAAGTCATTTCCCGTAATGCCGATCGGTTTTTGGAAGGATGACGATGGCGCGAAGTATCGTGCCGCCTACTTCGAGCGTTTTGACAATATCTGGTGCCACGGCGATTTCGCCGAGATTACGCACAACGATGGATTCATCATTTACGGCCGCTCGGATGCGACTCTGAATCCCGGCGGTGTGCGAATTGGAACCGCCGAAATTTACCGCCAGGTGGAGAAGCTCAACGAGGTCGTCGAGTCGATCGTCATTGGTCAGGATTGGCCACCGGACAACAGTGGCGACGTGCGCGTTGTGTTGTTCGTCAAGCTACGGGAGGGATTGGCGATCGACATCGCGCTGGAAAAGCGCATCAAGCAGGTGATCCGCGAAAACACCACGCCGCGCCATGTGCCGGCAAAGATACTCCAGGTCGCCGACATCCCGCGCACCAAGAGCGGCAAGATTGTCGAGCTCGCAGTGCGTAACGTGGTGCACGGCGCCGCGGTGAAGAACGTCGAGGCCCTGGCCAATCCCGAGGCACTGGAACATTTTCGTGGCCGGGTTGAACTGCAAAGCTGAGATGAGCGGATCAGTCTCTGCCGACGTCCTGCTCGAACTGGTCGAGCTTCCAGTTCGCCCCTGAGTCTTGCGCCAGGACACTTGCGAGATAGGGCAGGCACTCTTTCAGTGCTACGGCCAGCGTCCACGGTGGATTGATCACAAACACGCCGCTTCCGTACATGCCATGACCCTTGTTCGTCGGTGCACGCACGCATAGCGAAGCGTGCAGCCAGTGGCTGGCGCCGGCTTTTTTCAGCTTGTCTGGCAGGTTGTTGGCTTCCAAAGTAGGCAGCATTGGGTGCCAAACCAGATAGGTGCCAGTGGCAAAGCGCTTCAATCCGTCCTTGATGGCAGCCGCAACTTTCAGATAGTCGCTCTTGATTTCGTAGGATGGGTCGATCAGCACCAGCCCGCGACGTGAAGGGGTCGGCAACGCGGCCTTGAGAACTTCGAAACCGTCTGCCTGTTCAACGTTAACCCGTTTACCGGCGTTTTTGAACTGGCGTCGCAGCAGTGCGAAGTCGGTCGAATGCAGTTCGCACAACCGCAGGGTGTCGTGCACCTGGGCGTTGTCCCGCATCAGATGTGCGGCTACTCGGGGAGATCCGGGGTAACGACGCAGCGTGGTGCTTCCGTTCAGTGCGCGCACCAGAGCCAGGTACTCGATCAGCGGCGGCGGCAGATCCTTGCGTTCCCACAGGCGGCCGATGCCTTCGATAAACTCGCCGGTGCTCTTGGCATGTTCGGCATCGAGAGCGTAGAAGCCAGCACCGGCGTGACTGTCAATCACGGTGTAGGGCTTGTCCTTGCCATTCATGTGCTCGATGCACAGCATGAGCACGAGGTGCTTGAGGACATCGGCGTGATTGCCGGCGTGGTAGGCGTGGCGATAGCTGAGCATGGGAGCAGGATAGAATGCGCGACCATGAATGATACGCAGGGAATCCGGGTTTCAAAACTATTGGCTGAGCGCGGGCTGTGTTCGCGGCGTGAAGCCGATGCCTTTATTGAGCGCGGTTTGGTGTTTGTCGATGGGCAGCGGGTTAGCCAACTGGGTACCCGGGCTGCGGCCGACGCGGTGATCACCCTGGCGCCCGAAGCGCGCGCTGCGCAGGCTCGGCAGGCGACCATTCTGTTACACAAGCCGATGGGCTACGTTTCCGCTCAGGCAGAGGACGGCCACCAGCCAGCGGTCAGTCTGATCTCGGCAAAGACCCAAATGACCGGCGATAGTCAGCGCTTTCAGATGACGCACTTGAAAGGCCTGGCACCCGCCGGTCGGCTTGATATCGACTCCACCGGTCTGCTGGTTATGACTCAGGATGGCCGTGTGGCACGCCAACTGATTGGCGACGATTCAAAGGTGGAGAAGGAGTATCTGGTCCGCGTTGAGGGGAGCCTCGACGAGCGAGACCTCGCATTGCTGAATCACGGTCTTGAGCTCGATGGCAAAAAACTACGTCCAGCCAAGGTGGCTTGGGCGAATCCCGAACAGCTGCGTTTTGTGCTGACCGAAGGCCGCAAGCGGCAGATCCGGCGTATGTGCGAACAGGTAGGGCTGCGCGTCACCGGATTGAAGCGGGTGCGCATTGGTCGTGTGCGGCTTGGTGATCTGCCTTTGGGTCACTGGCGCTTTTTGCGCGACAACGAAGTTTTCTAAGGACTCAAGCCCACATGGGCCGTGGCTTGACATGACGGGCAAGCTTGCCGAGTATGAGCGGATGGACCTTCCCCAAGAAATCGCACACGACGAAGGACTCGTTCCATCGCACCCGGTGGCACAGCGGTCGCATCGGGTTTTATGGACAATCGGCCTGATCGTAGCGGTGGCGATCATCGCTATAGCATTTGGCGCCTACCGACAGCCCGAATTGCTGATGAATCTGGTCGGACTCCGCTATTGCGGCTAATCATTGGCCTTTCGCGGGCCTTGCTTAGAGCCCCTTAGCTTGGTAAAATCGCCGCCTTCCCTTGCTCCACCCGTTACGCATGCGGGGGGGCTGTAAATCAACCAAAAAGGAGATTGCATGCGCCATTATGAAGTTGTATTTATCGTCCACCCGGACCAGTCCGAGCAGGTGCCGGCGATGATCGAGCGTTACAAGACGCTGGTCACCGGTCGCAACGGCGCCATCCATCGTCTCGAGGACTGGGGCCGCCGCCAGATGGCCTACCCGATCCAGAAGGTGCACAAAGCCCACTACGTGCTGATGAATATCGAGTGCGACGGCGAAACTCTGACCGAGCTTGAGCATGCTTTCAAGTTCAATGATGCCGTGCTGCGCCATCTGACGGTTAAGACGCGCAAGGCCGTCACGACCCCTTCCCCGATGATGAAGGAAGAGCGTTCGCGTTCGCTGACTCAAAGCGATGTCAGAGAAGCGCCCAAAGTAGCGCCAGCGCCAGTCGTTGCCAATGCGGAGGCCCCTGAAGTTGCCTGATGGCGACTGAAGAATCTCCGTGCAACCTGACGCAGTTGTCGGGTCGCTTGCTTGAACGTGGCGCATTGCGCCGCACTCCTGCCGGAATACCGGTTCTCGAATTTGTCCTTGCCCATGTCTCGACCCAGGTCGAAGCCGAAGTCGAACGCAAGGTTGAATGTGAGATGGCCTGTGTAGCAATGGGTCAGGCAGCACAAGTTCTACTTGCTGCCAAACCGGGATACGGAGTGAAGCTAGGCGGCTTTCTCGCCGCAAGGAGTCTCAAGCGACGCAGCCCGATACTGCATGTAAATACAGTCGAATTCGTTGAAGGAACTGAAAATGGCATTCAAACCTAAGAGCAAGACCGGTGCAAAGCGCAAGGACGACAAAGGTCGCAGCCTGTTCAAGCGCCGCAAGTTCTGTCGTTTCACGGCAGAGAAGATTGAAGAGATCGATTACAAAGACGTCGATATCCTGAAGGACTTTGTCGCGGAAAACGCCAAAATCATGCCGGCGCGCATCACCGGCACCAAGACCGGCTATCAGCGGCAGTTGTCGACCGCCATCAAGCGCGCGAGATTTCTCGCTTTGCTGCCTTTCACCGATCTGCACCAGTAAGCGAGGAATAGACCATGCAAATTATTCTGATGGAAAGGGTGGTCAACCTGGGTGGCCTCGGCGATGTGGTCAATGTCAAGGATGGCTATGCCCGCAATTTTCTGATTCCGCAAGGCAAGGCCAAGCGGGCGACAGAAGCCAACCGTAAGGTTTTCGAGGAAAAACGTGCCGAGCTAGAGCGGGTCCAGGGCGAGGCGGTTGCCGTTGCCCAGGCCAAGGCTGACAAGCTGGAAGGCCTGATGCTCCAGATTAGCCGCAAAACAGGTATTGACGGCCGTCTGTTCGGTTCGGTATCGGCTCACGATATTGCCGAGGCAATCGTCACTCTGGGGTTCGAGGTCGACAAGTCTGCGATTCAACTGCCCGAGGGTCCGCTCAAGGCCATTGGCGATACGCCAGTTCAGATCGTACTGCATACAGATGTCGTCGCCACGGTGACGGTGTCGGTACTCGGCGAACACTGAGCCTGTAGCATTTCAAACAAAAAGGGCCGCTGATCGACGATCAGCGGCCCTTTTTGTTTGTAGGGTTCATCGGATGAATTGGGTACAGCAGGATGTTGCGCTGCGCGATATCCATGCACCGGATTTACACAGCTTGTGCACAGCATTTCCACAGCTTGTTCACTTATCATGATGCGTCGTGCGCGCTAAACTTGCGGCTTCGAAATGGAGGCAGCAATGGCCCAGGTACGTGCTTTTAATCCCCCGCAGCCGGTTGATTCGCAAGTTGCCGCGCTGAAGCTTCCACCCCATTCCATCGAGGCCGAGCAGTCGCTGATTGGCGGTTTGCTGATCGACAACGCCGCCTGGGATCGTATTGGCGACGTGGTGCGTGAGACCGATTTTTATCGGGATGACCATCGCCGGATATTCCGCCATATCGGCAAGCTGATCCAGCAGGGCCGGCCGGCGGATGTAGTGACGGTATATGAATCCATCGAGCAATCGAACGAAGTCGATCAGACCGGCGGTCTCGGCTATCTTGGTGAAATTGCCAACGCCACGCCCTCTGCGGCGAACATTCGACGCTATGCCGAGATCGTACGTGAGCGAGCCATTTTGCGTCAGTTGGTCACCGCGGGTGACGAGATCGCGGGCAATGCACTGAATCCGGCTGGCCGCGACGTCAAGCAACTGCTCGACGAAGCCGAACAGAAGATTTTTCAGATTGCCGAAATAGGCAATAACAGCAACAATGGTTTCGTCGCCATTCAGCCCTTGCTTGGCGAAGTGGTCGAGCGCATGGAAACGCTGCTGGCGCGCGAGAACCAGTCCGATATTACCGGCGTGGCAACTGGGTTTGCCGACCTTGACCGGATGACATCGGGATTGCAGCCAGGCGACATGGTGGTTGTTGCCGGCCGGCCGTCTATGGGCAAGACCGCGTTTGCCATGAACATCGCCGAGCATGTGGGTGTTGAACTGAGGCTGCCCGTCGCGATCTTCAGCCTGGAAATGTCCGGCCCCCAGTTGGCGACACGATTTCTTTCCTCTGTAGGCCGCATCGATCAGAGCAAATTGCGCACTGGGCGCCTCACCGATGATGAATGGGATCGAATGACGGTTGCGCTGGGAAAATTGCACGAGGCACCCATCCATATCGACGAAACCGGCGCCATCAATTCAACAGACTTGCGTGCGCGTGCGCGGCGCTTGCACCGGCAGTTTGGCAAACTTGGCTTGATCATCATTGACTACTTGCAGCTGATGAGTTCCAACCGCATGGGTGAAAATCGTGCCACCGAAATTTCGGAAATATCGCGCTCGATCAAGGCGCTGGCAAAGGAGTTGCAGGTGCCGATTATTGCGCTCTCCCAGCTTTCGCGCAAAGTCGAGGAGCGCACCGACAAGCGCCCGCTGATGAGCGACTTGAGGGAGTCGGGCGCCATTGAACAGGACGCCGACATCATTATGATGATGTATCGCGAGGAGTACTACAAACCGGATACGCAGGACAAGGGAAAGGCCGAAGCCATCATCGGCAAGCACCGAAATGGCCCGGTAGGCACGGTGCCACTGACATTCATTGGCGAATTCACGAAGTTTGAAAATTATGCTTCAGGCTCGGCTTCCTACCGAGGATAAACGAGGAGTTGGCCAAGTGGCCGACTCCTGTTAGTCCTTAGCCTGCTACCTCACCGCACTACAGCACCTCAGCTGCGTGATCGGCCAGCCTCGAGCGCTCGCCACGCTGCAATGTGACATGGCCGGAATGCGGCCAGCCCTTGAAGCGATCCACCACGTAGGTCAGGCCTGAGCTGCCTTCAGTCAAGTAGGGGGTGTCGATCTGGGCGATATTGCCCATACAAACTACCTTGGTACCGGGGCCGGCACGGGTGATCAGTGTCTTCATCTGTTTCGGCGTCAGGTTCTGCGCCTCATCGATGATCAAAAACTTGTTCATGAAGGTGCGGCCGCGCATGAAATTGAGTGATTTTATTTTGATCCGACTGCGGATCAAATCCATGGTTGCCGCGCGTCCCCAATCGCCGCCGTAGTTTCCGCCCTGGCTGCCGGGAGCTCCGACTGGCGCTTCGGCAGGTTTGTTGAGCACTTCCAGATTGTCTTCAAGTGCGCCCATCCATGGCGTCATTTTTTCCTCTTCGGTGCCGGGCAGGAAGCCGATGTCCTCGCCGACAGGAACCGTGACGCGAGTGATGATGATCTCGGAAAATAGCTTGCTTTCCATGGTTTGCGTCAGCGCAGCGGCTAGTGTCAGCAGAGTTTTTCCGGTGCCGGCCTGACCCAGCAGGGTGACAAAGTCGATTTCTGGATTCATCAGTAGGTTGAGCGCGAAATTCTGCTCGCGATTTCTTGCCGTGATACCCCATATCGCATTCTTGGCGTGGCTGAAGTCAGTCAGTGTTTCAAGTTCCGCCGTACTGCCAGAGCCGACTTTTACCCAGGCTTGCAGCGGTTGCGGGCCATCCTGCCAGACGAATTCATTGACCAGCATCTCCGGGCATAGTGGGCCCTTGATCCGGTAATAGGTGCGGCTGTCCTTCTTCCAGGACTCGAGGCCCTTGCCGTGGCTCTCCCAAAAGTCCGGCGGCAATTCTCGTGTGCCGGTGTAGAGGAGGTCGGTATCCTCCAGCACTTTGTCGTTGAAATAGTCCTGTGCTTCGAGGCCCAGCGCACGGGCCTTGATGCGCATGTTGATGTCTTTGGTAACCAGAATCACCGGCCGCTCGGGGGTCTTCTGGCCGAGATACATGACTACGCCGATGATCTGATTGTCGGCTTTGGCGGTCGGCAGCGAAGCCGGAAGGGTGCCGTTGATAGCTTCTGTCTGCAAAAACAGGCGACCGGTCGCCATTTGACGCGAGGGTCCGGTGAGGTCAATGCCGGCGGCCATGTTGTGTTCGGCGCCGGTAACGATCTCGTCCATCAGGCGGCTGGCCTGCCGCGCGTTGCGCGCGACTTCCGACATGCCTTTTTTGTTGGCGTCGAGTTCTTCCAGTGTCATCATCGGCACGAAGATATCGTGCTCCTCGAAGCGGAACAGGCTCGAAGGATCGTGCATCAGTACATTGGTGTCGAGCACGAACAACTTGCGGCTAGAACCTTTTGATGCCTTGGCGCGCTTGGCGGTCATGAGAACCTCAGGGCAAGAGTGGTGGGCAGACCAACGATAGCCACCGACTCAAACAAGATAGGCAGAAGGAAGGGACTAAATACGGGCTCTATTCGAAATTCAAGTGCGAGATAAATGCATCCGACTAAAGTGCTTGGCTACAGTTTGCGTGCGGCTGCGAGAACGGTGGCGGCATTGCCATCGGCCCTAATAGCACGCCATTCCTGGCGCAGGGTACCGTTGGCGTCGATCAGAAAAGTGCTGCGCTCGATACCGAGTACTTTTTTGCCATAGAGCATCTTGTTCTTGACTACGTCGAACATTCGGCAAAGCACGCCTTCAATGTCGGAAATCAGCTCGAAGGGCAATCCAAGTTTCTCTTTGAAGCTTTCGTGAGACTTCAGCGAGTCGCGCGAAATGCCTACCACGACACATCCGGCTTTGACAAACTGGGCATGCAGATCACGAAACTGTTGCGCCTGGGTTGTGCAGCCCGGCGTGTTGTCTCTTGGGTAAAAGTAGAAAACAAGCGACTTGCCGCGATAAGCTGAAAGTGTGAATTCGCCGCCGGTGGCGGGTACCGTGAAATCCGGGACATTCAACCCGAGGGCGGACGGGGGGGTATTAAAGTCGATCATGCGGCTTCCTTCCATGTTGACAGAAATTCCTCACCTTGCAGCATCAACGATCCTGCGCGGCCCGGGATTTCACCCCGGGTCATTTCGTGGCGAGGTAGTAAAGCTGGGTCAAGTGCGTCGCGCATCTTTCCCATCGATACCAGTTCGAAACCCTGCTCGCGCCAGCCTGTCAGCAGACGCTCGAGGGTGTCACCAAACTTGAGACCTTCAAGCTCGGCGTGCAGCGTAAATACGTGGTCATGGTTTCCGGACTCGGCAGCAGTTTTGGCGGTTAGCCGCAGCAAATACTGGTGCACGTTTTCCGGTGTGAGATCGTCGCTGCCGACCAGTTCGTCCAGCGTGGGCAACGTGGTTGGAAGTTGTGGACAGGCGATAATTTCTCCATTCCAAATTGGAACGAAGGGATGCGTGCCGCGGCAGTCGGAAGCCCAGCGGTAGCCAAGGCGTTGCGTCAGACGCAGCGCCTGCACGTTCATCTGCCAGCCGGCGGCGCCGTGTCCGGGGGCTTCGTCGCCAAAAATTTCCACAAAACGTTCGTGCGCTCGCCGCATCTCGATTTCGGTCCAGGTGGCACTGGCTTTTTCAACTCCGTCCTGCCATTTGACGTGATCCCAACAATGAATCGCGGCCTCGAAACCCGCCTCGCGCGTCGAGCGCATGATGTCGGCACCTTTGCGTCCGATATCCGGGCCTGGCAGCAGGGTCCCGTACATCAATGTCTTGACGCCGTAATGTGAAACCACCGAAGTGCGCTGCACTTTTTTCATGAAACCGGGACGGAACGCGCGTTTGATGGCACGGCCGGTGTGATCGGGGCCGAGCGAAAACAGGAAGCTCGCATCCGCTCGATTGCGGCGCAAAATCTCTACCAGTCGCGGCACGCCTTGCAGGGTGCCGCGCCAGGTATCGACATCGATTTTGAGTGCGAGCTTCATGGTGAAGCTCAGTCCATCAGCTTGCGCGCTTCGGCCACATCACCGCGGTAAGCCTCGAATATGCTGCGCAGTGCGTCTTCAAAGGCAACCTTGGGTGCCCAGTCGAGCTCGCTCATGGTGTTGGTGATCTTCGGTACGCGGTGTTGCGTGTCTTGATAGCCCTTGCCGTAATACTCGGCAGAGGTGGTTTCCAGTGTCTCTACTTTGGCCGCACTCTCTGCATACTCAGGAATTTGCTTAGCCAGATCGAGCATCATGGCGGCCAGTTCGCGCACCGAGTAGTTGTTTTTCGGGTTGCCGATGTTGTAGATCTTGCCGCTGGCGATTCCGTTGCGATTCTCGATGATTTTCATCAGCGCATCGATACCGTCCGAGACATAGGTGAATGAGCGCTTCTGGGCGCCGCCGTCAACCAGTTTGATTGGCTCGCCGCGTACGATGTGACCGAGGAACTGGGTGATCACGCGGGAGCTGCCTTCTTTCGGCGTATGGATGGAATCAAGGCCGGGGCCGATCCAGTTGAAGGGGCGGAATAATGTGTAGTCGAGATCTTCCTGCTGGCCATAGGCGTGGATCACGCGATCCATCATTTGTTTGGCACAGGAGTAAATCCAGCGCGGCTTGTTGATCGGGCCCAGGACCAGGTTCGAATTCTCCGGATCAAATTCCGGATCCTGGCTCATGCCGTAGACTTCGGAGGTCGAGGGGAAGATCACGCGCTTCTTGTACTTGACCGCATGGCGGATTATCGGCAGGTTGGCTTCGAAATCGAGTTCGAAGACGCGCAGGGGTTCCTTGACATAGGTGGCGGGTGTCGCGATGGCTACCAGGGGCAGTACGGCATCACACTTCTTGACGTGGTATTCGATCCACTCCCGGTTAATCGTGATGTCGCCTTCAAAGAAATGGAAGCGGGGGTTCTGCATCAACTCGGTGACACGTTCCGAGTTCATGTCCATGCCATAGACTTCCCAGTCGGTGGTGTCCATGATGCGTTGTGAAAGATGATGGCCGATGAAGCCATTGACGCCGAGGATGAGTATTTTCATAAGAGGGGAATTGCCGAGTTTCCAAAAATCGTGTTGAACTGATTGCCGGCTGAGAACGGGACCAGTGTTGAACCCCCTAATTCTACCGCGAGCAGGCGCAATATCCGGCCGTCGCCGCATTCTGCGAATAGACGCTGGTCATGAAAGAACAGTGTGGGGTGGCCGAAACGCCGGACCGGCGCGGTATTTACTTGTATTGAACGCAGGACTCTGAGGCGGCCCTTTGGGGTATCGAAAAACGCTCCCGGATAGGGTGGGGCCACGGCGCGAATCAGGTTGTGCACTTCGGCGGCGGATCGGTTCCAGTCTATGCGGCCATCCTCGGCTTTGCGGCCGCCAAAATAGCTGCCAGCGGCAAGTTCCTGGGCTTGCAGCGCGACTCGGCCTGCCAAGAGTTCAGGAAGGATACGGTCGAGCGCCATTTCTGCCGCTACGGTGACCTTGTTGAATACATCGAAAGCGGTGTCGTCAGGCAGAATCGGCATCGCCTGTTGTGCCGCGATGCCTCCCGCATCAGGCTTTTCTACCATTTGGTGCAGCGTGGCGCCGGATTCACGTTCGCCATGAATGATCGCCCAATTTACCGGTACGCGGCCGCGATACTTGGGCAACAGCGAGCCGTGCATGTTGAACGCCCCATGTTTGGGCAGGGCCAGTAGCGGCGCTTTGAGCATCAGCCGGTAATAGAAGGAAAACATGAAATCCGGCTGCAGCGCCGCCAGCTCGGTGATTACGGCCGGATCGTTCGGGTCCTCGGGCGTGATCACCGGTATGTCGTGACGCTCGGCAAGTTCGGCAACGCTGTCGAACCAGATTGTCTCTGCGGGATTATCGGTGTGCGTAATCACCCGCACGACATCGATGCCATTCGCCAGCAGCACCGACAGGCAGCGCACGCCTACGTTGTGGTAGGCGAAGACAATGGCCCGGCTCATGAGGGCGGCTGGTCGTTTTGCTCGAGAATCGCTTCGACCAGATAGCGCGGACGGTGGCGCACCTGCTGGTAGATACGGCCGATGTATTCACCCAGCAGGCCGATGCCGAACAAAGACAAGCCGATCAGGAAGAAGGCCAGCGCGAAAAGGGTGAACAAACCCTCGGCTTCTGGCCCGAGAATCAGGCGTCGTGCGATCAGCAGCACGAACAGCGCGGCAGAACCCAGCGAGACAAGAATGCCGAGCATGGAAAACCATTGCAGCGGCACCAGCGAAAAGCCGGTCATCAGGTCAAAATTTAGGCGTATCAAGCTGTAGAGCGAATACTTGGAGTCACCGGCGGCGCGTTCCTCGTGTTCAACCACCACCTCGGCCGGACTGCGGGCGAAGGTGTAGGCCAGCGCTGGAATGAAGGTGGCAACTTCCTTGCAACTGTTGATTGCGTTCACCACGCCGCGCGAATAGGCGCGCAGCATGTTGCCCTGGTCGGTGATCTTGATGCGGGTGATTTTCTCGCGCAACTGGTTCATGGCTTTTGAAGCCCAGGTGCGGAACAGGCTGTCCTGGCGGATGCGGCGAATACTGCCGACATAGTCGTGGCCCTCGCGCATCTTGGCGATCAGCTTGCCGATTTCCTCGGGCGGATTCTGCAAATCCGCATCGAGGGTGACGATGATCTCGCCGCGGCAATGCTCGAAGCCGGCCATGATGGCCATGTGCTGGCCGGCATTCGCGCCGAACAGGATGACCCGGGTCACGTCCGGCCGGGCCTCGAACTGCTGGCGCAGGATTGCCGCCGAGCGGTCGCGGCTACCGTCATTGACGAAAACCACTTCGTAGCTCTCGCCGAGGGCGTCAAGCGCCGGGTAGAGCCGGGCGAACAGCGTCTCGAGGCCGGCTTCTTCGTTGTAGACGGGGATGACGATGGAGAGAGTGGGGGAGGGCATGGGATGAGGGCTAGCAGTCATTCAAGAGGTCGCTTGGTGTTTTCATTACTGTAAAACGCGGCGGAGGTTGCGATCAAGAGTTCTCGCAATCTGCATTTCGCCGTCTCGCCATCCGCAGCGGCGCGGAGAGCGTTCTTTGCTCGACCGCCTTGCTGCGCAGGGGCTTCATCAGCGCCGACTTTTCGGGATTCGAGCTTGGCCATTTTGATTCCCGTTGTGGCCTTCGTAGATAAGCACGGCACCATCGTCTTGAACCTCATCGCGATAGGGTGAGTTTGGGCGGACAGACATAAGGATTACAGAGTGGTGCCCCTTAAGCCTGAAATTCATGCCTCGCTGGAGGCTCGTGCCTTCTTTTTGGCACATCTCAATGTAAGAGATCACATTACCTCTCACGATTGAACTCCGGATAGATTACAAAAAAATTGTAGCACCCAAACAACGGGTTGTTTTGCGTCATATTGGAAACCATTCCGTCACAGTCCGAGCGGATCGCGGGCCTTGGCGCCGATCGCTTTTGCGGCAGCCATAAGCTGCTTGTCACTCGTCACCAATGTAGCTTGAACATGCTGACTGATCGCCAGATGCAAGGCATCGCCGGCGCGCAAGGGGAGGTCGAAGCGCGCCAGCAGCGCTTGTGCTTCCTTCTGGTGGTGGCCGGCACAGGCAATGAGTTCGCAGGATTCGTTGGCGAAGGTTGTCATCGCACTAAAGGCGCGGGAGGCCGAGGCGGCGTCGAGTTCGCCTCGGCGCTGTCGAATGCCGAGGGCCGAGGCGCATTCCGTCAGTCCCCAGTCGCTGAAGGCGAGGGGTTGGCGGCGCGATGCGATCCATTTGCCGACGGATTCCGACATCGCTTCGCGAACGAACAAGGTCAGGACAATCGCCGTATCCAGATACAGCATCAGTAGCGTGCATCGCGCATGTCGCGGACCAGGTCGGCAGCGGAAGTTTCCATGACAGGCATCGATTCACGGAAGGCGCGTATGGCTTGCCAGTCTGGTGGGCGCTTGACGGGTCTGACCGGCGTCAGATTGGCCACCGGCCGTCCGCGACGGGTGATAACAAGTTCCTCACCGCTTTCCACGCGGGCAAGCAACTCGGAAAGATGGGCTTTGGCTTCGGCTACGGTACAGGTAGTCATAATTGTGAGGTGGTCATGTTGATGACCATATGGTAGCCGTTCAGGAGGCGGATCGCAAGTTTGACGTCAGCACCTCTGCAAGTGCCGAACAGACTCGGTCAACATCGCTATCTTGCATTGCCGGAAACAAGGGTAGCGTCACGATAGTCGCGCCGACACGTTCGGCGTGGGGGAAGTCGCCTTCCTTGAAACCGCGCGCGCGATACAGCGAGAACAGATGCAGTGCCGGGTAGTGCACGCCGATGCCGACTCCGCGCTGCTTCATCGCCGCGACGAACTTTCCGCGATCCGTGCCGGCGGGCAGCAGGACCTGAAACATGTGCCAGTTGCTGTTGCCAAAATCCGCCAGCGGCAGCTCGAGCCCAAGCGCCGGGTCGATCCGCGCGAAATAGCGCCGGGCGAGTTCGCGGCGGCGGGCGGTAAAGGCTTCGATGTGTTTCATCTGGCCCAGGCCGATGGTGGCGGCAATGTCGGTCATGTTAAATTTTCCGCCCAGCACGTCGACATCCATGCTGCCGTCGGGGAAGCGCTGCACGCCTTGCAGGCGAAGGCGTTCGCACAGGCCGGCGTCGACGTCGTCCGGTAGCACCAGCGCGCCGCCCTCGGAGGTGGTCAGGTTCTTGTTGGCGTGGAAGCTGAAGGAAATGAAATCCCCTGTGCTACCGATACGCCGCCCGTTCCACGAAGCGCCGAAGGACTGAGCGGCGTCCTCGATGACGCGCAACCCATGGGTGTCTGCGATTGCGTAGAGACGGTCACGATCTACCGGCAGGCCGGCGAGATCGATCGGGATGACGGCTTTGGTCGTTGGAGTGATGGCGGCTTCAAACTGATCGAGATCAATGTTGCGGGTTATCGGATCAATGTCGACGAAAACCGGCGTCGCGCCGACTTCCAGAATCACGTTGGCCGTGGCGACCCAGGTCAACGGCGTGGTAATCACCGTGTCGCCAGCGCCGACTTTTGCCAGGCGCAGTGCGATTTCCAGCGTGGCCGTGCCCGAATTGAAAACGCGTACCGGGCGCCCGCCGCAGTAGTCGGACAACGCTGCCTCGAAGGCCTGCACCTTGGGGCCGCTGGTAATCCAACCCGAGCGCAGCACATTGGCTACGTCGGCGATGGTTTCTTCGTCGATGGAGGGGCGGGTGAAAGGCAGGAACGGCTCGCTCATGACCGCGCCACCAGGAATACGCCGACCACGATAAAGCCGATGCCCAACAATTTTTGCGCTGCCAGCGCTTCTCCAAACCAGTGCCAGGCAACGAAGGCATTGATCACGTAGCCGATCGACAGCATTGGGTAGGCGATGGACACCGGGACGCGCGACAGCGCCATGATCCAGACCACCAGACTCACCGCGTAGCAGGCCATGCCGCCCATGATGAAGGGCTGGAACGCGAGTTTCAGTCCGATGGGAACGATGTTATCGGCGTGAAACTCGAAATGCCCGACCACGTTGGTGCCGGCCTTGAGCAACAGTTGCGCAGCGGCATTCAGCAGCACTCCGGTGAGGATCAGGGAAAAGCTGATGGCGTTCATTTCATGGCTTTCTGACGATAACGCGGCGGGTGTCACGAACAACTTCGCTCATGGGGAATCCTTTGCTGTTCATTGCTTTCCAGGTTGCTGGCGACATCAGGGCCCAGGCCTCGGGTGCTGCCTTCCATGCCGTTTCAAAACCCGCAAGATCAGGAATGAATTTTTCTGGCTCTTGCGCAATACCGAAACCGAGTTCATCGCGATAACCGACCATGGTTGTGGTGCGCTGCAGATAGAACTGCAGGCTCTGATCATAGGTTTCCACGCTGAAAAAAGGCACCCCTGGTTTCAGTTGTGGCCGGATGGCGGCCGCCACGTCGTGCGCCGAATTGACCGAACCCAGGCTGTCGTGGCCGAGCAAAAATCCCTGGCCGAAGGCGAAGCCACCAAAGGCAAGAGAAATCACGGCCGCAACGCTGCGCCCCTGCCGTCCCAGTGCGAATGCGGCCATTCCACCCAGCAACATGGTGCCGGCTCCGGCATAAAGCCAGGGTTGATAGGCTTCGTAAAGGGCTACGGGTACTGTCTCGTTGGCGAAGCGGGTAACGAAAGGCACAAGAACGAGGCAGCCAGCAGCAATGATAATTGCTGGCAGGGCATGCCATTCGATGCGGCGCGAGGTCGCATACCCTGCAAGATGAAGTCCGATCAGCGCGGCAAGCGTTGGAAATATCGGCAGAATGTAAGACGCCAGTTTCGAGCTTGATACTGAAAAGAACACGAATACCACCACGGTCCAGACCAGCAGGAAGCGCTGCGGCTGGAAGCGAAGGCCTGCCTCGCGCCGCAGCCCGGTGAAAAGTCCCTGCAGCAAACTACCAAGCCAGGGCAGCATGCCAATCAGAAGGATGGGTATGAAGTACCACATCGGTTGGTAGCGACCGTGGGCCTTGGTCAGGAAACGCTCGAAATGTTCGTGAATGAAAAAGAAATGCGCGAACTCCGGGTTGGCCAGTGATACCGCGATGAACCATGGTGCCGTGATGGCGAGAATAATCAGTAGCCCGCGAAAGGGGCGTATTCGCAGGATGAAGCCCCAGTCGCGCTGCCACAGCGTGTAGACAACCACCGTGGCAGCCGGCAGCACCAGCCCGATCAGCCCTTTGGACAGCACCGCCAGCGCCAGCAGCACCCAGGCGCCGTCCTGCCAGCGCCGACTTTCCTGCGGATTGGCATCGTCGCGCTGCGCCAGGCACAGCGCGAATACGGCCGCTGCCAGAAAGAAACTGACGCTCATATCCAGTGTATTGACATGACCGATCACATTCCACAGCACACTGCCGCCCAATATGGCGCCGGCCATTACGCCGGCTTGCAGACCGAACAGCCGGGCGGTGGCGAAGGCGGTGGCGAGTACGCCAAGAAAGCCGGTCAGCGCCGGCCAAAGCCTGGCTGTCCAATGGTGTTCGCCAAACAGAGTGAAGGCGGTAGCCGTCGCCCAGTACTGCAGGGCCGGTTTTTCAAAGTACTTGAGCCCGTTCAGGCGAGGCGTCAGCCAGTCGCCGCTGGCCACCATTTCGCGCGGGATCTCCGAGTAGCGCCCTTCATCCGGATTGATCAGGCGGCGCTGATCCAGGGTGCCGAACCACGCCAGCGTAAAGACCAGTATCAGGACAAGCAGCGGTCCGCTGCGCAGTTCGATCAGTTTGCGCATTCGATGATCAGTGCAGCAGCCACGTCGCGACCTTCGCCCATCAGAATATTAAAAGTGCGGCATGCGGCCGCGCTGTCCATGACCTCAACCCCGATGCGTTTCTCGATCAACCCGCGCAGCAAGCCCGGCGGCGGGAATCGCTGGCGCGACCCGGTACCGAGCAGTACGATGGAGCAGCCCAACTCGGCGATCGAGTCAAGGTCCGCTGCCGTGAGGCTATCGAAGGAATCCGGCGGCCAGTTTTCAACTATCTTTTGCGGAGTGAGCAGGAAGCTTTTGGTCATCCGGCGGCCATTTACGGCGATATGCTCGGCATCGTAAGCGGTGATTGCGTGCAGCCCAACGGTGACAGAGGGATGAAGCTTCATTCAGGGCGGCAAGGTAGGCAGCAAGGTAGACGAAGTGCGGTACAGGCAGGACTGGCTGAAAGCCGCATCAAATCTGGATTTGCGGTGCAGCATAGGCTTCGGTAATATTATACATTTTAGTTCTGGCATAACGGCTGCTTGTGCGGACGTGCATGCTCTGAAACCCGAAGTTTTCGTTCCTGGCTGACAGTTGCTTGCCGGGGCGAGTCTTCTCCGAATTCTTGGTTTTTCCGACGCCTGCCGATGCGGACGGCGTCACGCAGAAAGGATGGTTGCTCATGCAGCCCGTAACGAAATCAAGCAAGCTCAACAACGTCTGCTACGACATTCGCGGCCCCGTGCTTGCTCGCGCCAAGCAGATGGAGGAGGAGGGCCACCAGATCATCAAGCTGAACATCGGTAACCTCGCCGCCTTTGGCTTTGATGCCCCTGAGGAGGTTCAGCAGGACATGATCCGCAACCTGCCGGGAGCAGCCGGGTATGTGGATTCAAAGGGTATCTTTTCTGCACGCAAGGCGGTAATGCATTACACGCAGCAGAAACATATCAAGGGTGTCACGATCGAAGATATCTACATCGGTAACGGTGTTTCCGAATTGATCGTAATGGCCATGAACGCCCTGCTCGATACCGGCGACGAAGTACTGGTGCCGGCGCCGGACTATCCTTTGTGGACGGCTGCCATCAGTCTTTCCGGCGGCACTCCCCGTCACTACCTCTGCGACGAAGGCTCCGGCTGGCTGCCTGATCTCGCTGACATTCGCGCCAAGATCACGCCAAATACGCGCGCGATTGTGATCATTAATCCCAACAACCCGACCGGCGCACTGTATCCGGACGATGTGCTGAAGGAAATCATTGAAATCGCCCGGCAAAATGATCTGATCATTTACGCCGACGAGGTCTATGACAAGGTGCTCTACGATGGCGCAACCCATACTTCGATCGCGGCCCTGTCGGAAGATGTGTTGACCATTACGTTCAACGGCTTGTCGAAGAATTATCGTTCCTGTGGCTATCGCTCGGGCTGGATGATCGTTTCCGGTGAGAAGAAGCATGCGCGAGACTACATCGACGGCCTGGATATTCTCGCCTCAATGCGCTTGTGCGCAAATGTTCCCGGGCAATGGGGAATTCAGACAGCGCTGGGCGGCTACCAGAGCATCGATGATCTGGTAGCGCCGGGCGGGCGCATGTGTCGCCAGCGTGATGTGGCTTTCGAACTGATCAACGCAATTCCCGGTGTCAGTTGCGTCAAACCCAAGGCCACGCTGTACATGTTTCCGCGGCTGGATCCGAAGATTTATCCGATCACCGATGATCAGGAATTCATCGCCGAACTGTTGGTGGCGGAAAAAGTTCTTGTGGTGCAGGGATCGGGTTTCAACTGGCCTCATCCGGACCATTTCCGTCTGGTTTTTTTGCCTCATGAAGATGACTTGCGTGAAGCCATAGGGCGGATCGCGCGCTTTCTCGAACATTATCGAAAGCGTTATGGCGGCTGAGCTGTTGCTAATTGAAGTGACTGGCGGCGATGGCAGTGTGCCCGAACCAGAATGGCTGGTCCGAGCCGAGCCGGTCCATCGTCAGTTGCGCACGGGCCTTCCACCGGATTACGCCGCTCGCCTGCGTGAGATATTCACCGCAGGCGCCCGCATGACGGTCGCGACCGAAGGTGATGTCGTACGCGGTGTCGCACTATGGCGCGTGGTCGAGAACACTTATGAGGGACGCCGGCTATATGTCGATGACCTGGTGAGCGATGAAGCATTTCGCTCTCGCGGAATCGGCAGCACCTTGCTGCGGCATCTGGAACATAAGGCACGAGACCTTGACTGTGACGTGCTGGCGCTCGATTCGGGTACCCAGCGCGTGGACGCCCATCGTTTTTATTTTAGGGAGGGCATGGTGATCCCATCCTTCTCATTCAGGAAAGCATTGAAATGAAACCAATCAACGTAGGACTCCTGGGAATCGGCACCGTCGGTGGCGGAACTTTTTCAGTACTTTCCCGCAACGAAGCCGAAATTACGCGTCGGGCCGGACGTCCGATCCGCATTACAAAAGTGGCAGACAAGAATCTTGAGCTCGCCAGGCAGGTAACGGCAGGCCAGGCAGAGGTTACGGATGACGCATTTGCGCTGGTAGCCGATCCAGATATCGATATCGTGGTCGAGTTGATCGGTGGTTATGGTGTTGCGCGGGAACTTGTCATGCAAGCCATTGCCAACGGCAAGCACGTGGTGACGGCGAACAAGGCTTTGCTGGCGGTGCATGGCAACGAGATATTTGCCGCTGCGCACGAGAAAGGCGTCATGGTCGCTTTCGAGGCCGCAGTCGCCGGTGGTATTCCCATCGTCAAGGCGGTGCGTGAAGGGCTCACGGCAAATCGTATTCAGTGGATCGCAGGCATCATCAACGGCACCACCAACTTCATCCTTTCCGAAATGCGCGACAAAGGTCTGCCTTTCGATGTTGTGCTAAAGGAAGCGCAGCGCCTGGGTTATGCGGAGGCCGACCCGACCTTCGATATCGAAGGCGTTGACGCCGCACACAAGATCACCATTCTTTCCGCGCTTGCCTTCGGTATTCCGATGCAATTCGACAAAGCTCACGTCGAGGGCATCAGCCAGCTCGATCCCGACGACATCAAATACGCCGAGCAACTGGGTTACCGCATCAAGCTGCTTGGCATCACCCGGCGGCGCCAAATGAACGGAAAAGCTGGCGTGGAACTGCGCGTGCATCCGACCCTGATTCCGACCAAGCGGCTGATTGCCAATGTCGAAGGCGCAATGAATGCCGTGCTGGTACAAGGCGATGCTGTCGGTGCCACGCTCTACTACGGCAAGGGAGCCGGCGCCGAGCCGACGGCTTCGGCGGTCATTGCCGATCTGGTCGATGTGACGCGCATGCACACCGCCGATCCAGAGCATCGCGTACCGCATCTGGCATTTCAGCCTGGAGCCGTCGAAGACACCCCGATTCTGCCGCTGGCAGAAGTGGAAACCAGTTACTACCTGCGCTTGCGGGTCGAGGACAAGCCGGGCGTGCTGGCCGACATCACGCGCATTCTGGCCGATCAGGAAATTTCCATCGACGCCATGATCCAGCGTGAACCCGCCGAAGGTGAGTTGCAGACCGACATCATTATGCTGACGCACCTCACGCACGAAAAGAACGTGGATGCAGCGATTGCAAAAATTGAGGCGCTTCCGGTTGTAAAGAAAAAGGTGATTCGGCTGCGCATGGAAGAGTTGGGCTGAGATGAAATACCTCTCGACACGTGGCGGCGCTCAGCCGCAGGAGTTCTGCGACATCCTGCTGGGTGGATTGGCTCCGGATGGTGGACTCTATCTGCCGGAAAGCTATCCGCAGGTGGCAGCGCAACTCACCGAATGGCGCGATTTGTCGTATGCGGAATTGGCCTATCGAATTTTGCGTCTGTTCATTTCGGATATTCCGGAGGCAGATCTTCGAACAATTTGCGAGAAGACGTACACAGCGCAGACATACCGCTGGAGCCGGGATCCGGCGAAGGCGTTGGATATCGCACCATTGACGACACTGGAACCGGATTTTTATCTGCTGGAACTGTCCAACGGGCCAACTCTGGCCTTCAAGGACATGGCGATGCAATTGATGGGCAATCTGTTCGAGTACGTACTGGAGCAGCGTGGCGAGACCATTAATATCCTTGCTGCAACTTCGGGCGATACCGGGTCGGCGGCAGAATATGCGATGCGTGGCAAACACAATGTTCGTGTCTTCATGCTGTCGCCAGAGGGGCGGATGAGCGCCTTTCAACGCGCGCAGATGTATTCACTGCAAGACGCGAATATCTTCAATCTCTCCGTTCGCGGCATGTTCGACGACGCGCAGGACATCGTCAAAGCCGTGTCCAATGACGCCGACTTCAAGGCGAAGCACAAGATAGGCGCGGTGAATTCAATCAATTGGGCACGTGTCGCGGCACAGGTGGTGTACTACTTCAAAGGCTACTTCGAGGCCACGCGTTCGAACGAGGAGCAAGTAGATTTCTGCGTGCCTTCGGGTAATTTCGGAAATATTTGCGCCGGTCACGTCGCGCGCATGATGGGTCTTCCGATCAGTAGATTGGTGCTTGCGACCAACGAGAATAACGTTCTTGACGAATTCTTTCGTAGCGGTATCTATCGGCCCAGAACAACGGCCGAAACCCACGTCACGTCCAGCCCATCGATGGATATCTCCAAGGCATCTAATTTCGAGCGTTTCATATTTGATCTGGTCGGACGGGATGCCGCCGTTGTGCGTGAATTGTGGCGCGAAGTGGATGCTGGCGGCAGCTTCAATTTTGCTGACGGCCCGTTTGCCGGGCGTCTGCCGGAATTCGGTTTTGCCTCAGGCAGCAGTTCTCACGCGGATCGCGTGGCGACCATTCGAGATGTCTGGGAACGTCATGGCCTGATGGTTGACCCGCACACGGCCGATGGCATCAAAGTGGCGCGCGAGTATCGCGCGGTGGGGGTTCCGATGATCGTGCTGGAGACGGCGCAAGCCGTAAAGTTCGCCGAAACCATTCAGGAAGCACTAGGCAGAGATCCACTGCGGCCCAAAGAACAGGAAGGTTTGGAAAACCTGCCGCAACGTGTCGAGTTGATTGACGCGACAGTGGAGGCGATCAAGCGGGTAATTGTTCGTGAATGCTGATGCGCACGGACTATTAGCGCTAAGCCGAGTCCCCAGCGGGGACTCGCCTAAAAATCTAGAGATAGATGACTGCGGGGAACACCGTCACGGCAAGCACCAGGATCAGCCATTCAAGATTGTGGCGGCCCAGAAATCCGGTGAAATGCATTACCAACACGACGATGGCGATGATGTAATAAAGGATGAAAAGCATTTGTTATTCTCCGTGGGTGGCAGCTAGTCCGGAAAGCTCCAGGCGGATACCGAAAGGCCAGTTTTTTTGGATTCTAGCATCAATGGTCGCCTTTCAAAGCCAGGCTCGAGGGTTTTAGTCTGAACGGAATTTCCTGGCCGCGTCTTGCTCGAGAACCACGAAACGCTACCTGTGCGCGGGTGTCAAGCGCTTGCTGAACAATCTTGCCACCGCGCCCGCTACCGCCAATCAACAAAGTTTGTCCCGCCGTTGCAGCGATGCCGACGACTTCATCATTCTTCGTCAAATCGATCAACATCAAGCCTTTGCCTTTGGCCATTTCTTTGAGGTCGGCAAGAGGAAACAGTAGCAGCCTCCCGGCTAGTGTAAGGACGGCGACAGTATCTCCAAGCACCGCTGCTGCGGGCACGGGTTTTTCGCCCGCGTCCAGGGTCAAAAAAGCTTTACCGGCTTTGTTGCGCGCCATCATGTCGGTGATGCTGGCGACAAATCCGTAGCCGCCGGAACCGGCGACAAGGTACTTGCTCTGTGGTGCGGCGGTGAGGGTCAGCGCCAGTTTTCCGCCTTCCTGAAAATCGACCATGGTATTCAGCGGTGCGCCGTCGCCGCGGCCGCCCGGCAGGTCGGATACCCGGACGCTATAGCTGCGACCGTTGCCGTCGATCACGATCAGTGGCCACACTGTGCGCGATTCCGCGACCAACCAGGGGGAGTCGCCGGTTTTGTAAGTGATGCCTGCCGGGTCGATGCCATGGCCCTGGCGCGAGCGCACCCAGCCGTTCTTGGATATGATCACTGTTACGGGCTCGTCGGGCACCGCAATCTCGCCTTGGGATATCGGCGTGACCGCCTCCAACAGGGTGCGCCGGTCATCACCGAAACGCTTGCTGTCATCGTTGATTTCTTTCAGGATCAGCTTGGTCATTTCGTGACGCGAGTCGAGCAACTTGTTAAGTTGATCATTCTCACCACGTAGGTCACCGAGTTCTTTCTCGATGCGGATGCCTTCAAGACGCGCCAGTTGACGCAAGCGGATTTCGAGGATGTCCTCGGCTTGAGTTTCGGTCAGGCCGAAGGCCGCCATCAACTCAGGTTTGGGCTCATCCGATTCGCGAATGCAGCGGATGACTTCGTCGATTCGCAAAAAAACCGTCATGCGCCCTTCGAGAATATGCACGCGGCGAAGCACCTCTGCCAGCCGATGTCGCGTCCGGCGCTCGACCGTGGCAAAGCGGAATTCGATCCATTCGTGGAGGATCTTCAGCAGGTTCTTCTGCTTCGGGCGCCCGTCTCTGCCGACCATGGTCAGGTTCAGCGAAACGCTCGACTCCATACTGGTATGAGCCAACAGTACGGCCATGAACTCATCTTGCGAAATGCGCGAACTCTTGGGTTCGAGCATGATGCGCACGGCTTGCTGGTCGCTGGACTCGTCGCGCACACTGTCGAGCACGCCCAGTACCAGAGCCTTGAGATTCTTCTGCTCCTGGCTGACGTCTTTCTTGCCGGTACGCGGTTGCGGATTGGTCAGGCTTTCAATTTCCGACAAGACCTGGGCCACCGAGACACCATGCGGCAGTTCGTGAACTATGACACGCCATTGGCCGCGCGCCAGTTCCTCAATGCGCCAGCGGGCGCGCATGCGCAACGAGCCGCGTCCACCGGCGTAAGCATCGCGAATATCGGCGGGTGTCGAGATCAGCTGCCCGCCACCAGGGAAGTCGGGTCCCGGTAGCACAGCAAGCACTTCTTCCAGCACCGCCTCAGGCTTCTTGATCAACAAGCGGGCGGCCTCAGCCACTTCGCGCAGATTGTGCGGCGGTATCTCGGTTGCCATGCCGACGGCAATGCCCGAGGCACCATTGAGCAACACGACCGGCAGACGCGCCGGCATCAGCTGCGGCTCAGTCATCGAACCGTCGTAGTTGGCGCTGAAGTCGACCGTGCCGCGATCGATTTCGGACAGCAGCAATTCGGCAAAAGGTGTCAAGCGGCATTCGGTATAACGCATGGCGGCGGCACCATCGCCGTCGCGCGAGCCGAAATTACCCTGGCCGTCGACCAGCGGGTAACGCAGGCTGAAGTCCTGGGCGACGCGCACCATGGCGTCATAGACGCTGGTGTCGCCGTGGGGGTGATACTTGCCGATCACGTCGCCTACCACGCGCGCGCTCTTGACGTGCTTGGCGCTGGCCGCAAGTCGCATCTCGTTCATCGCATGCAGGATGCGGCGCTGTACCGGTTTGAGTCCATCTTCGACCTGAGGCAGGGCGCGCGCCCGTACTACGCTCATGGCATAGGCGAGGTAGGCGCGCTCGGCGTAGCCTGCCAGCGGTAGCGGGCCACCGTCTCCGCTTTCGGCAAACAAAGTCGGTGCTGGTGGTACGGTGGGTGGCGGATTGTTCAGCGTCGCGTCGGCCAGTGCCGGCTCGTCGAACATGTCTGGGGTGTCGTTGGTCATCGTTTGTTCAGATTCAGGTTCTCAAATATCGGCTTCAATCAAATGCCCCTTGGCTTCCATCCAGGCGCGACGCGAAGAGGCTTCGCCCTTGCCCATCAGCAAGTTGAAAAGCTTCAGGGTGTTCTCTTGGCTGTCAGGCAGATCGCTGACAGGCTGCACGCGACGGGTCGCCGGCGCCATGGCGGTCTCGCGCAACTGGTCAGGATTCATTTCGCCCAGGCCCTTGAAACGGCCGACTTCAACCACATCTTCGCGAATGCCTTCCTTGATCAGGCGATCCTTGATCGCGGTGAGCTCCCCCTCATCCAGTGCGTAGAGCCGGCGTGCCGGTCTTTTCTTACCGGATGCCGGCACATCAATACGGTACAGCGGCGGCTGGGCAATGAATATATGGCCATGACGGATCAGGGCCGGGAAATGGCGATAGAACAGCGTCAGCAGCAAAGTCTGGATGTGGGCGCCGTCCACGTCGGCATCGGACATGATGATCAGCTTGCCGTAACGCAGTGCGGACAGATCCGGACTGTCTTCAGGACGATGCGGGTCGACCCCCAGCGCGACAGCGATGTCATGAATCTCGGCGTTGGCGAACAGCCGTCCGGCCTCGACTTCCCACGAGTTCAAGACTTTTCCGCGCAATGGCAAGATTGCCTGGGTCTCCTTGTTGCGGGCCATCTTGGCCGAGCCGCCGGCGGAATCGCCCTCGACCAGAAACAACTCATTTTCGGCAATATCCGTCGATTCGCAATCGGATAGTTTGCCCGGCAGTACGGCAACACCGGACTGCTTGCGTTTCTCTACCTTCTGCGCGTTCTTCTGCCGCGCCAGTGCCTGTCGGATCGATACTTCCGCGATGGCCTTGCCGGCCTCGACATGCTGATTCAGCCATATCTCGAATGGATCGCGAATCATGCTGGATACCAGCTTGACCGCTTCGCGCGAGTTGAGCTTTTCCTTCACCTGGCCCTGAAACTGCGGATCGAGAATGCGTGCGGATAGAACATAGGCCATGCGGCTGCAGACGTCGTCCTGCTGTAGCTTGACGCCGCGCGGCAACAACGCTCGGTGTTCGATGAAGGATTTGACCGCTTCGAACACGCCGGCGCGCAGACCCGCTTCGTGGGTGCCGCCGGCGACTGTGGGAATCAGATTGACGTATGACTCAGAGGCCACCGATTCGATATGCCAGCCGATGGCCCAGGAAGCGCCTTCACCCGGAGCAAAATCGGCATGCTCGGCGTCGGCATATTTTTCCGCAGCGAAAAGCGGAGCGACGGGTTCTGCGGTGTCAGCCAGTTCGGCGAGGTAGCCGGCAAGCCCGGTGGGATAGGTCCAGGTTCGGGTGCTCACGCTGCCGTCGATTTGCTCTGTGTCGAGGTGTACCGTTACGCCAGGCAAAAGCACGGCCTTGGAACGCAGCAAGCGTTCAAGTTCGGCGGGGGGTACTTTGGGCGCATCGAAGTATTTCGGATCAGGCCAGACGCGCACCCGGGTGCCGCTCTGGCGGCCGCAAGGCCCAATATCGGTCAGCGCTCCGATAGTCTCCCCGCCGCCGGAGAATTCAATGGCCCATATTCTTCCTTCGCGGCGCACTTCGACCGAGACACGGATGGAAAGCGCGTTGGTGACCGCCACACCGACGCCGTGCAAACCGCCGGAAAATGCATAGGCCGAATTGCCCACGCTCTTGTCGAACTTGCCGCCGGCATGGAGCCGGGTGAAGGCGAGCACGACGACAGGAACTTTTTCGTCCGGATGCAGGCCGACGGGAATGCCGCGACCGTCGTCCGTCACCGTGATCGAGCCATCCAGGTGAAGCAGTACATGAAGGTTTTTTGCATGTCCGCCGAGCGCTTCGTCGGCTGAGTTGTCGATGACTTCTTGAATGATGTGCGCCGGCGAGTCGGTACGGGTGTACATGCCGGGACGTTCGCGCACCGGCTCCAGGCCTTTGAGGACACGGAAGGATGATTCGTTGTAAGTGGGAGTGACGGCCATGTTTCGTGTTTAGTGATAAGAGTCAGAATCGGGCATCGGCAAGACAGTCGACCAGGCCGCTGCGCCAATCGGGAAGTTGCAGGTCGAAATCACGCTGAAAGCGCGAACAGTCAAGCCTTGAGTTGGCGGGTCGCGGCGCCGGCAGTGGAAAGTCGGCGCTGGTGATACGGCGAACCATAGGTGTTTTATCGATTAAACCGGCAATGCGCGCCTCGGCGAATATGGCTTCGGCGTAACCATGCCAGCTTGTTTCGCCTGCAGCGGTGAGATGGTAAACGCCGCTGGGTGGTTCTCGGCGGGCGAGGACAAGGGCCGTGACATCCGCCAGATGCCGGGACCAGGTTGGGGCTCCAAACTGGTCGCCAATCACGCGCAGTTCATCTCGCTCCCGGCCCAGGCGCAACATGGTTTTCATAAAGTTAGCGCCGTGCAGACCAAACACCCAACTGGTGCGAAAGATCAAGTGACGGCAATCGGAGGCAACGATTGCCAGTTCACCGTCCAGCTTGCTGCGGCCATAGGCTGATAGCGGCGCGGGCACGTCGTCTTCTGTATACGGCGTGGCCTTGGCACCATCAAATACATAGTCGGTCGAATAGTGGATCAGCAGCGCGCCCGACGCTTTGGCTTCCTCGGCGAGAATGCCGGGTGCCGCGGCATTGATGGCGTCTGCAATCGCCGGTTCGGCTTCGGCCTTGTCGACTGCGGTATATGCGGCGGCATTGATGATTACCGTGGGAACAATACTGCGCACTGTTTCGCGAAGCGATTTGGGATCAGACAAGTCAAGCTGGCTACGATCACAGGCCACCAGTTCGCCCAGACTGGCAAGCGAACGCTTCAATTCGCGGCCGAGTTGCCCGCTGCATCCGGTCAGCAGGATCTTCATGCGAAGGTTTCGGCCTCGCCGAATGGCAGTCCTGTTTTATCCTTGGAGGCCAGCACGGGTTCTCCGGAAAGTGGCCAGGGGATAGCCAGTTGCGCGTCGTTCCACAGCAGCGTGCGTTCGTGTGTCGGACTCCAGTAATCGGTGGTCTTGTAGAGGAACTCGGCCGTGTCCGAGGTGACGCAAAAACCGTGGGCGAAGCCAGGCGGAATCCAGGCCATGCGTTTATCCTCGGCGGAAAGCGTGAAACCGACCCATTGGCCGAAGGTGGGCGAGGAGCGCCGCAAATCCACAGCGACGTCATAGACCGAGCCGGCAGTCACCCGGATCAGCTTGCCCTGAGCGTGCTCTATCTGGTAGTGCAGGCCGCGCAGCACGTTCCGCTGTGATCTGGAATGATTATCCTGAACAAATTCGGCATCAATGCCAAGTTCGGCAAACGTCCGCTTGTTCCAGCTCTCATAGAAGTAGCCGCGTTCGTCGCCAAATACCTTCGGCTCGAGCAGCAGCACATCGGGAATGGCGGTAGGAATCGCTTTCATCTGCGGGCCTCGTGCTCGAGCAAACCCACCAGATACTGGCCGTAGCCGCTCTTGGCCAGGGGCTCGGCCAGTTTTCTCAGCTGCGTGTCGTCGATCCATTTTTTGCGCCAAGCCACTTCTTCCGGGCAGGCTACCTTGAGACCCTGACGTTTCTCGATAACTTCGATGAACTGTCCGGCTTCCAGCAGCGACTCATGAGTTCCGGTATCGAGCCAGGCCATTCCCCGGCTCATGATTTCGACCCTGAGCTGGCCTTTCTCGAGATATACCCGGTTGAGGTCGGTTATTTCCAGTTCGCCTCGCGCAGAGGGCTTAAGACTTGCGGCGATATCGCAGACCTGCTGGTCGTAGAAATACAGGCCGGTGACGGCGTAGCGCGATTTGGCTTGCTGGGGCTTTTCCTCGATGCTGATGGCAGCCCCTGTCGCATCGAACTCGACCACGCCATAGCGCTCCGGGTCGCTGACGGGATAAGCGAACACCGTAGCGCCAGCGCCGACTTTTGCGGCGCGCTGCAACTGCGTGGCGAAATCGTGGCCGTAGAACAGGTTGTCGCCGAGGATCAGGGCCGAGGGATGATTGTCGACAAACTCGCGGCCAATGATGAAGGCCTGGGCCAGGCCGTCCGGGCTGGGTTGCACTGCATAGTGAATATCGAGACCCCATTGTGAGCCATCACCCAGCAGTTGTTCAAAGCGCGGCGTATCCAGCGGTGTCGAGATCAGCAGGATTTCGCGGATACCCGCCAGCATTAGCGTGGTGAGCGGGTAGTAGATCATCGGCTTGTCGTAGATTGGCAGCAATTGTTTCGATACTGCCAGGGTGACCGGATGCAGTCGGGTGCCTGAGCCACCGGCGAGGATGATGCCGCGCGTACTTTGCGAGCTCATGTGCGATCTCCGTAGTTGCGATCCATCCATTGCCGGTATTCACCCGAGACGACATGGGCGATCCAGGCCGAATTGTTCAGATACCAGCGCACCGTTTTCATCAGTCCAGACTCGAAGCTTTCCTCAGGTGTCCAGCCCAACTCACGTTCGATCTTCGTCGCATCAATAGCGTAGCGCTTGTCGTGACCGGGGCGGTCGGCGACGGTGATCTTCTGTGCGCCGTAGCTGCGGCCATCACTTCGCGGCTTAAGTTGGTCGAGCAGAGCGCACAGCGTGTCGACCACTTCCAGATTGGTCTTTTCGTTGTGGCCGCCGATGTTGTAGGTTTCACCGATCACTCCCTGCTCGAATACCAAGCGCAGGGCGCGCGCATGGTCATCGACATACAGCCAATCGCGCACGTTGTCGCCTTTGCCATAGATGGGCAGGGGCTTGTCGGACACGGCATTGTGGATCATCAGTGGGATCAGTTTTTCCGGGAACTGGCAGGGGCCGTAGTTGTTTGAGCAGTTGGTAATCAGTGTTGGCAGCCCGTAGGTGTGATGCCAGGCGCGCACTAGGTGATCCGAGGCTGCTTTGGATGCCGAGTAGGGTGAATTGGGTTGATAAGTGCTTGTTTCCACAAATAGTCCCGTCTCGCCCAAGGAGCCGAAAACTTCGTCAGTGGAAACATGATGGAAGCGGAACGCTGTCCTTTCGGCAGTATCGAGGCCGGACCAGTAAGTGCGAGCGGCTTCAAGCAGGGTGTAGGTACCACTGATGTTGGTCTCGATAAAGTCGCCCGGCCCATGGATCGAGCGATCGACATGCGACTCGGCGGCCAGGTGAATGACACCTGAGGGGCGATGCTCATGAAACAATGAATCCATCGCCGAGCGATCGCAAATATCACTGCGGCTGAAAATGTGGCTCGTGTTGTCTGTCAATTCAGCCAGCGACTCAAGGTTCCCGGCATAAGTCAGTTTGTCTATATTTACGATGCGCCAATCGCTGTCCGCCATTAGCATGCGGACCAGGGCCGATCCGATAAATCCAGCACCACCGGTGACAAAGAGGGTTCTCATTTCAATTCGGAAAGTTCGCGCGGTACAGGGATCTGACCGGAAAGTTGTGTTGGGGCGATATTGTATTCGATCACTTCTCGCCTCTCCGGGCCGTGCTCGGTATTCGACGCGATTGCCATAGTTGGGGCATGGACAGTGAATTTGTAGAGCGTATTGACAAGCAAAAAGCTTTAAGCTTAAAATATTTACATTGAAGATATATCAGCAATTCAAGGAGACACATATGCGCATCGTTTGCCTGGGCGGAGGTCCCGCCGGTTTGTATTTCTCGATTCTGATGAAGAAGGCCAATCCGGCTTGCGACATTACGGTGATCGAGCGCAACAAGGCAGATAGTACCTTTGGCTGGGGAATCGTGTTTTCGGACAAGACCATGGATGGCTTTCGTCAGGAAGATCCCAAGGTCGTCGAGGAAATCGAGCGCAATTTCCATCACTGGGACAATGTCGACGTATTCTTCAAGGAGCGGCGAATCGTATCCGGCGGGCACGGTTTCTGTGGCATTGGTCGCTTGAAACTGCTGCAGATATTTCAGGCACGCGCCCTGGAATTGGGTGTAAATCTGAAATTCGAGACCGATTTCAAGGATCCGGACGACTATTCCCGGGAATACGATTTGGTCATCGGCTCCGATGGGGTGAATTCCACCACCCGTAACAAGTATGAGAGTCACTTCAACCCGCGTATCGATGTGCGCAAGTGTCGCTTCATCTGGCTTGGCACCAAGAAAAAGCTGGATGCATTTACTTTTGCCTTCAAAGAAACAGAGCACGGCTGGTTCAATCTTCATGCCTACCAGTTCAACGAGGAATGGGCGACATTTATCGTCGAGACGCCGGAAGAAACCTGGCTCAAAGCCGGTATCGACAAGATGGAACCGGATCAGTCGATCGCTTTCTGCGAGGAACTGTTTGCCGACTTGCTCAATGGCAGCAAGTTGATATCCAATGCGACGCACTTGCGCGGATCGGCGGTGTGGCTAAAGTTCAATCGTGTGCTTTGTGAGCGCTGGTTCAAGGACAACATCGTGTTGCTGGGTGACGCGGCACACACGGCGCATTTCACCATCGGTTCGGGTACCAAACTGGCGATGGAAGACGCGGCAGCCTTGGTCAGGGTAATGAATAGCACCGAAGGCGATGTGCCGTTGCGGCTGGCCCGCTATCAGTCGGAACGCGAGATCGAAGCGCTCAAGCTGCAAAGCGCGGCGCGCAATCGCATGACCTGGTTCGAAGACGTCGATCGGTATGTCGGCATGGAGCCCGAACAGTTTGCTTTTGCGGTGCTGACCGGTAGTCAGCGCGTTGGCCACGCCAATCAGAAACTACGGGACCAGACCTATACGGATGATTTTGACCGTTGGTTTGCAGCCAGGTGCGGACTGGCTACAGCCGGCACGCCTGCACCGGTACCACCTATGTTTACACCGTTCAAGCTGCGTGGAATGAACTTGAGCAATCGCGTCGTCATTTCGCCGATGTGCATGTACTCTGCGCAGGATGGCATGCCGGAGGATTTTCATCTGGTTCATTACGGTAGCCGGGGCATGGGTGGAGCAGCGCTGATTGTTACCGAGATGACCTGCGTTTCCTCCGATGCGCGCATCACGCCGGGATGCACTGGCATTTGGAATGATCAGCAGATGGATGTCTGGAAGCGCATCGTTGCCTATGTTCATGCCAATGGCGATACCAAGATGTCGATGCAAATCGGTCATGCCGGACGCAAGGGTTCCACCCGGCTGGCCTGGGACGCCATCGACATGCCGCTGCAGTCGGGCGGCTGGTCCTTGTTGGCGCCTTCGCCGCTGCCCTACATCTCCGGCACCTCGCAGACGCCGAAAGCAATGGATCGCGCCGACATGGATCGCGTCAAGGCAGACTTCGTCGCTGCAACTCGCCGTGCTGCCAGCGCCGACTTTGACATGGTTGAATTCCACGCCGCTCACGGCTACCTGATGTCGTCCTTCATTTCGCCGCTGACCAATCAGCGCAGCGATGAATATGGCGGCAGCCTGGAGAATCGCTGTCGTTATCCGCTTGAGGTGTTCCGTGCGATGCGCGAGGCCCTGCCCGCCGACAAGCCGATGTCGGTGCGCATTTCGGCCCATGACTGGGTGGCCGGCGGCGTCACGCCGGACGATTCGGTGGAGGTGTCGCGACTATTCAAGGACGCCGGCGCCGACATCATTCACGTCTCATCCGGGCAGGTCAGCAAGGACGAGGCGCCGGTGTATGGACGCATGTTTCAGGTGCCCTTCTCCGACCAGATACGCAACGAACTGGACGTGCCGACCATTGCCGTGGGCAACATCTTCGAAGCCGACCACGTCAATACCATCATCGCCGCAGGTCGTGCCGACCTGTGTGCGCTGGCGCGCCCACATCTGGCCGATGCGGCCTGGACCCTGAATGCGGCTGCCGAGCAAGGCTATACCGACATTAGTTGGCCCAAGCAATATGTGGGAGGAAAAGTGCAACTTGAGCGCAATCTTGAACGCGCGGCACAGCTCGCGCTGAATGCGTGACGTCCAGCAGCAATACCGTCAGGCATGCGTTGGTGACCGGTGGCGGTCGCGGCATTGGCGCGGCTGTTGCCGAAGCCCTGCTGTCAGCGGGTTTCCGGGTCACGATCACGGGGCGCGACAAGAGCGTGCTGGACGCAATGCTTGAACAAGTCGCCAATTCCGATAACTGCCGCGCCGCCGCCATGGATGTGACAGACCCGGCTTCGGTGCAACGCGGAATGGAGGAGGCCCGGGCCGATTTCGGTTCGGTCGCCATACTGGTGAACAATGCCGGACAAGCCGAGAGCGCGCCGTTTCGGCGGACTGACGCCGGCATGTTTCAGCGCATGCTGGCGGTGAATCTCGGTGGCGTGTTTCACTGCACCCAAGCGGTCTTGCCCGACATGCTCGCGGCTGGATGGGGTCGCATCGTGAATGTCGCCAGTACCGCTGGCCTGGTCGGCTACGCCTATGTCGCAGCCTACTGCGCGGCCAAGCACGGCGTCATCGGGCTGACCCGCGCGCTGGCGCTCGAATACGCGGCCAAGGGCATCACCGTGAATGCGGTATGCCCCGGCTACACCGAAACCGACATCGTAAAAACCGCGGTGGCCAACATCGTCGCCAAGACAGGTCGCAGCGAGGAGGAAGCCCGTGCCGAACTGGCCAGCAGCAACCCGATGCGCCGATTGGTGAGCCCTCAAGAAGTCGCCGACGCGGTGATCTGGATCTGCGGTGAAGGGGCCGCCAGCATCAATGGACAATCCATCGCCGTGGCCGGCGGCGAAGTTATGTGAAGAAGTCATGTGAGGAGATGCAGATGAAATACCAGCAAGGAAAACCCCACGAACTGCCGGGCAACCGCCAGCACTTCAAGGATTATCAGGCGCGGCATTTCGCCTACCGCATGGAGGCGTCGGTTGCGATCGTCAGCCTGAATCGCCCCGAACGCAAAAACCCGCTGACCTTCGATTCCTACGTCGAGCTGCGCGACTTGTTCCGCAATCTGGTCTATGCGGAAGACGTCAAAGCCGTGGTGCTCAGCGGTGAAGGCGGCAACTTCTGCTCCGGCGGCGATGTGCACGACATCATCGGCCCGCTGACGCAGCTCGATATGCCCGGCCTGCTGACCTTCACGCGCATGACCGGCGATGTGGTCAAGGCGATGCGCGCTTGTCCGCAGCCGATCATCGCCGCGATCGACGGTATATGTGCCGGCGCCGGCGCGCTGCTGGCCTTGGGCTCGGATATGCGTTTGGGAACCGCGCGCTCCAAGACTGCTTTTCTGTTCTCGCGCGTCGGCCTTGCGGGTTGCGACATGGGTGCCTGTGCCCTGTTGCCGCGCATGATCGGGCAGGGACGTGCCAGCGAACTGCTGATGACAGGCCGTGCCATGGGCGGCGAGGAAGGCGAACGCTGGGGATTTTTCAACCGTCTTTGCGATCCGGAAGCTTTGTCGGCCGAGGCCTTGAAGCTGGCTCAGGATCTGGCTGGCGGCCCGACCTTCGCACATGGCATGACCAAGAAGATGCTGCAGCAGGAGTGGAACATGGGTGTCGATGAGGCAATCGAGGCCGAGGCGCAAGCCCAGGCCATCTGCATGGCGACCAACGATTTTCATCGCGCCTACCATGCCTTCGTTGCCAAACAAAAACCCGTTTTCGAAGGGGACTGAGCGTGGCTGATAGACAGTATCTGGATTGGCCGTTTCTGGAGCCACATCACAAGGAACTCGCCCTGTCGCTGGATGCCTGGGCGCACGAGAATATTGACGATACCGCTCCCGAGCGAGGCCAGGCAACCGATGATGCCTGCTGCGCGCTGGTGCAAAAACTGGGCGCGGCCAACTGGATACGCTACGCGGTTGGTGGTACAGCTTACGGTGGTAGTGCAGAAACAATCGACACGCGCGGCATCTGTCTGATTCGTGAGACGCTGGCACGTCACTCGGGCCTCGCCGACTTTGCCTTCGGCATGCAGGGATTGGGTAGTGGTGCCATAACCCTGCACGGTACCGATTCGCAGAAGCGCAACTACCTGACGCGAGTGGCCGCGGGAAAGGCGATTGCCGCATTTGCGCTCTCTGAACCCGAGGCCGGTTCGGATGTCGGTGCAATGCAGTGTGCCGCGCATCTGGACGGAGACAGCTACGTTATTGACGGCGAAAAGACCTGGATTTCGAATGGCGGCATCGCTGACTTTTACGTGGTGTTTGCACGCACAGGTGAAGCGCCCGGCACGCGAGGGGTCTCGGCTTTTGTCGTTGACGCGGATACGCCGGGACTGGAAATCGCCGAGCGTATCGAAGTCATTGCGCCACATCCGCTGGCCCGATTGCGTTTCAGCAATTGCCGTATTCCAGTGAGTCAGCGTCTCGGTGACTCCGGGCAGGGCTTCAAAGTCGCGATGCGCACGCTTGACATCTTTCGTACATCGGTCGCTGCGGCTTCGCTAGGTTTTGCCCGGCGTGCACTGGATGAAGCATTGCAGCGGGCCACCAGTCGCAAGATGTTCAATCAAACCCTGGCTGATTTTCAGCTAACGCAGGCAAAGCTGGCAGACATGGCGGTTGCAATTGATGCCGCTGCCCTGCTGGTGTACCGCTCGGCCTGGCTGCGCGATCAGGGCAAAAACGTTACCCGCGAAGCGGCCATGGCGAAAATGGTGGCCACCGAAATGGCGCAGAAAGTCATCGACGACGCGGTGCAGATTTTCGGCGGTTTGGGCGTGGTTTGCGATACCCCGGTGGAACGCCTTTATCGGGAAATTCGGGCCCTGCGCATCTATGAAGGTGCGACCGAAGTCCAGAAACTGATCATCGCCCGTGAATTGCTGAAAGATGTAGCCGCGAGTGTCAAGCCGTGACCCAAACCCAGGAGATTCCATTGAAAATGAGCCAACAGGAAGTTGCACCCCAATCCGGCATTCAGATATTGCAACCGGCGGGATGGGCTGCACCCAAGGGTTATTCAAACGGGATTGCGGCTCGCGGGCGCACCGTGGTTATTGGCGGACAAATCGGATGGGATGGCCAGTGTCGGTTTCATACCAGCGATTTTGCCGGGCAAGCCAAGCAGGCTTTGCAAAACATTGTTGACGTGCTGGCCGAGGCCGGTGGAAAACCGGAGCACATTATTCGGATGACCTGGTACGTGATTGACAAACGCGAGTACGTCGCAGCCTATCCGCAGCTTGGCCGGGTTTATCGTGAAGTTATTGGCCGCAACTTCCCGGCAATGACGGCGGTGCAGGTGGCCGGCTTGATAGAGGATGCGGCGCGGGTCGAGATCGAAGCCACGGCAGTCATTCCTGATTGATGACTCACGGCGCGGCTTCACGAATCTGATAGGAGAAGTGCAATGTGGAAGCCGCCTCAGCGCATCGCATTTCATCCCTCGCGTGGTTCGGTGCCGACCAAGGAGCAGGCCGCCGCTTCAAAACTTTTCAGTCCTCTTGCAGTAGGACCGGTTGCTCTTTCGTCGCGCACTTGGGTCCCCGCAATGGTGCCCTGGCGGGCGGACAACGACGGTCACGCCACTCAGGCAGTCATCGATTGGTACGCACGCTTTGCGCAAGGGCAGCCGGGTTGCATCGTTATTGAGGCAACGGGCATTCGTGACGTACCCAGCGGACCACTATTGCGCGCTGGGCATGACCGCTTTATCGAGGGTTTGAGGCGAATTGCCGACGCCATCCATGAATCGAGTCTTGGAAAAACCAAAGCCTATATCCAGTTGATCGATTTTCTTGCGATCAAACGCCGGCCTGAGCCAATCAAGTTCTTGCAGCGCTTCCTTGAAATCACAGCCCGTCATCGTGAGGAACTGGGCATAGAAGCCAATTCGGAAGAGGCTGTTCGGCAGCACATGTGCAGTTTGGGAGATTCGGAACTGCAGCGTGTTCTCAGTGAGCGTGAATGGGATTCGTTGCAAAAGGGCGCTCGCGAGCGAGTGACGGATACCAACTTGCAACACGTTAGCGAACTCCCCGCCGTGCTGCCCGATCTATTTGCAAGTGCCGCCAGGCGATCTCGCGACGCGGGATTTGACGGAGTCGAACTGCATTACGCCCACGCCTACACCATGGCCTCCTTCCTGTCGGCCACGAACGACCGCAGCGACGGGTATGGCGGCAGTGCGGTCGAACGAATTCGCCTGCCGCTGGAAGTATTTTCTGCGGTGCGCCGTGTCACCGGAGCCGACTTTCCGGTGGGCTGTCGTTTGCTGGCCGAAGAATGCATCGAGGGCGGCAGCACGGTGGATGACACGATCTATTTCTGTACCGAGTTCGCCCGGGCCGGAATGGATTTTCTTTCCCTGTCACGTGGCGGCAAGTTCGACGATGCAAAGCAGCCCAAGGTCGGCGAGGCGATCTATCCATATACCGGCGTATCAGGTTACGAATGCATGCCGCACTACTTGTCTGATACCAAAGGGCCTTTCGGGCGCAATTTCAACGCGACACAAAAGGTGCGTAACGCCTTGCGAGCCAAGGGTCTGGAGACACCTATTGTGGTTGCCGGCGGCATCCACAATTTCGATCAGGCGGAGGCGGCCTTGGTCGATGGCCTGGCGGATATCGTCGGCAGCGCGAGGCAAAGCCTGGCCGATCCGAGCTGGTGGGAAAAAATGCGCAATGGTCAGGCTGATACCGTGCATTTGTGCGAATACAAGAATTACTGCGAGGGTCTTGACCAAAAGCACAAACAAGTGACTTGTCAGCTATGGGATCGGGTAGCTCTGAACGAGCCCGGTGCCGCGCGTACGCGCGACGGAAAAAGGCGGCTGACAGCACCCTCTGACTGGTAGTGATAATCACTGATCGTCGAGGAATGTTGTTGAATTGGGTTACTCGGCTGTTCCAATAGTCGCCGCACAGTTGCGGCGTAAGTAAGTGGAAATCTTTGCCCCATGCCTGATTGCGGAGGGCGCGCTGATAAAATATCGGCATGAAAGCTTGTCATTCTGAATTTGTTCAGTCGCGCGGCCGACGGCTCCACGTACGGGTCTGGGGCAGTGAAACAGCGCCGGTGCTGGTTCTACTGCATGGTTGGTGCGATGTCGGTGCCTCCTGGCAGTTTGTGGTCGATGCCCTGGCGCAAGATTGGCGTGTGCTGGCGCCGGATTGGCGCGGTTTCGGCCTGTCAGAGTGGAACAATGATGTCTATTGGTTTCCCGACTACATGGGTGATCTCGATGCTTTGCTCGATCACTATTCGCCTCAGGCTCCTGTTCGTTTGGTGGGGCACAGCCTGGGTGGAAACGTCGCTTGCCTGTATTCGGGAATTCGTTCCGCACGCGTCTCCGGTCTGGTGAATCTCGAGGGTCTGGGCATGCGTCGGACCACGCCCGACGACGCCCCCGTTCGTTACGTCAATTGGCTCGATCAGTTGCGCGATACGCCGACTTTTCGCTCCTATCCCGATCGTGCAGCGTTTGCCGCGCGTTTGCAGAAAGAGAACCCGCGCCTATCAGACGAAAAGGCTCAGTATCTTGCCAATCACATGGGCGAGGATGATGGCGCCGGTGGTATACATCTGGCATCTGATCCCCACCACCGCGGGGTCAATCCAACTATCTATCGCGTCGAAGAGGCGATGGCGATCTGGCGTCAAGTGACAGCGCCCGTGCTCTGGGTGACGGGGGCAGATTCGATCATATTCAAGCAGATCTATTCCGTCGAATCGGTTGAATATCGAAGCCGGATCGCCTGCTTCAAGGACGTTCGGGAAGTGGTTTTACAGGATTGCGGCCATAACCTGCACCATGATCAACCTCAGCAGGTTGCGAACCTGATCGAAGGGTTCTTCGCCACATGAAAGCCATGAACGCCGATCTTCACTGTCATTCAACTGTTTCCGATGGACTCCTCTCGCCGAGCGATCTCGTACAACGAGCAAAGGGTAATGGTGTCGAACTGCTTGCATTGACCGATCACGATGAGCTAGGCGGACTGGCAGAGGCGCGTTCTACGGCCGAAGAGATCGACCTGCGTTTTGTCGATGGAGTCGAGATATCGATTTCCTGGGGCGACGACCAGACAGTGCATATCGTGGGACTCGGAATCGATCCGGCCAATACCGCGCTGGCTGAGGGACTCAATCAAGTCAGGAGCGGGCGCGATGCGCGTGCTGGGCGCATGGCGGCTGAACTGGACAAGGTCGGCATCCACGGGGCCTATGAAGGCGCATTGCGGCATGTCGGCAATCCGGCCTTGATCAGTCGCTCTCATTTCGCCCGGTATATTGCCGAGCAAGGCCATGCGAAGGATGTGAAGTCGGTATTCGATCATTGGCTGGCCAAGGGTAAGCCCGGCTATGTCGAACATTCCTGGGCAACCCTCGAGGATGCGCTGAGCTGGATCATCGGCGCGGGTGGCATCGCGGTTGTGGCTCATCCCGGTCGCTACAGACTTTCGAAAACCGAGCGACGCCAACTTTTCGTGGCATTCAAGGAACTTGGCGGTCGTGGTATCGAAGTCTTATCGGGATCGAACAAGGATGAAGAGGTGCGTGAGTACTCGCGCATCGCGCGCGAGTTCGGGTTTCTCGCTTCTCGGGCCTCGGATTTTCACGGACCGGGTGAGAGCTGGATTGATTTGGGCAAGCTGCCCGATTTGCCCGAGGATTTGATCCCGGTCTGGTCGCAGTTGATTTTTTAGGCGAGCCTTTGGCGTATCGCATTCCGGAACAAGCATGGCACAACTATTTCATATTCATCCAGAGCATCCGCAGCCGCGATTGATCAAGCAGGCGGCGGAAATCGCACGTAGCGGCGGGCTTATTGCCATGCCGACCGATGCCGCCTATTCGCTGGTTGGAGTCGCCGGTTACGCGCCCTTACTGGATAGAATTCGTAGCATACGCGGGGTCGACACGCGCCATCATTTCACACTGATGTGTCGCGACTTGTCCGAGATCGCCACCTATGCCCGTGTAGACAACAGTCAATATCGTCTGCTGAAGGCCACCACGCCCGGCAGCTATACCTTCATTCTGGAAGGTACCAAGGAATTGCCGCGCCGTTTGCTGCATCCCAAGCGCAAGACCATCGGTCTGCGCGTGCCAAACCATCCACTGGCTCTGGCGCTTTTGGAAGAGCTGGACGAGCCGCTGCTGACGTCAACGCTGATCTTGCCGGGGTATGAATTGCCTTTGGCCGATCCCGATGAGATCCGTGAGCATCTGGAAAAGCAGCTCGATCTGGTGATTGACGCGGGCCATTGCGGCATCGAAATGACGACGGTAATCAACCTGACCAGCGTTCAGCCGGAACTGGTGAGAGCCGGCCATGGGTCCTTGGAGCCTTTCGGGTTCGAATGACCTGCTCTGATAGAATCTCCCACTCCCATGAATGTTATCCAGACGCTGGCGATTTCGGCCTTGCCGATTATCTTTGCCATCACGCTACACGAGGCGGCGCACGGCTACGCTGCGCGGCACTTCGGCGATCCAACGGCCTGGCAGATGGGGCGTATCAGTCTGAATCCCTTGCGGCATGTTGATCTGGTGGGAACTCTCCTCGTTCCAGCACTAATTCTGCTCGTGTCTGGAGGAGGGCTGTTGTTCGGTTGGGCCAAGCCGGTGCCGGTAGATTTTGGCAAGCTGCGCCGTCCCAAACAGGACATGCTTTGGGTAGCTGCGGCCGGACCAGGTGCAAATTTTGTGATGGCGCTGGGCTGGGCGCTGATCTTGAAATTGGCGATTGGTCTTCCGGAACTGGCCTATTCCGCCGCGCTGCGTGAAATGGCTCTGGTGGGGATCAGCATCAATGGAGTGTTGATGGTGCTGAACTTGTTACCCTTGCCACCTTTGGACGGAGGACGCATCGCAGTGAGCCTATTGCCTCATCGCGCAGCCTGGAAATTTTCGCAACTGGAACGCTGGGGTTTTCCCATTTTGCTGGCGCTGCTTTTCTTGGGAGTGCTGGAAAATATCCTGCGCCCCTTGTTGCGCTTGTTCAACAATCTGATTCGACTTCTTTTTGGTTTCTGAAATGTACGCAGAAAAAGTTCTCTCCGGAATGCGCCCCACTGGGCGGCTACACCTTGGCCACTATCACGGCGTGCTTGCCAACTGGATCAAGCTCCAGCATGAATATCCCTGCCTATTTTTTGTTGCCGATTGGCATGCGTTGACCACCGCCTATGACGAGCCTGGGCAAATTACGGACAACACAAACGAAATGATCATCGATTGGCTGGCGGCGGGCGTCGATCCTTCGCAAGCGACCATCTTCATCCAGTCCAAAGTGCCTGAACACGCGGAACTGCATCTGCTGCTATCGATGATGACGCCCTTGAGCTGGCTCGAACGTGTACCAACCTACAAGGATCAACAGGAAAAAATTTCGCACAAGGATCTGACAACCTATGGTTTTCTTGGCTATCCCTTGCTGCAGGCAGCGGATATCCTGATCTATCGAGCCAATCGAGTTCCGGTCGGCGACGACCAGGTGCCTCACGTTGAGTTCACGCGAGAAATAGCGCGCCGTTTCAATCACTTGTACGGTCAGGAGCCAGGTTTCGAGGACAAGGCGCGTGAGGCAGTCAAAAAGCTCGGCAGCAAGCGCGCCAAGCTTTATGACATTTTGCGTAACCGATATCAGGAAAAAGGCGAGGATGAGGCGCTGGAGCAGGCGCACGAACTGCTGAACGAAGCACAGAGCCTTTCGCTGGGCGACCGCGAGCGTCTATTCGGTTGGCTCGAGGGTTCGCGCAAGATGATTCTGGTCGAGCCCGACGCGTTGCTCACCCATGCTTCGCGCATGCCCGGGCTGGATGGCCAGAAGATGTCCAAGTCCTACGGCAATACGATCACGTTGCGAGAAGATGCCGATATTGTTACGAAAAAGATTCGTACCATGCAAACCGATCCCGCGCGGGCGCGGCGCACGGACCCGGGCGATCCGGAGAAATGTCCGGTATGGCAGCTCCATTTGATTTATTCCAGCGAAGAGGTGCGCGACTGGGCACAAACGGGCTGTCGCTCCGCCGGCATTGGCTGCATTGAGTGCAAGCAGCCGGTAATCGATGGTGTGCTGAAAGAGCAGGAGCCGATGCGCGAGCGGGCCAAGATGTATGAGCAGGATCCGCAACTGGTAAAGAACATCATCGCCGACGGCTGCGAAAAAGCACGCAAGCTGGCGCAGGAAACCATGCGCGATGTGCGCGAAGCAATCGGGCTCGACTACTCGTGATCGAAAACAGCATTTCAGACCCATCAGGCGGTTCCATCGCTGCCGTTACCGGCCCGCGAAGCGGAATACCCGGTACGCAGAGCGAGCCAGTGCCGACTTTTGCGGTCGCTGACGTGATTGCCGCGCACTTGCCCAAGGTGTATGGCGAGATCATGGCCGAAATGCCGCGCGATCTTTATATCCCGCCAGATGCGCTGGAGATAATTCTTGATTCCTTTGAGGGCCCGCTCGATCTGCTTCTATATTTGATTCGTCGCGCCAATATCAGTGTTCTCGACATCCCGATGGCGCCACTGACGGCGCAGTACCTGGTGTATGTCGAGGCCATGCGCAAGGGCAATCTTGAGCTGGCGGCTGAATATTTGTTGATGGCTGCGATGCTGATTGAGATCAAATCACGCATGTTGTTGCCGCGACCGCCGAAAGCGGAGAATGGTGAGCCGGAGGATCCGCGAGCGGAACTGATGCGCCGCCTGATTGAGTACGAGCGCATGAAGGCGTCGGCGGCAAAGCTGGACGAAATGCCAAAAGTCGGACGTGACTATGAGTGGATTACTGTCTGGATTGCCGATAAAGTTATTGAGAGGCAGCCAGAAGTCAGTCTGCATGATTTGCAGGTCGCTTGGCTATCGCTGATGAAGCAAGCCAAAATCCATCAGCACCACAAGATTCATCGCGAAGAACTGTCAGTACGTGAGCACATGAGCATCATTTTGCGGCGACTGCAAGGAGGGGGCTATGTCGTATTTGATCAACTATTCGATTTGAGCCTTGGCGCTCAGGGGCTGGTGGTGAGCTTTCTCGCCATGCTGGAACTGGCGCGAGAATCACTGATCGAGATTACCCAGAACGAGGCCATGGCGCCCATTTACGTTAAGTTGCCCGATGTTGCCACTATATAAACCTGAAGATTTCAAGCGCGTGCTGGAAACAGCGCTACTGGCGGCTACCGAGCCGTTGCCCTTATCCGAGCTGAAGAAGCTTTTCGAGGATGAGTTTGACGACGATACATGGCGTACACTGCTTGACGATCTGCGCCGAGATTGGGCGAATAGAGGCGTCGAACTGGTGCAGTTGGCCTCCGGTTGGCGCTTTCAGACGCGGCCGGCATACCAGTCCTATCTGGACCGGCTAAAGAATGACAAGCCGCCGAAGTATTCTCGTGCGGTGATGGAAACGCTGGCGATCATTGCCTATCGTCAGCCTGTTACACGCGGGGACATCGAAGATATTCGCGGCGTCGCGGTGTCACCAAATATTTTGAAGGTGCTTGAAGGGCGTGGCTGGATTGATGCAGTAGGACATAGGGATGCGCCGGGGCGGCCGGCACTGTATGCGACAACCCGAAGGTTTCTTGACGACCTTGGCTTGCGCAGTCTCACAGAATTGCCGCCGCTGACTGAAATTGAAAGGGTGATGAACCTTGAACAAACCTCAATCCCCGAAACTGCCCCGATCTCCGCGCCCGGGTCCCAAGAGCCGGCCAGCGCTGAAGCAGGGCAGGGGTCAGAGCAACGATCAGGCGAAGCCAGTGGCGGACAGCTCGACCTCCCCAGCGGCGAACCGTCCCTCACGCAAGGCTAGTCCGTTCAGGCCGCCGCAAGGTCCGTCGCGATCCCAGGTTGAGCCACCGCGCACTCGAGGGGGTTCAGCTTTACCCGCACACGCGAAGCGACGTAACGAACCGGTCTTCATCGATCCACCCAAGCTGCAAAAGGCGCTGGCCGATGCGGGTTTTGGATCGCGGCGTGAACTCGAGGAATGGATAGTAGCCGGACGAGTTAGCGTCAATGGCGTGCCTGCGCATATTGGCCAGCGCGTGGGTCCGGAAGACAAGATTCGTGTCAATGGCAAACTAGCGCAACTGAGATTTGGTTTGCGTCTGCCACGGGTGCTGGTTTATCACAAGCCCGAAGGCGAGATCGTTTCAAAGGATGATCCTGATGGTCGCCCCAGCGTGTTTGCCAAACTGCCACGGCTCAAGAGCGGACGCTGGATATCCATAGGGCGACTGGATTTCAATTCGTGTGGCCTATTGTTGTTCACCAATGATGGCAGTCTCGCTAATCGCATGATGCATCCGCGCTATGAAATCGAGCGCGAATACGCTGTTCGAATTCTTGGAGAAGCTACACCGGAGATGCTTGAGCGTCTTCGCGCAGGCGTTCAACTCGAAGATGGCCTCGCTTCTTTCAGTCTTATCGCAGAGGCTGGCGGTGAGGGAGCTAACCGCTGGTATCGAGTTGTTTTGGCCGAAGGGCGCAATCGCGAAGTACGCCGGATGTTTGAAGCTGTCGGCCTGATGGTTAGCCGTCTGATGCGAGTGCGCTATGGTCCGGTGCACCTGTCGCCCCGACTCAAGCGTGGGCAGTGTCGCGACCTGGAGCAGGGCGAAGTGCAGGGCTTGCTGAAGCTGCTGCCACCGCAACGGAAAACCACTGCAGCGACCGGAATCGGACCTCACTTAGATAGCGAAACTGAATTCAGCAGTGACAATGAGGCCAGCGCTAACCGAATAGATTTTGCAGAGAAATGACGCCTCTGATATAATCTTTCGGCTTTGGTTGGCGACGTTCTCGGGAGAGAGAAGGAGTGGGCTTTTTGGCCCACTTTCTATTTGTGCGATGAGTTTGTGAGTTTTGATGCAACTGCTTGATTTGATTGAGACGACTGTTGTTGGTTTGGGATACGAACTGGTTGATTTCGAAACCAGTCCACGGGCCCGGCTATTGCGCGTCCTCATCGACAAGACGGGCATTGAGCATACGGACAAGAGTGGCATAAGCGTCGAGGATTGCACTGTAGTAAGTAACCAGCTCAGCCGAGTCTTCATGGTTGAGAACGTCGATTTTGACCGCCTTGAAGTTTCCTCGCCCGGGCTCGATCGTCCGCTGGTCAAGGCCGCTGACTATAGGCGATTTGCAGGGCAGGAAGTGCAAGTCAAGCTGCGCGTTCCGTTGGGCAGTCAGCGAAATTTCAGCGGCGTGCTCGAGGGATTGCGAGAAGAGGGTGGGGTTGAAGTAGTGTGCCTGCGGGTGAATGAAACACAGCATCAATTTGCGCTGGAAAATATTGATCGAGCGCGTTTGGTGCCGAAGTTCTAATGAATGCTGGAGGTCTCACATGAGCCGTGAATTGCTGTTGTTGGTCGATGCTTTGGCACGCGAGAAAAATGTTCCACGAGACATTGTCTTTGGCGCCCTGGAAATGGCGCTGGCGTCCGCGACAAAAAAGCGCACCGACGAGGAGGCAGACGTACGTGTGGATATCGATCGCGAGACCGGTGAGTACGAGTCATTCCGTCGGTGGCTGGTCGTTCCAGATGATATGGTGGAAATTCCGGAACAGCAGATTGGCATTACGGCTGCGCAACTTCAGATTCCCGAAATTGTGCTTGAGGACTTCATTGAGGAAGGACTTGAGCCCATAGATTTTGGACGCATCGGCGCGCAGGCCGCGAAGCAGGTGATCCTGCAGAAGATTCGTGATGCTGAGCGCGAGCAGTTGCTGAATGACTTTCTTGATCGCAAGGAATTCCTGGTTAGCGGCACAGTCAAGCGCATGGAGCGAGGCAGCGCCATCATCGAGGCGGGGCGTATCGAGGCCTTGCTGCCGCGCGATCAAATGATTCCAAAGGAAAATCTTCGTCCCGGAGATCGCGTGCGCGCTTGGTTGATGAAGATCGATCGTCAGGCCAGGGGACCCCAGTTGATTCTGTCGCGCACGGCTCCCGAGTTCATCATGAAGCTGTTTGAACTTGAGGTGCCCGAAATCGAGGATGGCCTGTTGGAAATCAAAGCCGCCGCCCGCGATGCAGGCATGCGCGCCAAGATTGGCGTCAAATCGAATGACCCCCGAGTCGACCCGATCGGGACCTGCGTCGGCATGCGAGGCTCGCGCGTTACCGCCGTAACCAATGAATTGTCCGGCGAACGTGTTGACATCATTCTCTGGTCAGCCGATCCGGCTCAGTTTGTCATTGGTGCGTTGGCACCAGCCGAAGTACAAAGTATTGTCGTCGATGAAGAGCGGCACGCGATGGATGTCGTGGTCGATGAAAACAACCTCGCCATTGCCATTGGACGCGGTGGACAAAATGTACGTCTGGCATCTGAGCTTACTGGCTGGACCATCAATTTGATGACGGTCGAAGAGTCTCAGGAGAAATCTGAATCGGAACATAGCTCGATCCGTGCTCTGTTTGTCGAGAAGCTCGATGTCGATGAAGAGGTGGCAAACATCCTGATCGAAGAGGGCTTTTCCACTCTGGAAGAGATTGCATATGTTCCGCTTGCGGAAATGCTCGAGATCGAAGCTTTCGATGAGGCGACTGTGACTGAACTGCGCGATCGCTCGCGCAATGTGTTGCTTACAGAAGCCATAGTGGATGAAGAGCAGTTGGAAAAAGTGGCTGACGACATGCTGGCACTTGAAGGCATGGACAAGCCACTTGCAGCAAAACTGGCGAAAAACGGCATCACTGACCGGGACGCACTTGCAGACTTGGCAACCGACGAGTTGACCGAGATGACCGGCATAGATGTGGAGCGAGCGACTGCGCTGATTACTGTTGCGCGCGCCCATTGGTTCGCCGAAGAAGAATGAGAGGTACCGTATGGCTTTGATGACTGTTTCCCAATTTGCGACTGAGCTGAAAATGCCGGCGCCAGCCCTGCTTGAACAACTGGCCAAGGCCGGGGTCAGTAAGCAGGAATCGAACGATGTTCTGTCCGAGCAGGACAAGACGCGGTTGCTTGACTATTTGCGCAAATCGCATGGCGATACCGTGCCCAAAGCCAAAATAACTCTGACACGCAAGCAAACCAGCGAGATCAGAGCCTCGGATTCCACCGGCAAGGCGCGTACGATTCAGGTTGAAGTCCGCAAGAAGCGCGTGTTCGTAAAGCGCGACGCCAGCGAGTTGGCCGCAGAGGCCGCTACGGAAGCTCCAGTACTAGTTGAGGTTGCTGTTGAACCCGTGACTGAGGTTGCTGCTGTCGCCGTTGCCGTTGCGGTTGCTCCGGAACCTGCTCCGGTTCCTGAAGTGGTTCAGGTGGTTGAAGCTGAAAAGCCGGTCGATGTACCCGTTGTGGAAACCCCTGCAGTGGAAGTCGAGGCCAAGGCCCCGGCGGCAAAGCCAACCAAGCCGGCTTCTGTGACCAGATCGGTGATCGATCCCGCACAACGTGCATTACGCGAGGCCGAATCAAAACGTCAAGGTAAGCTTTCCGCAATTCAGGCAGCTGAATTCAAAGAGAAAAATGAGCGCGAGGCCAAGGCCAGAACCGATGCGGAAGCACGTCTCGCAGAACAGCAAGCACAATTGGTTTCAGCAGCCGCCGCCGCAGAGAAGGCCAAGGAACAAGCTGCTGGGGTAACCGGCACGATTCATAAGCCGGCGGCGAAACCGGGCGACGGAAAAGCGAAGCCGGCAAAGAAAGACGCTTGGAAGGATGAGGCGGCCAAGCGACGTGAGATCAAGACACGAGGTGGTGCAGGCCCTTCAGGATGGAGGGGGGCCAAAGGTGGTGGCCGCCATGGTCGTCATGGCCATTCGGAGGATGCTCCTCCGGCACAACCTGTTGAGGCCATAGTTCGCGAAGTACATGTGCCGGAAACCATATCGGTTGCGGATCTTGCGCACAAAATGACAGTCAAGGCAACTGAAGTGATCAAGACACTCATGAAGATGGGATCGATGGTCACAATCAATCAAATTCTCGACCAGGAAACTGCAATGATTCTGGTTGAGGAAATGGGTCACATTGCCTTTGCAGCAAAACTGGATGATCCGGATGCATTCCTTGTCGATGAAGGTGAGCACAAGGATGTGGCACAGTACCCTCGAGCCCCGGTTGTCACGGTGATGGGGCACGTCGATCACGGCAAAACTTCATTGCTTGATTACATCCGCAAAAGTCGGGTAGCACACGGCGAGGCTGGTGGCATCACTCAGCACATAGGTGCATATCACGTTGAAACGCCTGGCGGGATGATTACTTTTCTCGATACGCCGGGCCACGAAGCATTTACGGCAATGCGTGCTCGCGGTGCCAAGGCAACCGACCTTGTCATTCTTGTGGTGGCTGCAGACGATGGTGTCATGCCGCAGACCAAGGAAGCCATTCATCATGCCAGAGCGGCGGAGGTTCCCCTGATTGTCGCCATTACCAAAGTCGACAAGCCTGACGCGAATCTGGAGCGTGTCAAGCAGGAATTGGTCGCCGAAGGCGTGGTGCCCGAAGAATATGGTGGCGACTCACCAATTGTTGGTGTCTCCGCGAAAACCGGGGAAGGCATCGATTCATTGTTGGAGCAAGTTTTGCTACAGGCTGAAGTGCTCGAACTCGTGGCGCCGGTTGATGCACCAGCCAAGGGGCTGGTGATTGAAGCGCGCCTCGACAAGGGTAAAGGTCCTGTTGCGACCATCCTGGTTCTATCTGGAACGCTGCGCCGTGGCGATGTGTTGCTGGCGGGCGCTGTTTTTGGCCGAGTGCGGGCCATGCTGGATGAGAATGGGAAGGCAATTGAGTCGGCCGGTCCCTCGATACCGGTAGAGATCCAGGGCCTTACCGACGTTCCGGCAGCTGGGGATGAGGTCATGATTCTTCGCGATGAGCGCAAGGCGCGTGAAATCGCATTGTTCCGCCAAGGAAAGTTCCGCGACGTCAAACTGGCCAAGCAGCAGGCGGCAAAGCTCGAGAACATGTTTGAGCAATTGGCCGAAGGCGAAATTCGCACCTTGCCGCTAATCATCAAGGCTGATGTTCAAGGCTCGCAGGAAGCACTGGTTCAATCTCTCCACAAGTTGTCCACCGAAGAGGTCAAGGTTACGGTGGTACATGCCGGCGTGGGTGGTATCAGCGAATCCGACATCAATCTCGCCGCAGCCTCGAAGGCGGTCGTTATTGGCTTCAATACACGCGCTGATGTAGGTGCCCGTAGGGCTGCCGAGAGTCTTGGCGTAGATATTCGCTACTACAATATCATCTATGCGGCTGTGGATGAAGTGAGGGCCGCCTTGTCCGGGATGCTTGCGCCCGAGAAGCGGGAGGTCATCATGGGTATGGTCGAAGTTCGCCAGGTCTTCCGAGTTTCCAGGATCGGGGCCATCGCCGGGTGCATGGTGTTGTCGGGTGTTGTCAAACGCAATTCATCGGTGCGTGTGCTACGCGGCAATACGGTGATCCATACCGGAGAACTGGATTCACTCAAGCGTTTCAAGGACGACGTGCGTGAGGTCAAAGAAGGCTTCGAATGCGGATTGAGCCTGAAGAATTTTAATGACATTAACGAAGGCGATCAGGTCGAGATGTTCGAGATTCAGGAAATCGCTCGCACTTTAAACTGATTACAGATGCCAGCGAAGCGCGGCCCAGGTCGAGGATATGCGCGTTCCGACCGTGTTTCAGAGCAGATTCGTCGCGAGCTTGCGGATCTGCTGCGTTTTCATCTCAAGGATTTGCGCATAGCGCCCAAACTGACACTGGTTACGCTGACTGCAGTTGAAGTTACAGCCGATTACGCACATGCCAAGGTGTTCTACACCTCACTGGCTGATCCCGAGGCCAATGAAATGATTGCGGAGGGACTGCAACATTCGGCCAGCTTTTTGCGCCGAGAATTAGGTCGCAGGGTTCGCATCCATCACATTCCAGAACTGCACTTTATTTTCGACCCATCCGTACAGGAGGGTGCGCGAATCTCGAAGTTGATCGACGAAGCGGTGGAATCGGATAAAAAGCAGCTCGACGAGTGAATGCTTCACATCAAGCTCGCAAGCCAGTGCGTCGCAGACTCGATGGAGTGCTGTTGCTGGACAAAACCCTCGGTCTTTCATCAAACCGGGCTTTGCAGATAGCTCGCCGTCTTTTCAATGCAGAAAAAGCAGGGCATACAGGCACACTGGATCCTCTGGCCACGGGCCTATTGCCCGTGTGCTTTGGTGACGCAACCAAGTTTTCAGGAGAGCTGCTCGGTGCGGACAAGCGCTATCTAGGCACAGCGCAATTGGGAGTTTCCACTGACACCGCAGATGCTGAAGGTAAGGTGCTGGAACGCCGGGAAGTAAAAGTTACACATCTCCAAGTTGAGAATACCTTGGCGTCTTTTGTTGGCGAAATTGACCAAATCCCACCCATGTACTCGGCACTGAAGCGTGACGGCAAGCCTCTTTACGAGTATGCCCGGGCAGGAATTGAAGTGGAGCGGGCGCCGCGCCGCATCAATATTTACGAGGCGCGTCTGCTCGACCTTGCTAACAATTTGGCTAACGAGCGCATTGTCTTTGAGATTCGTTGCAGTAAAGGGACCTACGTTCGCACGCTGGCCTCCGATATCGGGGAACGCCTCGCATGCGGTGCGCATTTGACGGCATTGCGCCGTACCGAAATTGGCAGGTTTAGCGTTGAGCAGGCTTGTTCCCTGGAAGTACTCGAAGAAATGACAGCTGAACAAAGGGACGCCTTGCTGCTGCCGCCGGACGCACTGCTTTCCGGATTGACCGAAGCCCACTTGGGAGATGCTGATTCGGCAAAGCTGAGGCAGGGTCAGGCCGTTCGTTGGTCAGGCAAAGAAGGTGCCCGCCTCCGCGTTTATGACGCTGAGAACGGTTTCATAGGTGTTTGCAGGCAAGCGGCTGACGGCTGGCTGCAGCCCCAGCGGCTGGTCGCCAGCGCTTGAGCGAGAAATTCAGTTTCAAAGCTTGATTCGCAACCCTCCAAAACGCTATAATCCATGGTTCTCCAAGAGCCCAACATCACAGGATCAGCAAGGAAACCATAATGGCAATCTCCACAACCGACAAAGCCACGATCGTCACAGATTACCAACGCGCCCAAGGTGACACTGGCTCTCCTGAAGTTCAGGTAGCGCTTCTTACCGCGCGCATCAACGACCTTACTGGTCATTTCAAGGCGCACTCCAAAGATCACCATTCACGTCGCGGTCTGCTGAAAATGGTCAGCCAGCGTCGCAAAATGTTGGATTACCTCAAGCGCAAGAATGCTGACAGCTATCGTTCGCTGATCGAGCGTCTCGGTCTGCGCAAGTAGTTTTGTTACCAACGCTGATCCGGGTTATTCCAACGCGCGATGCGCTTTGATCCAGAAACCGGACAGATTTGCTAAACAGGCCGGCACAGCCATGATGGTGGTGCCGGCTTTTTATTTTTGTCGAAAGGAATTTTTGTGTTGAATCCGATCAAGAAAAGTTTTGCCTACGGCGACCATACCGTCACCCTAGAGACCGCCGAAATCGCCCGTCAGGCAGGCGGGGCTGTCATGGTCACAATGGACGACACCGTTGTTTTGGTCACGGTGGTGGGTGCGCGGAATGCCAAACCGGGACAGGACTTCTTTCCCCTGACGGTCGACTATCAGGAGCGAACCTACGCTGCGGGCCGCATTCCCGGCGGGTTCTTCAAGCGCGAAGGACGCCCCTCGGAAAAAGAAATTCTTACCTGCCGACTGATTGATCGCCCGCTCCGCCCCTTGTTCCCGGACGCCTTCTATAACGAAGTTCAGGTGGTATGCACTGTAATGTCGTGCAACCCGGAAATCGATCCGGATATTCCGGCGATGCTCGGTGCATCGGCTGCCATGGCAATTTCCGGCATTCCTTTCAGTGGTCCGATCGGTGCGGCCCGTGTTGGCTACATCGATGGAAACTATGTGCTGTGCCCGACCAAGACCCAACTGGAAAATACGCAACTGGATCTGGTGGTCGCCGGTACCGACACCGCAGTATTGATGGTCGAGTCAGAGGCCAAGCAGCTTTCCGAGGAAATCATGTTGGGTGCCGTGGTGTTTGGCCACGATCAGATGCAGGCCGCAATCAAGGCCATCAACGAACTTGTGGAAGTCGCCGGCAAGCCAGAGTGGGACTGGCAGCCGCCTGCCAAGGACGAGCCGCTGATAGCCCGTGTGGCCGAGTTGGCCGAAGCCGACCTGCGTGAGGCATACCGCATCACCAGCAAGCAGGATCGCACGCAGAAGACCAAGGAAATTACCAAAAGGACTATCGCTGCCTTGACTGAGGGCGTGGAAAATCCACCGGACTCCAACCTGATTGGTAACACTGTGTTTGATCTGGAGGCAAAAATTGTCCGTAGCCAAATCCTCAATGGCGAGCCACGCATTGATGGTCGTGATACGCGCACCGTGCGCCCGATTATCATCCGCAACGGCGTCTTGCCTCGCGCCCACGGATCGGCTCTATTCACTCGCGGCGAGACGCAAGCATTGGTAGTTGCCACACTCGGCACAGGCCGCGATGAGCAGATCATCGACGCGCTGCAAGGTGAGTATCGTGATCGCTTCATGCTCCACTACAACTTTCCTCCTTACGCCACTGGAGAAACTGGTCGCGTCGGCACACCGAAGCGCCGCGAAATTGGTCACGGGCGCTTGGCCAAGCGCGCTCTGCTTGCCGTATTGCCGCCGCCCGAGGAGTTTGGTTATTCGATGCGGGTGGTATCCGAAATTACCGAGTCCAACGGTTCATCGTCGATGGCCTCCGTGTGTGGTGGATCGCTAGCCCTGATGGATGCAGGTGTGCCCCTCACGGCTCATGTGGCAGGCATCGCAATGGGCCTGATCAAGGACGGTAGCCGTTTTGCCGTGCTGACCGACATCCTGGGCGATGAGGATCATCTCGGCGACATGGACTTCAAGGTCGCGGGTACTGAAGGTGGTATTACCGCCCTGCAGATGGATATCAAGATCCTGGGCATCACCAAGGAAATCATGCAGGTTGCGCTGGCTCAAGCTAAAGATGCACGTTTGCTCATTCTGGAAAAGATGCAGGCTTCAATGTCAGGTCATCGCGAAGAGGTTTCCAACTTCGCGCCACGGATGATCCATATCAAAATCAACCCCGAGAAAATTCGAGATGTAATTGGTAAGGGCGGAGCCGTTATTCGAGCGCTTACCGAGGAAACCGGTTGTGTAATCGATATTGAAGATGATGGCTCGATTACCATATCATCGGTAAATGCTGATGCTGCGCAGGTGGCAAAGAAGCGTATCGAGGACATTACCGCAGAGGTTGAAGTCGGTCGCATCTACGAGGGTACTGTATTGCGCCTGCTCGATTTTGGCGCAATTGTCAGTTTGCTGCCGGGTAAGGATGGTCTCCTGCATATTTCGCAGATTGCCAGCGAGCGCGTAAATGCGGTCGCTGATTACCTCAAAGAAGGCCAAGTTGTGAAAGTCAAGGTAATTGAGACTGATGACAAAGGCCGCGTTCGCCTGTCAATGAAAGCAATTACTGCAGAACCAGCAGCGCCTGCGGCAGAATAGAGCGCCGCTGTCAGGCAACAAAAAAAGGGACGCTGCGGCGTCCCCTTTTTTGTTGCCTGATACCCATGAATCGGAGACGGTCTACTTGCCTACCTGCTTCTCGCGATGCTCCTCCAGCGTTTTGCAATCGATGCACATTGTTGCCGTGGGCCGCGCTTCAAGTCGCTTCAGGCCAATTTCGACGCCGCAGGAGTCGCAGTAGCCGTAGTCGCTGCTTTCGATGTTGGCGATTGACTCGTCAATTTTCTTGATCAGCTTTCGCTCGCGGTCACGATTGCGAAGTTCGAGCGCAATGTCAGATTCCTGACTGGCGCGATCATTCGGATCAGCGAATACTGTGGCCTCATCCTGCATGGTATGCACTGTGCGCTCAATATCCTCGCTCAATTCATCCTTGAGCGAGTTCAAGATATCGCGAAAATGAGCAAGTTGTTTCGTGCTCATATAGCTTTCACCCTTTTTCGGCGTGTAGGGTGGAAATTGTTTTTTGTGAAGTAAATCCTCAGTCATTGCAGATTGCCCGTAATTTCAGAGAACCGGCTTTATATACGAAACGACCAATGACTGCAAGTCCAGACTATTGGTCGAGGCGGAAGTACTTCTGATCAGCGTAAGAATGCCAGCTGCGGGTGAATTTTCCTTCCAGGCTTCGATATCCAATATGAACATCAATAGCGATTGCCTGCCCGCCCCGAGTTCTGTACAATCCTGCCGGTTCGGGGTGTGGCGCAGCCCGGTAGCGCGCTTGCTTTGGGAGCAAGATGTCGAGAGTTCGAATCCCTCCACCCCGACCAATTCGTTCTATGTGATGCAAAGCATGGGTTTCTGTCTTACGACAGAAGCCCATTTTTGTTGGTCTATTTGCATAAAGCCACCTTAGCCCAGAGAGATAAAATCATTCCCTGGGGTGGAAGAACTCGGTTTCATCCAATCGGAACTATCGCTGGCGGAAAGTACTGGGCGAGAAAGGGGGAGATGCTGAGATGTTGGCAAACGAGCAGTGGTTTATTCTTGCTTTTGCCCCGTTGGTTTCCGCTGGGCTAACCAGGGGATTGATGCTTCGAGCCTCGCACTGGGGCCTGATTGATCATCCGGGACAGCGCAAGGTGCATGACCATCCGACACCGCTGGTAGGTGGTTTGGCAATATTTTTAACTTTGGTCGTTCTGCAAGTCGCTCTGGTCCGAGTGCCTTTTGAAAGCTGGACCCTACTTTTCGCCCTATTGTTGGTGGCTGTGATCGGCGTAGCTGACGATGCGCGCAACTTGAGTCATCGTGCCAAGTTTGTGGCGCAGGCAGTCGGCGCCGTTGTAATCGTTTCGGGAACATCTGTCTGGGTCACGCATCTGGGAAACCTGGCGGGGCTCGGCGACATTGCGCTGGGAAAGTGGTCGTTGGTAGTCACGGTGATTTCGTTCGTCGGGGTCATGAATGCGATCAACATGATCGATGGTCTCGATGGACTTTCATGCAGCGTTTCTATTTTTCCTGTGTTGCTTCTAGCGTATCTTGCGATGGATGGAAACTTGCCGGGCCTGGTATTTGAGCTGTTGTTGTTTTCCGGTGCGATTCTCGGATTTCTGTCGCTCAACCTCAGGCTACCCGGCCGACCCAAGGCAAGAGTCTTCATGGGGGATACTGGAGGTATGGTGATAGGCATGTTGCTCGCCTGGTATTCCGTGAAACTTGCAGGCTCATCAACGTCGGCGATCAATCCGATTACTGCTGTATGGATATTGGCAGTGCCACTGCTGGATATGGGCAGTGTCATGTTGCTACGTATGCATCAGCGAAAAAGCCCGTTCCATGCTGATCAGCAACACATGCACCACGTCCTGCTGAAGGCCGGATACTCCGTGAATCAGGTTGTCGCGATCATGGCAGGAAGCTCACTCATGTTTGGTGTGATCGGAATCACAGCCGAACGGACTGGTGTGTAGACGCTGACCGAAAACTGACCCACATAGAGGTGCTGTGCTGATCGAAAACTGACCCAGGTGTTCCACTAGTCCTGCTTAATTTTTAGGCAGGAGAAAACGGGTGATCACCATGGAAATGTTGGGCAAGATTCGACGGATGTATTTACGCGACAAACTGTCGCTGCACCAAATAGCGAAGCGAACCGGGTTAGCGCGGAACACGATACGCAGTTGGCTGAGGACGACCAAGGAAACGGAGCCGCCGACGTACCGCAGGAGTCAGGGAGCGGTCAAGCTCAGCCTATTCCACGGCGCAGTCGAGCAAGCGCTCAAGGTGGATGTCCACCGCAATAAACAGAATCGGCGCACCGCCAAGGCGCTGTTTGCGCAAATCAAAGCGGACGGCTATGTCGGCGGCTACAGCCAGCTCACGGCCTTCATCCGTGAATGGCGGGGGAAGGAAGGCAAAGTCCCGCACGCGTTCGTACCGCTGAAATTCGATCTGGGCGAAGCGTTTCAGTTTGACTGGAGCGAAGAAGGTCTGGTCATCGGCGGCATTTACCGACGTATGCAGGTATCGCACCTCAAACTGTGCGCGAGCCGGGCCTTCTGGCTGGTCGCTTACCCGAGTCAGAGCCATGAAATGCTGTTCGATGCCCACACGCGGTCCTTCATCGCGTTGGGCGGCATTCCCCGGCGCGGTATCTACGACAACATGAAGACCGCCGTCGACAAGGTGAACAAAGGCAAGGGTCGGGTCGTCAATGCGCGCTTTGCCGTGATGTGTAGCCACTATCTGTTTGATCCCGACTTCTGCAACGTCGCCTCCGGCTGGGAGAAAGGCGTCGTCGAGAAGAACGTGCAGGACAGTCGCCGGCGCATCTGGCTGGATGCGCAGAATCGGCGGTTCAGTTCTTATGCCGAGCTCAACGTCTGGCTGGGCGAGCGGTGCCGGTCGCTCTGGAGTGAGTTGCGCCATCCCGAGCACAGTGGATTCAGCGTGGCCGAAATGCTGGAGCTGGAACTCGCCGAGATGATGCCAGTGCCGACGCCATTCGATGGCTATGTGGAGAAATCAGCGCGGGTATCCAGCACCTGCCTGGTCAGTGTGCAACGTAACCGGTACTCGGTGCCCTGTGAACTGGCAGGCCAGCGGGTCAGCACCCGTCTCTATCCGACCCAGGTCAGCGTGGTGGCCGGTGATGAAACGGTGGCCAGCCACGACCGGCTGACTGACCGCGGACAGGTCTGCTATGACTGGCAGCACTACATTCCGCTGGTGGAACGCAAGCCGGGAGCCTTGCGCAACGGTGCGCCCTTTGCCGACCTGCCGGCACCGCTGCAGCAATTGAGGCACGGCCTGATGCGGCATCCGGGTGGCAATCAGGTGATGGCACAGGTGCTGGCCGCCGTTCCCGTCCATGGGCTTGATGCCGTACTGGTTGCCGTGGAACTGGTGATCGAATCGGGCGTGCTCAGTGCCGAACATGTGCTCAATGTTCTGGCACGACTCAACGCTAGTCCGATACCGGCCAGCGTGGAAACGAGTTTGCACCTGAAGGAAGCGCCGTTGGCCAACACGGGCCGCTACGACAGCCTGCGCGATGCCGAGGACGTGGGGAGCGTGTGGGTGGAGATCGGCAATGCGTGATGTCACGGCTGAACTCAAAGGACTGCGGCTGCACGGCATGGCCAGTGCCTGGGCGGATTTGACGGCACAGGAAACGACAACCACCGCATCTTCAAAATGGTTGGTCGAACATCTCCTGGTAGCCGAGACGACGGATCGGGCCGTGCGGTCGGTGACGCACCAGATGAACGCGGCGAAGTTTCCCTTGCATCGTGATCTGGCCGGGTTTGACTTCGACGCATCCAGTGCAGATCAGCGTCTGGTCAGGGAACTGGCGACGCTGTCGTTTACCGACAGCGCAGAGAACGCGGTGTTCATCGGCGGGCCTGGCACGGGCAAGACGCATTTGGCCACTGCCATCGCCGTGTCCGGCATCGCCTCGCAGGGCAAGCGGGTGCGCTTCTACTCCACGGTTGATCTGGTCAATGTCCTGGAACGCGAGAAGCGCGACGGCAAGGCCGGACGGATCGCCCTGCAGTTGATGCGCATGGACGTCGTTATTCTGGATGAGCTGGGCTATCTCCCGTTCAGTCAGATCGGCGGCGCCTTGCTGTTTCATCTGCTGTCCAAGCTGTACGAGCACACCAGCGTGATCATCACGACAAATCTGAGCTTCTCGGAATGGTCCAGTGTGTTTGGCGACGCCAAGATGACCACGGCGTTACTGGATCGGCTCACTCATCACTGCCACATTGTGGAGACGGGTAACGAGTCCTACCGGTTCCAGCACAGCACGATGGCCACGAAGTCACGTATCAAGTCGCGGGAACAAAAGCACAAGGGCGGTAAGGAAGCAGCGGCTCCGGAGGAGTTGTAGTTCGGCGCGCGGGGAAATTCGCTGCGGGCTCCGCCCTTCGCGACTTCCCCCGCGCACACCCACAGTCAAACGTCTTGAGAAAGGAAAACGTCAAAACCAGCCATTTGCTACACTTATCCACAATTGCTGATTCAAAAATCAGCGACCAGCCCTGGGTCAAATTTCAATCAGCAGGGTGGGTCAATATTCAATCAGCGCCGACAGCCAGCCAGCAGCGGCGCACTTCCAAGCGACCACCCCCCATTCGCGGGAGTGAACTCAGTGCGGACTCAGTGGGTGGCGCAACGACGTTTGTCCAGGCACGCACGGTCAATGAGGTCGTCAAAGCACAGACCGGCAAAGTACGGCTGGCCAAGCTCAAGAGCGAACTGGTGGATCGTGCCCACGCCTTGGCCCTCGTGTTCAAGCTGGCGCGATCTGAGCGCGATGCCTGGCTCAACTGGCCAGCACGTGTTTCTGCCGCCATGGCGGTCGGGCTGGGTGTTGATTCCCACACCCTGCATGTCCAGTTGGAGTCGGCAATACGGCAGCACCTACAAGAGTTGGGCGAACTTCGATTGAAGGTAGATGAGTAATGTTCGACGGCGACCTTGAACTTGAGCAGGCATGGCGCGACGGCTTGATTCCCGACCCATTGCTTACCGTATCCGAGTGGGCCGACCAACACCGGATGCTATCGAGCAAGTCCAGCGCGGAACCCGGTCGCTGGCGTACCCACCGCACGCCGTATTTGAAAGAGATCATGGATTGCCTGTCGCCGATGTCGCCCATCGAGCGAGTGGTGTTTCAGAAAGGGGCGCAGCTGGGCGCGACCGAATGTGGCAATAACTGGATCGGCTACGTCATCCACCATGCCCCCGGCCCGATGATGGCGGTATCGCCGACGACCGACATGGCAAAGCGGAACTCGAAGCAGCGGATTGACCCGCTGATTGAAGAATCGCCCGTGCTGGCCGCGCTGGTGTCTCCCTCACGCAGTCGGGACGCCGGAAACACCATTCTTGCCAAGGAGTTTCGTGGCGGCGTGTTGGTGATGACGGGTGCCAATTCGGCGGTGGGCTTGCGCTCAATGCCGGTTCGGTATCTATTCCTGGATGAAGTCGATGGTTACCCCGTCGATGTGGACGGCGAAGGCGATGCCATTTCCCTGGCGGAGGCTAGAACCAGAACCTTTGCCCGGCGCAAGATATTCATCGTCTCGACACCAACGATTGCGGGCGTATCGAGTATCGAGCGAGAGTATCTGCGGAGCGACCAGCGCCGTTATCACCTGCCGTGTCCTCACTGCCATCATCCACAATGGCTCCGGTTCGAGCAATTGCGCTGGGAGAAAGGTCAGCCCAATACTGCCGCCTACATTTGTGAGCGTTGCAGTGATCCAATTTTGGAACATCACAAGACCGAGATGCTGGCCAAGGGCGAGTGGATTCCGACGGTGCCGGATTACATCGGCAAGACGGCAGGCTTCCATTTGTCGTCGCTGTATTCCCCTCTCGGTTGGCGCAGTTGGCGGGATATTGCGGCAGCCTGGGAAGCGGCGGTGAATCGGGAGACCGGATCGGCAGCAGCGATCAAGTCTTTCAAGAACACAGAACTCGGAGAGACCTGGGTCGAGGAAGGCGAAGCACCGGATTGGCAACGCCTGTTAGAGCGCCGCGAGGATTACAAAATCGGCTCGGTTCCGCTGGGCGGACTCCTGCTGGTCGGTGGTGCTGATATCCAAAAGGACCGAATCGAAGTTTCGATATGGGCCTTTGGCCGTGGCCGGGAGTCCTGGCTGATCGAGCATCGTGTGTTGATGGGCGATACCGCCCGTGCTCAGGTGTGGGATGAACTCGCAGCCATGCTCGGCGAACGATGGACGCATACCTCCGGTGCACAACTAACGCTGGCACGTATTGCCATCGACTCGGGCTTTGCGACCCAGGAGACCTATGCCTTTGTTCGTCAGGTACGTGATCCACGAGTGATGGCGGTCAAGGGTGTCGCCAAAGGTGCTGCTTTGATTGGCACACCCACAGCGGTGGATGTGTCATCCGGCGGCAAACGACTGCGGCGTGGCATCAAGGTCTACACGGTGGCGGTGGGTATCGCCAAATTGGAACTCTATAACCATCTTCGCAAAAGCATGGACCTCAATGACGACGGTAGCTCGGTATTTCCAGCCGGATACGTGCATCTGCCGAAGGTGGATGGCGAGTACCTTCAACAACTATGCGCCGAGCAACTGGTGACCCGGCGTAATCGCTATGGCTTCGCGGTGCGTGACTGGCAAAAGATGCGCGAACGTAACGAGGCCCTGGATTGCTACGTGTATGCCCGTGCTGCGGCGAGTGCTGCCGGCCTGGACCGTTTTGAAGACCGACACTGGATTGAACTGGAACGGCAGTTGGCTGGCCGACAATGGTTTTCATTACACCGGCGTGAGTGACCAGCACGGCGGCCTCCAGCCCGAGACGGTTCCCTTCCCGGTGATCGCGGTCGGGGGAGCAGGTATGTCATTTCTTTGACACTCGTCCGACCCCAACCAGAACCCTGGTAGTCATGTCCTGCACCGCAGTGGTCATATGCATGGGCACCAGCTCAATTGCCGGATGCGCCGCGGCGAAGACTCTGAATAGTTCGTCGGCAAACCCCTGCCCAATAGTTTCGACGCCCGTGAAGTCAAGGATCACGGTCTTGAATTTCTCAAACCGGGCCGTCAGCCTCTTCGCCTGGGATCGAGATACCAGTTTTTCTCCTTCGTACTGTGCAAGTCGCACGGGCACCACTGTCTTGTTGAAGGTGAGTTCATCGGGCGCCGCAAACCTGTAGAACACGTCGTTGGTGATGCGCGGACTGTCGTTGGCCAGTTTCAGAAAGACTATGGTCCCTGGTCCGCCTTTGGGATACTCAAGTAGGTAGTCTCGCGCTCCGTCGTCATGCATGAAATGAAGACTTTCGGAATTAATGTCAAAGGAGTCGAACAGCTTCGATGAAAAGAAGATCCCCTCGCCGGTATGGTTTGTCGGGTCGGTCGTCAGCTTGCCTTTGGCGAGTTCCAGAATAGATTCCCGTGGATCCAGGAGGCCAAGCGCACGCTGAATCTTGAGGAAGATGCCTTCCCCGTCATCAACTACCCATCCTTGAGTGTCGAGCGCAGTTTGCCTTATCGCTACATGGACCTTAGGCGATCCAGAGTGATCAATCGCGTTGTTGATCATTTCGGTCATTCCGTAGTGCCAGATGTCGCGAACGTTTTCCGGTAAGTCCTTGACAATGGGGGCGCAGATGGAACGCCACACAGCATCTTCGGCCAGCCCTTCGCGCGGAAAGGATCGGGATACTTCCTGTTTGATGGCGATTTGATAGATGCGGCCCTTCGTCAGGCCGGAGGCTGCAAGATCGCCGTTTGCGACTAGCTTTGTCAAATGGCGGTTTGCAGATTGACGCGAAATCTGGAATTCTGACATCAAGGTCGCAGCAACATTTTTCCCGTCAGCTGCGGCCAAGAACAGCGCACGCTTTCGCAATGCTTGTTTATCAACTTTCATGGAAAGTATTGTCACTTAACTACGAATCATTGTCAATAACTATATCTATATTTGTCACTTAATAGGGTGACAATCTGAACAATATTAGTTCAACTACGCGACATTTGTTCTCAGGCGCTGCGCATTGCTTTGCGTGGCTTCTTGATTGGCGTAACTTCAAATTTTTGAACGAAGTCTCCTGCGGGACACGTCCATTGCAACCTACCAGATTCAACAGCAACGGGTGCCTGCTCAGGCACCCGTTGCTGTTTCCGGGCCTGCGATGTCGACGCAGACCACTGATTCATATTCGAACTTGAGAGCCATCCACTGCCTCGCAGGTAGCTTCTGCACGTGGCCGACTATGGTTTTCATTACACCGGCGTGAGTGACCAGCACGGCGGCCTCCAGGCCGAGACTGCCGAGATCGGAAACGAAGTCGAGCACGCGATCCTGCAATTGGCCGACGGATTCGCCTTGTGGCGGAACAAAGCCCAGCGGGTCGCTGGCCCATCCATCCAGTGCTTCGCGACTGACAGTGTCCCAGGGCTGCATTTCCCAGATGCCAAAATTCATCTCCTGTACCCGAGGGTCGCTGAGCGGTGCCGGGTGCAAGGCCTCAGCCAGTTGCCGGCAGCGTTGTAGCGGGCTGGTGTAGAGGGGCAGTTGTGGCGGAAACTGAGGCCGGATGCGGGCGGCGGCAGCGGCAACTTCATGCATCAAGGGCAGATTCGTGCGGCCGTAGCACACGCCCTCGGCGACTTGCGGCGCTGGATGCCGGATCAGGTAAAGCTGCATAGCAGACCGAGATAAAACGCGACTTCGCTCAGCTGTTGCGTCGCGCCCAGACAGTCGCCGGTGTAGCCGCCGATGCGCCGCACGAAATAGCGCGCGGCAAGCAGCGTGCTTAGTGCGACTGCAGAGATCGCTACCAAAACTTCCTGCGGTGGAAGCAGCAGGCAAGGCGCCAGGCCGATGGCGATGGCGATGGCCAGTTCGTGCCGTGCCATGCGCTGTGCCAGTGGTTTGGATTTGGCGCTGGCGTCTTCGCGGACATAGTCGAGGAAGAAGATCAGCACGGTCGAAGCCAGACGGGATACCGAATGCCCCGCGATCAGCGCCAACGCCAAAAAAGGTGGGCCGAAGTCGGTATCGAGCTCGGTCAGAGCGCTCCATTTGGTGAGCAGAATCATGCCGACACCGAGTGCGGCATAACTGCCAACGCGTGAGTCTTTCATGATTGTCAGCACCTGGGCCTTGTCCCAGCCGCCACCGAAACCGTCGCAAGTATCGGCGAAGCCGTCTTCGTGAAAAGCGCCAGTGGCAAGGATGGTCGCCGCCATGCCGAGCAGTATTGCGATGCTGATCGGCAGCACCAGCGCTACAAGTTCCGTCACACCCGCACCGATGCCGCCGATGATGATGCCGATCAGCGGGAAGTAACGCGCCGCGTGATCGAGTTGATGCTGCGTATGCCCGACCCAGGCAGGGACGGGCAGGCGTGTGAAAAAGCGCAGGGCGGCGAAGAAATATTCCAGTTCGCGTTTCATCCGGCCTTTTCGCTGATGCCGGCCGACTCGAAGCTGGCCATTTCCTTGATGAAGGCGCAGGCGGCATTGAGCAAGGGCAGCGCCAGCGCCGCTCCCGTGCCTTCGCCCAGACGCAGGCCGAGATCAAGCAGGGGTTTGGCTTGCAACCAGTTGAGTTGCAGTCGATGGCCGGCCTCGTTTGAGCAATGCGAATAGACACAATAGTCGAGAATCGCTGGCGAAATCCGCGCCGCGACCAGCAGTGCACTGGTGACGATGAAGCCATCGATCAGCAGCGTCATGCGCGCTTCTGCTGCGGCCAGCATGGCACCGGCCAGCATGGCGATCTCGAAACCGCCGAAGCGAGTCAAGACGCGTAGGGCGTCTTCACTCGCTTCGGCTTCGGTCGCCTCACTACGTGGCTGTGCTCCGATCTGCGGCCGATCCGTCCATGCCGTCAGGGCTTGCGCCAGCAGCGCGCGCTTGCGTTCCAGCCCGGCGTCATCCAGCCCGGTCCCGCGTCCGACGCAATCGGCCAGCGGCAGGCCGGTGATGCAGTGGGTGATCAACGAGGCCGAGGCAGTGTTGCCAATGCCCATTTCACCAAAGCCGAGCACATTGCAGCCCTTGGCCGCGAATTCGCGGGCCAGCCTGGCGCCATTGCTCATCGCAGTAGCGCATTGCGCGTCGCTCATCGCGGCGCCCTCGAGATAATTTGCCGTACCACCAGCGCCGACTTTTGCGTCGATCAGCTCGTGGCGCACGCCGAAGTCGTGCGCCACGCCGGCATCGGCCACCACCAGTTTCATTCCTGACTGACGCGCGAGAACGTTGATGGCCGCACCACCGGCGAGAAAGTTTTCCACCATCTGCCAGGTGACTTCTTGCGGAAATGCCGAAACGCCCGCCTTGGCTGCGCCGTGATCGCCGGCGCAGACCAGTACATGCGGATTGACGATTTGCGGGTTGAGGCTTTGCTGAATCAGACCCAATTGCAGGGCGAGATTTTCCAGACGTCCAAGTGCGCCCTGGGGCTTGGTCTTCTGATCAATCTTGTGCTGCAGATCGCTTTCCAGCTTGCGATCCAGAGGGGAAATGGCAAAACCTGCTTCTTGGGAATGCATCCGATTCTTCCTTTCAAGCGCAACGGGGCTTTGTTCCGCGCGTCCAAACGCAGAACAAAACCCGCGCCACGGGCTCATGAAAATGATCGGTCGGTCTTCTGGCTTCCGGATCGTCCTTCGCCTGCGCCTTCCCGGACTATTACTCAAATGCGGTCCAGTGGCTTCGTGCAAGCGTTGTCCCCGGTTACAGCGGCGGGCCCGCCACGGAATGAGGTATATGCGTCCACCTGTCACCGTGTTCCCTGGAGATGAACTGTTCGACATCTCCACCGAATCGACGCGAATTATGCGGCCTTGCGTTCGGTTCTGCAATAATCGGCCCATGATTGAACTCATTCTTGGCGGCGCCCGCTCCGGCAAAAGCGTACTCGCGGAGCAACGCGCCGCCGAATCCAGACTGTCTGTAACGTACATCGCCACGGCGCAGGCCGGTGACGAGGAAATGGCACGGCGCATCGCCCACCATCAATCACGCCGTGCGGAACATTGGGCGCTGGTCGAAGAGCCGCTGCATCTGGCCGAAGTATTGACCGCGCATGCGGCGACGGATCGCTGCGTGTTGGTGGACTGTCTGACGCTGTGGCTGACGAACCTGCTCTATGCCGGTTCTGCCGCGCGCCAAGCCGAAGCTGGCGAGGAGGTTAATTGCGCTTTGCTGGCCTTCGAGACTTCTGCGCTGCTCGACTGTCTGCCGCATCTTCCCGGCCGGGTGATTTTGGTCAGCAATGAAGTCGGCCTTGGCATCGTGCCGCTGGGTGCCGCGACGCGTCTTTATGTCGATGACGCCGGTCGGCTCAATCAGTCCATTGCCCGTATCGCGCAGCGGGTCAGCTTCGTCGCTGCGGGGCTGCCAATGGAACTCAAGAGTCCGTCGCTCTGAATAAATTTACAGATCCGGACACTTGGCGTTCGGATTGGCGAACAGTTCTCTCATCAGAGCGGCCTCCCTTTGCGTGACAATCGCCAGAAACTCGTCGGCGCCTTTCATCAAGCTGAAGGCGTTGAATCCCCTGTGCAGGAAGGAATGCAGGTCACCGAGCCCGGAAAGGTGAGCCGGGCCGCTCATCAGTTTGAGTGAAATGCGGATCAGCGGTATATGTGTCAGGCGATCCAGTGTCTTGCCTATTTTGTCGATCAGAGCGATTTGCAGTTCTCTATCCTGTTTGCGTCCGCAACCGCGATAGGCTGCGACATAGGCAGGCCAATCAATAGCGTCCGCTTTCCCGTCTTTGCGCAAGGCGTGCACCATCGCCGTATCGAGTGATTCGGATAGCGTGTCCATTTTCACGGCTTCGAGCAGCGTCATCAGCGCCCGCGCCGGCAGCACATGGACCATGATCGGGACCACGCGTGCCAACTCATCGTCGCGGGTGCGAAAATCCTTGGGGCCGTAGAGATCACTGAGAAAGAACTCTGCAGCAGGGCGGTAGCGAGGGCTGGCGAGCAGATCTGCATAAGAGCGCGCGAGCCGAGCTGCTTGCCATTTCTTGAGCCTGGGGTAGTCCTTGGCTCCGGGCTCGCTGACCCGCGCCGTGCGTAACTGCTGCGCCTCGGCGATGCAGGTGGCCAACTCCAGACCGATCGTTTCCTTGTCGAGTTTCTCGTCCATTAGGGTTAGATTATCCATCCAGACATGATGGCAGCGTTAGAGGATCCTGCCTAAACAGTGGGCGGGTCGGCGCTTAAACTGGGGCTATATAGACGTGCATATCGAGGAGAGCGGGATGAATGCTATGGAAACGGCAGCACCCCAGACAGACCATACTGCTGCATTTGGTGGCGTGTTCGGACGCATGCACGCTGCGAGTCGGCGCAGTTTGATCACCGAAAAGCAAACGCGTGTGGCGCGACTTGATGCCTTGTTCGCGATGCTGCACGCCAATGCCGAGCGATTCGTTGCTGCGATCGATGCCGATTTCGGTCATCGATCGGCACACGAAACCCGCTTGCTCGAACTTTTCCCCACTCTTGAATCGATCCGCCATGCCCGCTCGCACGTTGGTGCCTGGATGCGGCCCCAGCGAAGATCAGCTTCGATCTGGTTTCGCCCGGGTCGGGCGCGAATAATTTCGCAGCCGCTGGGCGTCGTCGGCATCATCGTTCCCTGGAACTACCCGTTGCTGCTCGCCGCATCTCCGCTGGCGGCTGCGCTGGCGGCAGGGAACCGGGTTTTGATCAAGATGTCCGAATTCACACCGCGTACCGGAGAGCTTTTCGCCGAGCTGGTCGCGCAGCATTTTGCCGAAGAGGATGTGGCGGTAGTTCTCGGCGACGCATCGGTGGGTGCCGATTTCTCGCGGTTGCCATTTGATCATCTGTTATTTACCGGATCGACCCGTGTCGGTCACGACGTCATGCGCATGGCGGCGGAAAATCTGACGCCCGTCACGCTTGAGCTAGGAGGCAAATCGCCTGCAATTATTGGTCCTGACTATTCGATGCAGAAAGCAGCCGAGCGCATCATGGTCGGCAAGCTGATGAATGCCGGGCAGACCTGCATCGCTCCCGACTATGTGTTGGTGCCGGAAGGTCGCGAGCAGGATTTCATTGCGGCGGCACGCGCCGTGGTCGCGCGCTGCTACCCCGACATTGCAAACACGACGGACTACACCGCGATCATCAACGAGCGCCACTACCAGCGACTGGAGCGCTATGTCGCTGATGCGCAGGCCAAGGGCGCGAAAATTGAGCCCCTCTCGGCGGCGGTCGCCGACCCGGTAGGTCGCATGCTACCTCCGCTGGCATTGCTGAATGTGGACGACGGCATGCAGGTCATGCAGGACGAGATATTCGGCCCACTACTGCCGGTATTGCCTTACCGCGATCTGGATGCGGCGATTGCCTGGATCAACCTGCATCCGCGTCCGCTGGCGCTGTACAGTTTTGAGAACGATAGCGGTCGCCGTGATCGAGTGCTGAACGAGACAATTGCCGGGGGCGTAACCATTAATGACACCATCTTGCATATCGCGCAGGAAAATCTTCCCTTCGGCGGCGTTGGCCCCAGCGGCATGGGGCATTACCACGGCATCGACGGTTTCAAGACTTTCTCCAAGCAGAAGGGGGTGTTCTATCAATCGGGATTGAACGGCATGTCGCTTTTCAATCCGCCGTACGGCGCTTTGTTCGAGCGTCTGACGAAATTCTTGATCCGGTAGTTCGGCATGCTGACCACACGCCAATTCTTCGATACTGCTGTTGACTGCCATCTGCGGCCACTGGGTTGTGCCGTGCCGGTGCGCAGTCCAAACGCACCGTTGTGGACGCTTTTTCAGCGTCCGTCTGCGGCGCGCGCCTGAAAGTCGGCGATGGTGGCACGGCTATTTCGCTGGCTCTTGTTCAGCGAACTATTGATCTACGCGATGGTCGGCTATTGGCTGGTGTCGGGCGCCGGGTGGACGCCGCTGCAAGCGGTCATTCTCATCTTGGCAGGCTTTTTCGGCGTGCGTTTCTATATCGTCGGGCTCAGCTTCGCTCTGATGATGAGCGGTCGAGGTACGGCCCCGCCCGAATTGCGCATTGGTTTGTTTGGTGCGCTGCGCATGGTGCTAAAGGAATATATCGGTCTGCTTGTATTGTTCGTAGCAATACAGCCCTTCGAGACTCTCTGGCTGGGGCCGGATCGCCTGGCGAAGCCCACTGCTGGCCGCCTGCCGGTATTGCTGATCCACGGCTATCAGTGCAATCGCGGCTTCTGGTTCTGGCTGCGACCACGGCTCGAAGCCGCCGGCTGGACTGTGGCGACGCACAGTCTGGAGCCGGTGTATTCGGACATCGATGCTTACGCGCAAGGTATTGCCCGGCGGATAGACGAGGTGCTGGCCGCCACCGGCGCGCCTCAGTTGATTCTCGTCGGACACAGCATGGGCGGCCTGGCGTCCCGCGCCTATCTTCGACGCCATGGCAATGAAAAGGTGGCGCGCTTGATTACGCTGGGTTCGCCGCATCATGGCACTCGAATGGCGAAGCTGGGTCTGGGCCCGAATGCGCGCCAGATGCGCGTCGGTAGCTCGTGGTTGAGCGCACTCGGAGCACCCGGCGCGGTGCCGCTGCCGTCTGGCTCGGTGTCGATCTACAGTTGCCACGACAACTACGTGTTTCCGCAGCAGGCTGGTTCGACGCTGGAAGGTGCGACTAACGTTGCCATTGGCGGTGTCAGCCATATCGGAATGGCCATTTCGCCCCTGGTGCTGGGCAAGCTTTTCGAGGCGCTGGAGTCGCCCGCGCCATGAGGCATACGCAGGGAGCGACCGAACCATCAGTTTGAATCTAAATGATCGGAAATGACATGAAGGAATTCGACTACATCGTAATAGGCGGAGGCCCCGGGGGCTGTGCAGTGGCCGGCCGGCTTTCGGAAGATCCGGCCATCAGCGTCTGCCTTCTGGAAGCGGGCAAGAATGATGACCAGACCCTGATCACGGTGCCCGTCGCTGCTGCCGTGATGTTGCCGACCAAAATCAATAACTGGGCCTTCGAAACCGTACCCCAGCCGGGCCTCAACGGTCGGTGCGGCTATGTGCCGCGCGGCAAGGCGCTGGGCGGCTCGACTTCAATGAATGCGATGGTTTATAACCGGGGTCATCCGTTGGATTACGATCACTGGGCCGCACTCGGCAATGAAGGTTGGTCCTGGCGCGAGGTTTTGCCTTATTTCAAGAAATCGGAACACAACGAGACTATCAACAACGAATATCACGGACAGGGTGGGCCGCTCAACGTCGCAAAATTGCGATCGATGAACCCCTTCCAGGAAATCTATCTTGAAGCCGCGCGGCAGGCAGGATTCAAGATGAATACCGATTTCAATGGTGCCGAACAGGAAGGTATTGGCCTTCATCAGGTCATGCAGAAGAATGGCGAACGCTGGAATGCGGCACGCGCCTATCTGGCCCCACATCTGGCCAGCCGTCCAAATCTGACGGTCATCACGCAGGCGCGGGCGCAACGTATTCTGTTTACCGGCAAACGCGCGACGGGTGTGGAATTCCTGCAAAGCGGTGAGATCCACGCCTTCCAGGCGAAGCACGAATTGATTCTTAGCGCCGGGGCGTACCAATCGCCCCAGCTAATGATGCTTTCCGGAATTGGCGCTGGCGCTGAGCTGCAGCAATTCGGCATCCCCGTGATTCACGATTTACCGGGCGTCGGCAAGAACCTGCAAGACCATCCGGACTACATTTTTGCCTACCGCGCCAAGTCACTCGAGCTGCTCGGTTTCTCTCTGGCGGGTTCGTTGCACTTCATCAAGGAAGTCTTGCGTTACCGCAAACATCGCACCGGCATGATGACGACGAATGGCGCCGAGGGCGGTGGCTTTATACGGCGCTTCCCGGATTCGCCGACGCCGGATTTCCAGCTGCACTTTGTCGTTGGCATGATTGACGATCATCTTCGCAAAATGCATTGGGGGCATGGTTATTCCTGCCATGTATGCCTGTTGCGGCCGAAGAGTGTCGGCACGGTGAGTCTCGCCAGTGCCGACCCGGTAGCGGCACCTTACATCGACCCGAAGTTTTTGGATCACCCCGACGACCTTGAGGCCATGGTCGATGGCTTCAAGCTCACCCGGAAAATCTTGGACGCGCCTGCCCTGACCAATATTCGCAGCGGCGAGCTTTACACCGCCGAGGTACATTCGGATGACGAAATACGCGAAGAACTGAAGACTCGTTCGGATACCGTCTATCACCCGGTCGGAACCTGCAAAATGGGAAACGACGCGATGGCGGTGGTCGACTCAAGGCTGCGTGTGCATGGCCTCGAAGGCCTGCGCGTGGTCGATGCCTCGATCATGCCGACGCTGATTGGCGGCAACACCACCGCGCCGACTCTGATGGTCGGCGAAAAGGCGGCGGAAATGATTCGCAACGATGCCGTACGTGCGACCGGCTAGGCGTCGGTCATGTGTATGAAAGTGAAAACTGGCAAGGTCTGGACAGGGAAAGACGGCCCACACAGGATAGGTCTCGTCAATTGTAAGCGAGGCCGCCAGCAGCGCCGCTGAAGGCGGATAGCGCCGTCAGGGCGCCGTATCGCCATCCGCTACGGCGAGGAGAGTGTCTTTTGCTCGACCGCCCTGTAGCGCAGTAGATTCACCAGCGCCGAGTTTTCTCGGTGATCCGCTAGAAAGCGAATCCCGTGCATGGAAGGGCTATCCGCGAATTGTGATTGCCATTCTGTAGGTATGTAGCGATGCAGCAAGATCACGCTGGTGTTTGGAACGCGCGTATATATCTCTCAATGACTCAGTTGTGCCCTTATGCATAGTCCATGGTTATGAATATGAATATGACTTGAAGCCGAGCATGCCGATGCCCTTGAGAAATGGTTACGTGGCTCTTAAAGACGGTGTTTGAAGCCGACGAGGGTAATGTTCAAATTTTTCAGCAACTCAACTTCTACGGTGAGGACAACTGCGAGAGAGGCTCCAATTTTAAGAAGCTACCCTCGGAACCATATATCCAGCTTTGGTACCATCTCTGGCGAAGGATCGGCCCTGATTGAGCAGACCCTTCGCGTATGCGAGCAACGGCCTTCAGGCGCAGTGGAAAAAGTACAGCTTGGTCTGCTCGATGAGCCACGGCCTCAATCGGTCGGTACAGATGGTGGGGCTGAGCGGTCGCGTCAGTTGGCCCTCCACCAGCATGCGTGCTTTTTCGATCAGGTGCGGCTCGGGCGCGAAGGGCGCACCGAGCATGAACAGCGCAGCGACGATCAGCAAGGTGCAGGGAATTCGTTCCAGCCAGCGAATTGATTGCTCTCCATGGATCGACCTGTCCGCCGCCGGGAAAGGCGCGGTCGGAGCCTCTCGTTGCTGATTATCGTGCCGGTTGCCGCCGTGTTGCCAGCGCCGAGTTTTGTGGTGTCGCTGGGTGCGGGGCGTCAAGGGTCGAATTGATGCCGGCCCCAATGGCCTACGTTGCTGCTTATCGTGCCTGCTCGGTCGGCGCGGTCGCATGGCGCACGACGCGGCCGATTGTCAGGCCCTGGCCGAGAATCGAGAACACCACGACACAGTAAGTTAGCGCAAGTATCGTGTCGCGCTCGCTTCCCAACGGCAGCGACAATGCCAGCGCGACCGAGATACCGCCGCGCAGGCCGCCCCAGGTGAGTACCTGCCAGGAACCCTGCGGCAAATTGAACAAGCCCCGCAAAAAGGCCACCGGAGCGCCAACCGTTAGCAGCCTTGCGAGCAGTGTCACAAGAATGGCGATACTTGCGGCAAGGAAAATGCTTGCCGAAAACGAAATGACAAGCACCTCCATGCCGATCAGCACGAACAGGACCGCGTTGAGTATCTCGTCGAGGAGTTCCCAGAACATATCGACGTAGCGTCGCGTTGTGTCCGACATGGCCAGGGCTCGTCCGTGATTGCCGATCATCAAGCCGGCAACGACCATGGCCAACGGGCCCGAGACGTGCAATTGGCTGGCAAATGCGTAGCCGCCGATGACAGCCGCCAGCATCAGCAACACCTCGACTTGATAGTTATCCACGCTCTTCAGCAACCGAAACGTCACGTAGCCAAGAACCAGGCCGAAGAGCAAGCCGCCACCGGCTTCATGCAGCAACAGCTCCAGGCCATGGCCCAGCGTGGGGGTTGTGCCGCTGGCGAGCATTCCCAGCAGCAGGGAGAAGATCACAACGCCCACTCCGTCGTTGAACAGTGATTCGCCAGCAATCACCAATTCCAGGTTTTTCGGCGCACCGGCCGACTTGAGGATGCCCATCACCGCAATCGGATCCGTGGGCGATATCAGGGCACCGAACAGCAGGCAGTGCAGTAGTGGCAACGTGAGCCCGATCAGCGGCAGAACTATCCACATTCCATAACCGACGGCAAGGGTCGATAGCAGGGTGCCCAGCACGGCCAGCCCGCCGACCTGCCAGCGGTAGGCCTTCAGTTCGCTAAGGTCGACGTGGAGCGCACCGGCAAACAGCAGCAATGACAGCATGCCTTGCATCAGAACTTCAGAAAAATCAAACGAGCGAAGCAGATTTTCTTCGTACTGCCGCATCCCGAAGCCGATGCCCATTGCATCCGTCAAGACCAGGACAAGTGAGAATCCGAGCGCCGTCGCCATGACACCGATCGTTGTTGGCAAGCCAATGAAACGGTGATTCAGGTAAGCGAGAAGAGCGGTGGCAACAAGGAAGATGGCGACAATGTCTAACATATCGAAAGGGGCGCTTGCTCAATTCAGGTAAGGCTTGAGTGTAGTCGCGTATCCAGTTGCAAGATGCACCAATGCGCGGTGATCGGAATTGAGAATTCGCTTTGGCGCAATCTGGACGATCAAAAGGAGTCGGAAAAATTTGCTTTTCTGTGTAGTTGACGTCCTAGCCGCCCGCGTTCTTCTCCCAGAGTACCGGCCAATCAGGGCCAGTGTCTGATCGACTCCCAAGGCAAGCTGATTTGCCGTCTCGTCAGCGCTGTCTTTCGATGAATCAAAGAGACCAACTCGTCTTGCTGTCAACTCAGCAAGGATTCGACAAGCGCATTCAGTTGCGGCAGGTCCTTCTTGACCGTTTCCCAGACCACGGCGGCATCGACACGGAAGTATTCGTGGGTCAGGACGATGCGCATGTCGTAGGCGTCGCGGAATTGCTGCCAGGCATCGGGAGTGCGCTGTTCGAGTTCGGGATCGAGGCGCATGACGAGTTTGGCGGCCTCGCCGATAACGATCAGACTTTCGATCACGGCGCGTTGAGTCTTGCCGTCGGTCAGAATTCCTCTTTGGTCAGCTTGCCGAGATCACCGAGTGCGTTGGATATGGCCTCGCGCATGTCCTGCAGCCGTTGCGGCACGCGGTGCGCGGTGGCGCTCATACGGGTAGCGCTTCGGCCAGCACCGCCTGGCGGAAGCGTTCGTGCAGTGACATCGGCGTGAGGACGTCAGTGGCGACTCCGGTGATCGCTTCGATGTCGCGTTTGATCCGCACCAGGCTGAGGAGTGTGGTTCGGCCTTCGATGGGATCGACCAGCAGGTCAAGGTCGCTGGTTTCGCCATCCGTGCCATGGACGACGGAACCAAAAACACGAGGGTTGCATGCGCCGTGGCGTTCCACCACGCCTCGAATCCGGTCGCGGTGTGCCTGTAACGCCATGGAAGGTTTCATGATGAACTCACCCGAGTGTTGTTGTGTTGGCCGTGCGATGCAAACCGGTTCGATTATATCTCTGCACCTCGAACGGCACGTCGGTGCCGCCTATCCGTTGTTCGCCACTCCACTCACTACATGGCCCGTCGGCACCCGCCTTGACGCCGGTTCGCAGTGCTGGGTCTGGTCGTCGAAGAAAAAGTCGGGTTCGAATTCGCCGAGGAAAGCGGTTTTTTCCAGGCCGCCGAGGAACATGGCTTCGTCGACTTCGACCTTCCATTCCATCAGGGTACGGATCGCGCGTTCGTGCGCGGGCGCGCTGCGCGCGGTGACCAGTGCAGTGCGGACTTTCATTTCGCATTCGGCGCTGTCGGCGCGCAGGCGGTGCAGGGCTTCGAGCAGCGGCAGGAAGGGACCGGGCGGAAGCGGCAGCAGCGCCTGGCGCGCTTCGTGGTCCTGGAAAGCGGCGAGGCCCTGCTCCTTGAACACGCGCTCGGCTTCGTCGGAGAACAGCACGGCGTCGCCGTCGAAGGCGATGCGCACTTCTTGCGGGTGTTTTTCGGCTTCGGTGAGCGAGGCCGAATACACGCGAGCGGCGGGGACGCCGGCCTTGAGCGCTTCGCGCACGTCGGCTTCGTTGGCGGAGAGGAACAGATGCGCCCCCAGCGGCTTGAGGTAGTGGTAGGGCGCGCGACCGCGGGTGAATACGCCGCGCTCCAGCGCCAGCCCGGCGGCGGTCGCGGATTTGAAGATGCGCAGGCCCGAGACCGGGTCGTTGCGCGAGAGGATGACCACGGCCACGCGCTGGCGTTGCGGCGTATTGAAGGCCAGCAGCTTTTGCACCAGCGGAAAGGCAACGCCGGGTTTAGCCGGTTGCTCCATACGCTCGAGCTGCAGACGCATATAGGCGGAGTCGTCCTCGTCTTCGAAGACCTGGTTTTCTTCTTCAAAGTCGAACAGCGCGCGCGAGGAGAGCGCGACGATCAGCTGGCCTTCGAGGCTGGCGGGCATCGTGTGTTCTCCCCGGCGCGAATGGCGCGGTCAGCAGCCGGCGACGCAGGTGCCGCCGGCGTTGAACTCCATGGTCTTGCCGGAAAGCGGCACATGTACGGACACTTTCGTTGCCTTGATGAAGGCAGCCGTGCGGGTACCCGGTTTTACTTTGCCGCCCTCGGTGGCCGCTTCGTTGGCGTGCGAGGGGATTACGGACGCCGGTTTGACCAGTTCGTTGATGACATAGGCGGCTTCTGTCGGGCCGGTGGTGAAGGTGTCGCCGATGTTCATCACCGTGAGCTTGGCGCCGTAGTGGTCGTGCACGACCTTTTCCTGGTCACCGGTAATGCCGGTGTCGCCGGAGAGATAGGCCACCAGGCCGTTGCTGAACGTCAGCACAAAACCGGTGGCTTCGCCGACATAGGCGCCGAGACCGGATGCCTTGAGTTGCTTGCCGAATTCGCCGCCGACGAGGTCGGGATCGACGGCGTTACTGTGCATGGCTGTCACCGTGGCGATGGTGACGCCGCCCACCTTCTGGCTGGCGCCGTAGCGGGCGAGCAGGGAGTTCTTCGGGTCGCCGCCGGCGGCCTTGAGCTTGCCGGCGAAAAACGTCGGCATCTCGCTGCCGGTGACGATCTTGGCGCCCTTGGCGACGGCGATGTCCACAACGTTTGAATTCGGCAGGGCCGAAACCGACATGTCGGGCTTGCCGCAGGCGCCGGCGTTGGGCGCCTTGGTGTGTATGTCGCCGACATGGTCGCCGTGCATGTGGCTGACGAGTATGGCGTCGATCTTGCCCAGACGCGGGTCGTCAGCGCCGGCCACGGTGCGGCCCGGGTCATAGAGGATGCGGGTGCCGTTCGGGTCTTCGAAGATCATGGCGCGATCGAGTACACAGAACTCGCCGTCCTGGCCGCCCAGCGGGGTGACCTTGACGTTGGCGGCGAAAGCGGTTTGGGCAAGCAGCGCGCCGGCGGCAAGCGCGCCAATCATTGATGCTATTTTCATGGTGTTCTCCTGTTGGGTATATGAATCACTATTGTTTTGACCAGCGGCTAAAAGCTACCACGAATTCTCCATCAACACGTGCGGCGGCGCGGCAATTGGCCATGTCTTTTACATGGGAATTGTTGCAATTCTGGGCGACGGGCGCGGCGGCCCAAGCCGGGGGCTCAGGCGCTTTTCGGTTTGCTTGTTCTGCCGGTCTTGGGCAGGGCGGCATACAACAGCGTCATCTTCTCCGTCTCGACGGTGACGCGGCTCCTCAGATCGGGCGGGGCCAGCACTTCGACATCGGCGCCAAATTTCAGGATGTCCATGATCAGTTCGCGGTGGTCGGCGTAGGGCAGTTCGAGCAGCCAGGAGCCGTCGGGCGCGAAGTGACCTTTCTGCTTGGGGTGCCAGGTTTCCTGCGCCACCCAGCGTGCGCGCTGGGGCGTGAAGCGCAGTTTGGCGTGCTGCAGCTTGCGCCCGGAGAAAATACCGTAGCCGGGGCCGAGCGCTTCGTCCATGCTGCGGCGCGAGACTTCGCGCGCCTTGGTTTCGATTACGTCGGCATGCTGGATGGAATCGAGGGCGAAGTTGCGGATGTCGTTGCGCAGGTGGCACCAGGCGTCGAGATACCAGTTCTCGCGGTAGTACACCAGACGCTGCGGCGAGACTTCGCGTTCAGTGGTTTCGCCGCTGCCGCGAGCGAAGTAGGTGATGGCCAGGCGCTTCCTGCGCAGCAGTGCGGCGCCGACTTTTTCGAAATGGGCGAGTTTGAGATCGCGCTTGCCCAGGCCGACAATCAGTACGCGGCGGCGGATTTCGTCAGCGGTGTTTTCGGCACTACCGAGCAGGCTGTTGAGCCGTGCGATGAGAGGCTGGATGTGAGGTGTGAGGATGCCGCCGGGGTCGAGGTCGGTGAGCAGGTGCTGCATGGTCAAGAGCGCATGCACTTCGCCGGAGTTAAACCACAGGCCGGGCAGTTCGTATTGCCCGCCGCCGTCGGCGTGGGGTGTTTCAAAGCGGTAGCCGCCGCTGGTTCCTGCATGCCTGTCCCAGATGATGGGCGCATTGAGCCGGTTGCGCATGTATTCAAGGTCGCGCTTGAGCGTGGCGCGAGAGATTTCCAGCGCATCAATCAGATCGGCAAAGGGCACCAGCTTGCGATCGTGGATCATCTGGTCGATCTTGTAAAAGCGCTCAGTACGATCCATGTTTACTTTCGGAGATGAACTGATGGAAATGTTCGAGGCGACGCGCATGGATCACGCCGCTGGCGACGCCCGCCTTGATCGCGCAGTCGGGCTCGGCGCCGTGGCTGCAATCGCGGAAGCGACACTGGCCGACAAAGGGCCGGAACTCGGCGAAGCCGTATTCAATTTCCTGCGGCGTCAGATGCTTGAGGCCAAACTCCTGCAGGCCGGGGCTGTCGATCAGGGTGCCACCCGGGGCCTTGTCTTCGGGTAGCCGATAGAGGCGGGCGTAGGTGGTGGTGTGCTTGCCGGTGTCCAGTGCGGTGGAAATCTCGCGCGTGGGCGCGGCGGCGCCGGGCACCAGGGCGTTGATCAGAGTAGATTTGCCCATGCCCGACTGGCCGACCATCACCGAGCTTTCGCCGGTGAGCAAAGCCAGCAGGGGCGTGGCATCGAGTTTGGCCGAGAGCTCGATGACACGGCAGCCCAGCGCGGCAAAGGGCGCGATCAGTGCACGCGCGGCGGGCAGCGCAGCGGCAAGATCGGACTTGTTGAGCACGATCACCGGCTGCAGGCCTTGGTGCTCGGCGGCGACCAGCGCGCGGCTGAGCAGCATGTCGGAAAACGACGGATCAGTGGCGACCACCAGCAGTAGCTGCGTGGCATTGGCGGCGATCAGTTTCTGGCGGTAGGCATCGCTGCGGTAGAGCAGGCTGCGGCGCTCGCCGTGGCCGGTGATCTGCCCGTCGGGCGTCAGCTCGACTTCATCGCCAACCGCAAAGGGGCTTTTCTTGCCGCGCGGATAGCCGGTGGCGAGGCTACCGTCGGCGAGCTCAATCTCGTAGTGCCGGCCAAAGGCGGCAACGATGGTGCCGTGCCTGTTCAAGGGCGATTACAGAGTAAGCAGGGCATCGATCTTTGCAGCGCAGATGAAGTCGTTTTCGGAAAGACCGCCGATGGCGTGCGTGGTGTAGCTGACCGTGCACTGGCCCCAGCCGACGGCGAGGTCGGGGTGGTGATCTTCGCGGTGCGAGATCCAGGCGGTGGCATTCACGAAGGCCATGGTTTCGTAGTAATTCTTGAACTTGAATGTCTTGCTGATCACAGTGCCTTCGCGCTGCCAGCCGTCAAGCGTGGCGAGCATGGCGGCGGCTTCGTCGTCGCCCAGCGGCGGTACGCCGCCTTCGCAGGGTTTACATTTACCTTTGGACAGGTCGCAGACTTGGTTCATGCGGGTCTCCCTAGAGTGAGTTTAGCCGCGCGATGCGCTGGCTGGCGGGTGGGTGGGAATCGTGGAACAGCGAGTGTAGTGGGTCTGGCGTCAGGGTTGCGGCATTGTCGCGATAGAGTTTGAGCAGCGCGGAAATCAGATTCGGTGCCGCGGTTTGTTTCGCGGCATAGGCGTCGGCCTCGTATTCGTGACTACGCGAAAGCCCCGAGGTGAGCGGCGCCAGTGGAAAGAGGAAAACCGGCAGCACCATGGAGAACAGCAGCAGTCCCATCGCCGTACTACCATCGCCGACATTTAGCCCGGCAAAGAACCAGGGCTGGTCGATAAGCTGCCCGAGCAGCCAGAGAAACGCCAGACTCAATGCGCCGGAAAGTGCGATGCGCTTGATGACGTGATGATTGCGATAGTGACCGAGTTCATGGGCCAGCACGGCTTCGATTTCCTCGGGTGCCAGCTTTTCCAGCAGGGTGTCGAAAAACACGATGCGGCGGGCAGCGCCAAAGCCGGTGAAGTAGGCGTTGCCGTGGGCCGAGCGTTTTGAGCCGTCCATGACAAACAATCCTGCGGTGGAAAAGCCGCAGCGCGTGAGCAAGGCTTCAATGCGTTGTTTGAGCGAAGCGTCTTCCAGTGGCGTGAATTTGTTGAACAGCGGTGCGATCACGGTGGGGTAAAGGAATAACACCAGCAGGTTGGTGCCCAGCCAGAGCAGCCAGACGTAGAGCCACCACTGGCGGCCCATGACCTCCATCAGCCAGAGCACGGCAAACAGCAGGGGGCCGCCGATCAGTAGCGTCAGTGCCGCGCCCTTGGCCAGATCGGCAAACCACAGCGGCCAGGTGAGTTTGTTGAAACCGAAACGCACTTCAATGCGAAATGTTCGATACAGACTGGTCGGCAGGCCGATGACGAAGCCGATCAGGCCGACGCTGCCGAACAGCGCCAAACCCTGCAGGTAGCCGCTACCCAGCCAAATGCGTAGCGCTTGATCGATCAGGCCCAGCGCGCCGCCCAGCGTCATTACCAGCAGCACGATGGTGTCGACGCCGATCTCGATCAGGCCGATGCGGATCTTGGCCACCGTGTAATCGGCCGCCTTGCGATGATCGACAAGCTCGATACGGCCGAAAAAATCTGCCGGGACGCGGTCGCGGTGCGCGACGACATGCCGCATGTGCCGGAAGTCCAGCCAAAGGCGCAGCGTGGTCGAAACGGCAAGGGCGACAAGAAAGAGTGTGGTGAATTGATATGAGGTCATGGCTGGGGTCTGCTGTGCGAAAATGCTGCTTACACAAGCAAAGGCTTTGGAAAATTATGGCACAGGATCAGAACGCACTCGTCTGGCTGGATATGGAAATGACCGGGCTTGACCCGGACAATGACCGCGTCATTGAGCTGGCGATCGTGATCACCAACTCCAATCTGGATGTCGTCGCCGAGGCGCCGACTTGGGTGGTGCATCAGCCCGATGCGGTTCTCGACGCGATGGATACATGGAATACCAACACCCATGGCCGTTCCGGCCTGACGCAGCGGGTCAAGGATTCCATCCTCGACGAAGCTACGGTTGAAGCGCAGGCACTGGAGTTTCTGCGCCGCCATGTGCCGCGCCAGACCACGCCCATGTGCGGCAACTCGATCTGCCAGGATCGGCGCTTCATGGCGCGCCATATGCCGAAACTCGAGGACTGGTTTCATTACCGCAATCTTGATGTGTCGACGCTCAAGGAATTGTGCAAACGCTGGAAGCCGGAAGTGGCGAAGGGCTTGAAGAAACATGGCAAGCATGAGGCGCTGGCGGATATTCTCGAGTCAATCGACGAGCTCAAGTACTACCGCGAGCACTTTTTGAAGCTGTAATAGCGTTGTTTCATTCAGCGCGCCGATAAAGCCGCAGCCGCTCGTTCTTGTCGCCGGGGCGCGAGGTTTCGAGCATCAGGGCCCATCCGGGCAATTCCGTTGCAGAGCGTGAAGTGGCCTGGCTGATCAGGTAGAGGCACTCTTTGGCCCGGTTGCCGCCAACGGTGCGAATTCCGCTGAAATAATCGAGCGAGGCCCGCTGTGCCAGCCCCAGGCTGCGGCGCGCAATACAGCCCTGCGGTTTGCCGAGAGCCTGTCGAAACTCGGCGCTGACGCTACGGTAGGTTTTGCCGTAGTCGATCCAGGGCAGCCACAGTGCCATCAGCAATACCCAGATGGTGGTCAGCCCTATGCTCCAGCGCGCCGCGGCACGCCACGGTGTGCGTGGCGTGCGCAGCATGACAGTGATCCAGGCGACAGTGACGGCAATGGCAATCAGGATGGCGACAAACGACGCTTCGGCAACAAAGCCGGGGGCGGGTTTGCTGAAGTTTTTGGCCACGCGCGCCGGTTCGCCGGTAAGTATGGAAATGCCGCCCAGCCAGATCAGTGCCGCGACAAGCGTGAATGTCATCATGCCGAACCAGTCGAAGGCATTGGCCGCGCCACGCCGCAGTCGCCCCGCTCCGACCGTCGCAAGAAGTGCCAGCGGAACCAGCGCCGGCATGAGTGCCGTCGGGCGCGGGACATCGGCAAAAAATGATAGCAATGCGGGTGCGGTGGCGGCAAGCAAAAGGAAAGTGGGCGCCTGAAATACGCGCCTGCGCTCGAGCCACAAGCTCCACAATGCCAGCGGTAGCAGCGGCCAACTGGCCCAGGCGAGCAATTCGACATGGTCGCGGCTAAAGCCACCCACCAGTTCCAGGCTGGCCAGTTCTGCGGTCCACCAGATGTCGAACAGGGCCGGAGTCTGCAGCTTCAACAGCAAAGGCCAGGGCAGCATCAGAACCAGTGCAACAGCGATTGCCCCTAGCCACGCGAAAAGGCTGCCCCGGATGCGCCACGCCGGGTGCACGGTGAGAAGCAGTCCGGTCGCCAGTTGGATGACGGCACTATCCATGCCGGTGCCGAGGAAACCTACACCCACGCCGACGCCGAACACCAGACCGCCTCGCAGCGGCACACTGCGCCAGATGGATAGTCCCCAGAGGGAAACGATGAATCCGCACAAGCCAACAATGGCGGGTTGCGCCTCGTGCATCGGCACCAACAGACCAAGGGTGCCGATCGTGAGCAAAGGTGCAGCCAGCGCCGCACTGCCCCCGACGAGTTGGTGAGCCGTGCGCGAGAGAATGGCCAGAAAACTGGCGCCAAATACCAGCGAGGCCAGACGGGCAGCATCGTGCCAGGGCAGCAATCCGCCAAACAGTTTGCCGCTCAGGGCTGCGACCCAGTGATATAGCGGTGGCGTGATCAGCCAGGGGTCGCCGGCAATACGCGGTACCAGCCAGTCGCCGCCGGACATGCCAAATGCGACTGCCAGGTGCAGGATGTCGTCTGTTTTCCAGGGGTCGTGGCCGCTAACGCCGGCCAGCAGCCAGATGCTGCACAGAAGAAGCGTGCCAACCCTTGCCACGCGTGGTGCGGGGCCGGGTTTGGTTTCAGTCAGATCAGGCACGTTGTGATTTCCAGTCACGGGGAATACAAGGCATCAGCGAGGGCTAACTATGGCCGGTTCGGCATAAATCATAGCGAGCGCAACAAAAAAGGCAGCCCGAGGGCTGCCCATTTGGTGCCGCATGCGTCTGTGGCGTGGGCTTAAGCCGCCTTTTTGCTGTACTTCTGGCGGAAACGCTCGACGCGTCCAGCGGTATCAACAATTTTTTGCTTGCCGGTGTAGAACGGATGGCACTGGGAGCAGACTTCAATATGCAGCGGTTTAAAGCTGGTCGACTGGGTCTTGAAGATATTGCCGCAACTGCACGTAACTTCGATTTCGGCGTAGGCCGGGTGAATTCCTTCTTTCATTTCATCTTCCTTTCGGGAGCAAGCGCGGCTCGTGGATTTGGCGAACCGACAGAGCCGGGCATTATCCGCTAAATATCGGTCTTGCGCAATCAGCGTTGACGCATGGCGTCGAAGAATTCTCCATTGTTTTTCGTGGCCTTGACCTTGTCGAGCAGGAATTCCATGGCTTCCAGGTCGTCCATGTTGTACAGCAGCTTGCGCAGAATCCACATTTTCTGCAGTACGGGAGGCAGCAGCAGCAGCTCTTCGCGGCGTGTGCCCGACCGATTTACGTTGATCGCGGGGTAGACGCGTTTTTCCGCCATCTTGCGATCAAGATGAATTTCCATGTTGCCGGTGCCTTTGAACTCTTCGTAAATGACGTCGTCCATGCGCGAGCCGGTTTCGATCAGCGCGGTGGCGATGATGGTTAGCGAACCACCTTCTTCCACATTGCGGGCAGCACCGAAGAAACGTTTGGGTTTTTGCAGTGCGTTGGCGTCCACACCACCGGTTAGAACCTTGCCCGAGGCGGGTTGCACCGTGTTGTAAGCACGTGCCAGGCGAGTGATGGAGTCAAGCAGGATGACTACGTCACGCTTGTGTTCAACCAGACGCTTGGCCTTTTCGATGACCATTTCGGCGACCTGCACATGGCGCGTGGCGGGTTCGTCGAAGGTCGAGGCAACGACTTCGCCTTTTACCGTGCGCGACATTTCCGTTACTTCTTCCGGTCGCTCGTCAATCAGCAGAACGATCAGGGTGACATCGGGATGATTGCTGGTAATGGCATGGGCAACGTGCTGCATCAGCACGGTCTTGCCCGCCTTGGGCGGCGAAACAATCAGACCGCGTTGACCCTTGCCAATCGGCGCGATCATGTCGATCACCCGGCTGGTGATGTTCTCTTCGCCACGGATGTCGCGTTCGAGCAGCATGTGCTCTGTCGGATGCAGCGGTGTAAGGTTCTCGAACAGTATTTTGTGTTTGGCGGCCTCTGGCGATTCGCCATTGACGCGGTCGACCTTGACCAGCGCGAAATAACGTTCGCCCTCTTTGGGCGATCGGATCTCACCTTCAACGGTGTCGCCGGAACGCAGGTTGAAGCGGCGCACCTGGCTCGGGCTGATGTAGATATCGTCGGTGCTGGCGAGGTAGGAAGCCTCGGGCGAACGCAGGAAACCGAATCCATCGGGCAGAATTTCGAGGACGCCGTCTCCGAAAATGGTTTCGCCCTTTTTTGCCTGGTTCTTCAGCAGCGCGTACATCAACTCCTGCTTGCGTAGCCGGTTGGCGTTTTCGATATTGTCGGCGGCCGCCATCTCCAGCAGTTGGCTGACGTGATGGGCTTTTAGCTCGGATAAGTGCATGGACTACCTGCGCAGATTTTCCGGCGGCGAGCGCCGAAACAGGGGGAGTAGGGGATGAACTCCGGGAGGAATTCGATCAGGAAGGGATCTGAATCGGCGCCATCAAGGCATGGGCACCTGTCTTGCCAGGAAACGGCCCAGAATCAGACTCTGGGCCGAAATGTAACGGGATCAGAGATTGCTGTCAATGAATGCAGTAAGTTGTGATTTAGACAGGGCGCCCACTTTTTGCGCCTCGACAGCGCCGCCCTTGAACAGAAGCAGCGTCGGAATGCCACGAATGCCGAATTCGCCGGGCACTTTTGGGTTGTCGTCAATGTTGAGTTTCGCCACCTGCAGCTTGCCGGAATAGTCCTTGGCGATTTCTTCGAGAATTGGTGCAATCATCTTGCAGGGACCGCACCATTCGGCCCAGAAGTCGACCAACGTCGGGGTCGCGGAGTCAAGCACTTCGGCTTTGAAAGTACTGTCGGTTACGTGGTTAATATGTTCGCTCATGGATTCCTCGGGGAGTTTGGCGTCTCGGTTGCCGCGTCTGCGGCCGGTCGGCGCGATGAATAGCAGCGAATGAAGTCGCGTGCACGGTCGAATGCTAGCAAAAAAAAACGACCATGGCGAACTCTGCTTCGTGCCAATCGTGCGTTGCAATGTTACATTGTGCGCCAAAACACGGAGTGACCCCATGACCTACGTAGTGACCGAATCCTGCATCAAATGCAAATACACCGATTGCGTGGATGTTTGCCCGGTGGATTGTTTCCACGAAGGACCGAACTTTCTGGTGATTGATCCTGAGGAGTGCATCGACTGCACTTTATGCGTTGCCGAGTGCCCGGTAGAGGCGATTTTTGCCGAGGATGATGTGCCTGCGGGGCAAGAGCACTTTACCGCGCTGAATGCGGAGTTGACCAAGAAATGGCCGGTCATCATCGAGCGCAAGGAAGCACCCGACGACGCCGACGATTGGGCCAAGAAGACCGACAAGCTGGAGCTGCTGGAGCGCTGAAGCGACATCCACTGCTGGCAAGGTCGTTTACCGATTTGCAACAGTTGGTCTGCTTGCTTGCCTTAAAGATCAGAAGGGGCTTCGCGCCTGACCTTGCGGGTGCGCCGTACGATATTGCGGGCCAAAGTCCTTGGTCATCGTCGTATAGTCGCCTTCGATGATCTCTCGCAAATATCTCTATCTGATCGCACTGGCGCGCGAAAAGCACTTTGGACGTGCGGCTGCGGCCTGTCATGTTTCGCCTTCAACGTTGTCGGCCGCGATCCGCGATCTGGAAACCGAACTGGGTGTCGCCGTGGTTGAGCGCGGCAATCAATTTGGCGGACTGACGCCGGAAGGGCGCAGCGTCGTCGAGTACGCCCAGCGTATGGCCGCCAGCGCCGAAGATCTCAAGCAGGAATTGGCCTCGCTGCGCGACGGGCTTACCGGGCGCTTGCGTTTGGGTGTGATTCCGACGGCGCTTACCGTTGTCGCTTCGCTTACTGCCTCATTTTCTCGACGCCATTCGCAAGTTACCGCAGAGGTGCTATCGTTCGCCACCGACGAAATTCTCGCCCGACTGCGGCGCTTCGAGCTTGATGCGGGCATTGTTTATGTCGAATCGGCACAGACTGCCGGATTCGACATCGTTCCTATCTGGCGCGAGCATCATGTGCTGCTGACTGGGGCCGGTGGCAGCTTTGCAGGACGAGAGACGGTGAGTTGGTCGGAGGCGGCGGGTGTCCCGCTGTGCCTGCTGACGCCGGACATGCAGAATCGCAAGACCATCGATGCCGTGTTCGAAAAAGTCGGCGCTGGCGTTGCGCCGATGCTGGAAACCAATTCGATCATCAGCATCCTTGCCCACGTCGGTTCCGGCCACTGGTCGTCCATCGTCCCGCGCAGCGTGCTCGATCAGGTCGGCATTCCACCCCGTGTGATCGCCATCGAGCTCGTCGAGCCTTCGGTGGACTGGGCCACGGGTCTTGTCACGCTGGCACGAGAGCCGCAAGCGCCGATGGTGTCAGCGCTGATTGCCGAGGCCAAGGCATTGGCCGATTCGTTCGATAAATCCGCATAGGCCTTCGGCTTTTCCCGCTTCCCCTTTTGTTGCAAGGGGGTTAAAAAGGCAGGCATGGAGAATCTGCCCGCTATCGAGCGCACCGTTGAGGCTATCGTCGCTGCGAAACAGACCCTGCCCGGTGCGCTGTTGCCGATCCTGCACGAGATCCAGGACGCCTTGGGCTACATCCCACCCGAGACCGTCCCCCAGATTGCGAAAGCGCTCAATCTCTCGCGCGCCGAAGTGCATGGCGTCATCAGCTACTACCACCACTTTCGGCAGGCCCCGCCGGGGCGCCATGTGGTCCGCGTCTGTTGTGCCGAGGCATGTCAGGCCGTGGGCGGCGAAGAGTTGGCAGAGCATGCCCGGGCGCGGCTGGATGGCAGCGATCTGACGCTGGAGCCGGTGTATTGCCTGGGCCTGTGTGCCTGCGGTCCCGCGTTGCAGATTGACGAAACCACGCTGCATGCTCGCGTCACGCCACAGAAATTCGATGCGCTGGTCGATGCGCTGGAGGCCGACCCATGAGCATCACCATATACGTACCCGCCGATGCCGCCGCACTGGCCTTGGGTGCCGATGCCGTGGCCGCGACCATCACCCAGGAAGCAGCGCAGCGCGGCATGGTTGTTCGTCTGGTGCGCAACGGCTCACGTGGCATGTTCTGGCTCGAACCCTTGGTCGAAGTTGTCACTGAGCGAGGCCGTATTGCCTACGGCCCGGTCACAGTTACCGACGTCGGTAGTCTGTTTGATGCTGACTTTGCAAACGGTAGTGCGCACCCGCTGTATCTGGGTCTCACCGAGGACCGGTCATGGTTGCGGCACCAGCGGCGCCTTGCCTGCCGACGCATCGGTGTGATCGATCCTGGTTCATTTGCCGACTATCAGGCGCATGGCGGCGGCGAGGGATTGGGCCGTGCCCGTAGTCTGGCGCCGGCCGACATCGTCAGTGCGGTGACCGCCTCAGGTTTGCGCGGACGCGGCGGCGCGGCCTTTCCTACGGGTATCAAATGGAAGACCGTGCTTGATACCACCTCCGCGCAGAAATACATCGTCTGCAATGCGGACGAAGGCGATTCGGGTACTTTTTCGGATCGTCTGCTGATGGAAGGCGACCCTTTCCAGTTGCTCGAAGGCATGGCCATTGCCGGGCTGGCGGTCGGCGCCACGCAAGGCTACATCTATGTTCGCTCGGAGTATCCGCACGCAATTGACGCGCTGAACAGAGCGATCGAGGGCGCGCGTGATTGGCTGGGCGATGGGCCTGGAAAATTCATAGTCGAAGTGCGCAAGGGCGCCGGCTCCTATGTTTGCGGCGAGGAAACCGCCATGCTCGAGAGCATCGAGGGCAAGCGCGGCATCGTTCGCGCCAAGCCTCCATTGCCGGCGATTAGCGGTTTGTTCGGCCGGCCGACGGTGATCAACAATGTCATCACTTTTGCCAGCGTGCCCGACATACTCGCGCAGGGTGCGGATGTCTATAGCGGCATGGGATGTAATCGCTCACGCGGAACCTTGCCCTTCCAGCTCGCGGGCAACATCAAGTTTGGCGGCCTGGTCGAAGTACCGTTCGGCCTGAAATTGCGCGATTTGCTTTACGACTTTGGTGGCGGCTCGCGCTCAGGCCGGCCGCTGCGGGCGGTGCAGGTGGGCGGCCCGCTGGGCGCCTATTTGCCGGAGTCACAGTTCGACACCGTGCTCGACTACGAAGCCTTTGCCGCTATCGGTGGCGGACTCGGCCACGGCGGCATCGTCGCCTTCGACGACACGGTGGATATGGCGAAACAGGCACGCTATGCGATGAAATTCTGCGCGATCGAATCCTGCGGCAAGTGCACACCCTGCCGCATCGGGTCGACACGTGGTGTCGAGGTCATCGACCGGATTTGTGCCGGGCAGGCAGGACAGATCGAACTGCTACGCGATCTGTGCGACACGATGACTCACGGTTCGCTTTGCGCCATGGGCAGCATGACGCCTTTCCCGGTGCGCTCGGCCCTCGATCACTTTCCGGAGGATTTCGCATGAATGCGTACATGAAAGCCTGCGGCGAGATTGATTTCGGCACACCCCAGAAAGTCGGCGCTGGCAAGCTTTGCATGCCTGGGACGCCGCTGCGCGGGCAGGCAACGGCGACTTTGGAAATCGACGGCGTCAGCGTCACGGTGCCAGCCGGCACCTCTCTGATGCGCGCCGCCGCCGAAGCCGGCGTGATGGTGCCCAAGCTCTGCGCCACCGACAGCCTCGAAGCCTTTGGCTCTTGCCGCTTGTGCCTGGTCGAGATCGAGGGCCGGCGCGGCTATCCGGCATCGTGCACCACACCGGCCGAAACCGGCATGAAGGTGCGGACCCAGTCGCCGAAGCTGGCCGATTTACGCCGCAATGTGATGGAGCTTTACATTTCGGATCACCCACTGGATTGCCTGACCTGCTCGGCCAATGGCAACTGCGAGCTGCAGACTATGGCCGGCGTGGTCGGTTTACGCGACGTGCGTTACGGCATGGCGGGAGAAAATCACTTTACCGAATCGACGACCGATGATTCGAATCCCTACTTCAGCTTCGATCCGGGCAAGTGCATCGTCTGCAACCGCTGCGTGCGCGCCTGTGAGGAGCAGCAGGGCACGTTCGCCCTGACCATCAGCGGGCGCGGCTTCGAGTCACGAGTTACGGCGGGGCAGAGCGAAAGTTTCATGGATTCGGAATGCGTATCCTGCGGCGCCTGCGTCAATGCCTGCCCGACGGCCACGCTGATGGAAAAGACCGTGATCAACAAGGGGCAGGCCGAGCACAGCGTGACTACGACCTGCGCCTATTGCGGCGTCGGTTGCGGCTTTCGTGCCGAAATGCAGGGCTCGGACGTGGTGCGCATGGTGCCGTGGAAGGATGGCCGCGCGAACGAAGGCCATGCTTGCGTCAAGGGCCGCTTTGCCTGGGGCTATGCGACCCATCCCGATCGAATTACCAGGCCGATGATTCGGGCGAAGATCACCGATCCGTGGCGTGAGGTGTCGTGGGAGGAAGCCCTGCAGCACACGGCCAGCGAGTTTCGCCGTATCCAGGCCAGGCATGGTCGCAATTCCATCGGCGCGATTGTCTCCAGTCGCTGCACCAACGAAGAGGATTATCTGGTGCAAAAGCTGGTGCGCGCCGTTTTCGGCAACAACAACGTCGACACATGCGCGCGCGTCTGTCATTCGCCCACGGGTTACGGACTCAAGCAGACGCTGGGCGAATCGGCCGGCACGCAGACCTTCAAGTCCGTGGAAAAATCGGACGTGATCGTGGTCATCGGTGCCAATCCCAGTGAGGGCCATCCGGTGTTCGCTTCGCGCCTCAAGCGTCGGGTGCGCGAAGGCGCACAGCTGATCGTGATCGATCCGCGCGAAATCGATCTGGTCAGCTCGCCGCACATCAAGGCGGCCCATCATCTGAAACTGAAACCGGGCACCAATGTCGCGGTACTTTCCGCGATGGCTCATGTGATCGTCACCGAGAATCTGCTCGACGAAAACTTCATCGCCGAGCGCTGCGAGGACAAGGCCTTTGCCGATTGGCACGAGTTTGTCATGCGTCCGGCCAATTCGCCGGAGGCGCTGGAAGCCGCGAGCGGCGTGGCGGCCGCCGAAGTGCGCGGCGCGGCTCGGCTTTACGCCATGGCCGGCAACGGCGCGATCTACTACGGGCTCGGCGTTACCGAACATTCGCAAGGCTCCACTGCCGTGATTGCGATCGCCAACCTTGCCATGGCTACCGGCAACGTGGGCCGCGAAGGCGTCGGCGTCAACCCACTGCGCGGTCAGAACAACGTGCAGGGCTCCTGCGACATGGGCAGCTTTCCCCACGAGTTGCCGGGCTATCGTCATGTATCGGACACGCTCACACGCGAATTGTTCGAGCGCGACTGGGGTGTGGCGATCCAGTCCGAACCCGGCCTGCGCATTCCCAACATGCTCGATGCCGCGCTTGACGGCTCCTTCCTCGGCCTTTACTGCCAAGGTGAGGACCCGGCGCAGAGCGACCCAAATACCACGCATGTCACAGCGGCACTGGCTGCCATGGAATGTGTGGTGGTGCAGGATCTCTTCCTCAACGAGACGGCGAAGTTCGCCCATGTTTTCCTGCCCGGCGCCTCCTTTCTCGAAAAGGACGGTACCTTCACCAATGCCGAACGACGCATCTCCCGCGTGCGTCGCGTGATGACGCCGCTGGCCGGAATGGCCGATTGGGAAGTGACCATGGCGCTGGCGAAAGCCTTGGGGTACGAGATGCACTACGCTCATCCGAGCGAAATCATGGACGAGATTGCGCGCCTGACGCCGACCTTTGCCGGTGTAAATTACGAAAAGCTCGACGCTGCCGGCAGCCTGCAATGGCCGTGCAACGACGAGGCGCCCGAGGGTACATCGACCATGCACGTCGATGAGTTCGTGCGCGGCAAGGGGCGCTTCTTGATCACCCAGTACGTGCCGACCGACGAAAAGATCACGCGACGCTTCCCGCTGCTGCTGACCACCGGTCGCGTGCTCTCGCAATACAACGTCGGCGCCCAGACTCGCCGTACCGCCAACGCCGAGTTTTACAGTGCTGACCTGTTGGAGATCCACCCGCACGACGCCGAAGAGCGCGGCATCAAAGACGGCGACCGCGTCGGCGTCGAGTCGCGCGTCGGCTCCACAACCTTGCCGGTGACGATTACCGAACGGGTGCAGCCCGGCGTCGTCTACACCACCTTCCATTTCCCCGAATCGGGTGCCAACGTGGTCACTACCGACAACTCCGACTGGGCCACCAACTGCCCAGAATACAAGGTGACTGCGGTGCAAGTGTCTCGATTGGTGGGTGCGTGAAGCCGCTCGTCGATCGGATGGTGTGGCGGGATGGCGAGGGCCGGTCCGACCAACTGGCCGAGGAAAAACCAGTCGCCTTTGAGTACAACGGCATCAGTCACGCGGTAATGCTGGCGACCCCGGCCGATCTCGAAGATCTGGCGCTTGGATTCAGCTTGTCGGAAGGCATCGTGGTGCGCCGGCGGGACATCTTTGCCATTGGCTGCACCGAGTCGAATGCCGGGATTACCCTGCACATCGAGATCGCCAGTGAGGACTTCGCTCGTCTCAAAGCGCATCGCCGCAGTCTGGCCGGACGCACCGGGTGCGGGCTGTGCGGTGTCGAGAGCCTGGACCAGGTGATGCGCGACCTGCCACCGCTGCCGGCCATGGCTCCATTTCCCGTCGACGCGTTATACGAAGGCATACGTCGATTGCCGGCGCAGCAGGTACTGCAACAAGCGTCCGGCGCTACCCATGCTGCATGTGTGGTCGATAGCGCAGGCAACATCAGTCATGTGCGCGAAGACGTCGGTCGCCACAACGCGCTGGACAAGACCCTAGGCGCATTCGCGCGAGACGGCGGGGCAGTTGGTGATGCGGCCATCGTCATCACCAGTCGTGCCAGTTTCGAGATGGTGCAGAAGGCAGCGTCGTCGGGTATCGGCACCCTTGCCGCCGTTTCGGCACCGACTGCAGCCGCAGTGCGATTGGCCGAAAAGCTGAATGTCGCCCTGGTCGGATTTCTACGCCATGAGAACTGTGTTGTCTACACGCGAAGCCAGTCGATGGAGAAGTCGGTTGCATGAAGCTCGATCACCTGATCAAGATGGCGAATCAGATCGGCGCTTTTTTTGAGGCCATGCCCGATCGCGCACAGGCGGTCAAAGACGTGGCCAGGCACTTGATGAATACCTGGGACCCACGCATGCGGGAGCAACTGCTGACAGCGCTTGGTACGGCCGAGGAAGCCAAGCTTAAGCCCTTGGTGCGCGATGCGTTGACCACGCTCCTGCAGTCCGACCAGAGTCAGTAGGCAAGGCGAGCCGTATCGCCATCTGCATGTGTCCCTTCGGGAACTTTTGTCGGCATGTGGCTGTCGGCGGTGGTGCTAGCGCCCCCAGATCAGGCAGCGATTGTTCGACGGCATGGCTCGGTCTTCGATCAGCTTCAGGCCGGCTTGACCAGCCAGGACATTTACTGCCTCGAAATCGCGAATACCCTGATGAGCACCGAGCTCCTTGAGCCAGACATCGAAAGCCGCATTGCTGTCGCTGGTGTAGTGGCCGCCATAGTTGAACGGGCCATAGATGGCGAGCATGCCGTTTTCGGTCAAGACGTCAGGCAGGCGGACAAATTGTTGTTGGACTTCGCGCCAACTCATGATGTGCAATGTGTTGGCACTGAATACAGCGTCAAAACGCTGGTTCGGCCATGTCGCATTGACGTCGAGCGCGAGTGGAGCGGGGGTATTGGGCAGGGCGGCTTCGTCAAGCCATGCCTGGATGCCGGACAGATTCTCCGGCCGCTCCGAAGTCTGCCAGCTCAGATGTGACAAAGCCGCGGCGAAAAAAACGGCGTGCTGCCCGGTGCCGCTGCCAATTTCAAGTACATTTTGTCTGTCTGCGAAATGGTTTCGCAACACCGCCAGGATCGGCTCCTGGTTGCGGACGCAGGAGGGCGCTTCGGGTTTGCTCATCAGATGTTCCGCATTATTTTCAAAGAACTATAGTATTCAGCAGGATATCGTTCAGAGGCGCAATTAGGGTAACTACCTAGACTTCCGCAGGTTTTTCCTGATTGACCCCTATACAAGCTTCGCTACAGTGGGATGCGCAATGGATGAGGTAGTGAACAACAGATGATCTCGGCAACCGACACGATGTGGCTAGCAATTGTGATCCTTGGAGGTTGCCTGGCGGCGGCTCTGATGGGCTTGGGGGTGACGGCCCTTCGCTTGCGTGAGGCCGAGCAGAAAATAAGCGATCGAGACGCCTCGCATGAGAGTGTTCTGGACCGGCTCCAGGAAAACGAATACCGGCTTCGTACCATCATCGAGTCAGAACCTGAATGCGTAAAACTTCAGGCGGAAGATGGCACAGTTCTCGAGATAAACCCGGCGGGCTTGAGACTGGTGGATGCCAATCAACCGGCCGATATCGTCGGCCGAAAAATATATGCCATAGTCGCGCCCGAATGCATCGACTCCTATCGCGAGAACATGAAACGCGTGTTTTCTGGCGAAGCCGTGGTCTACGAATTCAAAGCAATCACACTCAAGAATCGCGTTGCCTGGATGGAAACCCATGCTGCACCTTTGCGCGATGCCCGTGGAAACATATATGCCCTATTGGGTATTACGCGCGACATTACCGAGCACAAGCAGGCCGAGGAACAGGCCCGACGCCACCAGACCGAACTTGCGCGGGTGGCCAGGTTATCAACAATGGGAGAGATGGCGACCGGCATTGCGCACGAGTTGAATCAACCACTGTCCGCGATTGCAAATTTTGCTCGCGGATGCATCCGCCGCCTGAGTGCCGGCGGTATGAGTCCTATCGAACTGATCGAGCCATTGGAGGAAGTTTGCGACCAGGCAGAACGCGCCGGCGATATTCTTCGCCATGTGCGCAACTTCGTGCGCAAGAGCGAGCTGCAATTGAAGCCCATGGATATCAACCAGATCGTTCGCGCAGTCGTCAAATTCACCGAGCATGAGGCGCGCCAGCACGGAACAATGATGCACCTGCATCTCGACCCCGATCTGCCCAAGGTTCAAGCTGACGCAATCATGATTGAGCAGGTTGTCTGCAATCTGGTGCGCAACGCGGTTGAGGCCATGGAAGAGGCGAATTCACCTCGGCGCGAGGTTTCGATTCATACGCGCCGCTTCGATGCAGATGCTGTCGAGGTCGAGATCGCCGATACTGGCCCCGGTATCGATGAAGCGGTGATCGATCAGGTTTTTGATCAGTTCTTCACCACCAAAGATCAGGGTGTGGGCATGGGACTGTCGATCAGCAGGTCGATCGTCGAGGCTCATGGTGGTGAGGTTCGTGCGGAATCTGGCCGGGGCAGAGGCACCATTCTGCGTTTTTCGCTGAAGTTCAGCAAACCACAGGTAAGCAAGCGTGAACGAGCCGACAGTATTCATAGTTGATGACGATCTGGCGGTCGCGCGCAGCATCCGCTGGCTGATTGAATCCATCCGCCTCCAGGTGGAAACCTTTCCTTCAGCCCAGGCCTTTCTTGACGGCTACAACGGGGCCAAGCCGGGTTGTCTGGTGCTCGATGTGCGCATGCCGGGAATGAGCGGTCTTGAGCTGCAGGAACGCCTGACGGCGCAGCGAATCCGGATTCCAATCATATTCATTACCGGGCACGGCGATGTTCAGATGGCGGTGAAAGCGGTCCAGGCCGGCGCATTTGATTTCGTCGAGAAGCCGTTCAATGATCAAGACTTGCTCGATCGAATTCAGAAGGCAATTGCGGTTGATGCAGAGCAACGCGGGAAGGATGTGCAGTGCTCGCAACTACGGTCGCTGTTTGTCAGTCTGACCCCGAGAGAGCGGGAAGTGATGGGTCTAGTCGTGGAAGGAATGTCGAACAAGGCGGTGGCCAACACGCTTGGTCTGAGTGCAAAAACAGTGGAAGTTCATCGCGCCAAAGTGATGGAGAAGATGCATGCCCGCTCAGTGTCGGACCTGGTGAAAATGGCGATGCTGAATCAGGCGGCACAATAGGCGACCCGCTGACGGCCTCCTGCCAGCTTCCCTAAATCGATTCCCGCTCCATTTCCGGGCTGAGATTGTTGTGCTTCAACACTGCCGGTTTCCTTGATGCCGGCAGATCGGTGCAAGTACCATGAGCGACATGTGCGGCCATGCCAATGGTTTCCCCTAGCGTCGGATGGGGATGATGGATTGCTTTACCGATGGCGGCAGCGTCACATTTTTGACTGATCGCCAAGGTGATTTCGCCTATCATGTCGCCGGCATTAGGGCCGACAATGGCTCCGCCCACGATTTTTCCTTCGGTCCGCTCGAACAGGAGCTTGGTCACCCCGTAGTCAGCGCCATTGGCGATAGCCCGTCCAGAGGCGGCCCAGGGAAACCTGGCCACATCTACCTCGACTCCCGATTGTTTTGCGGCGTCTTCGGATAAACCGACCCATGCAATTTCCGGATGCGTATAGGCCACACCAGGTATCAGAGAGGCGTCGTAGATCGCTTCCAATTCTGCAACTGATTCGGCAGCAACATGGGCCTGATGCACTGCTTTGTGTGCCAGCAAGGGCATGCCGACGATATCGCCGACAGCGAAAATATGCGACACGTTTGAGGCCATCCGGCTGTCAACAGGGATGAACCCCATCGCGTCGACCTCAACTCCCGCCTTGTCGGCTCCGATGCGCATGCCGTTCGGCTTGCGCCCGGCGGCTTGTAGGACCATGTCGTATCGCTGAGCTTCCTCCGGAGCCATGTCGCCTTCGAAGCGGACCCATACGCCATCGTCCCGGGCATCTGCCGCTACGGTTCTGGTTCGCAACATTATGTTGTCAAAGCGGTGTCGATTTTGGCCTTCCCAGATTTCCACCAAGTCGCGGTCTGGTCCAGGCATCAGGCTGTCTTGCATCTCCACCACGTCAATCCGTGCACCCAACGCGGAATACACGGTGGCCATTTCCAGTCCGATGATTCCGCCACCAATGACAAGCATTCTTCGCGGCACAAAACGTAGTTCAAGTGCGCCGGTGGAATCGACAATGCGCGGGTCTTTGGGCAAGAGGGGCAGATGCACCGGATGGGAACCGGCGGCAATGATGCACTTCTTGAAGCGGACAATTTTCTGCACGGTAGCAGCGTCATTGTTGGTGGAATCGAGAAGCCCGACATCAATACTGTGTGCGTCACGGAAGCATCCTTTGCCAAAAACCGTGCGGACCTTACGCGCCTTGGCCATTCCAGCTAGCCCCCCAGTGAGCTGACCGACTATTCTTGACTTGTGGGCACGGAGCTTGTCAATGTCAATGAGTGGAGGAGCGAATTCGATACCACTAGTGGCCATGCCTAGCGCCTCTTCCATGGCAATGGTTTTGTGCAGCAATGCTTTGGAGGGAATGCAGCCGACATTGAGGCAAACGCCTCCCATGATCGGAAAGCGCTCCACCAGAATTGTGTCGAGTCCCAAGTCCGCCGCGCGAAAAGCAGCGGAGTAGCCCCCCGGCCCTCCGCCCAGTACCAGCAATTCGCAGGAGATCTCCTCTGGTGGCTGGTCGCTCCGGGAGGCGGCGGTAAAGGCAGCAAAAAGGGAAAAGTGACGCGGTGCTGACGATTCCGAAGTATCGACTGGATTGCGCTTGGGTCTCTGCTCGTGGCTTGCCGTCATGACGACTACAAGCATGCCGGGAGTCACATTGTCACCGATTACAACGCATATTTCATTGATTGTTCCGTCAACAGGCGCCACTATATCCACGACTGCCTTGCCCGACTCGATGGTTATCAGAGGATCGTCTGCCCAAACTAGGTCACCCGGCTTAATGAGTACTTCGGCGACCAACAGAGCATCTTCGCTGCCAACTTCCGGAACGGCTACTTCACAAATCTGATTCATATTGGCCTCAACGTCGAAAGCGGATCGTCGGCGCATGAATATGCGCCGACGAAATCATGGTTTCAGGCCGCCATCAGGGCGCCATTGATTGTGACGTTGCCTATCACTTCGATCGGGCGAACCAGCGTATCCAGAACCGGGCAATGCGACTCCACCGCATCGATCAGTTTGCGCAGTTCTTCTTCGGACGCGGGACTCTTCAGCGTGGTTTCGTAAGTAATCTTCTGGTAGCCGGGTGGTATCGCCGGATCCATGCCGAATAGTCCCTTGAGATCGAGCTCACCCTTGAGGTTGACTTTGACCTCGTCCAGTTGAATGCCCATCATTGCTGCCATGGCCGCGTACATGATTTCCTGACAAGTTCCAAGCGCGACAAGAACCAATTCAACAGGATTGACGCCTTTGTCGCCGCCGCCGAGATCAGGCGGTTCGTCCACAGTAATCGGCGGAAAGTCACGCACAGCGGCCGTGCAGCGAACTCCTTCAACCAATGCGGTCTGAGCTTCAAATACAACGCGCGACATGATGGGATTATCCTGTATGCCTTGCACGGTTTTGCTGAGTGCTGCCTTTAGGGCTTGTTGCGACATGATTGTTATCCTCCGATATTCCATTGGGAAACTTCCGGGTGTCTGCGGCGACTCATAAGCAGTGATGGTATCGATGAGTAGCCGGTGCGATTGCACAAATACGGGAACGCACGTGGCAGACTGTGAGCCGAAATTGACAGGAAGAAAATTGGGGAGTTTCCCTTGCCGCTCAGGGAAACCCCCCCATCTAAAACCCTTTCTTACCGTTTCTTGCGGCGTGTTTTTCTCAGAAAGGCAGGTAGTGATCAACCAGCAGTGCAGCGAACAGCAGCGCGAGATACATGATCGAAAACCGAAAAGCCTTCTGGGCCATTCGATCGCTGTAGTTCCGCCAGATCTGCCAAGCGTAGAGGATGAACATCGCGTTGAGTGAAACTGCCACGGAGAGATAGAACCAACTGCTCATGCCGATGAAAAAGGGCATCAGCGTTACCAGCGCCAGACCGATGGTGTAGACGAAGATACAACGCTGGGTATATTCCCGTCCGTGCACTACAGGCAACATCGGCAAGTTGGCATCGGCATATTCCTGGGTCCGGTACAGCGCCAGGGACCAGAAATGCGGCGGTGTCCACACGAAGATGATAAGAAACAGCAGCCAGGCCTGTTCCGGCATCTGCCCGGTTACCGCCGCCCATCCCAGCACCGGCGGCATTGCGCCGGAAGCGCCTCCGATCACGATGTTCTGGGGCGTCAGGGGTTTGAGAATCACGGTGTAGATGACTGCATAGCCGACGAAGGTTGCCAATGTGAGCCACATGGTCAGCGGATTGACAAAGGCATGAAGCAGTGCCAATCCAAGGCTGCCGATCACCGCCGAGACGAGGAAAGTCTCGGTTACGTCTACGTCGCCACGTGGCAAAGGTCGATTCTTAGTACGTGCCATGATGGCGTCTATTTTTCGCTCGATCAGGCAATTTACGGCGGCAGCTGATCCTGCTACGAGGGCAATGCCCAGCGTTGCCGCCAGCAGTACCTTCAAGGGCACCATGTCTGGTGTCGCCAGTAGCATGCCAATCACGGCGCAAAAAACAATTAGCGAAACGACGCGCGGTTTGGTAAGGCGGACATAGCGCTGGAGTCGTTCTCCCGTACCAGGCCTGACAAGAATGGTTTCAATCATGGCAACACTCCAGAACAGAATGAATGGAATCAGTCTGATAGCACAAGGCTTGGCGATCAATAAGGAAGAACCTTTGCTTGACTAGGTAAACATCCCAATTGCTGGAAACGCCTGCTCGGCCTATTGTTCGCTAACAATAGAAAAGGGTCCCGGTAGGAACGAACTGTAACCAAAGGGTATCAACGCGACGAGTTGGGTTCGTAGCGCCGATTGACTACAAGAGGAGAAAACCGATATGCAGGACTTCCTGTTTTCCGGCTGGGGGGCGTTTTGGGCGACCTTGTTTATGCTGGTGCCATTTGCAGTAATGCTTGCCTACATCGTCTATAGGAAAAGCGTATTCGACACCGGGCCGGGTACCACGCCCGTGAAGACGCTGTCACGGATGGAAGGTGTCTGGCTTACGTTCGTGTTCGTATTTTTCGTCGGTATCAATCTTGGCAGTCTCAAGTACATGCCGTATATCGCCGAAGCGCGTGCTGCGACCAACGGTCAACCGCTACAGGAAATTGATGTGACGGCAAAATCCTGGGGCTACGACATGTCGAGTCGCGAAGTAGAAGCTGGACGTCCGGTGCGATTTTCTGGACGTAGCGTCGATACCCAGCACGGCTTTGCCGTGTATCACCCCGACGGCAGAATGTTGTTCACGATGCTGCTGATGGATGGTTTGAAACAGCCGACGACCGTGGTCCATACCTTCAAAGATCCAGGCACTTACAAGGTTCGTTGTCTCGAATATTGCGGTATAGCACATCACGCAATGCTAGACGAACTGACCGTAGTCAAGAGCAATTAGGCGCATTCGCCGCGGAGGAGGAATCAATATGAGTATCGCCAGCACACTCGTTCAAAACACGCCGATATTCGGCAGGATGTTCAGCGTCGACAAGAGTACCGGTCTAGAGGAGATAAATGCCTGGCCGGCTCTAATGATCATGGCGTCATTCATCTGGCTTGCGGTCGCAGGATTTTTGGGAATCGTCATGCCTGTGACGCAGATTTTCGATCTCAATACCGACTGGTACTACACCACGCTCACGCTGCATGGAGCCGCACTTGCTTTTCCCTTCGGTTTTCAACTCATGGTTGGCGTCGGCCTGCATCGCTCCGGTGGTTGCGTAGGAAAGCCAGTGACGGGCATCTGGCCGGCGCTGACATTCATCACCATGAATCTTGGCGCCGCGATCCTGACCGTCGCCGTGCTGATGGGTTTGAAGATCAGCCTGGTGGTGATGTTCCCGCTGCCACTGGTCGGCGCCCAGATGGGAATCTGGAGCATGACCTCGGTGATCGTCGGCTTCACCGGTATTTATCTCGTTCTGGCGAGCATGATCCTGTGTTATCCGATCCTTGTGCTCAAGATGCTGTTTTTCGGCAAGAAACAGCCGGAGCTCGTCTTGTCCGAGCGTTCATTGAACGATCCGGGAATGCTGGGCATGGTCTTGGCGGCGCTGACTCTGCTGATTGCGGGTCTGCCCTTAGTAGTAGTCGGAACGACACTGTTACTTGCACTCTATGGGGTCATCCCGATGTCCATGGCTGCTTGGGCGGCGAAACCCATTGTGTTTCAATACAGTTTCTACATCTTTGCGCACAATATGATGGAAGCCATGGCGTTAATGGTAACGAGTGCGATGTATGCGACGCTACCGCTGTATCTTGCTGACGGCACCCGCAAATTGTTCAGCAACAAGCTCGCCAACCTGGCGCTGTGGATACTGTTGCTTACATCGGTTACTTCGTTCCTGCATCACTTTCTCACTTTTTATCCAAACCAACCGGCCGTCCTATCCTATTGGGGCAATATCATGAGTTGGGGTACCGGCATCGGTGCGGCGCTGAGTATTTTCACGGTACTTGCTACGATCTGGCAGCATGGTTTGCGCGCGGAACCCGGCATCATCATCGTGCTGATAGGTTGGGCGCTCTATATCCTAGATGGAGCCAGCGCAATGGTCACTTCCAACATCGCCTGGGCCTATGTGCTGCACGGTACGATGTGGCAAAGTGGCCATGTCATGACCGTGATTCTGGCCATGGTAATCATGTGGATGGGAGTCCTCTATCATCATTACCCGGTAATGACGGGCCGCAAGCTTGATCCCGCGCCTGGCTGGTGGTTCGTTCGTCTCATTACCATTGGCAGCTTTGGTGCGGCAATTTCAATGCTGGCAGGCGGGGCGGCCGGCATGCCTCGGCGCTTTGCAGCCTGGAATCAGGAGGGATGGATGATTTATGGCAACCTGACCTTGTTCTTCGGCTTGATTATCTGCGCCGCGTTTGTCGTCTATGCGTATAGTCTCCTGAAATCAAGAGATCTCAGTGTGGCCGTCGGTCGTCAGCCGGTGGCGGCGTAGTCAAGACTGCGGAAGAATCGAAATAGACGTCCGCGGCAACGCGGACGTTTGTTTTTTGGAGATTCTCCGGCGATTCGGGTTGAAGTCGTGCGAATCCGTCGAATGCGCGTATCGAGAGTAAGAGGAACGCGATGCAATGCAAGCTCTGTGGCCTTCCGACCCCCAATCCACCGATAGTGGGCGATGGTCATGGCTTCTGTTGCCATGGATGTTGTGAGGTCTATCGCAGTTTTGGAGATGGAGCCTTCGTCGCCGATCAGGAGACTGATCGCGTTGCGCCTTCGCTGGTGCAGGGCAAGGAGGCATACCTCTGGATTGAAGGAATGCACTGCGCTTCCTGCGAATTCCTCATTTCGAAGATTGCACTGAGCACGCCGGGAATTCATTCGGCGACTTCGAGCTACGCGACATCCACAGCGAAAATCGTCTATGACCCCGAGCTTGTTACGGAGTCGGATTTGCCCACTCTGCTGAGTCGCAGCGGTTATCGTGCCAGGCTGCGTGGCGAAGAAGCGCCAGAGTATGACGAAAGACAGGATCTGTTGCGGCTTCTGACAGGCGGAATTCTGGCCTCCACCGTTATGATGATGACCCTGCTGTTTATCTATCCGATTCACGGGGGGGTTGCCGCAGCCAGCGACTATGAGTCAATTCGCTGGCTGGCATTTGTTTTCACGCCGATCGCCTTGTTTTTGCAGACATCGGTTCTGGTCTTCTACGTGGGGTATCCGATACTGCGCGGAGCCTGGACAGGCATTTGTACCAAGGTTCTGAACATGGATTGCCTGATCGCCCTGTCGATCTTGTCAGCCTACGGCTACAGTGTTGTTCAGCTTTTTTACGATCCGATTGACTTGTACTTTGAAGTCGCTGGAACACTGGTCGCAATCATCACCATAGGGCGGTTTTTCGAGAAAACCGAAAGGGTTCGTGCAACGCAGGAGCTCAGGGGTCTCATGCAGGCGTGGGTGCCTCAGGCTTGTGTGAGGAGGAACGGCAGCTACCTTGTTTGCGGTCTTGAAGAACTTGTGCCCGGAGAGCGCGTATATGTTCGCCAAGGTGAAACCCTCCCGGTTGATGGCGTCATCGTGGATGGGCAAGGGGCGGTCAATGAGGCACTCATAACCGGCGAACCATTCCCGGTATGGCGCTCGCCAGGTCAGAAAGTGCGGGGGGGAAGTGTTCTGCTCGAAGGCAGGCTTGAAATCGAGATTGGACAACAAGTCGAGTGCCGCCTGGAAGGCCTCTCGCAAATATTGTGGAATGCACAAAGCTCCATCGCGGGTGTTCAGAGCGGTGTCGATCGGCTCGCGCGCGTTTTTGTTCCCGCGGTCATTGGGCTCGCCGTACTGGTCGGGCTTGGTTTCTACATCAGTGGAGCGCCACTCGAAAAAGCGCTTCTCGCAAGCTTGGCGACATTGATCGTCTCCTGTCCCTGTACTTTTGGACTGGCGATTCCTCTGACCACGGCTGTAGCCATCAGTTCTGGCCTACGCAGAGGAATTGTAGTTTCCAGCGCCGATTTGTTTGAGAAGGCACGCCACATCGATATCCTCGTTTTCGACAAGACCGGAACCTTGTCTACAGGCGATATGGCGGTGGTCGACGTGATCGGACCTCCAGAAGTTGTTGCCCGTGCCGCCGCCGTAGAGCGCCATTCGCCGCATCCGGTTGCCGAGGCGATTGCCCGTCTTGATTCGCAGCGAACCGCGAGCGATTTCGAAAACCATCCGGGCCGAGGAGCTTTGGCCAGCGTCGGCGGACGGCGCGTGGCAGTCGGCAGCAAGCAATTGTTTGCGACGCTCGGGTGGACGATTCCCGAGTCGCTGCGAGATCAAGTTGCCAGTCGTGCTCCGGCGGAGAGCGTTATATCCTATGTCGGCTGGAACGGTTTTGCTGAGGGCGCGATCATCACACGGGATCAACCACGTCCTGAGTGGAGGCAGGTCATAGAGAGTCTGCCAGCGACAACGCGGGTCGTGTTGCTTACCGGGGCCGAGGATCCGAGAGGCTATGAAGACGGCGTTGATGAAGTACATGCCGGTGTTCCACCGGAGGCTAAGGCAGCCGTTATCCGGCGCCTGAAAACGCAAGGCACGGTGGCCATGGTGGGTGATGGCAGCAATGACGCATCTGCACTGGCGGAGGCTGATCTTGGGATTGCATTCGGTGCGCCTGCGTCGCTCGCTGCGGAAGCCGCCGATATCGTGATTCCCGGCAATCGCCTGGAGACAGTTATAGACGTGCTTCAGTTGATCGGTACGACCCGGCGGAGGATAAGACAAAACCTTGGCTGGGCGCTTGCATACAACGTGGTAGCGATCCCGCTGGCAATGTCAGGATTCCTGAATCCCCTATTTGCAGCTCTGGCGATGTCAGCCAGCAGCCTTCTTGTGGTCTGGAATGCAGTCCGACCAATCGCATACCCCGAGTCGGCCGGACCCAGATTGATCGAGCGCCGAGGAGTTTCATTCACGGACAATAGCCTTCGTCGATCCAGCGTGCCAGATTCAGGAGAGATCGGGCCGACGTCTGTCCCGAGCCCCGATACTGACATCAGCAGATAGGGGATTTCCCTTAGGGTGCACTGGAATGATCCGAATTCCGTAAGGCCTGTGGAGTCGATAAAGTGCCTTACCGCAGAACCTTTCGTTTCGGCCGGGTCGGTAGTCTAATGTTGATGACAGGAGTGCTTATATGTCGAAGCAGATATCTCAATCCAGTCGCGAGCTAGTCGTGTTGGTGACCCGTGGCACCGACCACGAATTGTCGTCGGTCGCTTTCACCGTCGCCTGTGGCGCAATAACTTCTGACATGAAAGTCTATGCCTTCCTCGTCAGCTCCGCCGTTGATCTAGTACGCCGCAGGGCAGTGGATGTAACACACGTGCCACCGCTCGATTCGCTGAAATCATTGATGCAAGACTTCATTGCGCGCGGCGGCACCATCTGGGTATGCCCGCCTTGCGTGAAGGCTCGAGGATACAGCCAGGAGGACTTCATTGATGGCGTAACAATTCAAGGCGCCAGTGCAATGCATGAACGACTCAAGGCTGGTGCGGCGAGCCTAAGCTTCTGAGCAGGCGCCGGTGACGTCCAACCAACTGGTAGGTAGGACCTGCCATCTGCTGGGCCTCAACCAGTTTCGTCGGCCACTACGCCAATTTCCGTCAGGTTTGCAACAGGGGCAGCATCACACCTGAAGCACACCATGAATCAAACAACCACCTTCAAGGAGTATTCATGAAAGTCAAAGCCGCTGTCGCCCACAAGGCCGGAGCACCACTGTCCATCGAAACCGTGGATCTGGACGGCCCAAGGGCAGGTGAAGTTCTGGTTGAGATCAAGGCAAGCGGGGTCTGTCACACCGATGCTTTTACTCTGTCTGGTGACGATCCTGAAGGTATTTTCCCAGCAATACTCGGTCATGAAGGCGCTGGCATTGTCGTCGAGGTGGGCTCCGGCGTGACCAGCGTCAAACCTGGCGATCACGTCATTCCTTTGTATACCCCGGAATGTCGGCAGTGTGAATATTGCCTCTCGCAAAAGACAAATTTGTGCCAGGCCATACGCTCGACGCAGGGTCAGGGCCTGATGCCGGATGGCACCAGTCGCTTCAGTCTTGGTGGCAAGCCGGTTTTTCACTACATGGGCACGTCGACCTTCGCCAACTTTTCCGTGATGCCTGAAATTTCGGTGGCCAAAATTCGCGAGGACGCGCCATTCGACAAGGTTTGCTATATCGGCTGTGGCGTAACAACGGGTATCGGTGCTGTTATCAATACCGCAAAGGTGCAGGCGGGTGACAATGTGGTGATTTTTGGACTGGGCGGAATTGGCCTCAATGTAATTCAAGGTGCGCGCATGGTTGGCGCCGGCATGATCATTGGTGTCGATATAAACCCGGGGCGGAAAGCGCTGGCCGAGAAATTCGGCATGACACACTTTGTCAATCCCAAAGAGGTCGAAGGCGATCTCGTTGCCTACCTTGTCAATCTCACCAAAGGTGGTGCCGACCACACATTCGAGTGTGTCGGCAATATCAATCTGATGCGCCAGGCTTTGGAGTGCTGCCACAAGGGTTGGGGTACCAGCACCATCGTTGGCGTAGCCGGCGCTGGGCAGGAAATCTCGACCAGGCCGTTCCAATTGGTGACGGGTCGCGTCTGGAAAGGATCGGCTTTTGGCGGTGCCAGGGGGCGCACAGACGTGCCAAAAATTGTCGACTGGTACATGGAAGGCAAGATCAATATCGACGACTTGATTACCCACGTAATGCCCGTGGAAAAAATAAATGACGCCTTCAACCTGATGCATGAAGGCAAGTCGATTCGATCCGTCGTAACGTTCTAGGAACAGGCCGGGCACGTATCCACAGAAACGACCAGGAAGTTTCGGCTGCCATCGACATCGTCGCGCGCTGTCGAACTGAAAATATGACTATTACCAAAATCTCGCAGTACAAATGCTTTGGCGGTAATCAAGGCGTGTATAGCCACGCCTCACCAGAGACCGGTTGCACGATGCGCTTTGGCGTATTCATGCCACCGCAAGCAGTCGGTGGGGGGGCGCAGGTTCCAGTGCTTTATTGGCTTTCGGGTCTAACCTGCACCGAAGAAAATTTCATCCTGAAGGCCGGCGCGCAACGCGTCGCAGCGGAACTGGGTATCGCAATTGTTACACCCGATACCAGTCCTCGAGGACTCGATATTCCGGGTGAGGCAGATAGCTATGATTTTGGCACTGGTGCGGGTTTCTACGTCAATGCAACCGAGGAACCTTGGTCCAGGAACTACCATATGTATTCCTATGTCACTCAGGAACTGCCGTGGTTGATCGCCGCCAATTTTTCTGTCGATCCCGCCCGTGTCGGAATATTTGGACATTCGATGGGTGGTCATGGTGCGCTCACGCTGGCTCTGCGCAACCCCCAGGTCTACAAATCCGTTTCGGCCTTTGCGCCGATATCTTCACCGATGCGCTGTCCCTGGGGCGAAAAGGCGCTAACCGGGTATTTGGGCCCTGATCGCGAAACATGGCGTGACTATGACGCTACAGAGCTGATCAAGGCTCGTGGCTGGAAGGGGCCACCCTTACTGGTTGATCAGGGAAGCAATGATCAATTCCTGGAAGATCAACTCAAGCCTCAGCTGTTGCTGGAGGCTTGTGAAAGTGCTGGAGTTGCGATCGATCTGCGTATGCAGAAAGGATATGACCACAGCTACTTCTTCATCGCCAGTTTCATCGAGGACCATCTGCGCTTCCATGCGCGCAATCTGGTGAACGGAAACCACTCCTGACCGCAAAGGTGAGCGCGGCCAGTGCAAAAGGCTAGGCAAATGCAGGCAAGGCGTAGAGCCGGGGGGGCAGCTTCGCGCCCTGCCTGTCCGCGGTTTACGCCGCGGCCTTGCTCTTGGCGATATGGGTCGAGATGGCATCCATCAATGGCGGCGACAGGCAGTCGTAGGGCTCCAACCCAAGTTCTCTAAAGCGGGCTCGTATCGCGGGCATTTGCGCCGGATCAGTGCCTGTTTCAATGATCGAAGAAACGAAGGCGGCAAATTCCGGCGGCGACCAGCCGCGGACTCCCGACAATTCGGTATGGACGAAATCGAGACCGTAGAACGGATGGGCCTTGTTTTCGATGCGACCGAACATATGGACACCACAACCAGTGCAGGCATGACGTTGAATAGCCGCATTGGGATCGACAATTTTCAGCTTCTCCTCGTGTGCCGTTACCTTGAGCTTGTCGCGCGAAACGACCGCAACTTGCGAGAACAAGGCTCCGTCCGGCTTCCAGCACTTACTACAGCCGCAGGCGTGGTTGTGCGCAGTCTGCGCCGTGATCGTTACTTCGACGCGATCCGACGGGCATTTGCAGTTTAGGACTGCCCCTTCAAAACCCGGCAGCGCCGGTAATGGCCCGCTGTCTATTGCAGGATGAATCTTTACAGAATTGCTCATGAGCTATTTCCTCCTCCCCTAAGGGACGTTATAACCAAAGGACAGATTGGAATAAATCGCCTCAGGACATTCGTGTGTTGTCAAGCGGGAACAGCTAACAGTGTTCCCTCCCTATGCTGCTGCGCCGAAACTTGTATTTTCTTGGCGCGACAAGTACAACCAAGGCCACTACTTGCTACCCGAAAAATAAGCCGGCTGACCTGATTGAACAATCAGGATGAATACCTAGAGAGGTGAAGGTTGTCCCTGAGCGGCCCTTAGGCCCGTTTCATGCATGGTGCCTGCGAGGGAGGCTCGGCAATCAACATGGTAGACTCGGCGATCCTGGAGTCTCTACTCCTTTCTGTTCAATTACCAATGTCCGGCAACACTTTCGGCTCCCTTTTCAGTGTCACCTCGTTCGGTGAATCTCATGGCCCGGCAATTGGTTGTGTGGTTGACGGTTGCCCTCCTGGCCTTGAAATATCGACGGTTGAAATTCAGGCCGATCTCGATCGACGCAAGCCGGGAACATCGCGCCATGTCACTCAGCGACGCGAGTCAGATACGGTCGAGATTCTTTCGGGTGTATTCGAAGGTCGCACTACCGGTACGCCGATTGGTTTGCTGATCCGCAATGAGGATCAACGCAGCAAGGACTACGGCAATATTGCCGAGACATTTCGTCCGGGGCATGCCGACTACACCTATTGGCAGAAGTACGGCATTCGAGATCATCGAGGTGGCGGCCGTTCATCGGCCCGTGAGACAGCGGTGCGGGTCGCTGCTGGAGCAATTGCACGCAAGTGGCTCCAGCAGCGCTACGGCGTGACGGTGCGCGGTTGGATGAGCCAGTTGGGGAGTATCGAGATTCCCTGGCAGGACGAGGCTGCGATATATACCAACCCGTTTTTCGTGGCCAATGCCGGGATCGTGCCGCAACTTGAAGACTACATGGATGCCCTGCGTAAATCGGGCGATTCGGTGGGAGCGGAAATCACGGTAATAGCACGGGATGTACCTGTTGGCTGGGGCGATCCGGTGTACGGCCGCCTCGATGCCGATATCGCCTACGCCATGATGGGCATCAATGCCGTCAAAGGTGTCGAAATTGGCGCCGGTTTTGACTCGGTGGCGCAGATGGGCAGCGAACACGGCGATGAGCTTACGCCTGAGGGTTTCCTTAGCAACAATGCTGGCGGAATACTGGGTGGCATCTCCACCGGGCAAGACGTGGTGGTGAAAATGGCTGTCAAACCGACGTCGAGCATTCGACTGCCGAGGCGCACCATCAATCTCGCCGGAGAACCGGCGATGATAGAAACCCATGGCCGACATGACCCTTGCGTCGGCATTCGCGCCACCCCAATCGCCGAAGCCATGTTGGCGTTGGTCTTGATCGATGCGGCGCTTCATCATCGAGCCCAGTGTGCCGATGTGGAGTGCCCGACGCCGAAAATTCCGGCCCGGCCAAATGCAATATAGACTTCGCAAAAATTCGTAAATAGCAAATACCAGGAAAAGCAATGAACGTTGATCACCATGACCTGCTTCACGAACTACCCGAATACGCTGAGGCTATCCACAATCTGAAACTGAGCAACCAGCATTTCGCCCGACTGTTCGACGAATACCACAAGCTGACTAATCGAGTCGAGGAAATTGAAGCTAAGGATTCGCCGATTGCAGATTTGACGCTTGAGGACATGAAAAAGCTGCGCCTGAAGCTCAAGGATGAGCTTTACGCGATGATTCTGGCCCACAAAGCCTGAAGAGGGAAACCTGTCGTAGGTAGCGGAGCCACCGGCAACGGTTGGCGGTAACTGTTATGGCGCAGAACGGGCGTTTGTCCGCTTGGTACTTCTGGTATTTCGCCTTCATTGGCGCATTCCTGCCGTACTTCTCTCTCTACCTGCAGTCCATCGGCTTTTCTGCCGGGCGCATCGCGATACTGATGTCACTCGGGCAGTTCATGCGCCTGCTCGCACCGCTACTGTGGAGCTGGTTGGCAGACAGCGGAGGTCGGCGAGTGCGCATCGTTGTTGCGTCGACCGCGGCCGCTCTGGCCAGTTATTCCGTGGTGTTCCTGACGCAGGATTTTGCCGCATTGTTGATCGGCATGGCGGTGCTCCACTTTTTTTGGAGCGCGTCGCTGCCCCTGGTCGAAGCGCTGACGCTGGGACATCTTGCTTCTCGTCCTGAACGCTATGGGCGTATTCGGCTCTGGGGATCCATTGGATTTATTGCCGCCGTGATGGGGGTCGGTTTCTTGCTCGACTTGGCGCCGATCAGCTCACAACTCTGGGTGAGTTGGGCCTTGCTCCTGGGCACTTTTCTGAGCGCATTGACACTGACCGAAGTCAAGGGATACGCGGGTCTGGTGGCAGGGCCGATTCAGGATGTGCTGCGCCAACGCAAGGTTGTATTTTTGCTCGCTGCCGGGCTGTTCATGATGGCGGCACACGGCGCCTTGTACGTCTTCTACTCTATTCATCTGGTGGCGCATGGCTACGATAAGACCGTTGTCGGACTGCTATGGACCTTGGGTGTCGTTGCCGAAATTGTCGTATTCCTGTTCATGCCGAGAATTTCAGCGCGGGTTTCATTGCGGCAGATCCTGTTGCTCTGCTTTGCCCTGGCGGCCTTGCGTTTCCTGCTGATCGGCTGGGCCGTTGAATTCATCGGAGTGCTGGTTTTTGCCCAGTTGCTGCATGGCGCCAGCTTTGGCGCGCACCACGCCGCGACCATGGCTGCACTCAATCGCTGGTTCGTGGCGCGACAGCAAGCAAGGGCGCAGGCCTTGTACGGCAGTATTGCCTACGGTGCGGGTGGTTTGGGTGGGGCTTTACTGTCGGGTGCCTTGTGGGAAAGTGCCGGTGCGGGGGCCACCTTCAGTGCCGCATCCATATTTGCCCTTGTCGGCTTGATTCTTGTCTGGCACGGGGTTCCGGGCGATCCAGCGGACGTTGCTGTGCGATAATCTGCCACCACGCAGAGGCTTAATCATCATGTCAAAGACGCTTTACGAAAAACTCTGGAATAGCCACGTCGTTCATGTCGAAGAGGACGGTACGGCACTGCTATACATAGATCGCCACCTGGTTCATGAGGTCACTAGTCCGCAGGCCTTTGAAGGTCTGAAGCTGGCGAATCGCAAGCCATGGCGTGTCTCGTCGATTGTCGCCACAGCGGATCACAACACGCCGACGTCACACTGGGAACTCGGCATCGTGGATCCCGTTTCGCGCCAGCAGGTGGAAACACTCGACGCCAATATTCGCGAGGTGGGCGCGCTGGCTTACTTTCCATTCAAGGACCGTCGCCAGGGGATCGTGCATGTTGTGGGTCCTGAAAACGGCGCAACTCTGCCCGGCATGACTGTGGTGTGTGGCGATTCGCACACATCGACGCATGGCGCTTTTGCTTGTCTTGCCCACGGTATTGGCACGTCTGAAGTCGAGCATGTGCTGGCGACACAATGCCTGTTACAGAAGAAGTCGAAGACCATGCTGGTCCGGTTCGAGGGAAAAGTCGGCTCTGGTGTTACGGCGAAGGACATCGTATTGGCGCTGATCGGACGTATTGGCACTGCCGGCGGCACGGGTTACGCCATCGAATTCGGCGGTGCGGCAATTCGGGCGCTGTCCATGGAAGGTCGGATGACCGTATGCAACATGGCGATAGAGGCCGGCGCCCGGGTTGGCTTCGTCGCCGCTGACGAGACCACCATAGCCTATCTCAAGGGCCGCAACTTTGCGCCCAAGGGCGACGATTGGGACAAGGCTGCCGCTTACTGGCGTACCCTGGTTTCGGACGCGGATGCCCGCTTCGACGCGGTGATCGAAATGGACGCGTGTCAAGTCGTGCCGCAAGTGACCTGGGGCACCTCGCCGGAAATGGTCACCGGTATCGATGGCGAGGTGCCGGCACCGGAGGATTTCAAGGATCCGGTCAAGGGCGAAGGAGTTGCTCGCGCTTTGCAGTACATGGGGCTGACGCCGCGCACGCGGATTGACGCGATCAAAATTGACAAGGTCTTTATCGGTTCCTGTACCAATTCCCGTATCGAAGACTTGCGCGCTGCGGCAGCGGTAGCCAAGGGGCGCAGGGTTGCTGCCAATGTAAAGCTGGCACTGGTGGTGCCTGGCTCGGGCCTGATCAAGGAACAGGCTGAGGCCGAAGGGCTGGACAAGATATTCATCGCCGCAGGATTCGATTGGCGGCAACCGGGTTGCTCAATGTGCCTGGCCATGAATGATGATCGTCTTGAACCCGGTGAGCGTTGCGCTTCGACGTCGAACCGCAACTTCGAAGGGCGGCAGGGTGCGGGGGGGCGGACTCATCTGGTCAGTCCGGCGATGGCGGCGGCGGCGGCGATTGCCGGTCGTTTTGCCGATGTTCGTGATTTGTTGTAAGGAGAAACCATGTCTCGCATTTTCTTAGTCATTGCCATGTTGCTTGCGATCTCGGCCTGCAATACCGTGAAGGGTATCGGCAAGGACATCAAAAAGGGTGGCGAAGCCATCGAGAAGTCGGTCAAGTAATGGATAAGTTCATCAAACTCGATGGGCTGGTGGTGCCGCTTGATCGGGCCAACGTAGATACCGACGCCATCATCCCCAAGCAGTTCCTCAAGTCGATCAAACGCTCCGGCTTCGGCCCGAACGCGTTTGACGAGTGGCGTTATCTCGATCAGGGCCAGCCTGGGCAGGACAGCGCGACGAGAACGAAGAACCCGAATTTCGTGCTCAATCAGGAGCGCTATCAGGGCGCTTCAATCTTGCTTGCACGCAGCAATTTTGGTTGCGGCTCGTCGCGGGAACATGCGCCGTGGGCGCTGCACGACTTCGGCTTTCGGGCAATCATCGGCGAGTCTTTCGCCGATATTTTTTTCAATAACTGCTTCAAAAACGGCCTGCTGCCCATTGTTTTGCCCAAAGCCGAAATCGACGCACTGTTCGGTCTGACTGAACACTCTCCAGGCTATCGATTGACGGTTGATCTGTCTGCTCAACGGGTCGTGCGTCCCGACGGACACGCGATTCAATTCGAAGTCGACGCATTCCGCAAGGAATGCATGCTCAACGGGTGGGACGATATTGGCTTGACCTTGCGCCATGCCGAGAAGATCCGCGAGTTCGAGGCGCGCCGCCGTATCGAACAGCCCTGGTTATTTGCGTAGAGGATATTTGATGAAGATATGCATTCTTCCCGGTGACGGTATTGGGCCGGAAATCATGACTGAGGCGATTCGGGTATTGCAGGCGCTCGATCTAAAGTTCGAGATGGAAGAGGCCTTGCTGGGCGGTTGCGCAGTTGACGCAACGGGCGAACCCTATCCTGAGGCGACACAAAAACTAGCGCAAGAAGCAGATGCGGTTTTACTCGGTGCGGTTGGTGGTCCCCAATGGGACAACCATCCTCGCGAACAACGCCCTGAGAGAGGGCTTCTAGGAATTCGCAAGCACCTTGGACTGTTTGCCAACTTGCGACCAGCGATTCTCTATCCGGAATTGGCCAATGCATCGACACTCAAGCCGGAAGTGGTGGCCGGGCTGGATATTCTGATCGTGCGCGAATTGACCGGAGACATCTATTTCGGCCAGCCGCGTGGTATCGAGACACGCGATGTTGATGGTAAAAAGCAGCGCTTTGGCTTTAATACCATGCATTACACCGAAAGTGAGATCAGGCGAATTTTACGGGTGGCTTTCGAGGCGGCTCGCAAACGAAATCGCAAGGTATGCTCGGTAGACAAGATGAACGTGCTCGAGTGCACTCAGTTGTGGCGTGATGTCGCCACTGAGACCGGACTGGAATACCCGGACGTAGAGCTTTCGCATATGCTGGTTGATAACGCAGCGATGCAGTTGGTGAAAGACCCCAAACAGTTCGACGTCATGGTCACCGGCAACATGTTCGGCGACATACTCTCGGACGAAGCGTCGATGCTGACGGGTTCGATAGGCATGCTGCCTTCGGCATCACTGGATGCGAACAACAAGGGACTGTATGAGCCTTCGCACGGTTCGGCACCCGATATTGCGGGAAAGGGTGTCGCAAATCCGCTGGCGACGATTCTTTCTGTGGCTATGATGCTACGCTACACGTTTGCAAATGAAGTTGCGGCCATTCGTGTTGAAGACGCGGTGAAGAAAGTGCTTGCGAGAGGCCTGCGAACCGGCGACATTTTTGAGGCTGGAACGCAAAGAGTTGGCACGCGGGAAATGGGTGACGCAGTACTGGCGGCGCTGTCAAACTGAAAAGAGAAAGATCATGAAGCGTGTAGGTCTGGTGGGTTGGCGAGGGATGGTGGGCTCGGTGCTGATGCAGCGCATGCGCGAGGAGGGTGACTTCGCCTTAATCGAGCCGGTATTTTTTACGACTTCGAATCCCGGCGGCAAAGCCCCGGAGTTTGCAAACGCCGCACCGCCGCTAGTGGATGCACGAAATATTGGCGAGCTGAAGACGATGGATATCGTCATCAGTTGTCAAGGTGGTGACTACACTAACGAGGTATTCCCGCAGTTGCGAGAAGCCGGCTGGACCGGGCACTGGATAGACGCGGCATCTGCCTTGCGCATGAAGGATGACGCGGTGATCATTCTCGATCCGGTAAATCCCGATGTGATAAGTGACAGTTTGAACAAGGGCGGACGCAACTGGATCGGCGGCAACTGCACGGTGAGTCTGATGCTTATGGCGCTAGGGGGCTTGCTTCGGCACGATGAGATAGAGTGGGTGTCGGCGATGACTTACCAAGCGGCCTCGGGGGCAGGCGCGCAGAACATGCGCGAACTGTTGCAGCAGATGGGCGAAGTTCACCGGGCTGCCCGCGACTTGCTCGACGACCCGGCTTCCGCAATACTCGATATAGATCGCGAGGTAGCTGGTGTGCTTCGCGATAAAGATTTTCCCACCGCCAACTTTGAAGTGCCGCTCGCTGGCAGCCTGATTCCATGGATCGACAAGGATCTGGATAATGGACAAAGTCGAGAGGAATGGAAGGCTTCGGCAGAAACCAATAAGATACTGGGCCGAGGTGGCAGTACCTTGATCCCGATCGATGGAATCTGCGTGCGTATTGGTGCAATGCGCTGCCATAGCCAGGCGCTCACTATTAAACTCAGGCGAGATCTGCCGCTGGATGAGGTTGAAGATATGCTGGCTAGCGGAAACGAGTTTGTAAAGGTGGTACCGAATAACCGAGTTTCGACAATAGCTCAACTGACTCCAGCCCATGTTACGGGCAGTCTGGAAGTCCCAATTGGGCGGTTGCGGAAGATGTCTATGGGTGGGCAGTACCTTTCGGCATTTACTGTCGGTGATCAGCTTCTTTGGGGTGCTGCCGAGCCATTGCGGCGTATGCTTCGTATTCTGTTGCATTGAAGTTGCTCGCCGGAGGCCGGCTACACATGATGCGAAGGTTGAGCTTGCATCGCTAACACCATGATGTTATTTTGATAACATGATAAAAAGTCCGTCGGGAGTCACCATAGTGCGCAATACTCACCAGCGAATTCGATTAAAGGCCACCGTCATAGCGGTGACTATTGCTGTCCTGCCCTTGGCGACGCATGCTGCCGGACTGGGGAGAATAACCGTACTCTCCGCCTTGGGGCAGCCACTTAAAGCTGAGCTTGAAGTGACGGCAACCCGCGACGAGTCGCCCTCATTGGCGGCCAAAGTAGCGTCGGTCGATGCCTTTCGCCAGGCTGGAGTTGAATATTCGCCTGCCTTGGCAACGTTGAGGTTTTCCCGTGATATCAAGCTACGCGGCGGCCGGCAGTATCTGGAAATCAGCACCGACCAGCCCCTGAATGAGCCTTTTATAGACATGCTGGTTGAGATGAGTTGGGCGTCAGGACGTCTGGTTCGCGAATACACTTTCTTGCTGGATCCGCCCGACCTGGCTCAAAGAACTGCACCCGAGCCGGTTGCAGCACCCGCAGTCAGGGCGGAGCCTGCAATGGCCAGGCCATCTGAACCAGCGGCTGCTCTCGAAACAACTCAAGTCAATCCGGTACCACCGGTCGCGGGGCCCGCCCCAGCACAAATGCGACCGGTTGAGAAGGTCGACGCAAAGCCGGGCTCTCGATCAGCGTCTGGCAAACTAAGAACGGTGGTTGCGGGCGACACCTTGGGCAAGATTGCGGCACAGACTATGCCCACGGGTGTCAGTCTTGATCAGATGCTGGTCGCACTGTTCCGAAGCAACAGGGAAGTTTTTGATGGCGGCAACATGAATCGCGTCCAGGCCGGCAAAATTCTTTCGATTCCCGATGCTGAAGAAGTCGAGAAAGTCTCAGCCGCTGAAGCCCGTCAGGAGATTGTTGCTCAGGCGGTTGATTTCGCTGCGTATCGCAAGCGACTGGCGGCTTCTGCCGCTGCCGGACCTGCAAGTGACCAGACGTCGAAGCAGGCTGCTAGCGGCAAGATTGCACCCAGGGTTGAAGACAAGACGCCTTTGGCGACAGGTGAGGACAAGTTGCAGGTTTCCCGTACCGAAGCAACCAAGGATGCCAAAGGCAGGCCGCTGCAGGGGCGCATCTCCGCGCTTGAAGAAGATCTGGTGGCGCGGGATCGAGCACTTAAAGAGGCCAGTAGCAGAATTGCCGATCTGGAAAAGAATCTCAATGATCTGCAGAAGCTTGCCCAACTGAAGAGCGGGTCCGGGGCCGTCGTGCAAAACCCCGTACTGGAAGCCCCGGTTGCTGCAGTAATTCCTCCAGCACCCGCTGCGAGTGCTTCGGAGCAGGCGAAAACACAGGAAATGGCAAAGCCCGCAGAAACACCCAAGCCTGTCGAAACGCCCAAGCCGCCACCAAAGAAGAAAAAACCCGCTCCACCACCACCGCCGCCACCTGAGCCCGATTTCATCGAGGAAAATGCGCCACTGGTTTTTGGGGGTGGTGCTCTGTTGGCGCTATTGCTAGGCTGGTTCGGATACTCAACATATCGCAAGAAGCGTGCGGCAGCGGCCGATGACAACGCACTTGTCGCGGAGACCGATCTTTCGGCACATTCGGTGTTCAGTTCCACGAGCGTCGCGCCTCCACCGGGCGAGCAAGAAGAAAGTCAGTTCAGTTCAACCGGTATCGGGATGGCTGCTACTCAGGAAACTGTGGATCCGGTTGTCGAAGCGGATACTTTCTTGGCCTTTGGCCGCGACTCCCAGGCTGAAGAGATTCTTCTGGATGCTCTCGAGACAGATCCGCAACGAGCGGCGATTCATCTCAAACTGCTCGATATTTATTCGGCTCGCAAGAATGCCCAGCTTTTTGAATCGGTGGCAAAGGAACTGCATACGCTGACTAGCGGAACCGGAGCAGATTGGGAGAAGGCCGCGCTTATGGGCGCAGCGCTTGATCCGGAGAACGCTCTTTATCAATCCGTACCTTCGGGGGCCTCAGGTGACGTCTCGGCTCACACTCCAGCCGCCGAAGTCGACCCGGATGCCACAGTGATTCTTCGTGCTTCGCCGGTGGCCGAAGCAGCTGAGGAGGCGATAGATACAGCATCGGCTCTTGATTTTGACCTGGATATCGGTACTGCTGACGCGGCGAGTGCAGAACCTGCTTCTGTGGAAGCCGAGCTGGAGTCCTCAGGTCTCGATTTTGATCTCGATTTGGGCGCGCCAGACTCAACACCTTCTTCGAATGCAGCCCAGACGAGCAATGCTGGGACAGAGGCGGGCGGCCTCGATATCGACTTTGACATGCCAACAAGCGAGTCGACAGCTGAAGCAGTTCCTGAAGCTCCAGCGGCTGAAGCTCCCCCTATCGCAACTCAAGAGCCAACTGGTGAATTGGAAGTGCCTGCAGCTGCAACTGATTCCAGCAGCATTGATTTCGAATTTGATTTGGGGACGCCCGACGCTGCGGCAGCCGAAGAGCCGGGTGAAGTGAGCCTTGAGCTTCCGGAGTTGGCCGAACCGCCTGCCCCGGCACCGGCGCTTGATCTAGGTGACATTAGCTTGGAACTGGACACGCCGTCAGCTTCAGCTGGAGAGGAGCCGGCACTTGCCGCCGGGTCTGCTGGTGACGACTCATCCGACAATCCTGAGGTTGCCACCAAGCTTGAGTTGGCGATGGCCTATGAGGAAATGGGTGATCACGACGGCGCTAAAGAGCTATTCCAGGAGGCGCTGGCCGAAGGTAGTCCGGCGCAACAGAAGGTCGCGCGCGCTAAACTTGACAGCATCGGCTGATATAAAGGCACTCTTGACGCCCTGGCGTCGGGAGATGTTGTTCAAGTGACTCGTCCGCATCCCGCAAGCCTTATTCTGCTTGGCTTGGCGCTGCTCCTGGCGGCTTCGTCGCGCGAAGGAATGATCTTGTATCTTTCCTGTTGTTTCCTCGCTTTGGTTGCGTCAATAGCCGCGACGCTACATATACGTTTGCTCCTGCGACGCAGCCGTTGGTTGTTGCTGACCATGCTGGTCATGTTCGGCTGGTTCACGCCCGGCACACGGCTACCGTACCTTCCAGGGGCGAGTCTGGAAGGTTTGCTGCTCGCCGCGGCTAGCATTGCCCGCCTGATCATTGCACTTTCCGCTGTGGCGATGCTATTGAAAGCGCTGTCGGCGGCTGAACTGGTCGCTGGCATGCGAGCGCTGCTCGCTCCGTTTGTTCCGTTGGGAATTCCTCGCGATAGCGTTGCGGTTCGATTGGCGCTGACGCTTCAAGAAGTGGAGAATTCAACAAAACCTGAGAGTCGTGAGGAGGGCGCCAGACCACACACCTTGAGTTTTCCGGAAACGTCTTTGGGTGCAAGTGATGTTGTTACAGGCGCTGTCGTTGCAGTTTTGGCAGGCATCGCAGTGCTGGTATGAGAATTGCGCTCGGACTTGAGTACGAGGGAACCGGCTTCTGCGGTTGGCAGTCACAGGCCGGAGGTGGGACCGTGCAGGATGCGCTTGAGAGCGCGCTTTGCAAGATTGCGAATGCGCCGACGCGAGTGGCGTGTGCCGGGCGTACCGATTCTGGAGTGCATGCGGTAGAGCAGGTGGTCCATTTTGATACCGAGGCCGTTCGTCCGGATACGGCATGGGTGCGCGGCGTCAATTCTTATTTACCAGACAGCATCGCAGTGCGCTGGGCGCAGAAGGTTCCCGATGAGTTTCACGCCCGTTTTTCAGCGCTAGGCAGGCGCTATCGCTATCTGTTGCTCAATCGCGGTGAGCGTCCAGGTTTAATGGCTCACCGGGTTGGCTGGTTTCATCATCCGCTCGATGTTGATGCCATGTCGGCGGCCGCAAAACTTCTTCTGGGTGAGCAGGATTTTTCGGCATTTCGGGCTATCGAGTGCCAGGCCAAGTCACCGATCAAAACATTGCGCCGCGCTGACTTGACTCGCCATGGTGACCTGCTGACTTTCGAATTCGAAGCCAGCGCTTTTCTGCATCATATGGTGCGCAATTTCGTAGGCGCATTGGTGTACGTGGGCAAGGGCGCTCATGCGCCGGAATGGATTGCCGAACTGCTCGCCAGTCGGGACCGTGCCAAGGCGGCTCCGACATTTGAAGCTTGCGGCTTGTACTTTGCCGGTGTCGACTATGATCCGGCATGGCAACTGAAATCCACGCAGAGCGGTATCCAGAAACTCGGCGCTGGCGAGACGGCGCTATTGCTCTCATGACGCGCACCCGAATCAAAATATGCGGCATTACCCGCGAAGAAGATCTGGCCGCCGCAGTGGTCGCCGGCGCCGACGCGTTGGGCTTTGTCTTCTATCCACCGAGCCCGCGTTCTGTCGAGCCGACCCGTGCAGCAACACTGTTGGCACGAGTCCCCCCCTTTGTCACTTCAGTCGGATTGTTTGTCAACGAGTCGCCAGTGGCGGTACGGGCGATTCTGGACCGATTGTCCTTGGACCTATTGCAATTTCACGGTGACGAAGATGCCGCCTATTGCGCCCAGTTCGGCAAGCCCTGGATCAAGGCCGCCAGAGTGAAGCCGGGTTTCGATTTGCTAGAATACGCCGCCGCGTTCTCGGGAGTTCCTGGAGTGGTGGGCTTGTTGCTGGATGCTTACGTTGATGGTTACGGTGGAGGCGGCGAAGCCTTCGACTGGTCATTGATTCCGCGGTCTCTGCCGTTACCTGTGATTCTGTCAGGGGGCTTGAATCCGGGCAATGTTGCGCAGGCGGTACGCGAAGTGCAGCCGTGGGCGGTCGATGTCAGCAGCGGTGTCGAAATGGCCAAAGGCATCAAGGATGCTCAAAAGATTGCCGAATTCATTGCCGGAGTGCGAGATGCAGATGCAGGATCTTCCCTATAGCTTGCCGGACGCGGGTGGCCACTTTGGTCCGTATGGCGGAGTTTTTGTCGCCGAGACGTTGATGCCCGCGCTCGCTGAACTGCGCGAGGCCTATGCCGCTGCCCAAGTAGATCCGGAATTCAAAGCTGAGTTCGAGTACGAGTTGAAGCACTATGTTGGTCGGCCCAGCCCGATTTATCACGCTAAGCGGTGGTCCAGCCTGCTGGGTGGCGCCCAGATTTTCTTGAAACGCGAAGACCTGAATCACACCGGTGCGCACAAGATCAATAACTGCATCGGTCAGGCACTGCTGGCGCGACGCATGAACAAGCCCCGGGTGATCGCCGAAACCGGCGCCGGTCAGCACGGCGTTGCAACTGCGACAGTAGCGGCTCGCTACGGCATGGAGTGCGTGGTTTACATGGGTTCCGAAGACGTAAAACGCCAGGCGGCCAACGTCTATCGCATGAAACTGTTGGGTGCGACAGTCGTGCCCGTTGAGTCCGGCTCGAAGACGCTGAAGGACGCTTTGAACGAAGCCATGCGTGATTGGGTTACGAATATTGGCAATACTTTCTACATCATCGGCACCGTAGCCGGCCCGCACCCCTATCCCATGATGGTGCGCGACTTCCAAGCGGTGATCGGAGAAGAATGCAAGCTGCAAATGCCGGAACTCACTGGTTGCCAGCCAGATGCAGTGATCGCTTGCGTTGGCGGCGGCTCCAACGCGATGGGAATTTTTCATCCCTACATCCCGCTGGCCGACGTGAAGCTGATTGGCGTTGAAGCCTCCGGTCACGGACTCGAATCAGGCAAGCATTCCGCCTCGCTCACTGCCGGCCGGTCAGGCGTACTGCATGGCAATCGGACCTATCTGTTGCAGGACGAAAATGGACAGATAACCGAGACTCACTCGATTTCCGCAGGTCTCGACTACCCGGGCGTGGGGCCCGAGCATGCCTGGCTCAAGGATTCGGGTCGCGCCGAGTACGTCACAATCACCGACGCCGAGGCGCTGCAAGCCTTTCATGATCTGTGTCTATTGGAAGGCATCATCCCGGCGCTCGAGTCCAGCCATGCCTTGGCCTATGCGGCCAAGTTGGCGCCAACGCTGGGCAAAGACAAGCTGTTGCTGGTAAACCTGTCCGGCCGCGGTGACAAGGACATGCATACGGTTGCCGAAGCCTCCGGCATCCAATTCTGACGCCCGATTATCATGTCACGTATCCCTAAAACATTTGCGGCACTGGCCGCACAAGGCCGCAAGGCACTGATTCCCTTTATTACCGCCGGCGATCCGCATCCCGATCTCAGTCTGCCGCTAATGCGGGCACTGGTTGCCGGTGGTGCTGACATCATCGAACTGGGTGTGCCGTTTTCCGATCCGATGGCGGACGGACCTACGGTTCAACGGGCTTCCGAGCGCGCATTGGCGCATGGTATGAGTTTGCGTCGTGTGCTCGCGCTGGTCACAGAGTTCCGCAAGGAAAATGCGACAACTCCTGTGGTACTAATGGGCTACGCCAACCCGGTCGAGGCGTATGGCGTAGAGGATTTTGCCCGCGACGCGAGTCAGGCGGGCGTCGATGGCGTACTGGTCGTCGACTACCCACCTGAAGAATGCCCCGAGTTTGCCGCCACGATGAAACAGGCTGGGATAGATCCAATATTTCTTCTGGCGCCGACATCCACCGAGAAACGTTATGGTGAACTCGCACAAATTGGCAGCGGATACATCTACTACGTTTCACTGAAAGGTGTGACGGGATCTGGCAGTCTCGATCTGGATGAAGTTGCGCAGCGTATTCCGCTGATTCGCGAGCGGGTCGGAATGCCAGTCGGCGTCGGTTTCGGGATTCGTGATGGAGTGACAGCGGCGCGCATAGCGGAGGTGGCGGATGCTGTGGTAATCGGCAGTCGCCTTATCGAGGAAATAGAAAACGGCGACGTCCAGCAGGCGCCTCAACGCGTTACCGCATTCCTTGCCGGTATCCGCGCGGCAATGGATGGAGGAACCACATGACCACCTACCCCCCATCCCCCTTCCCGAGGAAGGGGGCGACGATGGTTCGCTGCACTCCATACTTATTGGCTATCCCTCCTTGGGGCGGCCCTGCGGAGGGATCATGAGCTGGTTACAAAAACTGCTGCCGCCAAAAATCAAACGTGCGGAAGGCGTTCGCAAATCGATCCCCGAGGGATTGTGGGCGAAGTGTCCCTCGTGCGAGGCGGTGCTCTACAGCACCGATCTGGAGAGCAACCAGTACGTTTGCCCCAAATGCAGCCACCATCTGCGATTGCGCGCTCGCGTACGACTTGACGCGTTACTCGATCCTGAAGGCCGTTTCGAGATTGGCGCCGAAGTGATTCCGATGGATCCGCTCAAGTTCAAGGACAGCAAGCGTTACGTGGATCGGCTTGCGGCCGCCCAAGAGGATACGGGCGAAGCCGATGCCATGGTGGTGATGCAGGGCGCGATCAAGACGGTGCCGGTGGTTGTCGCGTGTTTCGAGTTTGAGTTTCTTGGTGGCTCAATGGGGGCTGTGGTCGGCGAGCGCTTCGTGCGTGGTGTCAAGGCCGCGATCGAGCAGCGGACCCCCTTCATCTGCATTACCGCCTCTGGCGGCGCGCGTATGCAGGAAGGCTTGTTCTCGCTGATGCAGATGGCCAAGACTACTGCTGCCGTGACACGGCTCACACAGCACCAACTGCCATTCATTACATTGTTGACCGACCCGACCATGGGTGGCGTTTCCGCCTCCTTCGCGTTTGTCGGTGATGTGGTGATTGCCGAACCCGGAGCCTTGATCGGCTTCGCCGGTCCCAGGGTGATCGAGCAGACGGTACGTGAGACCTTGCCGGCCGGCTTTCAACGTGCCGAGTTCTTGCTCGAAAAGGGTGCGATCGACATGATCGTGGATCGACGTGAACTGAGGGACAAACTGGCTTCCCTGCTGACTCTGCTGCTGCGCGTTCCGGCTGCTTGATGCCGCGCTTGCCCGATCAGGGGCTGAATGACTGGTTGGCACACCTTGAGGCGCTACATCCGAGAGGGAGCGCCGGCATTGAACTGGGTCTGGAACGCGTCGCCGCTGTCAAATTGCGACTGGGTCAGCAGCAAAACTGCCCGGTAATTCTGGTCGGCGGGACCAATGGCAAAGGCTCGACCTGCGCCATGCTGGAGCGCATTTTGCTCACCGCCGGCTATCGAGTCGGAATTTACACCTCACCGCATCTGCTGAACTACAACGAGCGTGTAAGAGTCAACGCAGTCGCAACTGATGATGCTGCATTGTGCACAGCCTTTGCACGGGTCGAGCAGGCGCGCGACGGTATCGCGTTGACCTATTTTGAATTTGGAACCCTGGCAGCCTGGGAAGTATTCGCTGCGGCCGGCCTCGACGTCATCATTCTCGAGGTGGGCCTGGGTGGCCGCCTCGACGCCACCAATGTCTATGAGCCGGCCTGCGCCGTCATTACCGGTATCGATCTCGACCATATGGACTATCTCGGCCCGGATCGTGAGGCAATCGGTCGCGAAAAGGCCGGAATTATTCGTCCCGGCGTCCCCGCAATTTGTGGCGACCCCAAGCCGCCTCGCTCCCTGAGTGATCACGCCAGAACGATTGGCGCCGGCCTGCAGGTACTGGGGAGGGATTTCGGCTATTTGCGCCAAGACCAGCAATGGTTGTACTGGGGTCCCGCGGCAGACGCGGCACAAGGAAGTATTGCCGCAACACGTCGCGGCGGGCTGGCTTTTCCCTCTCTGCGCGGCGACGTGCAACTGGCCAATGCAGCTTGTGTGCTGGCCGCGCTTGAGGCCCTGCACACGCAGTTGCCGGTGGCGATGAAAGACATACGCCAGGGATTGCTGGAAACCGAACTTGCTGGCAGATTTCAGGTTCTCCCTGGCCGCCCGGCCATCGTCCTTGATGTCGCCCATAATCCACAGGCGGCTCGTGTGCTGGCAGCCAATCTGGGCGAAATGGGCTTCCATCGTAAGACATGGGCGGTGTTTGGCATGCTGGCGGACAAAGATATTGACGGTGTGATTGAGGCATTGGGTGAGCGGGTAACGGATTGGCTGCCATGTACTCTGGAAGGACGCCGTGTCGCCAGCGCCGACTTTTTGGCTGACCGATTGCAACTTAAGGGAAAGCAGCTTGCCGGTCGCTTCGCCACACCGGAAAAAGCACTTGCCTACGCGCAAAAGAACGCGAATGAAGATGATAGAATTCTTATCTTCGGATCCTTCCTCACTGTCGCTGCGGCCTTGCAGAAGCTGGGTCGCACAGCCTAACTTTCATGCAGTGACTGCACCCCTGATGATGAAACAGGACAAAAGTGGCGAGAAGACCCGCCCCTCCCATCCGCTGTGCGGCCCACGGCAGGCATTGCACTGGCTGCCGGCTGCGGCAGTGCGACGCATGCGTTGCGAAACCCCACCTCGCCCCCTCACGGGGAGGCTATCAATCGGCTCGCTTCGCTCGATTGTCACACGATGCTCAGAACGAGGTGTTCCACGTTAATCATGGCGGAACAAGACACATCGCCTGACGCAGAACTGCAGCTGAAGAAGCGTGCTCGACGACGACTTGTCGGCGCCGCCGCGCTGGCACTATTTGCCGTCATCGTATTGCCCATGGTAATGGATCGCGAGCCGCGTCCCATGAGTCAGGACATCCAGGTGCGCATTCCCAGTCAGGACTCTCCTGGGTTTGTCGCCAAGGTTCTGCCAGGAAAACCCGCCGCAACTCCAATGCCGGAGCCAAACCCAGCGACTGCCGCAGCGCCAAGCAAAGAAACCGCTAAAAATTCCGAGCCAAAGGTGACCACCGTGGTACCTGCGATCAAATCGGTTGCCTCAAAGACGCCTTCGACCGCCGCGACTCCAGCAACTAAATCGGGACCTTCAGAAAAGCCTGCGGTTAGCAAAACGGCAGAGCCAAAGGCAAAAAGCGAGGCATCAGAACAGTGGGTGGTTCAACTGGGCGCCTACAGGGAACAGGGCAACGTCAAGACTTTGATGGCCAAGCTGAAGGGTCTTCACATCCCGGCCTACACTGAACAGTATGATTCACCACAAGGACCGCGTACCCGGGTTCGGGCGGGTCCTTTCAATAGCAAGCAGGCCGCAGACAAGGCCCGTACAAGAATAAAAATAATTGGCGTTGACGGACCGGTAGCGCAGAAGTAGGGCAATGACTGTCTTCGATTACGCGGTGCTGACGGTTGTTGCGGCATCCGTACTGTTGGGCCTGTGGCGCGGAGTGGTGAGCGAGATTCTTGCTCTGGCTGCCTGGGTTGTGGCGTTTCTTGTAGCGCGCTCCGAGGCCTCCGAAGTCGCGGGTTGGCTGGTGGGGCGGATCGCCGATCCGGGCATGAGGTTGGCGGCGGCGTATGTGCTTGTGTTTGTGGGTGTGTTGATTGTCTTTGCAATTGCGCGCATGCTGATTTCGTTGCTGCTCAAGGCAGCGGGTTTGGGCGTACTGGATCGAATTTTGGGCGGGTCATTTGGAGTCCTGCGCGGGATAGTGGTGGTATTGGTGGCAGTGCTGGTTGCGGGCATGACGCCGCTGCCGAAGGCAGACTGGTGGCGTGGCGCGATGCTGGCGCCCCCCCTGGAAACGGCGGTGATTGCGGTAAAACCCTGGTTGCCGGTTGAAGCAGCAAAACGGATTCGGTTTCGATAGAGGAAGATCATGTGCGGAATTCTGGGGGTGGTGGCAACCACTCCGGTGAATCAGTTGCTCTACGACGGTTTGCAGGTGCTACAGCACCGAGGCCAAGACGCGGCAGGTGTCGCCACGGCAGAAGGCGGACGTTTTCATATGCACAAGGGCTCCGGCCTGGTACGCGATGTCTTTCGTACGCGCAATATGCGCAGCCTGGTTGGCAACTGGGGTATCGGTCATTGCCGCTACCCGACCGCCGGCTCTGCCGATAACCCTTTCGAGGCACAGCCGTTTTATGTCAATTCGCCGTTTGGCTTGATGCTGGCACACAACGGCAATCTGACCAATGCCGAGCACTTGAAGCAGGACATGTTTTTGCAGGATCTGCGCCACATCAACACCAACTCCGATTCGGAAGTGTTGCTCAATGTGTTGGCGCACGAACTGCAGGCCGCTACAACCAAGTATCAAGTGGATGCCGAAGCAATATTCAAGGCTGTGGCCGGCGTGCATCGCCGCGTACGTGGCGCGTATGCGGTGGTGGCGATGATTGCCGGCTACGGCTTGCTGGCGTTTCGTGATCCTTATGGTATTCGCCCATTGGTAATCGGCCGCAATGAGACGCCGGAAGGCATGGAGTACATGGTGTCTTCCGAAAGCGTGGCAATTGATACGCTTGGGTTCAAGATGCTGCGTGATGTGGAGCCGGGTGAGGCGGTGCTGATTGACACACGCGGAAACTTTGTCAGCAGGCAATGCGCCGAGCGCACTGTGCACGCACCGTGCATGTTCGAGTTTGTTTATCTGGCACGACCGGATTCTGTAATGGACGGCATTTCGGTGTACGAAACACGGGCCAAGATGGGTGACTATCTTGCCGACAAAATTCGTCTCACCATGCCGCATCTTGCGATTGACGCGGTGATTCCGATTCCCGATTCAAGCCGTCATTCGGCGATGGAACTGGCGCGGCGTCTTGATCTTCCTTACCGGGAGGGATTCGTCAAGAACCGCTACATCGGGCGCACCTTCATCATGCCCGGTCAGGCGACCCGACGAAAATCCGTCAGGCAGAAGCTGAACGCCATTAGTCAGGAGTTCAAGGGGCGCAACGTGCTGCTGGTCGACGACTCCATTGTGCGCGGTACCACCAGTCGCGAAATCATCATGATGGCGCGTGAAGCGGGCGCCAATAAAGTCTATTTTGCCTCAGCTTCGCCGCCGGTGCGCTTTGCCAATGTTTATGGTATTGACATGCCGACACGCAGCGAACTGATTGCTGCCTTCCGTAACGACGAAGAGATCTGCCGCGAGATCGGCGCTGATGCGCTGATCTATCAGGATATTGATGCGCTCAAGGCCGCAGTGCGCTCCGTCAACCCAACTGTGACCCAATTCGAGACTTCGTGTTTCGACGGCAAGTACGTTACCGGCGACGTCACGGCGAGCTATCTGCAGCGCATGGAAGACAAACGCTCATTGCTTCCGCTGCAGGAACCGGAAGATCATGATGGCTACGACGGTGGGGACGGCGAACAACTCGATTTGAATCTGGTTCAGGAGCGATGACCGAAGAAGACAAGCCGAACTGGTCTTTTGATACCCTAGCCGTTCGCGCAGGGCAAGAGCGCAGCCAGTTCAACGAACACTCTGAGGCGCTCTACCTCACCTCGAGCTTTGTCTTCGACAATGCAGCACAAGCTGCGGCGCGCTTCTCGGGTGAGGAAGTGGGTAATGTCTATGCTCGCTTCACTAATCCGACCGTCACTGCGTTGCAGGATCGTCTGGCGGCGCTAGAAGATGCGGAAGGCTGCATCGCCACCGCAAGCGGCATGGCGGCAATCTTGTCGACCGTAATGGCCTTGATGAAGTCGGGCGAACATATCGTTGCCTCGCGCAGCCTGTTCGGCGCCACTCAACAAATGTTCGGCAACTTATTGCCGCGCTTCGGTATTGAAACGAGTTTTGTGGACCAGGGCTCGGCTGAGAGTTTCCGTGCTGCGATGCGCCCAAGCACGCGGCTGATATTCATTGAAACGCCCTCGAACCCTTTGACCGAGGTATTCGACATTGAGGCGCTGGCTGAAGTGGCGCATGGCGCAGGTGCGTTGCTGGTAGTCGATAACTGTTTTTGTACGCCGGCGCTGCAACGTCCTCTGGCCATGGGTGCCGATCTGGTCATTCACTCCGCTACCAAGTATCTCGATGGACAGGGCCGCGTGTTGGGCGGTGCAGTTTGTGGCGCCAAGGCGCTGACCGAGGAAGTGTTCAAATTTTTGCGCACAGCTGGCCCGTGCCTGTCGCCGTTCAATGCCTGGGTGATTCTGAAAGGGCTGGAAACTTTGTCGGTGCGTATGAAGGCGCAATCGGCCAATGCGCTTGAACTCGCCCAGTGGCTGGAAGCCCGGCCGGAGGTGGCGCGTGTGTATTATCCTGGCTTGACCTCGCACCCCCAGCACGCGTTGGCGCTGCGGCAACAGTCCGGTGCTGGCGCGATCGTATCTTTCGACGTCAAAGGGGGACGCGAAGCGGCGTGGCGGGTGGTGGACAACTGCCGCTTGTTGTCGATCACCGCCAATCTGGGCGACACCAAGACCACCATTACCCATCCGGCGTCGACTACTCACGGACGCATTTCGCCCGAGGCAAGGGCGGCGTCGGGTATTGGAGAAGGGCTGCTGCGGATTGCTGTCGGCTTGGAGAGCCCTGCCGATCTTCAGACCGATTTGCTGCGCGGCTTGGCCTAGTTTTCGGCCGGTCCCGTCCAGTCCAGCCTGCGAAAAACCGCCGGTCCGATTTCAAGCGCGTCGCCACGACCCGTATCCCAATCTGAAAGTACCCAGCGCTCGGCGGCACCACTGGGCAGCGCTATGGATTCATGACCAGGCCGGTGTGTGTGGCCGTGAATCAGGCGGGTGCAGTTATTGGCGATCAGCACTGCGCGTATCGCGGCAGCGTTGGCGTCCATGATGGCCGCTGTCTTCTCCTGCATCGCTTCTGCGCTGCGGCGGCGTAGAGCTTCCACCTCGGCGCGTCGCTCTGATAGCGGGCGGGAAAGAAAACTCGTTTGCCATTCCTTGCTTCGTACCATCTGGCGAAACTGCTGGTAAGGGATGTCGTCGGTGCAAATCGTATCGCCGTGCATCAGCAATGTTGCCGTGTTACCAGCGCCGACTTTTACCGTTTCGTCCAGCAATTGAAGTCCGGCAGAGGCGGCAAAGCCCTCGCCGATCAGGAAGTCGCGATTCCCGGCAGTGAAGTAGATGTGCGTTCCCTTGTCCGCCGTTTTGCGTAGCAGTTGGCACACATGAGCATTGAACGGGTCAACCAGACCGTCATCACCGATCCAGTATTCGAACAGGTCACCGAGGATGAACAGAGTCCCTATCCCGCTCGCTTCGGTATCCGCCAGAAAAGCCGCGAAGCGCTCGGTCAGGTCGGGCCGTTCCGCCCGCAGATGCAGGTCGGAAACGAAGCGGGCGGTTCCGGCCAGATTCAGCATGGAACCGCACTGAGGTATCAAATCTGCTCGGCGCGCTCGATGATGACGTCTTCTTCGGGTACGTTCTGGTGAAAGCCCTTGTTGCCGGTTTTCACTGCCCGGATTTTGTCGACGACATCCTTACCTTCGACCACGCGGCCGAAGACACAGTAGCCCCAGCCGTCCTGGCATTGATCATTGTCGAGAAAACCGTTATCGCCGACATTGATGAAGAACTGTGCAGTGGCGGAGTGAGGGTCGCTGGTGCGGGCCATGGCGACGGTATAGCGTTCATTTTTCAGGCCGTTTTTGGCCTCGTTCTCAACCGGCTCGCTGACCGGCTTCTGGTCCATGGCAGGATCGAATCCGCCGCCCTGAACCATGAAGCCATCAATTACGCGATGAAAAATTGTATTGTCATAGTGGCCAGCTTCGACGTAGGCAATGAAGTTGGCGACGCTCTTGGGAGCTTTTTCGGCATCGAGTTCAAGGGTAATGTCGCCGTGATTGGTAGTGAGTTTGATCATGATTGTCTTTCTATCGGGCTATTCTTTTGTGGGTAGTAACTTGACGGAGTCGATCAGAACCGGCTTCGTCGGCACATTTTGGTAGGGACCATTGTTGCTTGTTGGTAGCTTGGCAATCTCTTGCACGACATCGAAGCCTTGCACGACCTTGCCGAATACCGCATAACCCCAGCCATCGCGGCCCGGAAAATCGAGAAAGCTGTTGTGCTTCAAATTGATGAAGAACTGAGCGCTGGCAGAGTGCGGATCCGAGGTGCGCGCCATGGCCAGCGTGCCCGGCTCGTTCTTCAAGCCGTTCTTGGCTTCATTCTGAATGTGCGCGCGAGTTGCTTTTTGCTTCATGTCTGGGCCGAACCCTCCGCCCTGGATCATGAAATCTGGAATCACGCGATGGAAAATTGTGCTGTCGAAGAAGCCATCCTTGGCGTATTGCAGAAAATTCTCCACGCTTTTAGGCGCTTTATCTTGATACAACTCGATGATCAAGGTGCCCTGCGAGGTTTTCATCTCGACGCGCGGATTGGCGGCATAGGCCGATACACTGAAAAGAAATGCGAATAAAAGCAGAAACAGGCGATGCATGAAGCCTCCAGAAAATCGGGTGATGGTAATGGTAGAACGGGTTGTTGGGAACACCTGTTTCAGGCGGCACCTTCAAAAACAATCTTCCAGTGGCCGCTTTCCTTGATCCAGTACTGCTGCTTTTTCATCTGGCCAGACAAATTACTGGAACGATAGTCCTGATCGAAGGTGACGACGACGTGATCGTCTTTGCCGGGATTGCGAAACATACTGATGTTACTGGTGCCTACCTTGATCCAGCTCTTGCCGGCATTTACCTTGCGTTTATGTTCGATCCAAGCGCGATAGTCCTGGCGATCGGTGCTGAACTTCTTCGAGTAGTGCTGAGCGTAGTTTTTTGGGTCACGACCTTCCCAGTCTTTTCTCCACACCTCGATTGTACCGAGCAGGGAAGTACGCTCGGCTTGCCAATCGTCAAGGGACAACCATTCGATGCTATTGCTGATGATCACCGGCGTCAGGCCGACCTGCAGACTTTTAGATAGGCTGTCAAGGTCCTGGTTCGCCAGGACAACGCAGCCATCGGACGCTTTCGGTGGCCGCGAGAACGTGTCGGAGGGAGTGCCGTGCAACCAGATGCCATTGCCGTTACGGCCCTTGCGCTTGTCCCAGTCATTGGGATAGTTGATCGGGAATGCGCCGCTGCCATATAAGTCCGGAAGTTTCTGTCGCGGCAGGCTGGATGTGACGTGATAAACGCCGATTGGCGTCTTCTTGTCACCTTCACGGGTCTTTTCGGCGCCAAGCTTTCCTTGCGTAATGTAGTAGTCAGCAACGAAGCGCGGCGTGCCTTTGTCATTCTGGTAAAGATAGAGCCGTGATCTTTGGGTATCGATGACTACCGCATGCTTTTGCTCCGGCAGCATTTGCAGCAGATAGCGCGGAACGTAGTCGGTCGGCGGTTTGCTGCGATAGCCCTTGAGACGGACAATGGCTTCTTCACGCAGATCAGCTACCTTGGCACCCGCTGCCGGCCCGCCACCTTGGCCGAAGCTCAGCAAGGCGCGCGAGCGCGCCAGCAGTAAATCACCTTTGACCAGATGTGCAAGGCGGAATTTTGGATAGGCCTTGATCAGCATGTCCGTCTGTTGCATGGCGACGTCAAGTCGGTTGCTTTCGATGGCGTCAAATACTTTCGCCAGCAAGGGTTCCGGACCCGAATCCGTGAAGCTTTCCTTTATGGGAATGCTGCCGGTCTCCTTCTTGAGATGCTTTGGCGCCTTCCCTGCGGCCTCGGCCGTGCCGATTGCAAGCAGCAGACTGGCGGCTGAACAGACAGCCAGAATGTGCCGCAGGCAAGCCATCAGCTTCCGACCCGCTCCTGCAGAATCAGCCATTTTCCATCACGCTTGCCCATTTGTAGGACCTTGTTGCCGGATGTCTTGAAATTTGCCGACTTGTAATGCTGGCGGAAGCTTGCCGTGGCTGTATCGCCCTTGACGGTGATGCGCAGGTTTTCGTAGCTGACGTTGATTGACCCCGGCTTGTCGATGCGCTTCTTTCGTCCGGCGCTCCAAGCCGAGCGCGACTCGCCGCCGGGTGTATTGAAGTCGCTGGCATAAGCCGCGAGATAGGCCTTCATGTCCTTGCGTGACCAGGCGGCGGCCCATAGTTTGACCGCATCTGCAATTTCTGCATTGGCGTCATCAGTGGAATTTGACGGGACGGGTTCGGTGGGCGCAACTGAATTGGCCGGCTTGGCGGCGACTGGCGCGGCAACAGGTTTTGGCGCTTCGGCAATCTTGACGGTTTCCACTGGACGCGCGTTGCCGATCGGCTTGGTAGCCTTGCCGGGACGGCTGGCGGTGCTCATCAGGTCGCGGATCAATGCCAGCTTGTTCTGTGCGCTGGAATTTGATGAATCAATCTGGAGCGCCTTGTCATACGCTTGACTGGCGAGCCGGGCGTAGATATCGCCGAGGTTCTCATGGGCAGTGGCGTAGGACGGATGGGTGCGTATCGCCATCTCCAGAGCCTGCTTGGCCTTGTCATATTGCTTTTGCTGGGCGTAAATGACGGCGAGGTTGTTATATGGCTCCGGCAGTTCCGGATAATCCTCGGTCAACTTTGTGAAAACGGCTACAGCCTCGTTGGGCTTGTTCATCTCGGTCAGCACAATACCCTTCAGAAAGCGCCCCTGCGCATCCTTGGGTTTGATCGCCAGATATTTGTCCACCTGCTCCAGTGCTCGAGCATGCTGCCCCTGCTTGACCAGTTTGCTGATGTCCTGAAGGTCGTCAGCATGGGCGGGCGGTGCCAGTACCAAGAGAGCGATGGACGCGAATGAGGCCAGTAAGTGTGTTGCGTTGAAGCGGATTTGGGTCATGGTATTGGCTTCTCGTTGACGGTTGCCCGGAAATCAATCTGGTTACGGTCGCTGCGCTTGACTACGATGCTGCTGGTACCAGTTTGTCCTGAAACGAAGCTTTGGTTTCGGCCATTGTGTGCACCGCGAATTAAACTGACTTCAGCCTGCACCGAAATTTCGATTTTTCGGGGACAAACCCTGCGGGATTCAACGCTGGATTCTAACAAGAAGCCCCCCCTAACGACAACCTGACAGCATTTGATCGATGATCCGATAATGCCTGCCTTTTATGTCCATTTTTCGGCTTAGTCAGCTGTTCGGACGATTTTGGCTCCGACCCATGGACGAAACACCGATAATGTCGGCGTTCGCCAACCCGAAATTCAATTTTTTCACATGCTGAAGATATACAACACTCTGGCCCGCGAGAAGCAAGAATTCGTCCCCATTAATCCACATCGCGTCAGCATGTACGTTTGCGGCATGACGGTGTATGACTTTTGTCATTTGGGACATGCCCGCGTGATGGTGGTATTCGATTTGGTGGCGCGCTGGCTCAGAACCAGTGGCTACGATCTGACTTATGTGCGGAATATCACCGATATCGACGACAAGATCATTCGTCGAGCGCAAGAAAACGGAGAGACGATCCGGCAGCTGACAGACCGTTTCATCACTGCGATGAACGAAGACGCCGCTTCGCTTGGCGTGCTGCCTCCGGATGCCGAACCGCGTGCCACGGATCATGTGGGGCAAATGCTGGAAATGATCGGCACGCTCGAAAAGCAGGGTTATGCCTATGTGGCCGAAAATGGTGATGTTTGCTACTCGGTACGCAAATTTGTTGGCTACGGCAAACTTTCCGGCAAGTCACTGGAGGATCTGCGCGCCGGCGAGCGTGTCGATGTCATGGTTGGAAAGCAGGACCCGCTCGATTTTGTGCTGTGGAAGCATGCCCGGGACGATGAGTCTGACGAAGTAAAGTGGGAGTCGCCTTGGGGGCCGGGTCGTCCCGGCTGGCACATTGAATGCTCGGCCATGGGATCGGAATTGCTTGGTCGCCATTTTGATATTCACGGCGGTGGACAGGACCTCCAGTTTCCGCATCACGAAAACGAAATCGCCCAGTCAGAAGGCGCCCACCAATGCCAGTACGTCAACTACTGGATGCACAATGGTTTTGTGCGCGTCGATGACGAAAAAATGTCGAAATCGCTGGGCAATTTCTTTACCATCCGCGTGGTACTGCAAAAGTACGACCCTGAAGTGGTGCGCTTCTTTATTCTGCGTGCCCACTATCGCAGTGCGCTGAATTATTCAGATGTTCATCTCGATGATGCACGACAGGCTCTGACCCGGTTGTACACAGCATTGAAAGGCGTCGTGGGTGTTGCTAGCGTGAATTGGGAAGAGCCGCACGCCGTGCGTTTCAAGGCGGCACTGGATGACGACTTTGGCACTCCCGAGGCAATGGCTGTGCTATTCGATCTGGCGACGCTCGTGAATCGTGGCAATGCGGCACTGGGAACTCAGCTCAAGGCACTCGGTGGTGTGCTCGGCTTGTTGCAGCGCGACCCGCAAGGTTTTCTTCAGGCGGCTCCAGAAGGCGGCCTGAGCAACGAGGAGATCGAAGCAAAAGTCGGCGCTCGCAGTACGGCGAAGAAGGCAAAGAATTTCGCCGAATCGGACCGTATTCGCGACGAACTCAAGGCGGCCGGCATTGTGCTGGAAGATGGGCCGCAGGGGACGACCTGGCGCCGGGGCTAAATCAGACGCTCGAATTCTTCTATCGGTATCGGATGACCAAACAGATAGCCCTGGCACAGCGGGCAGCCATGTTGTTCCAGGAATGCGCGCTGAATTTCGGTTTCCACTCCTTCAGCGATGACTTCCATGCCCAGATTATTGGCCATGCCGATTATAGTCTGGGCAATCAGGGCATCTTCAGGCCGAATGCCGATATTGCGGACAAAGCTTTGATCGATCTTGAGTTGGTCCAGCGGCAATCGCGTCAAATTGGATAGCGATGACTGCCCGGTACCAAAGTCGTCCATAGAAAATTGCACCCCATCGCTTTTGAGCAAATTCATCTTGACGATGGTTTCCTCGACGTTGGACAGCACGGCACTTTCCGTTAATTCAAGTTTGAGTCGTTCAGCGCCAATTTTCGAGCGCTGCAGAACGCCGCGAACCTGTTGCACGAAATCGGCTTGATGGAACTGTTGTGCACTGACGTTGACGGCCAAGCGCAACGCTTTGAAACGAGGGGCACTTTCCCATCGTTTGAGCTGCTTGCAGGCGGCTTCCAGAACCCATAGTCCTATCGGAACTATCAGGCCCGATTCTTCCGCGTATGGAATGAACTCCGCAGGCATAATCAATCCTCGCTGCGGATGTTGCCAGCGAATCAATACCTCGGCTCCTACGACTTGACGATCGTGCGTGATCTGCTTTTGGAAATGCAAGCGGAACTGCTGTTCGCTCAGCGCCAGCCTCAGGTCAGCCTCGAGCAAGGCATGGGTGGTTATTGTGGCTTGCATATTTGGATCGAAAAAGCGAACCGTATTCCGCCCTGAGGTTTTGGCTGCATACATGGCCAGATCGGCCTGTTTCATAAGTTCGTCGATGCTAATTTGCTGATTGCTGAATAGTGTGGCGCCAATGCTGGCGCTGCTGTGATGCGGGTATGCGCCCAGCGAATAAGGTTCATTTAGGGTCAGCAGCATTTTCTCGCTGATGACATGCACCAGTTCGGCAGCCTCCAAGCCACGTTCACTCAAATCTTCGAGGAGGACGACAAACTCGTCCCCGCCCAGCCTTGCCACGGTATCGCCTTCGCGTAACACGCCGGCAAGTCGCTGCGCGACCTGCGTCAGCAGGTCGTCACCCACATCATGTCCCTGAGTGTCATTCAGTGTCTTGAAATGATCGAGATCGAGAAATAGCAAAGCGCCGTGTCGACCATGCCGTGCGCTTGACGCAAGCGCCTGTCGCAGTCGGTCCATCAACAAGCGCCGATTGGGTAACTTGGTGAGAGGGTCGAAGAACGCCAGTTGCTCGATTTCAAATGCGGCTGCTTTCTCTTGCGTGATATCGACCATGCTGGCAACATAGTGCGACAGGCATCCGCTGGCATCTTTCACCGCCGTAATGGATAGACGCTCTGGATACTCTTCACCGTTTTTTCGTCGATTCCACAGTTCGCCTTGCCAGGAACCGGTCACGCCTAGTTGATGCCACATGTCGGTGTAGAAACCCTGGTCTTGCCGTCCTGAACTGAGCATACGTGGAGTGTTGCCAACGGCTTCCTCAGCGCTGTAGCCGGTGGAGTCCGTAAACGCGCGGTTAACACGAAGAATGACTTCGTTGGCATCGGTAACGACGATGCCCTGTTGCGCCTCGAAAGCAGTTGCGGCGACGCGTAAATCGGTTTCCGTTTCCCTGCGGCGCTGCTCATGCTGGTGCAGCACGATGGTGATGCCCGATAGCGCTATCAGTCCGATCAACAACAGCAAACCATCGCGCCAGGCGACTTGGCGCCATGGACCGAGGATGGTCGGCAGAGATAATCCGTAGCTCACGACCACCGGGTAATCATTCAATGCCCGATAGCTATAGATGTGCTCGATACCATTGCCAAGCAGCGACTCGCGCATAGTGCCAGTAGGCCAGCTTGGAATATGTTCCCGAAACATCCGAGTGTCTGCCCAATTGTGACCCATCAGGGTTTGATCATCAGGCGAACCAACGGCGGCCCAGCCTGTTGAGAGAAACAATGCCACAAAGCCATCGGCGCGACGGTCGATGGAATCATAAAACGGCTGGAAATGTTCGGCATGGACCATTGCCACGAGTACACCGGCAAATTTTCCGCTGGCGTTGTTGATTCGCCGGCTGATCGGCAGTATCCATTTGTGATTGCCGGCGCTAACCTCAGGCGCACCGAAAACCAGCTCACGGTCTGCACCCCGGATATGTGGAATGAAATAGTCTCGTTTTGCCCAGGAATCGGTTCGGCTTGATTTGTCGGTTCGGGTGGACAGCACGATGTCACCGTTTTGATCAAGGACCAAGAAGGATTGAATGATTCGGTCCTGGGGCAACAGATTCCTCAGCCGGCTGGCAATTATTGCGGGGTCTTTTATGCCAGCGGCCCGCAACTGCAACAACATGGCGTTTGCTTGCACGATTGTGGATCTGACTCGCCGCAAAGACTGGCGCGCATGCTCTTCCAGCACCCTGGCGAAGTTCTGGGTTTCCAAACTGGCGACTTCAATCGCGGTTTCGCGTTCGCGCACCAGGCTGTAAGCAACGAATGTGGTTACTACCAGCCCGATTAGAGCCGCCAGTAAAGCGGGCCCAAAACGCAGGCGAGGATTCATGCTACTTAAGTAGCCCCGCTTCACGGAAATAACGTTCGGCGCCAGGATGAAACGGGATGCCGACACCCCTTACGGCGTTGGGAAGGGTGATGAGTTTTCCTTTCGGATGTCCTTCCGCCAGAGTTTTTTGTCCCGCTTCGCTGTATAGGGTTTTAGTGATTTGGTAGATGAGGTCGGCATTGATTTTTTCGCTGGTGATCCATTGCGCGCCAACTGCCAAGGTTTCAACCGCTGCGACGCTCTTGTATGTCTGCGCAGGAATCGTGTCCGTATGCAAAAAGGGACTGTTCGCAAGTAGACGTTCTGCGGGTTGCCCTTTGATGGGCAGCAACGCGATGCCAATGCCGGCGGCCGCCAGATCCACGATCGCCTTGGCGGGAGTGCCACCGAAAAAGAAAAAGGCGTCGAGAGACCCGGTTATCAATTTGTCGCCGGCTTGATTGGGTTTGATGTACTCGGGCTGGATGTCGGTTTCCTTCAAGCCATATGCTGAAAGAATTTGCCGAGCGCTGATGAGTGTGCCGGATCCGGGCTCATCCAGCGCAACGCGCTTGCCCTTCAGGTCCGCGACGGTCTTGATGCCCGAGTCCTTGCGCACCACGATATGCATGCTTTCCGGATACAAGTTGGCAATCAGGCGCAGGCTGGGAAGACTTGGCCGGCCTTGGAAAACTCCGGTTCCGTTTTTTGCCCAGGTGGCAACATCGGCCTGGCTGAAGCCGGTCTCGAGCGCGCCATTGCTGACCGCGATGACATTGCCGAGGGATCCGTTGCTTGCCTGCGCCGTTGCCTCAATTTTCCCCGGTTGCGAAACGACACCGGCAATCAGTTTGCCAATAGGATAGTAGGTTCCTGCCGTACCGCCGGTACCGATACGCAAGTACTGCTGTGCATTCGCGTGTGGCATGCCGGCCATGCTGCATATGGTCGCGACTGCCGCCAGCATGATCCGACCCAGATTCTTGATCTTCGCCATGACTCCCCCATGATGGTACTTGCCGGCAAAGCCCGGTTGGCGCTAGTTTGCACCCAAGTAACATTGATTGGAAGTTCGAAGGCAATGCGCTGGATAATCGAATACTCGGCTTCGAACCTCAAAAATCCCAATCGTGCCTTGTTTGCGATTTGCTTGCCAAGGTGTGTCAATCAAGCTACGGCAAGCATGTCAACTACGGTGCACATGTGCATCCATCTTGCTGCTTTTTCCGCGCCATCATAGGTGATGGGAGAAGAAGTCTGAGCGGGTCTCGCCTGCGGAAAGTTCCGCTTTGCGGCTCAGCAGAGCTGAATTCCGGTTTAGGTTTGAGTTGACGTCTCTATATGACTGCCATTTTTGTCGCCGTATCACCATCGCCGACTTTTACCAGCCAGGCTTCAGCCGGCGAAGAAATTCTTGACCTTGTCCAGCCAGCTATGGGCCCGCGGGCTGTGGCGCTGGGCGTTGCCCTGGCTGATTTCCTCGAACTCCTGCAGCAACTCCTTCTGCCGATCGGTGAGCTTGACAGGCGTCTCCAGCACTACATGGCATAGCAAATCGCCATGGCTGACCGAGCGCACGCCCTTGATGCCTTTGCCACGCAGGCGGAATATCTTGCCGGTCTGAGTTTCGGCCGGTACTTTGAGGCGAGCGACGCCATCAAGCGTGGGCACCTCGATTTCACCGCCGAGTGCGGCCGTGGCAAAGCTGACCGGCATCTCGCAATGAAGGTCGTCGTGGTCACGCTGGAATACGCTGTGGGCCTTGAGGTGAATCTGGACATAGAGATCGCCCGGCGGGCCACCATTGACCCCGGGTTCACCTTCGCCGGTGAGCCGAATCCGATCGCCTTCGTCTATTCCAGACGGAATCTTGACCGACAGGGTCTTGTGCTGCTTGACGCGGCCAGCACCATGACAACTGCCGCAGGGGTCCGAAATGTAGCGGCCTGTACCGTGACATTTCGGGCAGGTCTGCTGAATTGAGAAGAAACCCTGTTGCATGCGCACTTGCCCGTGGCCGGCGCAGGTGGGGCAGGTTGATGGCGAACTGCCCTTCTTGGCGCCGCTGCCGCTGCAGGCTTCACAGGCTGCCATGGTTGGAATGCGGATGCGAGTTTCAGCGCCGCGCGCTGCATCTTCAAGGCTGACCTCGAGGTTGTAGCGCAGATCGGCACCGCGATAGACATTGGAACGTCCGCCGCCGCGTCCGCCACCGCCACCGCCAAAGATGTCGCCAAAGATGTCGGAGAAGGCATCTGCGAAACCACCCGTTCCGCCGCCACCGGCTTGCTGATCAACTCCGGCGTGGCCGTACTGATCGTAGGCCGCTCGCTTCTGTCCGTCAGAAAGAATCTCGTAGGCTTCCTTGGCTTCCTTGAACTGCTCCTCGGATTTCGGATTGTCCGGATTCCGATCAGGATGGTGCTTCATGGCCAGCTTGCGGTAGGCCTTTTTGATGTCCTCGTCGGACGCGTCGCGGTTGACGCCCAGGATTTCGTAAAAGTCGCGTTTTGCCATGTCGATTCGCTATCTGTCCATATAGTGCAAAGGCCGAGTCAAGCGGCGCACTGCATCCGCTTGATCCCGGCCACCTAAAGCGGCGTTGGTGAAAGCGTGCTCCGCTTTAGGCTTTCTTGTCGTTCACTTCGGTGAATTCGGCATCTACCACATCGCTGTCGTCTTTCTTCGACTCACCGCCATGTCTCGCGCCTTCGCCACCGGCGTCCGCCGTACCTTCTGCGCCCTGCGTTTCAGCGTAGACTTTTTCGCCGAGTTTTTGCGAAGCCTTGGCAAGTGCTTCAGTCTTGGCTTCGATGGCTTCTTTGTCGCCGTCCTTCAGCACGGCTTCGGCTTCGGTAATGGCGGTTTCGATCTGGGCCTTTTCCTCGGCCTCGATCTTGTCGCCATGTTCGGCGAGCGCCTTCTTGACTGAATGCACCATGGCGTCGCACTGATTGCGCGCGTCGACCAGCTCGTGTGCCTTGCGGTCATCATCAGCATGCGCTGCGGCGTCCTGCACCATGGCCTCGATCTCGGCTTCAGAAAGACCTGAATTGGCCTTGATGGTGATCTTGTTTTCCTTGCCGGTGCCCTTGTCCTTGGCCGAGACATGAAGAATGCCGTTGGCGTCGATGTCGAAGGTAACTTCGATCTGCGGCATGCCGCGCGGTGAAGGCGGAATGTCGGACAGGTTGAATTGGCCCAGACTCTTGTTGCCGCTGGCCATTTCGCGCTCGCCCTGCATGACGTGGATGGTCACGGCACTTTGGTTGTCGTCGGCGGTGGAGAAAGTCTGGCTGGTCTTGGTTGGGATCGTGGTGTTCTTGGTAATCAGCTTGGTCATCACGCCACCCAGGGTTTCGATACCCAGGCTGAGCGGGCAGACGTCGAGCAGCAGCACGTCTTTGACTTCGCCTTGCAGAACGCCACCCTGGATCGAGGCACCAACAGCGACAGCTTCGTCGGGATTGACGTCACGACGGGGTTCCTTGCCGAAGAATTCCTTGACCTTTTCCTGAACCATGGGCATGCGTGTCATGCCGCCGACCAGAATTACGTCGGTGATGTCTGAGTTCTTTACGCCAGCATCTTTCATCGCGATGCGGCAGGGCTCGATGGTGCGGTTGACCAGTTCTTCCACCAGCGCTTCGTATTTGGCGCGGGTCAGCTTCATCGCCAAGTGCTTGGGCCCGCTTGCATCAGCCGTGATGTAGGGCAGATTGAATTCGGTCTGCTGGCTGGAAGACAACTCGATCTTGGCCTTTTCGGCGGCTTCCTTGAGGCGTTGCAGGGCCAGCACGTCTTTCTTGAGATCGACGCCCTGGTCCTTCTTGAACTCGGTCACCACGTAGTCGATCAGGCGCTGATCGAAGTCTTCGCCACCGAGAAAGGTGTCGCCGTTGGTGGACAGCACTTCGAATTGGTGCTCGCCGTCGAGTTCGGCGATCTCGATGATCGAGATGTCGAAGGTGCCGCCGCCGAGGTCATACACGGCAATCTTGCGGTCGCCTTCTTGTTTGTCCATGCCGAAGGCCAGTGCGGCTGCAGTCGGCTCGTTGATGATGCGCTTGACGTCGAGACCGGCAATGCGGCCTGCGTCCTTGGTCGCCTGACGCTGGCTGTCGTTGAAGTAGGCGGGCACGGTGATTACAGCCTCGGTGACTTCTTCGCCGAGATAGTCTTCTGCGGTTTTCTTCATCTTGCGCAACACTTCGGCGGAAACCTGCGGCGGCGCCATTTTCTCGCCGCGCACTTCCACCCACGCATCGTTGTTGCCAGCCTTGACGATCTTGAAAGGCATCATGTCGATGTCTTTCTGCACTTCTTTTTCCTCGAAACGGCGGCCGATCAGGCGCTTGACCGCGAACAGCGTGTTCTTTGGATTGGTGACGGCCTGGCGTTTGGCTGATGCACCGCACAGAATCTCGCCGTCCTCAGCATAGGCGACGATTGACGGCGTGGTGCGCGCGCCCTCAGAGTTTTCAATAACCTTGGGCTTGCCGCCTTCCATGATGGCGACGCAGCTGTTGGTGGTGCCTAGGTCAATGCCGATGATCTTGCCCATGATTTTTCCTTTGTAAATGTCGCTTGCCGCGGGTTTCCCGTTGGCGAATATTTATGCCTGTGCTTGATATGGGGGTATTGCCGACAGCTTCAAGCAGCCGGCTCAGTTTTTGGCTTGGAAACAATCACCAAGGCCGGTCGGATCACCCGATCGTGCAGGGCGTAGCCCTTTTGCAGAACGGTAAGCACGGTATTGGCTTCGGTGGCAGCGTCGGGTGCCTCGATCTGGCTGATGGCTTGATGCCGGTGTGGATCAAACTTTTCGTTCAGCGGGTTGATCTCGACCAGGCCGGACTTTTCGAAAACCGAAATTAGTTGCTTGAGCGTCAGCTCAACGCCAGCGCTGAGATTTTCAGCGCTCTGGTTCTCGCTGGACAGCGCGGCTTCAAGGCTGTCCTTGACTGCCAGCAACTCTCCGGAAAATCGCTCGACGGCGAATTTGCCGGCTTTGGCGATGTCTTCCTGCGCGCGACGGCGCACGTTCTCGGTTTCTGCCTTGGCGCGCAGCCAGGCATCGTGGTGCTCGGCGGCCTGGAGTTCGGCGGCCTTGATCAACTCTTCAATGCTGGGCATTACCGTTGTTTCAGCCTCGGGCTCAAAACTCGGCGCTGGTGGTGCGGCGTTATCTGAGCTTGATCCAGAGTCGGGCAAAGATTCGTCGTTTGGGAAAGTGCTGTCGGTGGAAGATTTTTCCTGCATGGGTTGGGCTCCTGAAGAAACCCGTTCCAAATGAGGGTGAATTTCCCAGCTTCAAGACCCATATCGAAGAATAATTTCCAGCACGCTCAACTTTTGCCGCGAACCCAGCGAATCAAGCTTGCAGTATCCATCGCACCGGCCTGCCGAGCGATTTCTTTTCCATTGCGGAACAGGGCCAGCGTCGGTATCGAGCGAATGCCGAAACGCGCTGCAAGTTGTTGTTCTTCAACAGTATTCACCTTGGCTAGGCGGAATTCCGGCTCGAGTTGTATCGCGGCCTGGGCGAATGCCGGTGCCATGGCGCGACACGGTCCACACCAAGGCGCCCAAAAGTCGACCAGTAACGGAACGTCGGAGCGACCGATATGGCGATCGAAGCTGTTCGAATCGAGCTCCATGGGCTCGCCGGTAAACAGGGGGGCTTTGCATTGACCGCAAATTCCACCGTCAGCAAGGCGCTGAGCGGACATGCGATTGGCAGTATGGCAGTGGGGGCACACGACGATCAGCGAGTCGAGCATGGTAGGCTCCGAGTATCAGATAATGCTAATATGAAGTCGTAGCCCGCCAAATCAAGTCTAGCGTCAAGGTTTTTCTTCAAGATTCAGCGGGCAACGGGTTGTCGCCAGGTGCGATGTGCTGAGCCTTCCCGGACATGGTTTCAGTCTGACAAACTCACTGAATGGAGCATGAAATGGAAAATCGATATGGATTTGGCAAGTCAATCGCGATGGGTTTCGATGATGCGATCACCAAGGTCACGGCCGAGTTGCAGAAAGAGGGCTTCGGCATTCTGACCGAGATCGATGTCGCCGCCACCATGAAAAAGAAACTGGATTTCGACATGCCGCGCTATCGGATTCTGGGCGCCTGTAATCCGCCGCTGGCCAAGCGCGCGATCACGGCTGAGCCGACTATAGGACTGCTGCTGCCCTGCAACGTAGTTGTCCGCGAAGATGCAGTTGGAACCGTGCACGTCGAGTTTCTCGATCCGGGCATGATGGGCCAAATGACCGACAATCCTGATGTCGGCGCGCTCGGTGGCGAGGTACGCGAAAAACTGCAACGTGTGATGAACGCGCTATAGGCTTACAAATCTGGCCGACAAATCGGCGTTCAAACGTGGCGCGCCGGTCTCAGTTCTTTGCACCCAAAACCTTGGCACGTGCCGCTGCGTCGGGGTCGGTCTGCACCGCAGTCGGCCAGCCGGAAAGGTTGGCGGTAACCAGATCGCAAAGCGCGGCGATCCAGTCAGGACGCTCATTGATGCAGGGGATGTAGTGAAACTCCTTGCCGCCGTTTGATAGAAATGCTGCCTTGCATTCCAGTGCGATTTCTTCAAGGGTTTCGAGGCAATCGGCAACGAAACCGGGACAGATCACATCGACTCGCGCCGTGCCTTCCCGGGCAAGTTTTTCCAGCGTCGGCTGGGTATAGGGCTGCAGCCACTCCGCCTTGCCGAAGCGCGACTGAAACGTGATCTGATAGTCACCTTCTGCGAGGCCCAAGGATTCCGCCAGCAGACGCCCGGTTTTCTGACACTCGCAATAATAGGGATCGCCCAGATCGAGCGAGCGGCGCGGTAGCCCATGAAAGCTCATCACCAGCTTATCCGGTCGCCCTGACGCGGACCAGTGTTCGCTGACACTGGCGGCCAGGGCCCCGATGTAGCCCGGGTGATCGTGGAAGTGCTTTACATGGCGCAGTTCGGGCGGATTACGACTGCGCTTGGTCCAGTTGGCCACATCGTCCATAACACTGGCGGTAGTGCTGGCAGCGTATTGCGGATAAAGCGGTACGATCAGCACGCGCTCGACACCCTCGCGTTTGAATTGATCCAGGCGGCTGCCAATCGATGGCTGACCATAGCGCATGGCCGAGGTCACGAATATTCCCGGAGAGCCATTTTCTCCTAGCAAACCCTTGAGCAACTTGGCTTGGCGCTCGGTATGAACTTTCAGCGGTGAGCCTTCGGGCATCCATATCTGGGCGTACTTGGCTGCTGACTTTGCCGGGCGCAGTGGCAGGATGAAGCCATGGAGAATTAGCCACCAGAGCGGGCGCGGGATTTCAACCACGCGCGGATCCCACAAAAACTGCTTGAGATAGCGACGCAGAGCCGCCGCCGTGGGTGCCTCCGGAGTGCCGAGATTAACCAGCAAGACTGCGGTGCGACGGGGGGCTCCGTGCTGCTGTTTCGGTTCGGGAGTGTAGCGGGACATGGGGCTTGCCTTAGTGCGTGGATAGCGTCGAGGACAGAAGCTTGGCTGTAATGTCGACGATGGGAATCACGCGCTCGTAAGCCATGCGGGTCGGCCCGATGACGCCGATGGTGCCGACGACCTGGCCATCGACCTCATAAGGTGCGGCGACTACGCTGCATTCGTTCAGCGGCGCTAGCCCGGATTCGCCTCCGATGAAGACCTGCACGCCTTCGGCACGGCAGGAAAGTTCAAGCAGCTGCGCCAGCCCGGTTTTTTGTTCGAACAGGTCGAAGAGGCGGCGCAAACGTGTCATGTTGGAGGACAGGTCTTCGATACCAAGCAGGTTCTTTTCACCGCTGATGACATATTGCGACGATGTGTCGGCAATGGCGCTATTGCTGGCATCGAGTGCCGCAGTCATCAATTCAGACATGTCGGCGCGCAACTGGCGAAGCTCCTCGACGACGCGCGCGCGCACCTGATCGAAATTGAGTCCGAAGCAGTTTTGGTTCAGATAGTTCGCCGCAACAACCAGCTCGGAAGGACTGTAATGGTGCTGAGTAAACAGGATGCGATTTTGCACATCACCGTCGGCGGTGACGATGATCAGCAAAATGCGTTTGTCTGAAAGGCTGAGAAACTCGATCTGACGAATCCGTGGCTGTTGGCGGCGTGGTGCGACGACTACCCCGGCGAAAGCGGTGAGCTGAGACAGCAACTGCGACGCATGGCTGATCACAAGCTGTGGTTGATCGGGTCGAATGGCGTCCTGAATCTCAGACAGTACCTTGTCTTGCAGTGGACGCACCGTCAGCAGCGAGTCGACAAAAAGGCGGTAGCCCAGCGGCGTCGGGACGCGTCCGGCCGAGGTGTGCGGACTGGCGATGAAACCCATTTCTTCCAGATCCGACATGACATTGCGTATCGTTGCCGGAGAGAGTTCAAGGCCAGAGTACTTCGAAAGCGTCCGTGAGCCGACAGGCTGACCTTCGGCTATATAGCGTTCGATCAGGGTTTTCAGCAGAGTTTGTGCACGATGGTCGAGCATGGGTTCGATTCTAGTCAATATTTTGTCCGAGGTCGGGGATTCAAGAAGGTCCAGCCCCCGCACCAAGAGAGTCTATCCCTGAACGAATATGGCCCAGGGCAATTGTGGTTTAATCGGCCGCATGAATACGGTCGTATCACATTCATTTCGTGCCATTGCGCTGATTGGCAAGTACCAGAGTCGGGAAATTGCCGAATCTCTGCTGGAACTTGCCGCTTTTTTGAGCGGAGACGGCGTTGAAGTACTGCTGGAGGAGGCGACCGCTGAGGCCGTCGGATCCAATGGTTATGCGGTGGCCAACTACGAAATGATCGGCGCGCGAGCTGATCTGGCTGTGATTCTTGGTGGTGATGGCACCATGCTCAACGCAGCCCGAAGTTTGGCTGAGTTTGATGTTCCACTGGTCGGTATCAATCAGGGGCGGCTGGGATTCATGACCGACATATCCTTGGATTCCATGATCGAGAGTATCTCCGCCGTGCTCGAGGGACGGTTTTCCCGAGAGAAACGCTTCTTGCTGGATGTCGAGGTATTGCGCGATGGCGAGTCGGCCTTTAAGACCTTGGCGTTGAATGACGTGGTGGTTAACAAGGGCGAAATCGGCCGAATGATCGAGCTCGAAGTCAAGGTCGACGGCGAGTTGATCCACGTGCTGCGCGCTGATGGTTTGATCGTCTCCACACCGACCGGATCGACTGCCTATGCACTTTCCGCCAACGGTCCGATTCTTCACCCTTCGGTGCCCGGCATCGCCATCGTGCCGTTGTGCCCACACGCACTGTCGAACCGACCGATTACTGTCAGCGACAGCAGTACGATCGATATCGCTTTGCTGCCGCCGCATGATGCGCGCGTTCATTTCGATGGGCAGACGCGCTTCGATGCCCGCGCGGGTGACGTGGTGCGCACAATGCGTTCGCGCCACGGAGTCACCTTGCTGCACCCGCCGGGCTACAGCTATTTCGCTATGCTGCGAGAAAAGCTGCACTGGAGTTCGACTCCTCGACACTGATCTAGTGACTGAAATATGCTGCTGCGCCTGATCGTTCGCGATTTTGTCATTGTTGACCGCCTTGAACTTGAGTTCGATAGCGGATTTGGCGCTCTCACGGGCGAAACCGGGGCGGGTAAATCGATACTTGTCGATGCATTGTCGCTGGCTCTTGGAGAACGCGCCGATGTCACGGTGGTGCGCAGCGGATCGGAGCGTGCCGAAGTGTCCGCCGAATTCGATGTAGCGCAAGGTGGCTCGCTGGAAGCCTGGCTGCGAGCCAATGACTATGACGACGATGCTTGCCTGCTCCGTCGAGTGATCGACAGTGCGGGGCGTTCACGTGCGTATATCAACGGCGCTGCGGCAACACTTGGTCAGTTGCGCGAGGTGGCGGATTTTCTTTGTGACATCCACGGCCAGAATGCTCATCATTCGTTGTTGCGCAGCGATGTACAGCGCGATCTTCTTGATACCCATGCGGGCGCTCTGGGGCAGGCGCGCGAAGTGGCCACCGCCCACGGCACGTGGCGAGCCGCGCGGGACGCGCGAAAGGATGCCGAGAAGGATGTCGAAGCTACTGTGCGTGAGCGCGAGTTGCTCGAGTGGCAGGTGAAAGAGCTTGATGCCCTGGCTTTTGATACTACCGAATGGCAGGAAACGGAATTGGAGCATCGCCGACTGGGCAACGCCAACGCACTGCTCGAAGGTGCGGCCGTTGCACTGCAAGTGCTCGAAAATGGCGAGACCTCGAGTCTGCCATTGCTTCAACATGCTGGCGCAAGGCTGTCGGAGCTGACCGCCTTCGACCCTGGACTGACCGAGGCGAGTCAGTTGTTTGAAACCGCACTGATCCAGTTGGAAGAGTCAGCGCTGGCGCTGCGGCGCTACCAGGATAGGTTGGAACTCGACCCCTCGCGCATGAGTGAACTTGATTACCGCATTGATGCGGTGACCCAGATGGCGCGCAAACATCGCACGAAGCCCGAGGAGTTGCCCGCTTTTTTGCAGGAAATGCAAGGCCGCTTAAACGAGTTGACGCTGCGCGCTGATCCAGCGGCGCTTGCCGAAAGGGAACGTAAGGCGGAAATCGCGTATCGCGAACTGGCGAAGAAACTTTCAATCTTGAGGGTAAAGACCGGAAAGTCCTTGTCCGCTTCTGTGACTGCAGGTATGCAGGAACTGGCCATGGCGGGGGGGCGTTTTGAGATTGCACTGGAGCCATTGCCCGAAGGGACTTCCAGTGGTCTTGAAACAATCGAATTCCGTGTCTCGGCCAATGCTGGGCAGCCGTTACGGGCGCTGGCCAAAGTTGCATCTGGCGGTGAGCTGTCGCGTATTGGCCTTGCCCTGCAGGTGATTGCCAGTCAGTCGAATCCTGCAGGTACGCTGATATTTGACGAAGTGGATGTCGGCATCGGTGGACGTGTTGCCGAAATTGTTGGCCGCATGTTGAATCAGTTGGGCAAGCGTCGGCAGGTGCTGTGCGTCACGCATCTGCCGCAGGTGGCGGCGCAGGCTGATTGGCAATGGTCGATAAGCAAGGATATGCGGGGTGGCACGACGACGTCCTCGGTCAGCGTATTGGATCGGGAAGCCCGTATCGGTGAGATTGCCCGCATGCTGGGCGGTGAGACGATCACGGCAACCACCCGTCGCCATGCGGCTGAAATGCTTGGAATAACTTAGTACTGGCGTCCGGCGGCAGGCAGGAATCGAACTGATGGAAAGATTGATCTAAATCGGTAATCCTGGCGCACCAAGAATGCTCGCGACACCCGTAGCAACAAACACTGCAGCAGCAATCCAACGAATCGTTGTCAGCGGCAGGCGCTTGGCCAGTCGCTCGCCAACCATGACCGCTGGCACATTCGCCAGCAACATGCCCACCGTGGTGCCCATGACCACCGCAATCAACGCACTTTGGAACTGAGCGCCCAGCGCTACAGTTGCGAACTGGGTTTTATCGCCCATTTCAGCGATAAAGAAAGCGATGGTGGTGGTGACGAAGGCTCCCGCAGGATGCTGTTTGGGGTCTTCGTCGAGAGAGTCCGGGTGCAGAGCCCAAAGACCGAAGGCGATGAAAAGGGACCCCGTGATCCACGGCAGCCATTGTGGTGCAATCAATGTCGCCAACCACACGCCAAGTGTGCCGGCCAGGGCGTGATTGAGTACGGTGGCAACGAAGATACCGGCGATGATTGGAAGGGGCTTGCGCAAGCGGGCTGCAAGCACGAATGAAAGCAGCTGTGTTTTGTCGCCGATCTCGGCTAGGGCGACCAGAGTCGCTGACGTAAAAAAGGCCTCCAAACCGGGTTCTAGTTTGCTGCTTTTCGGTGTGGACAGTCCGGCTTATTGCACTCAACGTATAGATAAAGCGCATGCTCTCGGACGGTAAAGCCGCGTTCCTCGGCGACGCTGATCTGACGTCTTTCAATTTCAGAATCGTAGAATTCTTCCACTCGGCCGCATTCGACACAGACCAGATGATCGTGGTGTTTCCCTTCATTCAACTCAAAAATAGCTTTGCCGGACTCGAAATGATGTCGTTGTAGCAAGCCCGCCCGCTCAAATTGCGTTAGTACGCGATAGACGGTAGCAAGACCTATATCCAGGTCGTCGGCAAGCAGGTGGCGATAGACATCCTCTGCGGTAACATGGCGCGGCGACCCTTCTTCTTGCAGTTTATGAAAGAGGTCGAGGATCTTGAGCCGTGGGTAGGTTGCCTTGAGGCCGATGTTCTTGAGGTCGTCAGGATGGGTCATGGGTCGTAAAGCGCGAACTTGGCAACTCGGTTCAGAACAGGGAGCTATGATATAGTTTTCGAGCCCCGATTGGGATAAAGCGATCGGGATACGACGAGGCATGCCGGAGTGAGGCAGCCATAAACTAATAGTGGTTTTTCCGGAATTTCCCGATGAAGCGATTTTTGTTGCTCCTGCCGTTTCTGGCAGCCTGTTCCAGTGCCCCGCAGATCACATCGTACTTTTCACCCTATCGCATTGATGTGCGGCAGGGTAATTTCGTGACTCAGGAAATGGTGGCTCAGCTGAAACCTGGACTTAGTCGCGATCAGGTTCGCTTTATTTTGGGCTCACCGTTGGTGGCCGACATGTTCCACGAGGATCGTTGGGACTATATCTATCGCTTCCGACCAGGGGCGGGCGAAGTCCAGCAGAGAAGTCTTGCGGTGTTTTTTCAGGACAGCAAGCTAAGTCGTGTCGCGGGAGACGTTGTGGCTGAAGAGGCGGGTAAGGCCGATGTGCCCAAGCCGGCAGCGCAGGTCATAGAGATCAAGGCTCCGGTTGCCGCCAGTACTGAAAACCAAGAGAAAAAATAGAGCATGAAAATAATTCGATATGCGATAGCTGGCAGTGCTGGCCGCATGGGTCGTACGCTGATTGAGGCTGTGCAACAGGATGAGGGTGCAAGCCTTGCGGCTGCGCTAGAGCATAGTAGCAGTCCGTTTCTCGGCAAGGACGCTGGCGAGTTGGTCGGCGCACCTTGTGGGGTACTCATCAGCGCGGATATAGACGCCGCGCTGGCTGTTTCCGACTGCTTGATCGACTTTACGCGGCCGGAGGGTACGCTACTGCATCTCGTCGCTTGCGTGCGTCATCGAGTCAGTTTGGTCATCGGAACCACCGGCTTTTCGGCCGAGGGTAAGCAGGCGATTGAAGATGCCGCACGGGAAATTCCTGTGACATTCGCGCCGAATATGGCGGTGGGGGTCAATGCAGTGTTCCGTCTGCTCGACGTTGCGGCACGCATTCTCAATCAGGGTTACGACGTAGAAGTGATCGAGGCGCATCATCGCCACAAGGTCGATGCGCCTTCAGGGACTGCCTTGCATATGGGAGAAATCGTGGCGGCAGCACTTAGCCTTGATTTGTCGGAGTGCGCCGTGTATGGCCGGGAAGGACACACTGGAGAGCGGCCAGAAACCCAGATAGGCTTTTCAACCATTCGTGGCGGCGACATCATCGGGGACCACACGGTTTTGTTCGCCGGCACGGGCGAGCGCATAGAGATTACACACAAGTCGGGGGGCCGCATGCCCTATGCGCTGGGAGCTTTGCGCGCCGGCCGTTTCATGAGTGGCCATGATCGCGGTCTGTTCGATATGCAGGATGTTCTGGGTTTGAAATAGCCGGATAATCGCCCCCTGGTGAGCCTTGAGCGTTGCGGGAAGCGTCGCGTCAGGTTACAATTCAACGGTTTGCCGGACGCCATGTGAATCAAGCGGTGTTCGGTTCCGATTGCTGAATTGCCTTGTTCCGGGAGCCTCATCGTGCCGCACTTTCCGCCTGCCCTTCTTGCCCTGGCCGACGGAACGGTGTTTAGAGGAAAAGGTATCGGTGCCATTGGAAGCAGTGTGGGTGAAGTGGTGTTCAACACCGCCATGTCCGGCTACCAGGAAATCCTCACGGATCCATCCTACAGTCGTCAAATTGTCACCCTCACCTATCCCCATATAGGCAACTACGGCGTCAATCAAGAGGACTGCGAAGCTGATCGCATTCACGCGGCAGGGCTGATTATTCGTGATTTGCCGTTGCTGGCATCGAATTTTCGCAGTGAGAGGACGCTCGACGCCTATTTGCGCGCTGAAAAGGTGTTGGGTCTTGCGGACATTGATACGCGCAAATTGACCCGTATCTTGCGCGACCAAGGCGCCCAAGCCGGCTGCTTGATGGCCGGTGAAAATCTCGATGCCGATGAAGCCGTGACGCTGGCGCGTGCTTTTCCCGGTCTGGCCGGAATGGATTTGGCACAAGTGGTCAGCGCCCAGCAATCCTATGTCTGGGTTCAGGGTGAATGGAAACTTGGTGAAGGTTTTTCACAGCCGGACAATTTTAATTATCACGTGGTCGCCTATGACTTCGGTGTCAAGCGCAACATCCTGCGCATGCTTGCTTCGCGTGGCTGTAAGCTGACGGTGGTACCAGCCAAGACAACTGCAGCTGAAGTCATGGCGCTAAACCCGGATGGCGTGTTTCTGTCCAATGGTCCTGGCGACCCTGAGCCGTGCGACTATGCGGTTGCAGCAATTCGAGAGTTTCTTGATCGCCGCTTGCCGATCTTCGGTATCTGTCTTGGTCATCAGTTGATGGGGCTGGCGGCTGGCGGCAAGACACTGAAAATGAAGTTTGGACATCATGGCGCAAATCATCCAGTCAAGGACATCGAGACAGGGCAGGTACTGATCACCAGCCAGAACCATGGTTTCGCCGTCGATCCATTGAGTCTGCCGGCAAACGTTAAAGTGACGCATGTGTCCTTGTTTGACGGCAGTCTTCAGGGAATGGCCTGGACCGATCGCCCGGCATTCTGTTTTCAGGGGCATCCTGAGGCTAGCCCCGGGCCGCAGGATCTGGCCTATCTGTTTGATCGGTTTACGCATTCGATGGCCGCAAGACGGCCGGCGAACTGAGGCAGGGTCATGTTCTACGGCGTAACCGATCTCGCAACATATGTGCTGGGCACGATTTTCATCGTCCTCCTGCCCGGCCCGAATTCGCTCTATGTGCTTGCCGTAGCATCCAGGCGTGGTGTTCGTGCGGGTTATCAGGGCGCCTGCGGAGTTTTTGTCGGTGATGCCGTTTTGATGGTGCTCTCTGCAACCGGCGTGGCATCTTTGCTGCAGGCTAGTCCAAGCCTGTTCATGGTACTCAAGTATGTTGGCGCAGCCTATCTGGCCTGGATGGGCATTGGCCTGCTGCGGGCAGCCTGGGCAATGTTGTGTAACCGGGGCCGCGCCCCGGCGACTGACGCCCAGGTTGATGCGACGCGGCCCTTCCATGCTGCACTGGCGATAAGCCTGATGAACCCGAAGGCCATCATGTTCTTCGTTTCCTTCTTCATTCAGTTCGTCGATCCAGGTTATGCCTATCCAGCGCTGTCATTTGCCATTCTTGGATTGATCTGCCAGCTTGTCAGTGCCTTATATCTATCGACACTGATTCTTGGCGGCGCTCATCTGGCAAGTCAGTTTCGCCGCCGACGCCGATTGGCTGCCGGTGCAACCGGTAGTATCGGTGCATTGTTTATTGGATTTGGCGCCAAACTCGCCGACTCGACCCTGAATTGACACTAAAAATCATGAATAAGCGTCATGCCAAAGCGTAACGACATACATAGCATTCTGATCATCGGGGCCGGGCCGATCATAATTGGTCAGGCCTGCGAGTTCGACTATTCGGGTGCCCAGGCTTGTAAGGCTTTGCGTGAAGAAGGCTACCGAGTCATTCTGGTCAATTCGAATCCGGCGACGATCATGACCGATCCAGGCATGGCGGACGTGACCTACATCGAACCGATCAACTGGCGCGTTCTGGAGAACATCATCGCCAAAGAACGGCCGGACGCCGTCCTGCCGACCATGGGCGGTCAGACCGCCTTGAACTGCGCGCTTGATTTGGCCAAGCACGGCGTTCTTGAAAAATACGGCGTCGAAATGATCGGCGCCTCGCGTGAAGCCATCGATATGGCTGAGGATCGCGAGAAATTCAAGAAGGCCATGACCCGCATCGGCCTTGGTTCGGCACGTTCAGGCATCGCCCACAGCATGGAAGAAGCACAGCAGGTGCAGGGCGCCATGGGCTTTCCCACCATTATTCGGCCTTCCTTCACCATGGGAGGGTCCGGTGGCGGTATCGCCTATAACCAGGAAGAATTCGTCGAGATCTGCAAGCGTGGCCTTGAAGCCAGTCCGACCAAGGAGTTGCTAATCGAGGAATCTCTGCTCGGCTGGAAAGAGTACGAGATGGAGGTGGTACGCGACTGCAAGGATAACTGCATCATCATCTGTTCGATCGAGAATCTCGATCCGATGGGCGTTCATACCGGCGATTCGATTACGGTCGCTCCGGCCCAGACACTCACCGACCGTGAGTACCAGATCATGCGCAATGCCAGCATCGCGGTGCTGCGCGAGATTGGTGTAGACACGGGTGGTTCCAACGTACAGTTCGCCATCAATCCGGAAAATGGTGCGATGGTGGTGATCGAGATGAATCCGCGAGTTTCGCGTTCATCGGCGCTGGCTTCAAAGGCGACCGGATTCCCGATCGCCAAAGTGGCAGCCAAGCTGGCTGTGGGTTATACGCTCGACGAGTTGAAGAACGACATAACAGGCGGCGCTACCCCCGCGTCGTTCGAGCCGTCAATCGATTATGTGGTGACCAAGGTCCCGCGCTTCGCCTTCGAGAAATTTCCCTTGGCCAATGATCGCCTGACGACACAAATGAAGTCAGTTGGCGAAGTCATGGCGATCGGTCGTAACTTTCAGGAATCCTTGCAAAAAGCGCTGCGTGGGCTCGAAGTAAGCGTCTATGGCTTTGACGAGATAGACGCCGATCGTGAGGAGATCAACCGCGAACTGGTGAGTCCCGGTCCAGAACGAATTTGGTACCTGGCCCAGGCCTTACGCGAGGGTTACACCCTGCAGCAGGTGTTTGATCTGACAAAAATTGATCCTTGGTTCCTGGTGCAGATTGAGGACATTATCAATACCGAAGGCTGGATGCGGTCGCAAAACCTTGACGATTTAGACGCTGTAACTCTGCGCAATCTCAAGCGCAAGGGCTTTTCGGATCGTCGCATTGGTACGCTGGTTAATGCCAGCCACGATCCTGCGGAGGGTGCCAGCGGCGAGACGGCGGTTCGCGAGCGTCGCCACGCGCTTGGCGTGCGTCCGGTGTATAAGCGCGTTGATACTTGCGCTGGCGAGTTTTCCACTTCGACCGCCTACTTGTATTCGACCTATGAGGACGAATGCGAAGCAAAGCCGACCTCACGCAAAAAAATCATGGTGCTGGGCGGTGGCCCCAATCGTATCGGTCAGGGTATCGAATTTGACTACTGCTGCGTGCACGCCGCCTTTGCCATGCGTGAAGACGGCTATGAAACAATCATGGTCAACTGCAATCCGGAGACGGTGTCCACCGACTATGACACTTCGGATCGCCTGTATTTCGAGCCGGTGACTCTTGAAGATATTCTGGAAATTGTTCATGTCGAGCAGCCGACCGGCGTCATCGTTCAATTTGGTGGTCAGACGCCGTTGAAGCGTGCTCGCGAACTCGAGGCAAATGGCGTTCCCATCATCGGCACCAGCCCCGACATGATCGATGCTGCCGAGGATCGCGAACGCTTCCAGAAACTGCTGCACGATCTGGGCCTCAAGCAGCCTCCGAATCGCACCGCGCGCACCGAACCCGACGCGATTCGCCTGGCCGCGGAAATCGGTTATCCGCTGGTGGTGCGTCCTTCCTACGTGCTGGGTGGTCGTGCCATGGAAATCGTGCACGAACAGAAAGATCTTGAGCGCTACATGCGTGATGCGATCAAGGTTTCTTTCGATTCTCCGGTGTTGCTCGATCGCTTTCTTAATGATGCCACCGAGGTCGACGTCGATGCCTTGTCGGATGGCTCGCAAGTTCTGATCGGCGGGATCATGGAGCACATCGAGCAGGCCGGTGTGCATTCTGGCGACTCGGCCTGTTCGCTACCGCCGTTTTCACTATCGTCAGAAATACAAGACGAATTGCGTCGGCAGACCGCAATGATGGCCAAGGGGCTCAACGTCGTTGGACTCATGAACGTCCAGTTTGCCATTCAAGGCCGCGGTGCCGATGCTGTGGTTTATGTTCTGGAAGTCAATCCGCGCGCGTCGCGTACCGTGCCTTTTGTTTCCAAAGCGACCAGCTTGCCGCTGGCCAAGATTGCGGCTCGCTGCATGGCCGGACGTAGCCTAGTGGATCAAGGTGTAACGCGCGAGATCATTCCGCCCTATTATTCGGTGAAGGAAGCGGTATTTCCCTTTATCAAGTTTCCTGGCGTCGACACGATACTGGGACCGGAGATGAAGTCCACCGGTGAGGTGATGGGTGTCGGTCGTACCTTTGGCGAAGCCTTTGTCAAGTCGCAGTATGCTGCCGGCACACGCTTGCCCACTTCGGGCAAAGTCTTTATCAGTGTAAAACCGGCAGATCGGCAAAAAGCTGTAGATGTGGCGCGCGAGTTGCATGAACTCGGATTTTCGCTAGTGGCGACTCGCGGTACTGGGGGGGCGATAAGTACCGCCGGAATGCCGGTGGAGCTGGTGAACAAAGTTACCGAGGGGCGTCCGCACGTTGTCGATATGATCAAGAATGGCGAGATTGCTCTAATCGTAAACACTGTCGAAGAGAAACGCACTGCGATTGTTGATTCGCGCTCGATCCGTACCTCCGCGCTGGGCGCGAAAGTCACTTTATTCACGACGGTCGAAGGTGCCCACGCCGCCTGTGCCGGTATGAGACACGCCGGTCTTGAAACCTATTCGCTGCAGTCACTGCACGCAGAACTAAAAGCATGAGCGGAAAATTTCCCATTACATTACGCGGTGTGGAATTGCTGCGAAAAGAGCAGCATCGCTTGAAGACAATCGACCGCCCGGCCGTGATTGCAGCTATTGCTGAAGCGCGGTCGCATGGTGACCTCTCGGAGAACGCCGAATACGATGCTGCGAAGGAGCGGCAAGGCTTTATCGAAGGTCGCCTCAAGGAAGTCGAGGGCAAGCTCGGGCATGCGCAGATCATCGATCCGGCATCGCTGGATGCTGATGGCCGCGTCGTCTTTGGCGCTACGGTTGAGCTCGAAGATATGGATAATGGCGATGTCGTGACTTATCAGATTGTTGGCGACGACGAGGCCAATATCAAAGCGGGCCTGCTCTCGCTGAATTCTCCGGTGGCACGCGCGCTAATCGGCAAATTTGCCGGCGATGTTGCTGAGGTGCAAACTCCAGGTGGGCGGCGCGAATACGAAATTCTCGACGTCAAGTACATTTGAAATGAGGGGCCTGGCGTCCGCTCTATTTAGCGTTTCGGTAGCAGTATGGGTGGGTGGCATGCTGGCAATCGGCTTTGTTGCGGCGCCTGTGTTGTTTACCCAACTTGCAGATCGCAGCGTGGCGGGGAATCTGGCGGGGACGATGTTTTCGGTCATATCCTGGGTCGGCCTTGCCTGTGGGTCTTATCTGACCCTGTTCATGGTGTCCGTCAAAGGCCGGAACGCAAAAAGCTCGGTGGTGTTTTGGATTGTTCTGTTGATGCTCTGCCTGACTGTGGTCGGCCACTTCGGCGTTCAGCCGATAATGGCGCAACTTCAGGCGGACGCTTTGCCGAGCCGGATAATGCAAAGCGTATTGCGCGATCGTTTTGTTAGCTGGCATCGCATATCGACCGCACTCTACCTGCTGCAAACCCTGTTGGGGATCGCGTTGGTGGTGTTGCAGGAACGTGGCAGGACGCGATAGCTACCCGCTTCAAGCCGTCTTTGCGGGAATTCGAATCAGCGCTTACGTGTGCGGATTTCGTTGCGCGCAGCGGCCTGCTTTTTGGTCATGGGCGCCGATTTGCGGGTTCTCGTAGGCGCCAGTTCGATGGCATCCTTGGGATTCTCGCGCCAGAGCACCAGCAGGTTACCGATGTGCTGGACTGTTGCGCAATTGAGCGCCGTGCATATTTCAGTGAATAGGGCATCGCGGGTATCGCGTTCAATGCCGTACAGTCTCAGCTTGATCAATTCGTGAGCCTTGAGACTACGGTCGATCTCGGCCAGGACCGACGGCGTCAGGCCTTTCTGGCTGATGGAAACGACAGGATTCAGATGATGCGCAGCGGCGCGCAGGCTGCGGCGCAGGGTGGGGGCAAGTTCAGTCATGGTGGGATTGTAGCGTGAGCGGGAAGAACGAGAGCAGCAAGAAGGTCAAGAAAAACAAAACGACCAAAGCCTGGATCACCGAGCACGTCAATGATGCCTATGTGCAGCGTGCCAGAGCCGAGGGTTGGCGCTCTCGCGCGGCGTTTAAGCTGACCGAAGTCGACGATCACGACAAACTGTTGAAGCCGGGAATGACTGTGGTCGACCTGGGTTCGGCGCCTGGCAGCTGGTCGCAAGTTGCTGCCAAGCGGGTCTCTCCCGGCGGACGATTGATCGCGCTTGACCTGTTGCCGATGGAAGCTGTGCATGGCGTCGAGTTCATTCAAGGAGATTTTCGCGAGGCCGAGGTCTTGCAAAAGTTGACCGACACCCTCAATGGACGTCAGGTCGACCTTGTATTGTCTGACATGGCCCCCAATATGTCGGGAATCGGTGTGGTCGATCAGGCACGCGTGATGCTTTTGGCGGAATTGACACTGGAATTCTGCGGGTCGCACTTAAAAAAGGGTGGCGACATGCTGACCAAGGTTTTTCAGGGCGATGGTTTCATGGAATTGCGTCGTGACTTGCAGCAACAGTTTCAAACTTTGCAGATGAGAAAGCCGTCCGCATCGCGCAACCGCAGCGCCGAGATATATCTGCTGGCAAGGAACAAGAAGGCCTGACGCGCGGTCTACGTGGTTTGCAGGGCACTACATTCAGCATTAGAATGATCTGATACATGATCCCGAGTAGGGAAAGAGAGGCTTCACCTTGAATAATATGTTCAAAAACATGGCGATCTGGATGGTGATCGGCATTGTCCTGATGACGGTGTTCAATCAGTTCAACACACGTCAAACGGTGCTGGGATCGCTGGAGTACTCGCAGTTCCTTGAAGAGGTGAAGCAGGGTCGCGTCAGCAAGGTCGTGATTCAGGGCCGTACGCTGGAAGCCACCACGACCGATGGCAAGCGCATTACCACTTACGCGCCGCCCGATCTGTGGATGGTGTCTGACCTGTTGAAGAACAACGTCAAGGTCATCGCCAAGCCAGAAGAGGAGCAATCCTTCCTGACAAGTATTTTCGTCTCGTGGTTCCCCATGCTGCTGTTGATCGGCGTTTGGGTGTTCTTTATGCGCCAGATGCAGGGTGGCGGCAAAGGTGGAGCGTTTTCCTTTGGTAAGAGCCGTGCCCGGATGATGGATGAGTCATCCAATGTCATCACGTTTGCCGATGTCGCGGGTTGTGATGAAGCCAAGGAAGAAGTCTATGAAATGGTCGACTTCCTGCGCGATCCCTCGAAGTTCCAGAAACTCGGCGGGCGAATTCCTCGCGGAGTACTGCTTGTCGGTTCCCCTGGTACTGGTAAAACTTTGCTGGCGAAGGCTATTGCTGGCGAGGCCAAGGTGCCTTTCTTCTCGATATCTGGCTCCGATTTTGTTGAGATGTTCGTTGGTGTTGGCGCCGCACGTGTGCGCGACATGTTCGAGCAGGCCAAGAAATCATCGCCATGCATCATTTTCATTGACGAACTTGACGCCGTTGGCCGCCAGCGCGGTGCGGGTCTAGGTGGCGGCAACGACGAGCGTGAGCAAACCCTGAACCAGATGCTGGTCGAGATGGATGGCTTCGAGCCCTCCGTCGGTGTGATCGTGGTTGCGGCCACCAATCGTCCCGATGTGCTTGATCCGGCACTGCTGCGCCCAGGTCGTTTCGACCGCCAGGTGGTGGTGCCGTTGCCGGACATTCGTGGTCGCGAGCAGATACTCAAGGTACATATGCGCAAAGTGCCAGTTGCCCCGGACATCGATGCATCGATTCTGGCCCGTGGCTGTCCCGGCTTCTCCGGCGCTGATCTTGCCAATCTGGTCAATGAGGCTGCGCTATTTGCCGCGCGCAGCAACAAGCGCCTGGTCGATATGGAAGATTTCGAACGCGCCAAAGACAAGATCATGATGGGCGCCGAGCGCCGCTCCATGGTCATGCCCGAAGAGGAACGCAAGAACACGGCATACCACGAGTCTGGCCATGCCGTGGTGGCGAAGCTTCTGCCCAAGACCGATCCGGTGCACAAGGTGACCATCATTCCGCGTGGTCGCGCGCTAGGCCTGACCATGCAATTGCCCGATCAGGAACGCTACAGTCAGGACCGCGACCGGCTGCTGAGCACCATTACCGTCCTCTTTGGTGGTCGTATCGCCGAAGAGCTGTTCATGCAGCAGATGACAACCGGCGCCTCGAATGATTTCCAACGCGCTACCGATCTTGCACGGCGCATGGTGACGCAGTGGGGTATGTCCGAAAGTCTGGGTCCGATGGTGTATGGCGAGGAGGAGGGCGAGATATTCCTCGGCCGCTCCGTCACGACGCACAAGAACATGTCCGAAGCGACGATGCAGAAGGTGGATGTCGAAATTCGCCGCATGCTTGACGAGCAGTACGCGCGCGCGCGAAAAATTCTCGAGGAAAATCGCGACAAGGTCGAGGCCATGGCTGTTGCTTTGCTGGAACTGGAAACTATTGATGCAGACCAGATCAACGACATCATGGCCGGTTTGCCACCGCGTGCGCCGAAGCCGTCCAGCGCGATTCCCGTGCGCAGGAAGGACAACGACGAGCCAGGGGCTGAGCCGACAGCACCGGCACCTGCCTGATATTTGAAAGAGTTCGAACGGGCCGCCGAATACTGATTGATTCGGCGGCCCTAATTTTTCATGACCCAGAAATTTCATTGCGGCCGCCATGTCCTCAATGCCAACCGTCCGCTCATCATGGGCATCGTCAATTTGTCGGACGATTCGTTTTCCGGCGACGGCCTGCACGGCAATACCGAAGCCGCCATCGCGCAGTGCAGGAAACAACTGGAAGAGGGTGCGCACATTCTCGATCTCGGCGCTGAATCCTCACGACCCGGGGCGGTACCCGTTCCGGTGCAACAAGAGATTGATCGCCTGTTGCCGGTAATCGAAGCCTTGCACGACTGTGGTGCGCCACTGTCGATCGATACGGTCAAACCGGAAGTGATGCGTGCCGCACTGGCTGCCGGCGCCGACATGATCAACGACATCAACGCGCTACGGGCTCCCGGCGCTATGGAGATTGTCGCTGCCAGCAAAGCCGGGGTGTGTTTGATGCACATGCAGGGCGATCCGGTCTCTATGCAAAGTTCTCCACATTACAATGACGTCGTCGCGGAGGTGGCAGAGTATCTTGCCGAGCGCGTGGCTGTTGCCGAGGCTGCGGGAATTACGTTGAACCGGATTGCGGTTGATCCGGGCTTTGGATTTGGCAAGACCTTGCAACACAATATTGAACTGATGCGTCGCCTGAGCGAATTGGTGGTGCCGGGCCTGCCTCTAATGGTGGGGCTTTCGCGTAAATCCATGCTCGGACTACTCACCGGGCGGGCGGCACCGGAACGGATTCATGCCGGAATCGCCGCTCATGTGCTGGCGGTGGAACGTGGTGCACGCATTGTGCGGGTACATGATGTCGCCGCGACACGCGACGCGTTGGCGGTATTGCAAGCTGTGGAGGATTATTGAATGGGACGCAAGTATTTTGGTACTGACGGAATTCGCGGGCGCGTCGGCCAGGCGCCGATTACGCCTGATTTCGTCATGCGTCTGGGCTATGCGGCAGGTTCGACACTGGTTGCGGGAGACGGGCTACCTGCGAACGAACATCCGGCGGTGCTGATCGGCAAGGACACGCGCATATCTGGGTATATGCTGGAAGCGGCGCTTGAGGCCGGGTTTTCGGCGGCGGGCGTCGATGTCATGCTCTGTGGCCCAATGCCGACGCCGGCCGTGGCTTATCTCACACGCGCGCTGCGCCTGCAGGCGGGGGTGGTGATTTCGGCCTCGCACAATCCCTATGACGACAACGGCATCAAATTCTTTTCGGCGCATGGCACCAAATTGCCAGACGCGGTAGAGCTCGATATCGAGACGCGGCTGGAGCAGCCGATGGTCTGCAAGGAGTCCGCCCGGCTAGGCAAGGCACGCCGCGTAGATGATGCCGCCGGACGCTACATCGAATTCTGCAAGAGCACTTTCCCCAATGATCATGACCTGCGTGGTCTCAAGATCGTGGTGGATAGCGCACACGGTGCGGCCTATCATGTTGCTCCCAACGTCTTCCATGAGCTGGGTGCCGAAATTGTCGGTCTTGGTGACGCGCCAAATGGCTTTAATATCAATCAGGATGTTGGCGCCACGGCGCCCGAGGCGCTGCGTCGTGCTGTTGTTGATTCGAAGGCTGATCTGGGAGTCGCTCTCGATGGTGACGGTGACCGCCTGGTGATGGTTGATTCCAACGGCGCGATCTATGATGGCGATCAATTGCTTTATGTCATTGCTCGCCATCGCGCGCGGCGCAAGCCAGTTCCCGGTGTCGCTGGTACCTTGATGAGCAACCTCGGATTTGAGCATGCGCTGGAGCGGCTGGGCATTGCCTGCGGTCGCGCAAAAGTTGGCGACCGCTACGTATTGGCAATGATGCAGGAGCGAAATTGGATACTCGGTGGCGAGAACTCCGGCCACATCATTTGCCTGGATCGGCATACCACGGGTGACGGCATCATTGCTGCGTTGCAAGTACTCGCAGCCCTGCGCGCGGACAAGGAAACCCTGGCCGAGGCCTGTGCCGACCTGACGTTGTATCCGCAAAAACTGATCAACCTGCGCATGCCGGTTGGTTTCGACTGGGCGTCGGATGCCGGTATCCGCTCGACGGTCCAAGCCGCTGAAGCAAAGCTCGACGACAGTGGGCGCGTGCTGTTGCGTCCGTCGGGTACCGAGCCGCTGCTGCGGGTCATGGTGGAAGGGCGCGAGGAAGCCTTGGTCATGGAGCACGCCGAGGCCATCGCCGCAGCGGCGCGGCAGGCTTTCGGCGGGTAATCGTGTCGCCAGCCGAGTAGCTGTTGGCCAGAGCGTGTCAGCTATTTGTCTGATGCGCAGATCTACCCATCTTGAAGCTCTTCCATTCGAATCGATTTGGGTCGGCCTGATCCAAGGCTGCCTTTAGGGCCACAGACTTTGCCCAGCGAAAGTCGGCGTTGGTGATACGGCACAGATTGTCGGCGTTGCAGCGGCTGCAAGCACCCCATAGACAGTGCATCGCGCAAATCGATCGCCAAGGCTAACTGGCGTTCGTCATCAACTCAGGGCGAGTTTTCTTGCTCTGAAAAGTATTCCTTCAAGAACCGGCATGTTTCATGGTTCTGTAACAATCGCTACCTAAACTCCTCTGCATCGCAACAAAGGAAGCCGGAATTCCGGCCCGTCCAAATTTTTCACAGGAGTTAATACATGCTGAATCGCACCCTCAGGAACGCAGGGATAGCAAGCCTCTCATTGCTGGCCATATCGTCGGCCAGTGCGGCCGAAGTTACTGGCGCCGGCGCTTCCTTCCCGGCTCCGATCTACGCCAAGTGGGCCGATGCCTACCAGAAGGCGACGGGCAACAGGATCAACTACCAGTCGATCGGTTCCGGCGGCGGTATCAAACAAATTACTGCCAAGACGGTCGATTTCGGCGCGTCCGACATGCCCTTGAAGCCCGAAGTTCTTGAAAAGGGCGGCCTGATGCAATTCCCGACCGTAATCGGCGGCGTCGTGCCGGTGGTCAATCTGGCCGGAATCAAGCCGGGCGAGCTCAAACTGACCGGCTCCGTGCTGGCCGACATTTATTTAGGCAAGGTCCACAAGTGGAACGACAAGGCCATCGCTGATCTCAACCCGGGCTTGAGCCTGCCGGCTAGCGACATCGGCGTCGTGCGTCGCGCTGACGGTTCGGGCACGACCTTCATTTTCACCAACTACCTGTCCAAGGCCAGCGCCGATTGGAAGGGCAAGGTTGGTGAGGGCACGGCAGTGCAGTGGCCGGTTGGCCTGGGCGGCAAGGGCAACGAAGGCGTATCCGCCTTTGTCCAGCGTCTCCCGGGTTCGATTGGCTATGTCGAATACGCCTACGCCAAGCAGAACAAGCTGACCCACGCGATGCTGAAGAACTCTGCCGGCCATTTCGTCGCGCCGAGCGACACCAGCTTCAAGGCAGCCGCTGCCGGTGCAGACTGGTCCAAGTCAGCGTTCTACGAGATCCTGACCGATGAACCCGGTAAGGATTCCTGGCCCATCACCGGCGCCACCTTCATCCTGATGCACAAAGTTCAGGACAAGCCTGCGCAGGCCGCCGAAGTGATCAAGTTCTTCGATTGGTCCTACAAGAACGGTGACAAAATGGCCGACGAACTCGACTATGTGCCGCTGCCTGACAGTCTTGTCAAGCTGATCCATGGCTCCTGGGGTCAGATCAAGGACGCATCCGGCAAGCCTGTTTCAACCGGCAAGTAAATCAATTACCGAAGTCCGCGCCGCTGGATGGCGGTGCGGATTTTTAGCAACCAAGCATCAGAATTCCAACATGAGCGCGATCCAGATTTCAGTGGCCAAAAATGCAGCAGGAAGGCGCAAGCTCGGCGACTGGTTGTTCTTCAACCTGACCCGCGCTTTTGCCGCATTCACGTTGGTGCTACTCGCGGGCATCATCGCTTCGCTGTTTGTCGGGTCTTGGGAGTCAATCCAGAAGTTCGGCTTCAGTTTTATCTGGAGCCGTGACTGGAACCCGCCGATGGAGAAGTTCGGCGCACTGATCCCGATCTACGGCACGCTGGTGACATCGCTGATCGCGCTCATCATTGCCGTACCGGTGAGCTTCGGTATCGCCTTGTTTCTTACCGAGTTGTCGCCGGTATGGCTGCGCCGGCCGCTGGGCATAGCCATCGAACTGCTGGCCGCAGTGCCTTCCATTGTGTATGGCATGTGGGGCCTGATGGTCTTCGTGCCGATCTTCGCCGAATATGTGCAGCCCGCGCTTGCCGCCACTCTGGGCAATGTGCCGCTGATAGGCGCGCTGTTTTCCGGCCCCTCGCTCGGTATCGGCCTGCTGGCCGCGGGCATCATCCTCGCCATCATGATCATTCCCTTCATTTCTTCGGTAATGCGCGATGTATTCGAGGTGACTCCGGCGATGCTCAAGGAGTCGGCCTATGGCGTCGGCGGCAATACCTGGGAAGTGATCTGGAACGTGGTACTGCCCTACACCAAGGTCGGCGTCATCGGCGGCATCATGTTGGGCCTGGGGCGTGCGTTGGGTGAAACTATGGCGGTGACTTTCGTTATCGGCAACTCCAACTTTCTGTCCAACATCTCGCTGTTTGCGCCGGGCAACAGCATTACCTCGGTGCTGGCCAACGAGTTTGGCGAGGCGGACCCGGGTTTATATACGGCGTCACTGATTGAATTGGGGTTGATCCTGTTCCTCATCACACTGACAGTGCTGGTGTTTTCAAGACTTCTCCTGCTGCGCTTGTCGAAGCAGGAAGGCAGCAAGACTTGAGGCCCGGATGGAACTGCTGACCCAACGCAAGATAGTCAACAAGCTCGCGCTTGGCTTGTCGATGGCCGCCATGGCTTTCGGCCTATTCTGGCTGGCCTGGATCCTGTTCACTACACTTCAACTCGGCATCGCGGGCGTGTCGGTCGAATTGTTTACCAAGATGACGCCTCCGCCCGGGGCCAGCGATCCCGGCGGTTTGCTCAACGCAATCGTCGGCAGTGCGATCATGGTTTCGCTGGCAACGGCGCTGGGTACCCCGATCGGCATTCTGGCGGGTATTTATCTGGCCGAGTACGGTCAACACACCTGGCTGGGGCACATCACGCGCTTCATCAACGACATTCTGCTTTCGGCGCCTTCTATTGTGATCGGCCTTTTCATTTACGCCATTTACGTCTCCAAAGTGGGAAATTTCTCCGGAATCTCGGGGATATTTGCTCTGGCGCTGATTGTCATTCCGGTCGTGGTGGCGACTACCGAGAACATGCTCAAGCTGGTGCCGAATAGTCTGCGCGAGGCGGCCTTTGCTCTGGGCGCGCCAAAGAGCACCGTGATCATGAGGGTGACGCTGAAGGCCTCGACCGCTGGCGTCATCACCGGCATCCTGCTGGCGGTGGCCCGCATCGCCGGCGAGACGGCTCCGCTTTTATTCACGGCGTTGTCGAACCAGTTCTGGAGCCTTGATCTGAACAAGCCAATGGCCAACCTTCCGGTGACCATTTTCAAGTTTGCCATGAGCCCCTTCAAGGAATGGCAGGATCTTGCCTGGGCGGGCGTGCTGCTGATCACACTGGGTGTGCTGGGCCTGAATATCATCGCCCGCGTGCTGTTCCGTCAGAAGCACAAGAATTGAAACCGGTTATACATTCATGCGGCAGCTAGCGACACCTCTCGATGATGAAACAAGCTAAAAGCGGCAAGAGGGCCCGCTCCCACCCATCCTCCCCCGCGCGGGGGAGGCTATTTATTTGCTCGCTTTGCTCGACGATCACCCGTCGTCTCGAACGAGGAGTTTCACCTTAACCATGAACGATACCAGCCAGACCATGATGATGAACGAGACCGGCGTGCAACTCGAGGCGCAGATGACTTGCCGGAATCTGGATTTCTATTACGGCAAGTACCACGCACTGAAGAATATCAACCTGGATATCTACAAGCGGCATGTCACTTCCTTCATTGGTCCGTCGGGCTGCGGCAAATCGACCTTGCTGCGTGCCATGAACCGCATGTACGACCTGTATCCCGATCAGCGTGCCACCGGCGAACTGCTGCTCGACGGCAAGAACATGCTCGACCGCAATGTCGATGTCACCGTGCTGCGCGCCAAGGTCGGCATGGTGTTCCAGAAGCCGACCCCTTTCCCGATGTCGATCTACGAGAACATTGCCTTCGGCGTGCGCCTGCATGAGAGGCTAGGCAAGTCGGACATGGAGGATCGCGTTGAATGGGCGCTGCGCAAAGCGGCGCTGTGGGACGAAGCCAAGGACAAGCTCGGTCAGAGCGGCATGAGTCTTTCCGGCGGCCAGCAGCAGCGCCTGTGCATCGCCCGCGGTATCGCCGTCAAACCCGAGGTGCTGTTGCTCGACGAGCCGACCTCGGCACTGGACCCGATCTCCACCATGCGCATCGAGGAATTGATTGGTGAGTTGAAGGAAGATTTCACCATCGCCATCGTGACCCACAACATGCAACAGGCCGCGCGAATTTCCGACTACACCGCCTACATGTATTTGGGCGAAATGATCGAGTTCGGCGTCACCGACCAGGTTTTCATCAAGCCGAAAAAGAAGGCGACGGAAGACTACATCACGGGTCGTTTCGGTTAAAGCCGCCTGCTCAATTTATCCCGGGAGTTTTGTATGACCGAACGAATTTTTGCCGTTTTGTTTTTGTGTACCGGTAATTCGGCTCGCTCGATCCTGGGTGAGGCCATACTCCAGCATGCAGGCAATGGTCGCTTTCGCGCGTTTAGCGCGGGCAGTCATCCCGCCGGCAAAGTAAATCCCTGGGCCATTGAACTACTGGCGCGGCAGGGCCTCGCTGTCGCGGACCTGCGCAGCAAAAACTGGGACGAATTCGCCGTGGCCGGGGCGTCGAAATTGGATTTCGTATTCACCGTTTGCGACAATGCGGCTGGCGAAGTCTGTCCGGTCTGGCCTGGCCAACCGATAACCGCGCATTGGGGCATTGAAGATCCAGCGGCGGTCGACGGCAGTGACGAAGACAAGCGCCGCGCTTTCTCCAAGGCTTTTGCCGAAATGAATCGACGTATTTCACTGTTCACCAACCTGCCACTCGCCAAACTCGACGCGATGGCGATCAAGCGCGAAATTGACCAGATCGGACGCTGCGCAGATAAAGTGAGTGAGCCATGAGCGCCCAGTGCGAGGTCATTGCAAAGACTGCGGCTGCCGCGCCGATGAGTTTTTTTGAGCGCTATCTGACTGTCTGGGTATTCCTCTGCATTGTTATCGGCATCGCCCTTGGCCAATGGCTGCCGGTGCCGTTTCAGGTGCTTGGCAAACTCGACGTGGCCAGGGTCAATTTGCCAGTGGGTCTGTTGATCTGGGTGATGATCATTCCGATGCTGGTCAAGGTGGATTTCAGCGCTCTTCATCAGGTCAGGCAGCATGTGCGCGGCATCGGCGTCACGCTGTTCGTGAATTGGCTGGTCAAGCCGTTTTCGATGGCTTTCCTCGGCTGGCTGTTCATCCGCCACATCTTCGCTCCGTATCTGCCGGCCGATCAGCTCGACAGCTATATCGCTGGCCTGATCCTGCTCGCTGCAGCGCCTTGTACGGCGATGGTTTTTGTCTGGAGCCGACTTTCCAATGGCGACCCGCTGTTCACGCTTTCGCAAGTCGCGCTCAACGACAGCATCATGATCTTTGCTTTCGCTCCGCTGGTCGGCTTGCTGCTCGGTATATCGGCCATCGTCGTGCCATGGGACACGCTGGTAACTTCAGTCGTGCTTTACATCGTGATCCCGCTGATCCTGGCTCAGCTCTGGCGCAAGTCGCTGCTCAGCAAAGGACAGGTGCACTTCGACGCAATGATGGAGAAGATCGGACCGTGGTCGATCTCTGCGCTGCTTGCTACTTTGGTGCTGCTGTTTGCATTTCAGGGCAAGGCAATCATCGAGCAACCATTGATCATCGCGCTGCTGGCCGTGCCGATTCTGATTCAAGTGTTCTTCAACTCCGGCCTGGCTTACTGGCTGAATCGGGCGGTCGGAGAGAAACACAATATCGCCTGCCCATCGGCCTTGATTGGCGCCTCAAACTTCTTCGAACTGGCCGTCGCCGCTGCCATCAGTCTGTTCGGTTTCGAGTCGGGTGCGGCACTGGCAACCGTGGTTGGTGTTTTGATCGAAGTGCCCGCGATGCTGCTGGTGGTGAGCTTGGTGAATGGCAGCAAGAACTGGTACGAGCGGCGGGACCAAGGTTGAGTAATGGGAGATTCTCGATCTCAAATGCCCGGATGCTCATCCTTCTTGGGCGCTAAGCTTCCACAGACGGCCTGCGCGAGCCATGAAGACACCGCTCAACGCACCATAGAGGCCACCAACGGCTGTTGAGAAAACGACATCGTTTGCCATGTCAGGCCGTAAGCCCAGTGTTACTCCGACAGCGTATTTGACAGTGAATATCCCGAGGATTAAAACCATGGGCAACCAACTGCCAGGCAAGTGGAACAGTCCCGAGGTTTTGTCGTAATGCGTTTGCGCTGAGGCCGGGCGCCGCAGCAATAGCCACCCTGTAAACCCGATGGCGATGGCCCACGTCAGCAACGCCATCGGCACAGGGCCGAAACTCGACACTGTGCCCGACAATGACAAGCCGGTCATGATCAGCGGCAAAATGAGAATGCGGCGCAACCCGACGGTTCGCGCGCGGGTCTGGCTGAACCCAAGCATCAGTAAAGCCAGCAGAAGGCCCCAGACCCAGATCGGTGTGTGAGTAATGATGGAGGAGAGCATGGTCGTCAGATCCTGTTGATGTGATTGAAGACGCCCATGCTGCCATCCGTCACGGCGTCAGCCCAGAGCGGTGCGACGAATTCACAAAATGGTGTAGCGAATGGTATCCACGAGGGGCGAACGGTTCGCTCGGTGCGACAGCTTGAAACTCAATCCTGGGCGGCATGAAGAGGCGAGCATTAAAAGTCGGCGCTGGCGATACGGGTCTCTGCGACAGTGCTGCCGGCTGATTATTGGATGACGGCTGGAGTTTCGCAGTCGTGCAATGCCGATGGGGCTACAGGTGTTGGCAACGCCTTGTCAGGCGACAGCGATTCAAGAAAAGCCAACAGGTCACCACTTTCCTGCTCGTTCAATCGGAGTGGCTTGAGGATGCGCTCGCCGTCCGCGTGCAGGCGGTCCAAATCCAGTTCGGAATAGTGCCGCACCACGTCGCGCAGCGTGGCAAGGCTGCCGTTGTGCATGTAGGGCGCGGTAAGTTTCAGATTGCGCAGACTCGGCACTTTGAACTCGCCAAAGTTGCGATGCTCCGGCCGCAGGAATTTTGTCCCTGTTGCATTGGCTTTGGTCGGGTCGTCGTTATGGACGCCCAGCAGGTTGTAGGGGTTTGCCAGCAGGCGTTTGATTCCGCCTTGCCGACCCGGATCAACGCCGCGCGGCTGGATAAAAAAGGGCATGCCGATATCGCCGAACTCGCCGTTGCTGAACAGCGGGCCGGCGTGACACACCGTGCATTGCCCGCGGCCCAGAAAAAGTTGCAGGCCGCGCCGTGCGGCAGGTGGATAAGACACTGAAGCTGCTGCGTCATTGCGCTCCAAAGCATCGCGAAAGCGATCGAATGGCGTTGGGGGCGATACCAAAGTTTCCTGCCAGGCGGCGATGGCTTTGGCGACATTCGCCAAAAGGTTCGCGTCGCTGGCGGCAGGCGACGTGCCAAAAGCCTGGCGATAGTGGCAGGCCAGTGCTGGATTTTTTTTCAGTAAAGTGGCCGTTCGTTTTGCGCTGCCGCCCATTTCGCGCGGGTCGAGTATCGGCCGCAAGCTGGCCGACCACAGATTGTCGTGGCCGCCATCCCAGCCAAACCAGCGCTGATGGCGAACATTGAGCAATCCGGGCGTGTTGCGTACGCCATCGAGCAAGCCACGTCCGGTGCTGCGGCTATCCTGAAAACCCTGCTCGGGGGTGTGGCAACTGGCGCAGGCAACGCGCGAGTTGGCCGAAAGTCGCGCGTCAAAGAAAAGCGCATGGCCCAGCCAGATGGCTGCGGAATTTCCCGAGACACGATTACCGGGGTCTGGCTTCCAGGGCAACGGCCACGGCCCATGTGCGGCGATGCGGCCAAGTTCAGCGGGTGAGAATTCGGTAACACCGCCAGCTTGCGCGCCCGCCAGGGGTGCTACGGCAAACACCAACAGCGCAAGCGATATATACAGCGGCCATGGCTGGATCGATCTGCCGGGCTTCATTCAATTTGCACGTCATGGAAGAGCTGCGTCACTCCGCTGTCGGATTGCACGTCGAAGACCAGCCGCCAATGGCCGGCCATGTGGAACATCATGCCCTCGACACGGAATCGCCCGCTACCCAGCGGCGAGACGACGGGGCGATAGTTCATGCCGTGTTTGTGTTCCGGCATGCTGGCGTCGGCCATTGTCAGGCGCGCGTTGGAGACGCTGTAGCCATCACGTCCATCACATAACTGCACATCCAGCGCGAAGTGTTTTGCCATCGGAATCCGGGCGGGTTTTGCGGCGTCGGAGGACAGCAGCGGTCGATAGGCGAGAAGGCGCCCATCCTTCCGTACGACAGCGCCATCGGCATCGCTCGGCGGGCAACTGGCATGCGCGGCGGCCGCGAGCAAGCTCAGAATCAACGTGGGCAATGCATGGCGCCATTGGGCACCGTCTCGCCAGCGCCGACTTTTCACCGCTTCGTGGTCATCATCGATGAAAACAGGGTTTCACCGTTCTTCCAGCCGATGCGCTCGGCGATATCGGGCGGCAGATCGGCCAGCCACGCGCGCGACCAGTCGGCATGTTCGGCAATGTAATACCAGCGCTCGGGCGTGTAGGTGTCGGTGCCGACCAGGAAACGATCCGGGAATTCGAGAAACGCTGCACGCCAGCCGGGGTCGACCTTGCCGCCGCTGGCGTGATCGTTGCGAAAGGCCAGATCAGCGTGCAACTTCGGATGTTTCTTCAGCAGCGCCCGAACCGCCTCGGGTGAATCAAATCCGGAATGGGCCCAGAGGATGCGCGCGCCGGGGTCTTGCGCGAACACCCGTTCAATAGCGTCACGGTCACCGTGCAGGTGCAGCCAGAGTTTGTACTGCTTTGCCAGTTGTACCGTACGCCGAACCACAGGTAGATCGGCCTCGGCACCATAGACATGAAACTCGCCGATTGCGGCATAGCGATTTTTCTTCAGGCGTGCCTCAAGGTGGGTGATGACGCTTTGGTCTCTGACCCAACTGGAAATCTCGCCGCGCGTGCGATAGGGACGCAAGGACGGCACAACGAGGTCAGGCGCTTCGGCGTAGAGCATCTGCGTGCCGTCATCGCTGGAGCTGGAAATCATTGCCCGTTTAAGACCGGCCTTGCGCAAAATGGCAATGGCTTCTTTGGGTGGCGTGGGTTCCCAGGCGTCGTGGCTGTAGTGCAGGTGGGCGTCGAAAATCGGCATTTTCGTTTCGGCCGCCGATGCAACGGGCAGATCAAAAATCGCCGCGGTCAGTGCGATGGAAAGCAAGGTCCACAGTGGCAACGAAAGGGACGTTCGGGGCCCCGGAGATAGTGTTGCCTCAGCCCGACGCTGCATGTTCATGGTCGACTCCTTGCTTAGACTCGCTTCGATCATTGATATTTCCACGATGCCGGTGAGAGTATCTCTGGATATAGCCGCAACAGTCAATCGAAGCGCGCTTCAGATTTCTGGATTCGTTGCAGGGTCTGTTTTTGGCGTTACAGGGAGAAATGCGGCAGTAGCGATTTCGTTTGCCAACGACCGTGCGACACGGAGCATGACATTCAGCAGCTCCTGCGCGATCAACTCGCGCAGGAGCTTTAGCGGCCCGGGAAGGCGTACCGAACGGCTCAGAGATCGTGTTTCTTCGGCATACAGGCGGAGCAAGTCATATAGCAATAACGCAAATTCGTCGCGCGAGAATGCCGTTTGCAATGCGCCGCGCAATGAGCGTGCGTTGTTGCGCGCCATCAACACTTTCCGGGCGGCGTCGAACAGCAGTTTCATGCGTCGTGTACGAATCGGCACGATCTCTTCGTAGCGGACCACGATTTCGATCGGGAAGCGGTCGACACGGACCAAAAAAGCGCGGTCGATTTCTTTCGTGCCCTGTAACAATTGTGGCAGCACCTCGGTCCAGTCGGGAGCCGCCTGCGCCATTTGTTCGCCGGCGCGCAGGATCACCAGTGCATCCTTCTCGATTTCCTTTTCTACATTCAGTGCCAGCACCGGTTCCAGATGTGGCAGCGCCAGCCGCAAGGGAAGTGCAGCGCGTATTGCGGTGGCAGTGCGCTGGCTATAGACCTTGAGTATTCGGCCGTTGAATCGAGCGAGGGTCTTGGCCCGCAGCAACTTGTTGGCGCCTTGCCTGCGGTGTCAGCTAGTAGCCGGTTTTACGGCACGGTGGAAGCCCAGCATGCCGTGAAACACGGTATCCACCTTGACCTGGACATAGCCCAGTTCTCGCAGCAGGATCGACAGTTCTTCTGCGCTGTAGAACAGTTCCAATGCGTCCAGGAAATATTGCTTTGCATTTGCTGCTGCGGGGCCGCTGCCAACAATCAGGCCGGTCAGTCCGAGACAGCCGCGCAGGTAGGTGTAGTAGAGGTTCTTCACGATCACGTTGCGCGGGCGCAGCATGTCGGAATGGTGAAAACGGCCGCCCGGTTTGAGCACGCGCTGAATCTCGCTGAATACTTCGCGCACGCGCAGGTGGCGTGAGGCAAATTGCAGCGTGACGATGTCGAAATGATTGTCAGGAAAGGGCAGGGTGTGCACGTCGCCAATGGTGCTTTTTATCTTGAGGCCCTTAGCGGCGGCGCGTTGCTGGCCAACGGTTTGCATGGCGGCACTGCGATCCATGGCATGCACGTCCAGTGTCGGTTCGCGCATGAGCAGCGCGATGCCGATGGCGTTGGTGCCGGCGCAGACGTCCAATACTTTTTGTTTCGGTTGCAAGTCGACAAGTTGCATGAAACGTTTGAGAAAGTTGTCGAACTGTCCAAGTGCCGCGATGTTGTTGGCGCGGTCGTAGTAGGGAGCGACATCAGCAAAGACGTCGTTCAGATCATTGTTCCAGACCTTGCTGAAGCGGGCTTCACGCGCTGCCTCGCGCAGCGCCATCGGGGGAGGTGCCATTCCTGTTTTTCCTTCGGTGGTCTTGAATCGTTGCGGCTTGACCCCGGTCAGATTCTCAGCAGGTACACCGCCGAAAAAAGGCTGCCCACGATCGCCCCAAAATACAGAATCGTCGCGACCAGTGTATCGGCACGCACGCCGAAATCATAGAAGGTGCAGCGCAGTCGATGCGCTGAACTCCACAGCGACAGTGCGATCACGCCGAAAATGACCAGTTTTCCGAGGCCGTTGGCGGCGAAGGCATGCATTTTGTCGTAGCCAAGGCCCACAGGAACATGACCCAGCGCGGCCATCAAGGTAAGCAGAACGATCACCGGGATGAAGAAGGCGATGACAGTGCCGCCAGCGGCGAAGGGAAACCAGACGACGGGTTTGTGTGATTTGGCCATGATCAGAACACTCCCGCAAGAGTGAGCACGCCGAACGACAGTACCGCCCACGCGACATAGTGCGCGCCGGAAATGATGTTGCCCGGTACGAAGTCTTCACCAATCTGCAGCGGCATGGCTTTTTGCGTGGCATTGAACCAGGTGGCGGCGTGATACACCGCTGCCACCAGAGCCAGAAAATGAAAGCCGATTGACGCCGGGCTCTTTAGTGCCAGCAGGAAGCTTTCGTAGGCGGCTGGCCCGTTGGCGAGCGCCTGCAACCCGACCACCAGCAATACACAATAGGCGCCGACAAAAATACAGGTGATCTCGCGAGACATATAACGCATGTAGCGCGGGTGCCTGAAAAACCAGGTGGTCGGCGGTACCTCACGGATCAGGGGTCTGCGGCTCATGGTATGTCTCCTGCATCTTTGCGGGAGACGGGATCCTCGGTGGATTTTCCTCCCGGTATCAAGTGTTCGACGATCCAGTCGATCGAACTGGTGATTTTCATCTGCTGCAAGGCGCTGGCGGGATCGACGTGGGCCGGGCAGACCTCGGAACAGGCGCCGACGAAGGTGCATTCCCATACGCCTTCATGGGTAGCCACCACTTCCTGCCGTTCTTTGCGGCCACCATCGCGCGAGTCCTGGTTGTAACGGTGCGCCAGGGTTAGCGCCGCCGGGCCGATGAAGCTCGGCGTCAAACCGTACTCCGGGCAGGCGGCATAACACAGCATGCAGTTGATGCACATTGAATATTGACGAAACTTCATCAGTTGCGCGGGTGTCTGCTTGTACTCGCCCTCGCTAATAGGCTTTTTCTCTTTCGGGATGAGGTAGGGCTTGACGCGTTTGAGCTTCTCCATGAAGTCGTCGGGCGCCGTGACCAGATCGCGCTCAACGGGGAAGTGGGTCAATGGTTCGACCCGGATCACGCCTTCGTAGCTGCGCAGAAATGCATGACACGAGAGCTTCGGCTCGCCATTGATCATCATGCCGCAACTGCCGCAGACCGCCATGTGACAGGACCAGCGGTAATTGAGTGTGGGGTCGATGTCCGCCTTGATCTTGTTCAGCGCATCGAGCACCACCCATTCTTCCTGGCACATTACTTCGTAGTGCTGGAAATGAGCCTCGGTGTCCGTATCCGGGTTGTAGCGAAGCACGTCCAGCTGAACCAGGCGCTCGTTGCTTCCGCCGGGCCGCCCCAAGGAGGCAACCGTCCCTTCCGGGGGGGCGGCGAGCGGGGGTTGCGAGCGTGGGGGGCTATTGCTCATTTGTGATCTCCCGAATAGTCGCGCACACCCGGCGGGGATTTGGTAATGACTACATCAAGGTAGCTTACGCGCGGAGCCTCCAGTCCCTGGTGGTGAACCATGGTATGGCACAAGTAATTCGTGTCGTCGCGCTCGACGTAATCGAGACGCTGGTGGGCACCGCGCGATTCCTTGCGGGCCAGTGCGCCTACCGTTACTGCTTCCGCGCAATCGAGCATGGAGCCCAGTTCGAGTACCTGGAACAGATCGGTGTTGAAGACATTGGTCTTGTCGGTGAGAATTACGCGGCGGTAGCGCTCGCGCAGTTCGTGAATTTTATTCACCCCTTCCTGCAGTCCTTCTTCGGTGCGATAGATGCCGACGTTCTTCTCCATCGTGTCCATCATTTCCTTGCGCAGGCCGGACATCGATTCAGTGCCGTCGCTGCGCGAGAAGAGTTCGCGGATGCGGGACTGGGTTTCTTCGGCGCGGGCATTCAGTGCCGCAGTGTTGGAAGCAGGCAAACCCTGGATGTGCTCGATGGCAGAGAGCGCCGCCCGGCGGCCGAACACCAGCAGCTCGACAAGTGAATTTGATCCCAGCCGGTTGGCGCCGTTCAAGCTGACGCAGGCGCATTCGCCAGCGGCGAACAAGCCGGGCAGGGGCGTGGCAGCGGATGTATTGGTGGAAATGCCGCCCATCATGTAATGCACCACGGGGCGGATCGGCACCGCTTCCTTGACGATGTCGACACCGAGGTAGCTCTCGGCCAATTCACGCACCAGGGGCAGACGCTCATTGATTTTCTTTTCTCCGAGGTGGCGCATGTCGAGCATTACGCATTCGCCCCACTGGGTTGTTACCGTATTGCCCTTCTGCAACTCGTGCCAATAGGCCTGACTAACGCGGTCGCGCGGGCCAAGTTCCATGGTCTTGAGCTGTGGCTGGCCCACCGGTGTTTCCGGGCCCATACCGTAATCCTGCAGGTAGCGACGCCCATTCTTGTTGACCAGAATGCCGCCTTCGCCGCGGCAGGCTTCAGTCAGCAGGCTGCCGGTATTGGGCAGGCCGGTCGGATGATACTGGACGAACTCCATGTCTTTCAGAGGCGCACCGGCGCGGTAAGCCATGGCCATGCCGTCGCCCGTTTTGATCGCTCCGTTGGTAGAGAAAGGGAACATGCGGCCAGCACCGCCGCCGGCGATAATCACCGCCTTGGCGTGAAACTGGCGCAACTGGCCACTGCGCATCTCCATGGCGGTCGCGCCCTGGCAGCGGCCATCATCGACCAGCAGGTCGAGTGCATAGTATTCGTCAAAGCGCGTGATCGAAGGGAACTGCAACGAGGTCTGGAACAGCGTGTGCAGGATATGAAAGCCGGACTTGTCGGCGGCGAACCAGGTGCGTTTCTTCTTCATGCCGCCGAATGGTCGTACCGCCACTGACCCATCGGCTTCGCGATTCCAGGGGCAACCCCAGTGTTCGAGTTGCAACAGCTCTTTGGGAGCCTCGTGAATGAAGTATTCGACGCAATCCTGATCGGAGAGCCAATCGCCACCGCCTACGGTATCGTCGAAGTGCATGTCGAAGCTGTCATCCGGCTTGATCACACCGGCAGCACCACCTTCCGCAGCGCAGGTGTGGCTGCGCATCGGGTATACCTTTGAAATCAACGCAATGCGTAGCTGAGGGGCGGTTTCTGCCAAGGCAATCGCGGCTCGCAGACCGGCGCCACCAGCGCCTATGATTACGACATCGAACGATATAGTTTCCATTGCGCTCCGCCAGTTGTGATGAGTGCTCGGTATCAGGCGCTTAGTATCAAGGTATTGCATGGGCCGCTATTGACATATGTCAATAGCTCGTATTGGTCAAAAGACAGATGTCGATCAAGTAGTGGCTCCAGTCGCTCAGTGCGTCCTAAGCCGACCGCAGTCTGGCAATTGGACGCGGCTGTCGCTATAATGCCGGGCTTCATGTAGTCGCCTTTGAGTACCCCAATGCGTAGAAAACTGGTTGCTGGAAACTGGAAACTGCACGGCAGTCTTGCCGCCAATGTCGGGCTGTTGCAGGCCGTGCGCGATGGCGTCAAAGGCCCGGCTGAGGTCGCGGTTTGCGTGCCATTCCCCTATCTCGCCCAAGCACGTGCGGCGCTTGAAGGTAGCAACGTCGCCTGGGGCGCGCAGGATGTCTCCGAGCATGCACAGGGCGCCTGGACCGGAGAAGTCAGTGGCGCGATGCTGACAGACTTTGCCTGCCGTTTTGTTCTGGTTGGGCATTCCGAGCGGCGATCCTTTTTTGGTGATACCGATACCGTCGTTGCCGCAAAGTTTGCCGCGGCGCAAGTGGCCGGGCTGACGCCAGTGCTGTGCGTCGGTGAAACGCTCGCAGAACGCGAGGCTGGCATTACCGGCGAAGTGGTCACACGTCAAATCGACGCCGTGCTTGCCAATAGCGGTGTCGAGGCCTTTTCCCGCGCTGTTGTGGCCTATGAGCCCGTATGGGCGATCGGGACCGGGCGCACCGCGTCGCCGGCACAGGCGCAGGAAGTGCACGCCTTGATTCGCGCCCGCTTTGCCCGCGACAGTGACGGCATCGCGGCTGCTTTGCGTCTTTTGTATGGCGGTAGCGTCAAAGCTAACAATGCTACCGAGCTTTTCAGTCAGCCCGATATTGATGGCGGGCTCATTGGTGGTGCGTCGCTGGTGGCCGAGGACTTCCTCGCCATTTGCGCGGCTGCCTGAACAAAATCTCAAGAGGTTTACATGGAATTACTTCATACCGTGATCTTGACCGTACATGTCATTGCCACGCTTTCAATTATCGGCGTCGTTCTGCTGCAGCATGGCAAGGGCGCGGACATGGGTGCGGCCTTTGGAAGTGGCGCGTCCGGCAGCTTGTTTGGTGCTACGGGTTCGTCAAATTTTCTTTCGCATGTGACGGCGGTTCTGGCGGTCGTATTTTTTCTGACCAGTCTGAGCCTGTCCTATATCGCTAGCTCGGCGCCAAAGTCGTCCGGTAGTGTCATGGATTCGGTTCCCGCAACGGTGGTTCCTGCCGCTCCCGCGCAACAGCCTGCAGCGCCTGATTCCAAGGCCAAGGACATACCTAAATAGTTTGTAGGAGTATTCCGAAAGCAGTATTTTTTTGCTGCAGCGCACTAGAGAGTCAGTCGCTTGATATATAATTTGCGCCGCTCGCGCTGTAGCGCAATGCCGACGTGGTGAAATTGGTAGACACGCTATCTTGAGGGGGTAGTGGCGAAAGCTGTGTGAGTTCGAGTCTCACCGTCGGCACCAGTGAATTTGGCACCAGATTGGCAGTAAAGAAGAGAAAAAATGTAGTTGAGCGTTGGTTGTTTTGCAGCGTATTGCGAAATGATCAGCCGACAATAACGAGCGGAGTGGCTTACCACCAAAATGTTGGAAAATTACTTTCCCATCCTCGTATTCGCATTGGTGGGTCTCGCTTTCGGGTGTGTGCCCATTCTGCTCGGATGGTTGATCGCCCCAAATCGTCCCGATAGCGAAAAGCTCTCAGCCTTCGAGTGCGGCTTTGCTCCCTTCGAAGATGCGCGCATGAAGTTCGATGTGCGGTATTACCTGATCGCCATCCTCTTCATTCTGTTCGACCTTGAAATAGCCTTTCTCCTGCCGTGGGCGACGATTTTTAAGGAAATCGTCCATACCGAGGCGATGAGAATGTTCGGCTTTGTCGAGATGTTTGTCTTTATCGGAATCCTCGTCGTTGGCTACGTCTATGCGTGGGCCAAAGGGGCGCTGGATTGGGAATGAACATGCTCAAGGAATCCAGCACATGAGTATCGAAGGCGTTCTGCAGGAAGGCTTCGTTACCACGTCGCTGGACAAGATCATCAATTGGACCCGCACCGGGTCGATGTGGCCGATGACGTTCGGTCTGGCCTGCTGCGCCATCGAAATGATTCATGCCGGTTGTTCGCGCTACGACCTCGATCGCTTCGGTATCGTCTTCCGGCCGAGCCCGCGTCAATCCGACGTGATGATTGTCGCCGGTACCCTGACAAACAAGATGGCGCCGGCTCTGCGTAAAGTCTATGACCAGATGGCCGAACCCCGCTGGGTACTCTCAATGGGCTCCTGCGCCAATGGTGGCGGCTACTACCATTATTCATATTCAGTCGTCCGCGGTGTCGATCGAATAGTGCCCGTCGATGTGTATGTGCCCGGTTGCCCGCCAACAGCAGAGGCGCTGTTGTACGGCCTGATCCAGTTGCAGAGCAAAATTCGGCGCACCACCACCATAGCCCGCTGACCTGATGAGAGCTATCCGATGAGCGCGAAACTGGAACGACTCTGCCGCCTACTGAAGGAAAGCTTCGGTGATCGCATCATGGAGCCGGTAATGGCGCTGGGCGAAGTCACCGTGGCAATACCAGCCGAGAATTATCTGGATGCAATGCGTCAATTGCGCGATGACCCGGTATTTTGTTTCGAGCAGTTGATGGATCTCAGCGGTATCGACTATTCCGAGTTTACTGGCTACCAAGGCAAGCGTTTTGCCGCCGTCAGCCAATTGTTGTCGCTCACCCACAATTGGCGTTTACGCGTCAAGGTTTTCGCGCCGGATGATGAGTTTCCGGTGGTGGCGTCAGTCATGGATATCTGGAACGTCGCCAATTGGTATGAGCGTGAGGCCTTTGACCTGTTCGGCATTCATTTCGAAGGTCATGTCGATCTGCGTCGCATCCTGACTGACTACGGTTTTGTCGGTCATCCCTTCCGCAAGGACTTCCCGATTTCGGGTTATGTCGAGATGCGTTACGACCCCGAGCAACAGCGCGTGATCTATCAGCCGGTAACTATCGAGCCGCGCGAAGTGACACCACGCATCGTGCGTGAAGAGCAATACGCAAAGGGCGATGGTCGTGGCTGAAATCAAGAACTACACCATTAACTTCGGTCCGCAGCATCCAGCCGCGCACGGTGTTCTGCGCCTGGTGCTGGAGCTGGACGGAGAAGTTATCGTGCGTGCCGATCCGCATATTGGCTTGCTGCATCGCGGTACCGAAAAACTGGCGGAAACCCGCACCTGGTTGCAGACGCTGCCGTATCTTGATCGTCTTGATTACACATCGATGATCCCGAGCGAACATGCGTATTGTCTCGCTGTCGAGCGGTTGCTGGGTGTCGAAGTTCCGATTCGCGCGCAATACATACGGGTCATGATGGACGAAGTGACACGCATCAAGAATCACTTGCTCAACATCGGCACCCACGCTCTCGATATCGGCGCCATGACCATGGTGTTGTATACCTTCCGCGAGCGTGAGGATCTGTTCGACGTTCTCGAAGCCGTGTGCGGTGCACGCATGCACCAGGCCTATTACCGGCCGGGCGGCGTCTATCGCGATTTGCCGGACCAGATGCCGAAGTATCAGGAGAACCGTTTCAAGAACGCACAAACGGTCAAGGAACTGAACGAGGCCCGCGACGGCTCGCTACTGGATTTTCTCGAGGATTTCACCAACCGTTTTCCGGTGTATCTGAGTGAATACCACACACTGCTGACCGACAACCGCATTTGGAAACAGCGTACCGTTGGCATTGGTGTGGTCAGTCCCGAGCGTGCTCTGCAACTGGGTTTCAGCGGAGCAATGCTGCGCGGATCAGGCATCGAGTGGGATCTGCGCAAGAAGCAGCCTTATGAAGTCTATGACCGCATGGATTTCGATATTCCGGTTGGCGTGAATGGCGACACCTATGACCGCTATCTGGTGCGCATGGAAGAAATGTTCCAGGCCAATCGCATCGTCAAGCAGTGTATCGAGTGGCTTAGAAAAAATCCCGGACCGGTCATCACCGACGATCACAAAGTGGCGCCTCCCTCGCGCGAGAAGATGAAGGGCAGCATGGAGGAACTGATTCATCATTTCAAGCTGTTTTCCGAAGGCATGCACGTACCGGCCGGCGAAGCTTATGCCGCTATTGAGCATCCCAAGGGCGAAATGGCGGTCTGGGCAGTTTCCGATGGTGCCAACAAGCCATACCGAATCAAATTGCACACGGCGGGAATCCCGCATTTGGCCGCCACCGACGAAATGTGCCGGGGCCACATGCTGGCCGACGCGACCGCCATTATCGGCACCATCGATCTGGTGCTCGGTGACGTTGACAGATAAACAGCCGCATGGAAAAACAAAACGACATGTTGAGTTCCGAAGCCTTCCGAAAAATCGATCGGGAAGTGGCCAAGTATCCGGCTGACCAGAGGCAGTCTGCGATCATGGCAGCGCTGGTGATTGCTCAGGACGAGAAGGGCTGGCTGGCGCAAGAAACCATTGCCGAGGTAGCCGGCTATCTGGGCATGGCACCGATTGCCGCCTATGAAGTGGCGAGCTTCTACAACATGTATAACTTGAAGCCTGTCGGCAAGTACAAAGTGACGGTGTGCACCAATCTGCCTTGCGCCTTGTCAGGCGGCGTTCACGCGGCTGACTACGTCAAGGAAAAACTCGGCATCGACTTCAACGAGACAACCCCGGATGGCAAGTTCACCTTGAAAGAAGGTGAATGCATGGGTGCTTGTGGCGATGCGCCGGTAATGCTGGTGAACGACAAGCGCATGTGCAGTTTCATGCTGCCCGAGCAGATCGATGCTCTGTTGGCGGAGTGCAAATAAGATGGCTCTGATCGACACCATCAATCCACTGCTCACCACCGGTTGGGGCAAGGGCCAAGGCAACGATAGCGGCTGGAGTCTCAAGGACTACGAGGCGCGCGGCGGCTATGCGCAGCTGAAGCGCATATTAGCCAGCAAGATGACTCAGGACGACTTGATCGCCGAGGTCAAGAAGTCGGTGTTGCGCGGCCGTGGCGGTGCGGGTTTCCCCACCGGCCTCAAGTGGAGTTTCATGCCCAAGGCGGCTCCGGTGAAATACGTCGTCTGCAATACAGACGAAGGCGAGCCCGGCACTTTCAAGGACCGCGACCTGCTTCGCTTTGATCCGCACTCCACCATTGAAGGCATGATCATTGCCGGCTATGCGGTCGGTGCGAGAAGTGGATACAACTACATCCACGGGGAGATTTTCGAGATCTATCAGCGTTTCGAAGAAGCGATTGATGAAGCGCGTGCCGCAGGTTATCTGGGCGAGAATATTCTCGGATCGGATTTCAGTTTTGATCTCTTCGCACATCACGGCTGGGGCGCCTACATCTGTGGCGAGGAAACCGGCCTGCTCGAATCGATTGAGGGAAAAAAGGGGCAGCCGCGCTTCAAGCCGCCTTTCCCGGCAAATTTCGGCCTGTACGGTAAGCCGACCACGATCAACAATACCGAAACCTTTGCCGCGATTCCTTTCATTCTCGGCATGGGCGGTGAGGCCTACCTTAATCTGGGTAAGCCCAACAACGGCGGTACCAAACTGTTCTCCGTCTCGGGTCATGTCAATCGCCCGGGTAACTACGAAGTACCGATGGGTACTCCGTTCGCCAAACTGTTGGAAATGGCCGGCGGCATGCGCGGCGGTCGCAAGCTCAAGGCAGTGATCCCCGGTGGATCTTCAGCCCCGGTGCTGCCCGCCGACGTCATGATGGAATGCACCATGGATTACGATTCCATCGCCAAGGCTGGCTCCATGCTGGGCTCGGGCGCGGTCATCGTGATGGACGAGACGGTCTGCATGGTCAAGGCGCTGGAGCGCTTGTCGTACTTCTATTACGAGGAATCCTGCGGTCAATGCACGCCCTGTCGTGAGGGCAGCGGCTGGCTGTATCGCGTCGTGCATCGTATCGAGCACGGCCAGGGCCGTGCGGAAGATCTCGATTTGCTGAACCGGGTGACAGACAACATGATGGGCAAGACCATCTGCGCACTGGCCGATGCCGCCGCCTTCCCGGTGCGCAGCTTTATCAAGCATTTCAGAAGCGAATTCGAATATCACATCGAGCACAAGAAGTGTCTCGTCGATCCTGAAGTGCAGCGCGCGGGCAGCGGTTTTTTCCGTGCCTCTTCAACAACGGAGGCAGCGTAATGGTCGAAATCGAAATCGACGGCACGACGCTGCAGGTGGCTGAAGGCAGCACCATCATCGAGGCTGCCCACCAGATCGGCACCTATATCCCGCACTTCTGCTATCACAAGAAACTGTCCATCGCTGCCAACTGCCGGATGTGTCTGGTCCAGGTCGAGAAAGCACCGAAGCCGATGCCGGCCTGTGCGACGCCGGTGAGCAATGGCATGAAGGTATTCACGCACTCCGAGTTGGCGGTCAAGGCGCAGAAGAGCGTGATGGAGTTCCTGCTGATTAACCACCCGCTGGATTGCCCGATCTGCGATCAGGGCGGCGAATGTCAGTTGCAGGATCTTGCGGTTGGCTACGGCGAATCCGCTTCGAAATACGAAGAGGAAAAGCGCGTCGTCCCCGACAAGGATCTCGGCCCGCTGGTGTCGACCGACATGACCCGCTGCATCAATTGCACGCGCTGCATCCGCTTTACGGCTGAGATCGCCGGTTTCATGGAGTTGGGTCAGTCCTTCCGCGGCGAGCGCGCCGAAGTCATGCCCTTCATTGGCAAGACGGTGAATACCGAACTCTCCGGCAACATCATTGATCTGTGTCCGGTCGGAGCGCTGACGTCCAAGCCTTTCCGTTTCTCGGCCCGCACTTGGGAACTGTCCCGGCGCAAGTCGGTGAGCCCGCACGACGGACTGGGCAGCAACCTGATCATGCAGACCAAGCACGACAAGGTGCTGCGCGTGCTGCCGCGTGAAAACGAAGACATCAACGAATGCTGGCTGACGGACAAGGAACGCTTCTCCTATCAGGGTTTGAACTCGGACGAGCGCCTGACCCGGCCGATGGTGAAGCAGGGTGGAGAGTGGAAAGAAGTCGACTGGAACGTCGCTCTCGATTACGCCGCTCATGCATTGCGCGATGTCGCCAATACGCATGGCGGCAGCGCCATCGGCGGTTTGGTGAGTCCGCACGCCACACTGGAAGAGATGTATCTGGCGCAAAAACTGTTGCGCGGCCTGGGCAGCGAAAACATCGATTTCCGGCTGCGCCAGAGCGATTTCTCTGCCGACGCCAAACGCAAAGGTACGCCTTGGCTGGGACTGAAGATCGCCGAGATCAGCAAGCTTGATCGGGTGCTGGTGGTTGGTTCTTTCCTGCGCAAGGATCACCCGCTAATAGCGCAGCGGCTTCGCCAATCGGCCAAGCGCGGCGCGCAAATCAGCGTTCTACACAGCGCCGATGATGATTTGTTGATCAAACTCGAAGCGCGTGCCATTGCTGCGCCATCGCAACTGCCCGCTCAACTGGCAGAGGTGATCAATGCTGTCGCCGAGCTCAAAGGCGTTGCGGCAGATCCTGCGCTGGCAAAAGTCGGCGCTGGTCGCATTGACGTAAATGCGGCGAAGAAAATCGCGGCAAGCCTCGTTTCAGGCAGTGAGGGTGGCAAATGTGCCATCCTGCTCGGCAACTTCGCGCAGCAACACCCGCAAGCGGCAAGGCTGAATGCACTGGCCCAGCAACTGGCCGGGTTGCTCGGTGGCCGTTTCGGTTTCCTCGGCGAGGCAGCCAACAGTGTTGGCGGCTATGTAGCCAAGGCAGTGCCGACGGGCGAGGGCCTCAATGCCGCAGCGATGCTCGATGCTCCGCGCCAGGCCTATGTCGTAGTCGGCGCCGAGCCGGAACTCGATTGTGCTGACGGAGCCAAGGCACTGGCAAGCTTGTCTCAGGCTGCCGTCGCAGTAGTTCTGAGCCCCTTCAAGTCGCAGGCCATGCTTGACTATGCCGCGGTTCTGCTGCCGGTGTCGCCGTTCTCGGAAACCTCCGGCACCTTCGTCAATACCGAAGGTCGGGTGCAAAGTTTTCATGCCGCAACCAAACCGCTGGGCGAGTCCCGTCCGGCGTGGAAGGTGTTGCGCGTGCTGGGCAATCTACTGAAAGTTGAAGGCTTTGACCAGGACAGCAGCGAAGACGTACGTGACGAAGCCCTGGGCGGCAAACCTGAGTTTGTTTCCGGTCTGAATAACGGCGTTGACGTAGCACCGGAATTAGCTGCCACTGCCAACGGACTTGAGCGGGTAGCCGATGTACCGATCCACTTTGCCGACTCCCTGGTGCGGCGTGCGCCGTCCCTGCAAAAGGCGACCGACTCCGTAGCACCTGCCGCGAGGATGAACGCGGCGACGCTAGCCAAAAATGGTTTGGTCGACGGTGACAAGGTAAAAGTCGGCGCTGGCGATACGGCGAAGGTAACGCTGGTGGCCCAATTGGACAGCGGATTGCCCGATAACACGCTGCGCATCGCTGCCGCCCACGTCAGTACGCAGGCGCTGGGCGCCATGTTCTCCGTTCTTAGAGTGGAGAAGGCGTGATGGAAACCACCGTTCTCGGTTTCTTCGAATGGCTGTGGGGTCCTCTTTGGGCGCCGCTGTGGGCACTAGTTCAACCGGTCTGGCCGTTGATCTGGACCTTGGTGAAGATCGTCCTGATTCTCATCCCATTGTTGCTTTCGGTTGCCTATTTGACCTTCTGGGAACGCAAGATCATCGGTTGGATGCAGGTTCGTATCGGTCCCAACCGCGTCGGCCCATGGGGTTTGCTGCAGCCGATCGCCGACGGCATGAAGTTGTTCTTCAAGGAAGTGCTGTTTCCGACCGCGGCCGACAAGAAGCTCTTCATTCTTGGTCCCATCATGGCGATTGCCCCGGCGCTGGCTGCCTGGGCGGTGATTCCTTTCGCGCCGGGCTGGGTCCTGGCCAACGTCAATGCCGGCGTACTGTATCTGCTGGCGATCAGTTCGGTAGGTGTCTACGGCATCATCATTTCCGGCTGGGCCTCCAACTCCAAATATCCGTTCTTCGCCGCCATGCGTGCCTCGGCGCAGATGATTTCCTACGAGATATCGATGGGCCTGGCGCTGATTACTGTACTGATGGTTTCGAACAGTCTGAACCTGTCCGAGATCGTTGTTGCGCAGAGCGCGGGACGGTTTGCCGATATGGGTATCGGCGCACTTTCCTGGAACTGGCTGCCGCTGCTGCCGATGTTCGGCGTGTATCTGATCTCCGGCGTAGCGGAAACCAATCGCGCACCGTTTGACGTGGTCGAAGGCGAATCCGAAATTGTTGCCGGGCACATGGTCGAATACTCAGGCATGTCTTTCGCAATGTTCTTCCTCGCCGAATACGCCAACATGATCCTGATCGCGGCAATGACCTCGATCTTCTTCCTCGGCGGCTGGTTGTCCCCTGTGGGATTCCTGCCCGACGGTTTCCATTGGCTGGCCGCCAAGATGGCCTCGATCCTGTTCTTCTTTCTCTGGATTCGAGCCACCTTCCCGCGCTATCGCTACGACCACATCATGCGTCTGGGCTGGAAAGTATTCGTTCCGCTCACGCTGGTGTGGATTCTTGTTGTCGGCATCTGGATGATGTCGCCGCTGACCATCTGGAAATAGGACCGAGAGATCGCCATGGGTGCAAGAGATTTCATTGGTAGCCTGTTCCTCAAGGAACTGTTCAAGGGCATGGCGGTGACCGGGCGCTATATGTTTGCGCGCAAGATCACCATCCAGTACCCGGAAGAGAAAACGCCGCAAAGCAATCGCTTCCGTGGCCTGCATGCCTTGCGTCGCTATCCAAATGGTGAAGAACGCTGCATCGCCTGCAAACTTTGCGAAGCCGTTTGCCCGGCGCTGGCGATCACCATTGAATCGGCCGAGCGTGTCGATGCGAATGGACAAGCCTCGCGTCGCACCACGCGCTACGACATTGACCTGACCAAATGCATTTTTTGCGGTTTCTGTGAGGAAGCCTGCCCGGTTGACGCCATCGTTCAGACCCGCATTTTCGAGTATCACGGCGAGAAGCGTGGCGATCTCTATTACACCAAGCAAATGCTGCTGGCCGTCGGCGATCGCAACGAAACACAGATCGCAGCCGATCGTGCCCAGGATGCGCCTTACCGCTGACCCAGCCATGGAATTCAAGACCATACTTTTCTACATCTTTTCCGCAGTGACGGTATTTGCGGCGCTGCGCGTGATCACCGCGCGCAATCCGGTGCATGCCGTTTTGTTCCTGGTGTTGGCCTTTTTCAACGTCGCGGCGCTGTGGATGCTGTTGCAAGCCGAGTTTCTGGCCCTCGCCCTGATCATGGTCTATGTCGGCGCGGTGATGGTCCTGTTCCTCTTTGTGGTGATGATGCTCGACATCAATATCGAACAAGTACGCAAAGGCTTCTGGAGCAATCTGCCGCTGGGTGCTTTTGTCGGCTTGCTGATGGTGGCCGAGATGGCCGTGGTGCTCTCTGGCAACTATTTCGGCTTGGCAAATTTTCCCTCGCAGACTCTGCCGGCGGATTACAGCAACACCAAAGAGTTGGCGCGCGTGCTCTTCACCGAGTTCGCCTATCCCTTTGAAATTGCCTCGGTTATTCTGCTGGTGGCAATTGTCGTAGCGGTGATGCTGACCCTGCGTCGGCGCAAGGACAGCAAAGCCATGAATCCTTCAGATCAGATAGCCGTCAAGGCCAAGGATCGCATGCGCCTAGTCAAGATGGCGCCCGAAGTCGAGCTCCCCGATGTGGCTGAAAAGGGAGGGGAATAGACATGGTCTCGCTGTCTCACTATCTGATACTCGCCGCCATCCTGTTCGCGATCAGCATTATCGGCATTTTCCTCAACCGCAAGAACTTGATCGTCTTGCTGATGGCCATCGAACTGATGCTGCTGGCGGTGAATATCAATTTTGTCGCCTTCTCGCATTACCTCAACGATCTTTCCGGCCAGCTCTTCGTGTTTTTCATACTCGTGGTGGCGGCCGCCGAATCCGGTATCGGTCTTGCCATTCTGGTGGTGCTGTTCCGCAACCTGTCCTCCATCGATGTCGAAGACCTCGACAGCTTGAAGGGCTAGTGACATGGGCATGAAGACACTTTATTTACTGGTTCCTCTGGCTCCGTTGGCCGGCGCCATTCTCGCCGGATTCTTCGGCAAGCTTCTTGGCCGCACCGGCTCGCATCTGGTGACCATTCTCGGCGTCACGATTTCCTTTGTGCTGTCCTTCCTGATCTATCAGGACGTGCAGGCGGGCAACGTGTTCAACGGTGCGATCTACACCTGGATGGAATCGGGCGGCCTGAAGCTTCAAATCGGCTTCCTGATCGACCCGCTCACCGTCATGATGATGCTGGTGGTCACCTTCGTCTCGCTCATGGTGCACGTGTACACCATCGGCTACATGGCCGAAGATCCCGGCTACCAGCGCTTCTTCAGCTACATCTCGCTGTTTACCTTTTCGATGCTGATGCTGGTGATGTCCAACAACTTCGTCCAGCTGTTCTTCGGCTGGGAAGCGGTGGGCCTCGTGTCCTACTTGCTGATCGGCTTCTGGTACACCCGGCCGACGGCGATCTACGCCAACCTCAAGGCCTTCCTGGTTAATCGTGTCGGCGACTTCGGCTTCCTGCTCGGTATCGGGTTGATTGCCGCCTATGCCGGCAGCCTCGACTATGCCGAGGTATTTGCCAAACGCAACGAGTTGGCCGCGATCACCGAAACCGTTACCGGCTGGCCGCTGATCACCGCTGCCTGTATCTGCCTGTTCATTGGCGCCATGGGCAAATCGGCGCAATTCCCGCTGCATGTCTGGCTCCCCGATTCGATGGAAGGCCCGACCCCAATCTCGGCGCTGATCCATGCCGCGACCATGGTCACCGCCGGTATTTTCATGGTGTCGCGCATGTCGCCGCTGTTCGAACTGTCCGACACGGCACTGTCCTTCGTTATCGTCATCGGTGCCATCACCTGTCTGTTCATGGCGCTGATTGCCATTGTGCAGACCGACATCAAGCGCGTTGTTGCCTATTCGACGCTGTCGCAACTCGGCTACATGACCATGGCGCTGGGTGCCTCGGCCTATTCGGTGGCAATCTTCCATTTGATGACACATGCCTTCTTCAAGGCGGTGCTCTTCCTCGGCGCCGGTTCCGTCATCATCGCCATGCACCATGAGCAGGATATGCGTCGCATGGGCGGCTTGCGCAAGTACATGCCGATCACCTATGGCACCATGCTGATCGGTGCGCTTGCCAACGCCGGCCTGCCGCCGTTCGCCGGATTCTTCTCGAAGGATTCGATCATTGAGGCCATACATTTTTCGCAGATTCCGGGTGCGGGCTTTGCCTACTTCTGCGCGCTTGCCGCGGTCTTCGTCGGCGGCTTGTATTCCTTCCGCCTGATCTTCTTCACCTTCCACGGCAAAGAGCGTTTCCGTGACGTCGCGCACGACGCACACGGCCACGACGCTCACCATGACGACCACGGACACCATGGCGCGGCAGAACCGCACGAATCCCCCAAGGTCGTCACCGTACCGCTGATCCTGCTGTCGATTCCCGCTATTGCTTCAGGCTGGATGATCGGCACGGTGCTCTACGGCAAATGGTTCGGTACGGCAATTCACATTGGCGAGAACCACAAGGGCCTCGAGATGATGACTGAGGAGTTTCATGGCGTGTTCAGCATGATGCTGCACGGCATGACCTCGCTGCCATTCTGGCTGGCGATATCCGGCGCAGCGACGGCCTGGTTCCTTTACATCAAGCGTCCGGACCTGCCGGCCGTGATCAAGCAGAAGCTGGCTTTCCCGGCCATGATTCTCGAAGAAAAATATGGCTTCGACCGCTTCAACGACTGGTTCTTTGCCGGTGGCGCACGTGGTCTGGGTCGTGGCTTGTGGAAGGGTGGCGATCAGATATTGATAGACGGCATGATGGTCAATGGTTCGGCCAGTGTCGTCGGTTGGATATCCGGGCTGGTACGTCTGCTCCAGACCGGCCGCATTTACCAGTACGCATTTTTCATGATCTTCGGAGCTCTGGCTTTGTTGACCTATGCGTGGTGGACGGTCTTAAATCGAATTCTCTGACATGACGGTCAGCTAATAGTCACTATGAATGCAAGCTTACTGAGTCTCGTAATCTGGGTACCGATTCTTGGTGCTGTTCCAGTCTTCTGGATCGGCTCCGAGCGCCGTTCGCTGGTGCGTTGGTTGTCCCTGGCTGTCGCCGTTGCCGGCTTCCTGGTCACCATTCCGCTCTATACCGGCTTTGATACTTCATTGAGCGGAATGCAGTTCGTCGAAAAGGCACCCTGGATCACGCGCTTCAACGTTGAGTATCTGCTCGGGGTTGACGGCATTTCCATGCCCTTCATCCTGCTCAACAGTTTCATTACCGTGTTGGTGGTGCTCGCCGGCTGGGAAGTGATCGAAGAGAAGCAGGCCCAGTACATGGGCGCCTTCCTGATCATGTCCGGCCTCATGAACGGCATATTCAGCGCGCTGGACGGCGTACTGTTCTACGTATTCTTTGAGGCCTCGCTGATCCCGATGTACATCATCATCGGCGCCTGGGGCGGGCCGAACCGGGTTTACGCCGCCTTCAAGTTCTTCCTCTACACGCTGCTCGGCTCCTTGCTGATGCTGGTTGCCCTGATCTGGCTGTTCCTTGAGTCCGGTGGCAGCTTCAACATTCTCGACTGGCACAACTTGCCGATCGGGATCAAGCCGCAAATTCTGATATTCATTGCCTTCCTTGTCTCGTTTGCCGTCAAGGTGCCGATGTGGCCGGTGCATACCTGGTTGCCGGACGCCCACGTCGAAGCGCCGACCGGAGGCTCGGTGGTGCTGGCCGCCATTGCCTTGAAGCTCGGCGCTTACGGTTTCGTGCGGTTTTCGCTGCCCATCGTGCCCGACGCCGCGCATCAACTGGCACCAATGATGATTGCCCTGAGCCTGATCGCCGTCGTCTACATCGGCTTTGTGGCCCTGGTGCAAACCGACATGAAAAAGCTGATCGCCTACTCGTCGATCTCGCACATGGGTTTTGTTACTCTCGGCTTTTTCATCTTCAATCAGATAGGTGTTGAAGGCGCCCTGGTGCAGATGATCTCGCATGGTTTCATCTCGGCGGCGATGTTCCTTTGCGTCGGCGTCATGTACGACCGCATGCACTCGCGCCAGATCGCCGATTACGGCGGCGTGGCGAATACCATGCCCAAGTTCGCTGCTTTGTTCGTGTTTTTTGCCATGGCCAATTCCGGTTTGCCCGCAACCTCGGGCTTTGTCGGCGAGTTCATGGTGATTCTGGGCGCTATCAAGTTCAATTTCTGGGTCGGCTTTGCCGCCGCCACCACGCTGATACTCGGCGCCGCCTACACCCTGTGGATGATCAAACGCGTGGTGTTCGGCGAAGTCGGTAACGACAAGGTTGCAAAGCTGAAAGACATTGGCAGTCGCGAGTTTCTGATACTTGGCTTGCTGGCCGTCTGCGTTTTGGCCATGGGTCTCTACCCATTCCCCTTCACCGAGGTGATGCATTCTTCGGTAGATAACCTGCTCAAGCATGTTGCGGTGAGCAAGCTCTGATGAAAACTATGAGCGGCGCACGAGCTTTGCATGCCTGGAACTCCGCTTCGCGGGCAGGCGCTTTGCATGCCTGGAACTCCGCTTCGCGGGCAGGCAACGAAAAACAAGAGAAACGCAATGCTGAATAATTTCGTGATCCCCGATCTGTACCCGGCGGCACCGGAGATATTTCTCCTGTTGATGGCCTTCCTGGTGCTGTTTGTAGACCTGATTTTTGGTGCTACGCATCGCTGGATGGCCGCCATGCTCTCCATCATCACCTTGTTAGGTTGTGCGGCGATCACGCTGGTCACGTGGGACGGACATACCACGCTGACCTTCAGCAATATGTTTGTCGATGATGCCCTGTCTGACTTCCTCAAGCTGATGACCTACATCGCAGTCATCATGATGCTGGTGTACAGCCGGCAGTACATGGCAGATCGTGGCCTGGACAAGGGCGAGTTCTACGTCCTCGTGCTGTTTGCCACGCTGGGCATGATGATCATGATTTCGGCATCCAGTCTCCTGACAATGTATCTGGGTCTTGAACTGATGTCTCTCTCGCTTTATGGTCTGGTGGCCATTGATCGCGAATCATCGCGTGCTACCGAAGCGGCAATGAAGTATTTTGTACTTGGCGCTCTAGGTTCTGGTCTGCTGCTGTACGGCATGTCGATGATTTACGGTGCCACGGGTAGTCTGTCCATCAATGGTGTGGCGCAGGCCTTGCATCAAGGTCAGGCGGAAAGATCCGTGTTGGTGTTCGGTCTGGTCTTCCTGGTGGGCGGTGTCGCCTTCAAGCTGGGCCTGGTGCCCTTCCACATGTGGATACCCGATGTCTATCACGGTGCGCCTACCGCGATAACGCTATTCGTCGGTTCGGCGCCGAAAATTGCCGCCTTTGCCATGGCATTGCGCCTGCTGGTCTACGGTTTGTTCGGAATGGTTGATGATTGGCAGCCAATGCTGCTGGTCATGGCCTTGTTGTCGATCGGTCTCGGAAATTTGGCGGCTATCGCGCAGACCAACATCAAACGCATGCTGGCGTACTCGGCCATTTCCCATATGGGTTACATGACTCTGGGTCTGATGGCGGGTGTTGTCGGTGGCCGGGTTGAGGCGTTCACGGCAATCAACGCCTACAGTTCGGCGATGTACTACACCATTGCCTACGTGATGATGACCATGGGCGCTTTCGGTACGGTGTTGCTGCTCTCGCGCGCCGGCTATGAAGCCGAGAATCTGGAAGACTTCAAGGGTCTCAACAAACGCAGCCCGTGGTTTGCCGGAATGATGTTGATCATGATGTTCTCCATGGCCGGCATTCCATTCTTTGTCGGCTTCTTTGCCAAGTTCGCGGTGCTATTGGCCGCCATCAAGGCAGGCTACACGATGGTAGCCGTGATCGCGGTGATGTTCTCGCTGGTAGGCGCTTTCTACTATCTGCGGGTGGTCAAGCTGATGTACTTCGACTCGCCGGTAGACTCGGCACCGATTACTGCCGGTCTTGACCTGCGCGTGCTGCTGTCACTTAACGGCATTGCAGTCGCCGCTTTTGGTTTGTTCCCGGACTGGCTGGCCTTGATCTGCTACACGACGTTGGCGCGCTCTCTATCGGGCTAGCGATGCCGTAGCGGTGCGTTGATTCAATCGACACGAGTCGCCGTGATCCGCGCCCTCATATAGATCAGCGGAACAATTCAACACACCAGGCTTGACGGGTGCTAAGCGTACTTCGCCTTCGCCGCCTTGGCTTCGACGGCTTCCTCGGGTGAGTAGGCTTTGCCTGACCATAGCATCCGATACGCAATCTCTTCATTTCCGTTCTCGCACAGTTCCAGGACTTGCTGAAACAAGGGTTGGAAGGTTTCGCTGCGGTGTGAAGCTTCGTGTTCCTCGAAGGAATTCCAGAAGGTGATGATCAGTGCCTCGCGGTCTTTCAGCGGGCTGTCCACGGCCTGGCCAACGGTACTGCCTTCATTCGATACCCTACCGCTATTGAGCACCACGATGCCGCCACGAAATCCGGTTTCCGAGTGGTAGGTCTTGACGTTCTCGCAGAGCATCGCAACCCGTTCTTCAAGGTCGTCGATGGTATATCCTTGGGTCAGTATCACGCGGTTCACGGTCACTACGCCTTCACTGCTCAAATCGGGAATCAGGCCGGACATGGAAGTCTCCTCTATTAATATCGACTAATATAAGATAGCGCCTTCTGAGGAAAGTTCAAGTATCAATAATTGCCCTAGTGAGATAATGGACGATTCAGAACTGATAGAACATACCATCACCAGCGAGCCGGTTTTTGACGGCAAGTTGCTGCATGTGCGGCGCGACACGGTTCGTATGCCGGATGGTCATGAGGCTGTCCGCGAATGGATCGCGCATCCGGGAGCGGTAGTGGTGCTGGCGGCATTGGACAACGGCAAGTTTTTGTTCGAGCGCCAATTCCGCTATCCGTTGCGGCGCATTTTCGTCGAACTTCCCGCCGGCAAAATCGATCCCGACGAACATCCGCTGGACACAGCCAAAAGGGAGTTGCGCGAAGAGACGGGCCACCAAGCGAAATTCTGGAGGCATCTGGCGACCATGCATCCCAGCATCGGCTATACCGACGAGCGCATTGAAATATTCTGGGCCCAGGGTTTGATCTATGTTGGGCATCAACGAGATCATGGCGAATTTCTGGATGTCATTGAAATGAATGTCGCCGACGCAATACTGGGGGTGCGCGATGGTGAGATCACCGACGGCAAGACCATCGCCGCGCTAATGTGGGCCGACAAAATCGATTCGGGCGTTTGGTCGGTTCCGGACTGAGGCTAGCTGAGCAATGAGCAGTATCTACCCACAGACATTCCATGACGAACTGGATCTCGATCCCTCCGGTGACCACACGTTGGAAGCCCTGCATGTGCTGGGTGAGATTTCCACCAATCTAGCTGACGAGGACGATCTCGACGAATTGCTGGGGCGTTTTCTGGGGACCATGATCCGCCTGGCCAAGGCCGATGCCGGCGTGGTAAGGGTGCTGACCAGTGATGGCAAGCACTTGCGCATGGTCGCCTCACGCGGCTTGCCGCCCGCAGTGGTTGAAAAAGAGCGCCTAGTCTCGCGTGAATGTGGCCAATGCGGTGTCGCCATCAAGCTCGATCGCCCATTGTTCGAAATCGATTTGAAGACCTGCGACAAGCGCACCGGTGGCGATTATTTCAAAACCGGATGCCAGGCAATGGTGGTAGTGCCGCTGTCGAATGGCGGGCGCCTGCTTGGCACCTACAATCTGTTTCTGCCCGAAGCTTTTGAGCTACCCGAAGAAGTTGCGCTGCTGTTCCGCTCGATCGGCGAACATCTTGGCATGGCGCTGGAAAATGCCCGCCTCAAGCGTGAAAACCTACGCATCGTATTGACCAGCGAGCGCCAGATGATGGCGGCCGAAGTGCACGATTCGCTGGCACAGACGCTGGCCTACATGAAAATGCGCATGGCTATGCTCAATGACGCGATCGCCGAACAGGCGCTGGATCGCACTGCGAAATACGCCGGTGATGTCAGTCAGGCGCTCGATGACGCCTACGCCCATCTGCGCGAACTGCTGGTGCAGTTTCGCAGTCGCATGGACCCCATGGGCCTTGAGCACGCACTGAGTGGTCTGGCTTGCGGCTTCAAAGAGCGCACCGGCATCGCATTGCACTACGAAAACCGGCTAACCGACTTGCGCATTACGCCTGAGCAGGAAAGCCAGGTGTTTCATATCCTGCAGGAGGCGTTGGCCAATGTCGCCCGCCATTCCGGTGCGACCAAGGCCAGCATGACGCTTGAAGCTTCCGGCGATTATTACGTTGCCACCGTGGAAGACAACGGCAAGGGCGGGCAGGGCTTTTTCGCCATCGCCAACCGCGTGGGTGGCTTTACCGAACATCCTGGCTTGCGCGACCATTTCGGCCTGACCATCATGCGCGAACGCGCGCAGAAGATCGGCGGCCGACTTGAAGTCGTCAACCTGCCGAAAGGCGGCTTTCGCGTCAGACTCAGTTTTCCGCCCGGAGGGGGCGTCTCGGCATGAACACAGAAACCAACGGCAAACCGATTCGCGTCCTGCTTGTCGACGATCACACCCTGTTTCGCAAGGGTCTGGCCGAACTGCTGGAACAGCGCGGTGCCATCACCGTTGCCGGTATCGCGGGCAATGCCGAAGAAGCTCTGCGCATTCTTGCCGAGACCAAACCCGATGTCATTATCACCGACCTCAACATGCCACCTCATGGCGGCCTCAGCCTACTACGCCAACTGGTGGCAGACGGCTGGAACGGACCGGTGCTGATTCTCACCGTCAGTGACGATGAAGAAGATCTCTCCGCCGCGCTGCAAGCCGGCGCCAAGGGCTATTTGTTGAAGGATATGGAGCCGGACGACGTGGTCGATGCCGTGCAACGCGCCGTACGCGGTGAAACCGTGGTGGCGCCGGCAATGACGCTCAAACTGGTCAATCTGCTGCAAGGCGGCAGCGCCGCAAACACCAAGACCGACACCCTGAAACTGCTGACTGCGCGCGAGCGCGAAATCCTTCAGCAACTATCGCAAGGTCTGTCGAACAAGGCCATCGCGCGAGTGCTCGACATCAGCCATGACACTGTCAAACTTCACGTCAAGCACATTCTGGCCAAACTCAACCTCACATCGCGCGTTGAAGCCGCTGTGTTCGCCGTCGAGCAAAAAGCTGCGGAGCAGGGGCGGCGCATCAACTCCTGATACGCAAGTCGGAAAAAAGTCCGGTAGTCATCCTATTCCTCAGCTTCTATTGACTGCTGCATGGCTTTCACCAGATCCTGCGGCGGGTGCGCGCCGGAAGCCGCCAGACGCCGGTTGAAGATGAAAAACGGCACACCGTTAATCTTGAGGCGCTGCGCTTCTGTCGCACCGGCCATCACATCGGCGGTATTTTCATCAGTTTCCAGATAGGCCAGCACCGCAGCGCGATCCATGCCGCATTCACTGGCGATATCAGCTAGAACTGCAGCATCACCGAGGTGGCGGCCTTGCAGAAACTGTGCCGCAAACAGGGCTTCGATCAGTGTCTCTATCGTTTTCGGGTCAGGCTCAGATTTTTGCGCGTAGTGAATCAGTCGGTGCGCCTTGAGCGTATTGGCGCGCAACTCGATTTTCTCGAATGCAAACTCTATCCCGGCCGGGCGCCCGACCTCCTGCAACCTTTGCCACATCTCCAGCAGCGGCTTGGGGCCGCCAAATTTCTTCTCAAGAAAGGGGCGGTAGGGCTCACCAATCTCCGGCGTGTCGGGGTTGAGAAAGAAAGGCCGCCAGTGCACGGCAACTTCATAGTCGGGCTGTTCCGCCCGCCAGGTTTCGAGCGCCTTGTCAAGGTTGCGCTTGCCGACAAAGCACCAGGGACAGACTACGTCCGAGAAAATATCAATATGTAAAGTGTTCATTCTTGGCCAACCTCCAGAACAATCTTGCCGATATGTTTGCTCGACTCCATCAGGTGATGCGCCTGCGCCGCCTGCGCCAGTGGAAAGCGCGCGAACACATGCGGCAACAACTCACCGCGCCCCAATGCTGGCCAGATATTGGCCGCCAGCGCATCGCGGATCGCGGCTTTTTCCGCAAGTGTGCGCGGCCGCATGGTTGAGCCTGTCACTGTCAGGCGCTTGATCATGATCGGCAGCAAATCAAGCTCGCCGATGCTGCCCTCGAGGAAAGCCACGATCACCAGCCGCCCGTCACGCCGCAAGGCTGACAAGTTGCGCTGGAAGTAGGGCGCCCCGACCATGTCGAGAATCACATCGACGCCTTGGCCGCCCGTCACCCTTTTCACTTCTTCAGCGAAATCTGCGTTGCGGTAGTTGATCGCATGTGCAGCGCCCGCTTCGAGGCAGAAGGCAGCTTTCTCGGCATTGCCCACGGTAACGATGCACTCGACTCCCAGGTGCTTTGCCAACTGGACAGCCACCAGGCCGATGCCGCTCGAGCCGCCATGCACCAGCAGCCGTTCGCCGCGTTTCAGGCCGCCCAGATCGACCAGATTGGCCCACACCGTAAACCAGGTCTCGGGCAGTGCCGCCGCCGTGGCGAAATCCATCCCCGTTGGAATCGGCAAGGCGTGGCTGGCCGCCGCCACACAGTACTCTGCATAGCCGCCGCCCGGCGTCAACGCCGTAACGCCAGCGCCGACTTTCCACTCGGTGACACCGGTGCCCACTGCAGCAACCCGGCCCGCGACCTCCAGCCCCAGCAAAGGCGAGGCATCCGGCGGTGGTGGGTAGCGCCCCGCACGCTGCAGCAGGTCTGGCCGGTTCACGCCGGCGCACACCACCTCGATCAAAATCTGCCCGGGGCCGGGCGTAGGCGCTGGGCCTTCGGCAAGCGTCATGCAGTTGGCATCGCCGCCTGTGCCGTGGTCGATATATTTCATGTTGCGCTACTCCGTCGGGGGATCAAGCCCGAGTCTAGCAGCCGTCCAGCAGACTGCGCAGCACGCGTTCACCGCAGTTGAGAACATGGATATAGATCATGGTGGCCGGTACATCGGTATGCCCCAGCAGCCCCTGCACGGTGCGGATGTCCTAGCCCGCCTCGATCAGATGGGTGGCAAAGCAGAGGCGGCTATGTCTCCAGAGACATAGCCGCCACAGGCTGACCTATGTCGTGCGTGGAGAATGTGTTCTGCGCTACGACAACGAAGTTGGGAAGGGCGATCACCGGCATCTCGGTATAGAGGTAAGTTCCTGCGCGTTTACTACGCCGGATCGGTTGATCGCCGACTTCCAGAAGGATATTGAGAGGTGGAACAATGAAAACAGTAACTCTTGATGTGCGAACCCCTGCAGATTCCATGGCTAATTTAACGAGCGCATGGAAGACAGGAAAAGCGCAGAAGATGGCGCGTATCAGCTTTGCCACTCGTGAGTTGCTGTGGAGGGTGCTCACCGAAAAGCAATGGGAACTACTCAAGGTGCTCTGCGGAGCGGGGCCGGTATCCATTCGCGAAGCCGCACGTCGCGCGAAACGCGACGTAAAGGCCGTGCACAGCGACGTCACTGCGCTACTCAACGCTGGAGTGCTTAACAAGACAGACAACGGTCACATTGTTTTTCCGTATGAAGCTGTGAAAGTCGAATTTTTGCTGCAGGCTGCATAGCGTGGCAGCATTTCAGGGACCGAACCCGGCGTTGCAGAGAATCAGCGCCATAAAGCCGCACAGCGCCCCTGAGCTAGACTGTTGGTCATCTGAAGGAGTTGGCACTTATGCGAGTCCAGCAAATATTTAGGGCCGTTTCGCCATTGCCCTTGGTGCTTTTCACAGTGGCTTTGTGGGGATCTTCCCGCCTTGAAGCTTGGGGCGCGTGGGCGGTCACCGCGTCGGTTGCTCCGATATTGATTGGGTTCAGCACCGCAATGGGTGTAGTGGGTGTCATGTTGTGGGTCGCCGAGCGGCGTCATGGAAACCAGTCGTTCGGTCTACTCGTCGCAACTGTCCTCGCCGCCTTGCCGTGTCTCGGGTTTTTAGCCAGGATCGCGTACATGGAATTCATGCGGGGCTTCTAGTGCATCATTCGTCGCTGTTGGCTGAGGTTGGATTGCACATTGTCAGAGGGTGTCCGATTGGTAGCTGCAGCGGACGCGCTGAAGCGCGCTTGCAAGTATGACGACATACATATTCAGGAGATCATAGTGTTCGCAGGTCACATCGGCGCGGCATTGGCCATCGGACGAGTGGAGCGGCGCGTCAACATTGGCGCGTTTGTTTTTGCTGCGCTCCTCCTTGATGTTGTTCTCTGGCTCTTTATCCTGTTTGGTTGGGAGATTGTCACAATCCCTGGCAACTTCGCTGCAACGCACCAGCCAGCGTTCGTCTTTCCCTATTCGCACGGCCTACTCGCTGCCATTGCATGGTCTCTGCTCGCGGGCGTAGCTACCTACCTGTGGTATCCCCAACTTGGCGCGGGAAGATACCGAGCCGCCGCTTTAGTAGGAATGGTGGTCTTCTCGCATTGGCTACTTGATGTTCTGGTGCATATTCCAGAGCTACCTTTAGTCGGCGAGAGTTCAGCAAAAGTGGGGCTGGGTTTGTGGCAAATCATGCCAATAGCGCTTGTTGTAGAGGCATTCATCGCTTTGGCAGGTCTTTGGCTTTTCTTGGGGGGTGCCATTCTTTCACGCGGCAAGAAGCTTTGGCTTTCGGTGCTGGCTCTGGCGACATTGGCCTTCACCATCGCCGGAATGACTGTGGCGCCACCTCCGCCATCGGTGACGGCTATGGCATCAAGCTCCTTGGTCACCATAGTCATCGTATGCGCTCTTGTCGGATGGCTTGGCAGGCGAGCAACATGAAGCACGGGCACCTGTGGTTGAATACTCTCCCGGTTAACTCGCAGATCATTGGTGTTCAAAGGGCAACATCCTCCTTTGCCTGGAAGGCGAACTGCACACTGAGCTGGAGGACGGAAGGCATTTCATATTGAAGCCCGGGGTGAGTTACCAGGTTGCGGACAATGCCAAGCCCCATCGCTCGTCTACGCCGGTCGGTGCGAAATTATTTGTGGTGGATTGAACGTGATGCACTGTCCGTCAATTTTTCGATCTGGCGCAAGGGGCCGCACAAGGATGGCGAATTGAAACGTCGCGCATCACCATATCTGCATGAATGCTGAAGCTCTTGGTCTGGTGGTCACCGGCGTATTGCTTCATGCCGTTTGGAATCTGTTCATTGCGAACCGCTGTTCTCGCCCCACAGGCGCTCGGCGACCTTCATGGTCTTCATCAGCAATGGCGGCTGAATGGCCGCTACATTGTTGCCGTTGGGGTACTCTCGCCTTTGGCATACACTCTGATTTTGTTCGCGATGACAATGGCACCGTTGAGTTACGTTGCGCCGATTCGGGAGCTTTCGATGCTGCTGGGTGTGTTGTTCGGGGCCAGGTTGCTGCGCGAGGCATTCGTGCCCTCTCGCATATTTGGCACGGTGTGCATGGTCGTCGGCGTTGTCTTGTTGGCGAGTGCGCAGTGAATAAGAAGCCGGCCAGGCCGCCTGTCCGACTTTTTCTGGCGCAACAACGCCGATCCAAGATTATTCCTTAAACAATAGGCCTGTCATGTTCGGTACTCACGATCTTCCACTCTTCATCGCCTCGGGTCTTATGCTCAGTATTATGCCGGGTGCCGATTCACTCTTCATTGTTACCCGCAGCGCCAGTCAAGGCACTCGAGCGGGCGTCGCTGCCGCATTGGGTATCGGGGTGGGGTGTTTCATTCATGTGCTCGCGGGCGCGCTGGGACTTTCAGCGATGCTTGCCGCGTCGGCATCGGCGTTTACTTTCATCAAGCTGCTTGGTGCGGCCTATCTTGTCTTTATGGGTGTAGCTTTGTTGCGCAGTCGCCCGGCGCAGCAAGGGCCTGTCGCTGCAGTTGCTATTGCGCCGCTGCGCGCGATTTTCGCCCAGGGCTTTTTGACGAATGTACTCAATCCGAAAGTGGCGCTGTTTTTCCTGGCCTTCGTTCCTCAGTTCATTGATCCCGCCGCACCAAGTAAGGCACTATCCTTTGTATTTCTCGGCGCAATATTCACTTTCGTCGGCGCGCTTTGGTGCTTGTTCCTGGTTTGGCTGGCGGTACGCGTTGGCTCGCGTGCCACAGGGAGCCGTATCTCGGTCTGGTTCAGTCGCGGGGTCGGCGCCATCTTTGTTTTTCTGGGTGTACGTCTTGCGCTTACCGAGCGAGGCTAGCGGTAAGACATCGAATGCAGCGTCAGTCAAAGGCAAAAAATGAAAGGACAAATCTCCATGCGCGGTCAATGCCTGTGTGAAGCGGTGAGCTTCGAGATTCTAGGAACACCTCCAAAGTTGTACCAATGCCACTGCAGTTTGTGCCGCAAACAAGGGGGCTCGACCTCAAACACCGGGATGGTTGTGGCATCCGAAAACTTCCGCTGGCTCTCGGGGCAAGAGCGCGTATCTTCGTATGCGAAAGCCACCGGATTCCGTTCCGACTTTTGTTCCACCTGCGGTTCCACGGTGCCCAATCCGTTGCGGAACACGCCCTTTGTCTGGGTGCCCTCTGGATTGTTCGATGGCTCCGAAAAACTTGAGATCGCGGTACATTTGTATGTGGGTTCCAGAGCTTTATGGGATACCGCTGCGCTATCCGGAACCCTGTTTGAAACCATGCCCGAGATGCATGAATTTGCTCAACTGCTGCAGACTGATGGTGGCACTTAGCGCCGTTCCACTGCTGTTGCTTCGATCCCTGGGCGTTGGGCGGTAATGCTTAGCAGCGCGGAGAAAATGAAGCGTTCATCCGCCTAAAGTTTGCCCAAATGACTAGCCTCACATCGCTGCTCACTGAAGTTCGTGCTTGTGAGATTTGCGCCGCACATTTGCCGCTGGGGCCTCGCCCCATAGTTCAGGTGCATCCTCAGGCTCGCATTTTGATTGCCGGGCAGGCACCCGGTCGAAATGTTCACGAATCCGGAGTGCCATTCAAGGATGCAAGCGGAGACAGGCTGCGCGCCTGGCTGGAGGAGCGCATTGTTGTCGCGCCTGACGAATATCAAGCTCACGTTGGTCATCGGCCAGTATGCGCAGGCGTATCACCTTCCGGGTGCGGGTGCATCGCTTACCGACGTGGTTCTGGCGTGGCGCGAAAACTGGCCGCATACGGTTCCGCCGCCGCATCCAAGCCCGCGCAATAGTCTGTGGCTCAGGCGAAATCCCTGGTTTGAAGAGGAACTTATTCCTGCTCTCCGGAATCAGGTACTCAAGGTACTCGCGTGACGTCTGATCGATCATTCAGCCAGGTCGCCAGGTGTTGAAGGCGGACTACTGCCAACGGCACAGCCGGGGACAAGCGGACCGCAACCGCTCTGGGGTGTGGCGAACATCGAGACGGCCTACGCCCGCTTGCTGGCCCTGGGGGCGAGCGAGTTGGAACCGGTGACCGAGGTCGGTGAGGGCATCAAGGTGGCTGCGGTACAGGATTTCTTTGGTAATCGACTGGGGATTATCGAAAATCCACTGTTTGACGCAAGCGCAATCCGCTAGTTGCTTCTGTCAGAGCGTTACGTTGATTGGAGCGTAAGGTCTGGCCCGAAATTCCGACCAATCGCGTGCGGGTGTTTGTTCGTTCCATTCGAGAAGCGGCGAAAAGGCGTAGCCTAGTCGGGCCAGTGTGACTGAGGCAAAATCATGCAAACAACCATTGGAGCCATCAATGTACAAAACAACGTTCGTCATCGCTAGTTTCATCGCATTCAGCGGTGCTGCCAGCGCTCAGGAGGCTGTGTTTCAAACAAAGTCACTGACACCGGAAACGGCGCTGGTGGCAGCGAAAGCGGCGCTGGAGTCATGCCGCAAGCAGGGCTATCAGGTCGCCGTCGCGATCGTCGATAGAGCGGGGCTGACCCAGGTGCTACTGCGGGATCGGTTTGCCGGCGCGCATACGGTAAAAGTGGCGGCCAACAAGGCATGGACAGCGGCGAGTTTTCGCACAGCCACATCGGCATTGGCGCACGAAACCCAGGCCGGCAAGCCGATGAGCGGCATACGCAATGTGCAGAGATTTGTCGCTGCCGGTGGCGGCTTGATGATCGAAGGTGGCGGTAGTTTGCTTGGCGCTATCGGGGTTTCCGGGGCGCCGGGCGGCGAAGCCGACGAAGGCTGTGCCAAGGCGGGAATCAAGGCGATTACAGAAGCGATCGAGTTCTGACTTGCTGGCCTTGGTGCGGGATCGATGAACCCAGACCGCAGAGAACTTGAACAGAACTTCCGCTCCCTTGCGGATGACGAACTTACGCAGCGCGTGGCCTCCGGCACGCTGACAGAGCTGGCGTGCTGGGTTGCCATCGCCGAGTTGAAGGCGCGCAAACTGCAGATTCCCGCGCTTGAATCTGGCGCCGGAAAAACTGACGACGCCTACCACGGCGATATGACCATTGTCGTGCGCAATCTCGACGCCACCGAAGCTCACATGTTGTGTTCCTGCCTTCGCGCTGCGGGTGTGCCTGCTGATTCCGGTGATACGAATCTGGTGCAGATGCATTCCTTGCTGACGATTGCGGTGGGTGGCGCATGCGTTCGGGTTCCGGAAAATTATGTCGAGGAGGCGAACGAGATCATTGAAGCTTTCAGAAGCGGCGCATTCCAACTTGAAGAGGACTTTGATTTCCATGCGGGCGAATCCTGAAAATTCATTGTTGGGTCGGCGCATGGCGGCGAGATCAATCGCACGCCGGGCCATGGTTCTGGCTCTGCTCGCCCCGGCCATCGTCAGCGGGATTGTCGCGGCGGCGGATGACGGCGAACAGAAGTATCCTGATGTCCTTGCCGCCAAGCTTGTTGCGCGCAGTTCGGACAGATTCGATTTCGATGTCACTGTGTCCTCTGCCTACGACTCGCCGCGCAGATACGCAGATGCGTTTCGAGCCATGAGCAAGGATGGCAAGGTGTTTGGCGAACGCATCCTGTGGCACGATCATGCGGGCGAACAACCCTTCACCCGCGACTTGTACGGGGTGCGGATACCTCCCGGGGTGCGGCTAGTGGTCATTCAGGCACGGGATCAGAAGTACGGCTATGGCGGCAAAACGCTTGAAGTAGCCTTGCCGGGGCGCTGAGCGCCTCAGGCCAGAATATCCAAGTTGAGTGCCGGATTCACTGAGGAGGAATGATGACTGACACGCTGGAGCGCAACAAGCAGAATGCCATGGCGTTTTACGATCTGATGTTCAATCAATGCAAGCCAGCGGAAGCGGTCGAGCGCTACGTCGGTGCGACCTACATTCAGCACAATCCTGCGGTTGGTGACGGCAAACAGGCCTTCATCGATTACTTCGTCCGCATGGCGGCGGAGTTCCCCGGCAAGCAGGTTGTTTTCAAGCGGGCGATCGCGGAGGGCGACCTGGTGGTTCTGCATTGCCAACAGTTGTGGCCGACATGCGAGGACAAGGAATGGGCGGGGATTGACATCTTTCGCATGGACCAGAACGGGAAAGTGCTTGAGCACTGGGATGTACTGCAGGTGGTGCCGGCCGAATCGGCGAACCCCAATACCTTGTTTTGATGCGCAACCCGCGCCGCGTCGCCGTATCGCCATCGCCGAGTTTTCAGGTCCGCCTTCGGGTGCGCTGTCACTCAATCCGTTTGACCAGGATCGATAGCACGTGGGTGTTCTGAGAGCGAAGCCGATGTCGCATGCACGCACAATTGTTTTGACCTCGCTCGCCATGACTGCGTTTGCCGGCAATTCGCTGTTCTGCCGGTTTGCGCTCAAACAAACCAGCATTGATCCGGCCAGCTTTACTGCAATCCGGTTGGCTTCCGGTGCATTGATGCTCTGGCTACTGGTGAGGGCGAGCCGTGGCGGGCAATCCGGCGATGGAAACTGGCTGTCGGCGCTGGCTCTGTTTGCCTATGCGGCCGGATTTTCGTTTGCTTATGTGAGCCTGTCGGCGGCTACCGGCGCACTGTTGCTGTTCGGCGCGGTGCAGGCCAGCATGATTTGCTACGGAATCTGGAAAGGTGAGCGATTGCAGCGCCTGCAACTGGTCGGCTTTGTCCTGGCGCTGGGCGGGTTGGTGGGTTTGATGTTGCCGGGGATAGCGGCGCCACCGCTCTCAGGTTCGCTGTTGATGGTGGGCGCAGGTATCTCCTGGGGTGTTTATTCCTTGCGCGGGAAGGGGGCAGGCGATCCCACGCGCGTAACCGCGGGAAATTTTCTGCGGGCGGTACCCATTTCCGCCGCGCTGAGTCTGTTGATGATTGCCGATGTCTCGATCGATGCCGCGGGAGCCGGGTACGCCGTCTTGTCGGGGGCGCTGGCATCCGGCATCGGCTATGCCATCTGGTACACCGCGCTACCCGTCTTGAAAACAACCGACGCCGCTACCGTGCAACTCAGTGTGCCGGTGATCGCGGCGGTGGGTGGCATTGTTTTTCTCGGCGAGCCGATCAGCCTGCGCATGGTTCTGGCATCGATTGCCATCCTGGGCGGGATCGCGCTGGTGATCCTTGAAAAGCGTATACGCCAGAGTGCTTGATGAGTCGTACTCACGTGCGAGAGGCAAGAACAGTGGGCTAGCCGAAAACCGTGATTGAGATTGGATTGTGCGGCGATCAATGTCTGAGTTGTATTGTCCCATCGTCTCAGTTCGGCCCACCACCGGACGCTGAAGCCAGAGCCAGAAGGGTGATTGCAATGCAATCATTTCTTTGGTATGCTGCTATCAATGATTCCAATCAAGGAGGCGACTATGGCTACCAATCTTGTGGTTCGAAATGTTGACGAAGATGTTGCCTTCGCGCTGAAACAACTGGCGGCAGCTCATGGTAGAAGCGCGGAAGCCGAGCATCGTGAGATTCTAAGAACAGTTCTGCAGCGCCCGAAGCGTCGGTCTGTTGCCGAGGTTCTTTCAAGCATGCCAAATGTTGGTGAAGACTCCGACTTCAATTGCCGGAATGGGTAGGAGTCGACATGTACTTGGTCGACACCAATATCATCAGCGAGGCCCGAAAAGGGAAAAAAGCGAACCCCGGGGTTCAAAAGTTTTTCCAGACGGTCAAAGCTGAAGATATCTATTTGTCAGTGCAAACAATAGGTGAAATTCGAAGAGGGCTGGAGAATATCCGACATCGCGGCGATCTTCCCCAAGCCAAGAGGCTTGAAAAATGGCTTGATTTGGTCGTGGCGGACTACGACGACAGGATATTGAGCTTTGATGAAGAATGCGCTCAGGTATGGGGCCGGCTGATGTCACCTCATCATGAACATCCAATAGACAAACAGATTGCGGCTATTGCACTGATTCATGACTTGACAGTAGTAACCCGCAATGTCGATGATTTTCGTGGCACTGGTACGAGAATAAACAATCCCTTCGTTTAACAACTTCAATTCCCATGATGTCTCGAAATTGAACGGCGACTTTGGGGTAACGCGACCGTCGCTTATGGGCACGAAGGAGGCGTAGCTGGATTCGTAGCATGAGCTGGCGTAGCCATATAAGCTACCGCGCCGCAGTATGCGGCTTGAATCTCAATCACAAATTCCGGATAGCCAATTTTCTGTTCAACTGCCTGCCAGTCGGGGATCACTTCTGCTGTGTTCAAATCACCACCAGATGTCGGGCTTTCGCGCCCGCCACCGCGTTCAGCGGCACCGCGCGATCCAGTGTAACCAGCCGCCCGCCCTGCTCCAGCGCCAGCGCCAGCAGGTAAACGTCGGTCACCTGGCGGGATCCCAGTACCGATTTCCAGGCGATGCGTCCGGCATCGAGCATGCTGACCGCGTCCGGCCAGAAGACGTGATGCGTTGTCGCGGTCGCTGCGGCGAGACGCTCCGCCACCGCCGCAGCGGGTAGCGCATTGGGATAGCCGGGCTGCGACATGATGCGAATGCAGCCATTCTGTGTCAGCGGACAGGACGCCCAGCCGGGCTTGATGTTCTCTTTCAACCAGGCCTTGGCGTGCCGATGATGCAAGTGATCGCTGTCGAGCAGCGCGATCAGCACATTGACGTCAAGCAAGGCCCGCATCAGGCGCCCTCTACGTCGCGCAGCCGGTCAACCTGCTCATTGGTGACGACTGCGCCGCGCGATGGAAACGGGCGAAAGCCATAGACCGCCGCCGGCTCTTTCACCTTCTCAGGCGAGCTTGCCCCCGCTTGCGTCAGCGCCTGCCGCAGCAGATCGGAAATCACCCGCCCGGCGGTCGTCCCGCCGCGGCGGGCGAGCTCCTTGGCGGCAAGCAGCACATCGTCTTCGATTTCGAGGGTGGTTCGCATGATGCCCGTCCGGTGACGTAAAGAGGATTGATGCGTTGATGCTATCGCATCACTTCATACGATGCAAGAGAATGCAGCCAATGAGGACCTCGCTTCATGTGCCCCGCCTGTCGGCGTCTCGCGCAGGAAACGCAAAAAGTCGGCGATGGTGAGACGGCGGATCAGCGGAACTCGCGAATCAGATCCGACAGTTTCGCCAGCCCCACTTCGGCCTGCGCTTCGCTGGCGTGGCTGAAATTGAGGCGCAACTGGCCGCAGGCTCCCACATCAGTTGGCAGAAAGGGCTCGCCGGGCATGAAGGCAACCCCCTGCTCGATGGCCAGCGGCAACAACTGACGGGTATCGATGCGGCGATTTAGAGTGAGCCAGAAGAAGAGCCCGCCGGGCGGCGTTTGCCAGACAGCAAGTTCGCCGAAGTGGCGGCGCAGGGCGGCGTCGAATGCGTCGCGGCGCTGGCGATAGTGCACCGCCAGCGCGTCCAGATTCACGCCTCGTGCCGGATCATTCAATTGCTGCAAAACCAGCCACTGACTAATACGGTTGCTGTGCAAATCAGCCGCCTGCTTCAGACGCGTGAGGAAAGGCAGCAGTTCCTTTGACGCCACCAGATAGCCCAGCCGCAACCCCGGCGCCAGGCTCTTTGAGAATGACCCCTGATAAATCCATGGTGCCTGTCGCAGTTGGGCGCAGACCGGCGTGCGTTCACAGGGGTCGTACACCAAATCGCGATAAGGGTCGTCCTCGAACAAGGGCAGTCGTGCGGTATCGCAGGCGGCGGCCAGCGCGCTGCGCTCGGCGGCAGTCAGGCAGTGCCCGCTGGGATTCTGAAAGGTGGGGATGGCGTAGGCGAAGGCCGGCTTGTCGGCAACAAAGGCATCGGCGTCCAGGGTCTGCGGGTCGTAGGCGACGAAACGCGCACCGAAAAAGCGGAACACCTGCAAGGCCGCCAGATAGGTCGGCGACTCGACCGCCACTGCAGTGCCCGGATCGATGAACAGTTTGGCGACAAGATCGATGCCTTGTTGCGAGCCAGACAGGATCAACACTTGCTCAGCAGAACAGCGCAAGCCGATGCCGTTCAAATCGTCGGCGATTCGCTGGCGCAGTTCCCACTCGCCCTCGCTGGCTCCGTACTGCAGAAGTGGCTGCGGCATTCCTTCCAAACTAAATATCGGAAAACTGTCGACGGCCGGCAAGCCACCAGCGAAAGAAATCATGCCCGGGCGATCAACCACAGCCAGTATCTCGCGTATCGGCGAGGCATGCAGATCGCGCGTTCGCGATGAAAAGCGGGGGCTGTCCTGCGCTGAAAGTGTGCTCATGGCGAATCGTCCATTAACGTCAACATTATTGACCTATAGACAGCGTAGCAGTCGTGGCTCTACCATGTCAACATGATTGACCTAACTGAACCGAACAACGAGCCCTCCTCCACCAATCGCGAGGCCCGCTTGCGGCTTGCCGTCGAGCAGCTCTACTTCGGTTATCGTGGCTTTACAGCGTCCCCTGACCGCATCCTCGAACAACGCGGCTTGGGGCGAGTGCATCACCGCATCCTTTATTTCGTCGGTCGCAGTTCGCAGATATCGGTCAACAACTTGCTCGCTGTGCTCAAGGTCAGCAAACAGGCCTTGAATGCGCCCCTGCGGCAACTGATTGAAATGCGCCTGGTGGCCATGGAAACCGCGGCGCACGACAAACGCGTGCGCCAACTCAAACTGACCGCGACCGGAGCAAAACTCGAGGCGAAACTAACCGGCTCCCAGATGAAGCTGCTCCAGGCCGTATTCGAAGAGGCAGGAAGTGATGCCGAAGCCGGCTGGCATCAAGTGATGCGCAGTCTTTGCGAGAAAGACTGAGTTCAGGTCGTCGCGCGTTGCAACGCCTGATCAATATCCCACAAAATATCGTCAAGGGTTTCCAGCCCTACCGATAGACGGATCAGGTCGGGGCCTACGCCTGAGGCAATCTGCTGTTCCTCCGACATCTGTCGATGGGTGGTCGAGGCCGGGTGAATGACCAGCGTCTTGGCATCGCCGATATTTGCCAGATGCGACAGGAACTGAACGTTCTCGATGAACTTCGCCCCCGCCGCAGCGCCGCCTTTGATACCGAAGGTGAGCACCGCCCCGGCGCCTTTGGGCAGATACTTTTGCGCCAGTGCGTGGTAACGATTGTCGGTGAGGCCGGGATAATTAACCCAGGCCACACCGGCGTGACTCTGGAGAAATTTGGCGACACCAAGCGCATTGCTGCAATGGCGCTCCATGCGCAGCGGCAGGGTTTCGACGCCTTGAAGCAGCAGGAAGGCATTCATCGGCGACAAGGCGGGGCCGAAGGTACGCAGGCCCTCCATGCGACACTTCATGGTGAAGCCGAAGTCACCAAATGTCTCGTAAAAGCGCACCCCGTGATAGCCGGGCGATGCCTCGGTCATGGTGGTGAACTTGCCATTGTCCCAGGGGAACTTCCCGGATTCGACAATGACACCGCCCATGGTGGTGCCGTGGCCGCCGAGAAACTTGGTGGCCGAGTGAATGACGATCGCAGCACCGTGTTCGAACGGCCGGCACAGATAAGGCGAGGCGAAGGTGTTGTCGACAAACAGCGGCAGCCCCGCCTGTTCGCCAATACGCGCCACCGCCGCCAGATCAATGACGTTGAGCGAAGGATTGCCCAGTGTCTCGACATACAGCAACTTGGTCTTTGGCGTGATAGCGCGAGCGAAATTCTCGGGCTCGTCGGGATCGACAAAAATGGTGCTGATGCCGAGTTTGCGAAAGTTAACGTCAAGCTGGGTATGCGTGCCACCGTACAACGTGCGCGCGGCGACAATCTCGTCGCCGGCCTCGACGATGTTGAGCAGCGCAATCATCTGTGCCGCCATGCCCGTGGCCACGGCCAAGCCGGCGCGGCCGCTCTCCAGCGTGGCAACGCGCTCTTCGAGCACGGCAACCGTGGGGTTCGACAGCCGCGAATAGACGTTGCCAAAAGTTTGCAGGTTGAAAAGGCTCGCCGCGTGATCCGGCGAATCGAAGACATACGAGGTGGTTTGATATATCGGCACGGCCCGACTGCCGGTGGCGGCGTCGGGAATTTGTCCGGCATGCAGACAGAGGGTGTCGAAACCAAATTCGCGATCGGCCATGGTGCGTTTCCTAGTGAGGTATCCAGTTCGGCCGCCGCGAGGAAATCACGCGCGTGTTGACACCGAACCAGTTGAGCCCGCCGAACAAGCGGGCGTATTCGATCTTGACGCAGCGATCCATGACCACCGTCAACCCGGCCGCCTCGGCGATCTGGCTCGCTTCCTCATTGACGACGCCGATTTGCAGCCACAAGGCCTTGGCGCCAATGGCAACAGCGTCTTCGGCAATAGGCACGCAGTCAGCCGGCTTGCGAAAAACATCGACCATATCTACCGGAACCGGAATCGACTTCAGATCGGGATAACAGGTTTCACCCAGAATCTCGCTGTACTTCGGATTTACCGGGATCACCTTGTAGCCATGTTCCTGCAGATACTTGGCTACAAAATTGGAGGGGCGGAACCAGTCGGCGGAAAGGCCGACAATCGCCACCGTGCGACAGTCGCGCAGCACACGGCGCAGGGTTGGGATGTCGCTCATGGTTGGTCTTTTGGCGTGGTAGATAAGTCGCAGGGTCTGGGTAATTTGCCAGCGCACGATCAGCCGCACCGACTGCAGAAGTGTAACGCAGCCTGAAGGGCAACACGCGGCGCACCAGTCGCGCCGGTAAGGCAAAGCGCTGCAAGGCAGCCAATTGAAATTGACTTCAACGCAACGATCCAACGATACTTCCGGCCTGCCATTGCCTTTTCTCTCTTCGCCGCTATCGGCAACGCCGCTCCATGACCCAAATTCGCACCAACGACAATCCCAGTGGATTGCTGATCGCCAACCTGCTGGCACAGATTGCGTTCGGGTTGCTGGCGATGACCATCTGCCTGCCCTCCATGCAGGAGTGGGGCGCGATTTTTGGCACGGATCAGTCCACCGTGCAACTCACCCTCAGCTTGTATCTGGTCGCATACGGGAGTGCGCAACTGATCTACGGTCCTGTGTCGGATCGCTACGGCCGCAAACGGGCGCTGAAGATCGGCCTATCCCTGGCGTTCGCCGGTTCGCTGCTCGCCGCGCTGGCGCCCGATCTGCCGACATTGATCGGTGCGCGCATCTTGCAAGGCGTGGGCAGCGCTGCCGGCATGGTAGTCGGCCGCGCCATGGTGCAGGATCTTTTCCAGGGTCCGGAGCGCACGCGGGTGATGGCCTACATCGGTATGGCCATGGGCTTGTGCCCGCCGCTGGCCACCATCGTCGGTGGGTATATCCATGTGCGGTTTGGCTGGCAGGCCAATTTCATATTGATCACGGTGCTCTCGTTGCTGTTGCTGCTTGCCGCGTGGCGTGGCCTGCCTTCGCGTGGAGAAGTTCCGGCGATGGAGAGCCACTGGCTGGACGACATGACAAAGGCCTATATCCGGTTGGCGCTAGAACCGGCATTCATTGGATATGTCGCCATCCTGGCCATGACCACGGCAACCTTTTATGCCTTCCTCGGCGGAGCGCCGATTGTGCTTGGCTCCTACGGTGTCGGGCCCGCAGGCATCGGCTGGTACATCATGTACATCCCCTTCGCCTACATTGCCGGCAACTTCCTCACCAGCCACCTCATCCGCCGCCTGGGCGAACGCCGGATGATGGCGCTTGGGCAATTGACCACGGTACTTGGCATCGGCTTGATGCTGACACTCGGACTGATCGGTTTCAATTCACCACTGGCGTTTGCACTGCCGCTGATCCTGCTGGGCTTTGGCCACGGATTTCTGATGCCGTCGACGCTGGCAGGTACAGTCGGCTCGGTGCCCGCACTGGCTGGCTCGGCAGCCGCTGTGGCAGGCTTGATGCAACAGCTAATGGGCGCCGTGGGCGGCTACAGCGTCGGGCTAGTGCAACACCATGGTGCAGTGAATCTGGGGCTGCTAATGATGGGCTTCACGCTTTGTGCGGTCGTCGCACAGATTCTGCTGCATAAAGGCACTGCCCGCGCATAGCGGCGGCCCTGACATGGCCTGCCCGCAATTCAGCCGATTGGATCCGGTCTTCGGCCGAAGCGAAAGTTGAAGGACCGGTGTATGAACGACTGCCATGCGGCGCTTACCTGCCGCCGGTTGTGAACTCATCCAGAACGGCAACCAGCCAATTCGGCGGACGCGTACTCACGACCCACATCAGCCTGATGAATTCGTCATGGTAAATGGCGACTTCTGATTGAAATTTGGAAACCGGATTCTATCCACGAGCCAGGGTGTTTTCCAAGGGCGCGCGTCTTACGCGTAGTAACGCGCCACATAATCCTCAAACGGCTCCTGCGGCAGCGATTCCAGTCGCTGCTGCTCGGCCAGGGAAGCTTGAACACTTTCCTCAAACTCTGCCAATGTGGCCGCGTCCAGTGGCTGGGCCAGCAAGCTGTCGTGGTGTTGCCGGGACTGCTTCATGGCGAATTTGAAGAGGCCTTTGTGTTCCGTCGCAGCAGCCAGCACCTGGGCCGAGGGCGTGGTGTCCGGGTGATCAATTCGCGTGCGTAAACTGGTCAGCGTCCTAGCGTAGCTATTGCCACCGTAGGCCACATCCAGCATCTGGGCAAATGGCTGCATGTCGTCAAACAAGGCGTGTGCAATAGGTCGAAACGGTTGTTCGCAGTTGTGCACTAACAGGCTCAGGTCAGGCTGTCGGCCGTGGTTGACGATTCGAGCTTTGTTTTCATCGTTCTCGCCCTGTTCGCGGGCCGTAATGGGCGGACTCTGTCGGAAAAGACACATCAGCAGCAGGATGTCGGCAAAGACACTTTGCTCGGGGACAATACCGATGTCCACGAACGGGTTCAGATCAAACAAGCGTACCTCTACGTATTCGACACCGTATTTGGTCAGAGCCAGCGCCGGGCGCTCGCCCGCCCTGCCAACCCGCTTGGGCCGAATGCCGGAATAAAACTCGTTCTCAACTTGCAGCAGGTTCGCGCTGAGTTGCTTCCAGTGGTCGCCTTCGCGTACACCCAACTCTTCGTAGAACGGGTCAGGGGTGCGAATCGCCGTCTCCAGTGCCGCGGTGTACTCGGCCAGGGAATTGAAACTGACGTGTAGTTGATCCTGCGCCCGGTTCTGATAGCCCAGATCGCTCATGCGCAGGCTGGTCGCATAGGGACGGAACAGAGTGCCTGGCACGAGCTCATGGAGGTCTGAACTGCGGCCTTGCAAGAATGATTGGCAGATCGCGGGCGAGGCGCCAAACAGGTAGGGAATCAACCAGCCAAAGCGCAGAAAATTGCGAATTAATCCGAAATAGCGCTCACTGACAAAGTCCTGCATGCTGCCGGTTTCGGAGCTGCAACCTTTCAAGATCACCCAGAACTCGTCAGGCAGCGACCAGTTGTAGTGGGCTCCGGCAATCGTTTGCATGTGGCGCCCATAGCGAAGACCCAGACCTTCGCGATAGGCAACCTTCATCATGGCTGAGTTGGAGGTACCGTAGTTGGCAATGGCGATGTTGTTGTCGTCACCCACGACACAGGGCATGGAGCCAGCCCACATGGTTTCGTCTCGCAATTGCCTGGCTGTGAAGCGGTGGATGTCGCGCAGGAAGTCCAGCGGGAACGCCGGGTCTCTTGAGGGTGGGGTGATGAACTCCAGCAGAGCTTCGGCGTAGTCGGTGGTAATCCAGGGGTGGGTGAGTTTGGACCCCAGCGCCTGGGGGTGAGGGGTCTGGGCTAGATGGCCGCTGGCGTCCACGCGCAAGCATTCGCGCTCGTAGCCTCGCGTGATACCGCGTAAAACCTGCGCCTGGTCTTGCGAGAAATACCGCCGAACTTCATCGCAACATGCGAACTTCAACATAAGCTGTGCTTTTCTCCGTAAATTGGCACGCAGTATGGCAGCAATTTGCCGACAAGGACCCCGTGGGTCGGGAATGTGAATTCACGTTTTTAGCAACCGGACGGTCTGTGCATTTATGCGTGATTCACCTTTATGCCAGCGTTCCCACGTTAGCGCCTTCAGGCTTTCTGTTTAATAGATACCTTGTCTTTGCTTCATCTGCAACACTCTTTCTGCTTACGCAGTTTCTAGCTGTGTTGCATCCATCAGTTGAGTCCAAGCCGAACAGCGGACGTTTCAGTGCCCACTCATCCGTATCAACTGCACCAGCGCAGTAAATCCATGGGCAAGTTTTCGCCGCACCCGCACTTTTCACAGCTCACTCATTTGCCGAACGGCAAACCCGAGTAGCCCTTGGCCAAAGTGGTTCATCCAGCGACTGAGTTCGTGACAATAGCGCGACCCGGCTTCCAGTGCCCTCGCAACTTGAATTGGACTAGAGAGTTGGCCGACGCCAATTCATCCGACCTTGAACATTGCCAAGAGTCGGCTGCGGCGAGAATCCGCAGCGGCGAGGAGAGCGTTATTGGCCCGACCGCCTTGCAGCGCTTTGCTTCATCAGCGCCAACTTTCTAATGCCGCCGTTGATTGGCACAGCCTCACCGCCGCAAACGCAAGTCTGCGCTTGCCGAGATGCAACAAGATCACCGTCAGTTAGCGAAATAGGCGGCCACCAGCACCAGCACGACAGCGGCAGCCTGAAATTCCACTCGCTTTTGCATCCAGTGGACACTATCCAGATGCCCGACCTGATCGTTGGCTACCATCGACGAAACCCCGGTGATGAGTGCGAAGACAGTGGCAAGCACTGCCACCAATACCACCACGCCAAAGAAGCTCATGATTCCCTCCTTTTCGGTGAATACGCAGCCAGTTTCAACAACCAGCTGCAATTCCAGTATAGGTTCCAAATCGGAAAAACCAAGGAGGTCGGGGCCAGAAGGCACTATCGGCAAAAAGCAGCCTCTCTCGGCTCAACAACGGCAAACAACCGATTTCGAGGCGACGCAAAGCACCGCCCCGTGAGCCCCGGCGCTGCGCATTCCGGCAGGGTTAGCTGCGGCAGTAGCACTGCCCGCCTCCGCTCAGTCGTCGAACGGCAAGCCCACGTAATTCTCCGCCAGTGTCGTACGACCAGCGACGGAATGCACAACGTAATCGAGTTCGGCTTCCAGCGCCTTCTGGTCGAAGGCGTTGGTGTCGGGAAAGGTGTGCAGCAGATTGGTCATCCACCACGAAAAACGCTCCGCTTTCCAGACCCGGCGCAGGCAGCGCGCAGAATAGTGATCGATGCCGAGGCTGCTGCCGCCGTAGTAGTCAATAAAAGCGCGCGACAGATAACGCACGTCGGAGGCGGCCAGATTGAGGCCCTTGGCGCCGGTGGGCGGTACGATATGGGCGGCATCGCCAGCGAGGAACATGCGACCGAAGCGCATCGGCTCGGCAACGAAGCTGCGCAAGGGTGCGATGCTCTTCTCGATAGAGGGGCCGGTGACCAGGGCCTCGACGGCCTGCGGATCGAGTCGGCGACGCAGCTCTTCCCAGAAGCGGTCGTCAGACCATTCCTCGACTTTTTCAGTCAACTCGCATTGCAGATAGTAACGACTGCGCGTGCTGGAACGCATGCTGCACAAGGCAAAGCCGCGCTCGTGCTTGGCGTAGATCAGTTCTTCCGACACTGGCGGAGTGTCCGACAACAGCCCAAGCCAGCCGAAACCATAGACGCGCTCGAAATTTGTAATCGCGCTCTTCGGCACGCTGGCGCGGCAGACGCCGTGAAAACCGTCGCAGCCGGCGATGAAGTCGCACTCGATCTCATGGCTGGCACCGTCCTTCACGTAGCGAACCCGCGGGTGGTCGGTGTCGAAGTCGTGCACGCTGACGTCTTTGGCCTCATACACCGTCGGCAACCCGGCCGCCGCGCGCGCCTCCATCAGGTCTTTGGTCAGTTCGGTCTGACCATAAACCATCACCTGCTTGCCGCCGGTGAGGCTTAGAAAGTCGATGTGGTGGCGGACGCCGCCGATCAGCAAGTCGATACCGGCGTGCGGCAAACCTTCGGCGTGCATGCGCGCGCCGACGCCGGCTTCGTCGAGCAAGTCAACTGCGACCTGTTCAAGCACGCCGGCGCGGATGCGGCCCAACACGTAATCGGGGGTTTGTGCTTCGAGGACGATAGCGTCGATGCCGGCCTTGTGCAGCAACTGGCCGAGAATAAGGCCGGAAGGTCCGGCGCCGATGATGGCTACTTGTGTTCGCATTTCTGTTCTCTCTCTTTTGGGTTCAGGGATTTCAATAAATCGGTTTCGCCTATTTCAGCAAATGGGGAAGTTCAGAATACTGGCGACTCCGCTGGGTCCCGGCGGTCGCTGGGATGACATTCGGGCGGCGCACTATCGTTATGCATCAAAAACCTCCGTATCGATTTCCTGCTGCGTAGCGGCGTTGTAGCGCGGCCCCGTCACGGTCTGTTGGTTGATCAGTGCGTCGAGCCGTTCGACGATGCCCTTGTCGAGCGTCACCGTCGCAGCACCGAGGTTTTCGTCGAGATGCTCAACCTGTTTGGTGCCGAAGATCGGGATGATGTCTTTGCCCTTGGCCAGCAGCCAGGCCAGCGCCAGTTGCGCGGGCGTGCAGCGGACCTCGCCAGCGATACAGTGAACCCCGCTCAGCAGTTCGAGATTCTTCGCGTAGTTGTCTGGCTCGAAACGCGGCATCTGGCGGCGGATGTCTTTCGCTTCGAGAACCGCTTCCGGATCGAGCAGCTTGCCAGTGAGGTAGGCACGGGCCAAAGGACTGAAGGCAACGAATGTCACGCCCAACTCACGACAGGCGTCGAGTACTGCGATTTCCGGATTGCGCGTCCACAGCGAATACTCGGTTTGCAGCGCGGTGATTGGATGCACGGCATGAGCCCGCCGTAGCGTCAGCGCCGAGACTTCCGAAAGGCCGATGGTTTTGATCTTGCCTGCCTGCACCAGATCGGCCAGCGCACCGACGCTGTCCTCGATCGGCACCTGCTTGTCCCAACGGTGCAGGTAGTAGAGATCGATGACATCGGTCTGCAGACGGCGCAGGCTGTCTTCGCAGTCGCGCTTGAGACTCGACGGCCGGCCGTCGATGACCCGCTTGCCATCGATGCCGGTCATGCCGCACTTGCTTGCCAGCACTATCTTCGAGCGGTGGGATTTGAGCACGCGCCCGACCAGGGTTTCATTGGCGCCAAAACCATAGAGTGCGGCGGTGTCGAAAAAGTTGACGCCGCGATCCAGCGCGCGCAGCAGCAAAACCTCGGCCTCTTCTGCTGTCGGCGGTGTACCGTAGGCATGACTGAGATTCATGCAGCCCAGACCGAGGGCAGAGACGCTGAAATCACCAAGGCGACGTTGTTGCATGGAAACTCCTAGGCGCTTTGCGCGAGCTGCTGCTCAAGCATGTGCAAAGTGCGATAACACGGCAGCACCTGGGCCACGCTGGCATTCGGTTCGCGATCTTCTCGAATCGCAGCGAAAAACTCGCGGTCCTGAAGTTCGATACCGTTCATCGAAACGTCGACCTGGGTGACGTCGATCGTGTTTTCTTTCGCATCGATCAGGTCGTCGTAGCGCGCGATGTAGGTGCCGCTGTCGCCGATGTAGCGAAAGAAAGTGCCGAGCGGGCCGTCGTTGTTGAACGAAAGCGACAGCGTGCAGATCGCGCCTGTGCTGCTTTTCAACTGGATCGACATGTCCATGGCAATACCCAGGCCCGGATGAATCGGCCCCTGCAACGCATTGGCGGCAACAATGCTGCCACCCGTCTGATAGAGGAACAGGTCCACCGTGTGCGCCGCGTGGTGCCACAACAAATGGTCGGTCCAACTACGTGCCTGGCCCAGCGCATTCATGTTGCTGCGGCGGAAGAAATATGTCTGCACATCCATTTGCTGAATGTTGAATTCACCAGCGGCAATCTTGTTGTGCACCCACTGATGGCTGGGGTTGAAGCGGCGCGTATGGCCGCACATGGCGACGAGACCGCTCTTCTGTTGCAGCGCCAACACCTGCTCGGCGCCGGCGAGGCTGTCGGCCAGCGGGATCTCGACTTGAACGTGCTTGCCGGCATTCATGCAGGCAATGGCTTGCTCGGCGTGCATCTGCGTCGGCGTGCACAGAATCACGGCGTCGACTTCCGGCAGCGCGAGACTGTCGGCAAGATCGGTGCTGACGTGGGCGATGCCGTATTTCGCCGCCACCTCCTTGGTCTTCTCCAGCTCACGGCTGACCAGCGAGACGACTTCGACGCCGTCGATCAGTTGGATGGCATCCAGATGCTTGATGCCGAAAGCGCCGGCACCGGCCAGCGCGACTTTTATCGTCTTGCTCATGTGTTCTCCAGAATCAAATGTCCTACCGCGGTGTTGCTCGCCGGTACATGGTAGAAGCGGTGCGCGACTTTCGGCGCCCCGACACTGGACGCGTCACCCATCGCACCACGCGCCACCAGCCACATCACCAGCTCGATGCCTTCGGACCCAGCTTCACGCACATAATCGATGTGCGGTTTTTGCGACAGCGCTTCCGGGTCGGCGATCAACTGGTCGAGAAAGGCGGTGTCGAATTCGCGATTGATAAGGCCGGCGCGCGGCCCCTGCAACTGGTGGCTCATGCCGCCGGTACCCCATATCTGCACATTCAGAGGCTGATCGTAAGAGGAAACGGCCTTGCGTATGGAACGCCCGAGATTGAAACAGCGACGCCCGGAGGGCACCGGGTACTGCACCACGTTCACCGCGAAGGGAATGATCGGACAGGGCCAGGCTTCGGGTTGACCGAACATCAAGGAGAGCGGTACGGTCAGTCCATGATCGACATCCATTTTGTTAACAATGGTCAGGTCAAAGTCATCCTGGATCACCGAATGGGCGATATGCGCGGCGAGTTCCGGATGACCCTTGACCACCGGTACCGGGCGCGGACCCCAGCCTTCATCCGCGGGTTGAAACTCGGCCGCGCAGCCAATGGCGAAGGTGGGAATCATGTCCAGGCTGAAGGCGGTGGCATGATCGTTGTAGACCAAAAAGATGACATCTGGCGTGTTGGCCTTCATCCATTCCTTGGACGCATCGTAACCCTTGAACACCGGCTGCCAGTACGGTTCGCCGCTTTTGCCCAAATCAAGTGCGGCGCCGATGGCAGGTACGTGCGAGGTGTAGACGCTGGCGGTAATTCTGGCCATGTTCAGGCTCCTTCTTTCTGTTGTGATTTACCCTGGGGCTGGCGGTTTGCCTGGGCGTCGCCGTCTTCGCCAACCACGCGGTTACCGCTGATAGAGCGGCCGCCGGCGATCATCATGTCGCGGTATTCTTCTTCGCTCATGCCGGTCATGCTGCCCGCCATTTGTTGAAAGCTTTTGCCATCGGTGGCGCCGATCTTGGCGAGGAAATAGATGTTGCCGCCAGCCACCATGCAGCGATTCAGGTCACGGGCCAGCACCGCCAGCTTCTGCTCTTCCGTCATCGGCCATTCGTCGAGATAGGCCCGCTCGTCGGCCTTGAAGCGGGCGCGATTTTCGGCCTTCATCAAGGACATGCAAAACTGGTTGAGGTGATAACCGAGGCGCGATTGCTCGGCATCGAAAATTATGGTGCCGGGAATATCCTTGTAGGGTTTGTCGAGTGCCATGGTTTACCTTTCTTCAGGCCAGTAAAGGCGCATTGGGTTATCGAGCAGCAGCTTGCGCTGCAGTTCCGCCGTGACGGCTATCTGGGGAATGAAATCGACCAGCAGGCCGTCATCGGGCATGTGGTCCTTCAGGTTGGGGTGCGGCCAGTCTGTACCCCACAACACGCGATCAGGAAAACTCTCGACGATGCGTTTGGCAAAGGGCACTACATCGCGATAGGCGCCCTGCGCCAGTCCCGGTTCGCCCTGCAATGCGCGGGGACCGCAGAGCGAAAGCCGTTCCGGGCAACTCACCTTGCTCCAGACATTCTCATGCTCACGCATGAACTTCACGAACAGTTCGAACTCCGGCCCATCGACAGGTTTGCTTACATCGGGTCGGCCCATGTGGTCGACCACGATGGTGGTCGGCAGCGCGGTGAAGAAATCCCACAACTCGGGCAGGTCAACCGCCTCGAAGTAGATCACCACATGCCAGCCCAGCGGCGCGATGCGCGCGGCGATTTCGATCAACTCTTCTTTAGGCGTGAAGTCCACCAGGCGCTTGACGAAATTGAAGCGCACGCCGCGCACGCCTGCGGCGTGCATCTCCTGCAACTCGTTGTCAGTAATGGTGCGGCGGACGGTGGCGATACCACGCGCCATGCCGTTTGAGTGCCGCAATGCATCGACCATCGCGCTGTTGTCGGCACCGTGGCAGGTGGCCTGCACGATCACGTTGCGCGCAAAGCCAAGCTGGTCGCGCAGTGCAAAGAGCTGGTCTTTCGATGCGTCGCACGGCGTGTACTTGCGCTCGGACGCAAAGGGAAATTCCGCGCCCGGGCCGAAGACATGGCAGTGCGCATCCACCGCGCCCGCGGGCACCCTGAAAGTCGGCGCTGATGGCACGGCATACCAGTCGAGCCAGCCGGGAGTTTTCTCGAATTCCATTTCAGTCCCTCGCTTTCATCGCCGCGATGATGCGATCGGCTTCGATGCGCCAGTCGGCACTACGGGCGAACTGCACGCTATTGCGGGCGCCAAACAGTCCGTCATCGGCGAGGCCAGTGATCCATTCATTGCGACCCGCGCTGCCGGCTGCCGATAATGGCTGGAGCCCGGCTTCACGCACCGTTTGTGCAACTTCGCGCATTTCCTCACCACGCCGACGGCCATGCTCGATGACGCGTTGAAAGCTGTAAGTGCCCTGCATCTCCCAATCGATGGAGGGAAAGGTTTCCTGCAAGGAAGCAATCACCGCATCCTCAACGCCATAGGCACGCGCTGCGGTGAAGCTCTCTATGACCATGGCCTCAAGGCCCTTGATCATCACGCTGCGACACATCTTGGTAGCCGAAGCGACGCCGAGTTTCACGCTGGCGATTCCCGGCTCGAAGCCCAGCGCTATCAATGAAGGTTCCAATGCCGCCGCGTCGGGGCCGCCGAGCAGCAAGGGCACGCGGCTGCGATAAGGTGGCACCGATGTCATCACCGCGCCTTCGACATAGTGACCGCCGACTCCGGATATCAGTTCTGCCGCCTTGATCTTGGTGCCAGGCGAAGCCGAGTTCAGATCAAGGAAAAAGGCTCCAGCACAAAAACTCGGCGCTGACGACACGGCGACGGCCAGCGTCTGATCCGCCGTGACGGCGGATATCACCAGATCGGAACCGGCGGCGAGTTGCGCATGGCTGGCCATGAGCCTCACACCGTGTTGTTGCGCATGCGCGCAAATTGTTTCCGCGTCGGGACCACCCAGCTTGATGTCATAGGCCAAAACATTCTCGACGCCGCGCGAGCGCAGATCTTCGGCCAGAATGCGCCCCACCTCGCCATAGCCGACGAGGCCGATGGACCACTGCAGGGGATTAGCGGGAATATTCATCAGTCGATGTACTTGAGGCCGGCCTTGGCCAGCGGCTCGCGCAGTGAATACATGTCGAGACCGAGTTCGCCCGCGGCGAAGCGCGCGCGCTTGGCGATCTCGTTGGCCTCGCGCGCCTCGGCGGCATCGGCCACCTGTTGCGCCAGCGCAGCGGGAATGACAACCACGCCGTCGTCGTCGGCCACCACCACATCGCCCGGATTAACGGTTGCGCCGGCACAGACCACCGGCACATTGACCGAGCCCAGCGTGGCGCGGGTGCAGCCCTTGGCGTGGATTGCGCGGCTGAAGACCGGGAAGCCCATCGCGGTGAGGTCTTTCACGTCACGCACACCACCGTCGATGATCAAGCCTTTTGCACCGCGCGCCGTGTAGGACGTCGCCAGCAAATCACCGAAGAAGCCGTCGGTGCTGTCCGCCGTACAGGCAGCCACGGCGATGTCGCCCGGCTGCAGTTGCTCGGCTGCGACGTGCAGCATCCAGTTGTCGCCCGGTTGCAGCAGTACGGTCACCGCCGTGCCGCAGGCATAAGCCCCGGCGTAGATTGGCCGCATGTAGGGCTTCATCAGTCCGACGCGGCCCATGGCTTCGTGGATGGTGGCAACGCCGAAACGCGACAACTTTTCGACGGCGGCTTTATCGGCTCGGACAATGTTGCGCTTGACGATACCGAGATTGTTCATGCTCATTTTCCCTTCTCCTTCAAGGCGGTGTCGAGGCGCGGATAGACACGACGCGCATTGCCTTCATACACCTTGTAGCGATCTTCTGCCGAAAGACTCAGCGTCGCCTCGATGTAGCGTTTGGTGTCGTCGAAGTTGTGACCGGTTTCGGGATCGATACCCTTCACCGCACCGATCATTTCCGAAGCGAACAGGATGTTGTCCACCGGAATCACCTTAGTCAACAGATCGATACCCGGCTGATGGTAGACGCAGGTGTCGAAAAAGACATTGTTCAACAGATGATCATTCAGCAAGGGCTTGTTCAGTGCCTGCGCGAGACCGCGGTAGCGTCCCCAGTGGTAGGGCGCGGCACCGCCGCCATGAGGGATAACGAACCGCAAGCTTGGAAAATCCTTGAACAGATCGCCCTCGAGCAACTGCATGAAGGCCGTCGTATCGGCGTTGATGTAGTGCGCGCCGGTAGTGTGGAAACAGGCATTGCAGGAGGTGGACACATGAATCATGGCCGGGATGTCGTACTCGACCATCTTTTCGTAGATCGGATACCAGTGTCGGTCGGTCAACGGCGGTGAGGTCCAGTGGCCACCGGAGGGATCGGGGTTGAGGTTGATACCGACGAAGCCATACTCCTTGACGCACTTTTCCAGCTCGGAGATGCAGCTCTTCGGATCGACGCCGGGCGATTGCGGCAGCATGGCCGCGCCGATGAAGTTGTCGGGAAAGAGTTGCGCGACGCGATGGCACAGCTCGTTGCAGATCGCCGCCCAGGTCGCACTAACCTGAAAGTCGCCAATATGGTGCGCCATGAAGCTGGCGCGTGGCGAAAAAATGGTGAGATCGGAACCGCGCTCCTGCATCTTCTTGAGCTGGTTGGTCTCGATGGTCTCGCGCAACTGGTCGTCGCTGATCGACAAATCCAAGGCTTTCGGCATCGCGGCGGGATCCTTGATACCGGCGATCTGCAGGTTGCGCCAGTCCTCCAGCGCTTTGGGCGCCGTGGTGTAGTGGCCGTGGATGTCGATGATCATTGCTGTGCTCCTGGTGAAGTTCCGTTGCCAATCTTCATGCCGGTTCCATTCCCTGGCGCCGCTTGGCGTCAACAGCGGCCGGCGAATGCATGAAGGCGAGCAGGTCTCGCGCTACCGCAGCCTGAGTCGATGTGACGCACACCCCGCCTGAAAAAGTGCTAATGATTTCGCAGCCGAGCGGCATAGTGCCGAGCACGTCGACGCCCGTCAGATGCATCAATTCGCTCCTTTGCTGGAAGCCCAGCTCAACTTCGCCAGCGGCCACCAATTGGCCCACCGGCACACCGGGCGGCGCTTGCACGATGCGGCCGCGAACACTGTCGGCGATACCCCAGCGCGCGAACAGTTCCAATAGCGCGGAACCACTGGGTCCGGTCGAATGGCCGAGCGTTGCTGCCGACAGAACCGCCTGCTTCAACTCCTCTTCGGAAGTGATGTCCGGATGCGGCGCGCCGGCGCGCACCGCGATGGCCACCGGCGAACGCACCAAGTCGGTCTTGCTGTCGGCAACCACGCGTCCGGCGGTGATCAATTTGTTGATGGCATCTGTGGCGAGCACCACCAAGTCGAAGGGCTCGCCGGCCAACACCCGCTTGGCTGCATCGACGCCACCCACCGACTCGAATACAGGCTCGGCACTATCGGCGCCGCTTTGCCGCCGGTACGCGTCGACAAGCTCGGCCAGCACCTGGCGTGTTGCCATCGACGAGATGCCAGTGAGTCGGCTAGTCATGTCTTTTCGCTACACACGAAAACAGAAGAAATTGGAGTTTGCATTGCTACGGCTGTGCCCCATTGTTCGATGGGTACATTCTGGCCATTCAGTCGCCACGTGCCAAGCGGCTGAGCCCACTACTAGCTATCTAATTTTGTTATAGCTGCGTGGCTAGGTTGCCACCGCCGTATGAATCAGCTCGCGCAACAGGCGCAGCACATGTTTGCTCAGCGGCGTCGCCGGCTTATGCGCGGAAACCGCCAGACACAAGATACTGGTCAAGCGCGGCTCCGCCAGCGGACGCAGCACAAACGCATCAGGCTGGCCCGAAGCGGCCAACGCCGTGGCCGTCAATATCGCATGGCCATGGCCGGCTCGCACCAGCTCCAGGATGGATTGGACACTCGACACTTCCAGGGCGACGTTCAGCTTGTGGCCGGTCAGCGCCGCTTGCGTTTCCAGTAATCGCCGAATGGCGTGGCTGCGTTCGGGCAGGATCAGTGGGAATTGCGTCAATTCGTTCAGCGTCACCGTGTCACCATCGCCGACTTTTCGGCGCTTGCCCTTACCCGCTGCGCTGACCATGCCCAAGGGCTCCTCGAGCACCGGCGTGAGTTCCAGTCCCGCTTGCGATTCCGGGTTGTGCAGCAAGCCGACATCCACCCGGCCGGTGGATATCCATTCCGCCAGATGGGTAGACAAACCCTCGACGATGGCCAGCCGCGCTTTCGGCAGCGTGCGGCAAAAACTCTCGACGAGCGGCAAGGTGAGCAAGCGCCCGATACTCGGTGGCATGCCAACCACAATGCGCCCGGCCGGCTCGCCACGACTGCTCTCGATATCGTCACGCACCCGCGCCATCAGTTGCAGTATGCCAACGCTGTGATCGAACAAACGCTTGCCTGCATCGGTCAACACGACTCCGCGTCCATTGCGAATCAGCAAGCTGGCACGCAAGTCCGTTTCCAGCAGACGCACCTGACGCGACAGCGCCGGCTGGGCGATGTTCAGTATGAGTGATGCCTTGCTGAAACTACCCAGCTCGGCAACACGCACGAAGTATTCAAGTTGCTTGAGATTCATGACTCACCGCAGAGGGAATGAGCATCCATTGTGCATCTGCATGGATGAACGGCTGTGGCACTTATTCTATGCCTGCGCGCCCGACAGAGTGGCTCGTACGTTTGGGGCACCTGTAGGGCGCGGTTTAACTCCCGCGATCCGGCAGACAACCGGAGGGGGGCGAGTCGCTGACACCCCCCCTCCGGTTGTCTGCCGCATTACGAGGGATAGTCTTCCGGTACTCGCCCAAAGAGACGATAGCTGAATCTGCGCGCATCCTCCAGCAGAAGATAGTTGACTGGAATGATCAGTAGCGTGACCGCTGTCGCGAACAGGATGCCGAAGCCGAGCGACACGGCCATGGGAATCAAAAACTGTGCTTGCGTGCTCTTCTCAAAAATGAGCGGCATGAGTCCGGCAAAGGTCGTCAGAGAGGTCAGCAGCACCGGCCTGAAACGTGCCTGTCCCGAGCTGCGTACAGCCTCGTCGAGCGACACGCCCGCACGCCGCTGCCGGTTGATGTAGTCGACCAGAACCAGCGAATCATTGACCACCACACCGGACAGCGCCAGCATGCCCATCATGCTCATGATAGTCAGTGGCATCAGCATGATCCAATGCCCGAGAATGGCGCCGACAACGCCAAACGGGATCACCGACATGACAATCAGCGGCTGAACGTAGGACTTGAAGGGAATTGCCAGCAGGGCGAAGATCGCGAAAAGCACAAATACCGTGCCCCAGCGCAGTCCGGAGAACGAATCCCGCTGCTCCTTGGCCTCCCCTTCGAAACTGTAGCTCACGCCGGGATACTCGGGCATGCGCGCGACCAGGAAAGCCTCGAGATCGCGCTTGATCGCCTCTACGTCGGCCACCTCCTTGTTGGCGTCGGCCGTCACGTTTACGGTGCGTTGGCGATTGATCCGGTTGATGGCCGAGGGGCTCTGCGCCGGCGTAATGCGGGCGACTTCCGCCAGGGGCACGGATGATCCGTTGGCTGCCCGGATCAGCATCCGGTCCAGGGTTTCCAGGGAAGCCCGCTCCGACGCCGCGTAGCGAACCATCACTTTGACCTCGTCACGACCGCGCAGTACCCGCTGCACTTCGGCACCGAAAAACGCCTGTCGCACCTGACGCGCCACATCGGCGAGCGATACGCCCAGTACCTCCGCCCCCGGCTTGAGATCAATCAGCAACTCCTGCTTGCCGTCGGTCAGCGAATCGGCAATATCGAACAGACTCGGGTAGGTCCCGAGTCGCTGCCTGACTGCCTTGGCCAGTTGCTTCAACTGACCAAGATCCTGCCCATTGAACTGGACATCGATCGGGTCACCGCCGCGGCCGATCTCGGCGCGGTAAGTGACGCTTTCTACGCCGGGAAGCTCCCCGATCTGTTGCCGCCACTCACGCACCAGTTCGGAACTGGTCACATTCAGCGAACGATGCTCCGGCGCCACGATCTCGAACATCACCCGCCCGCGATGGGCACCGGCACTACTGCCCACCGCCCCCGAGGTGGCGATCACATGGGTTATGACGCTCTCATTGGTGACGGGATCGATATATTTTTTCTGTAGCTGCTGTGCAGCGCGGGTGATTTTTTCCACCTGAACATCGGTTGCCGCCAAAGGCGTTCCGACGGGCATGGTCAGCGACGCCCGTGCGATTTCGCTTTGCACCCGGGGAAAGAATATGAATTTGGTCCAACCGGCAGTAACAGTCGAAAACACCACAAGCGATACACCGATGGCAATGGCAAGCGCAAGATATCTGTGGCCCAGAACCCAGCTCAGCACCGGTGCATAGCGCTGCCGAATGAATTGCTCCAGTCCGTTCGAGAATCGCTGCTGAAACCGGGACAGCGCATCATCCGTCCGCGGCGGCTTCATGTGCCGCAGGTGCGCCGGCAATACCAGCTTCGACTCAACCAGTGAAAACAACAGGACCGGAATCACCACCAGCGGGATTTGAGCGAAGATCGCGCCGCGATGACCCTCGACCAGCAACAGCGGAATAAAGGCAACCACCGTCGTCAACACGCCGAAGGTCACCGGCACGGCAATTTCATGCGTACCCTCTTCCGCGGCCCGCACGCTGTCGCCAGTCCGACTGAAATGCGCGTAAATATTTTCGCCCGTGACAATGGCATCGTCCACCACGATACCCAGCACCAGAATGAAGGCGAACAGGCTGATAATATTCAGCGTAACGCCGAGGAAGGGCATGATGAAAAACCCGCCCATGAACGCTACCGGGATTCCTGCGCACACCCAGAACGCCACTTTGGGGCGCAGAAACAGCGCCAGTAGCAGCAGGACCAGAATGCCTCCCTGAATCGCGCTATTGGTCAAGGTGTTCAAGCGCGCTTTGACTACCATCGAGCGGTCGCGCCAGTAGTCAAGATGGACACCCTCCGGCAAGAGCTGCTCTTGTGCGATCAGGTAGTCTCGCACCTGCTTGGCCAGAGTAATCGAGTTCTGGTCACCGGTCCGATACACCTCGATGGCCACGGCCGGGCGCCCGTCATAGCGGGTCTTGACCGCATCCTCCTCGAAGCCGTCGCTGATGCGGGCAAGATCAGCCACAGTAACCGAGCCGCCGTCGGCGCGTGTCAGCACCGGAATCCTGCCAAATTCCGCCGCCCCGTACGCCAACCCCTTGGTTCGCACCAGTATGTCGGCACCCTGGGTACGTATGTTGCCGGCAGACAGATCCAGCGAATGGCGGCCAACGGCGTCGGCCACCTGGGCCAGCGTCAAGCCGTATTCCTTGAGTGTTGAATCGGCGACTTCAATGGCGATTTCGTAGCGAGGTGCCGCGTCAATTGCCGCGAGCGTAATGTTGGGCAAGGCCAGAATGCCGTCACGATAACGCTCGGCCAGCGCACGCAATTCCTGAGGGCTGCGCTCCCCGTAAACCACTGCGCTTATTACCTCGCGCTGACGTTGGGCCAGCGTTACCACGGGGCGCTCCGCATCCACTGGAAACGAGTTGATGGAATCGACGCGCCCCTTGACGTCATCGAGCATCTCGCGCGCGTCAAAGCCTTTGGCAACTTCGATATTGACCAGAGCCAAGCCCTCACTCGAGCGGGAAAACAGCCGGTCTATGCCCTCCAGACTTTGCAGCTCTTCCTCGATCCGGATTGCCAATCCTTCTTCGACCTCTCCCGGAGAGGCTCCCGGATAAGCGACGCGAACTGTAACTATGTCGAGATCGATTTCCGGAAACACCTCCAGCGGAATCCGATTGGACAGCGAATAACCGCCAATAAACAGGATCAGCGCCATCAATAGATTGGCCGCCACCGGGTTGCGGGCGAACCACGTGATCATGCCCTTCATCGTCAGCCCCGCTTAATGCGCCCGTTCGACATCGGGCTTGCCGACGCCAGCCGGACGCTTGCCGCCACGAGCCTTTCCGTCATTGTTTTCTTTCATCGCTACACCATCCACCCGCGCCCTGACCAGCGCACCGTCGGCACCGGCCCCCAGTGGCGTCAAACTCAGCACTTCGTCCGGCTGCAATCCCTCGGCCACCACCACATTTTCTGCATCACGCCAGACCGGTTTGATCTTGCGGGCACGCAGACGGCCTTTCTCGACCAGTAGCACGCTGTCATCCTGACGCACGGCCTTGCGCGGCAAAACGAAAACATCCTTGAGCTGCCGGCCCATCACGCGTGCCTCGACAAACTGGCCGATTTTCAGCGGTGGGCGAGTCCCGGCCCCCGCACCATAGGGATCATCAACCTGCACCACGATCGACAATTGCCGGGTGGCGCTATCAATGGCGCCATCCACGCGAACGACGCGCCCCTGCCAGAGGTGGATGGCATCGCCGTGTCGTGCCGTGATGTTCACCTTCGGCAAAGGCGAGCGCGCCACTGCTTTGCCGCGCCTTGGCTCAGGCAGATCAATCTGCGCCAACGCCCGTCCATCGAGTGGCAGGCGAATCTCCAGCGCGTCGACCGCATAGATGTCGGCAAGCACCGTTCCGGTGCTGACCACCTGTCCCACGTCAACTGACTTTTTCTGAACCCGTCCGGCATAGGGTGCCCGCACCCGCGTGCGTTCGAGTTTTAGCCGTGCCACAGTCACTTTGGCGGCGGCCGACCGTTGGGCTGCCTGTGCTGCCGCCAGTTGTGGTTTGCGCAACACCAGTTCACTCGCCGAACCCTTGCCAAAATTCTTCCAGTCTCGCTGCGCCTGCTCACTGCGCGCGCTTTCCTCGGCAAATTTCAAGTTTGCTTCGACCTGGCCTGCCTCGGCGATTTCCAGTTCGGCACGGTAATCGCGGTCATCAATGCTCAGCAGCAAGTCGCCCACCTCAAAAAAAGCACCCTCACGCAGTTTCTCCGACACCTCGACAACGGCACCCGACACCTGGGCCACCAGCTTGCTTTCGGTGCGCGGCCGAATCAGGCCCTGCGTCGGCAATTCAATCTGATATGACTGCCGGACCAGCGTCCGGGCATCTACACTCAACGTAGTCCCCCGCGGCCCCTGGCTGCGGTCTGCCGCCGGTTTTTGCGTCGTGATCCAGATAGCCACGGCGGCGCTGACCAGCAATACGCCCACCGGCAGAATGAAGCGCCCCCATCTTGATTTTTTTTCCGCTGTCATCGCTGTGTAGTCTGGTCACCCCCGACAGGCGCAGCATAATCGCCGCCCAGCGCCAAGGTTAGGTTGATCCGGTTGCGCAACTGACGCCAGCGCGCATCTAACAGGCTGCTTCTGGCGGCAAACGTCCGCCGCTTTACTTCCAGCATGGCCAGGGTATTGGCTATGCCTGATTGGTACTCCTCAACCGTCAGGGCCTCTACCCGCTCGGCGGCAACCAGGCTTTCACCCAGCGCCACCAGTTGCTCCCTTACCCTGCGTTCCTGTTCCAAAGCGCCTTCAACTTCTGAAAATGCCTGCAATACCACTTCGACATAACGGGCCTCGGCCTGCGTCACCCGTGCCGCCGCCTGGGTCTCGACGGCCTCACGCCGGCCACCATCAATCAGCGGCTGGATGAGGTTGCCGAGCAGGCTCCAGACGGCGCTGCTGCCCTTCAGCAGATCTGACAGTTCAGCGCTGCTGTTGCCGGCCGATGCGGTCAGGCTGAACTTGGGAAACCGATCCGCATGAGCGCTGGTCCGGCGCAATGCAGCGCCCTGCAGTCGACGCTGCGCGGCGGCGATGTCTGCGCGCCGTTCAAGTAATGACGAAGGCACTCCGACGGGGACAGCCGGCGGCAAGGCAGGCAAGCTGAGCTGATCCCCTGCGGCCGCGATTTGCGCCGCCGGGTAGCGCCCCAGCATAATTTCCAGGGTTCGCTGCCGATCGCCCAGAATCCGCTCCCGCTCAATCGAGCGTGACTGTTCACTGCTCAGGTTGGAGCGCGCCAATTGCACATCCGCCGCTGAATACAAACCGCTGCGGTAACCGCGCTCCAGCGATCCAAGATGGGCGCTCAAGTTGGCCACCAACTGTTCGGCGAGCACCACTTGTGCCCGCCCCTCGACGACGTCGAACCAGGCACGCGCGACAGATGCCCCCAGTGAAAGCCTGGCAGCACGCAGATCCATGGCCAGCGCATCCCGATCCAGTTCAGCCGCCTGAGCGCTGGCACCGATCCGCTGCCAGACATCAACCTCCCAATTCAGTGTCAGGTTGGTGGAAAACCGCTCCGAGATCACCGCGCCCGTGACGCCATTGGCACGGTTACGCGACTTTTGAAAGTTGAAATCAACCCCCGGTAACCTTGCGGCTCCTGCTGCTACAGCGCCCGCCTCGCCTTCTGCCAAGCGGGCCCGGGCGCCAGCCAGTGCAGGATTGCCCGCAACGGCTTCCGCCACCAAGCGGTCAAGCAGCAGGTCCTTGAAACCGGCAAGCCAGCCGACGACATCACCCGCGTCGCCGTCCGTATCCGCTTGCACCCACCCCGGCGCTACTGCCGGCATCGGCACACGCTGGGCAGGAATTGACGACCATCCGACGCACCCTGTCAGCGCCACGGAAACCAGTGCCAGCAAGCACCGTCTAATCACGCCAACGCCCCACCAAAAAAGTGCCTGCAAAAAACTATCGATCCTGCCATGTAGAGACTGAGCAAAGGGTAGTGTCAAGTGGGCCACAGCATACCGGAAGCCCGTGCCGGTTTCGCCGCGACGCCCGACAGGTGAGTGTAACAATTCGCTTTCCCGGTGCGCGCCAAGGCACAGGGTCTTGGAAAGTCGGTACTGATGAAGCAAGGCGCTACAAGGCGGCCGAGTAAAAACCGCTCAGCTTTGCAGACCTGGGATTCCACTTCGCGGGCAACTCTCCTCGCCGCTGCGGATGGCGATACGGCACGAAACACTCGGCGTTGGTGATACGGCTGCTTGTCGGCCGGAGCGGCCATCGATGACCGTTCTATTTATGTCTCAGTGTGGCCAAATAGGAGACCGTGGCGACCGGCAGCTTTTAGGCGGGATGCTTGGTTCAGCCACACCCTACCTCTATTGTTTGTTCGTTATTCTGAATCCTTCGCGCAACGTGAACAAATCCGTTTCACGAACAATTGGTTGACGCCTACGTTCATTTAACAGTAGTGTTCACGTAACGTGAACAAATGGTAATTCAAAACAATGAACCCGCCTAACGACAAATGGCAGGCTATCTTGCAGCGAGCCTTGGACGCCTTGCAGCGGACAACAGGTATCGCCGGCCAAGTGATTGAACGAGAGCCGATGATGGCCCAGGGTTTTCGTGCGGACGCCCGGCTTGAAGTCGAGGCAAATGGACAGCGCTATCCTTATCTGGCCGAAATCAAACGTGTCGATCGCTTCGCAATCCTGGGGGATATCAAGCGTCAGTGCGCCCAGTATGGCGATCAACTGCTTCTGGTAGCACCCCGCGTCACCGCGGAAACCGCCGAAAAATGCCGCGAACTCGATCTGCAGTTCATCGACACTCTCGGCAATGCCTATCTACGGGGCCCCGGACTGCTTGTACTGGTGAAAGGACAGCGGCCTACCGAAGGAGACGAACTTCAACTGGCAGCGCCAGAGGGTAAACGCGCAGGTACCGCAACCAACTTGCGCATCTTTTTCGCCCTGCTCTGCAAACCACAACTGCTCAATGCACCCTACCGCGACATCAAACGGGCCGCCGGTGTCGCGCTCGGCACGGTGGGATGGGTATTCTTCGACCTGAATGGCAGAGGCTACATCACAGGGGGCAAAGGCAAGGGTCACAGAGTCCTCCTTCAGCGCCAGAAGCTGGTGCAAGAGTGGGTAACGAACTACCCGATCAAGCTGCGTCCGAAGCTCAATCCAAGAAGGTTCCGCGCGCCGAAAACCGACTGGTGGAAAGACGTGGATATCACCAAATATGGCGCCCAGTGGGGGGCAGAGGTCGCAGCCGAGAAATTGACTGCTTACCTGCGGCCCCACGCACTCACCATTTATCTCCACAAGGAGCAAGGCCAGAAGAACCTGACCAGGCTGGTGGCGCAGAACAAGCTTCGCGCAGACCCGCAAGGCGACATAGAAATCCTCGACGCCTTCTGGGATTTCGAAGACGAAAAGCCAATGCCGGAAACAGTACAGCCGTTGCTGGTATATGCTGATCTAATAGCGACACTGGACCCTCGCAACCTGGAAGCAGCAAAGCTGATACATGACCGATATCTTGCGACCACTGACGCCAAAACCTGACCGCCCCGTCGAGCCAATAGCGTTATTGGTGATTCAGGAAATCCATCAGACTTCGCGAAAGCTAGATCTTCCGGTGCTTCTGGTCGGGGCGATGGCACGCATCATCTTGCTCGAAAACGTCCATGGCTTGCCGCCAGGACGCGCCACTACCGATGTGGATTTCGCGTTTGCGCTGGACAACTGGGATCAATTCACAACTATCAAAGCATCCTTGCTGGCCAATACCCATTTCGAGGAATCGAAACATGTGGCCCACCGCCTGCTCTTCCGTCCAGAAGGTTTGGAGCATAAATACAAAGTGGATTTGATTCCGTTCGGTGGAATTGAAACCAGCCCCAACACCATTGCCTGGCCACCAGACATGGCCGTGATCATGAACGTTGCGGGCTTTGGCGATGCACTGGCTGCTGCAGTGAGCGTCGAAGTGAGCCACGGCATGAACATCGCCGTCGCCTCGCTGCCGGGAATGGCGATCCTGAAACTGTTCGCGTGGGCCGATCGAGGACAGGAAAACCCGAAGGATGCGATGGATCTGGTTTTGCTTATGCGCAGCTATGGCGAAGCAGGCAACGCGTCCAGGCTCTATGAGGAAACAAGAGCGCTTGCGGCACTTGAAGCAGCCGGCTATGACCTTGAGCTTGCCGGAGCCTGGCTGCTTGGAAACGATGCCACAGCCATGGCTTCTGCACAGACAAGTTTGACCATTGAAGCGTTGCTGCATGGATCAAAGAGGGCGAAACTAATCGAGGATATGGGACGAGCAATGCTCGGCAGGCATGATGCACTGGATTATTCGCGTCGCCTGCTGGAACAATTCACCAAGGGCTTTTCCGCTTGAACCGGACAGCAGTGGGGGCGGGATTATGCATTTGATCTTTACCTGAGCCTGTTCTTTAGTTAATGAAAACGACTTTCCCTTAACTTAACTGATGGATTAGTTAAACGTGGCGTTGATTTATCTGTCTTACGGAAAATGCGGTGGATTTGAACGATACCTCGGGTCGTGCCAACAAGCACGATGTGATTGAGGTTGATTGCGCCCCGGGGACATTTTGCTCGGCAAATCTTGGATCGTCCTTAGCGAATCGGTTGCTGGGGTGCGAAATCCGGGTACTACTGCAAAGCTTCGCCAACAAATTCAAAGCCTCTTTGTAGCCGGGGGCCACTGGTTGCAGGACTGATCCCGGGCTCCATCATGGCTTCGATTTCGGACTGACTGAGTACGCCGCGCAACAAACGCGCGAAGTTTGAATGCGAGTCGCGCAGGTAGGCCGGAGTCACAGCCTTCAGATACGGTTCGCCCCACAGTCCCTCCCACAGGTGCAGGCAATACGACTGTCTGGCCCGGTGATAGTGCCATTCCCTGCCGTGGACGGCGTGGAAGGTGTGGTAGTAGGCCTGGCGGATGGCATCGTGGCGGCCAACAAATGATTGGGCGGCAAGCCGGACCAGATTTTTACTCAGCCGCGTCAGACGCTCTCTCAATGTAGGCCGTTCGCCCCAGAGGTAGCGATGCACCGGATCGTTGTGCGTCGGATAAAAGAAGGCGTACTTGTCGGCGATGTGTATGTGCTGCGGGTGTGCTTGCGCCAACTGCCAGGGCAGCACCACGGAGTGGTGGTTCCATCGGTTGCCGTCGAAGCTGCGGTACTGCTCCTGCCAGATACCGAGAAACTCGGCGTCGTGCCGGGCGATGATGACGGCATTGCACAGCCCGGTCCCAGGCTCGATGCCCATGACGAAATCGTTTTGCAGCAGCGGGGTGAAGGGACGCAGGCAGACGATGTCCAGATCGAGATAGATGCCGCCAAATCGACGCAGCATGGCGAGGCGGATGACGTCGGCCATATGTGCTGGAAACTTGATCGGATTGCCGTGAATCTCATGCACCGGCTCAACCCGATTCAGCGTCAGCAGCGGACGCGCTTTTTCCCACCATTGACCAGTCGGTTCTTCGGTGTGGTGAAAATAGATGTGATCCGGGCGATTCACTTTCCAAGCCGTATAGACCGCAAGGAAGTGTATGAAGGAGAAGGTGCGACCGCCGACGTAGATGAAATGGATGAGATTGGGAGCCATGAATCAGTCCGTTCTTGCAGGGAGCGATTGATGGCGCAAGATCAGTCGGCGAAGATGCTGACGCTGGGACTCCGTGGTCAATTTCAGTGCTGCACCAATCCGCAGCGGGCCGCCTATTGCACTTCCGACGTAACGCAATTCGAACCCCAGAGGAGACAAAGTTTTGTCGCGGGTGTACAAGGTGGCGTCGGCGAACGTCTCGTGGGCGGCCAATCTTTGTGCCAATCCGGGCGGAACCAGTGCGCCAATGCCGCTTTCGGAAATGTCCAGAACGCGCGCCTCGATGGGGCCGATATGTGGCACATTAAAGCGCAACCTGGCTTCCAGTGATTGCGGTAAAGGAATCCGAAAGCTGCCTCGCATTTGAGCGAAAAGTATCCAGTCCGGGATGGGGGCGATGTAGCACGGTATGCCATCGAACGATCCCGACCCCAGCAACTCAAGGGTGAACAGGAGCGGCACATTGTTGTGGCGCGCAGTGATATTGATGCGGCCATCGAGCAGTAACTGGCTGTGGCTGGCGTCGTTCATCAGTTCCCTCAACAGAATCCGTCCGTGAGTCGCATCTATCGACATCAGTCGGGTATCCGAAGTACGCACATCGCGGCGCCCTGTCAGTCTGACCGGGTGCCGCGTGTCGAGGACGTCCTGAAGCACCTTAATGATGCGAAGCTTGTCGCTGATGATCTGGTAGGGTCCTTCGATGAATTCGACATAAGGTTTTGGCGCAGGTGAAGGTGGGCGGTAATCAATGCCTTCATCCTGCGCAAGAAATCCTGGCAGCGATGCCTGTTTTGCTCCTGCGATGTTGTGTGACAGAAACTCAAGCATGAAAACTCTCCTTTAGCTCAAGAGTGCGCTTGGACATGCCGATTCCGGCGGTGCTGATTGTCCAGTGGGGAAAATTTGTTGTCGCGGAGACCATGACCTAATTCAAGTTCGCGAAGAGTAATTGATGGCGCACGATCAACTGATGCAGGCGTTGATGATCTTCAGCAGTCTCTGTACGGATGGTGGCGCCGATGCGATACCCACGATTGAGGTCACGACTCACATGACGCAGATCGAGTTCGAGGCCAATGGCTTCTCCGTTGCCGCTGTGCAGCGTCGAGTGCCAGCATTCGCTGGTTGTTGGCTGGTACGAGAATTGTTGCGGCAGCAACAGGCCGATGCCACCCTCGCTGATATCGACGACACTTGCTTCTATCGCGGCCTGGCCGGAAGGACTGTAGATCAAACATAGCAACTGCGTGTCGCGTGGAACTACGCGCCACGAGTCGCGCATTTCGGAAAACAATATCCAGTTTGGCAGTGGTACGCGGTAGCAGGATTTTCCCTCCACTTCGCCGACGTGCGATATGTCTACGGGACACACGATGGGCAGTTCCAGAAAGCGGCTGCCGAGATTGACGTGGCCGTTCTCGAGCAGCGCGGCGTGCGCAGCGTCGTCGGCTACGCGTTCGATCAGAAAATGACCGCCAAGGGTTTGATCGATGCCGACAATCCGGCTCCGTACCATGCGCTGCTGGCTTTGCCCGGTAAGGGTTATCTCACACTTCATATCCAGGATATAGCGCAATACGTGCTGTATCTGGTGCTGGTCGTTGATGATCTGCCACGGAGCATCAGACGAACCGACTGACGGGTGGCTTGCCGCTTTTTCAAGATCGTCACCGGCGAGGATGGAGTTCGCCGCCGCCCGCATGCGACGGGCCGATACACCGACGCGGGAAAGAATATTTATCATATCAGATTGCCTTGCGTTGAATGACTCTTGCAGGAATGCCGACGGCGATGGCGCCGGGCGGCACGTTCTTCAGAACCACGGCGTTGGCGCCGATGACGGCGTCGTCACCGATGCTGATGTCGCCGAGGATTTTTGCGCCGGCGCCGATGTCGACCCGGTTGCCGATGCGCGGTGCGCCGCGTTGGCCGGTACGTTTGAGGCCGATGGTGACGCCATTGCGCAGGATGACATCGTCACCGATGACGGCATCGCCGCTGATGATGATGCCGCCGAAATGTTCGATGCGCAGCCGGCGCCCCACCTTCGTTTCGCAGGGAAGTTCGATGCCGGTGAGCATCTGACAGACTGTCCGCGCTATCTTGTAGAGTAGTGAGAATGGCTTACGCAGGATGCTCGGACGGACGCCGTAGCGCCACTGGCCGAAGCGGTACACCCACATGACCCACAGGCCCTGGCGCCAGATGTCGCCTTCGTAGGTCTGCCAGTCTTCTTTGAGCTTGCTGATCATGGTGCGTTCGCGTTCCGTGTGCTGTGGACCGTATTGAAGCGCGACCGGGCCACCTGATTGCGAAGCAAGCTGAAACGGGTTGCAAACTTGTTGTGACATGATCAGCGTCCGCCCCTCACTTTTCTACCAGGGGCGCGGCGGGCTGACAGCACCGCCGTGGGTTTCCAGCCAGGCACGCTGCATCAAGCCGACCAGGCGGCCCGACTCGGCGGCCTTGGCGGCGCCTGCCGGCGATTTTGCTGTTAGCGTCGCCTTGAGCCGGCGCAACCCGTGCCATGCCGTTTCAAGCCGTGCCAGCAGCCAGGCACCAAGGCGGCCGTGATGCTTGCGGTAATAGAGCAGCGCACTGCGCATGCGCCACAGCACCAGCTGCGATCCGGATGAAGAGATCTCGGCGTTTTCCACTGTTTTCGAGGATTCGCCGCCAAGGTGGCGAACGACGATGTCTGGCCAGTACCATATCTGCCAACCAGCCGCCTGGAAACGTCGGCACAGATCGACTTCCTCGTAGTAGAGAAAGAAGCGCTCGTCGAAGGGACCGACGGCGCGCAGTGCCTCGTGGCGAATGATGGCGAAGGCACCCGGCACCCAATCAACCTGGGCCGCCTGGGCGGGATCTGCCCACGTGCGGTCGAAGCGGCCAAACAGGCGCGACTGCGGAAATCGCGCGGCCAGCCCGGAGATCACCAGCAGCTCGTTGAGCAGAGAGGGAAAGCGCCGTGCCGAGGGCTGGTCCTGGCCGTCGCGGTCCACCAGTCGTCCGCCGGCAAGGCCGATGCGGGGTGATGCCTCCATGCACTGAATGGCATTGACAAGGGCGCCCGCTGCAACCTCTGCATCCGGATTCAGCAGAATGACATAGCGCCCCCGGGCGAGCTTGAAGCCGACGTTGTTGGCAGCGGCGAAGCCGAGGTTGGTGGCACTGCGCACCAGCTGTGCCTGTGGAAATTCTCCCTCGACCATGTCGGCTGACGCGTCGCGCGAAGCATTTTCGACGACGATGACCTCGATCTCACGCTGGCCGATGGCGGCGTAGAGACTTTGCAGGCAGCGCCGCAATATGTCACGCGTGTTGTACGAGACGATAATCACCGAAGCTTCGATGGTTTGTATGGATTTCATGAGCGTGTTCTCCGTGTCAGGAACCGTTGCGGTTGGTACGTATCCAGGCGCTATTGCTGCTGGCGCTGGCGAGAGTAGTAGCCAGTATGCGCAGCTTCCACAGCAGATAGCCGGGAACCTTCGCTAGCGACCATAGGCGCGACCAGGGCAGGCGTGCAACGCGCATGGCGGCGAGAATATGCAGGACGACGATGAGCAGACTCGTGA